>JAABUU010000094.1_pt1 | contig 209455 bp, 202 predicted proteins | sample 5559301 | NCBI WGS metagenome assembly JAABUU01 (sample SAMN10711884, study PRJNA513360) | rock metagenome | isolation source: Antarctica rocks | place: Antarctica: Victoria Land, Richard Nunatak white | reverse complement strand
CATATTCATAAAGCACCTCGCCAAAGGGTTTCTTTAAGGGTTTCTTTATGGTTTGTCGGCGGTGCCTTCGGTTCCTTTATTCGGCCAAATCGGCCAAAGACAGCCAAGTTGATTTCACATCAAGCGTGAATGGCGATCCTGAACTGAGCGAACTGGCGGAACCCGCGTGCCCTGGCCTTGATCAACTGGATCTGCCCGTTCAACCCTTCGGCCACGGCATTGCTGGTGCGATGACGCAGGTAAGCCAGAAGCCCCGGCAGGTGATCTTGGAGCATCTGAGCCACTTTGGTCAGGTGCCGGTTGCCCAAAGCTAGTGGTCTTTCACGGTAGAACAGATAGAAACCCTTTTGGCTGTAATTTGGCTGCAATGCTTCTGAAACCGCCTAGAAATGGCCTGAAATGAAACTACCTATTCTACCGTGAAAGACCACTAGCGCCTGCTCAGACATCCCCTCGCCGTCCGCGCTCCAGCCGGCCCAGGCGTGGACGGCAGCAAAGGGTGGGATGTTCTGCATCCGGGCGACGGTCTCTTCCAGCGGCGTCGGCGGGTCATCGGGCAGCGTTTCGGCCTTGGCCCGGTTGAAGTGGCGGTTCAGCGCCGCGTACTCGGCAGGCGTGGCCCCGGTCAGGTCGAACGGGCGGATGGTGACAGGCATCTCGGTCATGGGCGGGGCGTTCCTCTCAGCAGGTGAAGTCCCGCCAAGTTCGCCTGCCAGCCAGTGTTTTCCTGCACCGACCATCACAGGAAACGCTTACTTGACAGATGACGTGTCTTGATACATAATGTAGGCGACTACGCCTAATTACCGACACTATGTAACAGCCAGCATGTCAACGACAAAAACAGAGCAGGTCCTGCAACTGGCACACAAGCTGGGGATGATCAGGCCGCGCGATTTGACGGCGCACGGCATCCCCCGGATGCTGCTACAGCGCCTTTATGAGCGTGGAGAGTTGACACGCCTCGGACATGGGATATACGTCGTCGCGGACGCCGATCTCTCACAGAACATTTCGCTGGCGCAAGCCTGCAAGCGCGTTCCGCACGGCGTCATCTGTCTCCTGTCGGCCCTCCGCTTTCACGATCTGGGGACGCAAAACCCGCATCAGGTCTGGCTGGCAATCACAAACAAGGCGCGTCAGCCGCAGATCGAGTATCCGCCGCTTCGGGTCGTGCGTTTCTCCGGGCTGGCTCTGTCCGAGGGTATTGAGGAGCATCGCACGGACGATGGCTTGATCCGCGTCTACGGCGTGGCGAAAACGGTGGCGGACTGCTTCCGCTACCGGAACAAGATCGGGCTGGATGTCGCCCTGGAGGCACTGCGCGAGTGCCGCCGCGAACGGCGGGCGACGATGGATGAACTCTGGCACTATGCGTCTGTGGGGCGCGTTTCTACGGTGATGCGGCCCTATCTGGAGGCGATCTTGTGAGACAAGACCCGCCGCGCAACGCCGCCGCATCCGTGAAAGGACGGCTCCTCCAGTCCGCTCGTGAGCAGCGGGAGGAATTCCAAAACGTCTTGACCCGATACGCGGTGGAGCGCTTTCTTTATCGCCTCAGCCGCTCGGCTTATCGCCGACAGTTCATCCTCAAAGGGGCGAACCTCTTTACCCTCTGGCTGGGAGCCGCACATCGCTCCACGCGCGATCTGGATTTTCTGGGGTATGGCAGTGAAGAGATCGGACCGACGGTAACAGCGTTTCAGGAGATCTGTCGGCAATCGGTGGAGGAAGACGGACTGGTCTTCGAGGCGGAAAGTGTCAAAGGCGCGGCGGTTCGTGAGAGCGAAAACTACGCCGGCCTCCGCGTCACGCTCCAAGCGATGCTGGGCAAGGCCGTTATTCCCTTGCAAATCGACATCGGCTTCGGCGACGTGATCACGCCAGCTGCACAGGAAGCCGAGATGCCCTCCTCGCTGGGCACGCCGAGGGCACGCTTGTTGACCTACTCTCGCGAAACTGTCGTCGCGGAAAAGACGGAAGCCATGATAGACCTGGGGCTAGGCAATAGCAGGCTCAAGGACTTCTATGATCTCTGGTTTCTGGCGACCCAATTCGACTTTGAGGGGTTGCTGTTATGCCAGGCACTGGCGGCGACTTTTCGGCGGCGCGGCACCATGATCTCTGCCCTGCCGCCGCCCGCGCTCACGGCGCCCTTCTACGCAGATGCGAGTCGAAGCAGGCAGTGGCAGTCTTTCTTGGAAAAGAGCGGCTTGCCGACAGACGCTTCCATTGCGCTGGACGAATGCACGGACCTTATCCGCGCATTCCTGTTGCCGCCATTACAGGCCGTTCGGGATGAGGCCGGTCTGGAAGCACTTTGGCAGCATGAGGATCGTCTTTGGCAAGAGAAAGCAACCGTGCAGGCGGAGGAGGCAATGGACGATTGACCAGCGCCTACTTCCGCCGCCGGAACTCGCGGGGGGTGGCGCCGGTGGCGGCGCGGAAGACGCGGGTGAAGTAGGCGGCCTCGCCGAATCGTTAGCATGTAGAACCGGATTATGACGCGGTATACTCAGGAGGTGGGAGACATGATAACACAGAACGCGCGGGTGAGGCCAAAGACGGGACCGCCGACGGCCCTGATCCATGAGGCCGTGCAGCGCATGTGGCTGAAGGGGAAGGGGCGTGGCCCAGCCCGATGATTACACGGGCGGACCTACGGAAGACGGCGAGGGAATATTTGGCGTCCGCCGTCATCCTTCGGAGTGCGGGGAAGTTCGATGTAGCCGTCTACCTTTGCGGCTACGCGGTGGAGATCGCGCTCAAGAGCCGTATCTGCGTAACGCTCCGGTGGGCGAGTTTCCCGGAGAAACAAAGTGAGTTCAACGGCCTGAGCAGCTTCAAGACGCACAACCTGGAGATACTGCTCCGGCTCTCAGGCGTCGAGCACAAGATCAAGCCGGCGCTGAATGGGGACTGGTCCACGGTCACAAAGTGGGACCCGGAGCAGCGGTACAGCCCCCGAGGGACGAAAACGCGGGCCGACGCCGACGACATGATTGCGGCGACGCAGAGCGTGCTGAAGGTGATCCTAGGAAGTTGAGCATAGGAAGTTAAATGCCATGACCCATTCCATGAACCTATTCGAGCAGTTCCGCCGGGCGGAGGAGACGATCTCCGAGACTGGACAGGAGTTCACGCTGTTCGGCCTTTTTGAGCGGGATGACGTTCCGGGCAAATTCGATGTGATCGTTTCCGCCCGATGGCTAACCGGCAGCCGCCTCTCGCTCAACTTGATCGCCGAACTTGTCCGTCAGGCCATCGGCAATGATAACTGGTGGCCCAGGATCGGGAAGTTCGTCGTGCTGCCCGAGAATGACCCTCTCGTGAAAGCCGTCCTCAGCAGGATGCCTAACGACCCTGTGATGCACGATCTGCGGGTGTTGAATGATCTGCCTTATGAGGGCGAAATCATCCGAAACGCGGTCATCATCACGGCGGACAGGCAGCCGGACGAGAGGCGGCGGCTCGATCCGGTCGCAGCATAGCATGGGGGCCTATTTCCGCCGCCGGAACTCGCGGGGGGTGGTGCCTGTCGCGGTGCGGAAGACGCGGGTGAAGTAGGCGGCCTCGCCGAAGCCCGCCGCCAACCCCACTTCAGACACGGACAGGCCCGTGGTCGCCAGCAGCAGGCGGGCGCGCTCGACGCGCAGGTGGCGGATGTAGTCGCGCGGCGTCCGCCCCATCGTCCGGGCGAAGACCTCGGTGAAGCGGTCGGGGGACAGGAACACGGACGCGGCCACCTGCTCCACCCGCAGCGGCTCGGCGAAGTGGGCGTCCAGGAAGCGCACGGCGGCGGCCACGGTCGCCTCCTGCGCGGGACTTGCTCCTGGCGTGGCGGGGGGCGCGCTGTCCCGGCCCAGCGCATGGGATTCGGCGTAGCGGCGGGCGAGGTGGACCAAGAGGCGCGGGAACAGGCCGCGCGCCAGCAACGTCCCGTCGGGCGTCCCCGCCGCCCACTCGCGCCGCAGCTCATGGAGCATCTCGGCCACGGGCGCGTAGGCGTCCGGTGTCAGGTGCAGCCAGCGCCCGCCTTCGCCGTAGGCGGAAGGCCCCGAAGTGGACGCCCGGCGCAGCGGCTCCTCCACGAACAAGGACTGGAAGCCCGGCGTCTCGGCCAGCGCGTCCCGCGTCCCGGCGTCGAAGATGCCCGGCGCGAAGTGCAGCGTGTCCGTCGCCAGCCGGTCGCAGTCCGCAAACCAGTGCGTCATCCCCAGCCCCATCGCGTACACGTCGCCCCGCGCCACGCCGTAAGGGACGCCGTCGATCCAGTGCGTCCCGCGCCCCTGCCGGACGAAGTACAGCGAGAAGAAGTCCCCGTGCCGGTTCGCGATCGGCTCATCGCCCGCCGCGATCTCGTCATGGTAGATGACCAGCGGCAGGGACGCGGCGGCCGTGCGGGGCCAGCGGGCGGCAAGGTCGGCGAACCGATGGGTGCGGACGGGCGGCGGTGCGTTCTGTGTTTCCATAGGGTCTGGACGGGTGGGCCTGAGTCTGTTATACAGGGAAATGCGTCAGATAGCCCCATCCCCTTGTGGGTGGGGAAGCAGAGACTTCGTAATGGCGCGTCGTCTTTCCGAAGTCCCTGCTCCGTCAGGGCGAAGACGACTTCTTTGGCTGAACGGACGGGCGTTCGTTTTCGGGTAGAATAGGTTTGTGATCGTGCAGAAGTCCTACAAGTTCAGAACCGAGCCGACTCCCGAACAGGAACAGTCCTTCGTTCACTTCGCGGGATGCCGCCGATGGGTCTGGAACTGGGCGCTCTCCCGCAAACGGGAGGTCTATCGGGCCACAGGCAAAGGCATCTACGCGAAGGCGCTCTGCCAGGAACTCACGGCCCTGCGCCGTGAACTGCGCTGGCTCCAAGAATGCCAAGCACAACTGCTCCAGCAAACCCTGCGCGACCTCGACAAAGCCTTTGAAGCCTTCTTCGAGAAGAGAGCAAGGTTCCCACGGCTCAAGAGTCGCAAGCGTTCACCTCACGCCTTCCGTTTCCCGCAGTTCACACGCATCGAAGATGGTTTTGTTGTCCTTCCCAAGATCGGCAGGGTGAAATCTCGCATCCATCGGGAGACGGAAGGCGCTGTCAAGTCCGCCACAATCAAACAGGAATCGGACGGTCACTGGTACGTCGTCTTCGTCAGTCACATCGAGATCGCCGATGCCGTTCCTTTGTGCGACCAGCCTTGTGGGATTGACCTCGGGCTGGAATCATTCCTGACGCTGGCATCGAATGATGGAAACAACGGAACGAAAGTCAAGCCGCCAAAGTTCTATCGTCGTGGACAGCGCAAACTCAAACTGCTCCAGCGCAGGCTGTCCCGCTGTCAAAAAGCCAGCAGGAACAGAGCCAAAGCCAAAGCGCGTGTTTCCCGCCAGCATCACCGCATTGCCGCCCGCAGGAACGACTTCCTGCACAAACTCTCTCACGGGCTTGTCACCCGCTATGACACGATCTGCACAGAAGACCTGAACTTGTCCGCGTTCGTGAGAACCAAACTGCGCGGGCACACAAAATCTTGGGCAGACGCCGCAGTCGGGTCGCTGATGCGGATGCTGGAATACAAGTCGCTCTGGAACGCAGGGCAGGTGGTGAAGGTGGGGCGATGGTTTCCCTCATCGAAGACTTGCCAGTGTTGCCAAAGCATTCAGCCTCTCGAACTCTCGGACAGGGTATGGACTTGCAATAGTTGCGGAGTCGTCCATGATCGCGACCACAACGCCGCCGTCAACATCCTGTGCGAAGGATTAAGCACAATCACCGCAGGAAGTGCGGGGATTTCAACTGCCTCCCGAGGGAGCGTAAGCCCTGCTATGGCGGGCGGCTCTCGTTGAAAGAGGAAGCCACACCCCTCGTGGGTGTGGGCACTTCACTAGGGCACAGTTCGACATGGAAGTGCCGGATTCATGCCCCCGACGCCCGCTCCTTTTCCTGAAGGAAACACGCCGCGATGAAAACCGTCCACCTCATCTTTAACGCCCACCTCGACCCGGTCTGGCTGTGGCCCTGGCAGGCGGGGCTGGACGAGGCGCTGGCGACCTGCCGCAGCGCCTGCGACCGGCTGGACGCGCACCCGGACCTGACCTTCTCGCGCGGCGAGGCGTGGGTGTATTCGCAGGTCGAGCGGCTGGACCCGGCCCTGTTCGCCCGCATCCGGGGCCACGTCGAGTCGGGCCGCTGGGAGATCGTCGGCGGCTGGTGGATACAGCCGGACTGCAACGCGCCCAGCGGCTGGGGCCTGGAAAAGCAGATCGCCTTGGGCAAGGGATACTTCCAAACGGCGTTCGGGCAGTTCCCGCGCGTCGCCTACAATGTGGACAGCTTCGGCCACGCGGCCACGCTGCCGGCCCTGATGCGGGCGGCGGGGCAGGACTGCTACGTCATGATGCGCCCGCAGGAGCACGAGATGGCCTTGCCCGCCCGCCTGTTCCGCTGGCGCGGCTACGAGGGCGGGCCGGAAGTCACCACGTTCCGCGTCGCCGGCGGCTACAACAGCGACCCGCACGGCAACCTGCGCGGGCATGTCGAGAACGCCCTGCGCGACCTGCCGCCGGGCGTGGACCACACCCTCTGTTTCGTCGGCCTGGGCGACCACGGCGGCGGCCCGACCGAGACCTTAATCGCCTGGTGCCGCGCGCTGCAAGAGGAGCTGCGGGCGGAGGGGAGCGGCTGCCGCCTCCTGTTCTCCACGCCGTCCCGCTTCTTCGCCGCCGTCGCCGGCCAGGTCCCCGCGCTGCCGCTGGTGACGGGCGAATTGCAGTTCCACGCCGTCGGCTGCTACAGCGTCTACCGCCCGGTGAAGCTGGGCGTCCGGCAGGGCGAGCACCGGCTGCGGCAGGCCGAAACCTTTGCACCCGGCCCCGAACTCGAAGACGCCTGGAAGCATGTCTGCTTCCACCAGTTCCATGACACCCTGGGCGGGACGTGCCTGCCTTCGGCCTATCCCCAGGTCGAGGCCCAGCTTGGCGGGGCCATCGCCGTCGCCGACGAGGCGCTTCAGTACGGCCTGCGCCGCCGGTTGAACGCGCTCGCGGACGACCCGGCCCAGCGCCTGGTCTTCGGCAATGCGTCCGACGCGGCTTGGGACGGCTGGACGGAGTTTGAACCCTGGCTGGACTGGAAAGCCTGGCGGCCCGACTGGACCCTGCGGGGCGAGGACGGCGCGGTCGTCCCCTGGCAGGTGCTGCCCTCCGAGGCGCATGTGGGCATCGGGGACGGCGGCCGGCCCGCCCGCCTGCTGCTGCGCCTGTCCGTCCCGCCGGGCGGCCTGCGCGTCCTCCGCCTCCACCGAGGCGAAGTAGCCCCCGCCTTCCCGGCCCGCGTCTCGGCGCGGGAGGACGGCCTGATCGCGAATGACGTGGGCCTCTCGTGCGGCCCCGACGGCCCGGCGGCTCTCCCCGATCTGCGGCTGGAACTGATCGAGGACCGGACGGATACCTGGTCGCACGGCATTGACCGCTACGGCGAGAACCCCGCCGCGCCGGCCGAATGGGACGCGCCCCAAATTCTAGACGGCGGCCCGCTCCGGGCCTCCCTGCTGCGGACGGGGCGCATCGGCGACAGCCTCCTGCGCGCCGAGTGGCGCGTCTATGCCGGGGAGCCGTTCGCCGAGCTAATCTTAGATGTCCACTGGCGCGCGACGTTCCAGGCGCTCAAGCTGACCCTGCCGCTGCCCGCCGCGCCCACCGACCGGACCGACGGCATTCCCGGCGGGCGGCTCGTCCGGCCCAACAGCGGTCGGGAGACGCCCCTGCGCGACTGGACTTGGTTCCCCGGCGGGCCGGGCGTCGTCTGCCCCGACGTCTTCGCCCTGGACGCCACGCCCGCCCGCGCCCGCTTCACCCTGCTGCGGGCGGTCCCGCTCGCTTTCCACGATCCCTATCAGGGTTCCTTCGCCCGCGCCGCCTGGTCCGATCAGGGGCCGCACACGTTCCGCTTCCGCTTCTTCCCCGGCGATGTGTCTGCGGACCTGCTGGAGTCGCACGGCCTGATGCTCCAGCGCCCGCTCCTCGCCGCCGACCTGACGCGCGGGATGCCCGCCGACCACCGGATGCCGGATTAACTTATTCCCATTGATAAATCAAGGGGATTTGACAGTCGCGAAAGGCTATGCCTCTGAGAACATCCCTGTTTCGCGCCGTCCATAGGCTGAGTTAAAGAGCAGCCCGTGCCTCACCAGTCGCCTGGGGGCCACTTCTCAATAAATGAGAACCGTCTAACGATTTTACGCAGCAAAACGGCATGAGTTGCTGCAACCGCATATCGTTACTTGTCAAGGTACAGAACTGTTATCTCCGCAAGCGGAGTGCCTTTGACCTTGTGCATTTACTCTGAAATGCACACTGATATTATACCTAAAAGGGGCAAGCGTTGAAACAGGAACAAGAAAATATCTCATCCGAAGACGGACGAGGCGGCACTTCCTTCCCATACATGAATGCAGGGGCCTCCGTGCCGCCAAGAAAGGTGAGACGTCGGAACCCGAACGCCGGAAAAGTGCAAGAAGTCGCCGCAAACTTCCTAGACAGGCGCGTGGCAATTCGGCTACACTAGGGCATCATTAGCAGGCCCGCAGTGCCACGCATTGAAATGCCACGCATTGAAGTGCGTGGCACTGCAAGGAGAACGACCTTATGCTGACGGACGAGCAAATTCAGTCATTCCGCGAGAACGGCTTTTTGAATTACGGGCGCGTCCTCACCGACGAGCAGCTTTGGGCTTTGCGCGAGTCGCTGGCCCGCGTCCTGTCCGGCCAAAGCGCGGCGTCCCCCGAAGCGATGCGCAACATCGGCGGCGGGGAGAACTCAGTCATCACGCAGGTGGTGAACATGTGGGAGGCCGAGCCGGCTTTTCGGGAGCATCTTTCCCACGCCGAGATCGTGCCGATGGCCGCGCAGCTCATGGGGACCGACACGGTGCGTGTCTGGCACGACCAGATGCAGCTCAAGCCCGCCCACGTCGGCGGGCCGACCGTCTGGCATCAGGACCACCCGTACTGGCCGGTCATCCAGCCCGCCGACCTGGTCAGCGCCTGGGTCGCGCTGGAAGACGCCACGGTTGAGAATGGCGCGATGAGCATGGTCCGCCGCAGCCATAAATGGGGGCAGTACGGCGACGGCACGGTGGGCATCAACGCCGACTACTCGCCCGCCCATGATCCGGCCTTTGTTCCCGAAGGCGAGACGGTGGAAGTCGTTCCCTGCGAGGTCCCCGCCGGCGGCGTCGTCTTCCACCACTGCCGGACATGGCACGGCGCCCCCGCCAACCGCTCCGACCACCCCCGCCCGGCCATCGCCGTCCACTACATGCCCGGCTGGACCCGCTACGAGCCGGCCGAGAAGGGGCACTTGGTGGAGCGCCACATCCATGTGAAGCCGGGCGAGACGCTGACCGGCGACCATTTCCCGACGGTGATGGCGGACGGGAAGATGGTGTAGGGCCCCCTCCCGGCTCGCCTGTGGCTCGCCATAGGCGAGCCGGGAGGGGTTTCTCGCAAAGAACAAACCTTATGAACAACACCCTTCAGCCCATCTCGCTCCGCTGCGAGTACCGCGCCGACCCGCTCGGCATTGACGCTCCCGCCCCGCGCTTGTTCTGGGAGCTTGTCTCCGACCGGCGCGGCGCGCGGCAGAGCGCCTATCAGATACTTGCCGCGAGCAGTCCCGACGCGCTGGCCGCCGAAGGGGGCGACCTGTGGGACAGCGGCAAAGTCGCCTCGGCGCAGTCCGTTCATGTCCCCTACGCGGGCGCGGCGCTGACGGCGGGGCAGCGCGTCTTTTGGAAAGTCCGCGTCTGGGACGAAGGCGATCAGGCTTCCGAATGGAGCGAGCCGGCCTTCTGGCAAATGGGGCTGCTGTCGCCCCAAGATTGGACGGCGCAGTGGATCAGCCTGCCGCCCGCGCGGCCCCACATTGACCTGTCGCCCGCGCCCTTCCTGCGCCGCGAGTTTGCGGTCGGCAAGGCCGTCGCGCGGGCGACCGTCCACGCGACGGCCCTGGGCGTCTACTGCCTGCGCCTGAACGGGCAGAGCGTGAGCGAAGACCACTTCGCGCCCGGCTGGACCGACTACCGCCGGCGCGTCCCGTACCAGACTTATGACGTGACGGGCCTAGTCCAGCAGGGAACGAACGCGCTGGGCGCGACGCTCGGCGACGGCTGGTACGCGGGCTACATCGGCTTCGAGAACAAGCGCGCCAACTACGGCCCGTTCCCCCGCTTCCTGGCGCAGATGACGATCGAGTACGCCGACGGGACGACCCAAACGGTCGGCACGGACGGCGACTGGCGCGGCGCGACCGGCCCGATCCTCTATTCGGACATGCTGATGGGCGAGGCGTATGACGCGCGCCTGGAGATGCCCGGCTGGGATGCGCCCGGCTTTGGCGACTCGCGTTGGCGCCCCGTCCATGTCCTGCCCGCGCCCCAGGGCGCGGCCCTGGTCGCACAAATAGACCCGCCTGTGCTGTTGACCGAAGAACTGCCGGCGCGGTCGGTGACGCAGCCGATTCCCGGCTCGTACCTGTTCGATTTGGGCCAGAACATGGTCGGCTGGGCCAGGCTAAAAGTGCAGGGGCCGGCGGGAACCGTCGTCCAACTGCGCTTCGGCGAGGTCCTCCAGCCCGACGGGTCGCTCTACGTCGCCAACCTGCGCGCGGCCAAGGCCACGGACACTTACATCCTCAAGGGTGGCGGCCCAGAGACGTTCGAGCCGCACTTCACCTTCCACGGGTTCCGCTACGTCGAGGTCACGGGCTTCCCCGGCGAGCCAAACTTGGACGCCGTGACGGGATGCGTCCTGCATTCGGGCATCCCCCGGACCGGCACGTTCGAGTGCGACAACGCCCTGGTCAATCAGCTCGTCCAGAACATTGATTGGGGCCAGCGCGGTAACTTTCTCAGCATCCCCACGGATTGCCCGCAGCGCGACGAGCGATTGGGCTGGATGGGGGACGCCCAGATCTTCGTCCGCACGGCGGCGGGCAGCCGGGACGTGGCCGCGTTCTTCACCAAGTGGATGGACGACGTGACCGACGCCCAATCGCCCGAAGGCGGCTTTCCCGATGTCGCGCCGCGCCTGGTGGACCTGTCCGACGGCGCCCCCGCCTGGGGCGACGCGGGCGTGATCGTCCCGTGGACCATCTACCAGGTCTACGGCGACACCCGCCTTTTGGAGACGAACTACGCCGCCATGGCGCGCTGGATCGAGTACCTAAGCAGCGTCAACCCGGACGGGCTATGGACCAAGCGGCGCAACAACGACTTCGGCGACTGGCTTTCCATCGCTGCCGATACCGACAAAGAAGTGCTGGCGACGGCCTATTTTGCCTACGACACGTCCTTGATGGCCCGCATTGCGTCGGTATTAGGGCGAACGGAAGACGCCGCGCGCTACGAGGCGCTATTCGAGAAAATCAAGACCGCCTTCAACGCCGCTTATGTCAGCGAGGACGGGCGCCTCAAAGGCGACACGCAGACAGCCTACGTCCTGGCCCTGCGTTTCGAGCTGCTGCCGGACGCGATGCGCCCGCTGGCGGCAAAGCGCCTCGTCGCCGACATCGAGGCCAAAGGCGGGCACCTGTCCACGGGCTTTGTCGGCGTCGGCTACCTCTGCCCCGTCCTCACCGACGCCGGCTATGCCGATGTCGCCTACCGCCTGCTCCTGAACAAGACGTTCCCCTCCTGGGGCTACTCCATCAAGCAGGGCGCGACGACCATCTGGGAGCGCTGGGACGGCTGGACCGAGGAAAAGGGCTTCCAGGACGTCGGCATGAACTCGTTCAACCACTACTCGCTCGGCTCGGTCGGCGAGTGGCTGCAGCGCTGCGTCGCCGGCATAGACACCGACCCGGACGCCCCCGGCTTCGCCCAAATCCATCTGCGCCCGCATCCCAGCCGCCGGCTGGCGTCCGTCCGCGCCTCGTTCGACTCGCTGCACGGCAAGGTTGCCAGCGCCTGGGAGTGGGAGGGCGACATGCTACGCTGGAACGTGGTCGTGCCCGCCAACACGACCGCCACCGTGTCCGTCCCGACCGACGACCCCGCCTCGGTCCAGGAGGGCGGGCAGCCCGCCGACGGGGCCGAGGGCCTGCAACGGCTCCGCGCGGAAGACGGCCTCGCCGTCTACGCCGCTGGGGCGGGCGCGTATCGGTTTACGGCGTCGCTGACGGGGGGTTGAAGCAGTCGCCACGGGTTGAAACCCGAGGCTGGGAAGTGCCCACCGTCCAGGGGACGGAAGATGGGAAAGCACAAGCCCCTCTGTCTCCCCCTCTTGTGTCCCCTGGACACTGGGCCTTTGGCAGCCTCGGGTTTCAACCCGTGGCGATCACGGCTCACCATCATCGAAAAGGGAACCACTTATGATCACCCAAGAACGATCCACGCAAGAAACACCCGCCACCGAGGAGCCTTTTACCTACCGGCAAAAGACGTTCACCATTGACCAGGTGGACGAGATGACCGAGGCCATGCACGAGGACGGCTTCGCGCTCGTTCCCGGCGTCCTGTCCCCCGACGAGGTGGCCGCGCTGCGCGACGCCACCGACCGGCTCAAGCCCTTCGGCTTTGACCACAGCACGCCGGTCGGCGACCACTACAAGTGCGTCTTCAACCGCGAGCGCGTCTTCCTGGACCAGATTGACCGGCCCGGCATCGTGGACCTGGCCGAGAAGACGATGGGGGCAGAGTGCCACATCATCGGCGAGACGGCCTGGCGGTCGCGCCCCGGCCACGACGGCTGGGGGCCGCACACCGATCAGATTTGGATCACTGTTCCCGAATCGAACTTCGACGATCCGGGCTTCCGGCTGCCCATCTACGTCTGCACCGCTCACTACTACCTCAGCGACATCCCCGACGAGACGTACAGCCCCACCTATGTCATCCCCGGCAGCCACAAGTCCGGGCGCGGGCTGGGCGGGGCGAAGGACAGAAACGCCGCCTGGCATGGGCGTGAACAGGAGCCGGTGCTGGTCCGAGCGGGCGACGTGCTGTTCTTCCGCAGCGAGATCTGGCACACGGGCAGCAAGAACAGCTCGGACACGACGCGCTACCTGCTGCAAGTGCATTACTCCCACCGCTTCATCAGCCAGAAGTTCTCGCCGTGGCCCTGGCAGTTCAACCCGGAGATCCTGGCCGTCGCCAACGAGCGGCAATTGCGCCTGCTGGGCAAGCACCCGGAGTCCAACTATGGGTAAGCCATGAGAACCCCTCCCGGCTCACAAGTTCGCCACCCTCCCCTGTTAGGGGAGGGCATCAAAGAGGGCGGGCACCTCTGCCTCTTTCCAGCGGCTTGGGTTTTGACCTTCTCCTGCGCCCTCCCCTAACAGGGGAGGGTGGCGAACTTGTGAGCCGGGAGGGGTTTGGGAGATTAACGACATGACCTTTCGCAGCAAGCCGGCAGGCATCACGGCTCTCGTGCTGGCGGCACTTTGGCTCTGTCTCGGTGTCAAGCCGGCCTCGGCGGCGGACCCGTTCCTGGCGGGTGCCTACCTGTGGACGCAGGCCTATGACCCGGACCTCAAAGGGTCGGCGGGCGGCGGGAACGGGGACTGGAGCGCCTACAAGGCGTGGCTTGGCGTCCCCCGCCTGGCCGTCGAGTCCGACACGGGCTGGGGACCCGGTGACTGGTACGACTGCTGCCAGCACGTCAATTGGAACGCCCCCTGGGGGACCCAGCAGCAGCGGCATGGGGCCGCCCTCCCCGTCGTCGTGCTCGGCATCGGCCAGATGCCGTGGGACCCCAACGGCAACGATAGCCGGGAGCAAAAACTTGCCTGGGAAAACAAGACCTGGCAGCGCGAGGCCGACGGCGACCCTGAACTCATGGCCTATTTCGCCACTTATGCCCAGGAACTCGACCAGGGATCAGGCGGGTTCGGGGCCTTCCACAGCGTCATCATCCGTCTGGGCTATGAGTTCGACGGCGGCTGGAACCCGTTCGGCAACCTCAACGTGATGTCCCACATGCCGGGCAACTACATCGCCGCCTGGCGCAACATCGTCAAGACCATGCGGGCCAACGACCCCAAGCACGTCATCAAGGGCTTCCTGTGGAACCCCACGGACGGCAACGTCCAGATTGACCAGTTCGCCTACTATCCCGGCGATGACTCTGTAGACTACATTGGCTTCGACGAGTACGATTTCGGATACAACGGCGACTACAAGGTGAGCGCGACACAGCCCACCCAAGCACAGCAGGATGCCGCCTGGAAGACCATGGAACTGCCCCGGATCAACCGCTTCGCGGACCTGTCCCGGGCGCACGGGGATAAGCCGATCATCGTCGGCGAGTGGGGCCTGTGGCAGCTTGGTGACAAGAGCCACCCAAGCGGGGGCGACAACCCTTCGTACATCCGGCGGATGCACGACTGGATGGCCGACCCGCGCAACCACGTCTATCTAGAAATCTATTTCGAGACCCCCTCGGACGGCGTTTCTCAGCTTTGGCCGGGGGGAAAGAACGCGGCCTGGCGGCATGGGACCACGTTTCCGAAGTCCGCTGCGCTGTACCGGACCCTGTTCGGCGGCGCCGGCCGTGGCGCGGCAGCGCGGTCCGCAGCGAAGAAGCCCGCAGCGAAGAAGCATTGAATCCGGCCTAACGGCCAGGTCTATTCGGAGGGGATGATCCCCCAAGGACACACCATGATTGACCTGACCGGAAAGCACATCTTCATCGCCGGCGGCAGCCGGGGCATCGGGGCGGCCGCCGCCCGCATGGCCGCGTCGGCGGGCGCGTCCGTCTCGGTGGGCTACCAGCGCAGCCACGAGGCGGCGGACCGGCTGGTCGGGGAGATCGCGGCGGCGGGTGGACGTGGATGCGCCGTTCCCGCCGATGTTGCCGAGGACGGCGCGCTGGACCGGGCCGTGGACGCCGCCGTGGAACGACTGGGGCCGCTGACGGGCCTGGTCGTCTCGGCGGGCATCTTCGAGGGGGCCTACCTTCAGGACATGACGGTCGAGTTCTGGGACCGGACGATGGCGATCAACCTGCGCGGCACGTTTCTCGCCGTCCGCGCCGCCGCCCGGCACCTGCGGGCTGGGGGGAACGGCGGCTCGGTCGTCATTTACACCAGCACGGCGGGCCAGCGCGGCAGCGCGGAATACTCGGCCTATGCGACCTCCAAAGGCGCGCAGATCCTGTTCATGCGCTCGATGGCGAAGGAACTGGCCGGGGACAAAATCCGCGTCAACTGCGTCGCGCCGGCCTGGACCGAGACGGACATGGCCGCGCCCAGCCTGGACGCCCTGGGGCGGGACGAGGTGGCGGCGAATTTCCCCCTGGGCCGCATCGGCCTGCCCGAAGACGTGGCCGGCGCGACCTGCTTCCTGCTCAGTGACCTGGCGGCGTTTATTACGGGGACGACGCTAACGGTAGATGGGGGAATGGACATGCGGGGGTGAACTTTAACCCGGCCCTGAAGGGCCGGGCTACTCGCGAGTGAAAGCCCCGCCGGGGCTGAGAGACGCCCTCTGCGGCAGGCTCCTCAGTGCCGGAGGCGCTTCCATTCCACAGTAGCCGGCCTTTCTTTGTCCGTAGGTCATTTCGCCCGCAAGATGGCCTTGCAGTCATGGGCCGCCGGCTGGGCGTGGGCGGCGCAGTAGTAGCCGCCGCACGCGGGGCAGGGGTGCCGCTCTTCCGGCTCCTCGACCAGCGCGTCGCAGCCCGGACGCCGGGAGGTGGGGGCGGCGGCATAGCCCAGGGTGGGCAGGGCGCCATAAGAGCAGCGAAGCGCGAAGACGATCTCTCCCGGCCCGTACTCCGGGGGCCGGGGCGCGGCGACGGGGGCCGTGACCGCCGCCTCTGTTTGGTTCTGAAGCTGGTTCTGAGCGTCGCTTAGGGGAGAAAGCAAGCGGGAGAGGGGTGTTTCGAGGCCGCCGAGGAGCGCCCCGTTGTTGTCAGTCAGCCGTGCCATTGCCGTGTCCATTTCTGCCGCCTGTCCTACGGGCGGCGCGGAAACGTGAGAACAAGTTGCGTTGCGGTTTGTATCATAAGACTCTGTATTTTAACACACAACGGCGCCGGAGTCAAGAGCGGACTTCGCCGGCCCAGGGCGATTGCATATAGAGGGCAACCACGGGGGGTTGCCCCTACGCGCCTCGTGATCCGTTGTCACCCGTAGGGGCAGGCCCCTGTGCCTGCCCTCTGTCCCCCGTGCCTGCCCTGCCTTGACGGCTATAGGCGATTACCCTGTTCGCCGGCCCGTGGCCTGAAGATTGGTACGCGAATTGGCATGAGAATCTAGGGCGGAGTGGAACGCCCCGCACAGGACGCCCGCATTCTGTCGCCTCGACGCTGGGCGCTGGGTTGCCTCGGGCCTCAACCCGTGGTATTTCTCCGTAGCGGGGGACTGGCCTCCGAAACCCAGGGCCGGGGGCGCTCTGGAGACCCGGCAAGAGTACTTGGCGTGGTTTGTGCAGTAGCCTAGCTATGGGCTTCTCTCCGTTCTCCCTGTTCAGCGAAAGGATTGGCTTCATGTACCGCTCCCACACCTCTTTGTCCCGCTCGTTTTCCGCCGCTCTCGGGGCCGCCGCTCTGGCGCTCCTTACTCTTGCCGCCCCGCCCCCAGCGACGGCCCAGGCGAAAACCTATGTGGCGGTCGGCGACAGCCTCGCCTACGGCTTCATGAACTTCACGTCCACCCCCGTCGGCACGGCGGGACTTGCCGGCTACGCCCAGCCTTACGACGTCTTCCTGAGCGCCCAAGCCGGGGCGCCGGTCGCCCTCGTCAACCTGGGCATCGTTGGGGAGACAACGGACTCGCTCCTGCACAATGGGGGCGAGAACGACGACCTCAACAGCCACTACAGCGAGACGACTTCGCAGTACGATCTGCTCTCGACCTATCTGAACACCAATGTCCAAAACATCACCGTCCAGGTCGGCGCCAATGACCTCCTGGGCCTCGCCACAACCGCTGCGTTCAAGTCCGCCGTCGCGACCGGGAACATGTCCGCCGAGCAGGCCCTTCTAAATGGGACCCTGGCGAACGTCACGGCTAACTATGACACGCTGCTGGCGAGGATCAACGCGCTGGCGCCCGGCGCCGACGTGCAGGTCGTGGGCTACTACAGCCCCTACGCGGGCCTGCCCGTGACCGACCTTGCCAGCGGCTACCTGCACGCCATCTCCGACCCCTTGACGCAGAGCCTCAACGCCGTCCTCCAGGCGGAGGCCGCCAAGCACGGCGCGCAGTATGTGGACCTGTACGCGCCCTTCCACGGCCGCGAGTCCACGCTGCTCCTGAACAGCGACTTGCTGGACACCCCGTTCGGGCCGCTCCCGAACGACCACCCGACGGACGCAGGCTACGCCGTCATCACCCGGCAGCTCGAAGCCGCCCCCGTCCCCGAAGCCTCCCCCGCCGTCTCCCTCGGCCTCCTGCTCGCCCTGGGCCTGGGCGTCGTCGCTGCGGCCCGCCGGAAGAAGGCAAAGACAGCCTCGGCTTCCTCCCAACGCTAGGTGGCAAGCGACGGGCCGGGCGCAATAGCATTGCGCCCGGCCCTTTTTTGTTCTCCCGCGTGTCTCATGCCGCCATTGTGTCTCATGCCGCTATTTTTATGTTCTTCACGGCCTGCACCTCGTACTTGGGCTTGTAGTCGGGGCACTTGTAGCTTTTGGAGTATTCCTTGGGGCTCTTGGCCTCGGCGACGTAGATCTGGGCGGAGTTGACGCCGCACTTCTCATGCACCCGCAAGCGACAGCATCAGAGAGTGAAACGCGCCGGGGGCTTGGGCTGATTTTCGGGGGCATAACTGAGCATAAGTTCCACTAGCTCATGCACCGTCGTCGCCGGCAGGCATTGATGGGATTGATGGAAAGGGGTTCCGATAGGATGAAACGCCTGCAAGCGGCGGGCGTAACCCATCGCCGTCTGGAGACGCTGCGGCCCCAGCAGGACGTACAGGGTTGGGTCGTTCTTCTCATACTTGGTGCGGCCCAGCGGTCGAAGCAGCTTCGTCAGACGCGCTTTGTAATAGGTGCGCGCCGGGCCGGCGGCGTAACCAGGGGCCGCATCCAGGTATTGGAAGTGCAAGACATACCACAACTCGAAGGCTTCGTTGGACCAAGCGGCACGCAGGAACGGATGACCTTTGGCCTAGTTGATGGCGTTGTCAAAGTCGTCCGCATTGAAGTCATCCTTATCAAAGACGCACCATATCTGGGTATAGCGATCTGCTCCCCTCTTTTGCAGGGACTGGGCATACTCCATTAGGGACCGGGTACTGCGTCCCGCTCCCTGTACGTCAACTTAGAGAAGAACCGTGTTCAGGCGATGGGTATCAATAATGGCCCGGAAGTAGTTAGGCTCAGTTTGTTCCCCCTCGCATACGATGAGGATATTCTGTCGTAGAGGTGGACCAGTATCGACCGGGCGGTCACGGCTTGTAACCGCCTTGCCCGGCTGTTTATGCCGGAACATAGGCTTCTCCAGCGGTTTGGCTTACGGCAGACTCAGCATCAGGTGTGTCGGTAAACAGGCGTCGCAGGCCACCCAAAAATGGGATTGCACCGTAGCGGCCCTGAATATATTGTTCTCCAAACAGGTCGCCCTTGCGTACCCCCTTGAAGTCGGATAGGGCGTACAGATGAGACGCCCCATAGCGATCCTTTTCCACGAACCAGATTTGGTCCCGCCGCATCCGTTGGCTATCCAATAGGTTCGTGTCATGCGTGATGAAAACCATCTGGGCGTTCTTGGGGTTGGTTTCCGGGGACTGGAACAGGCGCACGAGAGCCTGAGTCAGCAGAGGATGAAACCGAGCGTCCATCTCATCCACAATCAAGGTGCTGCCGCGCTCTAAGGTGTCGAGGATGGGGCCGGAGTAGGCAAACAGCTTCTGCGTTCCTTGCGACTCCTCAGCCGTGAGCGGAAAATCTGCGACTCCCACCTGCACCCCTTGTGCGTCGAAGATCGGATGCTCGGCCACCACGCGCATTTGTTCACGAGCAGCTTGGGCCACTTGTTCCTGAAGTTCCGCCGATATTGACAGGCCTTTCGGAAACTTAATTTCTACATCTTCCGTGTCTTCGGCTAACTTCACACGGGGTATACCGGTGTCGGCCTCACGCAGCAAGCTCTGAATATGGTCGCAGTGTTTGTCCCCTTCCAAATATTGCACCGTGAATTTGTGCAGGCGCTCGTCGCTGATGCCCAATACAACATTCAGGTTGCTGCGTAGATAAGCAACCAGGGCAGAAGCGACCGGGCTGCCGATCTGCGCCGTGAGCGACAGAAACAGCGCGTCGGCCCTGCCTAGCCGCTGATCCGTCAGTAGGGCTTTTCCTTCCCCAAAATGCCGCCCGTGTTTGATGGCGAGACCTTCCCGCTCAAACAAAAGCGCCTCAGTCGTCGTCCGCGCTTCGTAAAGCCACTCCGCCGTAATCTCAACCTGCTCCGTCTTCTTCTGAATCTCAAAGCCGTAGCGGTACTGGACTGCGGGATGCCTTTCCGTGTCGCGCAGGAAAGTGATCTCGAAAGATGTAGTCTGCTCCTGAGAAGTCGTGTCTAGGCGAAAGAAAGGCGGCGCGTACTGGAACCCGACATTAGCCGACTCTAAGACGCACCGCTTGAACGCGTCGATGGCACGCGCTATGTTTGACTTTCCGCTCGCGTTGGCGCCGTAAATCGCGCCGACCCGCAGGAGATTGAGTGAGGGCCGCTCACGGGCCGGAAAAACATTGCCTCGGTCCAATTCGGGATCGCCCTGAAGCTTAGAGGCAGCCACTAGGCTTAACGTCACCCCTTCTTTAAAGGAGCGGAAGTTGCCGAAACTGAACTGTACGAGTGCCATGGTATTATAATACCATATTACAGAAAGGTTTGCAATTTTTTTGCAAAAGAGCCAGAAATTTGCAAATTTCTGGCTCTTTCATGTCTTTCCTCTTAGTTATGCCGCCATTCTGAGTAACCGTCACTTTTTCTAGATGGCTGTATCAGATGGGGGCAGCGGGGCCAAGTGTGACCGGCCGGGCCAAAATCCAGGTTTTCGGCAGTTGGCTTCTCAACGCGGGGGACGGCAACACTCTGAACCAAGCAGGCACGGATGCCAATTCTTGCGTTCCCCATCTAAAAAAACTGACGGTTACTCAGACCTCACTCTGAGGCTCCCGACGCGCGCTAGGCCAGACGGTGCAGCCCAACGGCCAATCTCACCTGCGACAGCAGCCAATCGGTCCCTGCGACTACTCACCTGACAAAGCACGAGTGGCTTCAGATATAGGGAGTGCCTAACTTCAGTCGGCAGCCTTCAAGCCTCGGACGGGGCAAGGGTTGAACTACCATCGTCAGTAGTTCTGCCGGTCTCGGTCCCGAAAATCAAAGCCGACTGAAGTTAGGCACTCCCCAGATATAGATGCCAGCAAGTGCCAAACCAGACCCAATTTTTTAGAGGACCACAAGCCCTCCGTCAGTGGGCGCAAGCGCCTTCTCATAGCACAGACTCACTCCGTCGTCCGCGTACTCTCCAAACGGCTCGCATCTTGAAAAACCGGCACGCTCATAGAGCCGAACTGCCTCCGGCTGATAAATCCCCATTTCTAAACGCAAGCCTCGGAACCCACTCTGATGCGAAAGCCACTCCAATTGCTTGAGCAGAGCTTGGGCCACCCCCCGGCCACGCCATTGCGGCGCAACATACATCCGCTTGACTTCGGCATAATCCTCATTGACAAACTTGACGGCCCCACAGCCGACAGCGACGCCGTCCCAGCGCGCCACTAGGAAAGTCACCGACTCATCCCGCAACGACGCTTCAGAAAGCCCGTGACGGTTCTCCGGGGCATACAAATGGTTCAGATGCGCGTCGAGCGCTTCGATGAGCGCCTTTGCGTCTGCGGCGTCCGGCGGCTCCGGTTGAACGACTAAAGCCGGGGTCATAATCTCCCTTTCGCTGTTGCCGAGGGGCTTTATTAAATCTTCTGGCCGAAGGTCTCGAAGTCTATTTCGGGCAGCTCGCCGACGCCCCGGCGCAGGGCGCGCTCCCATTGGACGTGAATGCCGTGCAGGTCCGGGTCGGTCGCGGTCAGGCGGCGACGCCTGGTGATTTCGAGTTCGTCTTTGGCGTACACCACCAGATCAATCGGCGGGCCGACGGTGACGTTGGAGCGCATGGTGGAGTCCATCGAGATCAGGGCGTACTTGGCCGCCTCTTCCAAGGGCGTCTCGGCGTACTGGATGCCGCGCACCAGGATGGGCCGGCCATACTTGTGCTCGCCGACCTGCAAAAAAGGCGAGTCCTCCGTGGCGCGCAGCGGGTTCCCCTGCGGGTAGACGAGGTACAGGTCGTGCGGCTGGTCCTTGATCTGCCCGCCCAGGATAAAGTGGACGTTGAACCGGAAATCGTCTCGCTCCAAGGCGGCCCGGTCCAGGTCCGAAACCTGGCGCACCTGGTCGCCGACGACGCGCGCGGCATCATACAGCGACGGCGCGGCGGCCAGGCCCACGCCCCGATCAAAATCGCGCCCGAGCAGGGTGATGATGCTCTGGGTGAGCGACAAGCTGCCGCTCGCCAGCAGCACGAAGACGCGCTCGCCGGGCAGGACGAACGTGTACATCTTGCGGCAGACGTTGACCTGATCGTAGCCGGAGTTGGTGCGCGAGTCGGACATCATCACCAGCCCCTCGCCGGTCATGATGCCTAAACAATACGTCATAACTTTTCGTCCTGCTCTCTTCCAGGAAATGCTATTCCCTGGATATTCCCAAATCTCCTGCGTCAAGGGAGGCGTAATCACCTGCCAGACGCCGCCCGCCACACCCGCGCCCCCGTAACCGACACGGCCCCACCCGGCTTTCCTTAGCCCTTCCCTCACAGGGGAGGGTGGCGAGCCAAAGCGAGCCGGGAGGGGTTCCTACTCCGCTGGGAGGGGACCTCACTCCGCCGTCACCTGCGCCAGTATCTCCTCGCGCGTGGCCGTCGCCACGCCCAGCTTCCGCACCACGACCGCCCCCGCCGCGTTTGCCAGCGTCACCGCTTCCAGGGGAGTCGCCTCCGCCGCCAGGGCCAGGGTCAGCGTCGTGATCGTGGTATCGCCCGCGCCGGTCCCGTCAAAGACCTCGACCGGGTGGGCAGGCATACTCACGACCAGACCGTCCGCCCCAAACAATGTCAGGCCGTGCGCGCCGCGCGTGACCAGGACGTTGTCTGCGCCCGATTTGCGCAGCAGCATCCGGCCCGCCTCGCGCAGCGTCCCCTCGTCCCCGCCGCCGTCCCCCAGGATCAGGCCCGACGCCTCGCTGGCCTCGAACACGTTCAGCGTGATCATCGTCAGGCGGCAGTGGCCCGCGATGCCCTTCGGCTTGAGGTTGCCGGTCACGACCTTGCCGTGCCGCCGCCCGGCGTCTACTGCCGTGCTCACCACGTCCCGCACCAGCAGCCCCTTCTGATAATCCGACAGCAGCAGCGCGTCGCAGCCCGGAATGGCCGCCTGCAAATACGCCAGGACGCGCGCCTGCACATCCGCCCCGATGCCGTCCCGCCGCTCGTGGTCCACGCGCACCACCTGCTGCGACCCCTGCTGCGTGTGGGCGATGACGCGCGTCTTCAGCGTCGTGGGACGCTCCGCCACGGCCACCAGGCCCGCCACGTCCGCCCCTTCCTCGGCCAGCTTCTCCCGCAGTGTGGTGGCCGCGCCGTCTTCCCCGATGATCCCCGAAATCAGCGCCTTCGCGCCCAGGGCGCAGACGTTGTTGACGACATTGGCCGCGCCGCCCGGCACGAACGTGTGGCTGTCGGCGTCCACGACCATGACCGGCGCTTCCGGCGAAACCCGGCTGACGCGGCCCCAGACGTACTCGTCGAGCATGACGTCGCCGACGACCAGCACCTTCTTGTCGCCGAACTTGTCCAGAATCTCTTGTGCGCGCTGTGTGTTCATCAGTTACTCTCTCGTTCCGTCCTTCGACGGCGTGTGGCTGAATATATAGATTGTGGGGGAAGGGTACAGCATATCGTGCGGCAGATCACGGCCCGGCAAACTCACCGAATGGAATCCCTCGCCCTCGGGGAACAACTCTTTTACGCTCTGGGGCAGGCCGAGATCGTCATAGGAATAGGACATCACCGCATAGTACGGATGGGCATGGTCTTGGTCAGTGAGGTAATCCAGGTATTCAGCCGCTCTGGTGTCGCGCAGCCGCAGGGCATCATGATAGTCATACTCGCTCAGGATCACGAAGTCCGGGTTTGCTGCCTTCAGGAGATTGATATCCCAATCTTTCCCGGCGTAAAGAATGCGCCGCTGTATCTCCGGCGGCGTCACCTGTCGCCACCCGCCCGGTCGGGGCATAGAAAAGTAGGGGCTTACCGGCACCGTCCCAAACCACGGCTGGGCCGCGAAGCCAAACGTTGCCGAGGCGGGCGCATGGGATTTGATCCACGCCAAAGCCTTCTCCCGCGAATCCGTCCCAGCCATCGCTCCCACCAGCCAAAGTGCGGCAACCAGCGTCCAAGCCAGCACGCTCGCACCAGCGACTATCCCAAGCCGCCGCAGGGTGGGGCGCGGCAGGCGCGACCAGTCCGCCGCCATCCGGCCAACCCACAACGCCAAAACGGGTAGCAGCGGGATCGTGTAGCGCGCATAGCGCACGGCGGCCAGGCTGATCAAGACGTAATAGGGCAGGGCGAAGGCGGCCAGCAGGCCATCCCCGCGCCCGCGCCGGTACAGCGCATACCCGACCGAAATCAAAGCCAGCAGCAGAAGCGGCAGCCCTAGCCCGGCGCCCAGGTTGCGCGCGACATGGTAGATGAACCCACTGCCGGTGTCCCGAAAGGTCGGGTCGTCCGGGTTCTGGACGTGGACGGCTTCAAAGCGCAGGTCGCGCAAAAACTGCGCGTTCTCCAAAATCGCGCCGGGGCAGGCGAGAAAAAAAGCCAAAACAAACGCCGCCAGGCCTACGAAAATCACCCCCCGGCCCCCAATTCTGGGGGGGGCAGAGTGGGCTGACGATACCTCTCCGGCTCTCCCCCCGTTAATAGTGATGGGGGCGGGGGGGGCCAATGCCGTCACAACCAGCGGCAGAACCGCCAGCGCCAAGTTGTACTTGGTCGCCGCCGCCAGACCCGCGAAGACGCCCGCCCACACGGCGGCCCGCCACGGCTTCGGGTCGCCCGTCGCCAGCCGCACCGCCCACAGCAGCGACAGCATCGCCCAGAACGTCGCCGGCACGTCCACCGTCAAAAAGTGCGAATGCTGCGCGTGCAGCGGCATCACGGCCAGCGTCAGTGCCGCCGGCAGCCCTGCCCGACGCCCCCACAGCCGCTCCCCGATTCGGTACACCGCAAAAACCGTGCCAACTCCCATGCCCACGGTCAAACAGCGCCCAACAAGGTACATCTTCGCCCACTGCGGATACCAGACGGCGAAGTCTTTGGGCACAATGTCCACGATGCCAAAAAGTGCAGCCAGCGTGTTGGCGAAGCAGACCAAGTACAACTGGAGCGAGCCATAGCGGTAGAAATGCGGCAGCAGTTGCCCCGTGAAGACGTTCATCCCCAGGCTGGCGTGTTGCAGCACGACGCTCTCATCCGGGTGGTAAGAGAAGTAGTGCGTGTGAGACGGCAGCCCCCACGCCAGCCCCCAGACCCGCAGGGCGAGGGCCAGGAGCAGGACACCCACCAAAGGCAGAAGGGGGAGGCGGGGCAGGAGAGCGGCGGGCAGTTTAGGCATCGGGAGTGATTGTACCAGAGAACCGCGCCGCAAAGGAACCCGGCACTGGAAGTGCCGGTCTACTCTTAGTGGAAGTCGCTCCGCGACTGGGGAAAGGCATTCGCCACTACGGAGACGCTCCCAAACGCTGGCCCTCAGTGCCGGAGGCACTTTCACGTTGAGTAGACCGGTACTTCCAGTGCCGGTCGCGTTTACCGGGCGCACTGCCGACAGCCTCTCCGCTTACCCCGCTAGCAGCCCCCGCCGCGCTTCCAGCTTCGCCCGCCGCTGCGCCAACTCCGCCGCGTCCTGACGCGCCTTCTCCACCGCCTCCGGCGCGGCCTTCTGCACGAAGCCGGGGTTGTTCAGCCGCCCCTGCACCCCGGCCAGCTCCTTGTCCAGCTTGGCGATCTCTCCCGCCAGACGCGCCGACTCGCGAGTGGGGTCCACGCCTTCCAGCAGCTCGCCCGCCGGGAGGTAGAACGCCGCGCCGGGGACGCCCGCCGAGACGTACCTGCCATCCGTGGGCACGGACGGGGCCAGCGTCACCTCACCCAGACGCGCCAGCGACGCCAGCGCGGGCAACTGGTCGCGCAATGTTGCGGCGGCTGTTGCGCCTTCGGGAACGGCTGTCACCGTAAAGCGCCGCGCAATCATTGCGGCTCTTGCGGCCTCATTTTCGGGGCCTCCCGGAGTGAACTCCGCCCGCAGGGCGCGCAGAGCGGTGATGCTCCCGACCACGAGTGCCATTCCCGCCTCGGCTTCGGGGTCGAGAAGGGACTCGTCGGCGATGGGGTAGGGGGCTTGGCAGATGCTTCCCTCCGTGCCGGGCAGGCTTTGCCAGACTTCTTCCGTCACGAACGGCATGATCGGGTGCAGCAGCCGCAGCGTTGTTTCTAAAATGGTGAAGAGCGTCGTCCGCGCCGCGTCTTTGGCCGGGCCGTCGCCGCCCTGCAAGGCGGGCTTGCACAGCTCCACGAACCAATCGCAGTATTCGTTCCACAGGAACTCGTATAGGGCGCCGCAGGCGTTGTCCATGTCGTAGCTCGCCAGCGAGTCGTTCACGGTCTGGATCGTCCGCTGGAGGCGGGAGAGAATCCAGCGGTTGGGCAGACTGACCGGCACTGGAAGTGCCGGTCTACTCGCGAGTGAAAGTCGCTCCGCGACTAAAGAACCACCGCCCGCAGGCTCATCCTCAGTGCCGGAGGCACTTTCACTCGCGAGTAGACCGGCACTTCCAGTGCCGGGATCATCCCCCAAGTTCAGCAGCACGAACCGGGCGGCGTTCCAAAGCTTGTTGCCGAAGTTGCGCGCTTCAGGGACGCGCTCCTCGCTGAACTTGATGTCCTGGCCCTTCGAGGCCAGCCGCAGCAGCGAAAAGCGCAGGGCGTCCGCGCCGTACTTCTCGATCATGTCCACGGGGTCAATGCCGTTGCCGAGCGACTTGGACATGCGGCGGCCCCTTTTGTCCAGAACGGTCGCGTGGATGTAGACGTCCGAGAACGGCTTTTCGCCCATGAATTCTAACCCCGTCATCAGCATCCGGGCCACCCAGAGGCGCAGGATTTCGCCCGCCGTGGTCAGCATGTCCGTCGGATAGAAGTAGGCCAAATCCGGCGTCTCCTGGGGCCAGCCCATCGTCGCGAACGGCCACAGGGCCGACGAGAACCAGGTGTCCAGAACGTCCTCGTCCTGCGTCAACTGGTCCGTGCCTGTTCGCTGGACGGCCTCCTCCCAGTTCCGGGCGGCGACATGGGTGCCGTCGGGCTTGTAGTAGATGGGGATGCGGTGCCCCCACCAGAGTTGCCGCGACAAGGCCCAGTCCCGGATGCCGGTCATCCAGTCCAGGTAGGCTTTCTTGTAACGGGCGGGGACGAACGTCGTTTCGTCGTCCTCCACCACGGCAATCGCCCGCTGCACCAAGTCCGTCCCGGCCATCTTCATGAACCACTGGTCGGACAGCAGCGGCTCGATAGTCGTGTGGCACCGCTCGCAGGTGGGGACATTGTGCCGATGGTCCTCGGTCTTTTCCAGAAGCCCCGACTCTTCGAGATCGGCCACGACCAGGCTGCGCGCCTCGTAGCGGTCCAGTCCCGCGTACCGCTCCCCGGCTTCGGGCGTCATCGCCCCGTCAAAGCCGATCACGGTGATCTGCGGCAGGCCGTGACGCAGGCCCGCCTCGTAGTCATTCGGGTCGTGCGCGGGCGTCACCTTGACCGCGCCCGTCCCGAACTCGGCCTGGGCGTAGTCGTCAGCGATCAGCGGGATTTGGCGGTCACTCAGGGGCAGCCGGAACATCTTGCCGATCAGGCCCGCGTAGCGCGCGTCTTTGGGGTTCACGGCCACGGCCGCGTCGCCCAGCATCGTTTCGGGCCGCGTCGTCGCGACAACCACAGACCCCGACCCGTCCGCGAAGGGGTAGCGGATGTGCCACAGATGCCCGTCCTGCGCCTCCTCCTCCACCTCAATGTCGGAGATCACCGTGCGGTGGAAGCAGCACCAGTTGACCAGCCGCTTGCCCCGGTAGATCAGGCCCGCGTCATAAAACCGCACGAACGCCTCCACGACCGCCTCCGCATAGGCCGGGTCCATCGTGAACCGCTCGCGCCCCCAGTCGTAGGAGCAGCCGAGCCGCTTGAGCTGGGAGATGATGCGCGCCCCGTACTGCTCCTTCCACAGCCGGACGCGGGCGACAAACGCCTCGCGGCCCAGGTCGTACCGCGTCAGCCCTTCTTTGGCGATCTCCTTCTCCACCACCGTCTGCGTCGCGATGCTCGCGTGGTCCACACCGGGCAGGATCAGGGTTGTGAAGCCGCGCATCCGGTGCCAGCGCCCCAGGGCGTCCTGGACGGAATGGTTGAGCGCGTGCCCCATGTGCAGGCTGCCGGTGACGTTGGGCGGCGGGATGGTGATGCTGTATTTGGGCTTCCCCGGCGTCGGCGCGGCGTGAAAGTAGCCGCCCATCTCCCACTCCGTATACAGCCGCGCTTCCACAGCTTTGGGTTCGTAAGCTTTTTCCATGTTCGTGCTGCCTTTCGGAAAACGCGAAAGCCCCCGCGCCCAGTGCGACACGAGCCTCCGCAGAGACCAGTCGCCAGGACGCGAGGGCTTCACAAACCGTGAAACGGTACGCGCGATACCACCTTGCTTCCCGCCCGAAACGCCGGAAAAGACGCGGGCGGACACTCATTTTCAGGTTGCGGCTCCGGGGCGACTTTCAGCGGTGCTCTGCTTGGGAACGCTTGCAGCTGGCGGCGTTCCCTCTCTGGCGCAAAGCGCGCCGCCTACTCCTCCCTATCATGGCCGGGGTAGGGAGACAGTATAGCCGGAAACGGGCGGACGAGTCAAGGGCTGCTTTGTTGCCTTGCGGCGGTCACGGCTGATATTCGACCGTCAGCGCCACGGCTTCGGCGATCCGCGCGAGGACTTCCTCGGACAGAGCGCCTAATCTGTCGCCGAAACGCTCCAAAGATGCTCCGCGTGTCTGAAACGCATCCGCGGCGGAAAGCTTGTCAAGCCGTTCGCCTGCGTCGCCTCCACACGCGCCATCCAAAAGTAGCGCCGGTAGTTGTCATTCCAGCCGGTCAGGGGCACAATCAGGCGGAGAGGCATCCGGCCAGCGACATCGGAATTGATGACTACCGCTGGTCGGACTTTCCGCAACTCCGCTCCGCGCGTCGGCTCCAAATCCACGCGCCAGATCTCGCCGCGAATCGGGTTAATCAGCGCGGTAGTCCTCTAAGATGGGATCGCCATCAAGGGCCGTGAACGCGGTCAATTCGCGCTGTTCCACGGGGAGCGCTAGGTCCGCCGCATAGAGGGGAGCCGCCTCCTCGAACTGTGCGGCCATGATGCGGTCTCGTTCCGCTTTCGGCAGGGACAGCAGGTAAGCGGGGTCGGACTCACGCGGGCGGTCGTCGTTCCCCGCCATCTCGCGCCTGTCGCCTCGGCTCCTCTGCTCGTCCAGGATTAGCCGCAGGTAACCGGCCACATCCTGACCGCTACGGGCTGCTTTCTCCCGTAGATGGTTCTCCAAATCCGGCGGTAGTTCCAACATCTGCTTCTCCTTTCGCGTTCTATGCTTTTTCCAACTTCGCGAAGCCTAAATCCAGCTTCTTCATACCGACCTCGCCCATGAATTGCACCTTGATGATGGAGCCTTCGTAGCCGACGACGAAGTCGTTGCCGGAGGCCATTTACCCTGTAATCCAGTGTTCTGGAACGGCGGGAGCGTGGCCGAGTTCTCCCAGAAGGCGGCAAACCTCCTTGACCAGCTTGCGGAAAGAAGACGCGCCGCGATAGGCCTGACCAAGATCGAACACGGCGGAGAGCGCGGCTTGATCCGCCGTCTCGCTGTAAGGCTTGTTCTGCGGCATGAAGCGGCTGACCACTCCTTTCGCCCCGCGCACAACTTCCGGGTTCCGGTCGTACTGGGCGCTGTCTCTGATTCTGCGGTGGCCGCGCAGCGACTCAAGCGCCGCAAGAAACCAAGCCTCATACTCGCGCCGCGCCAAGATGACGGCACAGGGCAAGGACGGAACCGCCTCCTGCGCCCATTTTGTCATCTGCGGAACAAGGTCGCGGGCACAATCATCGTCGGCGTCAAACAGAACGATGATGGCGCGTGTCGCAGACTTATCGCTGACAACCTGGACCGCCCTCTTGAACTTCTCCTCTTTCACAATCCCGGTCCGCTTTTCTAAAAACGGGCTGTACCCGATGGCTTCGTAACACCCCAACTCGGCCACAAGGCGTTCCAAAAGGAGCGGAAAAGCGGCGACCTCCCCGTCACCTTCGACGATGGACTGGATCATGCCGACACCGGATCGAACAGGGCCGGTTCAGGATCATAGGGGCTTGGGAGTGCCGTGTCAAGCGCATTGGCGCGCATCAGTTCGCCCGCCCCCATCAAGTGCTGCCGGATTGCTTTTTGCGGAGCAACATCCAAGCCCACCACCTGTGTTGCTCCCTCCCGTTTCTGGACCACCCGAAGATTGTCTGGGGTGATCCACTTACTGTCTATCAGTTCCGGGCTGTGGGTAGTCACAATGACCTGGCTTCGGCCGGCGGCCATCTGAATGATGTCGGAAACCGCCCCGACCGCTCCTGGGTGTAGATACAGTTCGGGTTCATCGAAAGCGATGACCGTTGGGGGCGGTTCCTGCATCGCCGCCGTCAGCAACCCAAGAACGCGCAGTGTTCCATCCGCCATACGGGAAGCGCTGAAAAGAAAATCCTCGTTCTGGGCCGCCTTCTGGGTAAACATCAACTCCGGCCGCTTGCCTTGTTCCGACACCAAATAAAGATCGGTTAGGGTTGGGACGATGGCGCCGAGCAGTTCACGGATGCGTTCCAAAACGTCCGGGTCACGGCCGCTCATCTTTTGCAGAATGCTGACCACGTTCCCCCCGTCGCGCTGAAGGTAGCGGCTGCCCGATGAAGTTTTCTCCGCACGAATCCGGTTTGGCTCGATGGCGTAAACGCGCATGGTCTCCAATGCCCGCCGAACCGGCGCAAACGCCTTCATGCCTGCGGCGAGCGGCAGCGCCAGCGCCTGGGAGTCTAGCTGTAGGCTGAAGCCGGTGACGCTCGTGCGGAACTGATCCGCCTCCCGGTCAAACCAGAGGGTGTCACCGCCCCCGTCTGTGAGGGAACACTGTTCGTGAAGCACGTCAAAGTCGTTGGCGCTGCCGCCGACGAATCCAAGCGAGAACGCATAATGTCCCGTTTGCTTGGAGGGCTTCAGGAAAAAATCCGCACGAACGTGGATCGGGGCCTCGTAGGGTTCCCCCATTTCATGCAGGTAAGAGAGGTCGCTAAACCCTCCCCGGCTGTCCACCGCCGTTTGTAGTGGGAGGCTCATGCAGTCAGAGAGAAACGACAGCGCTTCCAGGAGGTTTGTTTTGCCCGTGTCATTCCTGCCGACCAAGAACAGAGGATTGGGGAAAACGATGACCTCGTTCTTGATCGAGCGGAAATTGCGGAGGGTAAGTTTTTGCAGAAACGGCTGACGGCTCATGTTTATACCTTGTCCAGTTTCGCGAAGCCTAAATCCAGTTTCTTCATGCCGACCGCGCCCATGAACTGCACTTTGACGATGCTCGCGCCCTCGAAGCCGACGACGAAGCCGGTCCCAAAGGTGTCGTGCTTGACCTTCTGGCCCAGCTCGAATGGCAGGGCGCTCGGCGCGGGCGCGGCGGGGGCCTTGCGGGCGCTGTCTTTCGCCAGGTCGTCCCACTTGGGCGCGTATTGCGCTTCGGGGCGGCGGCTGCCGGACCCGCCCACGCTCAGGTCAATGCTCGGCGTGTAGGTCTCGGCCGTGCCCCGGCGGGAGGACTTGGCGAGGAACAGGGACATGGGGATCTCGCCGACAAAGCGCGAGACGGGGTTGCGCTGGACGTTGCCGAAGAGCATCCGTGAGCCGGCGTAGGACATGAACAGCTCTTCCTGGGCGCGCGTGATGCCGACGTAGCACAGGCGCCGCTCTTCTTCCAACTCGGTCTGGTTGCCCATCGCGCGGAAGTGGGGGAAGATGCCTTCCTCCAGGCCCGTCAGGAAGACCACGGGGAATTCCAGGCCCTTGGCGGCGTGCAGGGTCATCATCGTGACCGAGTTGGCGGTGTCTTCCAGGCTGTCCACGTCCGAGACGAGCGAAACGTTTTCCAGGAACTTGCCCAGCGACTTGTCGCCCTCCTCGCCCTCTCCTGCACTCGCCTGCTGCTCGAACTCCTTGGCGACCGAGAGCAGTTCACCGACGTTCTCGACGCGCGACTCGGCTTCGGGCGTCTTGTCCTTTTTCAAGTCTTCCAAATACCCTGTCGTGTCCAGGACGTTCTGGATGAGCGCCGACACGGATTGCGCGTCGCGCTTGGCGGTCAGGTACTCAATCACTTTGACGAACGACTGGACGCTGTTTTTGGCCCGCGCGGGCAGGTCTATCCCGTTCACCCGGCGGCAGGCGTCCCAAAAGGCGATCTCGGAGCGCGCGGCGAAGCTGTTGATCTTCTCCACGGTCGCCGCCCCGATGGCCCGCGCCGGGACGTTGATGATGCGGCGCATGGATAGCCCATCATAGGGGTTCAGCAGGACGCGCAGGTAGGCGATCAGGTCCTTGATCTCGCGCCGCTCGTAGAACCGAACGCCGCCGACGATCTTGTACGGGATTCGATAATTGATGAACTGCTCTTCCAGGGCGCGGGATTGACTATTGGCCCGGTACAGCACGGCGAAGTCGGAGTAGCGCCGGTCGCCGGTCACGCTCTCATCGCGGATGACGCCGACAATCGCCGCCGCCTCCTCCACCTCGTTGGGCGCTTCGACCAGGGTGATGCTTTCCCCCTCGTGCTTGTCCGTCCACAGCCGCTTGTCCGCCCGCCCCCGGTTGTTGCGGACGACGTGGTAGGCGGCGTCCAGGATGTTGCGCGTGGAGCGGTAGTTCTGCTCCAACTTGATGATCGTCGCGTCGGGGAAGTCGCGCTCGAAGTTCAGGATGATCTGGACGTTGGCGCCCCGGAAGGCGTAGATGGAGTTGTGGACGACGATGCCCCCGGCGACGTAGTTGCGGAGGTTCGCGACGGACAGGTCATAAACCTTGCCGGTATAGTGCTCATCGGTGATGGCGCAGATTTGGCTGCCGGTGACGGCCCCCCCCGCCCCCAATTCTGGGGGAGCCGGAGGAGAAGCGTGGGAGTGAACTCCTGCGCTGTGGGGCGCGGACGCCCATTCTCGGCCTTCGCCGAGAGAAGGACGGCCCGTGCGGTCATCCTGTTCCTTGTCCGCGCAGGCGGACACTGGGCGCTTCGCCCCACAGCGCAGGAGTTCACTCCCACGTGCCTCTTGGCCCACGCCGACGACGGGGACGCTGTGCCATTCAGTTATCTGTTCCGCGTGATTTGCTTCATACTGCTGGCCGACTTCCAGAGCGACCGCAATAGAGTCCAAATCACCCCGCTTTTGTAATTGCTTCGCGTAATTCCAAGCGTCATCGTAGGTGCTGAATGTGGCCTCGTGATAATCCTGTTCAATGGCTGCGCCAACATGAAAGATAGCGGAACGGTTTTTGTCGGGCAGTATCTGAAAATGCACTGGGTTCAGGTCGTTATACCACTCGTTGCCACTGGTTTGCCAAACGTCGTCAGGCGCAACATCGCTGAGTGAGCCAAACATCACATGATTCGGCGTCACGCGCACCGCCGCGCCCTGCTCCGTCTGGATACAGCGCACCGGCCCGGCGTAGTCGTTCACCATCACCTTCTCGACCGCCGCCGGGGCCAGATGCGGGCCGCCGCAGGCGGCGAGAACCGTATCACCCTCCCGTATCTGCTCCACCGGCACATAGCCGGCCGGTGTCAGGATGGGCGTTCCCGCGACGACGCACTGGTCGTCGTCGCCGACGACGCAGATGTTCTTGTACTTGCCGGCGAACAGCGTCAGCAGTTGGTACTGGCTGTCGTTCACGTCCTGGAACTCATCGCAGTGGACGAAACGAAAGCGGTTCTGGTAGTGCTCCCGCGCCTTTTCGGACTCGCGCAGAAGCTGCACCGTCTTCATAATCAGGTCGTCGAAGTCCAGGGCGTTGGAGAGCGTCAATTTGCTCTGGTAGAGCTGGTACGCCTTTCCGACGGCCCGCTCAAACGGCGAGGCCGAAAAGTCGTTCAGGATGTCGTCCGGCGTCTGCAACGTCTCTTTGGCCTTGGAGATCAGGGACAGCACGGCGCGCGGGGCGTACTGCTTGTCGTCCAGGTTCAGCTCGCGCACGGCCTCTTTGACCAGGGCCAATTGGTCGCCGTCGTCGTAGATGACGAAGTTCTTGTCTAACCCAATCAACTGGCCGCGCTCCCGCAGGCAGCGGGCGCAGAGCGAGTGGAACGTGCCCGCCCACAGGTCGCGCATGGCAAGGTCGCCGACGAGGCCGGCGATCCGCTCCTTCATCCCCGCCGCCGCCTTGTTGGTGAAGGTCACGGCCAGGATGTTATACGGGCGGACGTACCGCTCGCGGATGAGATACGCGATACGCTTGGTCAGGGCGTTGGTCTTGCCCGACCCGGCCCCGGCGAAGATGAGGACGGGACCGGACTCGTGCAGGACGGCCTGCCGCTGCGGCTCGTTCAGCCCGGCCAGCAGCGGGGAGTGGAGGTTGGGCGAGTGGTCGCGCGGGTCGGATTCGGAGCGCGGGTCGGGTTCAAAGGAGGACATGGGGAGATTATACCTGGAAGAGACCCATCCCCGGCACTGGAAGTGCCGGGCTACTCTGCGTGAAAGTCGCTCCGCGACTGAGGAACATCCCCGTAGGGGCAGGGCTTGTCCCTGCCCTCCCTCTGAGGCCCCTCGTAGGGGCGCGATTCATCGCGCCCTGTGCTTCATCGCGCCCTGGTATTAGTCGCGGAGCGACTTCCACAGAGAGTAGACCGGCACTTCCAGTGCCGGGGCCTTGCCGGCGCCGGGAAGCGTTGCGCCAGGGTTGCGAAATCCCCCTTGCGCTTTTCGCGCGTATGTGCTAAAATGATGGTGTAGGCATCAAGCGGGTTGGGGGAAGGTGGCTGAGTGGTCGAAAGCGGCTCACTGCTAATGAGTTATACGGGGTAAACCCGTATCGCAGGTTCGAATCCTGTCCTTCCCGTTTGTCCTGATGCCCGAAAAGGAGGCGGCCCGGATTTCAGTAATCCGGGCCGCCTTCGTCTGTCGTGAGGGAAAAAGATGATGCAAGACGAACTGCCCGACTTGGGGCCGGTCCCCTGGCGGACCCTGCTCTATTTTGACGCGAAAGCCGTCGCGGCCATCGCAGGCTGCGCGCTTCTTCTCATCGGCCTGCTCGTCGTCCTGCCCGTCTGGCTGCGGGGGCAGGAGCGGGCGGACTTTGCGGGGACGACCGCGCGGACCGCGCCGGGCGTCGTGACGATTTGCCAGATTTCGCCCGTGAGCCAGGGTGGGGGCGGGCTGTTCAACGCCGTCACGGTCGCCTTCGACAAGCGGCAATCCTACTACGCCCTGCCGCCGGAAAGCAAGTGGCAGCCCAAGTTCCACCAGAACGTGCGCGTGACCTACCGCGTCGGGCGCAACAGCGGCGCGGTGCATGTGGACGCGGTGACGCCGGAGTAGGAACCCACCCCGCCGCCAGGGGCGTCGGCCCTCCCGTTTCGGGAGGGCGCGGAGGTTCGGCCCCCGTGTCATCGGCGCTTTTACTCCCCTCTCCGCTTCGGGGAGGGTGGCGAACTTGTGAGCCGGGAGGGGTTCCTACGCCGTCCTTGTCTCGACGCAGCGGGAGCAGTCCAGCCAGTTTTCCTGGGGAATCTCGCGCAGGGCGTCGGGCGCATTGCCCCGCCCGAAAACGGGCCGGTACAGCACGTCGCCTTCCGGGTAGGTGATGCCGCACGAGTGGCAGTTCTCGGGGTGGTCCAGCAGAGCGGGCGCGTAGCCCGTGATGACCCAGCCCGCGTGGCCGAGATGAGTCGCCAGCGACTCCAGCGCCGCCCGCACGGTCAGGGACTTGTTGCCGTGGTAGTACAAGTCCGAGATCTGGTCCAGGAGTTCCGTGGTTTCTTCATCAAAGGTAAAGTTCAGACGCTTCATGGTTTGTCTTTCGCGCGGGGCAGGAACAGGGTGTTAAGACTTGGGTTATTATACCCCGCCCCGCGCCTGATCGCTATTTCGCCTCCCGCTCCTTCACCCGACAGACGCGGCAGGCGCGGCAAAGCCGCCGGTTGACGAAATGGGCGGCGGCCACGGTGCAGCCGCCCAGGACGACCCCGATCACCCCCGCCGCCTCGAAATGCCTTTCTTCCAGCACCCGCCCCCCACCAGCGCCGTCAGGCCTAGCGATAGGATCAGCAATGCCCGGCGCTGCCGGTGCTCCCGGTAGCCCAGGCACAGGCTGCTCGACCCCAGCAGGGCGGACAAGCCCAGCAGCGCCCACTCCGTCCGCTCATCGGCCAGAAAGCCCAGCCCCAGCAGCGGCAGCAGGGTCACGACCAGGGGCATAAGCGCGCAGTGGACGGCGCAGGCGAGCGAGGCGGTCGCGCCGGCCTTGTCCAAATCAATCTGCGTCCGCGGCGTCGCTTGCTTTGTCAATGTCATGGTTTTTCCTCAGTGCAGGTCCCACAGGTTGTCATCCGGGCTGTGGTAGGTGTCGGCAAAGCGCAGCGCCTTCACATGGCCGTCCACGAAGGCGTAGGGCGCGCGCCCCGCATAGCGATGCGTGTCCAGAGAAGACTCCCAATCCGCGCAGTCGGAGTCGGCGGGGAACAGGGAGCAGGGCGGGAAAATCTTGCCGTGGCTCCACCAGTAGGGGCTGGCCGGATCGCTCTTCTCGTAAGGGTCCACGCCGAAGTCGAAATACTCCGAGGTCCAGAACGGGTCGTTCGGCGGCGGCGTGGGGCTGGGCAGCGGCGCGGCGCCGGTCACGACGTCCCAATCCTTCGCGCGGAGGGCGCTGTAGACCGTCTCGGCGGGCTTGTCAACACTCGACATATTGGTGTTGTTGCAGGTCAGCAGGCCGTTGTCAATAAAAGAACCCCACATGTACGGCATGTTCTTGGACGGGTCGGAGGGGCCCCACCAGACATTGGCCTGGTCCCGCGTCCCGCGCCCCATCTTGATGTACGAATCGAGCGCCTGCTGATAGAAGTAAACGGCCTGCCAACTGTTGACGTCCCAATTGCCCTGACCGTCGCTGGACTGGATGCGCGGGAAGTAGCCGTCATAGTCGTCGGTGTACATCTGCACCGCCAGCCCGATCTGCTTCATGTTCGACTCGCACACCGTCCGGCGCGCGTTCTCACGGACTTTGGAGAAGACCGGGAACAGAATCGCGGCAAGAATCGAGATGATGGCGATCACGACGAGCAGCTCGATCAGCGTGAACGCCCTTGGCTTGTGTCTCAAGGGTCACACCTCCTCGGCTCCGTCGGTTCCGGCTCATCGGCAAAGCAGGCCCAGCCCGTCGCTTCGCCCTGCGCCATCTCTTCTTCGGTCAGCAGAAGGGCATCCAGGTTTCTGGTGATCCTGTCCCGGCTCATCTCCGCGCCGATGAAGACGACCTCCTGCCGCCGGTCCCCGTAGGCCGCGTGCCACCTGCGCCGGATTTCCGCCCGCACGGTGAGCGACGCGGGCCAGTCGCGCTCGGGCCGGGCCGCCCACCAGCGCCCCGCCGGGGACACGGTGCAGATGCCGTCGGCCCATGTCCACATCCCCACCGTGTCCATGCACGAGGCGATCCACACGAAGCCTTTGATGCGCGAGATGCCGGGCCACTCGGCCCCCAGCAGCCGGGAAAAGCGGCGCGGGTGGGAACGGGCGATGGGCGCAGTAGACGAACCCCTCGATGCCTTCCGGCTCGCGGCAGGGGTCATACAGGAGGCTCATGCCGCGCCTCCCGTGCGCCGGCGCGCGCGCCGCGTCGGGCCAGGGCAATAAGCCCCAAGCCCAGCAGGCCGAACGAGACCAGCGTGGACGCTTCCGGCACGGGCGCGGCGGGCGAGCTGCCGAAGCCGAAGAAGATGAGACCGGGGTTGGCCCCCGCCAGGGAGAACGTCCCCGTCGTCAGGTCGAAGCGGGCGACGCCGCCGATCCGGTTCTGCGGGTTGGGCGAGAGCGCGTCAAAGTTAACGCTGCCGTACAGCGCGTCAAACCGGCCGCTCCCGGTCGTGTCCACCCCGGTCAGGGCCGAGAAGCCGGAATACCGCCCGCCGCCGAAATCGCCCAGCGCGTTGCGCGCGCCGATGGGGCGGGCCGCCCCGGTCGTGGGGTCAATGGCGACCAGGTTGGTCATGCCCGTCTCCAGGTCCACGCCGTAGAGCGTGCCGCCGACCGATCCCAGCCCGATGATGAACGGCTTGGACGTGCCTGGCGTCAGTCCGAAGGCCGCATCAATGCCGGCCCCGAGCGCGCCGGGGGCGCCCACTGCTGAGGCGGCCCCGGTCATTATGTTGACGCCGTAGAGCTGCGGGACGCCCGACAGCCCCACCAGGAAGCCGCGCCCGTCCGCCGTGATGTCGAAGCCGGTGGAGTTGATGTTGGAGGGTGGGCCGATGGGGCTGAACGCGCCGCGGCCGGGGTCGAGCTGGCCGAGCTGCCCGCCGGAGTAGCCCAGCAGCCGCCCGTCCGGCGTGCCCGCCAGGCCGGGCGGATCGTTGGGAAGCAGCGGCGAGGTCGGCGTCGCCGCCCCCGTGGCGGGGTTAACGGCGTAGATGCGGTTTTCCCGCGTCCCGCTCGCCGTGAGAAACTGCCCGGAGGCATAGATCGTCTGCGCCGCCACGGGGAGCGGCAGCGCGCCGGCGGCCAGAACGGCGAGGGCGGCGGTCAGGAAGGTGCGGGAGTTCCTGGGCATGGCATTCATAGGGGTTCTCCTTGGGGCGTTGGTGTATATACTTATACACACTATAACACACAAATGGAGGAAGTGTCAAGCCCAGGGGAAGGACAGCGGAAAACAATCAGGGCAGGAAGCGGCGCAGGCCCCAGATAAGGCAGGACGTAACGCTGAAAGCGAGGCCGCCGCTGGCGATAAAAGATGCGGTAGGAGATGACGCGCGCGCCTCCCGCTGCTGCGTGAAGATGCCCAGCGTGCTGAGGACGAGGTAGACGAAGCCGCCGCCGACGTGGGCGAACAGCAGGCCCAGGGGGAAGAGGGAGACATGGCGCAGGCCCAGGACGCCGACGAGCGCGCCCACTTCCGTCGTGGACTCGATGCCGAGGGTCCAGAGCAGGGCGGCCCGGCGCGAGTAGCCCGCCCCGAGCAGGAGCAGGGCCAGCGCTAGCCCTTCCGGCAGCTTGTGGAACGAGACGGCGAACAGCAGGGCCAGGTTCGGGCGGCCCGCGATCCGGTCGCCGACGACTACCGCCAGGCCGTCCATCGCGCTGTGGAGGCTCAGGGCGACCATCAGCAGCACGACGCTCTGCCCCAGCCGCTCCGTGGTCGCCTGGTCGAAGGCCCCGATCGAGCAGGAGGGACAGATGTGGTAGACGTACTTGCCCAGTGCCCAAAACAGGGCGTAGCCGCTTGCGCCCGCCAGCAGAAAGGCGGACCAGGGCAGCAGTGATTTGGCATCCGGCAGGACATCGAACACAGTCACGGCCAGCAGGGCGCCCATGGCGGCGTACACCAGCAGGTTCAGACGGCGCGGCGCCACCTCCCCCAGCCAGACCCCGAGCGCGCCGCCGCCGAAGGCGATCAGCATGGCGATTGTCGAGCGCAGCAGAAGAAACATCATAATGCGTACTAGTGCGTATTATGACGCTTGCGAACGGCGCTGTCAAGCGGGGAAGCAGGCTGCCGCCCCGCTCACAGCTCCCGCCGCGCGAACGAGTAGGCCGCCAGGCCGAGCACGGCCTAGATGTAGCAGACGGCGTACATCGCCGTCTGCGCCAGCAAACCGCCCGAGAGGGTCAGGTGATGCACCAGCGCGTCTTTGAGGTCGAAGGAGGCCAGATCGGGCAGCAGGCCGTACAGGGCGGAGATCGCCGCCTTGTTGAACAAGCTCTGGAGCTGCGCCGTCAGGTGGTCGTAGAGAGGCGTGCGGACGTTCCCCAGCAGGCAGACCAGCAGCGACAGGAACCAGGCCAGCGGCCAGGACGTGAAGGTGGACAGCCACAGCGCAATCGCGCCCAGCACGGCGGCCTCGAGGAACAGGAACGGCACGACGACGAACAGGGCGACGTCCACATGGCCGACGTAGCAGGCTTCCAGACCGGCGAAGGCCCCCGTCATGGCGGCCATGCCGACGGCGACCGTCGCCATCGCGCCGGCGTACTTGCCGAACAGGAACTGCCAGCGCAGAACGGGCTTGGCGATGACCGGGGTGATCGTCCGCTGCTCCACCTCGCCCGGCAGGCTGCCGACCGAGACGGTGACGGCGATGAGCGAGCTGACTAGAAAAATGGCGCACATGCCCAGGTCCGTCAGCATCTTGCGCTGGACCTGGCCGTCGAAGCGCGCCAGAGCGACCGCGCCGAGGATGAGCGCGAGGGCGAAAAAGAGCAGGACGTGGAAGACCTGCCGGCGCGCCCCCTCGATCAGCGTGATGCGGCCGATGATGCCGATGTTGCGGAGTGTCTGCATGGCCTTATCATTGGCGTCACCTGGCATTTTCTTCAGGGCAAGTGCGTACTGATGCGTATTATTTTGAAACCGCTGTTGCATTTCCCCGGAAGCTATGGTACAATGCCTGCGTGAACCGAACGCGGACAAGCAGGCCCCCTGGAGCGCTCCGGGCGGCGGCGCTGATCCTGGCGCTGATCTGCCTGGGGATCAGCGGCGGCACGACCCTGGTCCACACGGAAGATTTAGGGCAGCTACAAACGTTCCATGCGGGCCGCAGCGCCCTGGCGCACGCGGTTGACGGCTCCGACGGCTCCTGCCTGGCCTGCCAGTGGGAAGCCTCCGCGTATAACCCGCACGCCCCCGCCGTCCATGTCGTCTGTCGGCCCGTCGTCCTGATGCCGCTCCCGGCGTCACGTTTTGAGGCCGTCGCCCCGCGTCCCTTCGTTCACACGTCCCCCCGCGCGCCCCCGAGCGCCTCCTGATTCGCCCTGCGAATCCCATCTCAGTCCATCACACAACTCTGTTTGGGGCCGAAAAAAAGGCGCGGAGGTGCTGGTAACACCTCCACGCCCGGCGAGCGCGATTCCGTCACGAGTGACTTTGTCATCAACAAATGACAGAGGCACGCCCAGTGCCAACGGTGATTGTATCACGTCTTCGTCCTTTCGTCTACCCCAACACACCACCCTAGGGGCATTCCGTTTCCTTTCGGGCGGTTGAAACCGCTGCAACCAAAGCACAAAGTCACCCCAATGAAGCCTCCGCCTGCGCGGACTGGGATGCTTCCTAACCTGCGAAGGCAGGTTTTGTGAACTCGTTGCCGCGACTTCAGTCGCCCGAAAGGAGACGGGACGCTCCAGGGCACACCCAGACACTGGAGAAGACCTGCAATGACCGACCGACTGCGCCCCTGGCGGCGTTCCACGGCCTGCCTTTTGGCGGCTGCCCTCTTCTGCCTGCTCACCGCAGGCATCGCCCGCGCCGATGCCTTCGGACGCCTGCGCTTCGTTGTCCGCGACCAGGCGGGGAAGCCCATCCAGTCCGCCAACATCATCTTCCACGACACGGCGGGCGTGTCGCCCGACTTCAACGTCCTCACCGATGCCAACGGCGTGGCCCTCAGCCCGCCGCTCGAGATCCGCCCGTGGCGGATCACGACCCAGGTCGCCAGCTTCGTCACGGACACCCGCCTAGTTTCCGTCCTCGCCGACACCAGCACCGATGTGGAGATCGTCCTCGTCAAGCGCATCCTCACTGGGACAAGCCGGATTGTCGGGACGAACGCCCCGAACCGGAACCAGACCGCCGTCGTCAACCGCATTGATCAGAGCCGCATCAAGTTCGGCTCCACCGCCGGGAACCCGCAGAGCCTGCGGAACCTGCTGATCACCAACCCCGGATTCGTCCAGGACTCGGTCAACCAGGCCCACCCGCGCGGCGAGCACTCCGCGACTTCCCTCTACCTGAACGGCTTCAAGCTGCCCAGCGCCTTCCAGGGCCGGGCCGGGCAGGTGCTGGTGCCCGAGACGATCCAAAGCGTGGACGTGCAGACCGGCGGCTACGCCCCCGAGTACGGCGGCGAAACGGCGGCGGCCCTGAACGTCAACCTGCGGGCGGGCACGATCACCCCGTTCCAGTCCCTGTCGCTCGACAGCGGCTCGTTCTCCACCTACGACAGCGGCTCGTTCTCCACCTACGACAGCGGCTCGTTCTCCACCTACGACCAGTCGCTCTCCTTCGGCGGGCAGGCGGGGGCGCCCATCGGCAACTCGGCGGCGAGGAAGTTTGGGTACTTCGTCAACGTCAGCGGGCGCAGCACCACGAACGCCCTGGAGCCGCCCCAGCCGGACAACCAGGACGTCCACAACGGCGGCAAGTCCCAGAGCTTCTTTGGTAACTTCGGCTACGCCCTGGGGGACAACGACCAGCTCTCCCTCAGCCTCGAAGACGCGCCCGCCCAGACCCAGATCGCCAACCGGACGGGCCAGCCTGACGCAGTCCTCGGGCGTACACACCTACAAGGGCGGCTTCCTCGTGGACACGCAGAGCGGCGATGAGTCCTACCTGCTCCAGCCCGGCAGCCAGTTCGCGCTCGACGCCCTGTACGCCAACGACCCGGACCTCGCCCCCGCCGGCACGGCGCAGGTGGACGCGAGCGGCAATCCGGTCGTGGACGCCCTAGGCCAGCAGGGCTACACGGCCAATGCGGGCGCAACGACGCCGAACGCCCCCGTCCACCGCTCCGGCTATTATGATGCCCTCTATGCTCAAGACACCTGGCGCGCGACCTCGCGGCTGACCGTGAACTACGGCCTGCGCTACGACCTGTACAAGCAGGAGGAAAGGATCTTCGACAACGCGCAGACGGTGAAAAGGAACTTCCTGTCGCCCCGCCTCAACGCCTCCTTCGCCGTCACGCCCATCACCATCTTCCGGGCCTCCTACAACAAGCTGTTCCTCCAGCCGCCGCTCGCGCAGGGGTCGGTCGTCGGCGCCCCCATCCTGCCCGAGACCTACGACGACTACAACACCAGCATCGAGCGTCAGGTCGCGCCGGGCCAGATCGTCAAGCTCGCCTACTACTACAAGAACATGACCAACCAGATTGACACCAACCTGCTGATTCCCGGCACCCAGATCGGCGTCTTCACCTCGGTCAACTTCGAGAAGGGCAGCGCACACGGCACGGAGCTATCCTACAACCTGTCGCCGCGCGGCGGGGTGGGCCTGGGCGGCTATCTCGCCTACGCCAACAGCGTGGACAAGCCCGAAGGCTTGCAGAACACGGGAGCGCCCGTGCCGCCCTACAACGACCACGACACGCTGAACTCACTCAGCGTGGGCTTCGATTACACGCTCAAGGGGGGCGCGTTCGCCGGCCTGAACGTCTACCACAGCAGCGGCACGCAGTCCAGCATCCTCGGCAACTACTACCCGCTGACCTCGGCGGCCGTGCTGGACGCCGGGCACCGGCAGGCTCACACCGAAGTCAACCTGCGCCTGGGCGGCCCGCGCCTGGCGGGCGCGGGCGGCCTGGAGCTGGACGTGCAGAACCTGTTCAACAGCCGCAGCCCGTTCAACTTCAATTCGGGCTTCAGCGGCACCCGTTTCCAGCAGGGGCGCCGCGTCCTGCTGACGCTGACCGGGGGCTTCTAAAGCCTCCCAAGACGGCTGGCCGCAGACAGGGCGGCCATCCGGCGTCTGGAACCCTACGTTCCGCCTTCCGACCCCTTTCACGGCGGGCGGGGCGGGGTTCCAGGCGGTTAGAAAATGGACCAGGAGGGGAGCGCGATGTTTCCTTTGTCTCGGCTCGGACAGGCGGCTCATAAGCTCCTCCGTCTCTTCGGGGCCTGGCTTGGCTTTTCCGGCCTGTACCTACTGACGGGCGGCTCGTGCCCTTGCTGCGGCAGGCCGGACTGCCTTGTCGGCATGGCCGGCGCGGGCGTCGTCGGCGGCCTTGTGACTGCGGGCCTGCATTTTTGGCGCAAACTCGCGCGGTAATCTCGCGCGTTGATCCCGACCTCGATCACAGAACAGGACACCTTGATGACAAACATAACTCGCTTCCATTTGCTGACGGTCCCGACCGTCATAATCGCCCTCCTGGGGGCGGCGGTCGCCGCCCAGGCCCGCCATTCCGGCGCCGCCGCGCGGCGGGACGCCCAGTTCCACCGCTCGGACCGCGCCTTCCACGCCGCCGACCGCCGGTTTCACGCCGCCGACCGCGCCTTCCACCGGGCGGGGCATCACACGAGTACGGGTCTCCGGCTGGACCGCGCGGCCCACGCCCTGGACCGGGCGGCGCATTCTTCCGACCGCGCGGAGCACGCCTCGGATCGGGCGTACCATCACAGCCGCTGAGGCAAGGGCGGCCCGCCGGCGTCATGCACGCCGACGGGCCGCTCAGAAAGGAACCGCTCCATGTTTACGCGACCCCGCTCCCTGCTCGCGCTGGCGCTGTCCCTCGCCGCCGATCTGGTCGCGCTCGCCGCGCCCCGGCCCGCTCAGGCCCACCCGCTCCAGGTCGAGCCGGTCATCGTCACGATCTACCCGCAGCAGACGTTTCTTTCGGCCATCATTACCGGCAACATCCAGGACATCACCGTCGGCTGCAACATCACGCCCGCCGAGCATGTCGGCGACGCCTTCACCAAGCCCGCCGAGGCGCGGGTCGAGAAATACATCAACGACCACTTCCAGATGAAGCTGGACGGCGTCCCGCTGACCGGCAGGCTGACCGAGTTCAGCTATCAGGCGCAGATGGACCCGACCAAGTCCCGCTACCACCTGTCCCTGCGCTACGACAAGGCCGCTAAAGCGGCGGGCAAGGGCGTCCTGACGCTCACCTCTACCCTGTTCGATTACCTGCCCAACTCCAAGACGGTCATCTCGATCAACGGCGTCCAGAAGACCCTCATGCACGGCGAGGCGACGACCATTGACCCGTCGCAGCTTGCCGTCAACCTGCTGCACAACCTTTACGACTTTTGCTTGCTGGGCATCAACCACATCTTCACCGGCCCCGACCATATGCTGTTCATCGTCGGCCTGCTGCTGGTGTCCGCCAATCTGCACGGGCTGATCAAGACGCTGACCGGCTTCACCATCGCGCACTCGATCACGCTGGCCCTGTCGGGCCTGTCCATCGTGGTCATCCCGAACCGCATCTGCGACATCTTCATCGCCCTGTCCATTATCTACGTCGGCGTCGAGAACCTGTTCTACGGCACCCCGCGCGGCGTCAACATCGCCAGGCACCGCTTCTGGATCGTGTCCTCGTTCGGCCTGGTGCATGGCTTCGGCTTCTCGGACACCTTGCGCGAGGTCGGCCTGCCGCAGCAGGGGCTGGCGTGGTGCCTGCTGTCGTTCAACGCCGGGGTCGAGATCGCCCAGGTGACGATCTGCTGCCTCGTCTTCCCGCTCCTGATGCTGTGGCGGCGGGACGTGGACAAGCGCGCGCAGTACGGCGGTATAAGCTGGCCGACGGTGATCCGTGTCTGCTCGATGTGGGTGGTCTTGATGGGTGGCTACTGGCTGATCCAGCGGACGGTCGGGTGACGGCAATGGCGGAGCGACCGAAGACGCCATCAGAGAAGACGTTCTGGAAAAACTACGGGGCGCTGCTGCCTGTTCTGCTCCTCTTGATCGCCTTCGCCGGCGCCTCTTGGGTCTCCAAAGTCCGGGCCAGGCAGGCCGGCATCTCCGTATATTTGATTGCGGCCATCGAGCGCAATGATGCCCAGGAAGCGGCGCAGGTTTTAGACCAGGGGGCCGGCCCCGACACGGCGGAGGCCGGGGGCTATACCTGCCTGATGCACGAGACGGAACACGGCAGCATCGCCATCGTGAAACTTCTTCTTGCCCACGGTGCGGATGTCTCGCGGCGGGACAAAAATGGTATTATGTGGGCCGGGTGGACGCCGCCCTGGGCTATGTGGTCCCGTTCTACTTTCTGGAAGCCGCCATCCTCGGCGCGGTCGCGCTGTGGCTGTCTACGTTCCTGTCCGTGCCGCTGGCCTGGTTCCTGTCGCTGCTGGTCTGCCTGCTGGGGAATGTCAAAGTCTCCCTCTATGGGAGCCTCATGGGCCAGCCGCAGCCCCCGTGGAACAAGGCCGCGATCTCCGTCTTGTACGCCCTGCTGCCCGATCTCGCCTCCTTCAACTTCGGCGACGCGCTGGTTCATCATCTGGTCATTCCCAACGGCACTCTGGCGCAGACGGCGGCTTATGCGGCCTGCTACGTCTGGGGCGCTCTGTTTTTGGCCTGCTACTCGTTTGCCCGCCGTGAACTTTAGGCTGCCATCCTGCCGCCGGAGAGGGAAAGTTGCCCGAAAGCGACCAACAAACGGGGGAAATCCATATGGAAACGTTCGGAGGTCGCCTGCGCGCGATGCGCCTCGCGGCGGGGCTGGGGTTGCAGGAATTGTGCCGGCAGACCGGGCTGGATGCGGGCAACTACAGCCGCATCGAGCGCGGCCTGACCCTGCCGCCGAGGGACCACCGGAAACTGGAGCCGCTCCGCCTCGCGTTCGGCCTGGAAGCGGAGAGCGAGGAATGGACCGACTTGTTGACGCTGGCCGACCTCGCGTGGGGCGTGCTCCCGCGCCGGATTCTGACCAATGAGAGGGTGAGGCCGCTCCTGCCCGCCCTGCTGCAAAGGCTCGGCGGCCGGCGCCTGACGGAGCAGCAGATCGAGGCGCTGGTGCGCCTGATTCGGAGTGAGCGCTGACCCGCTTGCGTTCTCCCGCCCTTTTTTGGTATCATAAGGGGGCGCAACGGCGCGAAAAGGAACCCTGTCATCTTCTATGCATACTACCTGGCTAATCGCAAGCGGCACGTTCGGCGAGGCGATCCGCCGCCGCACGCTGCTCATCTTTCTCTTGGTCGCCGCGTTCGTCATCGTCGCCGGGGCCGCGAACGCCTCGTTCCAGCCCGGCCACGACACGCTGATCGTCAAGACCCTGGGGCTGGGCGTCATCCTCCTGACCGGCGTCTTCATCAGCGTCATCCTGGGCATCAACCTGCTGCCGACCGAGATCGAGCGGCGCACGGTCTACACGATCCTGTCCAAGCCCGTCCACCGCTACCAGTTCGTGTGCGGCAAATTTTTAGGCGGCCTGCTGACGGTGTTGGCAAGCGTCGCCGTCATGTCCGCCGTCTTCCTGCTGCTGCTCGTCATTAAAGAGCGCGGCTTCAACCATGAGGTCCTCGACGTCTGCAAGGGGCTGCTGCTGATTGCCTTTGCGATCACCCTGGTCAACGCGGTCGCCATGTTCTTTTCGGTTTTCCTGTCGCCGTTCGTCAATTTCTTCCTGACCTTCGCCATCTATCTTCTCGGCAGCGCGTCGTCCGTCACCGAGGCCCTGGCCGACCCCAGCAGCGATCCCGGCCATCCCAAGAACCCGATCGTCCTCTTTGTCTTCAAGGTCATCCACGCGGTCATCCCGAACTTCGCCAACTACAATGTCCAGAACCCCATCCTGGACCCGCGCCTGCGGATCACGAACGAGCCGTATTTCATCGCCTCGAACATCGGCATCGCCGTCGTCTACACGCTGATTCTTCTGACTGTCGCGGCCCTGATCTTCGACCGGCGCGAGGTGTAGGGAAGCTCGGCGCTGGAAGTGCCGGTCTACCCTGAGTGAAAGTCGCTCCGCGACTGAGGAGAGTAGCGTAGGGGCGCGATTCATCGCGCCCTTCCTAGTCATCGCGCCCTTATCCCAGTGCCGGAGGCGCTTCCACTCCGGGTAGACCGGCACTTCCAGTGCCGGGGCTTCTCTTGGTGAATCTGCCAAGCGTTTGTCGTGTCCTACCGGCTAAGAAAGTTTGATCAAGGAAGTTTAACACGTGGCTGAATCTGACCCCGGCGGACTGCGCCCGATGCGGCCGATCCACCGCTTCCCGTTCGAGGAAGAGGTGCTGCCCCTGTTGGACGAGGCGGTGTCACACCTGCCCCATGCGGCGCCGCCGGCGGCGGGCGCGGCGCCGAGCCGCGTCGTTCTCCCGCAAGACCCGATCAAGCCCTGCGCGGGGTTCGGCCTGAACGCGGCGGCGAACGCGACCGAGTTCGCGCAAGGCTTCAAGCGGCTGGAGCAGCAGTGGCGGCATATGTCCCGGGACCAGCGCCTCAACGGCTTGGAAGCACTGGCCATGCAGCAATACCGGAAGTTCCAGCCGGCCATGCCGATCGTCAACGCCGTCGTCGGCGACGACACGGGCGGTGAAGGGGGAGCCTACTTTGATCCTGCTTCCTGGACGATGACGTTTTGGCGAGCCACCCTGGACAACAATCATCCCAGCGCCAGCGAGCTGTCGAACCTGGCCGACGCCGTCTACCATGAGAGCCGGCACGCCGAGCAGTGGTTCCTGATGGCGCGTTGGTACGCCGCGAACACCCCCGGCCTCGGCCCGGACGCGCAGAACCCGACCACAGCGTTTTTTGCGATAGCGAACCACTTGAATATTCCACCGGAGGCGGCGAAGATGGCGTGGATGCTGCCCCTCACCAAAGGGGCGCCGCAAGAGCAATGCGCCTCGCTCCTTTACGATCAGGTTTACGGGAAAGGAAAAGACCAAAATGTTGCGACGGAGAACGGACTCGTCCAGGCTGAGACAGATGACCAGGCGGCGCAAAACTATTACGATACGGTCAGCAATGAGCACCCCACCAATGTGAAGAAGATCAACGCCGCCGGGGCCGCGCTACAACAGGCGAACAGCCGCTATAATGCCGCCTACGCAGCATATGCCAAGCTGACCGAGGAGGCCGACGCGCTGGCGACGGGCGACATGATCCCGCCGCTGTTGAATTCCATAAAGTAGGATGCTATGCGAACTGAAACGAGGAACGAACAGGAAGGCGACAAAACGGCGGGGGCGTCGCTGGCGCGGCTGCTGCGGGGGTACGCGGATGCGCTGCTCCCCAGCCCGCTGACGGCGGAGGGCCTGGCCCATTCCCTGGGCCTGGCCGCGACGCCCGACCCATCGGCGGGCGGTCTCCGGGCGTTCCCCGCCGACCACCGGGTGCGTGACGCCCTGATCATGGTCCGGGGCGAGCCGGGCCGTCCCGTCCTGCGGGGGATGACGGTCCGGCTGCGGCCCGACGCGGGGCTGTCCCCCCAGTCCCTGGAAGCGGTCTTCGGGCCGGGCCGGCGGGCGCCGTCCCGCGTCACCGGCCGCCCGCCGCGCCTCCGCATCCAGCCCCGGATCGCCTACACCTATAACCCTTCCGGGGCGCCAGCAGGCGGGCCGGTCGTGGTCGCCGTGTTCGCCACCCTCTCGGGCCCGGCCGGGGCGGCGGCAACGCAGGTCACGGAAGTGTTCCTGCGGCGCGACGACCTTTCAAGCCTGGGTTGACGGCGGCACAGCCCTCATCAGGCGGGAAGCATCTCCCGGAAGGCTTTGGCCGCGCGGCTCTCGTGGGCGCCGCGCCGGGTGAGGCGGTGCAGGGGGCGGCGCAGGGCGAGGTCGGACAGGGGCAGGAGGGCGAGGCGGCCGGTTTCGAGTTCCAGACCCAGGGCCAGCCGGGAGACCACGGCCAGGCCCGCACCAGCGGCGACGGCGCGCTTGATGGCTTCCGTACTGCCCAGCGACATGAAGGGCTGTACGGCGATCCCGTGTTCGGCCAGGGCGCGCTCCAAGACGGCGCGGGTGCCTGATCCGAGTTCGCGCAGGATTAGCGGCTCTTGGATAAGCCGGGCCGCCGTGACGGGGGAGGCGGTGAGGAGCGGGTGGCCGGGCGGGGCGATGGCGACCAGCTCGTCGTGGGCGAACACGGCGGCGTCCAGATCGGGATCATCGGCGAACCCTTCGGTCAGGGCCAGCTCCAGCCGTCCCTCCCGCAGCATCCGCTGGATGACCTCGGTGTTGGCGATCTCCAGCGTCAAGGCGATGCGGGGGTAGCGGCGGCTGTAGTCTGCCAGCAGTTCCGGCATCAGATAGGCTCCCACCGTCAGGCTGGCCCCGACCGTCAGCGTCCCCCGTTCCAGCCCCTGAAGCTCCCCCATCGCCTGATCGACCTCACGTTCCAGGGCGGCCAGGCGGCGGGCGTAGCCCAGCAAGAGTTCCCCTGCCTCGGTCAGCCGGACGCCTTTGGGCCGGCGCTCGAAGAGCTTCGCTTTGAGGGAGGCTTCCAGCAGGCCGAGCTGTTTGGAGACGGCGGGCTGGCTGATGCAGAGCCGGTCCGCGCCCCGGCTGACGCTGCCTTCTTCGGCAACGGCAAGAAAGATCATCAGATGGTTGTAGTTCATCTGGTTGTAGTTCATCAGACCTCTCCCCGGCTCACCCCTCTCCCCGGCTCACCCCTCTCCAAAAAACCCCTCCCGGCTCACAAGTTCGCCACCCTCCCCTGTTAGGGAAGGGCTTTAGGATAGGGCGGAAGCCCCTGCCTCTCGTCAAGCGGCAAGAGCCTTTGCTTACTCTGATGCCCTTCCCTAACAGGGGAGGGTGGCGAACTTGTGAGCCGGGAGGGGTTATCACTAACAGTTATGCCGCGCATAGAAATCTTGTCTTTGTATTATACCTCTCTATCGCGCATAATGGAGGCATGAACAGAAACGCATGGCCGCGCACGACCTTTTTTCTCCTCCTGGCCTTCTGCCTGACGCCCTGGGCTTCGCCGCCGGTCGCGCTTGCCCTGGGGCTGGCGCTGGCCCTGACGCTGGGGAACCCGTACCCCGGCCCGAGCAGGCACGCGGCCAAGTGGCTGCTGCAAGGGTGCGTCGTGCTGCTGGGCTTCGGCATGAACCTGGCCGTGGCGCTGAAGGCGGGGGCGCACGGCGCGGCCTTTGCGGCGGGCAGCATCGGCTTCACCTTCGCGCTGGGGTACTGGCTGCGGGGGCGGCTGGGGATCAATGCCAAGACATCTGCCCTGATCTCGGCGGGGACGGCCATCTGCGGCGGGTCGGCCATCGCCGCTGTCGGGTCGGTCGTCGGCGCGCTGGAGGGCGAAATGACGGTGGCGATGGGGACGGTCTTCGTGCTGAACGCCGTCGCGCTGTTCGTGTTCCCGCCCCTCGGCCACGCGCTCGGCTTGACCCCCGCGCAGTTCGGGACGTGGGCGGGCGTCGCCATCCACGACGTTTCTTCGGTGGTGGGCGCGGCCTCGCGGTACGGCGCGGGTGCATTGGAAACGGCGACGGCCGTGAAGCTGTCGCGCGCCCTGTGGATCATCCCGGTCGCGCTGGCCGCCGCCTTTGCCTTCCGGCGGAACGCGGGCCAGGCGGCGGGCAAGGTGCAGGCGCCGTGGTTCATCGGCCTGTTCCTGCTGGCGTCGGTGGCCCGGACGCTGCTGCCCGGCGTGGCCGCGCTGGCGCCTGCGGTGACGCGCGGGGCGACGGCGGGGCTGACGGTGACGCTGCTTTTGATCGGGGCGGGCCTGTCGCGGGAGATGCTGCGCGCGGTGGGCTGGAAGCCGCTGGCGCAGGGCGTCCTGCTGTGGCTGTGCATCAGCATAGGGTCGCTGTGGGTGGTGCTGCGGGTGATAAAATAGGGGATAGATGAAATAGGGGATAGAAAGGGAACCGGCACTGAAGTGCCGGTCTACTCGTGAGTGGAAACGCCTCCGACACTCAGGAGGAGCGATTGGAGGCGTTTCCTCAGTCGCGAAGCGGCTTTCACGGAGAGTAGCCCGGCATTTCAATGCCGGGTTCCTGAGCATGTGCGCCCTCTGCTTTCCGTTACTTCTTCTGCATCACCGTTACTTCTTCTGCATCAGCAGGACGCTGACAAATAGGCCCAGCGCGCCAGCCACGCGCCAGGGGTTCAGGGGGACGCGCGGGACGCCGAACCAGCCGAAGTGGTCAATGATGACGGCGGCGATGAGCTGGCCGAAGACGGTGGCGGCGATGACGATGCCCGCGCTGACTTTGGGGATGCCGATCAGGCCGATGGTCACGGCGAACGCCCCCAGCAGGCCGCCGCCGAGCCATACCCACCAGTGGGTCTTGCCCAGGTCCGCGAGCTTCCCCTGCCCCAGCACGCCGGAAAATGTCAGGGCGGCGAGGATGACCGCCCCCACGACAAAAGAGATCAGCGCCCCGAGCATGGGCGACTTGATAGCGGAGCGCAGTTGCGCGTTCAGCGCGTCCTGAACGGGCAGGCCCACGCCCGAAAGGGCGATGAGGGCGATGAGCAGATACTGCAAGCGGAACACCTCCGGCCTAACCTGCACCGGCCGGCCAGAATACTATACGCAGATGCGAACCGCCGCGTTACTTTTTTGTCACTTCTTATGCTGGACGAGCAGGACGCCCGCGAAGACCAGAATGACGCCGAGGACGCGCCACAGGTTGAGCGGGGCGCGCGGGACGCCCAGCCAGCCGAACGAGTCCAGCACGAGCGCGGCGGCGAGCTGGCCGCCCACGGCGCAGGCGACGACCACGGCGGCGCCCACGCGGGGCACGCCGATGATCGTCAGGGTCACATAGAACGCCCCGAACAGGCCGCCGATCCACATCCACCACGGCGAGCCGCCCAGACCCGAGAGCCGCCCGCGTCCCAGCAGCCCCGCCGAGGCGGCCACGGCCAGCGGAACCGCCCCGACCAGAAACGAGATCAAAGCCCCTAAGATCGGCGAGCCGACCGCTTCGCGCAGCCGCGTGTTCACGGCGGCCTGCAATGTCAGCCCAACCCCGCCCAGCACCAGGAGCAGCGCGATGAGAATCTGCATGGGGCCATTGTGGCGGCCCAATGGGGTAAAGTCAAGCAGGGGAGCGACGGGAATGGCGGCAACAGAAGAGCAGGGCAAAGAGCAGGGCAAGGGGCCGCGCAAGACGCCTGGCCCTGATGCCTCTTTCTTCTCTCAGCGGCCTCTTTCTCGCCCTGGTCAGCCCGCCCCTGAGCATCGCGGTGTTCGTCCTGACGCCCCTGGTCTACATCAGGACCGGCAACCCGCGCGGCGTCGCCCGCAAGAAGCCGCCCCGCTAAGGAACGTGTCATAAGTCCTTATAAGTTCTTGCGGGCGACAGAAGTCGCGGCAACAAGGGCACGAAACCTGCCTTCGCAGGTTAGGAACAGAGTGTCTGTATTAAGTCCTTTGGGTAGTAGTTTCAGGAGTGTTGTTGGCTCATAGCTATTCCCGGTGCCATCTGGGTATTGTAGTGGTGCAGGAACAGCCGCAGGCAGTTCTCGTGCATGACCTCTGATGCATGACCTCTGACTTGCTGAACGAGAGCGTCTTTCGCACAAACCGGGCCAGACGCTGCCGGAGCGTGTTGTTGAAGCGCTCAATGTGGTTGGTCTGGCCGCTGCCCTTGCCACCGGGCGAGTGCTGGCCCTAGTGCTGGCCCTCCGGCACCACCTTCTGGTAAGCCTCCCAGCTGATAGGCTTCCCAGAAGTCGGTGAAGGCCAGCGCGTGGCGCAAGGCCAGCGGCACCCGCTCCCAGAGCAGGAGGCAGGTCTTCTGGCTCCGGTCGCCGATGGCGTAGGCGACGACCTGACGGGTGCGGCGGCACAGCGCCAGCCATACCCATCTCTTGTTCTAATATCTTGTCCTTGCGTCTTGCGACGAACGACCAGAGTTCGTCGAGCTCCAGCACATCAGCGAGTTGGGCCGGGACCAGCGTCGCCGTGAGCGGCGGCAACTGGCAGGCTTTTTAAGATTTCTGTTTTTAGCCACCCGCTCAGGGTGTTGCGCCCAACACCAAAGATGCGGCAGACCCCGCGCATGGAGGCGCGCTCCTGGTAAGCGGCAAGCGCATGAGCCTGAAGCTGTTCACGCTGGGCGCGGCTGTCGGCCTGCTCCTGGGGGTCCCCAAAGGTGCGGCGGCAGTCGTGGCAACGGTAGCGCTGGTGTCCGGCCTTATCCCTGCCATGATGGATGATATTCTGGCTCTGGCAATGGGCGCAGTGAATGACTTGGATGACCATGCTCGGAGTCTACCCAGCGGACGAACCAACAACACACTCGAAACCACTACCAGTCCTTTGTATGAGTCCGCGCAGGCGGAGGCTTTATTGGGGTGACTTTGTGAACTTGTTGCTGCGGTTTCAACCGCCTACGCCGTTAGGCGGGCAGAGATTCGGGCCGTCGCCGCCGAACCTAGCGCCGCCGCAAGTGGAAGGCGCCTGCCGGGAAAAAGCGAAGCCGAAAGCCGCCCCATCCCGATCTGCATCGTGCCGACCCTGTGGGGGTTCTAGGGCATGGCGGCGCACATGCAGGTCTCTCTGTCCTTCCCCCACTGACGCCTTATATTTATATTTGTCGAGTTTCATGTCATTATGAACAGTGGGATTGCATAGAGTGAGGTGCATGCGGTAGTCTTCTTGGTAACCACAGCAAAGAAAGCTACACGCATGAGCAAAGAAAGCTACACGCATGCAAGTGCATTCTAACGCAACCCCCAACAAAAAGCAACGAGAACGCATCCGCCTGAGTCACAAACTGAGTCACAAAAGTTGCCGGGCGCTGGCCGAGGAGATGGCGGTGTCACCCGCCACGGCTCATCGCTGGAAGCATCGGGACAAGCCACAAGACAAAAGCTGCCGTCCCGAACAAAAGCTGCCGTCCCGAACAAAAGCTGCCGTCCCGAAAAAATCGGGTACGCCTTTGACCAGAGCGAGCAGGCCATGATCCTTAGCGAGCAGGCCATGATCCTTGCCTTGCGCCAGATGATCCTTGCCTTGCGCCAGATGATCCTTGCCTCTCGACGAGCTGGTAGACAAGGATTGCCTCTCGACGAGCTGGTAGACCTGGTTCAACAGCCGCTGCCGGAAGCGACCCGTTGCAGTGTCTACCGCTTGCTCAAGTTGCTCAAGAGAAACGGCGTCCGCCGCCTCCCGAAGCAGGAGGAACAAGCTCCCGAAGCAGGAGGAACAAGAAACAGGCCAAGAAGACAAACACGGCCAGTTCAAGGACTATGGGCCTGGGACTATGGGCCTGGGACTATGGGCCTGGGACTATGGGCCTGGGACTATGGGCCTGGCTTCGTCCATATGGACTGCTATGGACTGCTTTTAACATCCAATTTTATTGGGATCGGAGGGTTTCCATGTCTTGCGCGAGATGGGTGATACCTCAAAATCAGGAAATTGGATGGGAGGATAGTTCACAACAACGAGACGACCCGCTCCCACTTGAGACTTTTTACGAACTTCTGACCGTAGCCAGTTGGAGTTGCCATCAACTCCATCGAGGCGCGGTCTGGACCGCACCCGTCACGTCAAGAAGTTACCTTGAATGGAGCCGGGCCGGAGAGTGCTCGTCCTAGAAGCTGACGCACCAGTCGTAGGTATATTTGATCATCTTCGCCACTTGCAGCGACTCGATCCTCTGGATGCCGGGGATCGGGCTGAGTCGCTCGTGCAGGAACGCCAGCAGGTCTTCGTTGCTGTGGAACCAGGCTTCGGCGACCACGTCATAGCTGCCGAGTGTCACGCCCGCGAAGCGGATCTCCGGCATCGCCAGCAGGGCGTCCTGGATCTGCGCGAGGTCGCTGTGGTCTATCTGGATGCCCAGGATCGCGACGATGTTGTATCCAAGCTGGAACGGGGGCGCGACGGCGACGATCTTGATCACCCCCTGCCGTAACAGCCGGTCCACCCGGCGGCGCACGGTCGGCTCACTGCTGCCGACCTGGGCGGCGACCTCGGCATTGGTCAGGCGGGCGTTTTCCTGCAAGATGGCGATGATCTGATGATCCAGCGTGTCCAATGTCTCCACGGGTGCATCCTTCCAATGACGTTATTCGTCATATTTTTCGCTCAGAATGACTAATTTCGTCATTCTACCCCGAAAAGCAAACTTTTTCGTCACAAACCAAAAAATTATCCGCCGAACGCTTGACAATTCCGGCCTGGACGCTGTATACTGACTGCACCTCGACGACGAGCCACCCACCGCCCCGGCGACGCCGCCCTCCCGCTTCTTTAAACTTTTTGTGTTCGAAAGGAACGTCCCCATGAGTGACGACCGCTCGCGCTTCGGTACGCCACGCGAGGACCTCCAGAATACGCAGGCCGCCGAGGCGCTGCGAAAGGAAGCCGCCCTGTCGTCCGACGGCTGGCGGCGGGAAACCGAGCGCGCCAAAGAATTGGGCCTGGAGGCCGCGCCGAGCATCGGCGACCGCACCATCTCGACCTTCTCGCGCGGCGAGCTGCCCCACTTCGCGGGCATCAACACGTTCCTGAAAGCCCCCTACGTCGAGGACGTGCAGAAGGCCGGCGACTTCGATGTCGCCGTGTTCGGCATCCCGCTGGACGCGGGCACGACCTACCGGGCGGGGACGCGCTTCGGCCCGCAGGGCGTCCGCCGCATCTCCGCGCTCTACAACACCTACAACTTCGACCTGGGGGTGGACCTGCGCGAGCAGATCACGCTGGCGGACCTGGGCGACGTGTTCGTCATCCCGGCCAACATCGAGAAGGCCTTCGACCAGATCAGCCGAGCCGTGTCCCATGTGTTCCGTTCGGGGGCGTTCCCCGTCATGATCGGCGGCGACCACTCCATCGGCTACCCCTGCGTGCGCGGCATCGCCCCCCACGTCAACGGCAACATCGGCATCATCCACATAGACCGGCATGTGGACACGCAGGAGAAGGACCTGGACGAGCGGATGCACACCTGTCCGTGGTTCCACGCGACCAACATCGCGAACGCGCCGCCGCGCAGCCTGGTCCAGTTCGGCATCGGCGGCTGGCAGGTGCCGCGCGACGGCGTCAAGGTCTGCCGCGAGCGCGGCACGACCATCCTGACGATCACCGACGTCATGGAGATGGGCATTGACAAGGCGCTGGACATCGCTCTGGAAGTGGCGACCGACGGCACCGAGGCGGTCTATCTATCGTTCGACATAGACAGCGTGGACGCCGGCTTCGTGCCGGGCACGGGCTGGCCGGAGCCGGGCGGGTTTCTGCCCCGCGAGGCCCTGCACATCGTCCGCCGCATCGCCCGCGAGACCAACCTGTGCGCGATGGAGCTGGTGGAAGTCTCGCCCCCCTACGACATCAGCGACATCACCTCGCTCCTGGCCCTGCGCGTCGTCATGGACGTGCTGGGCAACCTGGTGGACACGGGCAAGCTGCCGCGCCGGCGTCCCGCCTGGCTGAACTCCGATCCGTCCACCGAGCCGTGGGCGCTGTAGGAGCGAGGGGCCATGCCGCATGAAGTAGACATGACCAAGGCGCTCATCATGAGCCTGCGCGAGTGGTACGGGACGCAGGCCGAGCCGCTGCCGATCGCGCGGGTGCGCCTGGTCGTCGGGCAGTTCACCTGCGTCGAGCCGCAGCTGTTGAGATCGGCCTTCGCGCGGCAGAAACAGGGGACGTTTCTGGACGGGGCCGAGATCGTCATCCGCGAAAGCTTGTTTGTCGCCTTTTGCGTCAAGTGCGAGGCCGAATACCGCCCGGAACTGGGCCTGGAATACGCCTGCCCGACCTGCCGCGCACCGCTGCACGACATCCGCTCCGGGCGGGAACTCAAGATCGAACGGGTGGAATGGGGGGAACGGCCATGCCGGAACTGATGGACGGGCTGAGAATGGGAACGCCGGCCGGCGTGGACCTGAACCTCGGCATCCTCGACGAGAACGATCAGACCGCCGTGCTTAACCGGGCGCGCATCAAGGGCGCGGGCGCGCGCTGCGTCAACATCATGAGCAGCCCCGGCTCGGGCAAGACGACCCTGCTGGAGCGGACGCTTGCCGATGGCCGCTCGCCCCGGATCGGCATCCTGGAAGGCGACATGACGACCGAGCTGGACGCTGACCGGCTGCGGGCCTGCGGGGCGCCGACGGTCGCCATCACGACGGGCCGCTCCTGCCACCTGGAGGCCGGCCAGATCGCGGGCGGACTGGAGAAGCTCGCCGAAGACGGCGGCCTGTCCCGCTTCGACCTGCTGGTGATCGAGAACGTCGGCAACCTCATCTGCCCCGCCGCGTATGACCTGGGCGAGCACAGCCGCGTCGTGCTGGTCGCCGTCACCGAGGGCGAGGACAAGCCGCTCAAGTACCCGATCATGTTCCACGGCGCGGATCTGGTCGTCGTCACCAAGCTGGACATCGCGCCCTACCTGAAGCTGCGCGTGGACGTGCTGAAACGGAACATCGCCCAGGTCAACCCGGCGGCGGCGATCCTGGCCGTTTCCGCCGAAACCGGCGAGGGGATGGACGCCTGGTTGGACTGGCTGCGCGGACAGACGGCGGCCTAGCCGCCCCCTTAGCCCTTCCGTCCGGGGAACCGGGCACAGTCCGGGTTCGTTGTTGAACCCGCCTCGAGCATGGCGCTCCCACTCATTCGCGGCCTTCCACCCGCGAGATGCACACAGGAGCACACGTCATGCGATCCATTCTCCGCCTTTTGGCCTGCCTCGCCCTGGCCCCCGCCCTGCTCGCCGGGTGCGGGTCCAAGCGCGACGCCGGTTCCGCCGCCGCCGGCCCCGGCACGCCCGCCGCTCCAGCGGACGCGGGCGGCGCGATCACCATCGGCTACTCGGACTGGCCCGGCTGGACCGCCTGGAGCATCGCCGACAAGCAGGGCTTTTTCAAGAAGCACAACGTCGCCGTCAAGCTGGTCTGGTTCCCTAACTACACCGACTCGCTCAACGCCTTCGCCGGCCAGGTGGACGCCAACTGCCAGACCTGGAGCGACACGATGGGGCCGCTGGCGCAGGGTCAGGCGGCCAAGGCCGTCCTAATCAACGACAATTCGGCGGGGAACGACGCCGTCGTCGCCGGTCCGGGCATCAACTCCATCAAAGACCTCAAAGGCAAGAAGGTCGCGACCGAGCTGGGCACCGTCGAGCAGTTCCTGCTGGACAAGGCGCTGGCCGCCAGCGGCATGACCGAGAAGGACATCCAGTACGTCAACATCAAGGTCCAGGACTGCCCCAGCGCCATGATCGCCCACAAGGTAGACGCCGTCGCCGTCTGGGAGCCGAACAAAAGCCAGCTCCTGGCGAAGCTGCCCGGCGCGCACGTCGTCTTCGACAGCCGCTCCCTGCCCGGCCAGATTCCCGACCTGCTGGTATTCCAAAGCAAGGTGGTGGACGCACGCCCACAGGACGTTCAGGGCATCGTAGACGCCTGGTACGACACCATGGCCTGGTGGCGCGCGCACCCCGATGATGCCGTCAAGATCATGGCGGACACGGCCAAAGACCCCGGCACCCCCGCCGAGCAGGTGGCCTTCTACAAGAGCTTTATCAAAGGGACGCGCATCTTCGATGGACCGGAAGCGCTGGCGGCCTTCACGAAGAGCGACAAGCCGACCTCGCTGTACGCCAGCGGCCCCTCCATTACGCAGTTCCTGCTGGACCAAAAGCAGATCCCCAAGCTCCCGGAATTTACCGCCGCGATTGACCCGACGTTCGTCACGGCCGCCGTCAAGAAGGGCGAGGGCAAGCGGCCCCCGTATGACTACACGCTCAAGGTGGACTAGACACAGGAAAGGAGCAGCACCATGGCGACCCGTCTTCACATAGCCCGAGAAACAACGCCGGTCACGGCCACACCTGCCCGGCGGCGCAAGAGCGGCTGGTTCCGGCTGGGCGAGGACATCCCCAGCCGCGTCTACCTGGGCATCACCGCCGCGTCTTTTCTGCTGCCCCTCGCCCTCTGGTGCTTCTTCACCTACACGGGGCGGGCGAATTCGCTGATCCTGCCGACGCCGACCGACATGTTCAAAGCCGCGCTCGGCGAGCTGCACGACGGCACGCTCTGGCCGGACATGAGGATCAGCGTCTACCGCATCGGCATGGGCTTTCTGCTTTCGGCCGTGCTGGCGATCCCCATCGGCATCCTGATGGGCGCGTACAAGTCCATCGAGGCGGCGCACGAGCCGTTCGTCGGCTTCATCCGCTACGTCCCCGTCCCGGCCCTGATCCCGCTGGTCATGGTGATGGCGGGCATTGACGAGCCGGCGAAGATACTGCTGATCTTCATCGGCACCTATTTCCAGATGGTCCTCGTGGTCGCCGATGTGACCCGGCAGGTCCCCAAGGACCTGCTGAACGCCGCCCGGACGCTGGGGGCGGGCCGCTTGCAGCTTTTGTTCAACGTCCTGCTGCCGGCCACGCTGCCCGGCCTCCTGGATACCTGCCGGACGATGATCGGCTGGGCCTGGACCTACCTGGTCATCGCGGAAGTGGTCGCGACGAGTTCCGGCCTGGGCTACAGCATCATGAAGGCCCAGCGGTTCTCCCGCGCGGACGAGATTTTCGTCGGCATCATCATCCTCGGCCTGCTCGGCCTGGGGACGGACATGCTCTTCAAGATCGTCCAGCCGCGCCTGCTGCCCTGGGCGGAGGCGCAGAGGAACTAAACAATGCTCTCCCCGTTTCAAGGGCTTGTCCGCGATCTCCCCCGGAGCCTCCCCCCATGCCTGAACCGATCTTGCGCCTGGAAGGACTGAGCAAACAATTCTCGACGAAGAACGGCCCCCTCACCGTGCTGGAGCCGACCTCGTTCACGATGGAGGTGACGGAACTGGTCAGCATCGTCGGCCCGTCCGGCTGCGGCAAGTCCACCCTCCTGCACATCGTCGGCGGCCTGACCACGCCGACGGAAGGCCGGGTGCTTCTGGACGGGGCGGACATGTTTGAAGCGGGGCCGGAGCGAGGGATGGTCTTCCAGGCCTACACGCTGTTCCCCTGGCTGACGGTGCGCCAGAACGTCCAGTTCGGCCCCAAACAGCGCGGCGTCAAGAAGGCCGAGCGTGAGCGGCTGGCCGACCATTTCCTGGACGCCGTCGGCCTGCACGGCTTCCGGGACCACTACCCGAAGCAGCTCTCCGGCGGGATGCGCCAGCGCGTCGCCATCGCCCGCGCCCTCGCCAATTCGCCGCGCATCTTGCTGATGGATGAGCCGTTCGGTGCGCTGGACGCCCAGACGCGGACCGTCATGCAGGAGCTGCTGCTGGACATCCGGCGCAAGGAGCGCACGACGACGCTGTTCATCACGCACGACATTGATGAAGCGGTCTTCCTCAGCGACCGCATCTTCGTGATGACCGCCCGCCCCGGCCGGCTCAAGGCCGAGATCGCGGTCCCGTTCGGGCCGGACCGCGACCCCGCCCTGCGGACGTCGCCGGAGTTTTTCCGCATCCGCGCCGAGGTCTACGAGCTGCTGCATTCCGAAGGGCAGGCCGTCGTGGACGCCGAGATCGCGGCAGGGCGTGAGGCTTGAGGAGTGAAATCATGGCAGAACGCGCATATCGTGTCGGCGTCGCCGGACCCGTGGGCAGCGGCAAGACCGCCCTGGTGGACTGCCTGAGCCGCCGCCTGTCTTCCCAGTACAGCCTGGCCGTCGTCACCAACGACATCTACACGAAAGAGGACGCCGAGTTCCTGCTGCGTCAGGGGACGCTGCCGCTGGAGCGCGTCCGGGGCGTCGAAACCGGCGGCTGCCCCCACGCCGCGATCCGCGAGGACGCCTCGATGAACCTGGAGGCTATCGCCGACCTTGAAGACGCGCTGCCGGGACTGGAGCTGATCTTCGTCGAGAGCGGCGGCGACAACCTTTCCGCCGCGTTCAGCCCCGAGCTGGTGGACGTCTGGATTTATGTCATTGACGTGGCGGGCGGCGACAAGATTCCGCGCAAGGGCGGGCCGGGCGTCCAGCGCTCGGACCTGCTGGTCATCAACAAGACCGACCTGGCCGATCTGGTCGGTGCCTCGCTGGCCGTCATGGACCGCGACGCGCGGCTCATGCGCGGCGACCGGCCTTTCCTGTTCACGAACCTCAAGGGCGGCGACGGCCTGGACGCCGTCCTCGCCTGGCTAGAGGGGAAACTGGCCGTCCCGCCGAACGAGCGCCGGTCCATCATTGATGCCCACGCGCCCTATGCCGGCACCCCGCACAACCACACTCACAGCCATAGCCACGAGCACTCCCACTAGGCTTCCCGGCCACGGTGCGAAAAAACAAGAGTGTTCCCTTGACAGACAGCAAAAATTCGGTTATACTGCCAGCAACCTCACTGACGAGCACAGAGAAGCAGTCTCTGGCATAGACGCCCCCCTTTCGTTCTCACGCCTGCCGCCCAGCGGCTCTTTACGCCCCTAAGAACGCTCACGTTTGTTCTTCCATGCGCTGTCGCCTGGTTCCGTGCGAGACGCACGCCCTAGAACGGCACGGCCTTGAGCCGTGTGAAAACACAGGAGGACTAAACATGCCGCATCATCTCCGCGTCGCCTCGGTCCTGGGCCTGGCAGCCCTGGCCGGGCTGGGCCTTGCCGCCGCTCCCGCAGGCGCGCAGGACGTCCCTCCGGCGCCGACCGTCACCACGCCCGCCCCGGCCCCCGCCGCGCCTGGGTCTCCCCCGACGCCCACGACCACCACTCCCACGCCGTCCTCGCCTTCGGCAGCCGCACCCCCGCCTAAGCAGACGCCGGTCGCCCCCGCGCCCAACATCGTGGCGACGGGCGAGATTGACGGGTACTACCAATACCAGACGACCAGCCCGACCCAGGGCCAGCCGCTGAACGGGCGCATCTACGCCTTCCGCCACAACACCCCCGCCCTGCGGTTGGCCTGGCTGGACGTCTACCACACCGCCGCGCCCGGCGGGTTCGGTTTCAAGGCCAGCCTGGCGACGGGCGACGCCGCCGACCGGGACGTGCCGGATGCCTCGTCCGGCGTCGGCGAGTCCCGCTTCAAGAACGTGGCGCAGCTTTACGGCACCTACACCGCTACTGACGGCTTCACCGTGGACTTCGGCAAGTTCCTTTCGCCCTACGGCTACGACACCACCGAGGTCACCCTGAACTACAACTACACGCTCACCCTGGCGACGTATCTCGTCCCGAACTACCTGGCCGGCGCGCGCGTCACCTATCCCATCAAGAGCGTCCATCTCGCCGTCTCGGCCTTCGTAGTCAACTCGCTGGAAGAAACGCCCACGGCGGGAGTTCAGGACGACAATGGCCGCAAGGACTACATCCTGCGGCTCAATTACACGACGCCGGACGGCAGATTCAACTACATCCTGGCCTACGGCGTCGGCAGCGACAAGCTTTCCGCGACCGGAAACGAGGACATCACCCTCTTCGATAACTGGCTGACCTACCACGCCACCCCGGCCATCACGCTGGCCGGCGAGTACGTCTACCGCAAGGACAAGGACAAGGGCGGCGGCTACAACCTGCGCGGCGACGGCTACGGCGCGTACCTGCGCCAGCAGCTCAACCCGCGCAACGCCTACGCCCTGCGCGTCTCGCGGCTGACCAAGCATGTGGATACCCCGTCCACGCCAGCGACAACCACCAGCTTCGGGGCCAACGAGGTGACGGCGACTTACGAGTACAAAGCCGCCGCCAACTTCACGACGCGCCTCGAATACCGGCACGACAACAGCAACAACCCGGCGCTGTTCGGCTTCGTCAGGGGTAACAGCCCCGACCCGAGCGGCCACCAGGACGCGATCCTTATCGCCGGCCTGTTCACGTTTTAAGATCGTCAAAAGGAGAAACACTCATGCGGAAAACACTCTGGCCTGCACTCACGACCGCCGCCGCGCTGGGCGCGCTGGCCCTGAGCGGCTGCGGCCACAAGGACAGCACTGCGCCCGCCGTCGGCGGCACGGCCACGACCTCGGCGGCCACCCCCGCCGATGACGCCAACACCGTCAAGGTCGGCATCCTGCACTCTCTCAGCGGCACGATGGCGATCAGCGAAGTCAGCGTCAAGGACGCCGAGATGATGGCGATTGACGAGATCAACAAGAGCGGCGGCGTCCTGGGCAAGCAGATCGTGCCGGTAACCGAGGACGGCGCGAGCGACTGGCCCACCTTCGCCGAGAAGACCAAAAAGCTGCTCCAGCAGGACAAAGTCGCCGTGATCTTCGGCTGCTGGACCAGCGCCAGCCGCAAGGCCGTCCTGCCGGTCGTCGAGAGCCAGCACGGTCTGCTCTTCTATCCTGTGCAGTACGAGGGGCTGGAAACGTCACCGGACATCTACTACACCGGGGCGGAGCCGACCGAGCAGATCGTGCCGGGCGTGGACTATCTGCTGAAGCAAGGCAAAAAGAAGATCTTCCTGCTCGGCTCGGACTACGTCTTCCCGCGCACCGCCAACAAGATCATCAAGGCGCAGCTCGCCGCCGAGGGCGGGACGCTGGCGGGCGAAGAGTACACGCCGCTGGGGGCGACCGAGTACAGCACGGTCATCAGCAAGATCAAGGCCGCCCACCCGGACGCCGTTTTCAACACGCTGAACGGCGACAGCAACGTCGCCTTCTTCAAGCAGCTCAAGGAGGCGGGCATCACGGCGGCCCAGATGCCGGTCCTCTCGGTGAGCGTCGCCGAGGAGGAAGCGCGCGGCATCGGCCCGGCCAACATCGCCGGCCACCTGTGCGCCTGGAACTATTTCCAGACCACCAAGACGCCGCAGAACACCAAATTCGTCGCCGCCTACAAGGCCAAGTACGGGGCGGACCGGGTGACGGACGACCCCATCGAGGCGGGCTATTTCGGCGTTTATCTTTGGAAAGCGGCCGTGGAGAAGGCGAAGTCCACCGATGTAGACGCCGTGAAGGCGGCGGCGGACGGCATCTCGTTCAACGCGCCGGAGGGGATGGTCAAGATTGACGGGGCCAACCATCACACCTGGAAAACGGCCCGCATCGGCAAGTTCCGCCCGGACGGCCTGATCGACGAGGTCTCCAGTTCGGGCAAGCCGATCGAGCCGGACCCGTACCTGACCAAGCTCGCCTGGGCGAAGGGTCTGGCGCAGGGCCAGCCCACGGCCGTCGCCGAGATGGAGAAGTAGCGCGTCCGAAGAGCCTCCCCGCCCATGAATCTTCGGGGCGGGGAGGAAAGGAGTTCCCCGTGAGCGGCATCCTATCCCAGCTTTTCAACGGCCTCAGCCTCAGCTCCATCCTGCTGCTGATCTCGCTGGGGCTGGTCTTCTCGTTCGGCCTGATGAACGTCATCAACATGGCCCACGGCGAGTTCATCATGGTCGGCGCCTATGTGACCTACCTGTTCCAGCAGCACTTCGCCGCCGCGCTGGGCGGGGCGGAGCGCGGGGTTTCATTCGCCCTAGCCCTGCCGGCGGCGTTTCTGGTGACCGCCCTGCTGGGCGCCTTGCTGGAGGTCTGCCTGATCCGCTTCCTGTACGGGCGTCCGCTGGACACGCTGCTGGCGACCTGGGGGGTGGGGCTGATCTTGCAGCAGGCTGCCCGTTCGCTCTTCGGCGCGGCCAACGTCCAGGTGACTAGCCCCGCTTGGCTCGGCGGCGCGCTCCACCTCGGCCCGGACCTGGTGCTGCCCACCAGCCGCCTGTTCATCATTGGCCTAGCTGCCATCTGCATCGGGGCGATCTATGTGTACCTGTTCCGCACGTCCGGCGGGCGGCGGCTCCGGGCGACCATGCAGAACCGGCAGATGGCCGCCTGCCTCGGTGTCGCCTCGCGGCGGGTGGACGCGGGTACGTTCGCCCTGGGCGCCGGGCTGGCGGGCGTGGCCGGGGCCGCGCTGACCCTGATCGGCCCCATCGGGCCGTCCCTGGGGACGCACTACATCGTGGACGCCTTCATCGTGGTCGTGCTGGGCGGCGTGGGCCGCCTGCCAGGCGTGATCCTGGCGGCCCTGATCATCGGCGTCGGCAACACGTTCCTGGAACTCGGGACGACGGCCTCGCTAGGCAAGGTGCTGATCCTGGGCCTGGTGATCGCCTTCTTGCAGTGGAAGCCGGCCGGCCTGGCGGCCGTGCGCGGGCGATAGACGGACGAGGGACGGGAGAAAGCCATGGTCTTTGTCAATCGCCATTGCGGCACACTGGGTTTCTGGGCCTCGTTCGCCGCCGCCATGCTGCTGCTGACGGTCGCGGCCCCGCACTTCCTGGGGGACTTCGGCCTGGGGCTGCTGGGCAAGTTCCTGACCTACGCGATCATCGCCGTCGGCCTGGACCTGATCTGGGGCTACGGCGGGATGCTCAGTCTGGGGCAGGGGCTGTTCTTCGGGGTGGGCGGCTACGCCTTCGCCATGTACCTGAAGCTGGAGGCGTCGGGGCCGCGCCTGCCGGACTTCATGGACTACAACGGCATGACGGTCCTGCCCGCCTTCTGGAAGCCGTTCCACTCACCCGTCTTCGCCCTGCTGGCCGCCATCCTGGTCCCGGCGCTTCTGGCCGGGGTGATCGGCTTTCTGATCTTCCGCAGCCGCATCCAGGGTGTCTACTTTTCCATCATCACGCAGGCGCTGACCCTGATGGCGAGCATCCTGTTTATCGGCCAGCAGGGGGTGACGGGCGGCACCAACGGCATCACCGACCTGTCCACGATCTTCGGCCACTCGCTGAACGGCGCGGGCACGCAGAAGGCGCTGTACCTCGCCACGGCGGTCTCGCTGGGGGGGGTCTTCCTGCTGGCGCGGTGGCTGACCCGGTCGCGCTTCGGGCGGTTGCTGGTGGCAACCCGCGACGACGAGAACCGGGTGCGCTTTCTGGGCTACAACCCGGTGACGATCAAGACGCTGACCTTCGCCCTATCGGCGGCGATGGCGGGGCTGGCCGGGGCGCTGTTCGTGCCGCAGGTCGGCATCATCTCCCCCGCCGCCATGGACGTCGTGCCCTCCATCGAGATGGTGATCTGGGTGGCCGTCGGCGGGCGCGCGACGCTGCTCGGCCCCATCTTAGGCGCGCTGCTGGTCAACTGGGGCAAGAGCAGCTTCAATGACTCGTTCCCGGACAAGTGGCAGTATTTCATGGGGGCGCTGTTCATCGGGACCGTCCTGCTGTTCCCGCAGGGTCTGGCCGGCTACGCGCAGCGGGCGCTCGATTGGCTGGAGCGCCGCCGACGGGTCACCCCGGCCGCCGCGCCGGTCCTGGCCGCCGAGCGCGAGGCCGGCATCGAGGTGATCAAATGACCCAGCCCTCACCCTCAATCATAGACGTGCAGGACGTGACCGTCAGCTTTGACGGCTTCAAAGCTCTGGATGGCCTGAACTTCTCCATGCAGCCGGGCGAGCTGCGCTTTTTGATCGGGCCGAACGGGGCGGGCAAGACGACGCTGCTGGACATCATCACCGGCAAGACTCGCCCCCTGAGCGGGCGCGTCCTCTACGACGGCGGGCCGGACATCCGCCGCTGGCCCGAATACAAGCGCGTCCAGAAGGGCATCGGGCGCAAGTTCCAGACGCCGACCGTCTTCGGCAGCCTGACGGTCTGGGAAAATCTGGAAGCCGCCGTGGGGCTGCACGACGGCACGGCGAACCTGCTGCGCCGCCTCCCCGCCGACCACCACGACCGCATCGCCGCCACCCTGGACGAGATCGGGCTGGCCGCGCGGGCGGGCGAGCGGGCCGGGCCGCTGGCGCACGGCCAGAAGCAGTGGCTGGAGATCGGGATGCTGCTGGTGCAGGAGCCGAAGCTGCTGCTGCTGGACGAGCCGATCGCGGGCATGACCGGGCCGGAGCGCGAGCACACGGGCGAGCTGCTGCACCGCATGGCCGCGCGGCGCTCGGTCCTGGTCGTGGAGCACGACATGGACTTCATGCGCCGCTACGCCCGCACCGTCACCGTCCTCCACATGGGCAGATGGCTGTGCCAGGGGTCGGTGGCGGACGTCCAGAACGACCCGCGCGTCATCGAGGTCTATCTCGGCCGCGCGCGCGAGGGGAAACACTGATGCTTCAAGTCCAGGACGTCAACGTCTACTACGGCGAAAGCCAGATCCTGCACTCGGTCGCGCTCGACGTGCCCGACGACCAGGTCGTCTCGCTCATGGGCCGCAACGGGGTCGGCAAGACCACGTTGCTCAAGACCATCATGGGGGTCCTGCGCCCGCGCGGGGGCCGCATCCTGCTGGGCAGGGACGACGTGACGCGCCGCCTGCCCAACCAGCGAGCGCGCGCCGGGATCGGCTATGTGCCCCAGGGCCGGGGCATCTTCCCGTATCTGTCCGTTTATGAGAATCTTCAGATGGGCCTGGAGGCCATGCCGCGCGGCCTGGACGCCGAGACTTCGCTGGAAGATGTGTATGCCACGTTCCCCGTCCTGAAGCAGATGCGGAAGCGCATGGCCGGGACGCTTTCGGGCGGCCAGCAGCAGCAGCTCGCCATCGGTCGTGCCCTGATCCGCCGCCCGACGCTGCTGGTGCTGGACGAGCCGACGGAGGGAGTCCAGCCCAACATCGTCCAGGAGATCGAGCAGGTGATCGTCTCCTTGCGTGAGCGCGGCGGGCTGTCCATCCTGCTGGTGGACCAGTTCCTGGATTTCGCCCTGCGCGTCGCCGACCACTACTACATCATGGAGACAGGCTCCATGGTCATGCAGGGGCCGATCTCGGAGTTCGACGAGGGGGCGGTGAAGGGCTATCTGGCGGTCTGAGAGGAATCCGGGCGGCCGGCGGCGAACGTGGCGCCCGATGGAACACCTCGCCCTGCTTCAGTTTTTGCAACTCGCCGACAGCCAGGTGCCCATCGGCTCCGCCGCGCACTCGTTCGGCCTGGAAACGCTGGCCTCAGAGGGAGCCGTGACGGTGGACGATCTGGCGCACTTTTTGGAGGACTATTTGGCCGAGGCCGGGGCGCGGGACGCCGCCTACTGCCGGGCCGCGCACCGGCTGGTGGACGCGCCCGCCGACGGGTTTCGGGACGCCTGGCTGACCCTCAACCAGCAGTTGAGCGCGCTCCAGCCCGCGCGTGAGAGCCGCGCGGCGGGTGCGACGCTGGGGCGGCGCTTCTTGCAGCTCGCCGCGAACCTGACCGGGCGGGAAAGGCTGGCGGATGCGCTCCGGGCGGCGAAGGCGGCGGGGACGGACGTGCATCACGCGACGGCGTTCGGATTGGTGGCGGGTGCGCTGGGGCTGTCCGAAGACGAGGCGGCCCTGGCGTTCTTGCAGCAGGGCATCACCGCGCTCGTCTCCGCCGGGCAGCGCCTCATGCCGCTCGGCCAGGCCCGCGCCGGCGCCCTGCTCTGGCGTCTGCACCCCGGCATCGCCCAGGCCGCCGCGATGACGGACACGGAGGCGTTCACCAGCTTCACGCCCATGCTCGATCTTGCCGCCATGCGCCACCCGACGCTCACGACGCGGCTGTTCATCTCTTGACCGGGGATAACAGGGCGCGCGGTGGGCTGCGGCTCGGCTTCACGGCGGACGCGGCGGGCCGGACGCGGCTGACCGAGCGGGCGCAGGAGCCGCCGCTGCAAGTGGTCCGGGCGTTTGAACTCCCCGACGGGGCCGCGCTGGTCCACCTGCACAACGTCTCCGGCGGCGTGCTGGGCGGCGACCGTCTGGAAACGGCGATCACGGTGGGGCCGGGGGCGCAGGCGCAGGTGACGACGACCGGGGCGACGCGGGTTTATCGGCCGCGCGCTTCCGACCAGACGGCGGTTCAGATAACGACCGTGCAGGTGGGCGCGGACGGCCTGTTGGAATGGCTGCCCGATCCGCTCATCCCTTTTTCCGGGTCGCGCTTCCGGCAGGAAACCCGGATCACGCTCGCGCCGGGCGCGGGCCTGTTATGGTGGGAGACGGTGGCGCCGGGCCGAGTCGCGCACGGCGAGCGGTTCGCGTATGACCGGCTGGATCTTGCCCTGGACATCCACGCGGACGGGCGGCTGGTCGCGCGGGAGCGGGCGCGGCTGGAGCCGGCGCACCGGCCCTTAGACGCGCCGGCCCGCTTGGGGCCGTACCAGCACTTCTGCACTTTCTATGTCTGCCGCGCTGGCGAGCCGCCCGCCCGCTGGGCCGCGCTGGAGTCTGAGATGGGCGCTCTGGCGCGGGAGATGAGCCGCCCCGGCGGCCTGCTGTGGGCGGCGAGTGCGCTGCCCGCGCACGGGCTGAGTGTCCGCGCCCTGAGCCGGACGGGCCGCGACCTGCCCGCCGGTCTGTTGGCGTTCTGGCGGGCGGCCAAGCGCGCGCTCTATAGGCGGGACGCTGTGCCGCCGCGAAAGGTCTACTGAAACCGTATGCACCTGACACCACGCGAACAGGAAAAACTGCTCATCTTCACCGCCTCCGAGCTGGCCCGCAAGCGGCAGGCGCGCGGGCTGAAGCTCAACTACCCGGAGGCGATGGCGATCTTGGCCGCCGAGATCATGGAATGGGCGCGCGACGGTAAAAGCGTCGCCGAGATCATGTCGCTGGGCGGCGGCATCCTGACGCACGGCGACGTCATGGACGGCGTCCCCGAAATGATCCATGAGGTGCAGGTGGAGGCGACGTTCCCCGACGGGACCAAGCTGGTGACGGTGCATGAGCCGATTCAGTAGGAGCCGACGATGAAGCCAGGTGAGTATCTGCTGGAAAACGAGGACATTGCGGCGAATGCGGGCCTCCCGACGGTCCTGGTCCTGGTCGCGCACACGGGCGACCGGCCCATCCAGATCGGCAGCCACTATCATTTCTTCGAGGTCAACCGCGCCCTGCGCTTCGACCGCGAGGCGGCCTATGGGATGCGGCTGAACGTCCCGGCGGGGACGGCGATCCGCTTCGAGCCGGGCGAGGAGAAGGAAGTGGAGCTAACGCCGCTGGCCGGGGAACGAGTCATGTCCGGCCACAACGGGCTGGTGAACGGCGCGCTGGATGACGACGCCGTGAGACAAGCGGCGCTGGAACGAGTCAAAGGCTGGGCCGCGCCATGAGTCTCCAGATTCCAAGACGGACGTATGCCGACCTGTACGGGCCGACGACCGGCGACCGGGTGCGGCTGGCCGACACCGACCTGATCGTCGAGGTCGAGCGGGACTTCACGAGCTACGGCGACGAGATCACGTTCGGCGGCGGCAAGGTCATCCGCGACGGCATGGGGCAGAGCAGCCGCGCGACCCGCGAGGGCACGCACGGGTCGCTGGACCTGGTCATCACGAACGCCTTGATTATAGACCACTGGGGCATCGTCAAGGGCGACGTCGGGGTCAAAGACGGGCGCATCGTCAAAGTTGGCAAGGCGGGCAACCCGGACACGATGGCGGGCGTGGACCCGCAGCTCGTCGTCGGGGCGGGCACCGAGGTGATCGCGGGCGAGAACCTGATCGTCACGCCCGGCGCGATGGACAGCCACATCCACTTCATCTGCCCGCAGCAGATTTACGAGGCGCTGTCGAACGGCACGACGACCATGCTGGGCGGCGGCACGGGGCCGGCGACGGGTACGGCGGCTACCACCTGCACGCCGGGCGCGTTCCATCTGGCGCGGATGCTCCAGGCCGCCGACGCCTGGCCGATGAACTTCGGCTTCACGGGCAAGGGCAATGCGGCGGCGGGCGAGCCGCTGGCCGAGCAGGTGCGGACGGGGGCCTGCGGCCTGAAGCTGCACGAGGACTGGGGGACGACCCCGGCGGCGATTGACGCCTGCCTGGCCGTTGCCGATGAGTATGACGTGCAGGTGGCGATCCACACGGACACCATCAACGAGGCGGGCTTTTTGGAGGACACGGTCGCGGCCATCGGCAGGCGGACCATCCACACCTACCATACCGAGGGCGCGGGCGGCGGGCACGCGCCGGACATTATGAAGATCGCGTCCTACCCGAACATCCTGCCCTCGTCCACCAACCCCACCCGGCCGTTCACGGTCAACACCATCGCCGAGCACCTGGACATGCTGATGGTCTGCCACCACCTGAACCCGCAGGTGCCCGAAGACATCGCCTTCGCCGAGAGCCGCATCCGGGCCGAGACCATCGCCGCCGAGGACATCCTGCACGACCTGGGCGCCCTCAGCATGATTTCCAGCGACTCGCAGGCGATGGGCCGCGTCGGCGAGGTCGTGACGCGGACCTGGCAGACGGCGCACAAGATGAAGACGCAGCGCGGGCCGCTGCCCGAGGACTCGACGCGCAACGACAACGCCCGCGTCAAGCGCTACCTCGCCAAGTACACGATCAACCCCGCCGTCACGCACGGCGTCGCCCACGAGATCGGCTCCATCGAGCCGGGCAAACTGGCCGACCTGGTCCTGTGGAAGCCCGCCTTCTTCGGCGTCAAGCCCGAATTGGTGGTGAAAGGCGGCTTCATCGCCTGGAGCGCGATGGGCGACCCGAACGCCTCCATCCCCACCCCGCAGCCGGTCCTCTACCGCCCGATGTTCGGCGCGTTCGGCGGGGCCGTCGGCCCGACGAGCCTGTCATTCACGTCCCAGGCCGCGCTCGACGCGGGTCTTCCGCAGGCGCTGGGCCTGCAGAAGACCGCAGTCGCCGTGCGGAACTGCCGCGCCATCGGCAAGGCCGACATGAAGCACAACGCGGCGATGCCGGCCATCGAAGTGGACCCTGAGACCTATGAAGTGCGCGCCGACGGCGAATTGCTGACGTGCGAACCCGCCTCCAGCCTGCCGATGGCGCAACGTTATTTCCTGTTCTGAACTTCCCGTTACTCTGAGTACTGCTCACCATGAGCACCCGCAAGACGGTACGGCTGTGCGCCCCTCGCGGCCAAGTAGAAAGCCATACCGCCCCTATGGTACAGGCGTCCTATGCCACCGTTATAAGCCGTCCCAGGGTGGCGGACCCGGCGGAGGTGGTGGTCGTAGCCGCCGCTCGCCAGGAACTCGGCGATGGCGATGGCGATAGCGGGGGTCCTGAGTCTTGCTGAACGAGGAGCAGAGCAGCACCAGGCCCTTCCGGTCGAACGACTTCGCCAGCCGGGGGCGCAGCCCGGCGAAGCTCAGGTCGCCGTAGATGTCGTCTTCGATCAGCGGGATGTCGTGCCGCGCCAGCAGGGCGACGAGTTCCCCCCGCTTCTCCTCGGGCATGGTCGCCCACAGGGGATTGCTGAAGTTGGTGGAAAGCAGGCAGGCCCGGATCGGGTGCCGGCTGATCGCTTCCTGAAGGGCATCCAGCCGCATCCCTTCTTCGGGGTGCGTCGGGACCTCCAGGGCGCGCAGCCCCAACAGCTCGATGGCCTGGAGGAAGTTGAAATAAGCCGGCGATTCGACGGCCACGACGTCGCCGGCCTTGCAGACGGCGCGCAGGCTCAGGACGACGGCCTCCTGACATCCGCAGGTGACCAAGATGTCGTCGGGCGTCAGCCGGCACCCGGCTTCCAGGGCGCGGCGGGCGACCTGCACCCGAAGCTCCTCGCAGCCGGGCGGGACCTCGTAAACGTCGCTCCGGTGCTGCTCCCGCCGCGTCACGGCCGCCAAAAGGCGCGTCAGCTTCTCGGTCGGCAGCAGGGCCGGGCTGGGGAGGGCGGCGCTGAACTGGACCAGGTCGGGGTTGAGCGTGTCGCGCATCACCCGCATGACGAGGTCGCCCATCCGCACCGGGATCGGGTCCCCCACCGCCTCCTTCCGGGCGGGCGCGCGCGGCGGCTCCGGGTGGCAGGCGCGGACGTAGAACCCGGACTGCGGGTGCGCCTCAATGACGCCTCAGTCTTCCAGCAGGCGGTACGCCCCCATCACGGTGGTCAGGCTGACCTGCATCTGCCGGCTCAGGCCCCGGATGGACGGGATGCGGTCCCCCGCGCCGTAGGTGCCGTGGTCAACGAGGTGGACGATGCTGCGCGCCACCGTCTCGTACAGCGCCGGCTTTTGTTTCCCCCCATTTGGCTCCTCGCCCGTTTTCTCCATCTGCCGAACTGTTACCCGCCAAAAAATATATTATTGTTAACCTAATAGAGCTATCAAATCAAAGTTGCACAGTCGTTTTGCGGATTCGAGAACCAGCCTTCGGCATGAACGGGATTGGGTTACCTGGTAGTCACCAGACCCTGCAAAGTTAAAATGATAGCTCTATTAGGTTAAACATAACCTAAAAGGGACCCCTTAGCCTTTAGGCATTACGACATCTTCTAGAAAGGAGAGATAGATAAGAATTGACGAAGACTGCCTTGACGTACATGGAACAACTCGTGGCTGAGAACGTGGAGGGCAAGCAGCTCGCCACCGAACTTCTCCAAACCAAAGAGAGTATTCAGGAATATATGGACGAGATGGAGGAGGCGACCAAGGACGTCCTTGCCGCTGACATCCAGGCGAGGGAAGGTTCTTAGAAACTGTATAGAAAGCCTCACGGGACCCCCTAACCCCCAATAATGGGGGAACAGGAGAAACCACAGAACAGGCCGCAATGACCTTCTGGCTCCCCATTATTGGGGGCGGGGGGGCGTCAGGATGCCTTTTTATACAGTCTCTGAGCAGACCCAGCGCACCCTCGGCGATCACCTTGACCAGAACCCCGGCCTCAAGCGTCAGCGCGATCTGCTCGTTAGCATCGCCGACGCTACGGCGGTGGCCGTGCTGGCCGAACTGCTGGACGTGATGCAGTTCAGCGGGGCACGGCGGGTGAGCCGTGAAATGAGGCCGTTGCGAGCGGCGCCGATTTGCTTCTTCGTCAAACCTCCTGCATAACTCAGCCCGGCCCATCAGGGTCGGGCTATTCGGATGGGGGCCGCCCCTAGTATAATAGCATGGTGCCGGCGCCATCCTCATCGCCCGCTTCTGTTTCCTGCACCAGCCGCCCACCTGAGCGCCCCCCGCCCCCGAAGCCAGGGAGCGGCAAGCGCTCGTGCGCCGCCTGGAAACGCTGGGCCAGATGCGCCAGATGGAGAAGAACCGCCTCGACGTCAGCGCCCCCGCCGTCCGCCCCTCCATCGAGGTGGTCCTGGCCGTCCTGGACCAGCAGATCGAGCAGACCCAGCGCACCCTCGGCGATCACGTTGCATCGCCGACGCCACGGCCGTCAGGTGGGCCTCGAACGTGCCCCGCAGCCCCAGCAGGCCCACAGGGAAGGCCAGGCTGCGCTCCATGTCCGTGACGACGATGTTGACATGACCCACGCGCATTCCGTTCCCTCCGGCTTTTCTGTCTTCTCCGCCGCCCATATCAATACGGGTTTTTACCCCGTTTTCTCCGAAAAGCGTCCTTTCCTCCCGAAAATCAAACCAGCCGGGGCGCCTATGCCCCGGCCCTTAACCCTAACCCCCAAGCGCGCCGCTGTCGCGCGCTCCATAGATTTTCGGGAGAACGAAATTGAAGCTTCCCCTTTTTCCGGTCTGGGCCGCGCTGACCCTCGCCGGGGGCCTGTCCGCCGCCCTGCCCACGCCGGCGGCGCCGGCCCTGTCCGCCGCCGGTTCCGCTCTTTCCGCCGCCCCCGGTCGCCTCACGGCGACGGGCCTGGCGCGGCCCATCGGCTCGCAGATCGGCCTTTTCTGGGCTTCCATTCCACGGACGCACAACTACAAGGTCTACCGCGATGGTCAGTTCCTCGCCCTCAGCAGCCGCGCCTTCTGGACCGACTATGATGTGGCGGCGGGCGAGACCCATGCCTACATCGTCACCGGGCTGGGGCCGGCCGGGGAAAGCCGCCCTTCCGCCCCGGCGACGGCGACCGTGCCCGCCGGCGGGGGGCAGGTCATCTACGCCGACGCGCTCCAAAACGGCTGGCAGCCCTGGGGGTGGGCCGGCATGGACCTGGCCTGCACAAGTCCCGTCCGCGACGGGCGCTCGATCCGCGTGTCCGCCGGCCCCTGGCAGGCGCTGTACCTGCACCACGCGCCGTTCAACACCGGGCGCTGGGGCAGCGTCACCTTTTGGATCTATGGCGGAAGCCAGGCCGGGCAGCGGCTGTGGGTGAAGGCGCTCCGAAACGGCGCGCCCCAGCCGCCTGTTCCCCTCGGCCCGCTGCCGGCGGGCCAGTGGCAGTCCGTGACCGTCTCGCTCCGCGACCTCGGCGTCGCCAATGTCCCGGACATGGACGGGATTTGGGTGCAGAATGCCACGGGGGCGACTCTGGCGCCGTTTTCCCTGGATGAGATCGCCCTGACGGCAGCCACCCTTGCGCCGCCCGCCGCGCCCGCCGGCCTGACGGCAACGCCGCAATGGGCCGCGTCGTGCCCCCAGTGCGGCGGCATGGCGATGCCGCACATCGTTCTGGCCTGGAACGCCGTGCCGGGCGCGTCCTCCTACACCGTCTACCGGGACGGGGCCAAAGTGCAGGACGGCCTGGCCGCGCCGGGCTGGACCGACATGGCCGTCGTCAGCGGGCGCACCTATGCTTACACAGTCACAGCGACCGGGCCGGGCGGCGAAAGCGTTCCCTCCATGCCCGCCTCGGCCCCAGCCCCCCAGCCCCCCGCCGGGGCGCTGACCGCGCCGACGAACCTGAGCGTTGTGGGCGTCTGGGCGGGGGCCGGCGCCGACCTGCTCGCCTGGTCCCCGGTTCCGGGCGCGATGAGCTACAACGTCTATCTTTACGACGTCCTCATCGCCAAAGGGCTGACCGCGACTTCGTATGCCGTTCCGCCCGATGTTTACTCCTGGGGGCTGACCTACACCGTCACCGCCGTGGACAGGATGGGCATGGAAAGCCTGCCGTCCGCCGTCGCCACCGCCCAGGGCCGGACCGACCCGGCGTGGCGTCCCGCCTGGATGCCGGACGCGCCCCATGCGCCGACCGCCCTGGCGGCCACGCCGGAGTGGAACGCGGGCGCCCCTCGCATTCACCTCACCTGGCGCGGAAACATGGCCGACTTCACCTACACCGTCTACCGGGACGGGCGTCTGGTCGCGAGCGGCCTGTGGGGCTTGAACTACTTCGACGCCGCCGTCCGGCCGGGCGAGACGCACACCTACGCCGTCAGCGGCGTCAACGTCCTCTGGACCGCGCCCGTCGAGAGCCTCCCCAGCGTCCCGCTCACGGCCACGGCGCCCGCCGCCGCGCCTGCGCCCACCGGCGGCACGGTCCAGATCACGGACATCCAGCCCAATGACGACAGCGCCCTGGTGTCCTTCGCCGCCGTGCCCGGCGCCCTGGACTACCGCGTCTACGACCTCGCCCACCCCCACACGGTGAAGTACAGCGGCGGGAGTCTGAGCATCGAGATGAATGGTCTGGACCCCGCCGGGGGCGCGGACCTGGTCGTCGAGGCCATGGACAAGCTCGGGCCGTTCCAAAAGATGGACGGCCCCGGAATGAGCGGGACGACCGGGCCGGGCGCGATGGGGATGGACGGCATGCACGTCGCGATCAACGGGCAGGGCGACCCCTCGAACGTCCCCCTCATCCTCGCCTCCTCCGCCCCGTTCCACGTCGCCTGCCGGCCCGCCTCTCTGACCGGGACACAGGTCTTCTTCGACGACTTCCGCTCGGAGCAGCCGCTGGTTGCCCAGCCGATGCCTGCCCCCGCCGGGAACGAGTTCTATGGCCGCCCCGACAACTTCGCCGAGGCCGCCAACGACAAGTGGACCGTCCGCAACTACGGCGGCGACCTGCTCAACACGCGCGTCTTCTTCATGGGCAGCCATCTCATGGACACGCTCTACGACGGCTGCACGCCGCACTCGCAGGGGCCGATCCACAACAACAACGCCTCGCTGGTCCTGATGCCCCGCGCGACCGCCGACATTTCCGGCGACCGCGTCCTGCACGTCACCTTCGAGGTGGACGCCCACCTGGACTCGCGCCGCTGGTGCGATGTCCAGATCGCCCAGGCCGGCGACCTGCTGGTCCAGCCAGGCAAGCTGGACCCCGGCAACGGCCCGCTCCGGGCCGCCACCCAGAGCGGCGAATCGCTGCGCTGGCAGATCCAGGGCGAGCTACACGGCCTGACGCTGTACCACAACACCGGCAGCCCGTCCCAGCCTGTCATGCGGCAGACGCCGCTGATCAACACGGACTGGGCTACGGGCGCCCCGGACCGGTTCGGACCCGCCGCCCGCATCCGCTGGGACGGCGTGCCCCTCGTCAACGGCGTCGCGCAGGACCTGGACAAGCGGCACTGCTTCGACCTGTACCTGTCCCACACGCACGTCCGCGTGCTGGAAAACGGGCGGATCATCAAGGACGCCGACTTCCCCGCCGGCCAGACCCTGCCTTTCGACAAGTGCCAGGTCTACTTCGTCCATCAGCTCTATCACACCGTCAACGACCGCAACGAGCTGGTTAACTACGACCCCGCCGACAGCTACTGGTCCAACTACCGCCCGTGGAGCGACGAACGCCATTGGGACAACATGGGCTTCGAGGTGCTGAACGCCTTCCCGTGAGGCTTTCCTCTCCTGATGCTTCTACCGGCGATATAATGATGAAATTGAGCGATGCGAGCAAGGAGCCTTCCATGTCAGAGACGGGCGTGATAACATCTAGAGCCGCCGAAGCGTCGGCTTCCCATGCTCCTGGGGTGCCCGCTCGGCGGCCTGTGCCGCGCCTCCACTACATTGACGGCCTGCGCGGGCTGGCGATGCTGATGGTGCTGCTGTTCCATGGGTGGGTCCACAACCACTACTGGCACCTGAACGCCCCGCTCGGGCCGCGCTGCCATGTCAACCTCGCCGCGCTGCTGGGCTTCGGGTTCACTGGGGTTCACCTGTTTCTGGTCCTGTCCGGGTTCTGCCTCTTTTGGCCGTTTGTGAAAGGCGGGGCGCGGGCGGAGCCGACCCTGTGGCAGTTCGCGCGGAAGCGCTGCCGCCGCATCCTGCCCCCGTACCACGTCGCCCTAGTCCTGTTCGGCGGAATCGCCCTGGTGCAGTCACAGACATCCGGCACGCCGGTTTACCAGACCGGGTATGTGCTGGACTGGCTCTGGCTGCACGCCGTCCTGCTGCACAACCTCTCTCCAGGCTATGTCACCGCCATTGACGCGCCGCTGTGGACGCTCGCGCTGGAGTTCCAGCTTTACATCCTGTTCCCCGTGTTCGTCGAGGCCTACCGTCGCTTCAACGGCCACATGGTCCTGCTGGCCGTGTTCGCGTTCACGATCACCTACCGCTGCCTCGTCGGCCACGCGGCGGCCCCCGGCGACCCCGTCGTTGAGAGTGTCCTGACCAACAGCGTGTTCGGGCGTTGTTTCGAGTTCGCGCTGGGGATGTTCGCGGCGAAGCGGGTGGCGCAGTGCCACCGCGACGGCGGTCCCCTGGTGCGCCTGGCCGACGGCGGGATTGTCGCCGCGTTCGCCCTGCTGACCGCCGTGGATCACCGATTCTGGCACCTGGGAACCACGTCCGATGCGAAGTGGGGCCTGATTTACGCCGGCCTGCTGCTGGCGGCAAGCCATCCTAAATTTCTGCCGCACCGCCTGCTCTCGGCGCGCTGGCTGGTGGCCTGCGGCATCTTTTCCTACAGCGTTTACCTCATCCATGAGCCGCTGATGATCGCCCTGCGCCAGTACGCCGTGACGCGGCCCCTGCCGAATGCCGCGAACGCCGCCCTGGAACTGTGTGTCGTCGCGCCGCTGATGCTGGCGCTCGGCTACGGGTTCCACCTGCTGTTCGAGAGGCCCCTCATGGCCGCGCCCGCCGCCGAAGACGGGGGAAACCGCAGATGCCTGCCCTCTATTTTATGCTGAAACGGGCCACAATAAGGTTGTGACAACTCCCCTGGCTAAAAGACTAAATCCTAAAGCACAGGGGCTACTCCGGTCTTACACCGAGGCCCTGTTATCCCAGGGCAAGTTTTTTATGTTCTTTTTATGTTCTATAACTGTTTCTATGCGTTGGAGGCTTATCCAGTGATGAAGTGAACTCAAACTCGTTCCGCTTGTTCTAAGCATTAGCCCGTCCATAGGCTCTCTCGCAAAAACAAGCAGGCGATGACTCGGAGGCCGCATATAGATGCCCAAACAGTATTTATGTATGCCTGTATTATAATTTATGTATGCCTGTATTATACCCGAAACACCCAAGAGGGAAACTTCGGAAAGTTTCCGCGCTTATATCCCCTGGCTAAAAGACTAAATCCTAAAGCGCAGGGGTTTTACGCGCATTCCTATAACCCAAGTCGCGGTTCTCGCTTTCTGCCTAAAAGCCGCCCGAAAAACGCTTAAAATACTTCATTTTTCATATGCCGACAGGCTTAAATCGCTTTTCGAGACAAATTGCCGGCTCGTTGCCATAGAACCGCGACTTGGGTTAAGGTATAATGGGGCGGCCGCTTGCCGCAAGGAACCCTACTCATGACCGCCCGCCTGCTCGGCGTTCAGATCGCCAACGGCTATTCTTCTGAAGCCAGCGTCTTCGCCGGGCTGCTCGCCCAAACGGATCGGGCCCTCTTGGAGCCGCATGTCCTCCACCACCAGTGGGCTGGGGACCTTCGGAGCATTGAGAAGTTCCGGGATGTCGGCATCGCCCCGCTCCAGCCTTTGGATTTCGGCTGGCGCTCCATGACGCCGGGCCGTTCGCTGCCCGCCAAGGCGCGCGCGCGGCTCCGGTTCCTCGCTGCCCTGCCGCGCGCGCTTGCACTCGCCCGGAGGATCAACCCGGACGTCGTTTATTCCTGCCAGCAGCTCTGGGACTGTCAGGCGGCCACCTACCTCGCGCGCAAACTTGGCAAGCCGCAGGTGATTCACCTGCACTACATTATCGGTCCCTGGCTGCACAAGCCGGTTCTGGGCCGGCTGCGGACCTGCGAGCATGTGGTCACGGTCAGTGATTTCATCCGCGAAGAAGCGCTGCGGCATGGGGTGGGGGCGGAGAAAGTCACCACTGTCCGCAACACCGCGCCCGCGACCCCGCCGCCGGAGCCTGGAGCGCGCGCGGCGGTCCGGGCGGAGTTGGGGATCGCGCCGGATGCGCCGCTGCTCGGAATCGTCGCCCGGCTGGACCCGGACAAAGGGCAGGCCGACACGCTCCGGGCCTTCGCCCAGGCGCGCGGGAGCCACCCCGGTCTCCAGCTCCTGGTCGTGGGAGACCCCTCCCCGTGGCACCCCGGCTACGCTGGAACGCTTGGGGAGTTGGCCGAAAGGCTGGGCGCTGCGGAGGCGGTACACTTCTTAGGCCGCCGCTCCGACGTGCCGCGCCTGCTGGCGGCGATGGATCTCTTCGTCCACCCTTCCCGCCGCGACCCCTGCCCGCTGGCGCTGCTGGAAGCGGCGGACGCCGGCCTGCCCGCCGTCGCCTACGCCGAGGGCGGCGCGAACGAGCTGGTGCAGGACGGCGTGACCGGGCTGCTCGCCGCGCCGGGGGACGTGGACGCCCTCGCACGATCTATCCTATGCCTGCTGGACGACTTGGGACGGGCGAGCGCGATGGGCCGTGCCGGCCGGAAACGCATCGCGCGCGACTTCCAGCCCGCGCTGGCGGGGCAGGCGTTCACGTCGCTGATAGGCCGCGTTGCCGGCCTTGAGGTGGATTAGTTTCGGAACAGCTATATGAAGGTCTCAGTCATCATCCCAGCCTACAACGCGCAGAAGTATCTGCCCCTGACGCTCGACAGCGTTCTGAGGCAGACCTTCCCGGACTGGCAGATGGTTATCGTTGACGACGGTTCGCGGGACGCAACCGGCGCCATCGCCGACGCCTACGCCGCTCGCGACAGCCGCATTCAGTCGGTACATCAGGAAAACCACGGCTTGTCGGCCGCCCGCAACCGCGGCTTCGCCCTGTCCCCACCGCAGGCGGAGGCCGTGATCTTCCTAGATGCCGACGACCTGTGGGAGCCGGATCTGCTTTCCGCACTGCTCGCCGCGCTGGAGGCCCAGCCCGCATGTGTCGGGGCCTATGCGGTCGCCCGCTACATAGACGGAGAGGGCCGGGCCTGCCGGCCGGGCTTCCTGGAAGACTGGGTGCGCGCCCGCCGCCGGGTGCAAGGCCGCCGCGCCGTCGCCTGCCGGCCCGAGGAGCCGACCGCCTTCGCCTCGCTGGCCGTGCGCCAGTATGTCGCCACGGCGGGGACGCTGCTGCTGCGCCGGACGGCCCTGGAGGCCGCCGGGCCGTTCGACGAGGCGCTGAACGGCTGCGAGGACTACGACATGTGGCTCCGCCTTACCCGCTTCGGCGCCTTCGCCTTCGTAGACCGGGTCTTGTTCGGCTATCGCCTCCATGCGGGCAGCCTGTCCGACGACAGGCGCGCGATGCACCGGACCGAGCGGGATGTGCGCCGCAAGCAGATCGGCAGCCCGGAAAACACGCCGCAGCAGAAGCGGACCCTGGTCGCGGGCTTCCGCCTACAGGAATGGGAATCCTACCGGAATCGGATGCGCGGGGCCGGCGGCGACCTGCGCCGGGGCCGTCCTTCTCAGGCCGCCCGTTTGTTCCTGTACGGTCAGGCCAACCTGCTCCGCTCGCTGCACGGACGGCCATGAGCACGCGCTTTTCGGCCATAAGCATCGGCCATAAACATCGGCCATGAGCACAAGTTTATGATGCTTTTGTGATGGTTTTATGATGGTTTTATGACGCTGCGCTTCGTGCGGCACTGTCTGTACTCAATCCTGGGGGACCGGCTGCTGCCCAACATCGAAACCTTCCAGCGCCCGCGCGCCCGCATGGCGCGGGCGCTGCTGGGAGCGGAAATCGGGGCTGGCGTCACGCTGAACGCGCACATTGACTTCGGCAACGACGCGCGGGCTGTCACGATCGGCGAGAACAGCCATCTCCAGCGCCGCTGCACGCTGTACGCCGACTGGGGCGAGCCGATTCACATCGGCAGGAACGTCTGGATCGGAGCTGAGACCATGCTGTGGACAGGCTCGCACCATGTCGGCTCCGCCGCCCAGCGCTGCGGGACGGGGCTGACGCGGCCCATCCGCATTGGGGACGGCTGCTGGCTGGGCGCCTGCGTGACCGTGCTGGGCGGGGTGGAGATCGGCGCGGGCAGCGTGGTCGCGGCGGGCGCACTGGTCAACAGGAGCATCCCGCCGAACGAGCTTTGGGGCGGCGTCCCCGCGAGACTGATAAGGAGATTGGACCAATGAGCTACACGCGCAACTATCTCAGCGGCATGGCGGCCCTGCTGCATGAGGTCTCGACGGAGGAGATTGACAACGCGACGACCCTGCTCTGGGACAACTACCAGAACGGGCGGCGGGCGGTCTTCTGCGGCAACGGCGGCTCGGCGGCCTCGGCCAGCCACCTGCCCGCCGACTTTCAGAAGAACATGCACCTGCATGGGGGCCGCCCCTGGGAGTGCCTGTCGCTCGTGGACTCGGTCCCCCTCCTGACTGCGTGGAGCAACGACACCGAGTATGCCAACGTCTTCGCCGCCCAGGCGCGAACCTGGCTGCGGCCCGGCGACCTGCTGGTCGCCATCAGCGGCAGCGGCAACTCGCCGAACATCCTGGCCGCCGTGGAGGCGGCCCATGACATCGGTGCGGTCACGCTGGGGTGGAGCGGTTTCGGCGGCGGCAAGCTGGCCGGCCTGGCCCAGCACAACGTCGTCGTCCACTCGGACAACATGCAGATGGTCGAGGACGCCCACATGGTCGTCGGGCACCTGATCTACTCGGCCCTACGCGATCGGGTGATCGCGGCGGCGGTCAAATAGCCCCGCATGAACACCCCCCTGAACCTCGGCTTCGCCCTCGAACACTCCCTGGGCCACACGACGCACGCGCAGAACCTCAAGCGCGTCTTGCAGGACCGCCCGGATATCGCCCCGACGTATGTGGACCTGCCGTATGACGGGCTGACCGGGGCCTGGACCCGCCTGCCCGGCGTCCGCTCCAACTGGTCGCTGCGGGCCTCGCTCGGCGCCTGGCTCGGCCTGCGCGGGCAGGTGGGGCGTCTCGACGCCGCCCTGTTCCACACCCAGGTGACGGCGCTGTTCTCCGCAGGTCTGATGCGGCGGATGCCATCCGTGATCTCCCTGGACGCCACGCCGCTGCAATACGACGCGCTCGGCGCCTTTTACGGCCATGCCCCCAGCGGCAATGCGCGGCTTGAGGCGCTCAAAAAGCGCCTGAACCAGCGCGCGTTCCAGTCGGCGCGGCATCTGGTCGCCTGGTCGCAGTGGGCCAAAGACTCGCTGATTGCCGATTATGGAGTTCCCGCCGGCAAGATCACCGTCATCCCGCCCGGCATTGACACGGCCCGCTGGGACTTCGACCGCTCCGCGCGGCGCTCCGGGCCGGTCAATCTGCTGTTCGTCGGCGGCGACTTTGCGCGCAAGGGCGGCGACACGCTGCTGGAAGCGTTCGCGCGCCTGCCGGCCTCGCTGGATGTTCACCTGCATGTCGTCACGAAGACGCGCGGGGTAGGGGAGAGCTTGCCGAACGTCACCGTCTGGCACGACGTCGCCCCTAACTCGGAGCCGCTGCTGAAGCTCTTTGCCCAGGCGGACTTGTTCGTCTTCCCGACGCGCGGCGACTGCCTGCCCCTCGCCGTCATGGAAGCGCTGGCATCGGGCCTGCCCGTCGTCACGACGACCGTCGGCGCCCTGCCGGAAGCCGTCACGCACGGCGAAACCGGCTGGATCGTGCCGCCGGACGACGCGGCTGCACTCGCCGGCGCGCTGACCGCGCTGGCCGGCGACGCCCCCCTGCGCGCGCGCCTTGCCTGCCAAGCGCGCGCGGTCGGGCGGGAGCGGTTCGACGCCGCGAAAAACTATGGCCGTCTTGTCGAGACGGTCCGGTCAGTTGGCACGGTTCATGCATAGAAGAGACAGCATGAGAAAATCCCGTGCGATGAAAACGCTGCTGCTCATTCCCAGTGTCGTCAAGACCGGCATCGAGGCCGACGTGGCGGCGGACCGGCACCCGATGATGGATTACCATGCCCTCGCCGCCGTCCTGCGCGACCGCTACGGCCTGACCGTGGACATCCTCGACTATGCCGCCGCCGAGCGGGACGCCACGCCCGCCGTCCGCCTGGCGCGGAAGCTGGGCGGGCGTGACGCCGCCCTGGCCGCGCTGGCGTTCGCGCGCCGCAGCGAGTACGCAGCCCTCTTCTCGAACGGCGAAAACGTCGGCGTGCCGCTGGCTCTGCTCCTGGGCGCTCTGCCGCGCGCGGCAGGGCATGTCACCATCGGCCACCGGCTTTCGACGCGCAAAAAGCAGCTCTTTTTTCGGTTCCTGAAGGCACAGCGCCGCCTGGACAAGATATTCGTTTACGCGCAGGCGCAGTATGATTGGGGGGCGGACCGCCTGCGAGTCGCGCCCGAAAAGCTGGCCCTGATCCCGTTCCACGCCGACGACCGCTTTTACCGCCCGCTTTCGGTCGCCGTCAACCCGGACCAGATCTGCTCGGCGGGCCTGGAATGGCGGGACTACCCGACCTTGATCGAGGCCGTGGCCGCCCTGCCCGACCTATCGGTCAAGCTGGCCGCCGCCTCCCCCTGGTCCAAGCACGAGGACCAAACGGCGGGCCGCGCGCTGCCGCCGAACGTGGATGCCCGCCGCTACGATTACGCCGCCTTGCGCGCCCTCTACGCCGAGTCGAGCTTCGTCGTGGTGCCGCTGCGCGAGACGGACTTCCAGGCGGGCGTGACGACCATCTTGGAAGCGATGGCGATGGGCAAGGCCGTTGTCGCCACGCGGACGGCGGGGCAGACGGACGTCATCACGGACGGCGAGAATGGGCTGCTCGTCGCGCCCGGCGATGTCGGCGGCTGGCGGCTGGCGATCACGCGCCTGCGGGGTGACTCGGCCCTGCGTGAGCGGCTGGGCCGGAACGCCCGGCGCTGGGTGGAGGAAAACGCGACTCTGGATCGCTGGGCCGCGCGCCTGGCCGAAGCCGTCTCGGTGGCGGCCGGCAGCGTCCGGGAGGGTGATGCCGAGCTTCCTGTTTCCTCCTCGATCCTTGAGGCGTGAGGCGCGCCCGCATTATTTATCGCATAAATATCGTGCTGCACGACACTTTGGCACAATTTATGCACGACTAATCTACAGGGGGGGCTGAGACGCCTCATTCCCTGATTTCAAAAGGGTTGTATTCACTATGAAATCTTTCTCAGCGCGCGTTCTGGCGGTCATCGCGGTCCTATCGCTGATCGGCAACGTGTTTCAGCGTCTGCATTACTCCACCAGCCGTCCCCTGGTGACGGTCGGGGGGGATGTGATCACGAAAAAGCAGTACCAGGACCAGTTGGAGTATCAGTCCGGCCAGGCGGTCTTGAGCAAGCTGGTCTGCGACAAGCTGGTGGCGCAGGCGGCGGCCCGCAATGGGGTGACGCCGACCGCGCAGGATGTGGACGCGCAGATCAAGGTCATCGAGCGCACTCAGCCGCAGTCCCTCGCGCCCTACGCGCAGGACCCGGCCAAGATGGCCGAAGTCCGGCAGGACCTCCAGACCGCCCTCGCGCTGGAAAATCTGCGCATCAAAGATGTCGCCCTGACGCCCGCCGAGGTGGCCGCCTACTACGCCAAAAACAAAGCCAAGTTCACGCTGCCGCAGCAGGTCCAGACCACCACCGTCGTGACCCGGAACGCTGTGGACGCCGCCACTGCGACGGACCTGCTGCGCCAGAAGACCCCGCCGGACGTGATCGCCCGGCAGCCGCGCCTGAGCGTGGTCGGCGCGAACGGCTACAACCCGGACATGTCCGCCCTGCCGCCCGCGCTGAGGCAGCAGATCAGCGGCTTCGTTCGGAAGGCAAAGGCGGGTGAGGCCAAGACCTTCCGCGACGGCTCCTATTACCTGACCTTCGAGGTCATCAAGAACAACGGCGCGACGCTGCCCCCGCTGGCGCAGATCCGCGACCAAGTGGAGCGGCAGGCCCGTTTGGAGCGCGCGCCCGCGCCGCAGGCCGAGATGGCGCGTCTGTACCAGGCGGCCAAGCCGGCCTTCAACTCGGACAGGTACGCGGCCTACTTCGATGCGTTCCAGAAGTACCCCGTGGGGAACGACGGTGCAAAAAAAACGGCGAGCGTCCCTTAAATCCTGGTATTTAAAGCGATCTAGCATCTTGATTTTTGCCCGCCATGAGGTTATACTAGAAACAATCGCGGAGAAAGTTTGTCAAACAGGTTTAAGAGGGGAATTACCGGGTATACCCTGCCCGTCGGAGGGTGATTGACCTGGGTTTGCAGCCGGTTGAAAGCCTCCCCGCCGTACAAGCTCCCTTTCCTGCCTCCCGAGCACGACTCGTTTGACCACTTGCTCTTACCGTTCGCTTTGACCGTTTTCGCCGCCCTTGAAAGGCGGCGGGAGATATTCATACAGAAAGGGGGTGAAAAACACATGAAAATTCAGAAATCAATCAGTTCCATTCTCGCCGTCGCGGGCATGACCGTGATGGGAATGGGCGTCGCCCATGCCGACATCATCCCGGTCTTCCTGCCGGGGGCCGTCACCACCAGCGGCGGCATCACGACGTTCACCTACCGGGTTGACGTGACCAACGACCAGCAGGTGGCGCCTCCGTCCTCCGGCGGCTTCAACGTCAACAACGACAGCTTCACGACGATCTACGACTTCGCGGGCTTCGTCCCCGGATCGTTCGCCGTCACGAGCGGCTCGCTGTCGACCAGCGTCCAGAACGTCGGCGTGACTCCGTCCCTGATCAATGCGCAGGACAATGCGACGATCCCGAACCTGACCGTTTATTACACGGGGGGATCAACGCTGGCCGGGCCGCAGACACTGGGCTTCGTCACGGCCCAGACCACGCTGACCGGCTTCAACCCGTCCGGCTTCTTCGCCGGGCAGGCGCAGAAGAACGAGGGTCTGTCGAAGGGGACCACGATCGACAACATCGGTCGCACCACGGTGCCCATAGCCGGTCCGTCTGCCGTTCCCGAGCCGGCCTCTCTGGTTCCGTTCATGCTGGGCGGGCTGGGCCTCCTCGGCCTGATCGCCCGCAAGACCCGCCGGACCAGCGGCGCGGCGGCCTAAGAACTCGTTTCTTGGGTACGCTCGTCCTGGAAGCGAAACATGGGAAAGTTCGGCTGACGCCGATCCTGAAAACGCCGATCCAAATGGGTGGCGGTGTTGTTGCAACAACCCGCCGCCCTGTTTTTTTTAGCGAAAAACTGGTATTCACTTTGTTCACGTTCTGCCGAAGATAGAAGTATCCGAGGCAGAAGGATACGGTACGCTTTCACTCTTGCTCTTTTTCACTCTTGCTCTTTTTTCATCATGGCCGTTGTCTTTCCGAAAGTTGAACCCGCGCAGTCCGAAGGGCAGCCTGAAGGCTTGGCGCAGAGCCTGTCTTCCGCCCTGCACCGCCTGGACTGGCTGACCGTGGCGCCCTTTGCGGCGGCGGCGGCCCTGCTGGCGGCCCTGGCCTGGCCCGTTCTGCGCTTCTGGAACTACGAGTACACCAAGCCGGAATCGTATTACGGGCACGCGCCGCTTATCCCGCTGATCGCCGCCCTGATGCTCTGGCACCGGCGCGACGCGCTGCGGGCCGTGCCGAAAGCGCCCGCGCCCAGCGCGCTGGTTCTGCTCCTGCCCGCGCTGGCCCTGCTCGTCTTTGCCGTCAAAACGCAGGCGGAGGCGCTGGAATCGACGGGGCTGCTGCTGACCGTCTGGGGCAGCGTCTGGCTGGTCCTGGGGCCGCGCTTTGTCCGCGCGGCAGCGTTCCCGCTCGCCTTCCTGTGGCTGATGGCGCCGCTGCCGGGGCCGGTCCTAAACGACTCGACGCTGCATGTGCAGATGCTGTCTACGACCTTGGCGAACAAGCTGCTGCACCTGATGACGTTCGGCACGACGCTGACCGGCAATGTCATCCAGATGGAGAACTACTCGCTGTTCGTGGACGTGCCCTGCTCCGGCTTCAAGCTGCTGCTGGCCCTGCTGACCTTCAGCGCCGCGTTCGCCTACCTGGTGGACGGAAAGCCGGCCCGGCGATGCTTGCTGTTCGCGTTCAGCCTGCCGCTCAGTCTTCTGGTCAACAGCGTCCGCATCGCGCTGATCGGCGTGGTCGGCGAATGCGTCGGGGCGAGCGCTGCGCACGTCTTCCATGACTGGAGCGGCCTGATCACGCTCGTTTTGGGATTTACCGCCCTCTTTGGGCTGGCAAAGGGTTTGGGATGCCGCACATTCGCCGGATGGGCTATCTTTTAACGCTGCTGATCGGAACCGCCCTGGCGACGGCGATGGTCTGGAAGCCGGCCCCGCCGCCGCGCTTCGCCGGCATCGGCGGCGCGGATGTGCCGCGCACCCTGGACGGCTACCGGGCCGCCTCGGACGATCTTGTTTCGGACGATGTCAAGGCCGCCCTGTCCTCCGCCGACCTGCTGGAACGCACCTACGGCCCTGCGGATGGCCGGAGCGACGACCCGGTGAACTTCGTGCTGATCGGCGGCACGGACCGCAGCGCCCTCCACGACCCGCGCTCCTGCCTGATCGGGGCGGGGATGCAGATCGAGAACGACCACCTGGAGCGGCTGCCGGGGACGGACGTGCAGACCCGCGCCTGTCACGCGGTCGGAGCGCCCGGCGTTGCCGGGACGGACATGCTGTACCTTTACGTCGTGAACGGAAAAGTGGTCAACCAAGCGACGCAGATCCGCGCGGCCATGCTTTGGAGCGCCCTGCTGGGCCGGCGCGGGACGCCCGTCTATTTCCTTCGGTTCACGCGCCCCCTGGAAGCCGACGCCGTGGCGAACGCGCAGGGGCATGACCGGCTTGGGAAATTTGCCGCCGAGATGTGGACCACGCTTCAGCCGAAGCTGCGGCGGTCCACAGAATAATGCAAAGAAAGTCATGGATGTCTTGAGCAAAGTGTATGTCGCCGATGTGGCGTTTCATAACGTGACCATGGAAGAGGCGGTCGCGCGCATCGTGCAGATGGCTCAGAAGACTGAAAAGCCGCGCTACGTCTGCACCGGCAACCTGGACCATCTGGTCACGCTGGAGCATGACGCCGAATTCCGGGACATCTACCGGAACTCGGACCTGACGCTGGCCGACGGCAAGCCGGTCGTTCTGCTGTCCCGCCTGGCCGCCACGCCCACCCGCCCGGCCCTCAAGCAGCGCGTGACCGGCAGCGACCTGTTCTGGCAACTGGCCCGAGCGTCCGAGGCCACGGGCCTGCGCCTGTTTTTCCTCGGCGGCGCTCCCTGCGCGGCCGATCTGGCAAAAGACGCGGTCCTGCGCCGGCACCCCGGCGCTCAGGTTTGCGGCACCTACTGCCCGCCGCCTGCGACCTTTGCGGACCCGGACGAGCAGGCGCGCATCCGCGACGCCGTCCGCGCGGCCCAGCCGGATATTCTTTTGGTGGGATTCGGGGCGCCCAAGCAGGAAAAATGGATCGCGGCGAATAAAGACCTTCTGAGCGTCCCCGTTTCCATCGGCGTCGGCGGTTCCTTTGAAATGGCGGGCGGCGTCGTCAAGCGCGCCCCCTCCTGGATGCGCGAGTGCAGTCTGGAATGGGCGTATCGTTTCATGCAGGAGCCGACGCGCCTGTGGCACCGTTATTTCGTCCGCGACCTGCCGTTCCTGGTCGCGCTCGTCTTCCGAACGCTGGCAAAGCGCCGCACGAGCGACGCCAAGATGCCGCGCTCGGTAGCTGATCTATAGAGGAAGCGTCAGAGAACCCCACTCGCTTCTGAGCGAGTTTACCCATTGTGGGTGGGGATGAATGACGCCTTGCCCTTCCAAGGGCAAGATATTCCAAGCCTTGCAGGTATTTATAAAGGTATGGTATACTATGTAAAGCAATGGTTATCAGAGCCTACAAGTTCAGGTTGTCTCCCAATCAGGCACAAGCCGGGATGCTGGGAAAGCATATGGGCTGCGCCAGGTTCGTATTCAACTGGAGCCTGGAACAGAAGTCCAGGGCCTACTCCGAGCGTCAGGAGAAACTCTCGTGTCTCGCCCTGATGAACCGTCTGCCCGAACTCAAGGCCGAACTGCCCTGGCTGTCCGAAGTTAATGCCCAGAGCCTCCAGATGGCCCTGCGGAACCTGGACGTGGCCTTCACGAACTTCTTCAAGAAGAACACCGCCTATCCGACATTCAAGAGCAGGAAGGGCAGGCAGTCCTTCCAATGCCCCCAGTCCTGTTCCGTAGACTTTGAGAAAGGCGTCCTGCACATCCCGAAGGTCAAAGGCATCAAGGCCAAGTTCCACCGCCAGTTCCAGGGCAAGATCAAGACCGTCACCGTCTCACGGACACCAACAGGCAAGTATTTCGCCAGCCTTTTGGTGGAGCAGGAAGGCGCAGAACCTGAGTCTGCGCCAGTCACAGACAATACAATTGGTCTGGATGTGGGATTAAAGCACTTTCTCATCACCAGTGAGGGCGAGAAGATCGCCAACCCCAAGCACCTGCGCCGTTCTTCCAAGAAGTTAGGTCGTATTCAGCACGCCTTTGCCCGTCAGCAGAAGGGCAGCAAGCGCCGTCAGAAGCGCAAGAAGCAGTTAGCACGGCTTCACGAGAAAGTGGCAAACCAGAGAGCCGACTTTCTTCACAAGACCACGCACCGTCTCACCTGCGAGAACCAAGCGGAGACGTATGCGATTGAAGACCTGGCCGTGAAGAACATGGTGAAGAACCATTGCCTTGCACGAAGCATCAGCGATGCTTCCTGGGGGATGTTCTTCGGATTTTTGTCCTACAAGGTAGAACGGCTGGGCAAGAACGTGCTGACCATCGGCAGGTTCGAGCCATCGTCCAAGCGGTGCCATGTTTGTGGCTACATCAATCAGGCTCTCAGCCTGAAAGACAGGGACTGGGGCTGTCCTGATTGCAGTACGCACCACGACAGGGACATCAACGCGGCGAAGAACATCAGGGCTTTCGCGCTCATCAAGCATTTCAGTAAGCATTTCAGTACGGCAGGAAGTGCCGAAACTCAGACGCTCAGGGAGTCTGGCCTCAGTAGAGGCTGACGTGGAACTGAGAAGCCACGCCCCTCGTGGGCGTGGTGCTTCACCCGTCGAGTAGCACCGGACTTTCGGAGCCGGTGAGGAGCGAGCCATCCGTAGGAACCGTTCCAACAAGCAGCCCCGGCCGCAGCCCCCTCAGAGAAACGCGGCCGACTCTCCCGGCTGGCAGCCCCGCGCCCAGCCGCAGGAAGGTCAGGACGCTGCGCCCGCCGCGTCTCCGACGCCCCCCGAATCCGGCCCCGCAGCCCTTCCCAACTTGCCCGACATCACGCTGTCGCCCAAGCCGATCAGCCGCGGCCCTCTCGCTGCCGTCTACCGGGGGTGGGACCGTGCCCATCGGTGTGACGTGATTGTTAAAGTGCAGCGCGCCACGGGCGATGCCGTCGCCGCCGAGCGTTTCCGGCGCGAGGCCGCCGTGATGAAGCGCCTGCGCCACCCGAACATCGTCGCGCTGTACCAATTCCACGACGGCGATCCCGCCGCCCTGGTCCTGGAGTATGTGCCGGGGCGGACGCTGGCCGATCTGGTCGGAGCGGATGGCTGGCTGGCGCCCGTGCGGGCCGCGCTCGTGATCGAGCAGATCGCCGCCGCGCTGGACTGTGCCCACGCGCAGGGCGTCATCCACCGGGATGTCAAGCCGTCCAACATCCTGCTCGCCCGGCGCGGCCCGGCCCGGCTGTCCGACTTCGGCGTGGCCCACATTGACGAAGACACGCCCCTGACGGTCATGGGCGACATCCTGGGGACCATCGAGTACGCCAGCCCGGAGCAGGTGCATGGCAACGAGACGCCGGACGCTCGCAGCGACGTGTATTCGCTGGCTGCCGCCGCCTATTTCGCGCTGACAGGGACGCCGCCCTTCCGCGCCGCCGATAACAGCACCCAGGCGCAGCTTTCCGTCATGCACCGGCAGGTCTTCGCCGAGCCGCCGCCGCTGCGCCTCCAGCGGGAAGACCTCTCCCCCGAAATCGAAGCCGCCGTCCTGCGCGGCCTGGCGAAAGCGCCCGCGTCCCGCTACCCCTCGGCCGGCCAGTTCGCCGCCACCCTGCGCGCCGCCGCCGAGGCCGGGGCGGGCGCCCCGGAGCAGCGCGCCGTGGTCGCCGCCTCCCGCCGGACCGGCGCATTGGCAGGCGGGCTGGCCGCCGCGACCCTGCTCCTCCTGGGCGCGTTCGCCTTGTGGCGAACCGAGGAGTTCACCTCGCCGCCTTCCGTGCCTCCCGGACAGGTCGCTCAGGGCACAAGGCCGCCGAAGCAGACGCCGCCAAAGGTGACGACGCCCGCCGCGCCCAAGTCTGCCGCCCGACCTGCGCCTGTTTCGCACCTGCCCCCCAAGCCTCGTGTGGCAGTCGGCAAGCCGCCCACGCATAAAACCGTCGTCGCGACACATCCGCCGCCTAGACCTCTCAAAGTGGCGGCGCATCCTACGCCTGTCCACGCCAAGCTTGTCCACGCCAAGCCCGCGCGCCCTCTCCTTGCAGCCGCCGTCATCCCTCCGCGCCGTCACAAGCCGCTTCCGACCCCGAAGCGAGCGCACCTCGCGGCACAGGCGATCAAGCCGAAGGCCGCGCCCAAGACGGCCTGGCTGTACGTCTATACCAAGCAGAACATCACGTCCCTGGGACCAAAGAAGCGCCTCGCGAGCATCCAGGCGCAGTCCGTATGGGTGGATGGCTACCGCGCGTCCGACCTCGCGGCGGGGCGCTGGACGTCCCTGCCCGCCGGCCGTCATGTTGTTTCCTTCATTCCCGACCCCAAGAGCGGCTTCGCCCCGCATAAGGGCGTCGTGGTGATGCTGGCGTCCGGCGCGCACGTCCGCAAGCAGATCCTGCTGCCATCGTTGGCCGCTTCCAGTGCGCCTCTGGCCGCTGCACTTCCCGGTTCTCGCAGCCCGTTGAAGCCGCGCCTGCCCATCACTCCGGCAGCAAGCGCGGCACACCCGGTCGGCTGGTACGCCGTCTCCGGCTGGGTCCCTGTCAACACGCCCGGCCACCAGTCTTCTCTGGTGCGCGCGTCCGCGCAGTGGGTGAAGGTGGATGGTCAGCCGGTTCCCGCCCTGGCGCTCGGCCGGTGGGCGCAGTTTGCCGCCGGAAAGCACGTCGTCACGTTCCAGCCCACGCCCGCGCTGGGGATCGGCCCCAAGACCTGGAACATTGATCTGACGCCGCAAGCCCATCTCAACCAGCAGATTCCCTTCCCCGTCGCTTCCACGCCGGCGGCGCGGCTTGCTTCGCAGCCCATCGGCTGGCTCTCGGTCTCGGGCTGGCTTTCCACGACCCAGCCTGGACAGAAGGCTCACCTCCTGCCGATTGCCGCCGAGTGGATCAAGATAGACGGTCTCCCTTCGCCGGACCTGGCGCATGGCCGGTGGGTGTCGCTGTCCGCCGGGCGGCACGTCCTTGTCTTCCAGCCTGCCCCCGGATCGGGCGCCGACCCCGCCACCCGCGTGATTTCCCTGTCGCCGCAGGCCCACCTGAACCAGCTCGTCTCCCTGCCCCCCGCCCCCCTGCCGGCCACCCCGCTGCATCTGCGAAACCCGTAAAGCCGCGCACCATTCGGGCGCGGAATGGCGTATAATAAAGAACCCACCCCGCCGCTCACGGCGGGGTGGATTCCGAAAGGCGAAACCATGGCGACCACCACCACACGAAGTACGCAGTCCGCCCCCGGCCCGGCCCCGCTCCCCGGCCCGAACGCCATCTCCGAGGCATTGGCTCAGGTGACGGCGCGGCTGCGCCTGGCGCGCTGGGTCCGTCATGCCGCGCGCGGCGCGCTGGCCGGCGTTGCCGTCGCCCTGGTCGCCGTGGTCTGCGCCCACTTTGATGTCCTCCCCGACTGGCTGCCGCTGGAAGCCGTCCTGCCCCTCGCGCTCTTGCTCGGCATCGCGGGCGGCACGATTACGACGTTCCTCAAGCCGATCTCCCTGATGGACGCCGCCCGGCTGGCCGAGGCGCGGCTTGGCCTGAAAGAGCGCCTGTCGTCCGCCCTGGAGTTCGAGCGCGCCCCACAGGCCGCCGTCGCCCCCGACGCCGTGCTTCTGATGCGCTTGCAGCAGGAGGACGCTGCCGCCCATGCGCGCGGCCTCAAAGCCGTCGAGGCCGTCCCGCTGCGCTGGCCCTGGGAGGCCAAAGCCGTGGGGGGCGGCCTGGCTGTCCTCGCGCTGGGCCTGTTCCTGCCCATTTTGCCCGTCTTCCTCCCGCCCGGCGTCTTGACCGAGCGCCAGATCGTCCACAAGACCGGCGACAAGCTGCAAAAGACGGCCCGCCTGATCCAAAAACAGGCCGAAGGGCAGCACCTGGAAGGAACGCGCCGCGCGGCAATCAACATGCAGCGGCTCGGCAAGCGGCTGGCCTCCGGCAAGCTGGACAAAAAGCAGGCGATGGTGCAGATTTCCAAGCTGACCCAGCAGATGAAGCTGGACCAGCAGAAAATGGCGCAGGCCAACAGCGGGACCGGCGCGGGCAGCAAAAGTCTCGCCCAGGCCGGCGCGCAGATGGCCCAAGCCCTATCCGGCGCGTCCGCGTCGGGATCGGGCAGCAAAACGGCGGGCGGCGGCCAGAAGTCCGGCGGCGGCAACAAAGCGGGCCAAAAGCCCGGCGGGGGCGGCAACAACGGCAGCAAAGCCGGCGCGGGCGACCCGTTCCACGGCTTCAACGTGCCCGGCGCAAATAAAAACAAGAACGCCAATCCTGCCTCGTCGCCGTCCTCCGGCCCGCCGCCCACCCCCGAGCTGCGCAAGGCCGCCCAGGCGATGCAGCAGAACGACTCGCAGGGCCTGAGCGAGCAGTTAAGGCAGATGGCAAGCCGCACCGAGTCCGGCAAGATGTCCCCCGCCGAGCAGGGGCGGGCCGCGCAGGACCTCCAGACGCTGTCCGACGCGCTGAAGAACACGCCGATGCCCGAAACCCAGAAGCACACCCAGGCCGCCGCCGACGCCATGAAGCGCGGCGACAAGCAAGCCGCCGCCGCCGAGATGCGTAAGGCCGCCGACGCCGCCGAGCGCGAGGCGCACGAGCAGGCCGACCAGGAGGCCATGCAGAACGCCCAGGACGCCACGGAAGGCTCCGAAAGCGAGATGGCCGGTGCCAACAGCGCGGGCGACATCCAGGACGATTCCGGCCAGCCCGGTCAGGGGCAGGGCAAAGGGAAAGGCAAGGGGAACGGCCAGGGGCAGGGCGAGGGTGACGGGGAAGGCGAGGGGGACGGCCAGGGCCTGCCCGGCTCCCACGGCCAGCACGGCAACGGCAAGGGCAACGGCGGCAGCGGCGGCGGCGGCATGGCCGGCGGCAAGCCCGGCGACACGGGCGAAGGCAGCAGCCCGCTCAAGCACCTGGGCAAGATGGACCCGTCTAAGATGTCCAAAAATAATAAGCTCTACTGCGGCAAGCCCCAGAGCGCCGGCCCCAGCAAGACCGGCCCCATGCGGAAAGTCGGCTCCAACCCCAACGCCGTCGCGGGCCAGACCCTCAGCAAAGTGCCCTACTACAACTACGTCGCCCCCGCCCAGAAGCGCGCCGAGTCCACCATGGACAAGGAAGACATCCCGCCCGCCTACCGCAGCGACGTCCGCAAATACTTCAACGCCCTCAACCCGCCCGCCGGGGGTGGGGGACATTAGAGCAAGCTCAGGAGGTAAACGCTATGGACGGCAGGCGCATAGGAAGCGGCCAAATCGAGGCGGAACTACAGGCAATTGTGGCCGTTCTGACGGAGCTCACGGGGCTGTCCTCCCGCTGGAGCGGTCATGTAGAACTTGTGCCGGAGGCCGACTTCAAAGGCAAGAAGCGGTTCACCTGTGACATCCAGATTGACGCCGATCTGGCCCAGCAGGAAGTCCGCTGGGCAACACTCATCCATGAAGCGCTTCATGCCCACTCCGCTGGTTACGTCGGAACGGATTATCGCGAATTCCCCGGCTGGGAAGAAGGTGTTGTGGAACGACTTCAGCGACTCTACCGATCGGCGGTGCTAACGAGGATCGGCGTCTTCGTTCCTGATGAGGTGTTCCGCGAGGCGGAGGCGAAGCACAACTACAACAAGTACATCGCCGCGCTGGAACAGGTACGCTCTCATCTCAGTCTGCCGGAAGGGGAGTTCTACCTGCGACTGCTCCGAGCGCCAATCAAAGACCGATCCAGCCTGATGTTCGGTTTAGGAAATCAACTGCCGGGCCAGCAGCGTGTCGCTTTTGTCTACGCTTTTTCGGCGGCGAACGCCGTATTAAAAGACTTCATCTGATAGGAGATGCAACCATGATACTGGAAGCGGATGTAAATACGGCTAGGGAACTGGTCACAAAGAAAGTGTTGAGCGCGCGAACCCTGCCGGACGTGCGGGAGGCGCAGCAAATCCTGCGTGACTGGATCAAGGCTCACCCAGAGGACGAGGGGATGCGGGACGGCTTTGAACAGCTTTCCTTGATGCAGGACATCGCCGAGGAAGAACAAGCCCAGCGCAGTGTCTATGCCATGCCGCAGGAAACTGTCGCGGCTAAATAGACCGAGGGGCGTTCCGCCGGTTCGGGAGGGCACTCATGTTCCGATTTGCCAAAGGCAATGTCGTCGCTCTCACAGAAGATTACCCCAGCCTCGGCCTCAGCGCGGGCGATACCGGCGTCGTTTGGGTTCTCTACAGCACGACGCCGCCCGCTTACGATGTCACTTTCTGCGGCGCCGATGGCCGCAAGTTCGACATGGCGCTCGACGAAGATGAGTTAGTAAAACCGGCAAGCAAGCGCGAGTCGGCGCTGGCCTCTGGCTTCCCGATGCAGGCGAGCAGCCGCTAGTGCCAACTCAGAAGGTCATGCGATTCTGAACGCAGTGCATTCACAAATGGGAATGCCCAGGGCTTCATTGCATAAAAGCTTTTGCCCTGATGACCATGCCATGAATGGCACGGCTAAACGGCGAAGACGCCAAGAACTACCGCTTCTGCACTGGCAGACCCGGAGGGTGTGGCACGAGGAAAGAGCTCTTAGCCCCTCGCCCTCCGGGTAGCCAGTGCTGACCAGTGCAGAAGCGGTGCTTTCTAGCCGAAGGCCGGTTCCCCCAATAAAACCTTAGCCGTGCCATTCAGGGCATGGTTCTCTTTACCCCGAAGCAAGCGCCGACTTGGCGGCGACGCGGACGCGGGGGGAGGGGTCTTTGGCGGCGAGCTTTTCCAGGAGCGCCCGGCTGGCCTCATCGGGGGGCAGGGCATCCAGGACGGCCAGGCGGACGGCCTCGCGCTCCGACTGCGCCAGCGCGTGGAGCAGGTCGTAGGCTTCCGGGCGGCGCAACGTGGTCAGGGCGAGGACGGCGGCGCGCAGGGGGTCGCCGGAAAGCCGCTGCACCGCTTCGGCCAGCAGGCCGGCGGCTTCCGGGGCCTGAGTCTGCGCGATCATCAGGGCCGCGTAGGCCGCCAGCCGCATGTCCTCGTGCCGCAGGTAGGGTTCCAGGACTTCGAGGGCGTGGGGGTCTTCCAGTTCCACCAGCGCCTGCATGCACTCCTGAAGCACTTCGGGCGCCTCGTTTTCAGGGTGGACCAGCCGCAGCGTCAGCGGCAGGCGGGCGGCTAGACTGCCCGAAAGGGAGAGAGCGCGGGCCGCCGCCTTGCGCGGCTCCATTTTTACCGTCGGGTCCGGCGCGAGCCGCGCGAAGCCGCTCCGGTCGAACAGCAGCAGCGCGATGTCGCGGACGCAGTCCGGGTCGCGGATCTGCGCCAGGGCCAGCGCGCAGTTCGCCCGCAGGTGCGCGGCGGTGTCGAACGGGACGCCCCCGACCGGCTCGACCTGAGTCGTGCGGATGCCGACGCGCAGCACGTCCGAGGCCGGGCGGTAGTCGAGCCGCCCCAGGGCAAAGGCCAGGTTGGCGCGGATGTGGCAGCCGGGGTCGCGCCCCGGCCCGTCTTCGTTCAGGAAATGGAACCGCTCCGTCATCGCCAGCGCCGCCGCGTCATCGGCGCTTTCGCCCAGGCTTTCCGCCGCCAGGGCCGCCACATAGGGCGACTTGTCCGCCAGCGCTTCCAGCAAAAGCGCCTGCCTCGAATCGGGGTCTGCCAGCCCCGCCGCCCGCTTCACGGCCTGGATGCGGTCCTGGGTCTGGCGCGATGTTAACTGCTTCCGAATCTGCTCCGGGTCCATGCTTGGGGGTTAGCTCCCGGCCTGCTTCGGCAGCTCGCCCGTCTTCGCCCGCCACGCCGCGATGAGCCGGTCCTCGTAGTCGTCCTCGTCACTGTCCTTGAGCCTGCCGTTCGCTTCCAGCCAGGCCAGCGTCCGGCGCGCGCCTTCGCGGAAGGGGATGGTTTGGCCCGTGTAGCCCGTGTCCCGCTTCAGCTTGCCGTTGTCGAAGACGGACGGCCACTCGAAGATCTCATACGTCCCGCCCGCCAGCCCCGGCGCGACTTCGCGCAGGGTTTCGGTGGGGATATAGACGGGGGAAAACGTGCCCCCGCAGATGGCGGCGACCCGCTGGTGATACTGGTTCCAGGTGAACCACTCATCCCCGGTGATGTTGTAAGCCTGACCGAAGCATTGGGAGTTGCCCATTGTGGCGATGAAGCCGCGCGCCACGTCGTCCACATGGCATGAGGCCCAGAGCGAGTTGCCGTCGCCCTGCACGATGATGGGCTTGTTCTTGCGCAGGCGGTCCACGAACGTGTCCCCCGGCCCGACCGAGCGGATGAGACCGCCGCCTTCCCCATACGAGTGCGATGGGCGCATGACCGTGACGGGGAAGTTTTGGTTCTTAAAGGCGCTGAAGAGCAATTCCTCACACGCCGCCTTGTTCTTGCCGTAGCCGCCGATGGAATGGAACGGCTCCGTCTCCGTGGTGGGTATCTGCGAGACGGGGCCGGAATAGACGCAGACGGTGGAGCAGTGGATAAACTGTCCGCACCGGCCCGCAAAAGCGCGGACGGCGGACGCCGAATCGTCGGGGTGGAAGGCCACCATGTCCACGACGACGTCATAGGTCTTGTCCGCGAAGGTCCGCTCAAAAGCCGCGTAGTCCTTGCGGTCGCCGCGTATCTCATTCGCCCCGTCCGGCAGGCGGCTGGGGGACTTGCCGCGATTGAAAAGCGTCACCTCCTGGCCCGCTTCCAGAAGCTGCCGGGCGATGGCCGTCGAGATCAGCCCGGTCCCACCGATAAACAGTATGTGCATGACATCCTCCGATGTCCCCCTTGTACCCTTTTTTCCCCTGTTGGCGTCAAAGTGTGCAAAACCGTCTCTGTTAGGCGGCCAGGAGTGCGGGCTGATCCGCTGAGACAGGGATGGGAGGGGGAGAACCCGGCAGGGCGCGGTTGCCGCCGGTGGCTTTGGAGCGGCGGACGCCGTCGGCGGCGACCGCGAGGAGCATATTCGGCTCGGAAAGGGAGTCGTCGAGGACGCTGACGCCGATGCTGACGGTGAGCGCACTATGGCGCCAGTCGGCCCGGGCCAGCGCCGTCTGCACACGCTCGGCGACGATGGTAGACCCGACTGCATCGGCTTCCAGCAGCAGCAGGGCGAAGGTGGACCCGCCATAGCGGGCGGCCAGGTCCGTCTCGCGGAGGGACTGCTTCACGACCCGCGACACGATTTGCAGCGCCACGTCCCCGGCCGCCGATCCGTATTCGGCGCTGTACTGCGGAAAACGGTCCAAATCTAGCAGGAGCAGCGACAGCGCGGAGTTGTGACGACGCGCGCGCCGTACCTCGATGCCCAGTCCTTCGTGGAACGTGCGCCGGTTCTTCAAGGTCGTCAGGCCGTCCACAGTCGCCAGCCTACTGAGCGCCTTGTTCATCTGCTGCAGCTGGATCTTCTGCGTTTCCAGTTCTTTGTTCTGCATTTCCAGCCAGAGCGACTTGTCCTCCAGGGCAACCGCATGCTCATCCCGCTGCTGCTCCGCCTGGATGCGGTGCGTGATGTCGGTGAGGAACAGGGACAGCCCCAGGGTGGAAGGAAACGCGCGCACCTTGAGCCAGAGGCCCAGCGGCTCAAAGCCGGCCTCGAACTCCACCGGATGCTCATCAATGCGGACCAAATGGCAGCGGACATGGAGCGGAGTGGCGGCCAGTTCCGGGAAGATCTCCCATATCACCTGGTCCAGAAGCTCGGCGCGAGTCTTTCCGAGGATCTGCTCGGCGGCCTCATTCAGCAGCGTCACGCGCCAGTCCTCATCGAGCGTGAGAAACCCTTCCGCCAGGCAATCCAGGAGGGAGACGACCTGCCGGCTGCGCCGGCTCAAGGTGAGCAGGTTCTTGTCCAGCGCTTCCTCGTAACGGCGGCGCTCGGTGAGATCGCGCGTGACGGCGGAAATGCAGTCCAGAGCGCCGTCTTCGGTCTGATGCGCCGTCAGCGCCTGCGCGATCGGAACCGCTTGCCCGCCGGCCTCCTGAAAGTCGCGTTCTCCTTCCCACGCGCCGTCGCGCAGAACGGCGGACCAGGCCGCGGGCGGCCAGAAGTTCCCGAGCGACGGGGCCGAAAGATCATCCCGCAGGTTTAGCCCGTGCAGGCGCCGGAAGGCAGAATTTCCATAAAAGGGCCTCCCGTGCGGGTCAGCGAGGGCGAGAGGCTCCGGCGAGGCATCCAGCAACGCGGAAAGACGGCGCTCCCGGCGCTGTGACGTACCCAGACAGCGCATCAGGAAAACGCTGGTCAGGAACGACAGGGGAAGAATCAGGGCGCCGGCCGCCACCAGCCGCGCGGCAAGGACCAAATGCGCCTGGCTGCGGGCCTCCTGTCGGGCCACCTGCCCGCTCGTCGCGCGCTTCGCCTCCGTTGTCTTCCCAGTCATTCGCCCCGCCCGGCGCTCGGAACCGCTCAAGTCGGCGGCGTGCAGAGGGACGGCCTGAAATTCGCGCGCCGCGGCCTGTCCTTGGATCATCGCCAGCGTGAGCAGGAGAACCGGCAGGACCGCCAGCGCCGTGACTAGCCAGGCCATCGTATGACGCCTGCGGAACAGCCCCAGCAGCAGGGACGTGACGATGCTATCCCACACGCAGATTCTCTCCCAAAAGGCTTGCATAATTTACCAAAAAGCGCGGAAGGCCCCGCGCTTTAGCGCAGGGGATGGATAGCGCAGGGGAGCGCAGGGGATGGATAGCGCAACGTCTTTCCGCAGACGTTCTCTTTCCGCAGACGTTCTCTTTCCGCGTTTAAGTCTGTGCTTGCTGGGGGATAATTCCCTCAGCACCTTGAAAACGAGTGTTCCTGCGGTTGTCGGTAACGAAGCGTTAATCCCACCGACGTAAAACACTTGGGGTAGTGCCGTAAATAAGTCCTTAAATAAGTCCTTTGGACAGTTGCAATGGGGCAACATTGCATGGGTTGAGATACCCTAGAAGCCCCGCGATTTATCGCTGGGGAGTTGTCACAGCTTTCGCCTATATCATCGGCGAATGCAGAAAAATCCACAGGTTGCCTGCGCTAAGAGACTGTATAAAAAGGAGGACGGGGTCCCCCCGCCCTCCTCTCTTGCCCCCGCCCTTTTCCCCTGCGTCCATACTTTTTATACAGTTTCTAAACGAGACGTTATTCATATTTCGGTAGTGGTTTCAGCCAAAGGGGAGCCGGCGCGGCAGTCTTGATGCTTCAGGCCGACCCAACGCTGATGCCGGTTTGAAGTCCATTGACTTACTGATTTCCGCCCGTGCTTCAAGAAGCCGCCGCGCCGGGTCTGCCCTGGCGATGACGCAGCGCATGATCTCGGCACCTCATGCGTGATGCTCTCGCTGAAGCCTTCCACAGCGGTCTTCACCGCATCCCCAGCCTTCTATACAGCCTCCGCGAGTGTTCCAACAAAGCCGTGAGAGCCGCTGGTGATCAGCACACCTTCTCCGTAGGTCGAGTACGAGCTGACTGTATTGGGACACGACCTGCCGGCTCCTATCCTCCCGCTCTAGACATAGATCGTGCAGAATGTGAGCGGATTTTAGCCACAAGGCAGCGTCGCCGGGGCGTGTTCCTTGATGTTGCGGGAAATCAGTTGCCTGAGTGTGAACTAGGCAACAGTTATGCCTGTTTGTATCCGCGTCTAGAGAGCAGTCTGCCCGGCGAAAAAAGAATCAACGCACCCTTGACAGGCTATATCTAGTGTGATATACTAGAAATCCACACAAGATGTAGGCGAGACGTGTCCAAGGAAGTTGAGGGAACAAAGCCCCTGTGAAGTGCCCGTACTGCGGCCATGACAACGACGCCGTGCTGGACTCCCGGCCGATGCGCGACGGCGAGGCGATTAAACGACGCCGCGAGTGCAAGCACTGCGAGCGGCGCTTCACCACGTTCGAGACCATCGAGGAGATGCAGCTCACGGTCGTCAAAAAGCCGGACCGCGACGGCCATCAGCGCCGCGAGCCGTTCGACCGGAACAAGCTGTTGCGGTCCCTGCGCGTGGCCTGCCAGAAGCGCCCGATCTCGGAAGAGACGCTGCAAGACATCGCCGACGACATCGAGCGCACGCTGACCAACCGCCTGGACAAAGAAGTCCCGTCCTCGGAGATCGGCGAGATGGTCATGGAGAACCTGCGCCGCATTGACCAGGTCGCCTATGTGCGGTTTGCGTCCGTGTACCGCCAGTTCGAGGACGCTACCCAGTTCCGCGACATCGTGAACCTGCTCAAGAAGCAGGGCAGTCGTATGCGAAAAGATTAGCCGAAAGATTAGAATAGAACAATAGGAGACAGCATGGCAGAGCGAAGCAACGGGAAAAAGAGCACGTCCGGGACGACCCTGGACCTTATGGGCGAGGAGGAACCGGCCCCGCCGCGCGCCGCGCGCAAGGCCGCCGCGCCGGCCCCGGCGCAGGCCGCCCCCGCCGAAACCGGCGGTGCCCTCTTCGGCGGTGACGAAGTGGATTTAGACGCGCGCCACCCCGCCGATGTCCCCGTCGGCAACTTCCCCGCCCCGTCCCAAATTGCTCAGGCCGCCCCGGCGGATGCCGACGCCGGCGACCCGTTCGCTGAGGATGACCCGTTCGAGGACACCGTGATGGCCCGGATGCTGGCCGACGAGCCGGCCCCGCTGGCCAGCCCCCTGCGGGCCGCGCGGGAGGAGTTCAACCTGCGGACCGACGACGAAGCCCCGCCCGTGGAGGAACTGCCGGCGGAAGATGCCCCCGCTTCTCTCATCGTGGAAGCGGCCCCGGTTATGGAGGCCATCACCGACCCCGTCACTGAACCTGCCGTGGAGGCCGTTGCCGAACCCGATCTGGAAGCCTTTGCCGAACCCGTGGCGGCGCCCGAAGTTGAACAGAAGGTAGAACAAGAGAAGCCAATGCCCCCCACTTCACCCGCTCCTGCGGCCAAGCCGACTGCCCCACCGAAAACGGCAGCCACAAAAAATGCCAAAACGAACGCGCCCGGCCTGACGATCCCGCGCCGCTATACCCAGCCCGGCCAGGACGTCTGGAGCAACGTCGAGTGGGAATTGCGCACCGCCAGCATCGTCGGCAGCGACGGCACGGTCGTCTTCGAGCAGAAGGGCGTTGAAATCCCCAAAGCCTGGTCGCAGCTCGCCACCAACGTCGTCGTCTCCAAATACTTCCGGGGCCAGATCGGCACACTGGAGCGCGAATACAGCGTCAAGCAGCTCATCGGCCGCGTCGCCGACCGCATCTTAGAGTGGGGCAATCAGGGCGGCTACTTTGCCACCGACGCCGACGCGGACGCCTTCCACGACGAGCTGCGCTTCATCCTCCTGCACCAGTACGCCGCCTTCAACAGCCCCGTCTGGTTCAACCTCGGCTGGGCCGGACGCCGACAAGCCGTATCAGCTTGCTATATAAACGAAGTCCAGGATACAATGGAGAGTATTCTAGACCTCTACAAGACCGAGGGGATGCTCTTCAAAGACGGGTCAGGCTGCACGTCCGGCGACTCGCTGGTTCATGTACGGGACGCCGGTTTTCTGCCGATCCGCAACCTCTACAAGAAGTTCCTCGCCGAAGGCCGCCCCGTCCACGAGTTCGACGGCAAGGGCCGCTACATAGAAGTCGGCGATGCGGACGTTTACACGCTCTCGATCAACCCGGAGAACGGCCGGTTCGGTCAGGATCAAGTCCTGCGCGTCTGGCAGTACGATCTGCCCCAGGAAGACAAGCTGACGGTGCGCCTTGACACCGGGGCGAAAGCGACCGTCTCTTGCTGGCATCCATTCCTGGTCTGGGACGGGGAGAAGATCACGCACCGCCGTGCCGATCAGCTGCGCCGGGGCGACGCCGTTCTGGGTCCCAATGCGTCCGCGCAGGCCGCCGTTCCGACACGGCCAACAACGTTTGAGTACCACACGACGTACTTCGACCGCGACGAAAGCCACGTCGTCACGCTGGACGAAGACCTCGCCTGGCTCTGCGGGTACTTTATGGGCGACGGCAGCCTGGGCGCCAAGCAGAGCCGCGTCAGGACGACGAGCGGCCGCCTCTGCACCTACGACAGCCTGCGCCTGCGCTTCTACGATGAGACGGAGGACACGTTGCGGCGCGTCCAACAGATCATCGGGCGCGTCTTCGGCGAACACGCTAATATCCGCCGGGGCCAATGCTGCCCGATGCTCACCTACAATGGTCGGCGCGTGACGCGCTTCTTTGAGCAACTCTTCGGCGTCGGCAGCAAAACCTACTCGCTCTCCATGCCGACATTTGTTTGGAACAGCCCCCGTGCCGTTCAACTGGCCTTCCTCGCCGGCTTGATCGACTCGGACGGCTATGTCGCCGAAGGCGGACGCGCCAAGTACAGCAGCGCCTCCCGTGAGTTTGCCGGGCATGTTGCCGCTCTTGCTTCCTTCCTCGGACTCGGCGGCGGCGCGGTAGAGGACCGCCACGTCACCACCGCGACCATTTTGCACCGGGTCGCTTCGGGCGCGCAACGGCGGGAATTCGCTGCCCACCTTGCCCACCCGGAACGCCGACGCAAGCTGCTCGAAACCTGCTCCGACAAGCCGCAGCGCAAGTTCTGCCTGCCCCTGAGCGAGAACATCGCCCATGACCTGTTCGGTAGCGACCGCGCCCCCGCCGGATGGCTATCCGTCTCCGTCGGCGAAAGCACGTTTCATCTGGGGCGACTCAAGTACGGCGGCCTGATCAACCCGCTGAAGCTACAAAAGGCGCTGGCCGCGCTCGGCCGTGATGACGGTTTGACCCGCTTGCTCACCCAAGTCGCCGAGTCCGCCTCGTTCGTCTTCTCCGTCGAGCCGTGCCGCGAGGACCCCGACTTCTACGATCTGACCGTCCGTGACCACAACAACTATCTGGCCGGTGAGAACGGCCTGGTCGTCATCCACAACAGCGGTCTGAACCTGTCCACCTTGCGCTCCTCCAAAGAGCCGCTGGAGGCCGGCGGCCGTTCCAGCGGCCCCATCTCCTTTATGAAGGGCCTGGACGCCTCGGCGGGCAGCATCAAGAGCGGCGGCTCGTGTTTGGCACCCTGGACCCGCGTCTACACCGAGCGTGGTCCTGTTGCCGTGAGCGACCTCGTGGGGAAAGACTTCATCGCGCTCAGTTATGACCCGCCCGCCGGTCGCTACAAGGCAAAGCGCGCCCAGGCCTGGCACGCCGGGACTAAGCGCGTCGTGCGCCTGACCACGGACAAGGGGCAGTTCGACTTGTCCTACGATCATCCTGTGCGGCTTGCGGACGGGCGTTACGTCCCCTGTGAACAGATTCGGCCCGGCCAGTCCCTGTTCCACTGCAAAGTGGACGAGCAGATGGGGTATGTGCGCGTCGGCCTGCGTAGAGGCCGCCGTGACAGTGAACACCACCGCAAGCTGCACCAGTTGATCGCCGAGGACGTGCTCGGCTGGGATTTGCACGGGATGTCCCTGCATCACTGCGACGCGGACAAGCACAACAACGACCCGGCGAACCTCAGCCTGATGGCACAGGCCGATCACGCCGGCCTGCACAGCCGGACCCAAATGGCGGAAGGGAGCCACGTCTTCCAGAACCAACGGTTCAGCCACACCGGACAAGACAACGGCATGGCGGTTGGGTCCGCCTTCTGGCAGGATACGGAGAAGGCGGATCGCTACCGGCAGGTACAGGGCCGTGCCCTGCGTGAGTCCGGGCGTGCTCCCAAGATGCACACCGATGCGATGCGGGCCAAGATGCTCAACAAGGCTTATGCGGTTCTGAGTGAAGGACTGTCCGTGGATACCCCCGAAGACTATTTCCACGGGTGCATCCGAATCGGACGCCGATGCCCAAGCAAAGCGCAGTTCCTGGACGCCGTGCAGAACAATTTTGGCGGGTATGAGGCGTTCCTTGCGGAACTAAAAGTCCACAATCACCGCGCCATCTCCGTCGAAACCCTCGGCGTCATGGACGTTTATGACGTGGAGGTGGACTGCCCGACGGCTGACGACAAATCACCGCAGACAGGGCACAACTTCGTCATCTGGCCGGACGACTCCCGGTTCGGAACGGGCATCGCCGTGGCGAATACCCGCCGCGCGGCCTGTATGCGCGTCCTGGACATTGACCACCCGGACGTCAAGGAGTTCATTGACTGCAAGAAGGACGCCGAGGAGAAGGCCCACGCCCTCATTGACGCCGGCTACTCCGGGGCGTTCAACGTCGCGGGCGGCGCCTACGACACCGTGCCCTTCCAGAACGCCAACCACAGCGTCCGCGTCACCGACGCCTTCATGCGGGCGGTCGAGGCCGACGCCGCCTGGGACACCAAGTTCCGCCTGTCCGGCCGATCCGCCGAGACCTACCGCGCCCGCGACCTGATGCGCGGCATCGCCGAAGGGACGTGGACATGCGGCGACCCCGGAATGCAGTACGACACCACCATCAACGACTGGCACACCTGCGCCGACACCGACCGCATCTACGCCTCCAATCCGTGCTGTTTCGTCGGCGAGACGCTGATCGAGACCGCCGAGGGGCAGGTTCCATTCGCTGCCCTATACATACGGCACGAGGCAGGAGAGGTGCTGCCCTCGGTCTTCTCCTTCGAGCGCCACAACCGGCGACCCGTCCTGCGCTCTATCCGAAAGGTCTGGATCGCCGGTCATACGCAGCATTTGGTAGAAGTGAAGACGGAGCGTGGCCTGACGTTCCGCTGCACGCCGGAGCACCGCTTCCTGACGCAAGAAGGGACTTACGTCGAGGCGCAGCATCTTTCCACCGGCACGGCGCTTTGCTCCCTCCGCTGCGCCGCCAAAGACCTGCCGGAAAACAAAGAAGCGTTGCAGGCGATGCTGGCCGAAGCCGCCGACGTTCTTCTCGCGGTGACGCCGTTGACACTGGATGCGCCCGTTCCTGTGTATGACATGGAAGTGGAGGACACACACAACTTTGCCATCACCGACGCTCGTTCCGCCGGCCAGACGTCCATCGTTGTCTCCAACAGCGAATTCATGTTCCTAAATTCTACGGCATGTAACCTGTCCTCGCTGAACCTGATGAAGTTCCGGCAGGAGGGCACGGGCGCGTTCGACACCGAATCGTTTGAGCACGCCGTCGCGGTGATGATCACCGCCCAGGAGATCGTCGTCGGCTTCGCATCCTACCCGACGCCCAAGATCGAGCAGCGCTCGCACGAGTACCGGCCGCTCGGCCTGGGCTACGCCAACCTCGGCGCCCTGCTGATGGCGGCCGGCCTGCCCTACGACAGCGACGCAGGCCGGGCCTATGCCGGGGCCGTCACCGCCCTGATGACGGGCCGCGCCTACCACCAGTCCGCCGCCATCGCCCGCGACTGCGGCGGGCCGTTCTCCGGCTTCGCCCCCAATCGCGCCTCCATGCTGCGCGTCATGGGCAAGCACCGCGCGGCCGTGGACGACATCAGCCCGGCCCTGATCCCCGACACCCTGCTCGCCGCCGCCCGCACCGCCTGGGACGAGGCCGTCGCGGAAGGCCAGGCGTCCGGCTACCGCAACGCACAAGCCTCCGTACTCGCGCCGACGGGATGCCTCGTTGCCGGGTCGCTCGTTGTCACAGATCGGGGCGTCATCCGCTTGAACCGGCTCGGCGATGTGGACGGCGCGCAGTGGCAGGACGTCGGCTTCAGCGTTCTGACCGATGAAGGCTGGCGGCAGGCGACCAAGTTCTACGTCAACGGGCGGGACCAGACGCGCCGCGTCACCACCCACTGCGGCTACGCCATCCAGGGGACGCCCAAGCACCGCGTCAAAGTCGTAAATCCCCAAACAGGCCAATGGGACTGGAAACGGTTCGCGGACATCGCCGCCGGCGACATCGTCCCGCTCTCGCTGGGACAGATGATCGGCGCGGCCCAGGCCGTCGCCCTGCCGCCGCTGGGCGAGGAATACTGGACCGGCGACTACGCGACCCGCGTCCCGCGCACGATGACGGCGGACCTGGCCGAGCTGATCGGCTACTTCATGGGTGACGGCTCGATGCACTCCAAAGGCCCGCGCTTTTGCGTGGCGAACACGGACCTAGACGTTGCCGAGCGCGTCAAGGTCCTGGTCAAATCCCTGTTCAACCTGGACGCCCATCTCACGCCCCAGCAGGGGTACTGCGAAGTGGCGGTGCATTCCGTGCCGCTAACCCTCTGGTGGGAAGCGTGCGGCTTCAGCAAGGCCGCGCCCGGCCCGGACCATTCCGGCAAAGGCTACCTGCCGCGCATCCCCGATGCGATCCTCGCGACCAACGATCCCGCCGTCTACGGCGCGTTCCTGCGCGGGCTTTATGAGGCGGACGGCACGGTGACAGGCGGCATCCCTTGCTGGAGCACGGTCCACCGCGAGTTCTCCGACGAGGTCAAGACACTCCTGCTGGCCCTGGGCGTCCCCACCACGACGCGCCGGACTGTGGCTGGATGGAGCCGGTCGCCCATCTATGTGCTGCGGCTCCGTAACGCTTCCTACACAGGGCGTTACCTGGCGGCAGTGGGTTTCATGGGGGCGCGCAAAGCCGAATCCGTCAGCCGAGGCCAAAGTGAGCAGACGGCCCGCCACGATTATGTCTATCTGTCCCCGGCTGTGCTTCGCGAACTCCTGCCCCGGAGTGGGGAACTCGCCAATGCCCTGCTTCTCGCCATGAAGCGGCACGAGGGGACGATCACACGCCGCGCCGCCCAAGCGCTTCTGGAACGAACCGGCGATTCCCGGCTCGCCCACGCCCTGCGTTTCTTCTATGACGCTGTGACGGCCAACGAAGACGGCGGCGAGCAACTCACCTACGACCTGTCCGTGCCCGGCAACGTCACCTACGTCGCCAACGGCTTTGTTAGCCACAACACCATTGGCTTCCTGATGGATTGCGACACGACCGGCATCGAGCCGGACATCGCCATCGTTAAGTACAAGTCGCTGGTCGGCGGCGGCATGATGAAGATCGTCAACCAGACCGTCCCCGAAGCGCTCCAGCGCCTGGGCTACGATGAGGCGCAGGTCGAGGGCATCCTCAAGTTCATTGACGAGCACGACACGGTCGAGGGCGCTCCCGACCTCAAGCCCGAGCACCTGCCCATCTTCGACTGCGCCTTCCGCCCCATGAACGGCACGCGCTCGATCCACTACCGGGGCCACATCAAGATGATGGCCGCTGCCCAGCCCTTCATTTCGGGGGCCATCAGCAAGACCGTCAATGTCCCCAACGACGCCACGCCCGAGGATATCGCCGAGACCTACCTGGAGTCCTGGAAGCTGGGCATCAAGGCGGTCGCTATCTACCGGGACGGCTCCAAGCGCACCCAGCCGCTGAACACCAGCAAGGAAGCGCCCGCCAAAGAGAAGACCGCCCAGGCGACGGAAGCCGCCGCGCCGGCCGCGCCCCTCGCCCCGCCCAAGGCCGTCCGCCGCCGCCTGCCCGACGAGCGCGCGGGTGTCACCCACAAGTTCAGCATCGGCGGCCACGAGGGCTACCTGACCGTCGGCCTGTACCCGGACACCAACCAGCCCGGCGAGATCTTCATCCGCATGTCCAAGGAAGGCTCCAGCATCTCGGGCCTGATGGACAGCTTCGCCACGGCGATCTCGCTGGCCTTGCAGTACGGCGTCCCGCTCTCGACCCTGGTGGACAAGTTCATCCACTCCCGCTTCGAGCCGTCCGGCTTCACCGGCAACAAAGAGATTCCCATGGCGAAGTCCGTCATGGACTACATCTTCCGCTATCTCGCCCTGCGCTTCTTGCAGAAGGAGGACCGCCACAACGTCGGCCTGCTCGCCGACCAGGATGACTCGGCCTACGCCGCCCCGGCCAAGCTTCCGGCCCCGCCGCCCCCGCCCGCCCACGACGCCAAAAGCGGCAGCCTGAGCAACGGGAACGGCAAGAACGGCAACGGCGGCCCCAAGAGCGGCGGCGACCTCGCCCACCTGGCCGAGACCAACACGGCGGCCATCACCGACCACGAGCGCGAGATCTACCGGATGCAGTCCGACGCCCCCCCCTGCCCCGAATGCGGCGCCATCACCATCCGCAGCGGAGCGTGCTACAAATGCCTCAGTTGCGGAACCAGCCTGGGCTGCTCGTAAAACAAAAGGGCGCAGGTTTCTAGCCTGCGCCTTTCTTCCACGACATGAGGAAGCAGTATGCCAAAACCTGTTCTGCGATACAGAATTCTAATCGCATCGCCGTCGGACGTGATGAACGAGCGCCGTATTATCCGCCAAGTCATACATGACTGGAACACAAGCGCAGGGCTGACACAAGACATCAGCTTGGAACCTGTTATGTGGGAAACACATGCAACTCCTGAGATGGGTGATAGGCCCCAGGCGATTATCAACAGGCAACTTGTTAATGAATGTGACGTTCTTGTGGGTGTGTTTTGGACGCGGATAGGTTCGCCCACAGGAGCGGCAGTGTCGGGGACTGCGGAAGAAATCAGCCTGTTCGTTGAGGCTGAAAAGCCTGCCCTCGTCTACTTCTCTTCTGTGCCTATAAACCCTGGCGAGATCGATCTAGATCAGTATCAAAAGCTGCTCGAGTTCAAAAAGCTGTCAAGAACTAAAGGTCTACTAGGGGAGTTTGGCACACAGGAAGAACTGCGTGCCAAACTCCACGCCGACGTCACGCGCGTTATAAGTGAACTCCATAAAAAGACGGTCATGCAGCCGCCTGTCACAAGCAAGCCACTTCCGAGGGCCGAAAAATCCTCTGACGACAAAGAGGATGAAGACCCAGTTCACGCTCACCGGGTTCCCTTTGAAAATCTGACAAGAGATCAAAGAGCGCATTTCCAAACTAAAGCTGCGCGCACGCTGATGGAGCAAGGCGTAACTTCCATCGGGCCGAACGCGATTAATGGTATGGCTAGGGGACTATACCATGAGGAAACTAAAACCGTAGAAGACCTTCGGCATGAATTCATGGCGAGTCAGCGTGAAGCCATGCGTCAAGAAAGGCAGACCGAGGCCGTCAGAAAAGCAAACAGCCGTATGCCGAAGAACGGCAAAAAATAGAGCTAAGTCGCGTAACATCATGCTCCAAACCCAACTTATCTTCTGCGGCGATAACCTCCAAAAACTGCGTGAACTGCCGGATGAGTGCGTTGACCTGGTCTACATCGATCCGCCCTTCAACTCAGGCCGCTCCTACGAGGTGTTCTGGGGTGACGCCAAAGAGAAGCGCGCCTTTGAGGACCGCTTCGGGGCGGTCGAGCATTACATCCACTGGATGCGCCCGCGCGTGTCGGAGCTATGGCGCGTCCTGAAGAAGACCGGCAGCTTCTATTACCACTGCGACTGGCACGCAGACGCCTATGTCCGGGTGATGCTGGACGCGCAGTTCGGCGCGAACGGGTTCAACACCCACATCATCTGGCGGCGCACAACGGCCAAGTCGCAGTCGTTCAAGACGTTCCCGAACAACCATGACTCCATTTTCTTCTACACGAAGGGCAGCAGCTTTACCTTCAACCGGCCATTTCTGCCTCTCAGTGATGAGCGCATCCGGCAGCACTACGCCGCTGTTGAAGCGGGCACGAACAGAAGGTACTCACTGGGCGATCTGACGGGGGCCGGGTTACGGAACGGCCCGTCCGGCGTGCCCTGGCGCGGCTTTGCTCCGGCGGATAAAGGCCGCCACTGGTCTACGACGCCTGATGAACTTGATCGTTTGGACCAGGAGGGCCGCATCTACTGGCCGAGCAAAGAGGGCGGCTTTCCTCGTTTCAAGAGGTACTTGGACGAGCAGCCCGGCGTCGCCATAGACAGCATCTGGTCGGACATCCCGCCGATCAATTCACAAGCGGGGGAAGGCTTGGGCTACCCGACGCAGAAGCCGCTCGCGCTGCTCAATCGCATCCTCGAATCCTCGTCCAACCCCGGCGATGTCGTCCTGGACGCCTTCTGCGGGTGCGGGACGACGCTCCACGCGGCGCAAAACCTGGGGCGGCGCTGGATCGGCATAGACGTCAGCCCGACCGCCTGCCGGGTGATGGCACAGCGGCTTGTGTCACAGTGTCACATCACCGAGGGGAAAGACTTCTGGGTGCGCGACCTGCCCAAGACGGCAGAAGAGTTGCGGAAGTACCCGCCGTTCGAGTTCGAGAACTGGGCCGTGACCGCCCTCAACACTGTCATCAGCAACGGCCATGCCATCGCCAACCGCGCCCAGGTCGGCGACATGGGCATTGATGGACGCATTTACCCCGCCAGCACGGTCAAGGAGAAGAACAATGGTCAAGGAGAAGAACATCGGCTATGACCTGTTCGGCGAGACCGACCGCTGGTATCCCGTACAGGTGAAGCAGCAGACGAAAGAGACGGGCAAAGTCGGAAGGCCCGACCTTGACAGCTTTGAGGCGGCCATGAAGCGGCAGCGGCGCGACAAAGGCTTTTTCATCGGCTTCGACTTCAGCCGTGACGCCTTACAGGGAATCAACCGGGCGCTGCGGGAGGAAAACTTGGAGATCATCCCGATCACCGTGAAAGAAATACTCGATGAGGAAGTGCATTACCGCGTCTGGTAGACGCTATGGCAGGCGCGGCTTTTTCGCCTTGATATCGCGCCAGGCGGTGTAAACGGCGAGGGCGGTGAGGGCGCCGCCGAGGCATATCCAGGTCCCGACGCGGGGCCAGTGGCCCAGCGCGAGGTAGGAAACGGCCAGAAGAAGCCACAGCCCCAGCGCCCTCGGCAGGGCCTTTTTGATGATTGCCGGGAGCATCAGGGGTTGTCCTAAGCGATGGCGGCTTCTTCGACTTCTTCGGCGGCTTCGAGCGGGGCTTCTTCAGCGGCCTCGGTCGGCGGCTTGCCGTTGCCGGCGGCGATGGCGTGGAGGACGCACTCCTGCTGCGCCTGCTGGGCGTCGTCCGCCATCCCCAGGCGCTGGCTGTGCTCCAGGCGGCCTCCCGCGTCGGAGGTCTCGGTGAGCACGTCTTGCAGGAGGTCCAGGCGGCCCTTCGTGTAGTCCTGCTCGCCGCTGAGGACGTGGATCAGCCACCGATCCCCGCGCGGCGGGGCGGAGCGGGGCGGGGGCGGGGCGGGGCGGTGCAGGGTGGACTCGAGGATCGTTTCGGGGAAAACGACGTAGCGGCTGCAAAAGCGCCGGTCCGTGCCGAAGCGGCCGGACAGGATGTACAGCCGCTGCCGTCCCAATGCGCCGATGGTCCAGCGGGCGGCCAGCGCGGGCAGCAGCAAGTCCAGGCTGACGAGGCCCGGCTCCTGCGCGGCGCGCGCCTTGTGGGGGGAATTATTATTCAAATTAGTATTCATAAAGAACGTGTCAGGAAACTGCCGCCTCAAGGCGACAGAGGAATCAAAGATTTTCAATGACACCCTGTCTGCCGAAGGCTCTGGTTTCCTTCTCCTTTCGTATCAAGTATTGACTATATGAGAGTAAAATGGGTATAATAACCCTGTCGTGAAACTCACCGCACAAGTTAAACTGGTCGTCACCAAGTCGCAGGCAAAAGCCTTGAAAGAGACGCTTGCCCGTGCCAATGCCGCCTGCAACAGCATCAGCGAATGGGCGTGGCAGAACCAGACGTTCGGGCAATACGCCCTGCATAAAGGAACGTACTCGGCGACCCGTGCCGCCTTTGACCTCGCCGCGCAGGTGGTCGTTCGGTGCAACGCCAAAGTCGCCGACGCCTATAAACTGGACAAGAGGGTTCAGCGCACGTTCAAGCCTGACAGCGCGATTGCCTACGACGACCGCATACTTCGATGGTATGTTGACAAGGGTGAAGTCTCTATTTGGTCGGTCACTGGCCGCTTGCGTCTGCCTTTCGTCTGCGGTGACTATCAACGCGGTCTTCTTGCCTTTCAGCAGGGCGAAAGCGACCTTGCCTTTCACGGCGGCAATTTCTTCCTGCTGACGACCTGCAACCTTCCCGACCCGCCGCTCATGGAGACGGACGGCGTTCTTGGCGTTGACCTCGGCATTGTCAACTTGGCGACGGACAGCGAAGGCCGCGCCTATTCGGGTGATGCCGTCAAAGCCGTCCGCAGACGCGCCCGACGTATCCGCGCACTTTTGCAGAGCAAAGGAACGAAGAATGCCAAGCGTCACTTGAAACGCATGGGCAGGCGCACGGCGAACTATCAACGCTGGCTGAATCACAACATCAGCCAGCAACTCACGCAGAACGCGCTTTCCTCTCGAAAGGCACTCGCAATGGAGAACCTTCAGGGTATCCGTGAGAGAGGCAACGGCTTCAACCGAGAGACGAGATGGCAACTCGGAAACTGGGCATTCTTTCAACTTCAACAGTTCGTATGCTACAAGGCAAAACGGGCAGGCATTCCCGTGACGTTCGTTGACCCGCGCAACACGTCCCGAACCTGCCACGCCTGCGGGCATTGTGCTAAGGAGAACCGAAAGAGCCAAAGTGTTTTCCAGTGTCTTTCTTGTGGCCGCGTTGCCAAAGCCGACGAAAATGCGGCCTTGAACATCGCGGCACGGGGCGAAGTAAACCGCCCTATTGATGCACCCGCTCTCGGGTAGTGTCAAAGCCGCCCTCTTTAGGGGGCGGTCGTTTACATGGGTGTCCAGACGCAGGGCCATGCCGGATAGTCGGCGGCAGCGCTTGACGTATTATACCCGGCCGGGGCGTCATTCCGGTTTGAGGAGCGATGGACGGGGCGTTTTTGCTCTCGATGGGGGCGGAACTCGGTTGAAGGTAGGTTCGCGAACGTGCTGCGAGGAGGAATAGGAAGATAGAGGAATAGGAACGGGTCGCGGCGGATAATCTATGGGCCGATTGTCCCACAAGACCTGGCTGGCATCGGTGGATGGCGACGATAAAGCCCCGGCAGGTGTCAAACCCTGCCGGGGTCTTTTCTGTTGGGGGAGGCGGGCTGCTTCGGTCTCAGATTCGGTCTCAACCGGCGTGCGCCATCAATCATGTAGCGGAAGTCGCGGTCCTTGCGATGCTTGCCTTCTTGCGCTTGGCGACGACCAGCCCGCCCAGCCCCAGGGCCAGCAGCAGGCCGAAGGAAATCGTCGTGGACGCTTCGGGCACGGCAGCCGGGAAGAACGTCAGGTCGAGCGTCACGTTCTGGCCCGGCTGAAACGTCAGGTTTCTGAAATTAGCGAAGATGTCCGTGGAGTCCAGCGTCACCTGGCTCCGGTCGAAGCCGGTCACGTTCGTCGCCGGGTCAATGCTGAAGCCGGTGATGGCGGTGGGGGAGCTGCCCGTCTCCGAAACAACGAAGCCGTTGAAGCTTTCGGAGGTGGAAAAGTCCAGCGCGGAGGAGGACTGGTTGAGGGAGAACTGAATCTGGGTGGGCGTGACGACCGTGATGATGCCGGAGGTGTCGGTGAAAGTGGCGCCGGTTGGGGTGACGGTGCTCGTGCCGTCATTTTCGACAACCGTGGTCGTATCCGGGAACCGCTGGGTCACCTGGACCGGCTGGCCAGTGAAGCCCTGGGCGGCGGCGGGCCGGGCGGCGGCCAAGCCGAGGGCCGCCAAGGCCGTAAGCGACAAGGCGCTTCGAGAAGAGCGAGAAGAAAGGGTCATGTCGCGTGTCCTTTTAAGCGTGGAGAAAGACGGAAAACTCAAGACAAAGGCCCGATCTCCTGCGGTGGGGAGTGTGCGGGCCGCCGGGGACGATTCCCGGCCACATCACAGTCATTCTACCCGAAGAAGGCTGAATTCCAACAGAAATTTATCTCAGCATTGCGCGGGCATCTTCGGGAAGGATTGCGCCGAATGCTCTGCCTCCCGCAGCAGGCGCTCCGACGCGGCAAGCAGTATGTTTTCCCATTTCCTTTCGGCATGGCGGCATTCGCTTTTCGGGCGATCCTGTTCCCGCTAGTGCCTCTTTAACAGACCTGTTGTGCCTCGTTCTTATAGACCTATCAGATAGACTTCGCACTTATCAGCCTCTTGTCCGATGAAGAACACGGCGCAAGCCCTTGTATTTCGATTATGCGGCTTTTATCTGATAGGTCTATTAGCACGTAGGGGCGAACCAAGGGAAGCTTATAAGGGAAGCCTATTCCGGCCAGTTCTCCCAAAGTACCTGGCCCGGCTTCAAGTCCGCCGCTTGCAGCGCGTCACCCAGGACGGCGAAGGCGGCGGGGCCGGGCAGCGTGCCGATGACTTCGCTCTCGACGACGGACGTGCCGAGGGCGCGGGCGCGTGCCGCGACATGCCGAAAAACGGCCAGCAGGGGCGACTCGGCGGGCCGGGTCAGGTTCATCGAAACCTGCGTCAGCCCGCGCGAGGGGAGCCGCAGGCCCAGCGCGCGGACGCCGGGCAGGGCCGGCAGGGCGCGCAGCTCGCGGGCGACGGCGCGGGCGACGGAAAGGTCGGGCGTGGCGAGGACGATGTTGTAGGCAATGAGCGGCCCCCGCGCGCCCACGACAGCGGCTCCGGCTGTGGGGTGGGGGACGGCAGGCCCAAAGTCCGGCGTCAGCGACCGGAAGGCTTCCTTGCGGACAAATGGCAGGGAATGGCCCTTGGGTGCGGCGGCCTCATAAAGAAAAACGGGCAGATCGTGCCGTGCCGCCAGTTCCTGCCCGACCTCGCGGGCCAGCGCGGCGCAGTCGGCCAGGGTCAATCCCGCAAGCGGCACGAACGGCAGCACGTCTAAAGCGCCCAGACGCGGGTGAACGCCCTGATGACGGCTCAGGTCAATCCGCGCAACGGCGGCGGCGGCGGCGGCCAGCGCGGCGGCGCGAGCCTCATTGGGAGGGCCGACGAACGTCACCACTAGGCGGTTGTGGTCCGGGTCGGCGCTCCAGTCCGCCAGCCGGACGCCGGGCGTCTCGCGCACTGCGTCCACAATGGCCGCCACGGCTTCGGGCCGGCGCCCCTCGCTGAAGTTGGGGACGCACTGGATCAGCATGGGCTAAGGGCTGGGCGCCGTGTGGTGATAACTTTGGTCAAAGCCCTGGACGAAGCCCTGCCGGAACTCCGGGCTGGCGATGGCGATGACGACCAGCAGCAAGGACAGGGCCAGAAAGACCGTGCTGATGATGCCCAGAATCCGGCCCGCGTTGGCCGACCCGCGCTCGTTCGGGTCCGCCTCCCCGCGATCAATCGCCGTGACCGCGTTGCCGCCCATGACGGCGGCGACCGGCCCCAGCAGGTTGCAGACCAGCAGGCCGAGGATGCCCAGGGTCAGGATCAGCCCGCCGTTGACCGAGCGCAGCAGGCGCTGCGGATACGGCGGATATTGCGGGTACTGCCCGCCAGGCTGCGGCGGCCAGGGGGGTGGCGGCTGTGACATGTCGGTTCCTCCGGGGGTTCGCGGCGGGGCCGGGCCGCTAGGCGGGCGGCGCGAAGCGCAGAAAGGTGATGCGCGGGTCATCGGTAGACGTGACTTCCAGCACCTCGTCCACGTTCACCTCGTCGCTAATCAGCCCCCGCGCGTTCTTGTGGTAGACATGGACCGGGTGGGTGATCGCGTGGGTGAACGAGTCGGCGGTTTCGCCGCCGACGATGATCTGGATCGCGCCCTCCCCGCCGCCCTTCTCCTCGAACGAGATACCGACGAGCGGCTGCCCTTCCAGCGCGAATTCCGGGTCGCTCTGCGGATCGTGAATCAACTCAAGCGTCGCCCGTTCCCCAGAGCGGGTGCGACTGAACTCGTCAAAATACGTCTTCCATTCGGAACGGGCGATCTCGCGGGTCGGCATGGTATTCTCCTCTGGCGGTCTGGTTCAAGATGCGCCGGGCGGATTCCTGCTTCCTCAGCAGGAATCTTCTGAGGGCAATTGGCTCTTTAGGGAATCCAACCGGCGTGGGGCAGCAAGAACTTCATCGCGCAATCAAACCAGCTTCCCGCTGCTGTCTTAGGCGCAGCCTTTTTCCCTTCTTCGGCTTGGCGGAGGCCTGCCGGGACGCACCCCGGACTCTGTCCGTGACCGCGCCGACCCCGCCCCTAGCCTTGATTTGGACGCTGTCGCCCTCGATCTGCAAATGACCGGCGTACAGCAACATCGCGCCGGCAAGATGCAGATTGACTTTAACGGCGGCGATACGGGGCATGAAACGCAACTCCGAGGCACATGCCTCGGAGCCACTTCTGTTTGTGTCTAAGCCCTCGCTCCACGCCCCTCCCTCCCCTCTGCCTCCCGAAAATTTCGCCGCGATTTAACAAAGGGTTAATATCGTCTTAATGCTCCGTCCTCATACTATTACCAGCTTCCGAAAACCGCTCTCGTTCCGAACACTTAGCTCCACCGGTACGCTCGCAAAGCAGCGAAGATTTAATGAATACTTAACCAAGGCTTAACAGCGTCTTTATGTTAGGCTGTCATAATTCTCCTGTTCCGCCGCAGGCAGGGTTCAGAAACGGGCACCTACTCTCCACCGGGTCACATCGGGCGAGAGGCTGCCGAACCATCACGAACCCTGCACCTGCCCTACAACTTAGAACCTGTGTAAAAAGGCGTCAGATCGCCCCCCCGCCCCCAATTCTGGGGGAGCCGGAATAGGAGCAACGGGTCAGCGGTCCTCTCTGGTCCCCCCAAAATTGGGGGCTAGGGGGTCCATTCGGGACTTTTTACACAGGTTCTTAGCGTGTGCTGCTGACGGCGGCTTGTTCAGCGTCCTTCACCTGCCCCACGCGGTCAAAGTACAGGAATGTACGCCTTGCCTCATTGGTCACGACCCGTCTCCGCCCGGAGACCTTTCTCGGCCCCGGACAGCACTGTCCGGGGCACTCGTCAGGAGAAAATACATGAACATTTTGAAGAATACCGCGGCCGGCTTAGGCGCCGCCGCCCTCGCCCTGATGCTGGGCACCGGCGCGTCGGCGCAGACGGCGGAGTTCGCCGCCGCTGGCTCCTCGGCCCTGTTCCCCACCCTGCGGACCGCCGCACAGACCGTTATCTCGACCGGCAACACCTACACGGAGAACAACGTCGGCTTCATCGTTGACCCGAGCCTGCCGAACGCGCCGGAGCAAGGCAACATCTTCGTAGTCTACACTCCGACCCTGCCCCGCCGCGTCGCCTTCGACATCTCCGTGGACTCGACGGTCGGCGACCGCGCCTACTTCAACTCGGACACCGTGCGGTTCACCCCCACCGCCGCCAACATCACCGCTGCCGGCACCGCAGGCGGCAACGGCCAGATCCCGCAGGACGTGGTGGACATCGTCAACCGCTCCATCATCAATGTCGCCGCCACCGACATCCGTCCCGAGGACGCCCTGGTCGCCACCGCCACTGCCTTCCGCCTGGGCTACAGCCCCACCAACCCGATCCGCGACGGCGGCGGCAACGCCGCTTATCCGGTCACCTTCAGCCTCGCCAGCCGCAACTTCACGGTCAATCCCATCGGGGCGTCCCCGGTCCTGATCTTCGCCAACACGACCACGACCAACTCCGCCAACCCTAACGTGCTCGGCAGCGGTGGTGCCCTGGTGCCTGGTGCCCAGAACATCAACCGCTTCACCCTGGGCAAGATCGTGGACGGCACCCTGTTCCGCACCAGCGACATTGACATCAACGCGACCAGCGGCCAGCCGCTGACCACGTTCATCCGCGAGCCGCTGTCGGGCACCTACAACACCTTCGAGTTCTGCGTCCCGCGCAGCCTGGAGGTGAACTCCACCCAGGAAGCCGGCGTGAACTCGAACCCGCTCAACGAGGCGGGTGTGCCGCTCTCTACGGCGGCCGGCATGTCCGACACCGTCACCGACGGCGGCGCCTCCTCCGTCGGCGGGCGTGTCCGCGCCATCGGCACGGGCGCGCTGATCCGGGGCGTCAACTCGACCTCCAACGCGCTGGGCTATGCGTTCTTCAGCATTGGCTCCTTTGCTGCCGCCGGTAACACCCGCTACCTGTCGGTGGAGAACGCCGAGCCTCTGAACGCCGTCTACACTGGCGGCGTCTACCCGACGGCGGGGGCGACCGTGACCTTCCCGAACCTGATCGACGGGGCTTACCCGATCTGGTCGCTGCTGCGCCTGGTCTTCGATCAGGGCAACACCGTCGCACCGGCCTATCTCACGGCTGCCCTCAACGCCAATAGCGGCGGCAACTTCGCCCCGGCGAACTCGCTGAGGGTTTTCCGCTCCCACCGCGCGGTTAATCTGAACCAGCGCAACTCCGACGGCACGACGATCACAGCGAACATCAGGCCCAACAACGGCACCGCGCCCGGTACTGCGGGGCCTGCGGCGGAAGCCGGGGCGGATGCCGGCGGCGCGATCTTCCTGATCAACAACGACCGGAACTTCAGCAACGACACTGGCAATCAGCTCACGAACTTCCGGCAGTAGACTGGTCATCGGGGGGCGGGCGTGCCAACGGTGCGCCCGCCGCCCGGCGACGCGAACAGACGTAGTACCCAGACGATCACACAGGAAAAGGAAACATTCATGGACATGACCAAACTCGCTAATCTCAGCGTCAGTGCCGTCCTGCTCGCCCTCAGCGCCGCCGGCGCGCGGGCGCAGGTGATGAACACCCCGACGCTGACCAACGAGGTGTTCTTCAACGACAACAACCTGCTGGGCATCAACAGCCCCGGCGCGTCCATCAGCAACACGCTGGGCGGACGTGCTCAAGGTTCCATCAACCAGACGGCGGGGCTGGGCGTCGGCTTCGATCCCAACAACACCTTCGGCCTGTTCCCCGGGTCAATGACGGCGGCCACGGCCCAGACGGTTTACAACCCGTTCATTGCCCAGGGCAGCGCCGCCGCCGGGAGCCAGTTCCAAATTGGTCTCCACGGCTTCGCCTCCAGCCCCACCGGCCTGGCGACGGAAGACATTGACGTTTCCATCTTCCAGTTCAACCCCAATGCGGGAAACAACATCCCGATCGGTCCGGCGATCGTTTCCAACGTCCCCATTACCTTCAACGCGAACGTGAACGCCGGCGATTTCCTGAACTTCAGCGCCGTCACAACCTTGACGGGCGCGCTGACGGCGGGTCAGGAGTACGTCATCGCGTTCGCCCCCGCCACCGCGCCGAACACCGCCAATCCGGATGACTTCGCGGTCGTGGATCGCATCGTAACGAGCCGGTCCAACGTCCAGGACACGACCGGCCAGACGATGTTCATCGCGGACAACAACAGCGCCAACACCGGCGGTGCCCTTGCCGCCAGTGGCGTCGGCGTCTTCAGCCAGCAGACCAACGGGCCGGTCGCCTTCCGCCTCTACACCGGCTCGGCCCCCGTCCCCGAAGCCAGCACCGTTGTCTCATTCGGTGCCCTGCTCGCCCTGGGCGGCCTGATCGCCTTCCGCCGCCGCCGCAGCGTCTAACTGGACGCCGCGCGACCGAAACGCCGGGGGCGGCTGCCATATCACGGCAGCCGCCCTCCCCGGCAACTGTGGACATTATGTGGCTAAAATTACTGTAATATCGAAGCACTGCACTCATCCGTTGCGCGCTCATCACCTGCGCTTCTCATCATCGCCCGGCTCTCGTCGCATGCCGTCCGGGACTCACCCGCCGCGCCCGTGTCACATCAGGTCACAGTTCTCACAGCCCGCAAGGAGACCTTCATGCTAAACCCGCACCGCCTTGCTTCCACCCCCCGTGCCCGTCACGGGTTCACTCTGATCGAGCTGCTCGTCGTCATCGCCATCATCGCGATTCTCGCCGCCATCCTGTTCCCCGTCTTCCAGTCCGTCCGTGAACGGGCGCGCATCACCACGGGCCTCTCGGACGGCAAGCAGCTCCTGCTGGGCGTCACGCAGTACGTCTCGGACAACGACGAGAAGTTTCCCTTCGCCGGCTCGGATGGGGGCTTCAGCGGGTACGACGGCGGGTGTAGCTGGCAGATCAGCATCTACCCCTACGTCAAGAGTGCTGGCGTCTACAAGGATCCGGACGACAGCACCATGAACAGTGTGCCGAACATGACGGTCACGCAGATCTCCCAGCCTCAGTACAGCCAGTCCTCGTTCCTGATGAACAACATGATCACGACCGCGCCCGCCGTCGGGCACCGGGTATCGGTCAATCTGAGCGCCTTCGCCGCGCCGGCCGAGTTTATCCTGTTGATGGAGGGGGCCAAGCCTTTCTTCGGGGGAAACAACGCTAGTTATTATGCCGAAGGCCCGCCGTCGCCCGACGGCCAGACGCAGTCCGCCTGGCGCGGCAATTACACCAATGGCGCCGTCACCGCAGGGGGCGCGCTTCACCTGTTCAACCGCTGCAAGACCAACGGCGTGGCGAACTGTGGCACCAGCGGCTCCTACGGTTACACGACCGCCCCCATCCACAAGAGCGGCGAGATCGTGGGCTTCGAGGACGGGCACGTCAAGTATATCCCGCTCAACATGAACGCCGACCCGATCTCGCAACTCGAGGGCAAGATGCCTTTCCACCACTATGGGCAGCTCCCACAGGATGATGCGAACATGAGCATTCCGTGGAACGACTCGGACCAGTAAGGAACGGCCTTTGCGCCCCCCGGCGGCCTCTGAGCCTTCATGCCGCCGGTTCCCCCGATTGAGGCCATGGGTTTCCCTCCGACTTGCCCCACCAAAACCTCACCACAGACTTAATTTTGTCTTAACAACTTGACGCTCATTATGCATTATACTGTGGGGGCAGGAAACGGCGTTTCGCCTGCCGACAGGGCGGCGGCAGGCATGGGAGAGATTGGAAACGGTAAGGCGATGAAAAAGCGGCACGGAAAAGCCCTTCTGCTCGGTTGCGTTTTGCTCGGCGGCCTGCCCGCGCTCACCTTCCCACTTCACGCGGACCCCGTGAGAAACGTCCCTGGCAAGGTGAGGAACGTCCCTGGCAAGGCGAGCGCCGCGCCCCTCGTCCCGCTCGCCGCCGAGCCGGTGCCGCACCCCGACGAGAGTTGGGCCACGCCCGGCCTCGTGGGGACGCGCCTGGCCCCGCGCATGATGCCGTTCGTGGCCGAGACCGACCAAAAGCCGCAGTACACGCGGCAGATCGTGCGGGTCAAGTGGCGCTTGAACGACCCGATTGACCTGTACGTCATCCGCCCGGCCCATGCCGCCAAGCCGCCCGTCGTCTTGTTCCTGTACGGCTACCCGAATGACGCGCAGCGGTTCCTGGATGACTCCTACTGCCAGAGGGTCACGCGCGCCGGGTGCGCCGCCGTCGGCTTCGAGTCGGCCCTGACCGGGGGCCGCTACCACGACCGCCCCATGCGCGAGTGGTTCGTCAGCGAACTGGCCGAGGCGCTGGCGTCCTCGGCACACGACGTCCACTACATCCTGGACTACCTGGCGACGCGCGGCGACCTGGACATGACCCGCGTCGGCATGTTCGGGGAAGGGTCGGGGGGGGCCGTCGCCGTCCTGGCGGCCGGCGCGGACCCGCGTATCAAGGCGCTCGACCTGCTCAACCCCTGGGGTGACTGGCCAGACTGGGCGGCGCAGAGTCCTCTCATCCCCGAGGGCGAGCGGCCCCGCTACGTCACGGCCGCGTTCCAAAAGGGGGTCGCCTCGCTGGACCCGGTGGCCTGGCTGCCGCGCCTGAAGGGGCGGCCCCTCCGGCTGATCCAGGTAAAGACGTTTGCCGAGGTGCCGCTCCCAGCCCAGGCCGCCCTGTCCCACGCCCTCCCGGCCGGCGGGGAGGGAGTGGCCTATGAGGGTAACCTGGACATGTGGGGCGCACAGTCCGAAGGCAGGCTGTTCGCGTGGCTGGGCCGGCAGCTCAAGGACCCTGGAACCGCCACCCGCCCCTCCGCCAAACCCGCCGACTTCTCCGCCGGCCGGAAGTGAGGCATGGCCCTGTCCTTAGCGCTGTGAGGCTTGGATTTCGTTCCGCTGGAAGGAAAGGTTCCGTGATGAAGGATGTGCAGGCGCGGCGTCAGACGGGTGGTGGTTCCGCGCTCCCGGCAGACGCCGTGGCGGCCGCCCCGATGAGAATGAAGAAATACCGCGACTGGCCCTTCTACCCAAGGTTCCGGAGCGACTGTGCCGAGGCAGCGGCGGGCGACGTGCTGGTGACGCCGCCGGTGGCCGCTGCGATCTTGGGGTACTCGAAGGTCCGCATCCGCCGCATTCTCGACCAGGAAGATATCCTGTCCTGGGCCTGGTACGAGGCGGACCAGTTCCACGCCTCCGAAGTCTTCGTGTCCGTCCGCAGCCTGGTGCGGTTCGGCCTGAAAAAAGGCCGGCTGGGGAAGTATGAAGACGAGACGCCGCTGCGCGCGGTACTGGATCGAGATGCCTATGAGCAGCTGCGGCAAGCGTCGGGCATCTGAGGGGACTAACGGCGACGAGATCCAGCGCGCCGTTGCCGACCTGAATACGTTGGGCGTGACGATCACGCCCGTCGAGATCGCGGCGTTCGCCTACCGAAAGGCGTGAGAGAACAAATGGCCCCTGCCTCTGGAAAGAGGCAGGGGCTTTCTCTTCTTCGGCGCCTTTACAGCGGGCTGGTGACGCGCTGCCACGAGAGGATGTCGTAGTGGGAGCTGGTCGTCGGAAAGTACGGCGGCGGGTGGTCCGCCAGGCGGTTATCATAAAGGCGGGAGCAGGGAAGGCCGCTTCTCACATTAAGGCCGCTGCCCGTGCTGAACAGCCCGCGCGTCTTGACGATGTAGGTGCCCATGTTCAGCATCTTGCCGACCGGGCGGGAGGCGTAGTCGGCGGCGTCGTAGGTGCCGAAGGCCATGACGGCCGCGTCTACCTCGATGTTCTGAATCCAGTTGCCGGACGTGTCCTTGTCCACCACCTGCACGTTGTTGGAGACGATGCCCAGGGTGCCGGCGTTCGCCCGGAACCCCGCGTTGGCAATGTCGCTTTCGGGCAGCAGGTTCCCGCTGGCGTCCGCCTGGCGCGGCGTCTTGTAAGTCAGGCTGCCGTTGATGTTGACGTTGTGGCTCGTGTCGGTGGCGAGCGTCAGCGCGCGCCCGTCGGCGACCACGCCGAACACCCCGCCCGTGGCGGGAACGGCGGGAACGGCGGCAGTGGTGGCAGTGGCGGCAACGGCGGCAACGGCCTGGCTGCCGACATTGCCGTCGCAGTAGACGACGCCGTTGGTCACGCCGGTGTAGTTGGTGACGGTCGTGGACGGCTTGAGATTACCATCCTCATCCGGGGCCAGAGAGTCTACCTGCACCGACGTGGAATTGTTGGAGGCGTTGAGGGTGATCGTGGTCGTGTACGGGTTGTTGGCGGCGTCGGTCTGGTTGACCTTGATGATCTGGGTCGTGCTGCTGGCGGGGTCCACGCTCAGGGTCATCTGCTGCACATCCCCGTGGATGTACAGCCCGCCCGTCGCCGATGCGTTCCGGCCGCCGCTATTGGGAACGGTCACGCCGAACATAGTGGGCTGGCCGTTCGGCGGGATGGTATCGTTGGGCGGGGTCGGGACCGGCTGCCCCAGCGCCGCATACTGCCGCGCCGCGCTGGCCGACGGCATGGCGATCATCGGGACGCCCGTCTGGATCGAGCCGGATCCGCCCGTGGCGATCATGCGCCATTCGGCCTCGCTCGTGGGGGCGGAGACGTTGCCGTAGCTGTTGCGCCACCAGTTGACGGACGGCCCCGAAACCGTGAATGCGTCGTTTCCCTGATAGGTGAAGACCGGCTTGGGGGGGGCGCCGCTGCCGTCGCCCCACACGATGTTGTTCGCCGGGCCGTTCGGGGTGGGAGGATTGCCGCTGTCCGAATTGTTGCTGTGGACGGGGCCGTCGAAGACGTTCAGCCCGGACCCCCAGTAAGCGCCGCCCGGCGTGTTGTCCAGGAAGACCGCATACTTGCCGAAGCTGCTCTGCTGGACATAGGCGCGCACGGTCACCGTGGCCCCGCCGGCGGTCGTCGCCGTCGAGTCCACGACGTAGTGCTTCTGCACCGCGCCGGTGTTGGTAACGTCCCAGGTGATCCTGACCGTCAGGCTGGAGCCGTCATCTGTCGCGCTGAACGGGTGGGGGAGGGTCCCCGTCGTGCCGAAGAACCGGTTCCCCGCCGGGAACAGGACCGCAGCGCCGTCCGGCGGCGTCGCCTGCTGGCTGAACCAGGACATCGCCAGGTCCAGCCCGCCGTCCGCCATGTTCAGCGCTTCCGTCGTGTCGTCGCTGCGCTGGGCCATTTTCAGGGAGCCGCTGACCAGGTTCAGGAGGGCCGCCCCGAAGATCGCCATGAAGAGGAGCAGGGCCAGCGCTGTCGGCAGGGCGGCCCCGCGCCGCGCCCGGCGGCGTGTCTGGATGGTTTTTTCTGTTTCCATGGGGGTTGGACTCTTAATCTTGGGCGCGGCCGTTGGTCGTCACGGACGACGTGCCGCTCGGGTCGTGGTCGCGCAGGAAGACGCACTCGCCCGTGAGCTGGGTGACGCCGCCCGCCGCGCTGTCGGAGGACGCATTCCCGTGGACGGGGTCGTAGCTCGACGTCGTCAGTTTGATCTTGACCTCGTTGGGGATCGGCGTCGGCGGGTTGCTGCCCGGAACGTAAGGCTGGATGAACTGGACGGCGTCGAGGGCTGGCGCGATGCTCTTGACGATCGGGCCGTTCACGTTCGCGCCGTTCTCGGTCCCGCTGGCCCAGAGGCACTTGCCCGTGTTGGGGTTGGGGGTGCCGTCCGCCCCCTCCGGTTGTTGCCAGTTGGCGCGGTAAAAGAGCAGCGCGCTGCCGTCGCTCCGGTCCCAAAGCGCGCCCGCGCTCGGGCCGGGGAGGGCCGCCGTCGTGTTCGCGTTGACATCCTTGGCGACCGTGACCGTGGGGCGCGCGCCGGGGAAGTTCATCTGAATGCCCGTGACGGCGACGACGTTGTTGTTTGCATCCGTGGCGTCATAGGTGGCGTTGTCTTGCAGGCTGAACCGGCGCGCTTCGCGGAAGTCGCCCGTGATCCGCTGGATGGCGTTCCGTGCGTCCAGCGAGGCGTTGACGGAGCCGGTGACGCTGCCGCCCAGGCGGAGCATGGTGAGGAACATCCCGATCACGCCGGCCATCAGCAGGCTGAGGATCAGGACGGACGCCATGACCTCGACGAGCGTGTACCCCGCGCGCGCCTTGTCCCGCCTTCCGCGCCGCGCGGCCCGCGCCTGGGGCGGGCGGTCTCCTGTTGTCCTGCGTGTCATGGTAAGCCCTTTGTAGAGTCGCCCCAGACCCTGGGCCGGGCGATGTTAAAGATAACTTAGAAGATAACTTAACTGATGTTGGGCATCTGTCCACCTGCGTGGACACCAGATGTAGGGGCGCGATTTATCGCGCCCTCCGGCTCTTCTGTCCGCGAAGGCGGACAACTGCTTTACCGAAGACCCGGAATTCATTCCGGGGGCAGCCGGTGCGTTACCTAGTAGCCGGCGATGATCGTGTGCGTCGAATAGACGCTGCCGTTCGTCCCCCCGCCCGCGCGGACGCTGTTCTGCCAGGTGAGCGTGACGGTCACTTGCAGCGCCTGGGAAGTCGTCGGACCACCAGCCCCCGAACCGCCGAGGGCGGGGCTGAGGCTCAGGATGCCCTGGGCGCCGGCGGGGAAATAGCCCTGGTTCGCGCCGTTGTCCACCAGGTTGTCCACGCCCGTGAAGGAGTACGAGGTCGTCCCGGAGGGCAGTCCCGCCGGCGTGTCCACCGTCATCGGCGTCCCGTCCGCGTTGGCGTCAATGATCTTCATGCTCGCCATCTGGCTGGCGTTCAGCTTGTTGAAGCCGCTCTGGCGAAGCTGGTCGGTCTTGTGCTGCGCCAGCAGGGCCGCCTGGGCATAGCTGCTGCCGGACCGGCTCCCCTGGCCGGCAATCGGAAGGATTGCGCCGAACAGCGCGATCATCATCCAAAAGACGAACACGGCGATCATCATCTCGACGAGTGTAAAGCCCGCGCGCCGGGACCGGGCGCGGCAGCAAGAAAGGGGCTGGACATTCAGGGTGGGCATGGTGATACCATTGTCGGCGGAATCGCGGGATAAATTGAGGGCGCTTTATCGCGACCTGCGGCCCCGATCTCCCTATCCTGAACCCACGGGGCTGAACCCCCGTGCTTTAGGAGAGCAAATCCCCGCCTTCGCGGGCAGAAGAGTAGGGGCAGGGCTTGCCCCTGCCCTCTTTGTCTTCTTTGCCTTCGCCCTTACCCTCGGGGGCTTGCCCTTCAAAAGCCCAGGGGTTCAGCCCTGGGGAACCTGGGAAAAGGGCTGAGGCAAGAGGGCTAATACCCGTGATACCACTTGCCTCCCGCCTGATAGTCCGGGCTGGCGGACGGGCCGGTCGCGACGCTGCATGTCGGAGCGGCGCTGACGCCGCCGGGCGTGTAGTGGCCGCCGGCGGGGCAGACCGGGACGGACCGTAAGTAGTTCGCGCTGCCCCCCGAAACCGTCAACTGATAGGCCCCATCCGGCCCTGGCGTGGTCGCGCTGACGCCGTCCACGCTGAAGGTTGCGGCGGATGTCGTGGACAACTTGTTGTCCATGACGCACTGGAGCTTGGCGCTGTTGATCTGGTACAGGTTCGCCACGCAGCTTCTGGCCCGGCTCGTTTCGCGGGCGCTGATGAAGTTGGGCACGGCGATCGCCAGCAGAATGCCGATGATCAGGACGACGATCATGATCTCGACCAGCGTAAAGCCCCGACGGAACGGGCGAGGGACGGACAAGGGTTTTTTCAAGGGACTGTCTCCGTTGTGGGTGAATTGAGCGCAGACAAGATGCGCGCGGCCCTGCGCTGGGCCTGTCGGCTGCGTTCGACGCCCTGGGCGGCCTCATCGCTGGTGAAGAGCGTCAGGACGTTGCCGTAAGAGGCTTCGGCAGTCAGGTAGTCGCTCTGGCTGTAGGCAATCTGCGCGCGTGCCAGGCTACCGTGGCCGTAGGTCAAGGCCAGCAGTGTCAAAAAGTGATCCTGCTGAAGCTGCCCATTGAAAACGCCGCGTAGGGAGTAGCAATGCCACAGGCGCTCGGTCTCCACATACAAGGATCGCTCGGAGGGGCGCTCACCGCGCGGGAAGACGCGGGTGACAAGACCAACGGGAGCCGTGGCGTAGTGCCGGTCCAGATACTGGTCGAAGCGAACCTTCGTGCCGTCCTCGTCAGGAATCGCGAACGTCGCGTTGAATGTCGGAGGCTCGCCGGCTGGCGCGAGCGCGCACACCGGCACTTGATGGGCAACGGCATCGGCAATCATTCGCCGTAGGGGGTCCTCCGTCACGGCCTCACGGGCGGTGAGCGTGTGATTCGGGTACAGCATCCCGAGCCGGGGATAAGTGCGTTTCAGCATGTCCGCGTACCAGACGTTGACCCAGCGCCCATAGTGGGGGTCGAAGAGGGACCCGATGAAGGTCCGCCGCACCAGGGTGACGTCGGGACGCACGTTCTCCACGATCTGAAGATACAGCACCGATGACGAGGCCGTGTCGTCGCCGTTCTCGATCAGCAGGCCGTGGGACGGGACCGAGGCCAAAAGATTGCGGCCGTAGTCATAACATGTCCAATTATTGCTGAGGCCGACGTAATCGTGCGTGATCGCCTGAAGCGGGATGGAGGCCAGCGCGCACGACGCACCGAACGCGGCGAAGGCGGGCCGCTTGGCCGGCTCCAGGCGCGGCTCCAGCGCCTGCCACAGCCCCAGCAAGCCGCGCCCAGCGCCCACGCTAAGGATGACGTAGGACGGGATGTAGTAGATGTAGCCGTTGTAAATGGCGTAGTTGATGACGAAACCGACATCCGCCAGCAGTATCCAGGTCAGCAGGGCGGCGAGCGGGCGCTCCGCCGCCCGCCGCCAGAACAAGGCCAGACCCAGGGCGGCCAGCGCGACGACGGGCCAGGAGAGTTCCCTCCCCAGCCCGCAGGCCCAGCCCATGAGCCGCATAAGGACCTGCAATGGTGCCTGATGGAACATGATCGTGGCGAACGCGCGGCCCGTCACATGGTAGAAGAAAGCGAACGGCGTTTCGACGTCTCCCCAATTGTAGGCCGGGTGGGCGTGCGCCCGGATCGGCAAGTAGAGGTAGAACAGGAGGGGCGGCAGCGCGCACACGATGGTAGTGAGCCACTGCCGGCGGATGGCGGTCTGGCGCAGCCGGAGCAGGGCCGGCTGTGAGCATAGGATGAACGCGATGAACCCCGGCAGGAACAGCGTGTTGGTCTGGTGGCAGGTCAGCGTGAAGCCGTAGGCGACCGCGAGCAGGCGCAGATCGCCCGTCCGACACCCCCGCGTTCGCCAGCGCACGGCCAGAAACAGCAGCAGGCAGGTGAAAAACGCGGCCAGGGTATAAGTCTCCGTGATCAGCGACTGCTGCCAGAACGTTGCGCTGAAGGCGAGCAGACCCGCCACCGCCAGGGCCAGCGGCCGGGGCAGCGGGATCATCCGTGCGAAGCCGTAGAGCCAGCCTGTGGCGAGCGACCCCAGGAAGGCGCTCAGGACATTGAGCTTCCAGACGAGGCTACCGAACGGCAGGAGCAGAGTCCAGGCTTTGCCCAGCAGGCAGTACAGCGGGTAGCCCGTAGGATGGGGGATACCCAGCGTACTGACCACCAGCGCCAGTTCCCCGCAGTCGCCCCAGTACAGCGTCGGGCAGAGCGTCCGCAGGTAGATACTGAACACGACGGTCGCGAGGGAGCAGGCCAGCAGCAGGTCGAGATGTCGTTGGAGCGGGAAGCGGCTTGATAGAGAGTAGTACATACGGCCTCACGGTAAATCTGACAGGATATTCTCATTGTCGGCAGATGCCCGCGAGACTTGAGGGGACGCACGAAAAAGGCGCGGGGGTGTCCCCCGCGCCCGCCGATACTGGAACTGATCTACAGGCCGTGGTAGAATTTGCCGACAGTGCTTCCGTCGGTGCTCTTGCCGTAGTCGCCGGTCGTGGTGCCCACGCTGATTGTGCAGGTCGGGTTGGCGCCGATGGTGGCGGCGACCGTCTCGGTGCCGCCGGAGGGGCAGTTCGGCGTGGAGCGCAGGTAGCCGGTGCCATCGGTCTTGACCAGGTCACTGCTGATGGAAGGACCAGTGCCGTAGCTGTTGGTGTTCTTCTTGTTGTCCATGCACCACTGCTGGGTGGCGCTGTCGATCTGCTTGAGGTTGCCGACGCAGGCTTTGGCGCGGGACGCCTCACGGGCGCTGACAAAGTTCGGGATGGCGATCGCCAGCAGGATGCCGATGATCAGGACGACGATCATGATCTCGACCAGCGTGAAGCCGGCCTTGCGATTCTTCGGGCGGAAAAACTTCATACGAAACTCCTTTTTCGGGACAGACAAGATGTGTGTTCGGCCTCGGCGCCCGCGATTGCGTGTTGTGGCGGGCGCCTCCTCCGGTGACAGTTCTAGTATCGGCGCGCCCCCGGCGTCTCTTTAGGGCGCGGCGGCCTCGATTTTTACCGGGATTCGGGGGAACTTTGCATAAGAGGCGGCCACAGAACAAGAAGGGCGGCCACGGGGGGCCGCCCCTACGCCCGCGTCTGCGGCCCTGTAGGGGCAGGCCCCTGTGCCTGCCCTCCTTGCCCCCGTGCCTGCCCTCCTCTGCCGTGCCTGCCCTCCTTGCCCCCGTGCCTGCCCCCGGAAAATAAATCCGCCGCCGCTGCCCGTGTCCTCTTGACAACTGCCCGCCCGCGCGTGTATACTATGCCAACTTCCTTGCCTTGCTCCCGCGATCCCCCCACGATCCGCCGGACACGGCAGGCGGTCGGGACGAGGTCGTACCGCCCGCTTTCGGAATATTCCGGCTCCGATTCCCGCGCATCGCCGCGCCCTTTCCCCACTCTGTGCCAGAGGCAAGCCGACACCGCCGTCATCCCGACGGCTCTCGTGTCGCCGCTTGGCCTCTTTTTGTTTTTGAACGTCTGCACAGAAACGGAAGACAGTGTGATGGATGCCGTCAGAACGGAACCCGCAAACGCGGAAGGTATGCGAGCGGAACCGGCCAAAACCGAGCCGATCAAGGTCGTGATCGCCGACGACGACCCGCTGACGCGCCTGGACCTGCGCCATAGCCTGGAAGACTTAGGGCTGCGCGTGCTGGGCGAGGCCGAGGATGGGCGGCAGGCGCTTTCCCTGGCCCGCACGCTGCGCCCGGACCTCCTGATCCTCGACATCATGATGCCGCAAATGGACGGCCTGGAAGCCGCCCGGCTGGCCCGCAGCGAACAGCTCGCCGCCGTCGTGCTGCTGACCGGCTATGCCGAGGAGGACATGGTCGCCAAAGCCGACGCGGCAGGCGTCCTGGCCTACCTCCGCAAGCCGTTCCGCCCCACCGATCTCGGCCCGGCCATCGCCATCGCCCTGGGCCGCCACCGCGAGCGCCAGGCGTTGGAATCGGATGTCGAAGCCCTGAAGGAAAAGATGGAAGCGCGCAAGCTGGTCGGACGGGCCAAAGCCCTCCTGATGGAGCGCCACCACCTGACCGAGCGCGAGGCGTTCTACCGCATCCAGGCGCAGAGCCAGACCCTGCAAAAGCCCGCCCACGAGATCGCCAAAGCCATCATCACCGCCAGCGAGCTGGGGATGTAAAGAAGTTGTAGAGTTTTCATAAAGATCGCGCGCAAGCGCCTCGAAGCGCGAAACCACGGCAAAATTATCAGGTATGATGAAAACCGCCCGCTTGCTCACAGGCGACACGCTTTCGATTCGCAGCGTAACTCACGCAAGACAGCGCACCAACGACCGTCACACTAGGAGGAATGCAACTTTGCGACCCATCACGCTCACGCCCTTGTCTTTCAAGCCTTCATCTTTCAAGGCCGCTCTCGCCCTCGGCCTCGGGCTGGCCGCCCTCGGCGGCGGGTCCGCCGCGTTCGCCCAGGACGCGCCGCCCACGCCCGCCGCGCCGCCCGGGCCGGCCACCCAGCCGGCCCCGCCGCCCGGCACCACACAGCCCGCGCCGACTCAGCCCCAGGCCGCGCCCGCGCCGCCTGGAAGCGCCACCGCCCCCGGAGCGCCCGCCGCCCCGCCGCCGCCCCCGAACTACAAGCTCCAGTACAACGGCCTGGTGGACGGCTACTACCTGTTCAACTTCCGCAACCCGAAAGACGTTTCGCCGGGAGCCGGCGAACCGTACTATGACACGCGCCACAACTCGCCCGCGCTGTCCCTGGCCGAGCTGAACGTTTTCCAGAATGCCGCCCCCAAGAGCTTCGGCTACAAGGCGACGTTTATGACCGGCGACACCGCCGACATCAACCACTTCGGCGTCGGCTCCTCCATCGGTGAGGCCCGCTTCAAGAACGTCCAGCAGCTCTACGGCACCTATGCGTTCGGCGCGGACGGCAGCGGCGTGGACTTCGGCAAGTTCTACACGCCCTTTGGCTATGAAGTCACCGAGTCCAACGGCAACTACAACTACTCCCGCTCCACCGCCTACAACTACGTCCCGTTCTACCACGCCGGCGCGCGCATTTACACGCCCGTTCCCGGCCTGGCCGCCCTGACCGCCACGCTTTACCTCGTCAACGGCGTCTTCAACACGGCGACCATGGGCGTTCAGAACGACAGCAAGCGGCCCGGCTACATGGGCCAGCTTAACTACACCGACCCAAAAGGCAAGTTCACCCTGATCTCGGAACTGGGCCTGGACAAGCAGAAGTTCTACGGCGCGGCCGGCCCCGGCACCAAAGTCGTCGTCAATGACAACAACTTCACCTACAATTTCACCGCCAACAGCCTGGCCGGCCTGGACTATGTGTACCGCAAGACAACTCCCGACGGCAGCGGCAAGGAGACGGTGAATGCCTACGCGATCTACTTCCGCCAGGCACTGACTCCCAAGACTGCCGTGGCCCTGCGCTTCTCCGGCGCGCAGGACAAATTTGAGGGGGGGATCGGGCCGAACCTCGGCGCGTACAGCGACGGCACAACGCGCCCCTATGACATCACGGCGACCTATGAGATCAAGCCGACGGCCAACTTCCTGACGCGCATTGAGTACCGCCATGACCACATCAACTACAACGGAGACGGCACTGGCACTCCTGTGAATGCTGGCTTCTTCGGCGGCAACTCGCTGGCGACCCGCAGCGACCAGGACACCATCAGCCTCTCCGGTGTGTTCACGTTCTCGCAGTAACACAGTCAAGCCCGGCCTTGAAAGGCCGGGCTACTCTCAGTGGAAGTGCCTCCGGCACTGAGGAAATGCTTCCGAACGGTGTTCCTCAGTCGCGAAGCGACTTCCATTCCGGGTAGACCGGCACTTCCAGTGCCGGGACCTCCACATGTAATCGCCCGACAATAAGACGCCCGGCACTTCCCGTGCCGAGCGTTTTTTGGTATAATACTCCCATGTCCACTCCCGCCGTCACGGACGATGGCCCCATCGTCCCCGAAGCCGTTTCCGAAAACGTGCCCTCCGCTCCTCGTGCCACGCCCCGGCTATGGATGCCTAGTGACGAGGCTGCATCCGACCCGCCGCCCGCCTTCGCCGCGAAGACGCCCAAGCGTAAGGCCGCTGCTCCCGCCCCGCAGGGAGAGAGCCGCGAGCGCTACAGCCCCACCATCAAAGAACTCCCCGCCGAGGAGCGCCCCCGCGAGCGCCTCCACGCCTACGGCGCGCAGGCGCTGACCACGGCGGAACTCCTCGCCATCCTCATCCGCACCGGCAACGCCGAGCGCAGCGCCGTCTCGCTCGGCGAGTACCTGCTGGCCGAGTTCGGCAGCATCAAGGGCGTCGCGTCCGCCTCCCTGGAACAGATCGCCCGCGTCAAAGGCTTAGGCGAGGCCAAAGCCGCCCAGATCAAGGCCGCCATCGAGTTCGGCAACCGGCTCGCGCTGTTTACCGAGGACGCCAAGCCCAGCATCGGCGGCCCGCGTGACGTCGCGAACCTCCTCATGCCCGACCTGCGCTACCAGAAAAAGGAGCACCTCAAGTCGCTGCTGATGGACACCAAGAACCGCGTTCTAGCCGTCCGCACCGTCTCCATCGGCGACCTGTCCTCCTCCATCGTCCACCCCCGCGAAGTTTATAAAGATGCCGTGGTCGCCAGCGCCGCGAGTATCATCGTCGCCCACAACCACCCTTCCGGCGACCCCACGCCCTCCGCCGAGGACGTGGCCGTGACCAAGCGGCTGATCCAGGCGGGCGAGATCATGGGCATTGACCTCCTGGACCACATCGTCATCGGCGACGGCGTCTTCGTCAGCCTCAAAGAGCGCGGGCTGATCTAGGCCGGGTATAATGGCGAGAGGAGGCAACCCAATGACGATTACGCTGGCGCCACAGGTCGAAACGCGCCTGCGCCGGAAAGCGGCCCGCATGGGAGAGGACGCGAATAAATTGATTGAGGCGCTTCTTCTGGATGCCCTGGCCGATGAAGCGTCGGAAGAGGAACTGCGTGAGGAGTATCACCAACTTGTCGCCCTGGAACTGAGGGGTGAACTCTCTGACGCGCAGGCCGCCCGTCTGCGCCGGGTGATGCAGGAACTCGATGGCCTCGACACGCACAGCCCGGCGGCCCAGGCCATGTCCCTACGCCTGGAGGAGACAGGGCGCAAACTCGACGAGATGCTGGCGCTCCTCCGCAGCCTTCCCCTGGCAGAGCAAGTGCCGTGATCTTCCGCCGCTCCCCCGATGTGCCTGTGCTTAACGACTATCGCGCGTACCGCGACCCCTACCTGCGCCCGGATTTCCAATACCGCTGCGCCTATTGTCTGACGCACGAGTTCTACTTCCTTCAAGGCGACGGCGGCGAGATAGACCATTACCGTCCGCTTCACGCCAAAAACCACGACTTTTCACATCTCAAGAACGTGTATGGCAACCTTTACTGGACCTGCGGCCAATGCAATCTGGAAAAGGGAAACCTTTGGCCCAGCGATGCAGAATATGTGGATGGCTTCCGGTTCCTGGACCCGTGCATGGAAGACCATGACGACCACTGGGACACCCACGCCGACGGCACAGTAACGGCCAAAATGGACATTGGCCGCTTCACCATCCTCTTCATTCGGCTGGACCGGCAGCGGCTCAATGACCTGCGCCGATTTCTCTATGTCTATCAACAGAAAGTCGTGGCTCTGGAAGCAGAACTAAACCGGCGAAACCTCAGCCATGAGCAACGGGAGGCTCTACTGGCTCACCTTACGGACATCAGGGCGCTCGTGGAACCTCCTGTGTTTGAGAGATGACCCTTCAGCCCTGTCTCTCGCGCATTCCTGATAGAGCTATCAAATCAAAGTTGCACAGTCGTTTTGCGGATTCGAGAACCAGCCTTCGGCATGAACGGGATTGGGTTACCTGGTAGTCACCAGACCCTGCAAAGTTAAAATGCTAGCTCTATGAGAAGGTTCAAACATCAACGGAAACTTTACAAGACACGCTCAAAAGTCTCTCGTTGGACACGAAGAACCGGGTGCTGGCCGTCCGCACCGTCTCCGGCGAGGACATGGCCGTATCGTCATCGGCGACGGCCTTTTCGTCAGCTTCAAAGAGCGCGGGCTGATTTAACAGGTTCTTTCTTGTACATAATTTGTATGTACAAACAATAAGATTTCTGGTATACTTGTCTTAGAAGGGAATACCTATGTCTGTTACAGTGGAACATGATCACGACCTGGAAACCCGGCGGGAGGCTCGGTTTAACTGCCGCACGACCCCCACCAACTTGCTGGTACTGAAAAAAGCGGCCTCACTGGCGGGCCTGTCGGTCTCGCAGTTCGTGATGAACGCCTCTCTTGACGCCGCTTACGACCTGATCCAAAACCGGCATCACACCGTATTGAGCCGTCAGGATTGGGCCGCCTTGACCGACATCGGGGAAAATCCGCCCGCGCCGACTGAGGCCATGCAGGATCTCGCCGCCCAGCATCGCGCCCGGACGGGGAAAACTCGTTGATCCGTGAACTCCTGAGCGAGAAGCACCAACGCCGCAAGTTCCGCTGTGAGAGCGAAGCCTTGGCGGTTTACCTGCGCGCCCATGCCCTCAAGAACGACCGGGAAAACCTGAGCCGAACGCATGTCGTGGTGGAAAGTCCGGGAGACACCCGCATCATGGGCTACATGACTCTGGCTAACGGAGCGGTGTCCCCGGAGATCATTCCCGAAAGCGGCCCGCCCCCCTATTCACGCGGCACCCTGATTCTGGCGCGGCTGGCCCGCGACCTGGAGTTCCGTGCCGCCGGGGCGGGGCCGTTCCTGATGGCCGGGGCTTTGTCCGTCGCTCTGCGTCACGCCGCCGACTCCGGCATCTTTGCCGTGGAAGTCATCGCCAAAGACGAGAAGGCCCGCGCCTTCTACCAGCGCTATGGCTTCCAACCGCTCATTGATGACCAGTTGCATCTTTACCTGCCCCTTACCGCGATCCCAGATGAGTTCCGGCTTTAATCGCGAATGGCGGTCTGCGATCATGGGCATTGACCTGCTGGACCACATCGTCATCGGCGACGGCGTCTTCGTCAGCCTCAAAGAGCGCGGGCTAATCTGATCAGGCGCGGGGAGTGCCGGCGATCAGACGCATCCGCGAACGGATGAGGGGCAGGCGGGCCTGACTGGCGTCGTCCGGGTTGAGGAGGCCGGGCAACATTTCCGAGAACTCTTCATCCTGCCCGAACTGCTCGAACGCCTCGGCCAGAAAGGCCCGGACCTCTGGTTCCGCCGCCCCAATCTCCCCGACGATTTCCGGGCGTCCGTCGAGCAGACTCACGATGTCCTGCATGTCGCGGCTCATCCAGAAATCGCCGCGTGAGCCGCTGCGGAACGCCTCGATCTTCGTCGCCAGGAGGCACGGGGCCGTAACAAGAGAAATAGAGAGATCGTCCGCCACTTGAACTTCCTGGGCAGCCCTCATGGCTGAGGCATACCAGCGGTTCCCGAAGGTTAGGATGTCCTCCGCCGTGGGCATAATGTCTATCTTGAGGCCGGAGTGCTCCCAACGGCAGATGACGCTCTGCTCCCCGCGCGGCTGGGTGAAGCCGAGTTCCCGCAGCCTTTCTTCGAGGCGGTAATATCTGCTGCGTGAAGCGACCTCCACGATGACATCCACGTCTTCCGTGATACGCACATCGGGCGCGGCCGGGTCGGTAATCAGCAAGGCCATCGCCGCCCCGCCCAGGAACACGACCTGCTGCCCGAGCGGGGCCAAAAGACGCGCGACTCTCTCGATCATCCCCCGATTGATCTGCTGGACGGCTCTCATCGCGTCCTGATCCGTTTCGTCAGTTCCTGGACCGCAAGGTCCGCCTCTCGGGGACGTCCGTCCCGGATCGCGTCCACGAGCGCCAGCAGCTCGTACAGGCAGGCGTCGCGTCCGGCGGCTTTCGGCACGGTCTTGTAAAGGGGGGAAAACGCATAGCCCCGCACCGGCCCTTCCGGGTCGGGCCACACCGGCGGGTCGCTGCCGGGCTGGACAATCATGCCCGCCAAGGGCGGGGCCGCATAGCCTGTCGGTACGCCTCGCGTCAGGCCGCCCCGGTCCGGCGGGTAGGCGTACTTCACGCCATGAATCAGGAAATCTTCCAGCGCCCGCCGGATCGGCTGCCGGTTGTCGGGCTGGAGAAGACGGGCAGCCTTCAGCCGGTTGATCCCCTCGGACACTTCGGCAGGACTTAGGGACAGGTCCGACCCCAGCGAGCGCGTCGTCCACGGTACGTCGGAGCGCAGGGAGACGGCCAGAAGCATGACCACGTCTTGCGGCTTGAGAGTCATGCGCCTATTATAGCCCATTTGATTGCGGATCGCGATCCGCAATCAGCCGCTATTTTTGTTAAGCATCATCGGCGACGGCGTCTTCGTCAGCCTCAAAGAGCGCGGGCTGATCCGACACTGCGTCTCAGGGCAATTGCATTATGAAGGGCAGGCACGGGGGGAGGGAGAAAGGGCAGGAGGACAGAGGGCAGGCACGGGGGACAGAGGGCAGGCACGGGGGCCTGCCCCTACGCGCCCCGTCATTGATGGTGATTGATACATTGATGGTGATTGGTAGGGGCAACCCTCCGTGGTTGCCCTCTGTCTGTCATCGGTTGCCCTCCTTCCTCTCCGTGGTTGCTCTCTGTCATCTATATGCAATCGCCCTGCACTGCGTCTCTCGCCATTTGCTATCTACACTCAGTTGTGATACAATGGGCGTAAAAAAGGCTTGTTTTAAGCCGCCGGCGACAGAAACGCTCGGTTTTGCCGATACTATTGTTGAGCGACACTATTTCAACCACCTGTAGGGAGCCAAACTCGTGACACGATCCTTATGTTCCTGCCTTGCCGCCGTCTCGGCGACCGTCTTCCTGGCCGCACAGGCGACGGCAGGCCCGCACCTGCTGCCCCGGCTCCGGCTCCCAAAAATCAACATGGGCAAAGCCGTGAGCGCCGTGGCTTATCCGGTGACAAAATCCGTGGTCAATGGCGGCAAGACGGTGCTCAAGACGGCGGCGACGGCGGAAACGATAGGAGTGCTGCCGAGCATCGGGCCGCCCGGCGTGAATAACGTGGCGAAAAAGATAATCGTGGGAATTGGCAGACACTGAACTCGGATCGGGTTTGCATCCGCAGCCAAGGCCGGAACTCTTTCCCAGAGTTGCGGCCTTGTCATGTGTCAGGCTGATGTCAGGCTGAAAACGCAGGCGTCCGAGCCAAAGGGTCAACGCGCCGAGCCGAAACGAAATCAGCGGAAGCCGCTGCTCCTAGAAACCAAGCAGGCGTGACCAGACCGCGAGAGGTTCGGCCAGGACATGCCTGACGCCGGCGACTAGGGCTTGCCGCTGGCAGCGTGATGACATGGGCTGTGCGCGAACGCGCCCCAACTTGGTATAATGACTTGGGAGACGCCGCGCAAGGTATGAGCACTGACCGTTTTAGCTATTTGGAGTTCGGCGAGGAAGAGGGGCCGGCCCCCGACCGTACCCTGCGGGAGGATGCCCCGGAGCCGACGCCGCGCGAGATCGCGGCGGAGCGGCTGGAGGACGGCACGGCCCTGGCGGAAGTGCGCGTCACCGACCCACGCGGCTACCGGCTCTCGGAAAAGGCGCGCGAGGACGAGGAAGACGGGGTCGTCAGCTTGAGTTCCCTGGCCGTCCCGAAGCCGGGGGCGCCGCCCAAGCTGCGCGTCACCGAGGTCTTCGGCGCGCGCGGCGCGGGGGCGGGGGAGTTCGGCTATCCCGCTGGGATGGCCGTAGACAGCGGCGGCGTGCTGTTTGTCGCCGACTCCTACCACCACCGCTTGCAGCGCATCACGCCGGGGGGCGGCGTTGCCGTCATCGGCGGCAGGGGCGTGGGGCGCGGGCAGTTTGGGTCGCCGCAGGGGGTCGCCACCGACGAGGAGGATTCGTTTTACGTCATCGAGCAGGGCAACGGCCGGGTGCAGAAGTTCACCCGCGAGGGCGTCCTGTCCCTGGTCTTCGGCAAGCCCGGCAAGGGCGAGGGGGAACTGAACGGCCCGACGGCCCTCGCGGTCGCGCCCGGCAGCGGCGACATTTTTGTCGCGGATACAGGCAACAGCCGCATCCAGCGCTTCAGCTACGAGGGCCGCTTCCTGGGCGTCTTGGGCGCGACAAGTCTTTACGGCCCCGGCCTGAGCAGCCCGCAGGCGCTGGCCGCCGCGCCGGGCGGCGGCCTGTATGCGGCGGACACGGGGGGCGGTTATGTCGTCGGCTTCGACCCGCTGCGCCGCCCGGCCCGGCAGATCGGCGGGACGCGGACGCGCGGCGGGGCGAACGAGATGATCCCCCTGTCGCTGCACCAGCCCCGCGCGCTGGCCCTGGACCCGGCGGGCCTGCTGTATGTCGCCGACGGCGGTGAGCCGGACCCGATCACGGGCGAAACGCGCGGCCGGGTGCAGTGCCTCTCGCTCGCCGACGGCAGCGTCCTCGCCACGCTGGAAAAGATCGGCCGCTCGCTGGGCACGTTGCTGCGCCCCGGCGGCCTGGCCGTCAGCCCTGCGTCCGGCGGGGGACATGCGCGCGGCGACCTATACGTCGCCGACACGATGAACCACCGCATCCTGCGCTTCGTTTGGAGCTAACCGATGGCCCTCTTCCAAAAGCATTTCACCTTGACCGAAGCCCGCGCGGCCCTGCCCGTCCTGCGCCGCTGCCTGCTGCGCATCGGCGAAGCGCTGGCCGAGGCCCGCCGCGCCCAGGAGACGCCCGGCGCGTCCCACGTCGTGATCCTGCGCGGCAACGGCAAAGGGCCGATTGTTTCGGGCGCGGGCCGCTGGAAAGAGGAAGCCCAGCGCCTGATCGAAGAGATCGCGGACGAGGGCATCCAGATCAAGGACTTGGAACGCGGCCTGGTGGACTTCCCGCACTTTCGAGGCGGCGACCCGGCGCGCGAAATCTTCCTCTGCTGGCACTTGGGGGAAGACACGATTGACTATTGGCACGAGATTGACGCCGGCTTTGCCGGACGCCGCCCCCTCTGAACCATTAAAGGATAAAATCAAGGCCGAAGCCCTGCGTCTCGGCTTCGCCCTGTGCGGCGTCACGACGGCGGACCCGCCGCCCCACCACCGCCACTACGCCCGGTGGCTGGCCGAGGGCCGCGCGGGCGAGATGCTGTACCTGGGCCGCCAGGAACCGAAGCGCGGCGACTTGTCCCTGGTCCTGCCCGGCGCGCGCTCGGTCGTCTGCGTCGCGTTCAACTATTCGCCGGAGGAGGGAATGGCCCCCACCCCCAGCCCCTCCCCCGCAAGCGGGAGAGGGGAGTCGGATAAGACAGCGAGAGTCTTCCCTGACTTCTTACTCCCCTCTCCCGGTATGGGGGAGGGGCCGGGGGTGGGGGCTGTCATCGCCCGCTACGCCCGCTTCGACGACTACCACGAAACGCTCTGGGACCGCCTGAACGCCCTCCTCGCCTTTATCCAGGCGCTCGCTCCCGATGCGAACGGCAAGGTCTACTGCGACACCGGCCCTATCACCGAGCGCGACCTCGCCATGCGGGCGGGCCTGGGCTGGATCGGCAAGCACACCAACCTGATCTCCCGGCATCTCGGCAACTGGTTCTTCCTCGGCGAGATCATCCTTGACATCGCCCTGCCGCCCGACGCGCCCGAAACCGCCCACTGCGGGACGTGTACCCGCTGTCTCCCCGCCTGCCCGACCGGGGCGATCACGGCCCCCTACGAACTCGACGCCCGCCGCTGCATCTCCTACCTGACCATCGAACTCAAGGGCAGCATCCCCCTCGACCTGCGCCCGCTGGTCGGCACGCGCATCTACGGCTGTGACGACTGCCTCCAGGCCTGCCCCTGGAACAAGTTCGCCGTCCGCGCCGCCGACCCCGCCGTTGCCCCCCGCGCCGACCTGACCACGCCCGACCTCCTGGAACTGCTGGCCCTGGACGACGACGCCTTCCGCGCCAAGTTCCGCCACAGCCCCATCCGCCGCACCAAGCGGCGCGGGCTGCTCCGAAACGTCTGCGTCGCCCTGGGAAACCTCGGCGACCCGCGCGCCCTGCCCGCGCTCGAACGCGCCGCCGAACACGACCCGGAGCCGCTGGTGCGCGAACACGCGGCCTGGGCGCTGGGGCAGATCATCGAAAGATGCGGCTCAGGCGAGGCGACGAGCCTCTGAACGGCGCTTCCACCAACTACCAAGCGCGGCACTCGTGCAGGCGACGGGTATCCAAAGGGCGGCAAGGAGTGTGATCATGCCGACTGCGTTGCTGAAGATCGGTGCGTCCGGCAGAAGCCGTAGGCTGAACCCATTGATCACTACCCCCAAACCCGCGTCCAGACTGAGCGCCGCGAACAGTCCTGGGACGACTCGGCGCGGGATGTATTTCCCCGCCGCCAGGCCAAGCATGATGGGCAGGAAAAGCAGCAAAAAAGGCTGGCAAACATGGGCGAACGTCTCCCCATTGCTGAACACCCAACTCCCCCTGCCGTAGCGATGAAGTTGATAGACAAAAAACAGCTCCGGCGAGCAAGCCAGCAGCAAGGCCGAGGCTGAGAGACCAAGAGCAAGCCGCGCCGCCTCCCAGACTTCGCGGAGCGTCACCCGTGGCGGCGTCCTCGTCCATTCCCGCCGCCACTGGCGCAGGAAGTCCTCCGCGCCGCCGAACTGGCGCAGTGCCTCGGTCACGGCTGCGTCTTCGGCCATGCCGAGTTCCTGGTAAGCGTCCACGCGCGCCCACAGATGCTCGCGCAGCTCGCGCCGCAGCTCGTCCCGGTGGAACGGCGACAGGCGGGGCGTCAGCGGGGCGAGCATCTGGTCAAGATAGGCTTCCACCCGGCGCGGGGCGGAGGTGCGGGGATCGGGTTCGGTTTCCATCTGAGGGTTCTCCTTCGTTCGGGGAGTCGGGGGCAAGGACGCGCCCGACGGCGGCGACGAACTGGTGCCAGCCCTGGCTCCACTCGTCCAGTTTCTTCTCACCGGCGGGGGTGAGGCGGTAGACCTTGCGCTCCCGCCCGCTCGTGGGCGTCTCCCAGGCGCTGACCACCAGGTCGTCGCGCTCCAGGGTGTGCAAGGCGGGGTAGAGCGTGCCTTCGCGGAGCTGCAAGGCGTTCTCGGTGCGCCGCTCGATGGTCCGGGCCAGGGCGTAGCCGTGCGCGGGGCCGTCGCGTAGCGTCGCCAGGATGAGCAGGGCCAGCCCGCCTTTCAGATAGTCCTGCGCCGGCCCCGTCGGGGTGGGAGTGTTCATGCGCCCATTATACATAGGTAAGCTATGTATTGTCAAGGGGGCCAATTGACTTCGCCGCGCCTTTGGTTTATAATGGCGGAAAGATTTCGGAGCGGAGGCAGGGACGCTGGCAGAAGAATGGGTAAGAGTGTATCACGGCAGCATCAATGACGCGACTCACATCCGCGCCTCCGGCCTAGACCCCGCGTGTCTGCCGACCTGGATCACTCAGGACGTTGCCGCCGCGCAGAACGCCATAGACCCGCGAGTGCGTGTGGACTTTATCCGCGATCCCGGCATCATTGAGGCGCGCATCCCTAAAAGCGAGTTCGAGGCGGTCCTCGCAGCGAATGAGCGTGTCTACTCAGGCTTCAACAGCACTTTGCCCGGCTCCTCGGAGATCGTCGTGCGGACGCCGGAGCAGGCGGCGCTGTTCAACCGGCATATTGTGAGATAGCCCTATGAAAGCAGACATCAGCCTTCAGCAAATATTCCAAGCCATCAACGGCTTCTTGCCGTCGGGAAGCGATCAGCTAAATGCCGAAAACGTCGTCTTTGCCTGGGAGAAAGACGTAGAATTTCAGGCGAAGACGCGCCGCGTTCCGCAAGCCCGACTGGTCTCCGCTGAAGACTTCCCCGGTCCCTTCGCGGCCTCATTCAGCGCGGGACCGGATTGGGTCAATGCCAGCGCCATTCCTTTAGAGGATGGTCGTTTCCTGATCACCATTGCCGCCGGGCGCGGCGTCGGCAACCCACGCCCCAGCATCAACGTCAGCCACGAACTTGACAAGCGGGCCGACATCATCGTGACGAAAGACCTTATCGCGGTCAATTAAGGAGACATAACACATGGCGGAAGTAGATTTCAAGGAGCTGGCGGCGCAGCTCCGGGTGGACAGCATCCGGTGTACGACGGCGGCGGGGTCGGGGCACCCGACGTCGTCCATGTCGGCGGCGGACCTGATGGCCGTGCTGCTCGGCAAGTACCTCAAATACGACTGGGCCAACCAGAAGAACCCCGGCAACGACCACCTGATCTTCAGCAAGGGCCACGCCTGCCCCCTGCTATATTCCATGTTCAAGGCGGCGGGCGCGATCTCCGACGAGGAGCTGCTGACCCTGCGCCAGTTCGGCAGCCGGCTGGAAGGGCACCCCAACCCGCATGTGACGCCCTATGTGGATGTCGCGACGGGGTCGCTCGGCCAGGGCCTGCCCATCGGCGTCGGCATGGCGCTGGACGGCAAGTACCTGGACAAGCTGCCCTTCAAAGTCTGGGTCGTCCTGGGCGACTCGGAAGTGGCCGAAGGCTCCATCTGGGAGGCCTGCGACCACGCGCAGCACTACAAGCTGAACAACCTGATTGCGATTTTAGACATGAACCGGCTGGGCCAGCGCGGCGAGACGGATTTGGGCTGGGACGCGCCCGTCTACGCCGCCCGCGCCCGTGCCTTCGGCTGCCACGCCATCGAGATTGACGGGCACGACCTGGACGCCATTGACCGCGCCTATGCCGAGGCGCTGGCGCAGACCGACCTCCCGACCTGGATCATCGCCAAGACCGAGAAAGGCCACGGCGTCTCGTTCCTCGCCAACAAGGAAGGCTGGCACGGCAAGGCGCTCAACGCCGACCAGGCCAAAGACGCCATCGCGGAACTCGGCGGCGAGCGGCACATCATCGTGGATGTCGAGAAGCCGAGCGATCAGGCCCCCGCCGCGCCCGCCGCGACCGGGCCGCTGAAGCTGCCCATCTATGAGATGGGCACGAAGGAAGCGACGCGCAAAGCCTACGGCGACGCCCTGACCGCCCTGGGCGGCTTCCGGGCGGATGTCGTCGCGCTCGACGGCGAGGTCTCCAACTCCACCCACGCCGACGAGTTCAAAAAAGCCTTCCCCGACCGCTTCTTCGAGATGTACATCGCCGAGCAGCAGCTAGTCTCGGCGGCGGTCGGCCTGGCGACGCGGGGCAAGCGCGCCTTCGCCTCGACCTTCGCCGCCTTCTTCTCCCGCGCCTATGACCAGATTCGCATGGCGTCTATTTCCAACGCCAGCCTGAGCCTCAGTGGGTCCCACGCGGGCGTTTCCATCGGCGAGGACGGCCCCTCGCAGATGGCCCTGGAAGACCTCGCCATGATGCGCGCCGTCTGCGACAGCACGGTCCTGTACCCCAGCGACCCCAACCAGACCGCCAGATTGGTGCTCCTGATGGCCGATCTGCCGCACGTCTCCTACATCCGCACCACGCGCGAGAAGACGCCGATCCTGTACGGCCCCGACGAGACCTTTGAAGTCGGTGGCTCCAAACTGGTCCACCACACGGACGGCGACCAGGTCGCGGTCGTCGCGGCGGGCATCACGGTCCACGAGGCGAACAAAGCCTACGACCGGCTCAAGGCCGAGGGCATCGCCATCCGGCTGATTGACGCCTACTCGGTCAAGCCGATTGACCGGGAGACCCTGCACCGGGCCGCGCAGGACTGCGACGGCAAGATGGTCGTCGTCGAGGACCACTGGTTCGAGGGCGGCCTGGGAGACGCCGTGCTGGACGCCTTCGTCGGCGTCGGCGACCACGCCCCCACCGTCGTCAAGCTCGCCGTCACCCACATGCCCGGCTCCGGCAAGCCCGCCGAGCTGCTCCACGCCGCCAGAATAGACGCCGACGCCATCGTCGAAGCCGTCAAGTCCCTGCTGTAGACCAATAGTTCATCAGAAAGGCCGCTCTTGCCTCGCAAGGGCGGCCTCTGCTTTAGGGTGAGGAAAATTCATGGCCGAAGCGGAGGTTGTGAGGGAAGTGGTACACCTGTCTTTTGAGGCGAAAAAGCGGCAGTACCAACAGTGCCCCGGCTTCCGCCTCTCGGAAGTCGGCCCGCTGACGTGGCTGCACGGGGTTCCGGGCTGGTACGAAGTTGACGCCTTCTACGCCAGGGACTTGTCGCCACTGGAATTTGTTGCCGCAGTCCGGCCCACTCATCCGCACCCCAACCATATGATCACCTTGCTCGCCGATGAAGCGCCGGCGGCGGTTGTCATGGAAGAATACGCGCGCCTCGGTTATAAACCGTTGCCGGAGCCGCCCCAACCGTTGATGAGTAAGCTGCTCATTACAGGGCCTTCGGTGGCGTCCACGCATAAAGTCCGCCGGGAGCAAGAAGGGCCGGACATCTTTGCATACTCGATCTCTTGTGACGGGGAAACAGCTTGTACGGGCACATGCGTTTGGGCGTCCCCGGAAACGGTCTACATTTTCGCGATGCAGACGCGGGCGCTGCACCGGCGGAAGGGGATGGCAAGAGCGCTGCTCGACCGAGTCCATAGGGATGCCGTCAGCAGGGGAGGCGTACAAAGCATTCTTTGGAGTTCCCCACTCGGCTTGCCGCTGTATCAGAACTGCGGATATTCCCCTGTTGTCACTGGATACAGCTTTATTCCAGCCGATTGAACAGACTCGGTAATGGTACAGCCACACGGCAAGGAGAACCATATGCAGACACTGGAAGAGTGGCGGGAGAAGCGGCGCGAGAACGCCCTGCGGCAGAACATCATCGAAGGCTGCCGCGAGATGTGGGACGTTTATGTGGACACCGAGCGGGACTTCCATCCCCTGGAGGAAGAGGCTGCCCGTGCAGAAGGCCAGGCGAACGACCCGGACAAGCGATGACCAATTGGAGGTCCCCATGCGTCGTAGCCCTATTCTTGCCCTGCTCTTGATCTTGCCCCTTTGCCGCCCTGCCCGGCCCGACGCCCTGCCGCCCCCCGTCATCCCGCAGTGCGTGGGCGTCAACATCCACTTCACGGGCGCTCCGGCGCGGGACCTGGACGGGCTGGCGGCGGGCGGCTTTGGCTGGGTCCGCATGGACTTCGTGTGGGACCGGATCGAGAAGGTCCGGGGCCGGTACAACTTTTCGGCCTACGACGCCCTCGTCGCCGGCCTGGCCGCCCGGCACATCCAGCCGCTGTTTATCCTCGACTACGGCAACGACTTGTACCAGACCGGCGCCCCGCGAACGCCCGAAGCGCGGGCGGCTTTCGCGCGCTTCGCCGCTGCCTCGGTGACGCATTACAAAGGCAAGCCCATCCTGTGGGAGATCTGGAACGAGCCGAACGGCGGGTTCTGGAAGCCCCAGGCCAACGTCGCCGAATACGGGCGGCTCGCGTTCGAGACGGCGCGGGCCATCAAGCAGGCAGACCCGGACGCGACCGTGCTGGCGCCGGGAACGTCGGGCATCCCGCTTGATTTTTTGGAGAGCGTCTTCCAGACGGGCTTGCTGCGCTATGTTGACGCCGTTTCCCTGCACCCGTACCGCGGCGACCGGCCCGAAACGGCGGCGGCGGACTACCCCGCCGTGCGGCGGCTGATCCAGAAGTACGCGCCCAAAGGCAAAACGATCCCGCTCGTCTCGTCCGAGTGGGGCTACTCGGCCGTGAACGTCACCGAGGAGCAGCAGGGGCAGTATCTCGCCCGCCAGTGGCTGTCCAATCTGGCCGAAGGCGTCCGCCTGAGCATCTGGTATGACTGGCACGACGACGGGCTGAACCCGAAGGACCCGGAACACCACTTCGGGACGGTCCACAACGACTACGCGCCCAAGCCCGCGTTCCTCGCGGCGCAGCGGCTGACCCAGGCGCTCGGCGGCTATCGGTTCGTCAAGCGCCTGCCGCTGGACGCGGACCGGGACGACCTGCTGCTGTTCGCCAAAGGGCCTGCCGTCAAGCTGGCCTACTGGACGACGGGGGACGCCCATGCCGTCACGCTGCCCGGCGGCAGGCGACTGGCGCTGACGGGCAGCCCGCAGTATCTGGACGCCGGGGCAGATCCCGCCCTGCGCGCCGCCGCCGCCTGGTCGGTCACGCCGCTCAATCTGTTCTACTCGGCGGGCCAAACGCTGACGCTGGCCGTGACGTATCACAACGCGGACGGCCGCCGCCACCGCGCCCGGATGCGGGTCGCCGTCACGACGCCGAGCGGCGCACGGCTGCCGGCCGAGGGCCGGGAAGATGCGGGGGGGCCGGATCGGATTTTGCGATGGGCCGTGCTCGTCCCCGGTCTGGCGCGCGTTCCGGGGCGGGTGCAAATCGGGCTGACTCAGGATGGTATCCGGCAGCCGTACTCGCAGGAAGTCTCCTTCACGCCGACCGATCCTCTGACACTTTCGATCATGCCGCTGACAGGCAGCAGCGTTCGTGTGCAGATCGCCAACCCTGCCGGGACCGCGTTTACGGGCCGGTTAAGCCTTTCGCCCGGCGGGCCGAGCGCGGGGCATCCGGTGCGTCTTGCGGCGGGGCAAACGACCCTGGACGTGACCTTACCGGCTCCTTCGCGCCTGGGTGCAGACTGCCTGCTGCGGGACGCGGGCGGTCATCTGGTCGCCCGGCTGCCCGCGATGCGGTTTATGCCCTACACTGCCGCGCTCCCCCCGCTCCATGCCCTGCTGGACGGCGATCCGAAAGTCCCCTCAACTGCGCATCTCGATTCTGCGTCCGCGCCGCCGGGCGGCGGCCCCGCCCTGCGCCTGGATTACAGTTTCGCGCCGGGCTGGTCCTTCGTGCGCGTGGTCGAGGCTGGGCCGGCGCCCCTGCCGGGCCGGCCGCTCGGCCTGGGGCTGTGGGTCTATGGGGACGGCAGCGGCAACGCGGCGCGGATGCGCTTTCGGGACGCGACGGGGCAGACGCTGCAAGCCAACGGCCTTCCTCTGACCTGGCGCGGCTGGCGCTTCGTGTCGTTCCGGCTCGTCCCGCCGCCGGGCGGGGCCGCCGACCTCGGCTATTGGGGCGGGGCGAATGACGGCCAGGTCCACTACCCGGTGGTCGTGGACACGCTGTTCCTGCTGGACTCGCGCTCGGTCACGGGGCGGAACGCCGGGACGCTCTGGATCAAGCAGCCGACGGCCATCTACGGCGTCGAAAAATGATGGTGTTGCCTCATCAGAACGCGGGTGGGGTATAATCATTGGGTGCTCCACAAAGACAGAGTGAAAAACAAGACCATGACCGGCAGCGAGGTTTGACCCAAATGTTACAACGTCATGTCCCGGCACAGCGGCGCAAGTCCTATGCGGAAGAAGCGATCGCGCTCAGGACGCGGATCGCCCTCTGGAAGTGCGTCCGGCGCGACCGGCACTTCCTCAGTCGCTCCGGCAAAACGATGGAGGAACTGGCGCAGCGCCTGCACATTCAGGCCGCGCGCGCCCGGCTCCGCGCCGACCACGCGCAGGAATTAAATCTGCCGGATCTGACCGCCGCCGACCGGTGGTGGAAGAAGCAGTGGCGGCAGGAAGACACCCGCCACCGGTAAGCCACGCCGTCTGCCGTCCGAACGCCCGGTCCCACACGCGGGCCGGGCCTATTTTTTGCCTGACGCCTTTTTTGCCTGACGCCTTTTTTGCCTGACGCCTTTTTTGCCGGGCAGACGCAAGCGGGGCTTTTCGGCAGGAATCGCGGCGGTCCGAGCCGAACTGGTTTGGGCGAAAGACAGGCGCTTTTTTGGTGAACACCGTGAACGAGAGCCAGCATCCACCCCAGGAGGCGACCGGCGAAGACGCGCCCCTGCCCGCCGGGACGGTGACGTTCCTGATGACCGATGTCGAGGGCAGCGTGCGGTTGTGGGAGGAGTCCTCCGCCCTGATGCGCCGCGCCCTGGCGCGGCACGACGCGCTGGCGGGCGCGATCACCGCCCGCCACGGCGGGCGGCAGATCAAGAGCCGGGGCGAAGGCGACAGTCTGTTCCTCGTTTTCCCCGCCGTCGGCGACGCCCTCCGCGCCGCCTGCGCCCTTCAGCAAGCCTATGGGGCGGAACCCTGGCCGACCGCCGCCCCGCTCCGAGTGCGTATGGCCCTGCACGCGGGGGAGGCCGAGCAGCGCGACGGGGACTATTACGGCGGCGTGGTCAACCGCTGCGCCCGGCTGCGGTCCGCCGCCCACGGTGGGCAGGTGCTGCTCACGGCGATGGCGCGGGATCGAGTGGGGGACGATCTCCCCCCGGAAGCTGCGCTCCGAGACCTCGGCCCGCACCGCCTCCGCGATCTGGGACGCCCGCAGCAGGTCTATCAACTTCTGCACCCCGCCCTGCCGGCTGCGTTCCCCCCGCTTCGCTCCCTGGACGACCCCGCCCTGCCCAACAACCTGCCCTTGCAGCTCACGTCGTTCGTGGGCCGCGACAAGGAACTGGCCGAGGTCAAGGCGCTGCTGGGCCGCACCCGCCTCCTGACCGTCATCGGCGGCGGCGGCGGCGGCAAGACCCGCCTGTGCCTCCAAGTCGCCGCCGATCTGCTCGACGACAGCGGTGAAGGCGCGTGGCTGGTCGAGCTGGCCGCCCTGCATGACCCCGCCCTGGTCCCGCAGGCCGTCGCCGACGCCCTGGGCGTGCGGGAGGAGCCGGGCCGTCCGATCCTCCAAACGCTGACCGACGCGCTGGGGGCGAAGCGCCGGCTGATCCTCTTGGACAACTGTGAGCACCTGCTGCCCGCCTGCGCCGCGCTGGCCGGCGCGCTGGGCCGGCACTGCCCCCATGTCCGTCTCCTGGCTTCCAGCCGCGAGGCGCTGGGGGTGGCGGGCGAGCAGACTTATCGCATCCCGCCGCTGTCCCTGCCCAGCCCGAAAGAGGCGCAGGCCGAAGATGTGTCCGGCTCCGAGGCCGTGCGTTTGTTCGTCGAGCGCGCCCACCTGGTCCAGCCCGCGTTCGCCATCACGGACGGCAACGCCGTCGCTGTCGCCGAGGTGTGCCGCCGCCTGGACGGCATCCCGCTCGCCATCGAATTGGCCGCCGCCCGCGTGCGCGTCCTGGCCGTCGAGCAGATCCGGGTGCGCGTGGACGACCGCTTCCGCCTGCTGACGGGCGGCAGCCGCACGGCCCTGCCCCGGCAGCAGACCCTGCGCGCCCTGATTGACTGGAGCTACGATCTGCTGGACGCGCGCGAGAAGGCTCTGCTGCGCCGCCTGTCCGTCTTCACGGGCGGCTGGACCCTGGCCGCCGCCGAGGCCGTCGGCGCGGGCGCGGACATCATGGATTGGGATGTGCTGGACCTGCTCACCAGCCTGGTGGACAAGTCCCTGGCCGTCTACGACGAGGACGAGGCCGGCGAGTCGCGCTACCGCCTGCTGGAAACGGTGCGCCACTACGCCGCCGATAAGCTGGGCGAGGTTGGCGAAGACGCGGCGGCGCGCGGCCGCCACCGCGACTGGTTCCTCGGTCTGGCCGAGGAGGCCGCCCCAAACCTGCGGGGGCCGCAGCAGGTCCAGTGGCTGGACCGCCTGGAGGCGGACTACGGCAACCTGCGGGCCGCCCTGGACTGGTGCCTCGCACGCGGCGCGGGCGGGGCGGGGAACGCCGAAACCGGCCTGCGTCTGGCCTCGCTGTTGAGCGCCTTCTGGCTGATGCGCGGGCATTTGGCCGAAGGGCGAGCGGTGCTGGACGCCTGCTTGTCCTTGCCGGGGGCGTCCGAGCCGACTCTGGCGCGGGCCAATGCGCTCCATTCGGACGGCATCCTGGCGACCGCCCAGGTGGACCCCCCACGGGCGCAGGCGCTGCACGAGGAGAGTCTGGCGCTGTTCCGCCGGGTGGGGGACCAGGAGGACGTCGCCGGGGCGCTCGAAAATTTGGGGATCGTGTCACGGCTGCGAGGTGATCTGGCGGGGTCACGGGCGCTCCTGGAGGAGAGCCTGGCGATGCGCCGGCGGCTCGAAGACCCGGCCAGTCTCGCCATGTGCCTGGTCAGTTTGGGCGCCCTGCTGGGGTTTCAAGGCGACTTCGCGGGGGCGCGGGCGCTCCTGGAGGAGAGCCTGGCGACGCACCGGCGGCTCGAAGACCCGCGCAGCATCTCCCTTTCCCTCCTCAGCCTCGGGAGCCTCGCCGCGCGGCAGGGCGACCTGGGGCGGGCGCGCGCCCTGCTGCGGGAGTGCCTGCCGATCCAAAGTCAGCTCAAGGACACATGGACCGTCACCCTCTCGCTGGACTGGCTGGCCCTGGTGTTCCAGGGGGAGGGGCAGGTGGACCGCTCCGCCCGGCTGCACGCCGCCGCCGAGGCCCTGTACGCGGCTATCGGCGTGCCGATGAGTCCGATCCTCAAGGAAGCGCGTGATCGGTCGGTGGCCGCCGCCCACGACGCGCTCGGCCCGGAAGCGTTCTCCTCGGCCTGGGAAGAAGGGCGGCAGATGGCGTGGGAGCAGGCCGTGGAGTACGCACTGGCGGCCGGCTGAGGGCGCCGCGCGAAAGGGGGGCGTTCAATTTGACAGGCGCGGCGAGTTTCTGGTAGAATGCCCTCCAAAGCCCCGATCCGGCCGTTTCCGTCGTAGTATGTCAGGGACGCAGCGCCATCAGAAAAGGAAAACCCATGGCAGAAAACAACCCGTCCACCCCCGCCGATCTGCAAGATTTCGATGTGCGGCTGACCGAGCTCCACAACGCCGCCAGGGCGTATGCACAGGCCACTGAAGCGTATGCGCGGGCCGCCGATGCGCTGGGTCGGGCCGCCTTTGACGTCTACGGCGACGCGGACGCCCTGAGCGCTTTTAAACCGCCCTGCGTGTGCATCTGCGTTCGCCCGACTGAGCCCGCGCCGGACGGCCCGGATTCCCGGCAGGACGCCCCGCCGGCAGCGGACCAGGTGTAGTCGGCCCGATGGAAGGCGAGGGGAGATGCCGCAGGTACGCCTCAGCCGCGCGGCCGGCCTGACGACGACCGAAACCGGCGTCCTGCTGCGCTCCGATCTGGGCGCGTTCGCGCTGGAAGGCCGGGACGTGCAGCAGTTCGTGAGCGCGCTGGCCCCGCTGCTGGCCGGCTGGCGGGAGCCGGACGCGCTGGCGGCGGCCCTGCCCGGCTACTCCCCGGCCGGCGTCCTGCGCTTCCTCGCCCTCTTGCAGCAGCGCGGCCTGCTGGAAACGCGGGACGCGGAGGAGGCTGCCGAAGCGCCCGACGAGCGTTTATCGAACGAGCGGTGGCGGGGACAAGAAGAGTTCTTCCGCCGGTGGCCCGACCCGCCCGGCGGGGCGCCCGCCTGGAACCACATGGAGCGCCTGCGCGCGGCGCGCATCCTCGTGGCCGGCCTGGAGCCGTGGGGCGTCGTCGCCGCGACCGAACTTGCGGCCAGCGGGGTAGGCGCGCTGCACCTATTGGATGGGGGCGTGGTGACGCCCGACGATCTGCTCTCGGTCCGGCTTTGGGATCGCAGCCATCTCGGCCGGCCCCGCGCCGACGCTCTGCGGGACGTTCTGGCCCGACAGGCGCCGTGGTGTGCGGCCACATCGGGGCCGCTGGAACTGGACGCGGCGGGCCTGCTTCGGACGTCCGGCGACGAGACGCCCGCTGATGAACAGAAGTTAAGCCTGCTCCTGGCTGCGACCGGCGGGGACGACCTGCGCGTCCTCCACGCCGCCGCCCGTCGCGCGCACTCCCTGGGCCTGCCCTCCCTTTACGGCGCGCTGGAAGGGCTGGAAGCCCGCATCGGCCCGGCCGTCGTGCCGGGCCGGACCGCCTGCTGGAACTGCTGCCGTCTGCGGCTGCTGGCGAACGCCGACCCGCCCGAATCGGCGCATGAGTTACAGGCCGCTCTGCTGGCCGCGTCCCCGCTGCCCCGTCTACGCACCTACCTCGCTCCGACCGCCGCCCTCCTGGGCCACACGCTGGCCCTGGAAGCCATCGCCCTCGTCACCGAATACACCCGCTCCACTCTGACCGGCTGCCTGCGGACGCAGAACCTGGTGACGGGAGAAACGGAACGGCGCCCGGTCATTCGGATGCCCTGGTGCGACGTCTGCGGCGGGGCTGCAAGTTCGGGCGATCCCATGAGCAGCCCGGTGGACTCGCTCGGCGACGCCCGCAGCCCGGAAGAGCTGCGCAGGCGGCTGGCGGGCTGGGTGGACGCGCGCACCGGCATCGTCCGTTCCCTGCTCCTGCGCCCCCTTCCATCTGATGACCCCGAACTGCCCCACATCGCCGTCGCCGTCCCGGCGCGCTATACCGAGGGCCGGCCCGATCCGCAGACGCCCGCAATCAGCTCCGGCCACGGCCTGTCCGCCGTTCGCGCCCTCCTCGGCGCGGCCGGAGAGGCCGTCGAGCGCTACTCGGCCAGTCGCTTCCGATTGGCCGACATGCGCCGCGCCCGCCTTGCGGATCTGCCCGGCCCCGCCCTGGACCCGCGCCTACTTTGCCTCTACAGCGATGACCAGTACGACGCCCCCGATTTCCCGTTCGCCCGGTTCTCGCCCGACCGTCCCATCGCCTGGACCGAGGCGCGCTGGCTGGATTCGGGCGAGCCGGTCTGGGTCCCGGCCCTGCCGGCCTATCTGAACTTCCCCGTTCCGCCCGAAGAAAACTTCTGCCAGGTTTCGTCGAACGGCCTGGCGGCCGGGAGCGGCCTCGAAGACGCCGCCCGGCGGGCCGTGTTCGAGCTGGTCGAGCGGGACGCCTTCCTGCTCACCTGGCTCGCCCGCCGTCCCGGCAGGCGGATCGTGCTGGACGGCACGACCGAGCCGGGTGTTCTGGAAACGGTCCGGCAGCTCGAAGGGCGGTCGTCCGCGCGGGTCGAGCTGTACTTGCTGGATGTGGGCCTGTCCCTCCCCACCGTTGTCTGCCTCGCCTTCGGCGATGGCCGGGACTGGCCGGGCGCGACCCTCGCCCTCGCCGCGCATTCCAGCCCGCGCGTCGCCCTGCGCAAAGCCGTCTTGGAACACGGCAGCGTCGGCACGTCCATCCACCGCGCGATGGTCGAGGGCAGCTATCCCATCCCCGCCCGGCCCGAAGACGTACACACCTTAGAAGACCACGCCCTGTATTACGCGCCGCCCGATCGGGCGAGGGCGTTCGACTTTCTGCGCGGAGGGAGCGCGCCGGCGCCGCTGGAGTCCCTCGTCGAGCCGGAGGCGTTTTCCCTGGACGACTGCGCCCGAAAGCTGTCCCAGGCCGGTATTCGGGTGGCGATCGCCGACGTCACCAGCCCGGACGTCGCCCTCGGCCCGTTCCGGGTCGCGCGCGCCCTGGGGACGCACATGCAGCCGATTGACTTCGGCCACCGCCTGCGACGCCTGGGCAACCCCCGCTTACAGGCGCTGCTGACGGACGGCCCGAACCCCGACCCGCACCCCCTGGCCTGAACGGCCTGCGGAGACACGCCGCGCAGGGCGATCCGCTCGGACGCCCCGCTGACGCTTGACGGTCTCCGCCGCCTGTGCTAGAATGAGGCATGAACAGCCTCGTCCCCCAGCTCGCCGTCCAGATGTATACCGTGCGCGACTTCACCGCGACGGCCGCCGACCTGGCGGCGACCCTCGCCAAAATCCGCGCCATCGGTTACCCCGCCGTGCAGCTTTCCGCCGTCGGGGCGATGGCGGGCGACACGCCCGCCGTCTCCGCCCCCCAGGCGCGACGGATGCTGGACGACCACGGCCTGCGCTGCATCGCCACGCACCGGAATTGGGACAATCTGGCGCAGAACACGGACCAGGAGATTGTCTTCCACCACGAGCTTGGCTGCGACTTCGCCGCCGTCGGCAGCCTGCCGCGCGCCTATGCCGAGGCGGGCGCGGCGGGCTACGCCGCCTTCGCCCGGGACGCCGCCCCGGTCATCGCGCGCCTTAAAGAAGCCGGCCTCCGCTTCGGCTACCACAACCACGCCCATGAGTTCGAGCGCGTCGGGTTCCAAAACGGCGGCCCGCGCACCCTGTTCGACATCTTGGTAGACGAGGGCGGCCCCGACCTGTGCCTGGAGCTGGACCTCTACTGGGTCGGCCACGCCGGGCTGAACCCGGAGCGGCTGGTCGCGCGGTGCGCGGGCCGCGTCCCCGTGATCCACGTCAAAGATAAGGAGATCGCCGGCGGCCAGCCCGTTATGGCCCCCGTCGGCGAGGGCAACCTGGACTGGCCGCGCCTCCTGCCCGCCTGCGCCGCCGCCGGGGTCGAATGGTACGCCGTCGAGCAGGACGTGTGCCGCCGCGACCCCTTCGACTGCCTCGCGTCAAGCTTCCGCTTTCTAAGCGAGATGCGGTAAGTAAGAAAAACCGGCACTGGAAGTGCCGGTCTACTGTTGAATGGAAGTGCCTCCGGCACTAAAGAGAGGTCACCATACGCCTATCCTTAGTCGCGGAGCGACTTCCACTCAGGAGTAGACCGGCACTTCCAGTGCCGGTTCTTGCATGTCTTACGAAAGCCCCCGCACGAACTCCAGCACCTGCCTGGCGTGCTCTTCCACCTTGACGCGCGGGTAGACGCAGGCGATCTTGCCCTCTTTATCAATCACAAACGTCGTCCGCTCGATGCCCCAGTACGTTTTGCCGTAATTGTTCTTTTCCTTCCACACGCCGTAAGCCTCAGCCACCGCGTGGTCGGTGTCGGCGAGCAGCGGGAAGGGCAGGGCGTGTTTCTCGGCGAATGCGACGTGCGAAGCCTGGTCGTCCGGGCTGATGCCCAGGATCGTCCCGCCCGCCGCCGCAAAGTCCGGCCCCATGTCTCGAAAATTGCACGACTCGGTCGTGCAGCCCGGCGTGTCATCCTTCGGGTAGAAATACAGGACGACGGCCGATTTGCCCCGACAGTCGGCCAGGGACAGCCGCATCTCGCCCTGCCGGGTGACGGCGGGGATGCGAAAATCAGGGGCGGGATCGCCCACGGTCAGTTCAGCCATTGAAGAGTCTCCTGAAGTATGCCGGGCCGCTTGACGCCCGGCGGCGTGTGTGTTAAAATGGGGCTGCACGAAAGGACAATTTGAACCATGCAGTCTCTTCGACGAATCATAACCCTCTGCCTGCTGGGGGCCTCCGCGCTCCTCCTCCTCGCCGGCTGCGGCGGGGGCGGCGGCGGTAACGGCAACACCACCAGCCCCGGCACGACCGGAACCACAGGCACGACGGGAACCACGGGCACGACAGGAACGACGGGGACCACGGGCACGACGGGAACCACAGGCACCGGCGGCGGCGGCGCCCCAAACTCGGTCAGCGTGGTCGAGCCGGACGGCCTGACCGCTTCGTTCTCCGAAAATACCAACGCCATCAGCGTCGGCGGCAGCGTCACCTACACCCTGACCCTGACCAACACCACAGCCGCCGCCGTCTCCATCCTCTACAGCGCCGCCGTCCCGACCCAGCCGCCCGCCGGCTTCATTGTGCGGGACCCCTCCGGCAACCAGATTCCCGGCTCGGTCCCCGGCCCGCCGCCCCTCGACACCCTCTCGCTCGCGCCCGGCCAGTCCCTCACCAGCACCCAGACCATCTCCGGGTACACAGTGCATGGCGCCTACAATGCGACCGCGACCTTCAGTGACGGCGGCGCCTTCGTCACCCTCACCCCCCTCTCCGTCGCTGTGCAGTGACGGGAGCGGGTAGTTGAAACCGCAGGAGTAACCGGCACTGGAAGCGCCGGTTACTCCTTCCTCCCCTCCCGCTGCGGGCGCTCCCAGATCGTCTCCGGGGCGCCCACGCGACTGTTCACCAGCCGCGCCAGCACGAACAGGTGGTCGCTCAGGCGGTTCAAATACCGCGCCACCTCTGGGTTGACCGCCTCCGCCTGCCCCAGCCGCACCAGGCACCGCTCCGCCCGGCGGCAGCCCGCCCGCGCCTGGTGCAAGGCCGCTCCGCCCGGCGACCCGCCCGGCAGGATGAAATGCCTGAGCGGCGGCAGCTCGGCCTCGAACCGGTCAATCTCCGCTTCCAGCCGCGCCGTCTCCTCCGCCTGCACGCGCGGCACGGTTTCCCCCTTCGCCAGCGGCGTCGCCAGGTCCGCCCCGACCTCAAACAACTCTCCCTGAATCCGCGTCAGCGTCGCCCGCGCTTCGGCGTCCTCGATCAACGTCAGGGCGACCCCCAGGAGGGCATTGCACTCATCCACCGTCCCATACGTCTCCACCCGCAGCGCATCCTTCAGCACCCGCTGCCCCCCGTACAGGCTCGTCTCCCCCCCGTCGCCCTCTTTGGTATAGATTTTCATGGTTGGCTACTCTTTGTCCTGTGCAACAATCGCTTCTACGTCGTATCCATGCTCGATTGCGCGCTGCACTCGTTCATAAGATTGAGGCACTTCTACTTGCCATTTTGGTGTTCGTAAGGTTTGTTTTTCGCGCGGGAGTAACCAAGCCCGTAGTCCGTAAGTTTCTTCTAAAGAACAATAAAAGCGGGTGTTGATGTCAAGTGTCATCTGAAGTGTCTGCTGCTTAATGGGCCGTTTTGCATTTACGAACCGCAAAATGTCTCCATAAGTGAGGGCTTTACCTGCACCTCTCAACGCTTCCGCAATTATGTCGGTGTAGGCGTCTACCGATGACAAACCCCATGACGTTAAGCCATAGGTGCCTTGATCAACATAGGCGAACTTATCAGAGTTGCTGAGTAGTACGTTGTGAATTCCTTTCACGCTAAGACTATCTCGACGCTCCAGGTTTTCCGCTCTCCGCGCAATTTCTGCGTAATGGAGTGGAATATTCGCATCAGCAAGTACCGCCTCCGCCAATTCCTCATAGGTCCACTTCCGTTCTTGCTCTTCTTGTTGCCGCCGCCGTTCGCGATCTTGCTCACCTACTTTGGGATGTTTGAGAACACCAGGCAGCAAATAACATGCGGCATAAGTCAGATTGGGTAGATGCCTCTCTATGCCGCCAAGATTGATCCGCACAAGCGCCCGTAAAATGATAAACAACTGCCGGATTTCTTTACCTTGTGTGTTTTCCCATCCCATATCTGCGAGGATTTTTCTGTAAGGAAAAATCGCCTCATTGATCGTGGTTGCCTTTTCGAGTGATGACCATTCACTGAAAATCTGCTCATCCAACCGTGATAAAGGACTGATTACACTATGTATGCGTTTCTCCACTTTTGCCAAGGCCTTGTATTCAATTTGTCTCACTCGCTCTCGCGTGACACCTAAATCTGTAGCGACCTCATCAAGTGAATGGCGCTTACTAAAACCGTGGCGCTTTTCCAATACCTCCCATACCCGGTCATTGAGGTCAAGTCTGTTTGTGATGGAAGATAAGCTCAGATTTTGAGCTTGATGTGGCCCTTGTAAAACGAAAAACTCATCAACATGACGCCAAACTTCTTTGTTGATGCCAAACACATAGATGAGCGCTTCCAAGCGTCTGAATCCCTCGTTAGGAGTATGGTTATTCTCTTCTGTGGTCATAGCTTGGTGAAAATTACCCCTCTAGAAGAGGAAGCAGTGCCGTGGCTATGGCTTGTGCCAGAAACGGAGGAACTGCGTTGCCAACATGCCGACGTTGAACTGCCTGACTTCCGAAGAAGCGGAAGTTATCTGGAAAACTTTGTATACGCGCTACTTCCCTTACTGTGATGACACGGTTGTCACGGTAATGTGTGAAGCGGCCTGAGCCGGGGTTTTGCGTCTGTGTTGTGATTGTCATCGCGGGCTGATGCGGATCAAGACGGGCATAAGCACCTCTGAAATAGTCTTTACGGCGTAATGGATGAGCGGCCATTTCCTGTGGTGTATCACCTGGCTTTAAGGACGAGATGGCCGCAATCATCTCAGGGGAATGGTTGGGAGCAATATGATTGAATAGGCGAGCTTCATCACGTCTCAATACCCTCTGGTACTCGCTGGTAGGCTCGTTGGTTAAGATAGTTTCTTGATTACCCTCGCCAGCCTCCAAGTTGGGTAAATCATCAATCGCTTCGCCAACAGTAGTCGGGGCTAAAGGTTCCCGCCAAAATCTATAACCGTCGTTGTCAACTTCCATGGAACGCGGCACAAACCGCTGTTTGTCAGCCAGTCGGAGGTCATCAAGGAGAATGCTTCTACTAGGCCAATCAAGGTCTTTTCGGATTGCAAGAGTGAAACAGCGCATACGCATCTGTGGGACGCCAAAGGCTGCGGCACTAAAGTTCATTACCTCAGTGTCGTATCCTGCGTCTGCCATACGGACGCGGACACGCCCCAGCAATCTTCCCTCTTGCGCCCTGCTAAATTCGGGGACATTTTCGATTAGAACGATTTTGGGCAGTAATGCTTTGGCAAAATTACAGACATGAAAAACGAGTCGGCTGTCAGCATCTAGTTCTCTCTTACCAGCAGCCGAAAATGTCTGACAGGGTGGTGCTGCAAGTAAAACGTCTACATCCCTCGGCCCTATGCCTGCTTTGCCAAGCAGTATTTTTGACTCATCCTCTTTGAGCGAGTCTCCAAAGCTATGGTGCAGGAAGCGTGATTTTGGGAAGTTCCAGGCGAATGCTTCTTCCAAGGTCGGATCGGCATCCACGGCTGACACCAGCTCTATAGCACGCTTCGAGGGGGCTTGAAGCCAGCCCAATGATAAACCACCTATGCCGGAGAAAAGATCAACGATACGGATTGGTGATGCTTGGTAAAAGAGATCGTCCGTCACTCCATTGTGCCTGTTCAACTGAGCAATTCCTCGATGAGATCGAGAGGGATTTCAGTCAAAAATCTGTTAGAAAACTCGCTCAACGAGTTCTCTATGTAGTCGAGCGGCATTTCGGATTCTCTGCGCTGTAATATTCTCAGTCCTTCTCGTTGCACAACGTCACGGAACATAAAGAACTGATGGCTTTTGAACGCGCTGCCTTTGGCTCCCCCATGATTGATCGCCTCTTTGGCGAAAGGGTGTTCAGTATTTATCCACCAAACATTATGTTCCTTGTCTATGTCATCTTGTTCAAGTGGTGGGTGGCGATCCGTCAGATTCTTTGAAGTTCCATCGGTCTTTGAGGGGTCGGCGTCAATACCGCTTAACAGGACTTGTGGAAACTTGGGACGTTTCACCGGCTGGCTGTTGCCAGGCACTTCCAGTGTTCCGCCTTCCCCAGCACTGCCGCCCGTTTCTTTCGGTGGTGCTTCGGGTGTTTTACCGTGTTTTTCTTCTCCGGTCCTGATTGGCCCTGTGCCCTTGCCGGAACCTCCTGGCCCGCCACCTGTAGAATCGTCTACAAGATCAATCAGTATGGACGTTTGCAGTTCTTGTAGAAAACGCTTTGCGTGTTGGTTTAGTGCATCGTTGAGTAAAGCGGCGATTTGCAGTTCAGAACGAGGTTTGGAGTCCTTCTGATGCTCTTCTACCGCCTTGATTCGCTTCCACACATTCTCGCCGACCCAAGAAAGAAGTGCCTCAGTTGTAGATGAGGGAATGAGTTTTTCCCGGTCATTTTCAACAAGTGCATCAGTCTTTGGAAAGGACAATTCTAACTCTCCATACAAGAAGCTGAGGAGAGGGGAAGGCGGTAGCGCGGGTATCTCCTTGAAAGGGTAGAACGCGATAGGATTTCCTGCACCGTCCATAACAAAAATGCTGTTGCGGTCTTTAAGCCTTCCAGTTAGCTGGCTGCCGCTCTTTCTCACACGCAATGTGCCTGCGGTTGTTGCTCCTTCTGCAAGAGAAGCGTCAAGGATAAGGCCAATTGGTAATGCTTCTTCCTGAACATTCCATTCGGGATCATCCTCAATGGCTTCCGGTTGCAAGCGTGGGATACGCAAACTTCCGTTTGAAAACACAGAGATAGACAACTCCCGGATTGGCCTTCGTGCCTGGGGTGCATCGCGCATCTCCTCTACCAACTTCTCGAAGTTCCAGCGACCACCATTTATAACATCATTAGAGGAATAAACCTGAACGCCACGTCGCCCGACCAAGACAGTTAGACCGCGTTGACCTGCTTCAAGTTCTGCGACTAATCCTTGTTCATTAGCCTCCATATATTGGATTTGGTTTTCAGCACCCCCCAACCCTTCAGAAGTCGGGAGAGCGGATTGTAGTGCCTCGCGCCAGGTCATGGGAGCATCCTTAAGTTCCCACTCGCCAGTCGTGCCATCGCCTTTTTTATCTACAATCAGGCTCGTAGTTTTTCCGTCGCGCCACGTCAAGAAGCGGGCACCACTACGCCACATCTCACGCATATAGAATTTGCCGCCATTACCGTGTCCCCCAGTAACAGCCGCTGTGTTCGTTGCACCACCCAAAGTTGCGGCCGAACGACTTCCCCAGTGTAGAAAGAAGTTTTGGATGTTGTGGAGGGACGCACCCCCAAAATCAATGACGGTTAGATTAGGTCCTGATTTGGAATTAGGAGCATCAATCAGATTTACAAAAACGGGCCAGTTGCCGGTTCTGGGTTCATTCCCTTGTTCCCGCAGCCGGAGGTAGTTATCAAGGCTGTTTTTGAGCCATTCAGCAGTGCCTTTAGCGTGCTTGAACTTAAACGATTTACCAATCGTTTCAAGAATATCTGGACTGATTTCAGTCGGTATGCGATCTCGTCCCGCCATTACGCTGATGCTCCCTTTAATAGCCCCTCGAAATTGTCAACTAGAAAATCGGCTAAAGCAGCCAGATCGTCAGCACCCTCAATGCCTATGTCGGAAGCCCGTTGAATAGCTTCCCGTGCGAAATTGACTTTCAATTTCCTATCTTCAACTTTAGTGCCCGTGCTGAATTGAAAAAACACGCGAGCATCGTAATCAACCAACTTTTCCTGCTCACCCGCCTTCCATGTAGCAAATGCTCGTGATCCCTGTGCATGTTTGATAAAGTTGCCTTCCTCGCGTGACAGCCTACTCTTGTCATGGGCCGGCATAGGAGGGGTCGCTTGAAGCGAAGCTAGAACTTCGGCAGCATGAGCGACGCCTTTGTCCGTCAACCGGAATACCTTGTTACCCAGTGAAGTTATTAACCCTTCGTCCTTCAACGGACCGTTGTATAGTTTCTTATGAACATCAGAGGCGTCGGGATACTCGCGATGATTTCTCAGGCTGAAACTCTCTGGAAAATCCTTCCAGAGTTGAATTACGAGTTCTTCATAAGGGACTTTATTTGTAGTGCCGCCCGACACATGATAAAAGGATACCAAAATCATGTCTTGTTGTTTTAGCGGTTGGGGAGCAGAAGCGCCTGACATTGCTGGCATATCCTTGACTGGAAGGTCTCTGACTGAGGCTATCGAAAAAAGAGGGGTTTTGTCGCTGACTTGACGCACAAAGTATACAATAAGCATCGGAAGATGTCAACAGCAAACCCTGAACCATGTTTGGCGTCGGGCATGGAGGCTAAATCTCTTGCCAGCGGCGGGCAGTGATGAAGCGCGAGATATGGCCGACGTTAGTTGTGGCGACGACGGCTTCGCCAGGCGCGTAGCCCAGTGAGAGGGCTTGGGCGGCGAGGAGGACGTCGCCATCGAGCGCGTGGGGGTCGGCGGTCGGTCGTCCGGCTTGGCGCACCTGTGCCCAGAGTTGGGCGGCGTGGCGCAGGACGGGTGTGGTCAGCGCGAGGTAGTCTAAGTTGGATTGCAAAGAGTCAAGGCGGGCGACACTGGCGACCAGCCGGGCCTGAAGCAGCTCGCGCCGGACTTCGTAATCGGAGATCTCCGGGAGGAAGACTTCGATCCCGGCAGTGACCTGGGTACGCACCCATTGGAGGCAGGCCAGGCCTTCGACAGAGACTTTCGGGTTAGCGAGCAACCCAAGCGGGCCGGTGTCCAGAATGATGGCGCGCACAGAGACAGTCACTGGCCGTCGCTCCCTTCATCCAGGCTTTCCCCAGTCTCGACATTCCAGCGGCGGAACTGCACGACAGATTCAGGGCCGACGCGCTGAAGATGCTCCCCGGCGCGGCGCTGCTCGTCTTCTTCACCGTCCAGCATCTTGTCGAGGGCGGCAAGCGCGCGGGCGCGGCCTTCAAGGGTATGGGTACGGCGGATAATACCGGTGTCTGTCTCAGTGCCCATTGAGACGTTGCCGGCGCGCATGACACCGGGCGGTGGGGTATCACCGTTGCTAGACCCATGTAGCGCGGCAAGAGCGTCTTCGCGGCGAATCAGCCAATGTTTGCCACCTTCCATTTTCTGCGCCGCGAGACGACCATCTTTGATGCGACTGAGGACCGACCTTTCACCCAGACGGAACAACTCCGCGACCTGGCGTACCGTCATCAGATCACTTGCTGGGAGCAAAGTTTGCACGGCGTCACCTCCGCTTGGATTATAGCACGATTTACAGAAAAATACTGCATTTTCATTAAATTACAGCTAATTAACATTCTTGCAGAGATGTTAAGGAGAAGCAGGGCTAATAATTTAAAAAGCTAAAAGGCGAGACTGTAGCACAGTGGTATTTTTAATCTCGCACTGCCATAGAATCAGCACCTGCCAGCCAGTTTCCTCCAGGCTTTGAACGGCGCAGTGGTCGCGTGCAATGTTGCGGTCAATCTTGGCGTTCCAAAATCGTAAGTGGTTCCAAGACGGAATAATCTTTTTCGGGTATAATAGTAGACAGATGCAATTACTTCTAAAAAGGAAGGTTGGGACTTATAACAACACGAAATTTGTCAAAACGAACTCCCATCCATAGCAGGCTTGCATCAAGGGAAGAAATGGGAATAAGCAGGGAAGGGTAGTGACGGCCACAGATGCTTCCCCAGAGGCTTATCCATGACCGATGCGCTGGATTTGGTTCGTGAACTCGTCGCCCTCCCCGGCCCGCCGGGGCAGGAGGGGATGGTGCGGAAGGCCGTCACCGCCCATGCCGGCCGGCTGGGGTGCGCGCAGGAAACGGACGCGCGGGGGAACCTGCTCCTGAGCCTGCCCGGCGCGGGACGTATCCCGGATCATCCCGAGGTCGTGGTGATGGCCCATTTAGACGAGATCGCTCTGCTGGTCGTGCGGGTCGAGGACGACGGGCGGCTGGCCGTGACCAACCTGGGCGGCGCGTACCCGTGGAAGTGGGGCGAAGGGCCGGTGCAGATTCTCGCTTCGAGCGGGCCGCTGACGGGCATCCTGTCGTTCGGCAGCATCCACACCAACGACCCCGCCAGCCTCGCCGCGCAGGCGCGGGAGCGGGCGCTGATCTGGGCGGACACGCGGGTCTGGACGGGGCGAACGGCGGAAGACCTGGCCGCGTTGGGCGTCCGGGCGGGGACGCGCGTGGTCCTGCATCCCTCGCGGCGGGCGGTGACGGAGCTGGGCGACTTCGTTGCCGCGCCGTTCCTGGACGACCGCGCGGACCTTGCCGCCCTCCTGCTGGCATTAGAGGCCGCAGGCGGCTGGGACCCGGAGCGCGTCCTGTTCGCGGCGACGGCGGCGGAGGAAGTCGGCGGACACGGCGCGCTGTGGCTGCTGCGTCAGCGCCCCGCCACGGTCGGGATCGCGCTGGAGATCGGGCCGCGCGTGCCGGAAAGTCCGTTCCCCCTGGACGATCAGCCCACGGTTTGGGTCAACGATGGGTACAGCGCCATGCAGGCGGCGGACATTGACCGGGTGGCGCGGGCGGCGCAGGGCATCGGGCAGAGGCCCCACTTTCAGGCCCTGTCGCGCGGCGGCAGCGACGCCTCCTGCGCGGCCTCGCACGGGCTGGTCGCCCGGCCCATCACGCTGGCCTTCGCGGCGGAAAACTCGCACGGGCACGAGATCATGCACCGGAACGCCGTCCCGAACCTGGCCGCGCTGCTGACGGCGACGCTGACGGAAGTTTTGGCTACGGAAGTTTTGGCTACGGAAGTTCTGGGGGAGGGGACTGGTGAGTGATATTTTCGAGGTGCGGCTGAACCCGCAGTATTACGACTTCGATCCGTCCGGCATCGCGCACAATGTCGTGTATATCCGCTGGCTCGAAGATGCGCGGCTGGCCTTCCAGAGCGCCAGCGTCTGGCCGCCGGACCGGCTGTACGCCGCCGACATCGCCGCTGCGCTGACCCGCACCGAGATCGTTTACAAGCGGCCCGTCCGCCTGTCCGACCCTGTGGCGCTGCGGGTCTGGGTCACGCACGTCGGCAAATCCGCCCTGTCGCTGGCCCTGCGTTTCTTCCACCCCGAAACGGGATTAGAATATGCCCGCGCCGAGCAAAGCGGCTGCTTCGTCCGACGCTCCACGGGCCGCCCCGTGGCGATGCCCGCCGAGTTTTGGGAGTTCTGCCGGAACTATCTCGCCCGCATCGGCCTGCCGGAAGAAGCCGGGAAGTGAACTTTTCCCCGCCGCCGATGGTATAAAACCGTAAGAGGTAATGAATTTATGAATATGACACGCCGAGACTTCGTGAAGAACTCGCTGCTGGGGGGCGTCGCCGCCGGCGGGGCGCTGCTCCTGGGCCGGGCCGGCCTGATGGGGGCCGCCGACGCCAAACCCGCCGTCGCGCACCGCTTCGCCGTCGTCAAGACCGACGCCGAATGGAAGAAGATTCTGACCCCGACCCAGTACCACGTCCTGCGCGAGTCGGGCACCGAGCCGGCCTTTTCGGGCCAGTACGAGGCGAAGGGCAAGGGCGCTTACGAGTGCGCCGCCTGCCACAACCCGCTGTTCAGCACGGACGCGCAGTTCGACTCGGGTACGGGCTGGCCGAGCTACTGGAAGCCCCTGACCAAGACCAGCGTCTTCACCCAGACGGACAACAGCCTGGGCATGACCCGAGACGAAGTCGTCTGCGCCCGCTGCGGCTCACACTTAGGCCACGTCTTCAACGACGGCCCGCCGCCGACGGGCCTGCGCTACTGCATGAATTCGGTGGCGATGAAGTTCGTGCCGAAGAAGTAAAGCGCCGTCAAGGCGAATGCGTGTCGGGGCGGGGTCTCCCCGGCCTGTTTTCTTGTCGCCTGCTCTTGTCGCCCGTCCGGTTTAGCGGATTTTCCTGCGGGGCACACCAGGAAGGCGGCGGGCGATACCGCCGCCGAGGCTTCACAGGAGAACACCAATGACACTTTTAGAGCAGCAGGACCCAAAGACGCAGGAACAAGGGCCGCCGGAAGGCGCGGAGCCGATTGCGCCCCCCGGCAACGAAGCCGACATGAACATCAAGGCGAACTACGGCGAAGACACCTATGTCGGCAGCGAGAAACTCCGGGACCGGGTCGCCCTCATTACCGGCGCGGACTCAGGGATCGGCCGCGCCGTGGCCCTCGCATTCGCCCGCGAGGGCGCGGACGTGCTGATCTCCTACCTCAATGAAGACGAGGACGCCCAGGAGACCGCGCGGCTGGTGACCGAATCCGGCCGCAAGGCCGTTGTCATGCCGGGCGACATCTCGCAGGAGGCGCACTGCCGGAAGCTCGTGCAGCGCGCGATGGATGAGTTCGGGAAGCTCGACATCCTGGTCAACAATGCCGCCTTCCAGCGGACGCATGAGAGCATCGCCGAAATCCCGTCCGAGGAGTGGGACTATACGTTCAAGACGAACATCTACGCCATGTTCTACTTGTGCAAGGCAGCCCTGCCGCTGATGCGATCCGGCGGGTCCATCATCAACACCAGCTCGATTGAGGCCGTCCAGCCCGACTCGATGCTGCTGGGCTATGCCGCCACCAAAGCCGCCATCGTCAACTTCACCAAAGGCTTGGCCCAGGAAGCCATCAAGAGCGGCGTCCGGGTCAACTCCGTCGCTCCCGGCCCGGTCTGGACGCCCCTCATCCCCTCGACCATGCCGCCGGAGCAGGTGAAGACGTTCGGCAAGGACACGCTGCTGGAGCGCCCCGCCCAGCCGTCTGAACTGGCCCCGGTGTATGTCCTCCTGGCTTCGCAGGAGGCCAGCTACATCACGGGCATGATCTACGGCGTCACCGGCGGCGACCCCATCGCCTAAACAGACGCGACAGTCGGCGCCGTCGTTCAGGCGGGGCCACTGCCGGAGCCGCGCCGTACATAGGCAGCAAACAAGCATCTAGCGCAGCAGCTTCCGCGCTTCCTCGCGCAGTGTCACCAGGTCCAGCCCGGCGTCGGTGAGCCGCCGCAGCGGCTCCGTTTCCGGCCCGCCGTGCAGGTAGGTCTGGAAAGCCAGCGTCCAACCCTCTTCCTCCACCTGTTCCCAATAGGAGGCGACGCCCTGCTGGCCGTGGGCGACGGCCCAGAGGGTGGGGGAGGCGCCGTAGCCGAGCGCTTCCGCCAGGAACGTGTGCAAAATCTCATGCTCGCGAGACAGGCCCTCCAGATCATCGCCGTAGCCGAACCGCGCGGCCTTGCCCCGATACTCGTCGCTGTCCTCGGGCATGGCCTCGACGCGCGTGCCGTCATGGAAGCAGGTTTCGGTGTAGCCGGGCGAGGAGTTCACCCAGCAGTGGCGGAAGTGGAGCGTCTTCGTTAGGCGCGGGATCAGCCCCGTCGCGGCCTGAAACTGCCCGGCGTCCCAGGTGCGGACGCTGGACGGGTTCGCCGGGTCCGGCTCGCACAGGTAAATCTCGCTTCCGGGACGGCCGGTGACCCGCAGGCCGCTTGCCCGCAGCATGGCCTCGACGCCCGCGCGGTTCGGCGCCCACCAATTGGTCGGGTCGCCGGCAAATTTATGTTCCAAAAACGCCATGCGCGGCCAGCCCGGCGCGAGCAGGCGCTCCCGCTCGGTGTACGGAGGGTCCCAGGTGTCCTCGGCCACCTCCTCGCCCGGCACCGTCAGCGTCTGGAAGAGCAGCCGCTTTTTGACCTTCCGCGCGACGATGTCCAGGCCAAGCATCGGGTAGCGCAGGTGGTAGAAGACGCCCATGAACAGTACCAGGTCATACGTCTCCCATGTCGAGGCCAGGTCATAGACCTGCTTCTGCTCGAACTGTACCTGTGATTCCAGCCCAAACCGTGCCGCCGCCCAGCGCGCCTGGGCCAGAAAGTGCGGGTCGCTGTCAATCCCCGTCACCTGCGCCCCGCGCTTCGCCAGCTCGAACGCATAAAAGCCTGCGTTGCAGCCGATCTCGAGCGCGCGCCAGCCGGTCAAGTCTTCGGGCAGGTGCGGCGCGATCTGCCGCCATTTAAAGGCCGGAAAATCCCCCAGCCAGTGGTCGGGAAAGGTCTGCGTCCCGTCCGGCAGGTGCAGGTTTTGGAACCACGGGCCGAGCGCAGCGATTTCATCGGACATCATGCGGGCGTTGTCTCCCTTGCTTCATTCAGATAACTTTCCAGTTCCGCCGCCCGGTGCGCAGCCGTATGCGCGGCCAGGACGCGCGCCCGCGCCCGCGCGCCGATGGCGCGTCGCTCCTCTTCCGGCACTTCGCGCAGGGCGCGCAACGTCTCTTCGGGCGACCGCGTGACCATGATTTCCGTATCCAGGGCGAAGAACGTCTCCAGCCCGTCCCAGTAGTCGCTGAGGATCGGGACGCCGCAGGCGGCGGCCTCGAAGAGCCGGACGCTCGGCGAATAGCCGACCGCGACCATGTCCGCCCGCGTGATGTTCAGCGTCCACCGCTGCCGGTTGTAGAACGCCTGGTGCGCAGCGGGCGGCAGGTGCTCGATCCGGGCGACATTAGTCGGCCAGGCGATGGTGTCGGGATACTGCGGCCCGGCGACGATGAATCGGCCTTCCGGCCACTGCCGGGCCGGCTCGATAAGTAGTCGGTCCAGCGGCGGCTGCCGGTCGTCGCTGTACGTCCCCATGTACCCCAAGTCCCATTCGGGCGGGGCGTCCTGCGGCGCGTAAAGCGCCGGGTCTACGGAGCAGTAAAAAGGCCGGGCGCGGGGCGAACCGTACTCCCGTTCCAGCCGCGTCAGAGCCGGGCCGCCCGCGAACGACAGGTAGAGGTCATAGCCGGGGATCAGTTCCGGCGAAAGGTATTCAAAGTCGCCCCGCGCCAGCTTCGCCAGAGTGACGGGCGTGTCTATGTCGTAAAAGGCTTTAACGCCCCGCGCCGTCCGTTGCGCCCACTGCCCGACGGCGACGCCTTCGGGGACATACGAGCCGACGACAACGGCGTCAGCGTCGCGTACTTCGGGCGCGAACCGCCCCGGAAGCTCCGTCAGGCTGCCGTACAACTCGGTCCGGCCATAGGGCGGGTGGGGGAGATCGCGGTTGTCGGCATACCAGGGAACGTCCCGCTCCAAGAACAACACGTCATGCCCGCGCGCGGCCAGCTCGCGCACCAGCCCGCGAAACGTGGTTGCGTGGCCGTTGCCCCACGACGACGTGATGGACAGGCCCAAGATGACGATGCGAAGCGGCTTCATAGCCTCAGTACCGCCTCTAACTCTGCGACCCGATGGGCGTAGGTGTGTTCCGCCAGCACCCGCCGCAACGCGGCCTGCCCGAGCTCACGCGCCCGGCTGGGCGTCAGGTCCCGGACGATGCGGGCGACCTCGTCCCCGTCATGCGCGACGAGTATTTCCCGCTCCGGCGCAAAGAACATCTCGATCCCCTCCCAAAAATCGGTAATCAGGCACGCCCCCGCGCCCGCCGCCTCGAAGACGCGCGTCGCGGGTGAAAACCCGTACCGCGCCATCGAGCTGCGGCTGACGTTCAGCACGGCGCGCGGCGTGACGTTGAAGGCGTTGTGGTCCTGCGTGTAAACATGGCCGACATAGGCGACGTTTGGCGGCATCGCCTTGTCTCCCCAGCCGCTCCCGCCCAGCAGGAACTTCTCGTTGGGGAGTTCCGCCGCTGCCTTCAGGAAGAACTCCTCGACGCGCGATTCCCGGTCCGGCAGGCGGTTCCCCAGAAAGCCCAGTGTGGCCGCAAAGCGCGGATCGGGCGGGACGGGCTGGTGGGTGTGCGGGTCCAGGGCGTTGTAGATCGGGACGCACCCGCGTGCGCCCAGCGCCCGGTACGCCTCCACGACCGGATCGCCCCCGCCATAGGTCAGCACCAGGTCATAGCGCGGGATCAGGGCGCGGAACGGGTCGCGGGGATCGTTCTGCACCCGCTCCAGCGTCGCGGGCGCGTCCACGTCCCAAAAGGCGACCAGGGAGCCGGGTCGTTTGAGGTCCAGCACGGCGGCTTCCAGCAGTTCGTCAAAAACGCCGACACCGCTGGCCTTGACGACCAAATCCGCCCCACGCGCGTCTTCCAGCGCGGCCAAGACGCCGCCTGTGCCTTCGCCCGCATAGACCACGACTCTGGCCCAATGGGGGTCGGCCATGTCTCGGTGCTGCTGGCGCTCGTAAGCGTCCGGCTCATAAAACGTGACCCGGTGCCCGCGCTCCTGCATGGCGCGGATGACGCCTCGGTAATAGGTGGCCGCCCCGTTCCAATAGGCAGACACGAGGCTGGAGCCGAAAAAGGCGATATTCATACGATGTGTAGCCCTAAGCGTGCCCGGCACTGGAAGTGCCGGTCCCCTCGCAAGTGGAAGCGCCTCCGGCACTGAGGAGAAGCCCCCGTAGGGCAGGGCTTGTCCCTGCTCTCTTTCTTTGTCCCTGCTCTTTCTTCAGTCGCGGAGCGACTTTCACGCAGAATAGACCGGCACTTCCAGTGCCGGGACCTTGCTCACGCCCCCGCCAGTTCCTCCCAAATCCCCAGCAACTCGTCCACCCGATGCGCGCAGGTGTGCCGCCGCCGGATCGTCTCCAATCCATGCGCGGCCACCGAAGCCGCCAGCGCGTCATCGGCCAGCACGGCCTTCAACTGCGCCCGCATCTCCGCGCCGTCACGTGCCACCAGGAAGTCCTGGCCGGGCGTGAACAGCCCTTCCACGTCGTCCCAGGGCGCGGACACCAGCGGGATGCCGCAGGCCAGCGCCTCGAAGACGCGGATCGTCGGGATGCCGGGCAGGACGCGCGTGTACGGGCGGCGCGGGACATGGATCGTGACCCGGTAGCGGGCGAAGACTTCCGGGGCCTGGTAATTGGGCAGCCAGCCGGCGTACTCAATGCCCGCCCCGGCCAGCGCCTTTTTCGCCGCATCGGGGTAGCGGACGCCGTGGACGCGCGCCTTCAGGCGCAGGGCGCGGACAGGCTGGAGCAGGAACTCGTGCAGCTCCTGGGTGCGCTCGTCGTCGCCCCAATTGCCGATCCAGACGAGATCGCCTTCCTTCTTGACGCCCGGCAGGGGACGGAAGACGCGCGTGTCCGCCGCCTCGTGCCAGGTCCAGGCGCGCTTCGCCCAGCCTTCCCGGAGATACAAGTCGCGGATGACGTTGCCGAAGGCCAGGACGCCGTCATAGCGGCTCAGGTCATAGGCAACTACGCCCTTGCGGTCGGTGACGGCGCGGTGGTGCGTGTCGTGGAACAGCAGCCGGTAGTCGCGCGTCCGCGCCCGATGCGCCCCGATCCGGTGGACCAGCGCGTGTTCGTTCCACTCGTGGACTAAAACCAGATCTGCCCCGTCCAGCGCCTTGTCCAGCAGGATCGTCCGCAAGTCGTAGCGCGTGCAGCGGAGCGTCGGGTAGGCCGCTTGGAAGCCGGCGACGGCGGACGGCCCGGCATCCGCGATGAGGTTTTGCAGGCTCCAAGCGTTCTCCGGCTCGTAAACGCGGACATCATGGCCGCGCGCCTGCAACTCCGTGAGGACGCCGCGCAGGAAGTGGGCGTTGCCGTGGTTCCAGTCCGAACGCAGAGAGTGGGTGAAATAGACTACGCGCAAGCGGACTTCTCCTGAAGCAGTGAGTGATATGCCGCGAGATAGCCCGACGCCATGCGCTCCGGCGTATACGTCCGGGCGCGTGTTCGTGCCCTTCGTGCCATTTCCTCGCGCAGCCCTGCGTCTTGAATCAGGCGGCAAAGGGCGCGGCGCAGGGTATCGGGATCGTCCGGCGGGATGAACAGGGCCGCCTCGCCCCACACTTCGCGCAGGCTGGGGATGTCGCCCAGAACGAGGGCGCAGCCGGACAGTCCCGCTTCCAGGGCGGACAGCCCGAACGGCTCGTAGCGCGCGGGCAGGGCGTAGATGGCGGCGCGGGCCAGCCACCCGGCGATTTCCGGCGGGGGGAGCGGCCCCAGAAAGTGCAGCCCGGAGGCCCCCCCCGCCCCCAATTCTGGGGGAGCCGGAAGGGGATTGGCGGAGGCTTCCCCGGGGTCTGATCCGGCTCCCCCAGAATTGGGGGCGGGGGGGGCGATCTCCCCCGCAACGCAGACCGGCCAGGGCAGGCCCGGAGCCGCTTCCGCCAGCGCGCCAATGTTTTTGGCCTCGTCCCAGAGCCGCCCGGCGCTGAAGATGACCGGCTGCTTTTTGCCCGGCGCAAAGGCGCTGAAATCGCGGCCATTCGGGATCACTTGGCTGGCGGCAAAGGGGCCATAATGCGCGTCGAGCGCGTCCAGCATCGCCCGCGTCGGGGCGGCTACTAAATTCGCTGCCCCTAGTCCGCGCCGGACTTCCTCTTGGTAGCGGCTCCACGCGGGCGGTGCGTCTTCGCCGTGGACGGCCTGCCACCAGGACAGGACGCACGAATGTCCAGCCATCAAGACCGGCGCGCGCCAGGGCAGGCCGCCGTGTGCGTAACCGTTCAAGTGAACGATGTCGGGCTGAACGTCCGCTTCTAAGCCCCGCAGCCAGTCGCCCGCGCGGGCTACCTCGTCCCAGGGGTTGGCCATCCACTCTAAGGCGAACGCGGACGGGTGCAGGGTCAGGCCGGGAACGGCGGCCGCTTCCGCGCGCTGCGCCGGGGTGGGGAAGCGGCCCATCGTGGCAAGGGCGACCGAGACCTGGTACGGCGCCAGCGCGCGCGCCAGATCGAGGGCATACGTCCAGACGCCGCCGACCGTGTCCGCCGTCATCAGGAGGCGCATCGGAATAGCCCCCACCCCCAGCCCCTCCCCCGTCGGAACGAGAGAGGGGAGTAAGAAGTCGGAAAATGCTCCCGCTGTCTTCTCTGGTGTCTTCTCTGGCTCCCCTCTCCCGCTTGCGGGGGAGGGGCCGGGGGTGGGGGCCGTTTTCGGGCCGGGGGCCTTCTCCATCTTCGGGCCGGGGGCCTTCTCCATCACGACAGCGTCACCAAAGCCTTCAGGAAGCCGGCCGGCCGGTCCCGCGTCGCGTCCAACGCCTCGCCCAGCCGCTCCAGCGGGAACGTGTGCGTGTATAAAGGCGTCGGGTCCAGGACGCCGCCCGCCACCGCATCTACAGCCAAACGGATGCCGCCGGTATACATCTGCGGGTCGCGCTCGTGGGCGTTGATGACGTCCAGGCCGCGCCAGTTCCAAAGCTGCATGTTGACCGTGCGCAGGCCGTCCTGGTGGTAGCCCGCGATGATCAGGCGTCCGCGCTCACGGGTCAGCTCGGCGGACAAATCCAACGGCCACTGCTTGCCGACGGCCTCGATCACCACGTCGCAGAATGTCCCATCCGTCAGCGCCTTGACCCCTTCGATGATCTGCCAGTGGTCCTCCATCGGCAGGACATGGGTCGCTCCCATCCGCCGCGCCGTCTCCTGCGCGAAGGGGCGGCGGGCGATGGCGATGACACTCGCGCCCGCGTCCGTCGCCATCCGCGTCAGCAGCGCGCCCAAAAACCCGATGCCGACGACTGCGACGGTCTGACCGGGCTTCACCTCGCTGCGGCGGAAGATGTTGACGGCGCAGCCCAGCGGCTCGCCGGGGAACGGCCGGCCGTCGAGAGACGTTGGCAGCGTCACGACGGCGCTCTGGTCGGCGACGTCATACTCGGCATAGGCATGGCCCGACAGCATGGCGACGTGGTCGCCGATCCCAATGTCCGAAACGTCCGCGCCGACTTGGTCCACGATGCCCCAGCCCTCATGGCCCAGCGCGCCCGGCTCCATCGGATAAGAAAACCACTCGCGGCCCTCCCAGGGAGGCAGGTTCGACGCGCAGACGCCGCAGCCTTCCAGTCGGACGCGCACTTCGCCCGGCCCCGGCCCCGGCAGCGGCGCTTCCGCCACGCGCATCTCTCCGGGAGCCATGAGAACGGCCGCGCGCATCGTGTCGCTCATACCAACGCCTCCTCACGGCTGCTCTGAGGCCGGGACAGCCCGCGTGCCTCGCACAGCCAGCGCGCCAGACGCTCGATGCCTCGCATAACGTCCGTCTTCGCCGTCCATCCGGTCGCGTCTTGGAACTTGCGCGTGTCGGAGACATAATAGCGCTGGTCGCCGGGCCGCCAATCGTCAAAGCTCACCTTCGGCTCACGTCCGTAGGTTTCGCCGATGAGGCCGAGCAGGTTGAGCAGGCTGATCGTGTTCCCCTCGCCGCCTCCGATGTTGAACGCCTGACCCGACAGCGTTTCCATGTCCGCCTGCGCCAGCGTGAAGGCGTTCACCAAGTCTTCGACAAACAGAATGTCCCGCACCTGCATCCCGTCCCCGTACAGGGTGATCGGCAGGCCCTCCAGGGCGCGGATCAGAAAATGGGCGACCCAGCCCTGATCTTCCGTCCCGAACTGGTGCGGGCCGTAGATGCAGCTCATCCGAAACACGACGGCGGGCAGGCCATACGTCCGGGCGTAGTCCAGGACATATTGATCCGCCGCGCCTTTGGAGCAGCCGTAGGGGCTGTGGAAGTCCAGCGGCCGAGTCTCGCCGACCCCGTGGGCGCGGACCGCCGCGTCTTCCGGCTCGTAGCGCGCGCCCCGCACCCGCAGCCCGACGTCCGCCAGCTCGCCGTAGACCTTGTTGGTGCTGGTGAAAACGAGGGGCGGCGGCACGTCGCAGTTTCGGATGGCTTCCAGCAGGTTCAGCGTCCCGCGCGCGTTGACCTCGAAGTCGCCGAGGGGATCGGTCAGGCTCGTCGTCACGGCAACCTGCGCGGCCAGGTGGAAAACCTGCGATGCGCCCCGGACGGCCTGCCGCAGACGGGAAACGTCGCGAATGTCGGCTGCTTCGATCTGCACCAGGTCGCCGTGCGTCTCCCGCAGCCACCGTGCATTGCCTTCCACTCCGGCGCGCGAAAGGTTGTCGTACACTCGGACGGGAATGTTCTGCGACAGATACCGGTGGGCCAGATTCGTCCCGACGAAGCCCGCGCCGCCCGTGATCAGAATGGGGCCTTTCACATGACTCATACCGTCAGCCCCCTTTTCGCCAGTTCCGCGCCCGCCTCGGCGACGTGGTCGTGGGCGACCTGCCCTTCCAGCCAGCCCGCGATCTCGCACAGCCCGTCCTCCAGCGTGACCTGCGGCGCGTATCCCAAGACCTGCCGGGCCTGGGTGATGTCGGCGAAGCAGTGGCGGATGTCGCCCGACCGGTACTTGCCGGAGATTTCCGGCTGGAGGCGCTCCGTTCCCAATGTCCGGGCCATGCGCGCGGCGATCTCCTCGACCGCGTAAGACTGGCCGCTGCCGACGTTGAAGACGCGCCCCGATGCGGCGGGCGTCTCCAATGCCAGGCGGCAGGCACGGGCGACATCGAGGACGCTCACGAAGTCGCGCCGCTGGCATCCGTCTTCAAAGATGATCGGCGGGCGCCCGTTCAAGTAACGCGACGCGAAAATGGCGAGGACGCCGGTATAGGGGTTGGAAAGCGCCTGATCCGTGCCGAACACGTTGAAGAAGCGCAGGGCGACGGTCGGGATGTGGTAGGCGCGGCCCACGATCAGGCACATCCGCTCCTGGTCGTACTTGGAAAGCGCGTACACGGACGCCAGCGAGGGCGTTTTGGATTCGGGAGTCGGCATCGGCGTCAGGATGTTCCCGTCGTCATCGCGGACTTCCCAATCCCCACGCTGCAACTGCGCCAGACCGCGCTCCGTGCCGGAGACCGGAGTTCCGTCCGACGCCCGGTACAGACCTTCGCCGTAAATGCTCATGCTGGACGCCACGACCAGCTTCTCGACGGGCTTCTCGATCAGCGCTTCCAGCAGCGTCGCCGTGCCGGAGTTGTTGACATCCGTGTAGCGCGCGATCTCGTACATACTCTGGCCGACGCCGACCAGGGCGGCAAAATGGTAAACGGCGTCCACTCCCTTGAGGGCCTTCTGAACCGTGGCCGCGTCACGCACGTCGCCCACCATCAATTCGACATCCGGTTCCAGATACGCAGGCCGCCCCTGTTCCGGCCCATGAACCTGTGGAGAAAGGTTGTCCAGCGCGCGGACCCTGTACCCCTGCCGCAGCAGCTCACGGGCGAGGTGCGAGCCGATAAAGCCCGCGCCACCGGTGATCAAGACGTGTTTGCTCATGTCTCCCCTTGTCGTTCCCAAAGCCGTTCCAGTGTTTGGGTTTTCGTCGTTGAGCTTCTTCTACCCTCTTTCCCCGTATTTTTAACAGCATGTCCGCCTCTTTTTTCTTTAAGGAGAAATAATTCGCCCATCATAACCCACAAGTCAAAGAAAAAGGGGTTGTCATTGGTAGGATATGCAGTGGCCGAAGAGAACCAATCCGAGGACCGGGAACGGCTTCCTGCCGCCGGGCTGTCCTGCCAGGCCGCCATCCTTCAAGCCAGGGCCGCCGAGGCACACGCGAATGCTCAGGACGCGCTCGCTCAGGCGTGTCTGGCTCAGTTTTCCCGTCTGCCCATCTTTTTCCCGTCTGCCCATCTTCTGCTGACCATCCCCGAAGCCGCCCGCAATCTCCAAATCTCGGAGCGGACCCTGCGGCACGTTCTGGCCGAGCCGGACCTGCACGCGCGGCTCGTCGAGCGGACGCGCAAAGTCGGCATCTGCTACAAGTTCATCCCCCTGCTGCCGCCGGACCTGTTGGCAGACCTGTCAACGCATTCCATCCTTGAAATGGATAAAAAGTATCGCGCCGCGAACGGGAGGAACACTCATGAGACAGCAAATCCGAGACGAAGATTGGGAGCGGTACGAGGAAAACGGCTACCTGCCGCTGGGGAAGGTCCTGAGCGACGAGTACCTGGTTGCGCTCCAGCGGCGCAACGGGCTTTCCTGAAACTGGCGCTGGGGGAACTCGTCCTGCTGCACAACTGGCTTCTGCACCAAGCCGACGTCAACGCGACGGACCTCTCGCGCCGCGCGTTCAGCGTTTGCGACATGGATGGGCGCAGAGGGGCCGCCAATGGGGAGACGTTCCCCCCGCTGTTCGCGGAACCACACGCCGCTTGATCAGCCTGGGACGGGGTGCGGGGTGAAGGACTGCTTCAGGATACGCATCTCGCGCTTCAACCGGTCCATTTCGAGCTGCGTCATCACCAGGCGGCTGAGGGACTGGAGGACTTCTTTCTGCTCGTGGGTGAGGGTGCGCGGGACGCAGTCTACGACGCAGAGGGTGCCCAGGGCGTAGCCGTCCGGGGTCAGCAGCGGGGCGCCCGCGTAGAAGCGGATGAACGGCTCGCCGGTCACCATGACGTTGCGCGCGAAGCGGGCGTCGGTCCGGGCATCCTCGACGATCAGCATCTCCGTCCCGACAACCGCGTGGGCGCAGAAGGACGCCTCGCGGGAGGTCTCGCAACCCCCGATGCCGCTCGACGACAGGAACCATTGCCGGTTGGCGTCGACCAGGCTGATCAGCGAAATGGGCGTCCGGCAGATGAAGGCCGCCATCCGCGAGATGTCGTCAAAGACGGCGGCGCGCAGCAGCCCAAACGCGCCGTAGCGGCGGAGCGCTTCAAGTCGTTCCCGTTCATCGGGGGGCAGAGCCGGGGGCAGAATGGGTGTCGCACCGTCCATGATCAAGCGGGAATCCTGTCTGTAAACAACGTCCTGTCACATCTACTGGTTTTCCTCTGTGCATAATCCATGCCAAAACGTATGCCAAAAGGGCCGCAGGGCGAATCGAACCGGAAAATTTCCGACTCGGGCGTCGGGGCACTGCCGCATCGCTCTTGGGGAAGATGTTCCTGTTTACTACCATTGCGTGTTCTTAACCACGATTTAACGAAATCTTAACATTTCCTTAACGTGATTCCTCCTCCCGGCCGAGTATCCTGTAAGCAGATTTACCTGGGAAGAAAGTCACGCCCATGCCACAGTGCCGCCGGGGGTTTACCCTCATTGAACTGCTCGTCGTCATCGCCATCATAGCGATTCTCGCTGCCATCTTGTTCCCCGTCTTTCAAAAAGTCCGCGAGAACGCCCGCCGCGCGACCTGCGAATCCAACCTCAAGCAGATCGGTCTGGCTTACACCCAGTACAACCAAGACTACGACGAACTGACGCCGACCGTCTCTAAGGCGACACAGCCCGGCGGCATTGACGGCTCTGGATTCACCCCTGATTACTTCACGATCCTACAGCCCTACATCAAGAGCGTCAATGTATTCCTCTGCCCCGACCGCAGCGACACGATGCCGACACGCCCTGATGCGCCTCCGAGATTTCCTGGGGGACCCAACTGGGTCAAAAAAGGCGAAGACGTCGGTGGTTGCTGGGACAACTACAACGCGACCGGCATGTGCGTCGGCTACGGCTACAATGACGGCATCGTCAGCGACGGCGGGTACGGGCTGATTGGCGCACAGACGAAAGACGCCAACGGCCAAACTCTCCGACCCGGACGCAGCATCGCCCAGATCGTCAGTCCGGCGGAACTGGTCGCCTTCGGCGACACCTGGGACAACCTCTCGGTGGCCGATGACAACGCTTCCGGTCGCTTCAACAGCACGGCGGCGCTGCGGCATGACGGCCTGGAGAACATGGGCTTCGTGGATGGTCATGTGAAGCCGATCAAGATGCGGATGGCGAACTACGCTGGGTACGGCACGGTCGTCATCCCGGTTGACCCGAACAACGCCGTCAAGTGGTGCTATGACCCGAACGCCGTCGGCGACTACAGCGGCGCGGGCGGCGGGAGCGGCTACCCGATCAGTGGAAACGGCGAGGTGTGTTCGCAGGTGGCGAGCGGCCTTTACGCGAACTCGACCCCACTTCCGTAGCCTGTTGATGCCCATGCTGTCGTCTCAGGAAATGACCATGACCCCTTTCTTACGCCTTGTCGCCCTCCTGCTCGCTGCCGCCGTGCTCCTGCCGGTCCTGGCCGGCTGCGGAAAAAGCCAGAAAGCCATGCAGTCCCCCGACGGATTATCCAACCGGCAGAGGCGCGATCAGGCGAAGGGCAACGCCGGCCAGTAGCCGCCCTTCGGCGCTCTCCCGACGATAAAGGAACACCGATGAAGTTTTACCGACTGGCCGCCTGCGCGGCTCTCTTGTCCAGCCTCGACGCCCTGCCCGCGCGGGCCGCCGGCAAGCCCCTGCTGACGCCGCAGACGCCCATAGTCGTGCCGGGCGGCGCGGGCGGCTGGGACTGGATGCTGGTGGATGCGCCCCGGCGCCGGCTGCTGGCCTCGCACCCCGGCACCAAGACGCTGGCCGTGCTGGACCTCAAGACGAACGCGCTGACGCAGGTGCCGACCGGGGTGGCGATCAACGGCATCGCCGTGGACGAGGCCGACAACAAGCTGTTCACGGCGGGCAGCGGGGAGAAGGTCGTCGTCTTCGACAATACCACCCTCGCCAAGACCGGCGAGATCGCTCTGACCGGGCCGGGCGACGACATCGTGCTGGACCCCAAGACCGACACGCTCTACGTCTGCCACGACGACGGCATGGAAGATTGGGTCATTAACGCCAAGACCAACGCCCTCACCGGCTCGGTCGCCATCGCCGGCGCGCCGGAATACGTCGCCTACGACCCAACGACCGACCGGCTCTACCAAAACATCAAGCCGGCCAATGTCACCCAGGTCATCAACCCGGCCACCAACACCGTCGAGGCGAGCTGGCCGACCGCGCCGATGACCTCGCCCCACGGCCTGGCGATAGACGCCAAAATGCGCCGCGTGTTCGCGGCGGGGCAGGGCAAGGTCGTCGTGCTGGACGGGAAAACGGGCAAGGCGCTGGCGTCTGTAGACATCGCGCCCGGCTATGTGGACCAGATCGCCTTTGACCCGGACAAGAAGCGCTTATACTGCGCCTGCGGCGATGCCGGAGTCATCTCCGTAGTCGGCGAAACGGCCGCGGGCGTGACCCTGCTGGGCACCGTCCCGACGCACAAAAAGTCGCACACGCTGGCTGTGAACCCGGCCACCCATGCCGTTTGGATCTCCTACACCGACGCCACCGGCAGTTATTTGCAGCAGTATAGGCCGTAACGGACAGAGAAGGCAGGGAGGCCAGAGGAGGCCGGCGAGTGAACTCGCCGCTCGGTGGCGCGGACGCCGCATGTCCGCCGGCGCACACAGAGAGACGATTACGTCTTGTCTCCGCGCCGGCGGAGAAACGGCGCTTCGCCGCGCAGCGACGGCTTCAGCCGTTGACTATCTCTCTATCCTAACTATCTCTCTATCTTAACGCCTATGTCTGAATTAACGCGACGCCAGTTCCTGCATTCCGCCGGGGGCCTGATCTTCCTCCTCCTGGTCCCGGTCGGGCGCGGCCTGTTTGCCGCGCCCGATGGCGCGGGCGGCTCGCTGCCCCGCTTCACCGCCCTGCCCTATGTCCAGCCCGGCCCGTCCAGCCGCCTGCTGGCCGGGGAAGAGTCGGTCGGCATCGCCTGGCAGACGGAGGCCCACCCCGCCGGGTTCGCGCTGGACTACGGGCCGACCCGGCAGTGCGGAAAGCCCGCCCTGCACCGCTTCATCGCGGACGACTTGACCCGCACCGATGCGCGCTGGAAGTTCGTCATCTACCACCACCCCGCTTTCAACGTCGGCGACAAGCACTACGCCGAGCAGCACATGCGCGTCCTGTCCCCCTCTTCGAGCAGCACGAGGTGGACTTCTGCCTGCATGGCCACGAGCACGTCTACCAGCGCACCAGGCCGCTGCGCTTCCGCCCCGCCGACGCCGCCCAGGCGACCCCCGCCCACGGCGCCCAGCGGCTTGTCCCCGGCGTGTTCACCGTAGACCGCGCCTTTGACGGCAAGACCGTCACGCGCCCCGACGGCATCCTCTACATCACCACGGGCGCGGGCGGCAAGGAGCTGTACGACCCGGACCAGGACGAGTCGCCCGACAAGTGGCTGCACCCGGAAGACGACCACGCCGCCTACAACGCCCGCTTCCACTCGTCCGCCCACTCCTTGACCGTCTTCGACGTGGACGGGCCGACCGTGACCATGACGCAGGTGGATGAGGCGGGGCAGGAGATAGACCGGATCACCGTCACCAAAGCCTGACTGCGTCCCGCCGGACAGGTAGAAACAAACAGGTAGAAACAAAAAGGGGCCGCTTCCTAAAGAAGCGGCCCCTTCCCCTTTGCTAAAAAGCGAAAATCGTAAGCAGAGTGAAAGCACCCCCGGTAGGATTCGAACCTACGGCCCTCCGCTTAGAAGGCGGATGCTCTAGTCCACTGAGCTACGAGGGCGTGTAGGCTATCGTGACGGAAAGAGAGAAAAGCAGGCGACGAAGCTAAACCCCTTCTAACCATCCGAACTGTATCCGCGTTTTCCGGCGGTGGCAGTTCGCGCACCGAACCTCACACTTTGCGATCTCGTTCACAATGGTTTGAATGGAACAGCCGTCACGGGCGAGTTGCGAAACCGCTTTGATTTTGTTGTCTCTATGATCGAATTCCAGCACAAGAGGATCGGTATCTCCACATCCAACGCATGGATGAACAGCCAGATAGGCGATAATAAACTTCTGATTCCTCTTGATGCTGCGAATTTTCGCGAGTGCGGATCGTGACTTGTACTCCTGTTTGTTCCGGTCGTAATGGTTTCGCTTGTATATACGCTGGCATTGGCGGCAGTGAGTGTGCCGTTTGCTCAGGGTTACATTCTTGAAACTGAACTCTTCTTCGGGTTTACTTTCCTTGCAGGCTCCACATATCATAATCGTATCCTAAGCGGGGTAAGAGAATCGAACTCTCGACAGATGGATGGAAGCCATCGGTTTTACCATTAAACTAACCCCGCGTCTTTGTCGCATGAGCGGCAGCCCCATGAGGGTAGTGTCTCTCACCCACAGGCTCACCGAGCTTTTCGAGACTTGCAGCTTTGCCGCGATCTCGTTGAGTGACAATCCCTAGTCACGGCGCATCCGGCGCGCTTCCTGCTGTTCCGTTAGCTTTGTTGTAGGGTATCCTCTACACGGCTATTATACACGAGGACGAGGCACGTTGTCAACAGAAGCGGGAACCCATGAATGAGCTTGAGGAGTTAATCACCCTGCTGGGGCAGGACGCGGATGAGAGCCTCCGGGCCGATGCCGCCGAAATTCTGGGTGAACTTAGCGGGGCGCGGGCTGTCAAGGCGCTGCTGGGCGCGCTGGCAGACCCGTCGGGTGTTGTACGGGTGAGCGCGACTCTGGCGCTGGGCGAATTGCGGGCGGCGGAGGCGGTGGGGCCGCTGCTGGCCGCGCTTGGGGCGGGCGAGACGAACGAGCGCGGGGCGGCGGCGGTGGCTCTGGGGCAGATCGGGGACGAGCGGGCTGTCTCGCCCCTGCTGGCTCGGGCGGCGGACGAGGCTGCCGCCGTGCGCGGGGCGGTCGCCTGGGCGCTGGGGGCGCTGGGCGACCCGCAGGCGCGGGAAACGCTGCTCCGGCTGCGGGAGGATGAGGACCGGGATGTGGCTGAGGCGGCGCGGGAGGCGCTCGGCAAAAATGGTCTTGGCTGAGGTTTCTGTCAAAAGTCACACTCCCGCAGGGAGCGAATCGCCCTCTCATAGTGTAAACTAGAGGCAGGCCGCTTTCTGCCGAAGGGGGGCCGAACGGGTTTACGGTCACGATAAATGGTGAATTAGGATCACGATGAAGCGATTCTGGAAAACGACGGCTCTTTTTCTTCTTGGCATAGGCATGGCCCCCGGTGCGATGGCCGCGCATCACCGGCATCATCACCATCACGGGCCGAGCGCGCCGCCGCAGATCGTGCTGGACCTGACGCCGGTGGTGGTGCAGCCTTACGTCCTGCCGGACATGACGCAGGACCCCGCGCGGTTCAACTTTCTGCGCCGGATGAACCTGGAAAACGGCGTCGAGGTCCGCAGCACGCGCTGGATACGGCCTGAAGAGGTCACGACGCGGAACCTGTTCATCTTGGACGTCACGCAGTCGCTGGAAGGTGGGTTTGACTCGGTCAACCTGTACGACAAGGGCGTGCTGTCCTGGGGCGTCATGCAGTGGACGGCGGCGACCGACAGCCTGCCCCCCGTGCTGGTCTACATCAAACGCCGCTTGATGCAAACGGGGCAGGGGCGCGTCTGGAACAAGGTGCTTGCCGCGCAGGGGATAGATGCCGACGCGCGCGGGCTGATCGTCTACGGCAAGCCGCTGGCGACGCCGGACGATATGCGGCTGGCGTTTCGCGGCTCACAGCGTGTCGGCAACTACGACCCGAAAGTCGTCAATTATTGGGCCACCGTCTTCGCCCGCGCGGGCCGGCAGCCGCCCATCCAGCAGTTCCAGCGGGAGTACGCCCAGCGCGTCGTGGATGATGTCCTGACCCGGCCCTTGCCCAATGTGCCGTGTCACGCGCCCGGCAAGGCCGCGACCGTAGCGGGGCTGACGGGGGGCGATCCTTACGCGCAGGCGCTGGTCTTTGCGCTCTGGACCAACAACCCGCGCCATGCGCGGGAATACATCGGCGACGCCGCGCAGGCCGCCCGTGCGGTGTCGAAGACCGACGACCCTTCGCAGTGGTCCGACGGGACGTTCCGGGAGGCGCTGCTCAAGCGCTGCCAGGCGTCCCGCTTCGGCAACTGGCGGCAGCGCGGCGCGGTCATCGAGGCGCGTGCCCTGGCGATACGGACCGCCAGCCCTGCCAGCCTTTCGCCCTACGAGCGCGGCTGCCAAACGGCGCTGGCCGCCCGCAAGGCGCATTTCCTCCTCCTGGCGAGCCGCCACAAGCCGGCGGCCCGCCCGCCGAAAAAGCTGGCCGAACACTGACGCTCGCTTGGCTCGGCGGAATCAGGTATACTGACCGCATGGGAAAGCGTCTCGTCAAACCGCTCCTGATCGTCCTCATCCTGCTCGGCCTGGGCGTCACCGTCGGGCGCAGCGTCAACAAGTCCCTGCACAAGCCGCCGCCCCCGCCGCGAACGGTTCTGACGCATCTCGGCGACATCGTGATCCAGGTCTCCGAAACCGGCGCCATCGAGCCGGTGGACAAGGTGGACGTCAAAAGCAAAGCGGCAGGCCGCCTGCTTTCCATCCCCATCCAGGAAGGCCAGTACGTCACGCACGGGCAGCTCATCGCCGTCGTGGACCGCTCGCAGATAGACCCCCAACTGACGGGCTTTCAGGCCCAGCTCCGCCAGGCTGAGGCGCGATTGGCCCAGACCCAGGCCGAGTACGCGCTGCAAGTCAAGCAGACCGCCGCCGCCATCGCCCAGGCGCAGGCCGGGCTGAACACGGCCCAGGCGCATCTGGCCGTCGTCGCGGCGGGCGCGCGCCCGCAGGAGCTGGCCCAGCAGGACGAAGCAGTCTCGCGCGCCCGGATCGCTTACGACGACGCCGTTCGCACCCAGAAGCGGCGCGAAACCCTGCTCGGCAAGGGCTTCATCTCCCAGGCCGACTACGACGCCTCCCAGGTCGCCGTGGATACCGCCGCCAGCAGCCTCGCGACGGCCAAACAGGCCCTCCTGCTCACCCAGGCCGGGCCGCGCGTCCAGGATATCGCCGACGCCAAAGCGCAGGTTCAGGCCGCGCGGGTCCAACTCGATGCGGCGCGGGCGAACAGCGGCCAGGACGCCGTCAAGCGGTCCGACATCGCCCAAGCCCGCGCCAGCGTCGCCCAGATCAGCGGGAACATCCAGCAGCTCCAGGTCAACATCAGCGACACGCGCATCCTCGCGCCCGCGTCCGGCATCGTCCTCAAGAAATACAAACAGCCGAACGAAATCGTCCAAAGCGCGACGACGGGCTTCTCCGACGCCCAGGCCATCGTTGCCACGCTGGGCAGCCGCCTGGAGGTCAAAGTCGGCATCAACGAGGTGGACATCTCCAAAGTCCACGCCCACGCCCCGGCCAGCATCACCGTGGACGCCCTGCCGGACACGACTTTCCCCGGCGTCGTGACGGAGATCGCTCCCGCCTCCACCAATGCCTTCGACACCAGCGGCGCGAGCAGTACCAGTTCGATCTCCAAGTTCTCGGTCAAAGTGGCCTTTGCCCGCTACGACCCGCGCCTGCGGTCCGGCATGAGCGCCAACGTCGCCATCATCAGCCAGAAGCGCGCCCACGTCGTCCTCGCGCCCCTGGAGGCCGTTTCGTTTATGGGGAGGCAGGGGCAGGTGACGACCCTAACGGCGGCGAACACGCAGGGGAAGCGCACCGTCGTCACGGGCCTGCGCAATGACACCGACGTGGAGATCGTGTCGGGCCTGCACCCCGGCGAAAAGCTGGTCGTGCCGGCGATTGACGGCGCGGCCCGGCGCAAGTCGGACTTCGGCAACTAAGCAGAGGCCATACTTTGATAAAAGTCGTTTGGGAACCGAGCGGACCGCCAAACACGGATGACCGCCTCGCGGAACTCGACCGAATGCGCCGTAAGTGCCTGCAAGAGCGGCATCTGGATGAAGAGTATTACACCGCCCGCCTGAAATACATCGAGCAAGCCGAGGCCGCCATTCATGCCCGCCGCGCGGCTAACCCGGTGCTGGAAGCCATGCGTCAACGGGCGACGGAGGCGGTGCGGGAGCTATCGGAAAGCAGTCCTCTGGACTACCACGTCGTCTCGCAAAGGCTGAGTGATCACGGCTACGAGAGTTGGCAGGTGGACAAATTGATCCAGTACGCCTCTTTTATCCAGACGCGCGGCTGGGAGGCGTTTTATCCTGAAGACGCGGCCTTTCTGAAGCAGAAGTACGCCGAGGCGGGGATAGACGCGGAGAAGATAGACTTCCGCGTGTGAGGCAGAATCATGTTCCAACGCTCCCGAAAAGGCTACGTCGAGCAGCAGATCGAGATGCTGGCCGAAGTCCTCGCCCGCATCCTGACCGGCAAGGAGAGCGGGCACTACGAGGCCGCGCTGGCCGAGGCCGCCGACGCCTGCAAGCGGCTGACCGGGCTGAACCTCGCGACGCTGACCATGCTGCCCGACGAGACGCTGCTGAACCTGTTCCGCATGGGCGGTGGCCTAGATCCCGCCCGGTGCGTCATCGCCGCCCGCCTGCTGGACGCGCAGGCGGACGTTTACAGTAATGCGCGTAAAGCCCACACCATTTATGGGTGGGATATAAGCGCGTCGCCATTCCTATGGCGACATATTCTGGCCTTGCGTTTTTTTGTGCCAGTTCGGGTTTTGTGCCAGTTCGGGTTTTGTGCCAGCTCGGGTTTTGTGCCAGCTCGGGTACAATAGGTATGCCTGTCCGATCATATTCGATCACAGGCATTGCACCTTGAAAACTAAACAGTATACGGTTGCTCCAGAGAAAAGGAATGGCTTTGCCATCATCGCCTGGGGCGTGAAACTGTTTGCGTCAGAGTGGCTTCCCGCCGCTCTGTCTTTTGGCTCTCTCAACGGAGAGTCGCGTCAGGCTTTAGTTCCTGTCGCACTTTGCAAATTGATGCAAATTGATGTTGTATCATTTCTTGCAACTGTACTCGGGGGCACCGAGGAACAGGCCGAAAGGCGAACGCTTGGGGAGAGTACGCCTCTACTCCCGCTCTTGTGAAAGCGCGGGAGCAAGCGAACTCGTTGAACCAAGAACCCCACACCCATTTATGGGTGGGAGATGTCAGGAAGCCCAGAACCGGGTCGTCGCTGCCCAGGCCAGCCTGCACAAAGCGCTCGTGCTGCTCCTGGAAGCGATGCACTTAGAAGAAAGCCTGCGGACCGAGCCGTACCGGGAGCAGGTGGAGAGCATTTTGGGGCGGCTGGGAGGCTACCCTCTGCCGGACGACTTGCAGGCGCGGGTGGCGGGCTATCGGAAGGCGATGGATGGAGAATAATGACCGGCCTCCCTCGAGATGCGGTAAACCATGATCTTCTTTGAATCCATCCGCGTCGCCCTCGCCGCACTGTGGGCGAACAAGCTGCGCGCCCTGCTCACCATGCTCGGCGTCATCATCGGCGTCACCTCCGTCATCGTGATGATCGCGATCGTGCAGGGCATCCGGCAGCAGATTCTAGACCAGTTCGCCGGCAATGGGGCCAACCTCATCTTCGCCTCCTACCAGCCGAAGCTGGGCGCCGTGCAGCGCGGCGGCTTTGCGGGACTGACCATGGAGGATGCGAAGGCGGTCGAGGCGCGCTGCCCGATGGTCGGCGCGGTCAGCCCCAGCGCCGAATCTTCCGTTGTCGCGCAAGTCGGAAGCAGCCGCCGCTCGCTGACGTTGACCGGGGTGATGAGCGCCTACAACCAGACGCAGAACCTGCCGCTGGCTGAGGGCCGCTTTATCAGCGCGGACGATGTGGCGACCTGGGGAAAAGCCTGCGTTATCGGCCATAAGATCAAACAGGACTTGTTCGGCAGCGTTGATCCCGTGGGCAGGGAGATCCGCTGCACGACCGGCGACGGCTCCGACGTCTCCTTGATTGTAGTCGGCTTGTTGGAAGAGAAGGATCGGGGCGGCGGGGGACAAGATTTCAACAACGCCTTATACGCCCCGCTGACCTCGGTGCAGAAGCGCTTCACCGGCAGCGACAAGATCAACAGCTTCTCGACGCGCGCGAGGGAGATTCCACAGGTCGAAACGGCGGCGGACCAGGTGTGGAGCATCCTGAAGTCGCGCCACCCGCTGAACTACAAGGACTTCGTCGTGGACACGCAGGAGGGCATCCTGAAGCAGCTCGATACCCTGCTGAACGGCATTCAACTCGTGCTGGGCGGAGTGGGGGGGCTGGCCCTGCTGACCGGCGGCATCGGGATCATGAACATCATGCTGGTCTCGGTGACGGAGCGGACGCGCGAGATCGGCATCCGCAAAGCGGTCGGGGCGACGCGCGGGGCGATCCTTTTGCAATTCGTGGTTGAGGCGATGGTGGTTTCCGGCCTGGGCGGATTGATCGGCGTCTCGTGCGGCTACGGCCTGGCGAAGCTCATAGACCAATTCGCCCACAAAGTCCTGCCCACGTTCGTCCCCTTCTGGGCCACGGAACTCGGCTTCGGCTTCGCCGTCGGCGTCGGCCTGTTCTTCGGCATCTATCCCGCCTTCCGGGCCGCCAAATTGGACCCGATCACGGCGCTGCGGTATGAGTAGCGGCGGTCAGGTGCGGAGCCTACCCCCGGCGCAAGCGCCGACCCCTCCCTGTTAGGGAAGGGCGAGGAAAAGGAGGGCGCTGCTTGCTGCGCCCCTACGGGCGCATTCTCTCCTACTCCCCTTCCTTAACAGGGAAGGGGGCCGGGGGATTAGGTTCTTACCCCGCCATCACGCGATTCTTCACCGGCTCGTCGCTGACGATCTCGCCGTCCTTGAACCGCACGATCCGCTCGCAGTGCCGGGCGATGTCGTCCTCGTGCGTCACCACGACCAGCGTTTTCCCCTCCCGGTGCAGGTCCTGGAACAGCGCCATGATCTCCTCGCCTGTCTTGGTGTCCAGCGCCCCCGTCGGCTCGTCGGCCATCAGCAGGGCCGGCTCGTTGACCAGCGCGCGGGCGATGGCGACCCGCTGCTGCTGCCCGCCGGACAACTGGTTCGGCGTGTGGTCCATCCGGTCCGCTAGTCCTACTCGCATCAAGGCTTTTCGCGCCCGCCCCTCGCGCCCGGCCAGCCCCGAATAGACCATCGGCAGCTCGACGTTGCGTTGGGCCGTCGTCCGGGCCAGCAGGTTGAACTGCTGGAAGACAAACCCGATTTTGCGGTTGCGGATGCGCGCCAGCGCGTTCTCGTCCAGCCGCGCCACTTCCTCCCCGTCCAGGCGGTACGAGCCGGACGTGGGCCGGTCCAGGCAGCCGATGATGTTCATCAGCGTGGACTTGCCCGACCCCGACGGCCCCATGATCGCCACCATCTCCCCTGCCTCCACATGCAGCGAGATGCCCTTCAAGACGGTCAAATCCATGCTGCCGGTCTTGTACGTCTTCACGATGCCCTTGACGGTGATCATTTGTTCGCTCCGGCTTCCTTCAAAAGAGCGGCTATTTTCGTGTGGCCTTCCTGAGTCACCATTTTCAGGGGAGTATCGCCGCTTTTATCGGCCGCTCTGGGGTCGGCCCCTGCCTGGAGCAGCAACTTTACGACGTCGTCCTTGCCGTTTGAGGTAGCCGCAAGCAAAGCCGTCCAGCCGTTGTCGTTGCTCGCATTGACATTGGCACCCGCATCAAGCAGTGTTTGTACGGCATGAACATGGCCGCCATAAGCTGCGGACATGAGTAGTGTGTCTCCGTTGCCATTTACCTGATTGACAGGCACACCGCCTGCAAGAAATAAGTTGAGAAGGCTAACACGGTTGTACAAAGCCGCCTGATCCGCATGACGCCAGGAGAAAGTTGCGCCAGCGCTTATCAGCGCATCGGCAATGCAAGGATGACCACAGGTAACTGTCTGCAACAGCGCCGACCCGTTCTGAGTGCTCATATTAGGGTCTGCGCCATATTCTAACAGTATTTCGACAATCTTGAGGTGGCCGCGAGATGAGGCGACAACTAACATAGGGTCGCCATATGCCGCGAGAGCATTCGGATCAGCACAGTTGATCAGGGCCGCCGTGACGCTATGCAGATCACCATCCCCAACCGCTCGCTGTAGATCTGGTGTGGTGATCTTGTACAAATCAACAGGCCCGTTCATGCTTCCTCCTCTTCTTCTTTCAAGACATACTGCATTCGGGTCGTCCTATTGGTTTCTGTCATCACCGTCGTGCGTAAAGGAACTTCTCCCTTTGCCCAGGCAAGCGCTTCCAATAGCCCTGTTTGAAGCCTTTCAAAGAACTCCGGTCGCCTTTGCGCCTTCTTCCGCATCTTTCTCAGCCGTCGCGCTTTGCTCATGGTCGTCCCTTCATATGGTCGTCCCTTCATGGGGTAATGCCGGTATCATTCTGCCCAATCGCCCGCCGGAGGCGGGCGTCGGCGGTGTAGAAGTCGTAGACGGCGGTGACGTACTGGTTCTGGGCTTGGGTGAGACTGACTTGGGCGGTCGTGATGTCCAGCACGGTTCCGACGCCCGCTTGGCGGCGGGCGGTGGCGGCGTCGAAGCTGGCTTGGGCAGCTTGGATGGCGACCTGGGCGAGCCGCGTCCGCTCCAGCGCGAGCGTGCGGTCGTAGTAGCTTTGCTCCACGTCCAGCCGGACGCTCTGGCGGAGCTGTTCCAGGCGGTCCAGGTCGGCGTCGCGCCCGGCCTCGGCGACGCGGAGGGCGCCGCGCGCCCCGCCGGCATCGAAGAGGGGGTAGGAGGCCGTGACCAAGACCTGGGAGTTGGCGCCCTTCGCGCCGATGTCGTTGGTGGGCTGGTAGCTCAGGACGTAGTTGCCGGCCAGCGCCAGGCCGGTGGCGATCTTCGCCTGCTTGACGCTCTGCCTGCTGACCTCGATGACGGAAAGCTGCTGGCGCAGGTCGGGGCGGGCGGCGTAAGCCTGCCGGACGTAGTCGTTCAGCGTCTGCTCCGGGCCGGCGCTGGGCAGGGGCGGCAGGGCATCCCCGGCGGCCAGCGTCGCGAGCTGGAGCGGGCCGCTGGTTTCAATCGCCATCGCGTTCTTCAGGGCGGCCTCGGTCGAGCGGACGGCGCTTTCGTTTTGCAGCAGGCTGACCTGGGCGTTGGCGAGGTCCGCCTGGGACTGGAGGATGTCGGCGCGGGCGGCCACCCCGGCGTCAATCTGGCCCTGCGTCTGCGCGACCGTCTGACCCGCGCGCGTCACCTGGGCCTGGGAGACTTTCACCAAGTCGCTGGCCCGCAAGAGGTCGTAGAAGCTGCGGGTGACATTCAAAATGATCTGCTGGCGCGTGTCGGTCCGGCCGAAGCGGGCGGCGTCGAGGCTGCGCCGGGCTTGGGCATTGACCGACTCGCGCGTGCCGCTGTCGAACAGCGTCTGCTTGAGGACCAGGGTGGACCCGCTGCCGCGCGTGACCGAAACGCCGCCCAGGCTCTGGCTGCCGCCCGTGAAGGTCTGCGTGGTCTGGCCGCCGGTCCCTGTGCCGGTCCCGGTCGTCCCGGCGCCCCCCGTCTCGGTCCCTGTGCCCCCGCTTCCGCCGGCTCCGGTCCCCGTGCCTGTTCCCGTGCCGCCCCCGGACGGTCCTGTGGTCACGGTGCTGGTCGTGCCGCCGCCGACGGTGACGCCGTAGAACGTATCGCGCGTGTCTTGATACTGAAAGGTCGGCGTCAGCGTCGGGAAATACTGCGCCCGCGCCTGCGCCTTTTGGCCGTTGGCGGACGTGATCTGCGTCCGTGCGATAAACTCCGACGGCTGCTGCCGCAGGGCGATGGCGACCGCCTCGGCCAGCGTCAGCGGCGCCGGCAGGACACGCCCCGCCCCGGCGGACGGCGCGACCTGGGCATGGACGACGCACGGCAAAGTCAAAAGGGCAAACGGCAGAACGAACAGGGCAAACGGCAGAACGAACAGGGCAAACGGCAGAACGAACAGGCGAGGGCGCATACGGGAGTCCTTCCAGAAATGATGTCCCCCCTATTTTACCAGATGCTTGCCTGCCCTGCGCTCTTGTGCTACAATAACGGCAACTCCATGAAACTCAAGCTCGATCTGCACCCGATCTATAACGACAGCCGCGCCATAGATGCCGCCCTGCACGGCATCATGGACGAGGCCACGGAGAAACGGACGACGGAAGTCGAGATCATCACCGGCAAAGGCTCCGGCCAGCTCAAAAAGGCCGTGCTGCGCTTTCTCGACCAGCCGGACGTCAAGGCGCGCTACCACCGGGTCGAGAAAGACGGCGACAATTGGGGGCGCTTGTTCGTCCACTTCCGCTGGGAGCGGCTTCAGGCCGCCAAAGCCGTCGCCCTGCCGCCCGAACTCGCCTCTTACACCTGTTTCTGCTGCCAGGTCGCCGTGTCCGTTCCTGTGAGCGCCGAGACGGTGCGCGAGGCCGGGCCGGAGGAGCGAGTGGAGGAGTGTCCCGCCTGCGGCTCGCCGAACCGCCTGAACATCCGCCTGGATCGGAAAGGGCAGGTGCAGGTTCGAGCGGAGTCTGGGTATGACGCGCCGTGACAGCCTACCGCCTGATCCATCAGCCGACCGGAAAGACTGTCGCGACGGTGGCGCGGGCCGAGGGCTGGTGGGCGAAAGGGTGGGGCGTGCTGGGAAAGCGCGCGCTGCCGCCGGGGGAAGGGCTGTGGCTGCCCAATGTCGCATCGGTCCACACGGTCTTTGTGCGGTTCCCGCTGGACCTGCTGTTCCTGGATGAACGCTTCCAAACGGTGCGCCTTGCGCTCGGCACGCCGCCGGGACGCTGGCTGGTCCGCGCGCCGCGCGCGCGTCACACACTGGAACTGGGCGCGGGGACGCTGGCGGGAGTGGCCCCGGAGGTGCGGGCTGGGGGGGCATGGGCGCTTGTGCCCAGTGACGGCGGCCCAGACGCCTGATGAGGAACGGCTAAAGTCCGGCGCGTGTTCTTGTGACACGGAAACCTCAAAGGGAACGCCCGCTGAATGGTTTCCGTAGAGAACAGTAGCATTGTTGCCGATAAAGCAATAATGTGGTATACTCACCCTCTCCCGGCGCTTTCGGTCGCCGACGCTGTTTCGACGCTTGTTTAGAAGTCTTCCCGCGTCCCACGGACAATGAAATCCGGGCGGGGAAGGAGGCTTTTGTTTGAACGTAAATCGCATAGTCGCTCGCATTCTGGTCCCCGTCCTTCTGCTGCTCGCCGTGGCGTATTTTTTCGTCTCGAGCAACACGCGGATGTTTCACGGCGAGAGCCAGAAGGCCCTCAACTACTCACAGTTCGTGGACAACATCAACCAGAGCAATGTTTTAGACGGCAGCTTTGACAAGGACACCTTCCAGGGCCACTTGACCAAGAACCGTCAGCCGTTCACCGCTTACCTGGGGCCGGATAACCCGCAGCAGCGCGAGTACCTGAACGAACGGCTTATCGCGACCGGCGTCAAGGACTTCGGCTACACACAGCCGCCAATTCCCGACGGCGTCATGGCGATGGTCGTCTCGGTCCTGCTGCCGCTGGTAGTGATCTTCTTCTTCTGGATGTTCTTTTTGCGCCAGGCGCAGAGCGGCGGCAACCAGGCCCTCTCGTTTGGGCGCTCCCGCGCCAAGCGGCTCAACGACAACGTCCCCAAAGTGACGTTCGATGATGTCGCCGGCGTGGACGAGGCCAAGCAGGAGTTGCAGGAAGTCGTCGAGTTCCTGAAGAATGCCAAGAAGTTCCAGGCGCTTGGGGCCAAAATCCCCAAAGGCGTTCTGCTGCTCGGCCCGCCTGGATGCGGCAAGACCATGCTGGCCCGCGCCATCGCCGGCGAGGCAGGCGTGCCGTTCTTCCACATCTCCGGCTCGGACTTCGTCGAGATGTTCGTCGGCGTCGGCGCGTCCCGCGTCCGCGACCTGTTCGACACCGCCAAGGCCAACCGCCCGTCGCTCATCTTCATTGACGAGATTGACGCCGTGGGCCGGCAGCGCGGCGCGGGCCTGGGCGGCGGGCACGACGAGCGCGAGCAGACTCTGAATCAGCTTCTGGTCGAGATGGACGGCTTCGATCCGAACGCGGGCGTCATCATGATCGCCGCCACCAACCGGCCCGATGTCCTGGACCCGGCCTTGCTCCGTCCGGGCCGCTTCGACCGGCAGGTGACGGTAGACCCGCCCGACGTCCGGGGCCGCGAGGCGATCCTCAACGTCCACCTGCGCGGCAAGCCGCTGGCCGAGGAAGTCAGCGCTCCGGCTCTGGCCCGCCGGACGCCCGGCTTCAGCGGGGCGGATCTGGCGAACCTGGTGAACGAGGCGGCCCTGCTGGCCGCGCGCTACGACAAGACCAAAATCGGCATGGACGACTTCAACGAGAGCGTGGATCGTGTCGTGGCCGGCCCGCAGCGCAAGTCGCGCATCATGAACGACCAGACGCGCGAGCGTATCGCCTACCATGAGGTGGGCCATGCCATCGTCGGCGAGCTGCTGCCGAACGCCAACCCGGTCCACAAGGTCTCGATCCTGCCGCGTGGCCGCGCCCTGGGCTACACGATGCAGTACCCGACGGAGGACAAGTACCTGACCACGCGCCAGGAGTTCCTGGACGACGTCAGCGCCCTGCTCGCGGGCCGAGTCGCTGAAGAGACCGTCTTCAACGAGGTCACGACGGGCGCGTCCAACGACTTCGAGCGCGCCACCGCCATCGCCCGCGCCATGGTCTGCGAGTACGGCATGAGCGAGCGGCTCGGCCCGGTCGTGCTGGGCACGCGCCACGGCAGCCCGTTCCTGGGCCGCGACTGGAACGAGGAGCGCAACTACTCCGAGACCATCGCCGTCGAGATCGACAAGGAAGTGCGCGCGATCATTGACGAGTGCTACGAGCGCTCGCGCCAGATTCTGACCGAGAACCGGGTCAAGATGGATGAGATCGTGCGCGTCCTGCTCGAAAAGGAGATGCTGGAGCGCGAGGACTTCATGGCCCTGATGGAAGGCGCCAAAGCGCCCGCCCTCGCCGCCCCGCCCGTCGCGCCCCAGGCCCCGCCGACCGAAGGCAACGCGCCCGCCTCGCCCGCCCCGGAGAAGCCGCGCCGGCTGCCGAACCTGCGCCCCGAGCCGGCGTAACTGCCTCTCGGATCGTGTAGGGGCGGGGCTTGTCCCCGCCCTTTTTCTTGCCGTCTGCTTTTCTTGCTGAATCTGCTTTTCTTGCTGAATAGGAGGGCGGGGACAAGCCCCGCCCCTATGTTAATCTATGGACACCACTTACCGCTATCGTCTTTCCCGACTTGTCCGCACCCAAAGCTCCGAGATCTTCCTGGTCTGGGAGGAAGATCGGCGCATCGGCCAGCTCGACCTGCACTACGCCATCGAGAGCCGCACGATCCACGCGACGCTCGTCCTGGAAGCCGACTTGCCCGTCACCGTGGAGGAAGAGCTTCTGGCGCAGATTGACGACGATGTCGTCTCTTCCTACCTGCCTTCCTTCGAGCGCGAGGATTTTCTCGTCACCGTCTTCCGGGGCGAGGAGATCTCGAACTACACCGACTCGTCGGGCGCCCTCGACGATATGGACGACGAACATTTCGAGGACGACGATGATGAGGACGACGACGAGGACGACCGCCCCAGACGGGGGCGGTAAGATGCGAAACAGCCGCGCCGGCATTTCCCGGAGCGGCTTCTTTTATGGCTTGGCAACCGGCGAGATCTGCTGTTTCTTCAGCAGCGCGGCTAGGCGGTCCAGTGTGTCGTTAAGGCTGCTGGGTGAGCCGCCCGTCACCAGGTCGAAGACGGTGCCCCCAGCGTGTTCTTCGCCCCCGTGTGAGAGATTCCCGGCCCAGCGGACGAAGCTGCTTGGGTCTGCCTGGTCGGACGGCCCGTACTCGACGCTGAGGATCACCTGCGGGCTGAAGCTGCTCCGCAGGCCGAAGTCGCGGCTGGGCGGGGCGATCTGCTTTGGATCGGTCCAGGGGTCGAACTCGCCGCCGAACAGACCCTGTCGCAGCAGCAGCGGCAGGGATGGGGCCGCCGTCCTGGCCGTCTGCCAGCAGGCCGCAGCCAGCGCCAAGGCTGCGGCCTGGCGGTGCTTTGACCAGGCAATGTAGTCGCCGGAGTCCGAGACGAAGGTGGGGATCGTGACCTGATAGTGCCCGAAAAAGTTCTCCCCGCCGACGAACACGCTCACCATGTCGAACCCCGAAGAAAGGTCAACCGGGTCCTGGTGGCGCTGCCGCAGGTAGGCCAGACGGTTTTCCGGCGTGTAGCCCAGCCCGATCCGATCTCCGTCCAAAACATTTTCCGCATAACCTGGTGGCGCGGTGTCCTGAAAGACCAGTCCCGCCAGCCCCGGAGTCGCCGCCAGCGTCCGCACCAGCGGCGGAAGGAGGGTGCGGACGGCGGGGTCGAGGGGGCTGGCCCAGCCCCGCGTCCCCTCGCTCGCCAGGGCGCGGCGCGGATGATCATAATCGGCGGAAAGGCTGTTCGCCGCGTAGCGCCTTTGGATGGCGCGGTCGGGCGTTTCCCCACTGATCGTTACGTCTTCCTCATACCCTGCCGGCCAGGGGAGGGGATGGGGGGCCAGCCCGTCCTTGCGCCAGCAGAGCGTGTCCAGGACGGCATACACGGGGATATGCAGCGGTTTGGCCGCGTCCAGCGCGGCTTGCAGCACCCCGCTCGCCTTTTCCGAGGCGGGCGGCAGGGCGGTGTTGGGAAAGTAGGTGCGCCCGTTGGTGAACACGTCCAGCAACAGCGTGTTCAAGCCCATCTTCGGCAGGCGGGCTACGACCTCTCGCGCCTCGTCGGGCGTCTTCGGCGCGCACAGGACGCCCCGCAGCTTCTGCGGGAGGGAGATGCTGTTCGCCTGGGCCAGCGCGTCGGTTTTCGCCGGCGCGTCGTCCGAGGCAGGCTCGGGTGCCTGCACTTTGTAGGCGTCGTACAGCATCATGGCCCCGGTGCCGGGAAGCTCCACGGCGAGGCGGATGTTCAGCGTCGTGTCAACGGGCGTGTCCGGCGTGATGGACTGGGCGGCGGCCTTCATGCCTTCGCCTAACTTCATGATCTCCGGCATCTCATTCTTGGGCATGTTGTCGCCGTAATGCAGGAAGTGGTCGCGCAGGTGTTGTTGGAGCGCGGGCGGCAGCGCCTTCCAAAGCAGCGTCCCCTTATTGGTCCCCGCTTCTTTTTGGATTTCGTTGATCTGATCACCTGACAGCGCGCCGATGTCGCCGGGGGCGAAGGAAAGGCTGTGAAGCCAGTCCAGACCCTGAAGGTGGCTTCCGGCGTCCTTGCCACCCTGGGAAAGCCGGTTGCTCCAAATCTGGCCGATCTCCGCGAGAAACTGCTGGCGGAAGCCCAGCCCCTGCACATCGTCGGTGAGCACATAGGCCGGACCGACCTGCCGCCAGGCGCCGGTGACGCACAGAGCCAGCGCCTGCATCACGTCCCCTGCTGGCTGTGGCTTCTTCATATCACCCACCATCAAGAGCGGCAGCGGCCCGAAATGCAGATCGGCATACAACTCAAGATGCGCCGTCCTGCCGATTCGCGTGACCAGATCATCTACCGTTTTCAGCCCTTGAAGTGGGACCGGGCGCTCCAGGTCTTGCCGTCTCCAATCGAAGTCGCCCTCTTTCGGCGCGTTCGGCACATCGGCCCGCAAAATAGTTTCCGTCGCCTTGCCGCGTGACTCCATGTTGCCGTAGCCGCCGAACGGCAGCTTGTACGCCCCGGTCGTTTCCAAAGTGTCGCGCGTGTCGCCGATCCCAAACCCGGTCGGGGCGTGGGCGTAGAAATCCGACGTTAAATAAGCGTGGAGGCGCAGCGACCCGAATAGGTCGTCCCCGCTGACTTTCTTGATTTGGGCGTCGAACGTGGCCCGCGCGTCCTTCCATTCTTGCGTCCCGAATTTCCGATCCGGCAGAGTCGCCGTCACGGGGATGATCTCCAGCGGGGGGGGCAACAGAGCTCGCATCAGGCTCTGCTGGTCGGGTGTCATGTCTGCGTAGGCTAGGCCACCCGTCCCCGCTTGCCGCAATTGCTCCGGCGTCAGCGACCCCAGCAGATACGTCTCGGGATGCTGTCCCGCCAGATCGCCCAGCGGCAGGTCAGCCAGAGCGGGACTGGTGTTGAGGATGGTCATTGTCGGCGGCGCGAGGGCGTAGACGTGGCCGAACCACTGGCCCGTCCGCCCGTACTGCGCGGCGATACTCTGCGGCGTCGAAATGGGGTTATCCGGGGGTGCGTCCTGCGCGTCTTGGGGCGGGGGCGGCATGACCCGCTCCGCCCCCACGGTCAGTGCGACCGAGCCGTCGCCGACCGAGGTCGCCGGCATCGCTTTCAGAGCGTCCGCGAGCGATACGGGTGTCGGGGCGACATCGGCTTGGGCGCGACAAGGCAGCCAGAGCAGGCACAGCAGAAGCCAAAAGCAGGCGTGTTTCATGCTTTCATTGTAAGGCACAAGCGCGCATCTGTCAACGGGTGGGGGCTAAAGGGACTAACGGAAAGGGACGCATCTGCCGATAACAAAGGCAGAAAACCTACGGCAATTTTGGCAGGAGAACGAAGAGAATGACGGTGGTTCTTCCAACGGGCGGGAAACGAAAAGAATTGGGGCATCTGCTGGTGGCGCAGGGGCTGCTGACCGAAGGGCAACTTGGCGAGGCGCTGGCCCGGCAGGAGCAGACCGGCAAGGCGCTGGGGCACGTCCTGGTAGAGATGGGGTTGGTCGGCGAGGAGGACGTCACCCGCGCCCGCGCGCAGCAGGTGGACGCCGCCTATGTCGTCGTGGACGACGTCGTCGTAGACAAAGCCGTGCTGCCGCTGGTCTCGGCCGCCGTCGCCCACCAATACTTGCTGCTGCCGGTTGGGAAGACGCCGGACGGGACGCTCAAAGTCGTGGTCGCCGCCTGGAACGCGCGGGTCATGGATGTCGCCCACAAGATCGCCACGACCCACCGCCTGCGTCTCGCCCCCGCCATCGCCACCGAAAAGCCGCTGCGGGACGTCATCGAGCAGTGGTACGGTCCCGCTCCGGGGGGCGAGAAACCGTCGGAACATCCGCGCGAACAGGCCCTCGCCGCTTCGCCCCAGCCCGCCGTGCCCCAGCCCGCCGCGCCCCAGCCCGCCGCGCCGCCCCAGGTGGTCACGCGCCCGGCGGTTCGGAGCGCCGTGCCGGCGATTATTCCCCCGGTTTCCACGGCCCCCATCCTTGCCCCGGCGCCTGCCGTGCCCGAAAAGCGGGCGTCCGATGTGCTCACCGGGGCGCTGCCGTCGGGCTTCAGCCCAGCGCCTGGGACCACAGGGCAGCCCGACAAGCTGGAGCCGATGGGCGTGGATCAGCCGGTCGTGATCCAGTTCATCAACCGCATCCTGTCCGACGCCATCGCGCAGGGGGTCAGCGACATCCACTTCGAGCCGCGACGGGACTCGCTCGACATCCGTTACCGGCAGGACGGGACGCTGCGGCTGGTGGACAGCGTCCGCCGCGAGTTCCAGTCCGCCTGCTCCTCCCGACTCAAGATCATGGCCGAGATGAACATCGCCGAGCGGCGTCTGCCCCAGGACGGCCGCATTTCCGTGCTGCTCGGCGGGCGGGGCGTGGACCTGCGCGTCTCGTCCCTGCCCACCCAGTATGGCGAGTCCATGGTCCTGCGAATCCTGGACAAGTCCTCCGTCCGGCCCCATCTGGACCAGCTCGGCTTTTCGGAGCGCAACCTGAAGGCATTGAACAGCTTGATCCGCAAGCCGCACGGCATCGTGCTCGCGACCGGGCCGACCGGCAGCGGCAAGACGACCACGCTTTACAGCGCGATTCAAGAGATCCACACCCCCGACATCAACATCATCACGGTCGAGGACCCCATCGAGTACGAGCTGGACGGCATCCGCCAGTCCAACGTCAACGAGAAGGCCGGCCTGACCTTCGCCCGTCAGCTTCGGGCCATTCTGCGTCAGGACCCGGACGTCATCTATCTCGGCGAGATTCGCGACCAGGAAACGGCGGAGATCGCCTTCCGGGCGGCCCTGACCGGCCATCTGGTGTTCTCGACCCTGCACTGCAACGACGCGGCCGGGGCCGTGACGCGCCTGCTGAACATGGGCATGGACCCGTTCCTGGTCGCCTCGACCGTCATCGGCGTCCTCGCCCAGCGGCTGGTGCGCCGCGTTTGCCCCCAGTGCGCGCGGCCCGCCCCGCCTTCGGATGTGGACCTGGCCGCTTTCGGCATTGATACGGACTCGCTCGAATTCCAGCAGGCACGGTTCCTTGCGGGCGCGGGCTGCGAAGCCTGCGGCAACATGGGCTACAAGGGCCGCTACAGCGTCCAGGAGCTGATGGTCATGGACGACGCCATCCGGTCGTTGACCCTGACGCGCGCTCCCTCCAACAAGATCCGCCGCGTCGCGATGGCGCGCGGCATGATATCCATGCGCCAGGATGTCGGCGCCAAGATCATGCAGGGGATCACGACATTTGAAGAGGCCCAGAAGCGGGTCTATGTGGAGGAGGGCGGGGAGGAATGACCGGCCCCTTGTTTTCACCGTGCGTCAGTCTCGGCATACACATTTCCCAGGAGCGTACGCTCAGATTTCGAGGACGGCGATGTCTTGTCCCCCGTTCGATAGCCTCCGCAGACGTACATCAATACAAAAGGATACAGGAAAGCCTCCGGCAGAGGGGAAGCATTCGTGAGCGTTTGCTTCCCCCGCTGCTTTTAGGCGGCGGTCTCCTGGCTTGATTTTATGACTTTGAAGCGCCCATTGATACAGGTCCCAATGTCGGGGCTGATGAGAACTCGTGCGTTCCTCTCCGCCACCGCGCTGCTGGCCGCCTCGCTGCTGGTCGGTTTGGGGATCGCCACGGTGATCGTCCGAATCCAGCACAAGTCCGACCAGGCGCGCCAGGGGCAGATCTTGCTGGCCCGCTTGGATGAGAATGTCTATCATTTGAGAACCCTGGAAGAGCAGACGATGACGGATCCGAGCTTGGCTCACAACGAGCAGGGAGTTCTAGATGGGCTGGACTTGCAGGCGCTGCAAAGCCTGGAGGACCTGGAGCGCATTCCCGGCGGCGGCAGCGCGGCGCTGCCCCTGGTGCGCCGCTCGCTCCTCGACTACGAGCAGGCGTTCACGGACGAGTTCCAGCTCTTCAAGTCAGGCCGGAACGCGGAGGCGTGCCGGACCCACGACGACCATGTTAATCCGGCGTTCGAAGCATTGTCCGACGCCATCAACGGCGCGAACGTGCGGTACGACGGCGCGGCCGTGTCCGCCAATCGGGAGGTGGACTTGGGGACGCAAACCGTCCTCCTACTGGCAGCGCTGCTGCTGTTCGTGCTGATCCGGCGTTTTGCGCGTTCCCAGCGCCTCAGCACCCGTTTGGCAACGGAGCGGGAAACCCTTCGCCAGAGTGAGGAGCGGTTCCAGGCGCTGATCCGTAACACCTCCGACGTCATCGCGATCCTCGCACCCGACGGCGTCATCCGCTACCTCAGTTCGGCGGCACAGCGCCTGTGGGGGGTCATCCCGGAGCAGATCGAAGGCGGCAGCGTGTTTACGCTGATGCACCCTGATGAGGCCGAATTGGCACGGACTCTCATTGCCCAAGCCGGAGGCGACCCCGGCGGCCTGACTACCGAGCTGCGCCTGCGCTATGCCGACGGCTCATGGCGTCAGTCCGAGTTCATCCTGACGAACCTGCTCACCGAGCCTGGCATCGAGGGGATCGTCCTGACCTGCCGTGACGCCAGCCAGCGCAAGGCGTTTGAAGAACAACTGGCGCATCAGGCCTTCCACGACGCGCTGACGGGCCTGCCCAACCGCGCCCTGTTCATGGAGCGCCTCCGGCACGCGCTGGCGCGCGCCCGGCGTCAGGGGACGATGGTCGGGGTGATCTTCCTTGACCTCGATAACTTCAAATTCGTCAATGACAGCCTGGGGCACGGGGCAGGGGATTATCTGCTGGTGGCCGTGGCCGAGCGCCTCCGCGTCTGCCTCCGCGCCGGCGACACGGTGGCGCGTCTGGGTGGGGATGAGTTCACGGTCCTGCTGGAAGACTTGGCCGACGAGGGGCAGTTGCTCGGGCTGGCGGAGCGCATCACGCAGGTGCTCCACACCCCCATCTTGGTCGGTGGCCGGGAGATCGTTACGACGGGCAGCCTGGGCATCGCGGCCAGCCTCGGCGATTCGCGGCTGCCGGAAGAGCTGCTGCGGGAAGCTGACACCGCCATGTACCGGGCGAAGGCCACCGGCAAGGCGCGCACCATCGTCTTCGACCGCAGCATGAATGCACAAGCCGTGGATCGGCTGAATCTAGAGATGGATCTGCGCAGGGCGCTGGAAGCAGGCGAGTTCTGTATCCACTATCAGCCTATTATGTGCCTGACTTCCAACGTCATCTGCGAAGTGGAGGCGCTGCTGCGCTGGGAGCACCCGGAGCGTGGCCTAATCCCCCCCGACAAGTTCATCCCGCTGGCCGAGGAAATTGGGCTGATTGTTCCACTGGGCCTGTGGGTGCTGCGGGAAGCCTGTCGGCAGACCTTCGAATGGAATAAGGACCAATGGAATGAGGGCGAATGGAATGAGGGCCAATGGAACAGGAGCAGTGACCGGCCTCTGCTGACCGTCAGCGTCAACGTCTCCTCCCGGCAACTGAAAATGCCGGATTACGTCGCTCAGGTGGTCCAGGTCCTCAACGAGACGGGGCTGAGTGCGGCCTGCCTTAAGCTGGAGATCACCGAGAGCGTGATGATGCAGGAAACTGAGGTGACGATTGGGAAAATGCACGCGCTGAAGGCGCTGGGCATTCGCCTCGCTGTGGATGACTTCGGCACCGGGTACTCCTCGATGGCGTACCTGAGCAGCCTGCCGATTGACACACTCAAGATTGACCGCACCTTCGTGGGCAAGATGAGCCAGCACGCGGAGGACGCCGCCATTGTCCGCGCAATCGTGATGCTGGCGAAAGCGCTGAACCTGCGTATTACCAGTGAGGGCATTGAAACCGTCGAGCAGTTGGCCCAGCTGCGCGCCCTGGAATGCGATCAAGGACAGGGGTATCACTTCTCCCGTCCTCTGCCCGCAGCCCAATTCCATGCCTTGTTCGTTGCCGGAGCCGCGCCGACCGGCGAACGGCCCGGTCAAGCCGCTCGCATCCCGGAATGCGCCGCCGCCCTATGAATGTGCCGGGCGCACACCGGCGGGTTTGCATCACGCGGCAAAAGCGGGTAAAATAGCCCCCGTGACAGCCATTCCCCAACCTAGCCTGACCCTCGTGACCGGGCGCGCGCTTTACCGGCCCCGCGCGGACAAAAAGGCCGACCCGCTTTCCCTGGTCGAAGCCGCCGTCGCGGGCGGCGTCAACATCGTGCAGCTCCGCGTCCGCAACGCCAGCGCCGACGACCTGGGCCTGTACGCCGTCGCGCTGCGGCTGCGCGAGATGACGTCGGGGCAAGCGCGGTTCATCGTCACGGGCGATCTGGAACTCGCCGAGAAGTGCCGGGCGGACGGCGTCCTGCTGACCGAGCGCGCCTACAAGCCGGCCGAGGCCCGCCGGTTCCTGCGCCCGTCCGGCGAGGCGACCGTCGGCTCGTTCGCCCACACTGTTACCGGCGCGGCTCGCGCCGAACGCGGCGGGGCGGACTATGTGCAGGTCGGCCCGGCCTTTGACGCCGACGCCCCCGGCGAGGGCTTGGCCCTGATGCGCAAGATCAAGGACGCCGTCCATATCCCCGTGGTCGCCTTCGGCGGCATCCAGACCCCCGCCGACGTCGCCGACTGCCTGCGGGCCGGCGCGGACGGCGTCGCCGTCACCCATGCCGTCACCGAAGCCCCCGATCCTCAGAGCGCCGCCGCCGATCTGCGTGCCGCAATGGAGGCCGCGTGGCGCGTGCTGCACGGCGCGTGACTTCCCCCGATAGTCTTGATGATTCCTCGGCATCCGTGGTATGATAGCGGTACGCAGGGACGTCGCTGCGCCGCTCACGAGGGTCTTTGTTCTGATGCGTCTCCTATCCGTTTTTTTCGCGTTCGCCGTTTTTGCTTGCGCCGCCTCTCCCGGCCTTGCCAAACCCCATAAGCATCACCCGTCGGCGGCAAAGGCAGTCCAGGCGCAGCACTTGAAGCGCCTGGCGGCCAAAGAAAAAAAAGCCTGGCGCGAGCATCTGGCGAAGCTGCGTGCTTTGCCCCACGCCGATCGGGTCGCCGAGAAGCGGCATGAGCGGCTGTGGCAGCGCAAGCACGACGCCAAAGCCGCTATGATCCAGGCGGCAGCGAAGAAGCAGGAGCGCGCACAGATTTGGAAGGCAAAGCTGGCCCGCCGACATCACGGCAGGGCGCTGGTCGCCGCCGTTCTGAAACCCGCAGTCAAGAAGACAAACGCCCATGCCCGGAGGCCGGCCGCCTTGATGGCCGCTAAAGCCGTGATGGCCGCTAAATCGGCGGCCCAGAAAAAGACGGCGGCCCAAAAAAAATCGATGGAAGAAAAAAGCGCACAGTCTCGCCAGGCGGCGCGCGCGCGCAAACTGGCGATGCTGGCCGCCGCGCATCAGGCGGCGGTTTCCCACAAGCAGGCCGCTTGGCGGGCGCGTCTAGCCCAGAAACAAGCGGCCTACCGTGGCAGGCAAGCGGCCTACCGTGCCAAGATCAGCCAGCGGCAAGCGCTGCGCGCCCTGCATCTTTCCAAAGCGCTGGCTGCCTACCGCGCCCACTCCGCCAATGTCCAGGCGGCCCATAACGCCCGGCTGGCCGCCCTGCGGGCGCGCTGGATGGCCCTGCACGGCGACGGCAGCGGCGGCAAAAGCATCCGGTTCTGGCAGGCGGCGGCGGCCAATGTTCCCGTCAAAGTCATTTCGGTGGACCTGAACGACCCCAACATCAAGGTCTCTGCCGTGATGTCCCGGCACGGCAACGGCACCGCCGAACCGTTCCGGCAGATGATTGAGCGCGCCCGCCCGAATGTCGCCGTCACCGGGACGTTCTTCTCGCTCGACGACTTGCAGCCGGTCGGCGACATCGTTATTGACGGCAGCCTGGTCCACTTCGGCGGCATGGGAACGGCCCTGTGCATCACGCCGAGCAACCGCGCCGAGATGGTCACCTGCGAATGGGGCCGCCACCACGACTGGAGTCCCTACGACTTCGTGGTCGCCTGCGGCCCGCGCCTGCTCCGGGATGGCCGCGTCGTCCTCGACCCTCACGCCGAGCGGTTCCACGACAAGCACATGCTCGCGCCCAACTCGCGCATCGCCGTGGGCATCACGCGCGGCAACACCCTTTTCTTCGCGATGACCCACGCCCCGATCTCTCTGGGTCGCCTCGCCCGCGTCATGCGCTCCCTGGGCGCGACCGACGCGATGAACCTGGACGCCGGCACCAGCACGGGATTTTACTATAATGGCGCGACATTGGCAAAACCGGGCCGCAAATTGACCAACATGATCGTCGTCTATGGCCGGCGCGACCACTACGAGCGCGCGCTGGACCAGCTTGTCCCCGCCGCCTATCACCGCACGGCGTCTCGCCCCCGCCGCCAGATTTCCGAGGCCGACGCGCCCGCTTCCGTTGCGCTGAAAACGGCGGCACGGGCTCGTCCGTGAGTCCGCCCCCGCTGCCTCCCCGCCTCTGGGCTGAGATTGACGCCGGGGCGCTGGCGCACAACGTCGCCCTGCTCCGCCGCCGGTTCGGCCCCGCGCGCCTGATGGCCGTCGTCAAGGCGAACGCCTACGGTCACGACACGTCCCTGATCGCCCCGCTTTGCGCCGCGCTCGGACTGCGCGATTTCGGCATTGCGACCCCCGCCGAGGGCGCGGCCCTGCGCGAACTCGCACCGCCTGACGCCGCTATCTACCTGCTTGGCCCGGCGTTCCCCGAAGAAGCCCCGGCCATCGCGTTTCACCGCTTGACCCCGCTCCTGAGCAGCGCGGAAACGGCGCGGGCGCTTTCGGATGCCGCCGTCGAATTTGGCGTCATCGCCGATGTGCATCTGGACGTGGATACGGGTATCGGGCGCGCGGGCGTCCAGATCGCCGACGCCTACTCCTTGCTCGCTCTGCTAGACGGTCTGCCCGGCCTGCGCGTGACAGGCGTTGCCACCCACTTCGCCAGCGCCGATGAGGACTCCGCCGACGCCCAGGCGCAGCACGACCTGTTCGCGCGGTTCCTGCACACGCTGGGGGCGCGTGCCGACACTCTGCTCGTTCACGAGGCGAACTCACCCGCCGCCCTCAACCTGCCGTCGGATGTCCGTCATGGGCTGATCCGCCCCGGCCTCCTGCTCTACGGCATTGAGCCGACTCCCAATCAGTTCGCGTTCTCGTTGATGCCCCTGCGCCCCGTTCTTTCCCTTAAGACCCGTGTGACCCTCTGCCGCCGCCTGCCCGGCGGCGCGACGATTTCCTATGGCCGCACCTATACCGTCCCGCCCGGCGGCGGCGTCTATGCCACACTAGGCGTCGGCTACGGCGACGGCTACCCACGCCGCTTTTCCAATTTCGGCCACGTCCTCCTGCATGGCAGTCGCGCCCCCATCTGTGGCCGTGTCTGCATGGATCAGACCGTGGTGGACGTCAGCCACATCCCCGGCGTACAGGCCGGCGACATCGCGGCCGTGATCGGGACGGACGGCAAGGAGACGCTGACCGCAGGCGACCTCGCCGCCGCGCTCCACACGACGCCGCACGAGATCACCACCGGCCTCACCGCCCGCGTCCCGCGCCTGCGGGTGAACGCCTGATTACGAAGGAGGAGATGATTTTGCCCGAAGATTTGGAAGAAGCAATGCCTGTGATGGCTGACGATGCGAACGCGGAACTGCCGCCGGAACTGCCTGCTAATCTGTCGACTGATGAGCGTTATCTCGCCCTGCTGACGAACGCTCTGCGTAAATGCCTGCTTTACAAGCCCAAATTCGGTCAAGGACGGGCGGCAGGCGTCTCCGTGCAAGAGTTCACGGATTTGTACGCGGCCGATCCATTCTATCACTGGCTGGGGATTGACTCGCCTCTCATGTACGCGGCACATAAGGCGGCAGGAGGAATGACCTCAGTTTACCGGCAAATCGGGATCGGCAGCCAGTGGATTTTCTTTCAGATATTGCAAGACCAATTCGGGCTTTCGCCATTACAGGCGACTTGGGCTTATTCAACCGACAGCACCTCAGGAAAACAACGCAAACTTTCCCTGGACGGCAGAATTGATCTGGAAGACCTTGCGGATGCGGCTGACCGGGAGCGTGTTCAGGCATGGATGGCAGACGCGGCGGGAGCAATCGGACTGCCGCCTGAAACTTTGGCAAGCCTGAAAGGGGTGGTGTTTGAGGCTAGACAGGGATACAAAAGCAAGGACTCCAAGCGTCAAAATGCTGATATAGCAAACGCATCAAAAGCCTACGCGCATCTTTACATGCCTGTAATTCTGCTGTTCTCCACTCAGATTGATGGCGATGTCGCGCATCGTTACCGGGAGAACTTCTGGCTCTTGCTTTCGGGCACTCTGGATGGTTCATCAACAGGCAGCACTTATGCCTTCTGCCGGGAAGTGGTCGGTTATGATCTGGCGGACTTCTTCCAAAGGCATTCGCCCCGGATCAAAACTGAGGTGGAAGCCGTTCTTAAAGCATTGCTCTCCCCAGGGTAATCCATGATGTCCATTCAACCCGCTTTAGACCTGTTTGACCCAAATTCCGAACCGGCATCGCCTCTCCTGCGCGCCAACGGGTTATCCCCCCACCTGACGCACAAGGCGAACCTGAAGCACACCCGGTACGGATGGCTGCGGCTCACGCCGGCTTACTCGGTACATCTTGTTTCTCGTCTGCTTGATGGCTTATCGGAAGAAAATCCTATTGTCTTGGACCCGTTCTGTGGGACAGGCACCACTGCTCTCGTCTGCGCCGAGCGGGGCATCTTCGCGGATACGACGGACATTAACCCGTTTCTAGTCTGGCTGGCGACAACGAAGACTAGGCGGTACTTGCCGGCCGAGTTGAACGCCTTTCAGGAGGCATCGAGGCGGGTAACTGAAGCCGTCGTGCTTCATGCCGACGAATGTTCCTGGGTTCCACCGCTGCACCAAATAGAGAAGTGGTGGGATGAACGGACTTCGCAAGCCCTCGGGCGTGCCTTGATGAGCATTAAAAACGAGGCGTTTTCCTCTGCCATTTCGGATTTGCTCACCATCGCGTTTTGCCGGACACTGATTGATTGTGCCAATGTCAGCTTTGGGCATCAGTCCATGTCCTTCAAGAAAGCCGCTTTGCCGGATGCCACTTATCAGGCGGAAGGAGCCGTCGCAAGCAGTTGGTGGAAAGTGAGCAATGACATTTATCGGTCCGCCTTTTCCGAAATCGCCGTTGAGCCGCGCGCTTTGTTGTGCGATGCCCGCCATTTATCCCAGGCGCTGCCGCCGGAGCATTATGATGCGGTCGTCACCTCACCCCCCTATCCAAACCGGATGAGCTACATCCGAGAACTACGGCCTTATATGTACTGGCTCGGGTATCTTCAAAATGGCAGGGCCGCAGGGGAACTTGACTGGACGGCAATCGGCGGCACATGGGGATGCGCGACAAGTTATGTCGGGAAGTGGCTACCGCCAGCCGACAGAGATGTGCCCTATGAAAGCTTTGACACGATCTTAACGCAGATCGCCGCCCACAGCCCGCTTCTGTCGCGCTATGTTCATAAATACTTCTATGACATGGTGGGCCATGTCGGAGAGGTATACGCCGTACTCAAGTCTGGTGGCGTCGCTCACTACGTTGTCGGCAATTCCAAGTTCTATGATGTGATGCTGCCTGTGGAGGAGATATTTGCCGCCTTGCTTCGTCAGGCAGGTTTTGAGTGCGTGACGGTGCAGCAGATTCGTAAGCGAACATCAAAAAAAGAATTATTCGAGTATATGGTGTCAGCGCGAAAGCCATGACTCCTATTGGCGGTAACCCCACCGCGCTCCACACGACGCCGCACGAGATCACCACCGGCCTCACCGCCCGCGTCCCGCGCTCGCTGGTCAACGCCTGACTCAAGCCGTGCCTGCGTCGAACTCCACGACGAAGCGGCTGGCTCCTTGTCAAGAAAACGCTCCCCCGTTCCGGCCTTTCAGGTACAATGGGCGCATGATGTCCCCCGCCTCGCGACTGCAACTCGTCCCCGTGGATGGCCGGACCGTGCAGTGTCATGTGCTTGATCCCCATCCCGACCCCGTCTTCTCTCCCCCCCTGCGACTGCCCGTGATTCTGCTGCACGGCCTGGGCTGCTCTTCGGAAGCCTGGCGGCCCACGCTGGAAGTCCTGGCGGAACGGCGTCTCCCTTGCCCGGTCCTCGTGCCGGACATGCCCGGCTTCGGCTGCTCGCCGGGGCCAAAGGAGGCGCTGGGGATGGCGGATTTGGCGGACTGGACGGCGCGGCTGATGGACGCGCTGGGCG
>JAABUU010000093.1_pt1 | contig 211451 bp, 206 predicted proteins | sample 5559301 | NCBI WGS metagenome assembly JAABUU01 (sample SAMN10711884, study PRJNA513360) | rock metagenome | isolation source: Antarctica rocks | place: Antarctica: Victoria Land, Richard Nunatak white | reverse complement strand
ACGTGTGATCTTTACCGCCGCACTCATCCGTCACTCCCAAGCAGCGAATTACCGCATGGAGCAGAGAATCAGAGTTCGATCAGTCTGGAAACCTCCGGAGAGTCAAGGTCCGAGAGGGCTGGTATTAGACGCTCACCGCAACGGAGCCGCCGCATGTCCGTCCACGCCTGGGTGCTCGAAATCCGGCCCGGCTACGAGGTCGAATACAAACGCAGGCATGACGAGATCTGGCCGGAAATGGTGGACGCGCTGCGCCAGGCGGGCATCCGCAACTACGCCATCTTCAAGCTCGGCCTGACGCTGTTCGGCAAGTTCGAGACCGACGACCTCGACGCCACCATCGCCGCCTTGGCGGTGAGCGAGGTCAACCGGCGCTGGGCGGAGTGGATGGCGCCGATCATGAAGGTCGAGATCGACTCCAGCACAGGATTTCCCTATTTGCTGCCGCTGCAGTGGCATATGGACTGACGCGCATCCGATCCGAGGGAGACTTGCCGTGGCCGAACAGCCGAAACTACAGCTTTATGCCTTCTGGCGCTCCTCGGCCACCTACCGGGTGCGCGTGGCGCTGAACCTCAAGGGCGTTACGGCGGAGGAGACGCTGATCGACCTCGATGCCGGGCAGCAGCTCAGCGCAGAGTTCCTGGCGGTCAACCCGCAGGGTGCGATCCCGGCGCTGGTCGAGCCCGGCCACGCGCCGCTGACCCAGTCGGTGGCGATCCTGGAGTACCTCGAGGAACGCTTCCCGCAACCGCCGCTGCTGCCGAGCGACCCGTATTCGCGGGCGCGGGTGCGCTCTCTGGCGGCGACGATGGCGGGCGACACGCACCCGCTGATCGTGCCGCGAGTGAAGAAATACCTGACCGGCACCGCCGGCTTCGACGATGCCGCGTGGCGCGCGTGGCAGGTGAACTGGTTCACGCGCGGCTTCGAGGCGATGGAGGCACGGCTGGCCGCCGACGACGCCACCGGCACCTTCTGCCACGGCCACAAGCCGACCATGGCCGACATCTGCCTGGCCAGCGTCGTCGTGGTCGCCCGCGTGTTCAAGGTCGAGGTGGCGAACATCCCCACCATCGAGCGGATCATGGCGAGCTGCGAGGAGCTGGACGCCTTCGCCCGCGCCAACCCGATGCGTCAAGTCGGGGCGCCAGGTCGGGGCGCCACGCCCGGGTAGGCGATCTGGAACAGCCGGATTCAGCGGCGGCGCTCCCCCTTCCTGCGGCTCCAGACGAAAAGGCCGAGCGCCACCAGCAGCACCGCCACCACTAACAGGTCGAACCGATGCAGGAAGCCGCGCATCCGTGGGTCGCTGTCCCATCGGGCGCCAAGCTGGAAGCCGATATAGGCCAACGCATAGCACCAGGCGAACGAGCCCACGAAGGTGTAGATCTGGAACGGCAACTGGCGCATCCGCACGATCCCGGCGGGCAGCGCTATGAAGGTGCGCACCACCGGCAGCACTCGGGCAATCAGCACCGCCGCCGAGCCGAACCGGGCAAAGAAGCGGTCTGCACGCTCCAGATCCTGGGTATGGATGAACACCCGTGGACCCCAGCGCTCGATCCACCGCCGGCCGCCCATCGAGCCGACCAGATAGGCGACGGTCGAGCCGATGTTGCAGCCGATCGCCCCCGCCAACGCCGCGAGTACCAGACTGAACCGCCCGGTCGAGGCCAAATAGCCGGCGAACGGCATGATGACCTCGGACGGCAGCGGGATGCAGGCGGACTCCACCGCCATCAGCGCTGCCACCCCCACGTAGCCGCCGGCCCCGATCGCTGCCACGATCCACGTTGCAAGACTCGCTAACACAGTGCCGCCTCCCATCTTGCTGGCAGGGAGGATCATCCCGCCAGACGCGAGGCGGTCCTACCATCCACTCCGCGCCAGCCATAGAGGACCGCCGTGATGACCCAGGCCCCGACGCCCAGCCAAGCGCCATTCGATCACGTCGTCGTGCTGATGATGGAGAACAACTGCTTCGATCGGATGCTTGGCTGGATGTCGGAGCTGCATCCCGGCCTGGAAGGCATCGACGCCAATCACCCACGCTCCAACCCCGACGGCCAGGGCGGCCCCGCGGTTCCGCAGGCGCCCACCACCGCGCGCAACATCGACCGCGACCCCAAGCATTACCTGGCCAACTCGATCGCCCAGTGGGACGGCGGCAGCAACAACGGTTTCGTCGCCGATTTCGTCCGCAACCACCCGAACAGCACTGCGGAGGAGCGCGCGGAGATCATGGGCTACTACCCGCGCGGCTTCCTGCCCGCCCTGCATACGCTGGCCGAGCAGTTCGTGGTGTGCGACCACTGGTTCGCCTCGCTGCCCGGCCCGACCTGGATGAACCGCCTGTTCGCGCACAGCGGCACCTCGCTGGGCCATGTGAGTGAACCGGGCAGCCTGTTCAGCTCCAAGCTGCACCTGTACAACGAGCGCACGCTCTACGACGAGCTGTCGGATGCCGGCGTGCCGTGGCGGATATACTATGGCGACGTGCCACAATCGCTGGTGCTGACCCACCAGTTCGAGCATTTGGGGAACTACCGCCGGTTCGGCAAATGGGCCGGCGACATCGCGGCCGGGGATCTGCCGGCCTACACCTTCATCGAGCCATCCTACTTCGGACCCAACCAGAACGATCAGCACCCGCCGCACGACGTGATGCGCGGCGACGCGCTGATTGCCGAGGTGTACAACGCGCTGCGAGGCAACGCCGACCTGTTCGCACGCACCCTGCTGATCGTGCTGTATGACGAGCATGGCGGGTTCTTCGACCATGTGCCGCCGCCGGCGACCGTGGCGCCGGACCAGCACATCGAACACTTCGCCTTCGATCGGCTCGGCTTCCGGGTGCCGGCGGTGCTCGTTTCGCCGCGGCTCGATCCCGGCTTCGTCTCGACCGTGTTCGACCATACCAGCCTGTTGCGCATGGCGGGTGGCTTGTGGCCCGGCGTGCATCCGCTGGGCTTGCGGGCGCTCCAGGCCAACGACCCGATCGCCTCCCTGACGCTCCGGGCCACGCCGCGCACCGATCTGCCGGAGGCTCCGGTGGCGCCCGACATCCAGCCGGCGCGGCCGGTGGCGATGCTGGAGGGATTCAAGGCGTCGCTGTTCGGCATGAGCCACAGCCTCGAGAGCATGATCGAGCACGCCGGCCACCGCGGCGGCCTGATGGCGAGGGCGCACGAGGCGTTGGAGGACGGCCTCAGCCAGGCCGGGCTTGCCACCGACCGGATTGCAGCCTTCGTCGAGGAGCGCGCGTCGCCGGGCGGCTTGGTGGCGCGGGTCGGCCGCACGCTGCACGAGGTCGGACGCCACGTCGGCCTGTCGCGTTAGGCAGCGGGTCCGATTAGACGTGACGCCAGTTGCGGCGTGCCTTGATGAACGAGATGGTGGTCTGGCTGACGCCGTAACGAACCGCCAGGTCGCCCACCCGCTCGCCTGACGCGAGCTGGCTGCGGATCACCGTCACCAGCGCCTCGGTCAGCTTGCTGCGGCCATGCCGGCTGCCGATGTTGCTGCCCGATGCCGGCAGCCCCGAGGTGTCGGCAGGCAGAGCAATCGTTCCAGCGGGATTGGATGCGTTCTCGATCATCGGCCGGCCTCGTCCTTGGTCAGGTTGGCATTTTGTATCGGCTTCGTAAATTATTCGTACATACGAGCCTCCTGGCGTTATTTTTTGATTGCTTTTGTGCAGTGCGGCTCCGCCCCAGACCCATGAAGGCTGCAACTGCCGCCGCGTTGTGGCGCTAAGCACTCAGCCGGCGTCAACCGGCCCGTCGCAGCAAGCAGTCGCAGCAAATGCGGGAGCCGCCATGTCCGACCATTACGACCTTATCGTCGTCGGCAGCGGCCCGGGCGGCGCCTCGCTGGCGCAACGGCTGGGCAACACCGGCAAGCGCATCCTGCTGATCGAGCGCGGCGACTACCTGAAGCGCGAGCCGGCCAACTGGGACTCCAAGACGGTGTTCGTGGACGGCGCCTATCAGGCCAAGGAAACCTGGCACGCCAGCGACGGCAGCGAGTTCCACCCTGGACTGCATTACTTCGTCGGCGGCAACAGCAAGGTCTACGGCTCCGCACTGTTCCGCCTGCGTGAGCGCGACTTCGGGGAGATCCGCCACCAGGACGGCATCTCGCCGGCGTGGCCGCTGAAATACGATGCGTTCGAGCCCTATTACGCCGAGGCGGAGAAGCTGTTCCACGTCCACGGCAGCCGGGGCGAGGATCCCAACGAGCCGCATTCCAGCGGCCCCTACCCGTTCCCGCCGGTCTCGCACGAGCCGCGCGTGCAGGCCCTCAACGACAGCCTTGCCGCCGAGGGGCTGCATCCGTTCCATTTGCCGTTGGGGATCAAGCTCGACGAGCGTGACGGCAAGCCCACGCCGACCAGCATCTGCATCCGCTGTGACGCCTTCGACGGCTTTCCCTGCCTGCTGAACGGCAAGGCCGACGCGCAGGTGATGTGCGTCGACCCCGCCCTGGCCGCGCACCCCAACCTCACCTTGCTCACCAATGCCTACGTGCAGCGGCTGGAGACCGACGCCAGCGGCCGCACCGTGACCGGCGTGCATGTGCTGCGCCACGGCGAGCGGGAGGTGTACACCGCCGACATCGTCGTGGTCGCCTGCGGGGCGTTGTCCTCGGCGCTGCTGCTGTTGCGCTCGGCCAACGACGCGCATCCGGACGGTTTGGCCAACGGCTCCGGCCAGGTCGGGCGCAACTACATGCGGCACAACCAGTCGGTGCTGATGGCGCTGCTGCGGGAGCCGAACGACACCGTGTTCCAGAAGACGCTCGCCGTCAGCGACTTCTACTTCAAGTCAGACGACTGGGATTTTCCGCTTGGCCTGATTCAGATGTGCGCCACCTCCCACGCCGAACAGATCCGTGGCGAGGCGCTGCCCAGTTGGCTGGAATGGCTGCCCGAAATGCCCTTCACGGAAATGGCGCGGCATTCGATGGACTTCTGGCTGTCCAGCGAGGATCTGCCGCTTCCGGAAAACCGGATTTTCTACAACGGCGAGAAGGTGATGCTGGACGTGACCGAGACCAACGCGGAGGCCCACACGCGGCTCAAGAAGAAGCTGGAAACGATATTGGGCCGCACCGGCGCGCACCCGATGCTGCTGGAGCGCAAGCTGTACCTCGGCAAGGACATCCCGATCAGCGGCACCGCGCATCAGGCCGGCACGCTGGTATTCGGCAACGACCCCGCCAGTTCCGTGCTGGATCTCAACTGCAAGGCCCACCAGCTCGACAACCTATACGTGACCGACGCCAGCTTTTTCCCATCGATCGGCGCGGTGAACCCGACGCTCACCATCATTGCCAACGCGCTGCGTGTTGCGGAGCACCTGCGCGGGCGGCTCGGCGCATGATCTTTATCGTCACCCTGGCGGTTCGCTATTTGTTGGTCGTGCTGTTCTTCCCGTTCAGCGCGCTCGACAAGATCATCAACTTCAAGGACGCGGTCGGACAGGCACGCCAGTTGGTGCCGGGCGGAGCGGCATCCGCGCTGATCCTGGTCGGCCTGGCGGTCGAGATCGTGATGCCGTTGGGCATCCTCACCGGCATCGCCGATCGCCTCGCCGGCTTCATCATGGCCGGATATTGCGGCGTCACCGCGCTGCTGTTCAAGCGGTTTTGGGCGACCGGCGATTTCTGGGACGGCAGCGAGAGCAAAGGACGGCAGATGTTCTGGGACTTTCTCAAGAACTTCGCGTTGGCCGGCGGCTTCCTGTTGCTGACGGTGGGCATCGACGGCAGCGGCCTGCGCCCGTTCCTGGATAACCCGCTCGCCTCGTCGCATCCCTACGCCACGCATTCGCAGGAGACTCCCTGATGCCCAGTGTCCCGTATTGGCATATCTGGACCGATGCCGATGGCATCAGCCACCAGACACGCTGCAAGCTCGACCAATTCGAACTGAAGGGCGTGGGCAACGCGGCGCCGCAATGGAACAACAAGCAGGAGCGCAGCGAGTCGACCGTGGTGTTCACCGTGCAGCCGGTCGGCTGGGTCGGTGAGTGGCACGAGAACCCGGCGCCGCAGTGGATCACCGTGATGTCGGGGCGCTGGTGGGTGGAGTCGATGGACGGCACCCGCGTCGAGATGGGCGCGGGCGAGATGTCGCTGGGCGAGGACCAGAATTGCCGCAAGGATGCCGAAGGACGCAACGGCCATCGCTCCGGCACCATCGGCGACGAGCCGGCCGTGTTGATGACGGTGCAGCTGCATGTGGCGCCGGTGGGCCGCCCCTGCCACTTCAAATAACGCACTTCAAGTAGCGCGTCATGGATGGTTTCGAGATCGTCGATGCCAGCTTCAAGGCGATGGTGCTGCCGAACGCGCCATTGCTGAATCTGGGCGAGGGTTTCTCCTGGCTGGAAGGCCCGGTGTGGTTCGCCGACCAGGACTGCCTGCTATTCAGCGACCTGCCCGCCGACCGCATCATGCGCTGGAGCGAAGGCGGCGGCGTGTCGGTGTTCCGCGCGCCGTCGGGGTTTGCCAACGGCCATACGCGCGACCGCGAGGGCCGCCTGATCGGCTGCTTGCACCGCCACCGCTGCATCACCCGCACCGAACTCGACGGCAGCGTCACCACCCTTGCCGACCGCTACCAGGGGCGTCGGCTCAACTCGCCAAACGACGTGGTGGTCAAGAGCGACGACACCATCTGGTTCACCGACCCGCACTATGGCATCAACACCGACTACGAAGGCGGCAAGCAGACGCCGGAACTGCCGCCCTCCGTCTATCGGCTCGACCCCGCCAGCGGTGAGTTGAGCGTCGTGCTGGACGATTTCCAGGGACCGAACGGCCTGTGCTTCTCGCCCGACGAACGGCTGCTCTACGTGGCCGAGAGCGGATTGCAGTTCGCCGCCGATCCCGTACAGCACATCAGGGTGTTCGAGATGCGAGACGGACGGCCGACGCGCGGGCGAGTGTTCCACAAGGTCGAACCCGGCTTCTCCGACGGATTCCGTTGCGACGACGCCGGGCGCATCTGGAGCAGCGCCGGCGACGGCGTGCATTGCATCGATCCCTCGGGGGCGTTGCTGGGCAAGGTGAAGGTGCCAGGCACGGTGGCGAACCTGACCTTTGGCGGGCGCAACCGCAGCCGGATGTTCATCTGCGGCGGCCACACGCTGTATGCGATCTACCTCAACGTGCGCGGAGCGGCACGGCTATGACCATACAGCGACTGCTGCGCATCGGCCTCAACGTCGGCGACATCGACATGGCGCAAGCGTTCTACACGGAGGCGCTCGGGTTCGAGGCGGTCGCCGAGGGAGTGAGTGCAACACTCGCCGATATCCTCGGCGTGGTGCGGGTACGGACGCGCACGCTGCAACTCGGCGCGCAGGTGGTCGAACTGGCGGCCTGCGATCCGCCCGGCGCGCCCTATCCCGCCGAAAGCACGAGTGCCGATCTGTGGTTCCAGCATTTCGCCATCGTGGTTCCCGACATCGGCAAAGCCTATGGCCGGCTGCGCTCGTTTGGCCATACACCCATCACCCGGGATGGACCGCAGCAACTGCCGGCGGCTTCCGGCGGCGCCATTACATACAAGTTTCGCGACCCCGAAGGGCATCCGCTGGAACTGATCCATTTTCCCAAGCGCGCGCTGGACGCGCCGGGCATCAACCACTCGGCGATCAGCGTCGCCGACGTAGCGCGCAGCGTCGCGTTCTACACCGGGCTTGGCCTGTCGGTGGGATCGCGCCAGACCAACACCGGCCCCGAACAGGATCGCCTCGATGGCCTGGATGATGTAAGTGTCGCCGTGGTGGCGCTGTATCCGGCCCGGCAGGCGGAGCCGCATGTGGAGTTGCTTGGCTACAGCAACCCGCCGGGCCGGTTCGCGATTACGGCTGCTACCGACATCGCTGCGACCCGGTTGGTGGTGGCGTCCGACTCTGCCTTGGGATTGCTAAGCGACCCGGACGGGCATCGGCTGTTGCTGGCGCCCGCGTAGGGAAGGCAGCCCAAAGGCTGCCTCCCTTACGGAATTACTCCGCGACGGCACTGCCGGTAGCATCGGAGTGCTTGCTGCGGTCGGCCATGAACTGGTCGAACTCGGCCTTGTCGCGCGCCTGGCGCAACCGCTCCAGGTACTCGGAGAACTCGCGCTGCTCGTCTTCCAGCCGCTGGATCGTCTCGCTGCGGTAGGCGTCGAAGGCGTGGTTGCCGCTGGTCCTGCAGCCGCCCCGCCAAGCCCGGCCACCCTTCTTGCCGGCGGCATTGCTCCAACGGCCACGCGCCTCCATGCGCCATTCCCGCAGCCGCCCGCTCAACGCCAGGAACAGCACGACCGCCAGACCCAGCGGCCAGAAGAACCAGAACGACAGCACCGTCGCGGCAATCCAGGCCGGCTTGCCGAATTCGTCCAGCCTTGATGCGTACATCATCGGAGCCTCTAAGTTAATGTTAAACACATTCACTTAGCTGGTCGCGATGCCGGCGCGACACCAATCACGATCGCGTGTGCGGAACCGTCAGGCCGAGCGAGCCGAAGTAGATCAGCAGGCCGGCTTCGAGCAGCTCCTCCGGCGCCATCGGCATGTGCCAACGCCCGCCGCGCGCGCCGCCGACGAACAGCGTGGCGATGCCGTGCGTCAACGACCAGACATGCAGCGCCACCATCAGCGCGGGTGGACGCGGCGTGGTCTTGCAGGCCGCGCACGCAGCCTGGGCGGCGCCACGCACCACGGCGAAGGCCTGGTCCGCCGCCGTTGCCAGGCCGGCGTCGTCCTCGTGCGGGAAGCCGGTCTCGAACATCGCGGCATAGAACGCCGGCTGGGCGCGGGCGAAGGCGATGTGGGCGCGCGAGCAGGCCTCGATCGCGGTCAGCGGATCGGGCTTGCCGCCGGCGTAGGCAGCCTCCAGCCGGTCACGCAACTGCTCGAAGCCGCGCCGCGCCACCTCGATGATGACGGCGTTGCGGTCGCGGAAGTGACGGTATGGGGCCGCGGCGCTGACCCCGGCGGCGCGCGCCAGCTCGGCAAAGGCGAAGCCGGACAGCCCGCGCTCGGCAATCAGCGTCAGCGCGGCCGCCACCAGCGCCTCGCGCAGGTTGCCGTGGTGGTAGCTGTCGCGTCCGTCGCCGCGTGATCGTCCTGCAAAACTCATGACCTGCTCAATATAGGAAGCAGGCAGACTCCGCACGACGTTCGGCAGCTCAGCCGAGCGTAGCGCTGCTCCGTGGCGGAACGAACGGCTGCGCAAGGTGGGCCGGCCGCTCACCGGCGACGACACCCATCGCATCGGTCACGCTGCGCACGAAGTTGCTGCCAACCCATACGACCACGGCCAGCAGCAGGGTGCGCACCATGAAGCCGAACAGGCCGCCGTCGACGCGCCCCGGCATCAGCGCACCAGCGCCAGCAACGCCCGCTGCTCGACCGCATCCTCGTGACGCATGATCGACGGCAGCAGATCCGCCAGCGCGTCGCAGGTGGCGCCGCCGGCGCGCAGCAGCGGCAGCCGCAACTCGCCCGAAGAGAGGCCGAGCATAGTCAGCGTCGCCTTCAGCGGGATTGGATTGCTCTCGATGAACAGCGCCGCGTGCAGCGGCTCCAGCACCGCCCGCAACTGCGCCACCATCGGACGGTTGCCTGCGTCCCAGGCATCGTGCAGGCGGGCGCACAGGCGCGGCGTCACGTTCGCCGTCACCGAGATGCAGCCGTCGCCGCCCATGGCGCGGTAGCCGACCGCAGTCGCATCGTCGCCGCTCATCTGCACGAACTGCGGACCGCACAGCCGCGACAGCCGCAGCGGCCGGGACAGGTCGGCGGTGGCGTCCTTGATGCCGAAGATGAGTCCGCGCTCATGCAACCCGGCCACGGTCGCGTCTGCGATGACGACCGCGCAACGTCCCGGCACGTCGTACAGCAGGATCGGCAGCCCGCAGGCGTGGGCGACCACGCGGACATGCGCGGCGATGCCTTCCTGCGTCGGCCGGCTGTACGGAGGCGGCGCGCACAGCAGCGCGTCGACCCCGCCACAGGCCGCCACCACCGCCAGTTCCGCCGTGGCGGCGGTCGCCGGCGCGGTGCAGCCGGCGATCACCGGAACCCGGCGCTGCACGGCCGCGACGACGGTCTCGATGGCGCGGCCGTACTCCTTGATCGACAGCGAGGCCGCTTCGCCGGTGCTGCCGCATACCACCAAGGCAGTGCTGCCCGACTCCATTTGCCGCCGCGCCAGCGCCGCCAGCGCGGCCTGGTCGATCATGCCGCCCTTGAACGGCGTCGGCAGAGCCACCGCCGACCCGTGCAGGGCCGGCACCGCGAAACCTGTCATGATGCCTCGCAAATCAGTGGTGCGGGTATTGGTGGTGCAAGGAGGGGCCGAAGAACGGCGCCTCGGCCTCGATCAACGAGCCGTCGCGCTGCGGCGTCACGTGCATGGCACAAAATCCATGCCGCTCCAGCAGTTCGAAGATCAGGCCGGCGACCGCGCTGGGCCGCTCCGGCGCCAGATGCAGCACGATCCGCCCGTTCGGCAACAACGCGCGCCTGGCCTGCCGCAACGCCTCGTTCAGCAGTTGCAGGTCGGGCAGGTCCGGCACCACGACCAGATCGACCGCGCCGCACTCCGCCTTCTCGTGCCAGCGCAGCGTCCCAGCGGCGATGCAGCCGTGCCGGATCAGCAGGCACACCATCTCCAGCGTGTGCTCGCCGATCACCAGCGCGTGCGTGTCGGACACGTCGCCGATGCTCTCCGCCAGTTCGCCGAGCGCTCCGGCGGGATGACTGCGAACCGCTGGCGGCAGTGTCGGCTGCGTTCGCATGACCAGATCGAGCATTACCCTCAACTCCGTGTTTGCGACATCTCGCGCATGGAGGGAGGTAGCGGTTCGCGCATAAGGGGGCCGTATGGATCAAGGCCCCGAAGCGTAAATCCTGTCCGGTCCCGTCAAGGTTGGGCAGCCGGCGCGTAGGCCATCACCGGGCCATCGACCACGACGCCGACCAGCGTTCCCGGCAACGGCGCCATGTGGCCGGACACCCGCGCGCTGATGCTCTCGCCGCCGATACTGAACGCCAGCACCACGCTGGCGTCATGGCCGTAATAGGTGACGGCACTGACCCGCGCCGCCAGCCCGCCCGGCGTCGGTTCCGCCAGCAACCGGATTTGCTCGGGGCGCACCAGCACCTCGGCGGCTCCGTCCGGCATCGCCGCCGCGAGCCGCAGATGGCCCACGGCGCAACTGACGTGATCGCCCGCCACGCGGCCCGGCAGCAGCACCGCCTCGCCCACGAATTGCGCCAGGCCGGCGTCGGCCGGGCGGCGGTACAGCGTCTCCGGCGTCGCCACCTGCACCAGCAGGCCCTGGCGCAGCACCGCCACGCGATGCCCCATCGACAGCGCCTCGGACTGGTCATGGGTGACCAGCAGCGCCGTGGCGCCCGACGCCACCAGGGCCGCGGCCACTGCCTGCCGGGTTTCGACCCGCAACGCCGCGTCCAACGCGGAGAACGGCTCGTCGAGCAGCACCAGCGACGGCGACGGCGCCAGCGCCCGGGCCAGCGCCACCCGTTGCTGCTCGCCGCCGGACAGCTCCTGCGGCCAGCGGTCGGCGTAGGCGGCGGGCAGCCCGACCCGCTCCAGCAGCATCTCGGCACGCCGACGCTGCCGCCGCTCGGGCCGGGACAGGCCGAACAGCACGTTGGCGCCGACGTCGAGGTGCGGGAACAACGCTCCCTCCTGCGCCACGTAGCCGATGCGGCGGCGCTCCGGCGGCAGATGGACGCCTGGACCGCACACCCTGATGCCGCCGACCTCGATGGTGCCGCGGTCGGCGCGCTCGAACCCGGCGATCAGGCGCAGCAAAGTGGTCTTGCCGCTGCCCGACGCCCCGAGGATCGCCAGCAACTCGCCCGATGCGACATCGAGGCCGACGCCGCGCAACACCGGAGCGGCGCCGAACGCCTTGGTCAGATCGGCAATGCGCAACTCCGCCATGGCCCGTTATCCGCAGCCCGCGCCCAACCGCGGCCACCACGCTCCCGATGTCATCGATATGTTGCGAGCGCGTCGCAGTTGCAGGATCGGGTAGCATCGTGCCACCAGGCGGTCAAACCCGCCGCTTGCTTCACGCAAGGCTGAACTGAACGTTGCAAGGGCAGACTTCCATCGGCTGATTCGCCTTGCTAACGAACGTGATGGCCTGGGAGTTTGAGCGATGGACGAGGTTTTCGCGCGCCGCGACCTGATCGAGCCGAAGCAGCTCCGGCAGCTCTGCGCCACCTCCGACGCCGCCGGCTTCCGCCAGCTCGGCTCGCACCTCGGCGCGATCCTCGCGACCGGGCTGCTGCTGCACGCCACGCTGGGTAGCTGGCTGGTGGTTCCGGTGTTCCTGGCGCATGGCGTGCTGCTCAACTTCCTCTACGCCGGGCAGCACGAACTGAGCCATTGGACGGTGTTCCGCACCCGCCGCCTCAACGAAGTGTTCGGCCGGCTGTTCGGCTTCGTGGTGTTCTACCCGCGCGATTTCGACCAGATCCAGCATGGCGCGCATCATCGTCACACCCAGGAGTGGGCGCGCGACGGCGAGCTGGCGCGCGACCGTTACGACCTCGCCTCCTACGCGCTGTGGATGTTCGGCCCGACCTATTGGTACACCCGCTGGCGCCGCATCGTGCGCTTCACCTTCGGCATCGTCACCGAACCGTACATTCCGGCCGCCCGCCATGCCGATGTGATCCGCGAGGCGCGGCTGCACCTGCTGGGCTATGCGGTGATCGCGGCGCTCTCGGTCGCATTCCATAGCTGGGCGGCGGCGCTGTACTGGCTGGAGCCGATGCTGGCGACCAAGGTGGTGCATCAGTTGCAGAACACCATCGAGCATCTGGGCCTGCCGCACGCGCCCGACATCCTGTCCAACACCCGCAGCACCCGCACCAACGCCGTGATGCGCTGGATGTGCTGGAACATGCAGTACCACACGGCGCACCACGCCTTCCCCGGCGTGCCGTTCCACCGCCTGCCGGCATTGCACGCGGCGCTGTTCACGGCGCGCGGCACCGAGCCGCCAAGCATGGGCTACCTGGCGTTCCAGCGCTCCGTCATCGCGGCGCTATGGGGTGGCCGCACCGAGGCCGACTATCCCGAGGACCGCGCCTGGATCGGCCCCGCCGGCGGCCCGGTGCGCAAGGCGTGACCGGCACCCCGCGTCTGGACGTGTTCCAGGCGCTGTGGGCGATGGACCAGCGGCGACCGCACGTGCCCGAACCGGCGGTGGCGGACAGCTTCGACCGCGTGGCGGCGGCGGGGTTCGACGGCATGGCGATCGACCTGGGCGCGCTCAGCCTGGAGCAGGCGCGCGCCACCATCCCGCACTTCCACCGCACCGGCCTGCGCGGGCTGGTCACCGCGTTCCCGCGCTCGATCGAGGATCTGCGCCCGGCGCTGGCGCTGGCGCATGAGGTTGCCGCGCCGTTCGTGGTCGTGGTCGGCCAGGTGATGCCGGTCGCCGTCGCCGACATGGTGCCGGTGGTGCGCGACTGGCTGGCGCTGGCCGAGCGCGAGGCCATGCCGATCCAGTTCGAGACCCACCGCAACTGCATCACCAACGACCTGTTCGCCACCATCCAGTTGCTCGACGCCATCCCCGAGATGCGGCTGTCGGCCGATCTGTCGCATTACGTGGTGGATCGCGAGATGCCCTGCCCGCCGCCGCCCGAGTTGCAGGCGCTGATCGGCCGCGTGCTCGACCGCGCCGACTCGTTCCAGGGCCGTGTCGCCGCGCGCGGCCAGATCCAGGTCGCCCTCGACTTCCCGCAGAACGCCAAATGGGTGCGGCTGTTCCAGGCTTGGTGGGAGCAGGGCCTGCGCGGCTGGCTGGCGCGCAACCCCGAGGCCGAGCGCGTGGTGTTCCTGTGCGAACTGGGACCGCCCGACTACGCCATCACCGACGCCGATGGTCGCGAGCTTTCGGACCGCTGGCAGGAGGCGCTGGCGGTGCGCGAGCAGGTCAGCGCGATCTGGGCGAAGCTGGCGGCGGCACCGGAAGGCGTCCGAACGCCTCCAGCATGATCGCCCGCAACGCCGCCGCCGCCGCGGTCTGGCCGGGGCGCGACAGCAGATGGAACGTGTTCTCGCCGCTGAACTGATCCGGCAACAACTCGCGCAACGCGCCGCGGGCGTGCCAGGGGCGGGCATATTCGACCGGCAGGAACGCCAGATAGGCGCCGCTCAACACCAGCAGGATGCGCGCGTCCACCGCGTCGGCCTGCGCTCCGGGCGCGAACGCCGCCACCAGCCGGGCGAACTCCGCGTCGTCCATCGCACTCGGCCGCACCAGGGCGTGGCCGTGGATTTGCGCGGGCGTCGGCGCCGCGACGGCGAACAGCGGGTGCGCCGCTCCGCAATACAGCCGCATGTCCTCGTTGAACAACGGCTCGGTCGCCAGCGACGGCAGCGGGCGCGGCAGCACCGAGACTCCCAGGTCCGCGCCGCCGTCCAGCACCGCCTGCGCCACCACGCGGGCCGGCGCGGATTCGAGCGCGAGGCGCACCTCGGGATGCCGCCGCGCCCAGACGCCGAGCGCGTCGGTCAAAGGGACGGAGGCGATGGAGACGATGTTGTCCACCACCATCAGCGTCAGCCGCCCGGTGAGCCGCCCGGTCGCCGCCGCCACCCGGTCGCGGAAGCGGTCGAGGTCGTCGAGCAACTGCACCGCCGCGAGATGCACCGCCTCGCCCTGCTCGGTCAGCGCGAAACCGCCCCGCCCGCGCCGGCACAGGCGCGCGCCGAGCCGTTGCTCCAGATGCGCGATGTCCATGCTGATGGCCGACTTGCCCTTGTCCAGCGCCAGCTCGGCCCCCGCGAAGCCGCCCTGGTCGACCACGGTGCGGAACACCCGCAGCAGCCGCAGGTCGACGTCGGCGATCTTCACCGGGTGACGTTCACTGGGCGACGTTCAAGCACTGGGCGACGTTCAAGCACTGGGCGACGTTCAAGCACTGGGCGACGTTCAAGCGGGTCGCCGCCGCAGCACATTGCGCACCGCCAGGCCGAACGCGGTCAGCGCGATCAGCACCACCGACATCGCGGCGATGGCCGGGTCGATGTTGTCGCGCAACCCCATCCACATCAGCCGCGGCAGCGTCACCGCGTTGACGCTGGTGATGAACAGCGTGACCCCGATCTCCTCCCACGACAGCACGAAGCACAGCAACGCGGCGGCGGCCACGGCGAAGCGGATATTGGGCAGGATCACCCGGACCGCGCGGGTCACCACCGAGGCGCCCATGCCGCGCGCCGCGAGGTCGATGCGGCGGTCCACCTGGCTCAGCGCCGAGAGCAGCAGCACCACCGCGAACGGCGCCACCACGACGACATGCGCCAGCACCACGCCGAGCCAGGTGTCGTAGCCGACCCAGTCGTTGGCATGGCTGAGCGCGGTCAGCAGGAAGTACAGCGCCAGCGCCGAGATCACCGGCGGCACCACCATCGGCAGCAGCACGAAGCCGACCAGCAACCCAGCGAACCGCGGCCGCAGCATCCACAAGCCGACCGCGAACGACGCCGCGAGCGGCACCGCGATGGCGGTGGTGGTGAGCGCGACGCGCAAGCTCAGCAGGATGCTGTCGATCCAGTCGGGATCGTCGATCAGCGTGCGGTAGTGCCGCCACGACCACACCGCGCCGGGCATCGAGAGGAAGCGCATGGGGGTGAACGACACCGGAACGACGGCGATCAGCGGGAGCAGGAGGAACACGGCGACGGCGGCGCCGAGCAGGAAGCCGATTGGGCCGGGACGGTAGGATCTCATTGCCGGTATTCTTGACGGGGTGACAATCGATCTGCCTTGCATTGCCCGGCAGAAACCCGTACTTGAAGACCAGAAAGCGAGACTCCGCGATGCCTCAGGAAAGCCACCGCACCGCCCGGATCGAAGCGCGAATCGCGCCCGACGCGCTCGTGGTCGTCAAGCGTGCGGCCGAGTTGCAGGGCCGCAGCGTCAGCGATTTCATCGTCGCGGCGGCACAGGCCGAGGCTCATCGCACCATCGAGGAAATGCAGGTCATTCGTCTTTCTCTGGAGGATCAGCGCCGGTTCGTCGATCTTCTGTTAAACCCTCCGCCGCTCGCTTCGGCAATGCAACGCGCCAGGGCGGCGCATGAGCGCCTGATCTCGGATTAGCGCGTGCCGGGGCCATATCGGATCGAGGTGCTTGGGTCGCACGGCCGCGCGGACTTTTCTTGTAGCGCCGAGCCGCTCGACCGTTATTTCCGCGAACAGGCGACACAGGATGTACGCCGCCGCGCCACCGCCTGCTACGTCGCCGTGGACATCGGCGCCAACCGAGTGGCCGGCTACCACACGCTCAGCGCCGGCGGCATTCCGCTCAACGACATGCCTGCTGCTCTGGCGAAGCGGTTGCCGCGCTACCCGTCGGTGCCGGTAGCCCGGCTTGGCCGCCTCGCCGTCGATCAGGCGCATCGAGGCCGCAAACTCGGCGCGGCTCTGTTGTGGGACGCGGCGATGCGCGCGGCGCGCTCGGAGGTCGCTGTGTTCGCGCTCGTCGTGGACGCCAAGGATGCCCAGGCTGAGGCCTTCTATCGCCACCACGGCTTTGTCGTGTTCGGCTCCGAGTCCCGGAAACTCATCCTTTCCCTGGCGAATATCTCGTCGCGAACCGATCTCTCCGAGCCGCCGCCGTCCTAAGCGGCGCTATGTGGAGAGCGTCCTCCGGGCGAAGTCGAAACCGCGGCTTGCGGCGAGCGGCCAGAACGCAGCCGGGGAGGTCGCGATGGCCCTCAATGCGGCGAATGGCTTATGGGCGCGCAAGTGTTCCCCAAGTTGCGCGAAGCCCTCCAGTGCCGCCATCTTGCGGCCACGACGTTTCAAGAGCGAAAGCTGCCGACGCGGCACGCTCGACCGCAACTCCGCCACCACGCGGTCATTCATCGCCTTGATGTGGGCAAACGGGTAGCGCATCCGGCCTTCCTGCGCCCACTCACGCGACAGGGTCCCAAACGGCTGCACGTAGTAGTAGAGCGGCTCGCCCACCAGCAGCGCGACCGCGCCGGTGCGGAAGTAGTCCAGCAGCACCCAGTAATCGTATCCATGGCGGGCGTATTCCCGATACTCCACATGATGTTTGCGGATGAACTCCGTGCGGAAGACCGGCTTCAGCATCCCGAGATCGAACTCCGCAGTCGGGTCGGTCTCAGCCAGGAAAGTCTCGATGCCGATCTTGCGGTCGCCGCCTCTCGGGAACGCCGTCCCGACCATGCGCCCGGCCTTCAGGTCGAAAACGCACTGGTTGTCGGCCACCATGTCGACGCCAGCCGCCTCTCCGGCGTTCAGCAGGCGTCGCAGCCGGGTCGGGGAATACCAGTCGTCAGAGTCCAGCAACGCCACCCAGCGGCCCCGAGCCGCGTCCGTGGCGCGGTTGAGCGCTGCCGCCGCGCCGCCGTTGGTGTCGAGATAGATCGGCCGGATGCGCGCATCGCTGGCGGCGAACCGCTCGATGACATCGCGGGTGCCGTCCGGCGAGAAGTCGTCGACGATAATCAGCTCGAAGTCCTGTTCGGTCTGGGCGAAGGCGGAGCGGATGGCGATGTCCATGAAGGACGCCGACTTGTAGGCCGGCATGACGATGCTGACGCGCGGCGCGGTGTTCAATGCCCAGTACCCCGTCCCAGCAAGGTCATTCCTTTGCCGGGATGGAATCTAGTCCGCAATTTATGTCGTTGCAATTAAGATTGTTCTTCCTATCATTCTGCTGCGTGACGCGGCGCGCCTGGCATGTGGCAGACCGCTTCGATGTTGTGGCCATCGGGGTCGAGGACGAACGCGCCATAGTAGTCCGGATGGTAATGCGGACGCAGGCCCGGCTTGCCGTTGTCCCGGCCTCCGGCTTCGAGCGCCACGGCGTGAAACCGATCGACGGCGGCGCGATCCCTCACCGCATCCGTCCCCCAATTCACCCCGCCAGCCGGTCCAACCTCGTAAACCGCGCAGCCACGGCGATCAGCGCCGCCACGATCACCACCAACGTGACGCTCAGCGCCGCCCCCATGCCCCAATCCGGGCTCTGGAAGATGCGCAGGTAGACCAGCTCCGCCACCATCACCGCACGCCCGCCGCCGAGGATCGCCGGGGTGATGAAGAAGCCGAGCGAGAACACGAACACCACCAGCGCCGCGCCGACGATCCCCGGCCGGGTCATCGGCACGAACACCGTCCAGAACACCCGCAGCCGGCTCGCGCCCAGGCCGCGCGCCGCCAGCAGCACCCGCTCGTCCAGCGCGCGCATCGCCGAGGCAATTGGGAACACCGCGAACGGGACAAGGAAGTGCACCATGCCGAGCATCACGCCCAACTCGTTGCGCACCATCGCCAGCGGCTCGTCGATGACGCCGGCGGCGAGCAGCCAGGTGTTGAGCAGGCCGTGGCTCGACAATAGCGCCACCCAGCCGAACGCCCGCGTCAGCACCGAGACCCAGAACGGCACCAGGATGCAGAACTCCACCGCCAGCCGCTGCCTCCGCCCGGCGCGCACCCAGAGGTAGGCGATGGCGTAGGCGGCAACGACGGTGGCCAAGGTGACGATGGCGCAGATGCGCGCGGTACGCACGAACACCGAGCGCACCAGCGGGTCGTCGGCCAGTCTGGCGTACTGGCCGAAGCCGGGCGTCGGCAGGGTGACGCTCCAGCCCGCGACGCCCAGCAGCGGCAGCACGTAGGCCAACCCGACCAGCAGCAGCAGCGGGGCGAGCAACGGCGCCAGCCTCAGCCAAGCCGGCCATTGCCGCCCCTTTTGCATCAGGCCGAGATCACCTTGGTGTACTGGTCGAGCGCCGCGCCGTAGTGTTCGGCATACCAGGGCATGTCGAGCGCCACCTGCTTGGCGATGTTGGCGGGATCGACGCAGTTGCCGTGGCGCTTGTCGGCCGGGATCAGCGCGTTGCAGGCGGGGTTGGCCGGCCCCTGCCCCAGCATGTCGAACATCACCAGTTGCTTCTGCGGGTCCTGCGCGCTGGCGATGAACTTCATCGCGGCGTCACGGCCGCCGGGGTTGTTCTTGATGACCGCCATGGCGCCCGGCGACAGCAGGCCCTGGTCCCAGATGTACTTGATGCGCCCGTCGCTGTCCTGCTCGATCAGGCTGGCGCGGGTCGACCAGACGATCGCCATGCTGGCCTCGTTGCCGAGCAGCACCGACTGGCTCTCCGCGCCGCCGCCCCAGAACGACACGACATCGGGCTTGAGCCTGGCGATGACCTTGTGCGCACGGTCGAGGTCGAGCGGATACAGCTTGTCGGGCGCGACCCCATCGGCCATCAGCGCCGCTTCTCACATGCCGGCGCCCCATTTATACATCGAGCGCTTGCCGGGGAACTTCGCGGTGTCGAAGAAGTCGGCCATGCCGGTCGGCGCGGCCGCATACTTCTTGGAATCGTAGGCGATCACGTAGCTGAAGAAGTAGCTCGACGCCGCGTAGTCCCACACGAAGCCGGGCCGGATCTTGCTCTTGTCCACGACGCTCCAGTCGATGGTGTCGATCATGCCCTGCTTGCCGAGCGAGATGGCGGAGAACGGGTCGGCGTCGACGATGTCCCAGCTTGGCTTGCCGGACTTGAACTGCGCGGTGATGCCGCCCTCGGTCGGGCCGCTGCCGTCCTGGCGCACGGCGATGCCGGTGGCCTTCTGGAACGGCGTGCCATAGGCGTCGGTGTACGCCTTGGTGGCGTCGCCGCCCCAGTTCACGAACACCAGCTGCTTGGCCGCCGCCTCGGCCAGTTCGGAGCGCAGCGCCACCGGCAAGCCGGCCAGCAGCACGCCGGCCAACTGCATGAAGCGGCGGCGGTCGATCTCGCCACGCGCCGCGCGCTCGCCCAGCCGCTCCAGGCAATCCCGCTGAAAACCTTGGTCCATCGCCGTGCTCCTCCGTTGATAAAGGGATGTTTCAGTCGGCCGCCGGCAGCAGCACGCCCTGGTCGGCCGCCCAGCCGAGCCAGACCGCCTCGCCCGCCACCGCCGCGTCATGCGTCGGCAGCGTGAGCGTCAACTGCGTGCCGCCGGCGGTGCGCAGCACCAGCCGGGTGGTGGCGCCGAGGTAGGTCGCCGCCGCAACAATCGCCGGGATCGCGTTGCCCGACGCCGGCGGGCGGGCCAGCAGCCGGACATGCTCGGGACGGATGCCGAGCACGGCGCGCGCCGCGCCGTTTGCGGGCAGCGCGTCGCAATGCAGCGACAGCACCTGATCCTCGAACCGTCCCCGCGCCACGCCGCCGGCGAGGCCGAGGTCGTGCAGCGGCATTTGGTTCAGCTCGCCCAGGAACTCCGCCACGAAGCGCGACGCCGGGCGCTCGTACACGTCGCGCGGACGCCCCACCTGCAGCAGCCGGCCATGGTCGAAGATCGCCACCCGCGAGGACAGCGCCAGCGCCTCGCTCTGGTCGTGGGTGACGAACACGAAGGTGGTGCCGGTCTCCTGGTGCAGCCGCCGCACCTCGTCCTGCATCAGCCCGCGCAGGCCCTTGTCGAGCGCCGAGAACGGCTCGTCGAGCAGCAGCACGGCGGGGCGAAACGCCAGCGCGCGGGCCAAGGCAACACGCTGCTGCTGGCCGCCGGAGAGCTGCGCCGGCAGCTTGCGGCCATGCCCCCGCAAGCCGACGCGCTCGATCATCTCGGCCACCCGCGCGCGGATCTCGGCCGGCCTCATGCGGCGCACGCGCAGACCGAAGGCGATGTTGGCCTCGACGGTCATGTGCGGGAACAGCGCGTAGCCCTGGAACACCATGCCGAACGACCGCGCTTCGGCCGGCAGCGCGGTGATGTCGGCGCCGTCCAGCAGCAGCCGACCCTCAGTGGGCGCCATGAAGCCGGCCAGGATCATCAGGAACGTGGTCTTGCCGGAACCCGAGGGGCCGAGCAGCGTCAGGAACTCGCCACGCGCGACATCGAGCGTGACCGCATCGAGCGCACGTACCGGGCCGAAGCTCTTGCCGATCGCGACGGTGCCCAAGGCTGCGGCGACGCTGGCTGCGGACAAGGCCCGAATGTGCACCATGCTTTCCATGCGCGCCGTGGATGGCGACGATAACCAGAACCTGCCGCTGCTAACAGATTTCATCTTCACAACGAGGCAATCGGCGTGCCGAGCTTCTAAACCCCATCGAGGCAGCACCATGCGCACCCTGTCGCCCGACCTGATCGTGCATTCGCGCTATCCGCTCAACGCCGAGTCCAAGCTGCCGCGCCTGCGCGCCGCGTTCGTGACGCCGCAAAGCGAGTTCTACATCCGCGGCCATGGCGAGATCCCGGCGCTGGACCCGGCCCAGCATCGGCTGCGCGTGGACGGCCTGGTGGGCACGCCGCTCGACCTGTCGCTGCACGACCTGCGACAGCGCTTCCCGGCGCGCACGGTGGCGGCGGTGATGCAGTGCGCGGGCAACCGCCGCGCCGACCTGCAGCAGGTGCGCCCGACCAGCGGCGATCCATGGCAGCCGGGCGCCATCGGCCATGCCGAGTGGACCGGCGTGGCGCTCGCCGACGTGTTGCGGGCGGCCGGCCTCGATGAGCGGCGGGCGGGGCTGCATGTCGCCTTTGCTGGCTGCGACACCATGCCGACGGCCGGCGAGGAGGTCGGCTACGAGGTCTCGATCGCACTGGACAAGGCGTTGTCCAGCGAGGTGCTGCTCGCCTGGATGATGAACGGCGAGCCGCTGGCGCCCGAGCACGGCTTCCCCTTGCGCGTCGTGGTGCCCGGCTATGCCGGCGTGCGCAGCACCAAATGGCTGCGCGCGGTGACGGTGCGCGACAGCCCGGCCGACAGCCCGATGCAGCGGCGGGACTACAAGCTGCTGCCGTCGCACATGACCGAGGCGGATGCCGACTGGAGCGCCGGCGTCACCATCGACGAGATGCCGCTGAACGCCGCGATCTGCGAGCCGGGGCCGGGCGAGACGCTGGCTGCCGGGCCAGTCGCCGTGCGCGGCTACGCGGTCGCCTCCCGGCGCGAGGTGGCGCGGGTCGACGTGTCGGCGGACGGCGGCCGGCACTGGACGCAGGCGCGGCTGGAACAGCGGCCGGATGCGCCCTGGAGCTGGACCTTCTGGCAGGCCACCCTGGACCTCGCGCCCGGAGCGCACGAGCTGGCGGTGCGCGCCTGGGACAGCGCCGGCCAGACCATGCCGGCGCTGCCCGACGAGACCTGGAACTTCAAGGGCTACTTAAGCGCCGCGTGGCATCGGGTGCCGGTGGTCGCGGCCTGATCCCACCGTTGCTGACCAGGCGCGACGCGGCCAGGTTCTGGGTTGCGGTTGTGCTGACCGGTATCGGCACCGGCCTCGCCGCCGCGGCGCTGACCGGGTTGCTGGAACTGATGCAGCATCTGGCATGGGGGGGCGGCGGCCTCGATCTGCTGCAGGCGGCGTCGCTGGCGGCGCCGTGGCATCATGTCGCGGTGCTGCTCGGGGCCGGAGTGCTGACCGGGGCCGGGCAACTGCTGCTGACCCGGCTGCCGAGCGGCAACGGCATCGACATCACCGCGGCGATCTGGTTCCAGGCCGGGCGGCTGCCGGCATTGCGCACGCTGGGCAGCGCCACGCTTTCGGTCGTGCTGGTCGGCATGGGCACTGCGCTGGGCCGCGAGGGCGCGCCGAAGCAGGCCGGGGCGGTGATCGCCAACACCATGTCCGACCACGCCCGCCTGACCGACGAGCAGCGGCGGCTGCTGGTCGCGTGCGGCGCCGGGGCCGGCATGGCGGCGGCGTATGGCGTTCCGGTCGGCGGCGCGCTGTTCGCGCTCGAAGTGCTGCGTGGCGTGCTGTCGCTGCGCTATGTGCTGCCCGCGCTGGTCACCACGCTGGTCGCCACCGGGGTATCCTGGGAGTTCCTGCCGGACGCCCCGGTCTATGCCATTCCGGCCTATGCCGGGTCGATCTCGAGCATTGCCTGGGCATTGCTGGCCGGATCGGTGGCAGGGCTGGTGTCGGTGGGCTACGTGCGGACGGTGGCCTGGGCCGACCGGCACAAGCCAAAGGGCTGGAAACGGCTGGTGGCGCCGTCGCTCGCGCTGGCCGCGCTGGGTGCCGCGTCGATCCCGTTCCCGCAGCTGCTCGGCAACGGCCGCGACGTGGCGGAACAGGCGTTCACCGGCCAACTGGCGCCGATGCTGCTGCTGATACTGGTGGTGCTGCGCCCGGCTGCCACGCTGCTCAGTCTCGGCAGCGGCGCGCCCGGCGGGCTGTTCACGCCGTCGCTGGCGTTGGGCGCTCTGCTCGGCGGCCTGCTGGGACAAGCCTGGTCATGGCTATGGCCCGGCGTGCCGCCCGGACTGTTTGCCGTGCTCGGCGCCGGTGCGATGCTGGCGGCCACCACGCAAGGCCCCATCTCGACCGTGGTGCTGATGATGGAGCTGACCGGCTATGCCCGCGCCGCGATCGTGCCGATGCTGCTGATCGTCGCCACGGCAACGCTGGTGGCGCGCAGCATCGAGCCGCGCTCGATCTACGATGCCCGCCTCAGCGACGCCCAGGTTCGCCAGCGCCAGTCGGTCCGCGACCACGACGACCTCAAGGAGACATAGCCATGCTGACACTCGCTGCGCTGGTGCTGGCGTTGACGGCCCTGCTCGGGCTCACGGTGGCGGTGCTGCCGCTGCGGCTGCCGGCGTGGGGCGCGTCCTGGGTGCCGGGCGCGGTGCATGGAACGGTGGGGGTCAGCGGGTTCGTGCTGCTGCTGCTGTCGCTGGGCGGACCGCAGCGCGGCGTGAAGATGGGCGCGGGATCGTTCGGCAACGCCGCCGCCGTGCTGTTCGCCGCCGCTCTCACGCTGGCGGTCGTGATGGCTGCGATCCGAATGCGGCGGGGGCGGCCCAACATCCTGGTGATCGGGCTGCACGCCACGCTGGCGATAGGCGGCCTCACGCTGCTGGCCGCCTATCTGTCATTTCCGCCGTAAGCCCGGTCGCTACTCCCCCTAATACGGCGAGTCCGGGTGGTAGAACTCGGCGGCGTTGTCCTTGGTGATGAGCGGTGACTGGATGATGAAGCGTCCGCGCACCGGCACGCCGCCTTCGAAGTGCAACGCCGTCATCTCGATCGCGGTGCCGATCATGCCGGGGTCGTAGCCGACGTCGATCGGCGTCAGCTTGCTGCCGTCCATGACCTGCTTCACGGCCTGCTTCATGCCGGCGCCGCCGACCACCCACATGTCGTTCTGCCGCCCGGCCTGCTTGATCGCCTCGATGGCGCCGATCGCCGTGTCGTCGTCCTGCGTCCACACGGCGTCGATCTTGGGGAAGCGGGTCAGGAAGTCCTGCATCACCTTGTAGCCGTCGTCGCGGTTCCAGTTGGCGAACTGGCTGCCCAGCACCTTGACCTTGCTGCCGTCGATGGCGGCGTTGAAGGCGTCCACCCGCTCCTTGTCGATCGGGATCGGCAGGCCGCGCAGCACCACGATGTTGCCGCCATCGGCCAGCCGCTGCTTGAAGTAGTTGCCGGTGGTGGTGCCCAGGCCGGGGTTGTCGCCGGCCACGTACAGATCCTCGACGCCCGGCTGCGACAGCTTGCGGTCGACCACCGTCACGAACTTGCCGGCCTTCTTCACGCGCTGGATCGGCGAGGTCAGCGGGTCGGGATCGGTCGGCAGGATCACCAGCGCGTCGATGTTGCGCGTCGCCAGCATGTCTTCGAGGTCGGACGCCTGCTTGCCCGGATCGCCCGCCGTCGCCAGCACGAACTTGAGGTTCGGGTAGGTCTTGCCGAGCCGGTCGATGGCGGCCTGCGCGAAGTAGTCGACGCCGCCGGTCCAGCCGTGGTCGGCGGCCGGGATCGACACGCCGATGGTGTAGGCCCTGGATTGCGCCAGGGCCGGTTGCGCCAACAGGGCTGGCCCCGCCAACGCCGCCGCGCAAACGCCGGCCGCCAGCATGGTTCGGATTGCTCTCACGTGTCTGCTCCCAGTGTGCGTGCCTCGGACGGGCACTTGATGGACGTCAGCGGGCTGCCTTGCGGTTTCGCTGCAGCAGCACCGCCAGGATGATGATGATGCCCTGGAACGCGCCGTTCAGATAGGGGCTGACAATGTTTGTCAGGTTAAGAATGTTGTCGATGAGGCTGAGGATCAGCACGCCGATGACGGTGCCCCAGACCCGGCCATAGCCGCCGCGCAGCGTGGTGCCGCCGATGATGACGCCTGCAATCGCCTCCAGCTCCCACAGCACGCCGGTGGTGCTGGATGCGGAGCCGAGGCGCGGCACGTACAGCAGCGTCGCCACCGCCACCAGCACGCCCTGCAGCACATAGGTGACCAGCCGCACGCGGTCGACGTGGACCGCCGAATACCGCGCCACCTGCTCGCTGCTGCCGATCGCCGCGCAATGCCGGCCGAAGCGGGTGCGGCGCATCGCCAGCTCGCCCAGCAGCGCCACGACGGCAAACGCCACGATCGGCCAGGGAATGCCGAAGACGCCGCCGTAGTAGACCGGCCGGTACACGTCGCGCACGTCGAAGTTCAGCGACAGCGTGCCGCCGTTGGCCAAATACGTCACCGTCGAGCGGAAGATGCCCATGGTGCCGAGCGTCACGATGAACGCCTCGATGCGGCCGCGGGTAACCAGCAGGCCGTTGCCGAACCCCGCAACCGCCCCCAACGCCAGGCCCGCCGCCATGCCGGCCAGCACCACCGGCCAGCCCACGCCGAGCCGCGGCACCAGCGCGTTGATGACCAGGATCATCGCGCCGGCAATCAGCGCCGCCATCGCGCCGACCGACAGATCGAGCCCGCCCGAGGTGATGACGAAGGTGGCGCCCACCGCGATCACGCCGATGAACGAGGACCGCGCGACCACGTTGGTGATGTTGGAGGCGTCGAGGAAGTCGCCGTTCAGCGATGCCCCCAGCACGATCAGCAGCAGCAGCGCCACCAGCGGTCCCAGCACATGCAGGTTGATCCGCAACCGCCGCGGCGGCGTCTCCGCGTCAGTGCCCGCGTCACCGATCGACATGCGCGCCCGCCCTGGTTGATGGCCCGGTTGATGGCCCGCTTGACGGCCAGCTTGACGGATCGACGCCGTCCAGGCCCATGGCGAGGCGCACGATGCCGGTCTCCTCGATGGCCCCGCCGGACAGCTCGCCGGCGACGCGGCCGGCGCGCATGACGATCACCCGATGGCTCAGGCCGATCACCTCGCCCATCTCGGAGGAAATCACGATGACGCTCTTGCCGCTGGCGGCGAGGCGCTGGATGAAGCCGTAGATCTGCTGCTTGGTGCCGATGTCGATGCCGCGCGTCGGCTCGTCGATGATGACGATGCCGGGCTCGATCAGCATGGTCTTGGCCAGCAGCAGCTTCTGCTGGTTGCCGCCGGACAGGTTGCCCACCGCCACGTCGCGGCGAGGCGCCCGGATGTCGAAATCGCGCACCGCGCGGTCGAGCGCCCGCTCCTCCGCCGCCTCGTCGATCAGGACGCCGGAGAAGCGGTCCAGGCCGAGCAATGTGAGGTTCGGCCGCATCGTCTGGTTGAGCAGCAGGCCGCAGCCCTTGCGGTCCTCGGTGAGGTAGGCGAGGCCGAGCCGCGCCGCCTGCGCGGGGTCGCGGATATGCGCCGGCCTGCCACGCACGCGCACCGCGCCGCTGGCCGGCCGCAAGCCCATGATCCCCTCCATCAGTTCGGTGCGCCCCGAGCCGACCAGCCCGGCCATCCCCAGGATCTCGCCCTGGCGCAACTCGAACGACACGCCGCGCACCCAGCCCTCGACGCTGAAATCCTCGGCCGCGAGCACGACCTCCGCCCCCGGGGCCGGCGCCTTGGGCGGGAACAGCTCGGAGAGGTCGCGGCCGACCATGTGGCGCGCCATGTCGTCCTCGCTCAGCGCGCCGGCGTCGGCGGTGATGACGTGGCGGCCGTCGCGCAGCACGGTCACCCGGTCGGCGATGGCGCTGATCTCGTCGAGCTTGTGCGAGGTGTACAGGATCGCCGCCCCCTGCGCGCGCAGCCGCTCGACCTGCCGGAACAGCACCGCCGCCTCGCGCGCCGTCAGCACCGCCGTGGGTTCGTCCAGGATCAACACGCGGGCGTCGCGGGCGAGCGCCTTGGCGATCTCCACCATCTGCTTCTGCGGCACCGCGAGGTCGCTCACGCGGGCATCGGGATCGACCGGCGTCTGCAACCCGTCGAGGAGCTCCCTCGCCCGCCGCCGCATCCGGCCCACCGCCAGGAACGGGCCGCGGCGCAACTCGCGGCCCAAGAAGATGTTGGCCTCGACGCTGAGCTGTTCGGCCAGGTTGAACTCCTGGTGGATCAGCACGACGCCGGCATCCTCCGCCGCCTCGCTGGACGCGAAGGCGATGCCGCGGCCGTTCATGGCGAGCTGGCCGGCGGTCGGCGCCTGGTAGCCGGACAGGATCTTCATCAGCGTCGACTTGCCGGCGCCGTTCTCGCCGATCAGCGCATGGACCTCGCCGGCGCGCAGGTCGAACGAGATGTCGTGCAACACCTGCACCACCCCGAACGACATCGAGACATGCTCGGCGGCCAGCAGGACGGGCGCGGTCGGCATTGGGTGGTTGTCTCTCCCTTCGCATCCAGGCCGGCGCATTCAGGCCGACCCGAAGCCTGCCTCCGCCGACTCACGGCGGCCCGCTTATGATTGCCTGTTTACTACCAGGCAGCCAGCGTTTCAGCCTTCTCCTGTTCCCATTCGGCGTCGCGCTCCGCCTGTTCAGGGGTGACGCAAGCAATCGTGCGCCTGGCCTCGATCTGAGCGATCCGCCGCAGACGGCCGGCCATCAAGCCAAACAGGTTTCGCAATCGCTGGCGGATTTTGACCAGCTTCCTTCCAGCCGAGCGGCTAAGCGGCACATCACCGAAGATCGAGGCAGTTTTGTAGGCCCGGACCACGGTGTTCTCCCACTGAGGCTGGTAAGCTCGCCGCTATTGCCAATACACACTAATACCGAAAACACATGATTTTCATAGGGCGTTATGACGCTTGTCGCCGAATGGTCCGACGCAGGCGGCACAGTAACCGAGCAGCCGGGCCGGCATCTGTGGCGCAGCCGGTACGCGCCGCTGACGAGACTAGCCGGAGTCGCTGCGCCGATGTCCGCGCGGGCTTAGCTTCTGCTAGGCTGCGGCCACCGAGGGGAGGCAACCATGGCCGAGTTCAACAACAAGGTGGCGCTTGTCACCGGCAGCACCGGCGTCGCACGCGCAACGGCGCTGCGGCTGGCGGAGGCCGGCGCGGTGGTGCTGGCGTGCGGCATCGGCGCGGACGCGAATGCCTCGCTGGCGGCGGCGCACCCGGCCATCCATGCGCGCACCGCCGACATGGCCAACCCCGACGAAGTCGCGGCGGCGGTGGCGTTTGCCGCCGGCACGCTGGGCGGGCTCGACATCATCGTGAACTCGGCGGCGGTGCATCCGTTCGGCACCGTCGAGGACACCGATTTCGCGACCTTCATGCGCTGCCTCGCGGTCAACGTCGGCTCGATCCACCTGACCGGCCATTTCGGCATCCCCGAATTGCGCCGGCGCGGCGGCGGCGCCATCGTCAACCTGGCCTCGGTGCAGGGCCATGCCTGCCAGCCGGGGGTCGCCGCCTATGTCGCGTCGAAGGGAGCCATCCATGCGCTGACCCGCGCCATGGCGATCGACCACGCCGGAGACAACATCCGCGTCAACTCGGTCAGCCCCGGATCGGTGCGGACGCCGATGCTGGCGCTGGCGGCGCGCCATTTCGACGGCCCCGGTGCCGATGTCGACGCGGCGCTCCGACGCTTCGGCGCCGGCCACCCGCTGGGCCGCATCGCCGAGCCGGAGGAGATCGCCGAGATGATCGCCTTCCTCGCCGGGCCACGCTCGGCGTTCTGCACCGGGGCCGACTACCTGATCGACGGCGGCCTCACAGCCGGCATCGGTATGCGCTAAGATCAGTCCGGCATACTCTCGGCCCAGCGGGTCATCAGCGTGTTCGACGGCAGGTGCTCGTCGACCATCTTCTTGGCCGTGGCGATCCCGGCGGTCGGCAGCAGGTCGGCGCTGAGCTTGCCGATCTGCACCAGCACCGAGGCCTGGTCCCAGTAGATATGCTCGTTGTAGAGCTTGTCGCCACGGAAGCGCACGATCGCCACCATCGGGATCTCGACGTATCTGCCGCTCGGCGGGATGCCCGGCAGCATCCAGTCGATCTCGATGTCGTGGGTGAAGCAGAACAGGAACTCGTCCACCACGCGGTCGGTGCCGACCGTGCGGCTCACGGGAACAAGCCTGGTGTCGGCTGGCGTCTTCGGGATGAAGTGGTTGGCGTAGAAGCGCAGCAACTCGTCGTGGCCGACGCCGCCGGTCATCGTCGGCACATGGTTCACGTACGGCTGCGCCACCATGGTCGCCATCGTCGCCGCCGCGTCGCGGGCGCCGAACTCCAGGTTGGTGTGGTTCTCCCACAGCGCCGAAAGGTCGTACTGCGGCCCCATCACGCGGCGGAACAGCGCCAGCGAGCGGGTGTGCGCCATCAGCGACGCGGGCTTGTCGAAGGCGGTCCGCTCCGGGGCGTTGAAGGCGTGGTCGACGCCGGGATAAAGGTACATCTCGGCGTCCTTGCGCTCGGCGAACGCCTCGACGATCCGCGCCCTCGCTTCCGGTGGGCAGAACCGATCCAGTTCGGCGAAGTGCAGCACCATTGGGCAGCGGATCGCGGCGGCCTCGTCCAGCGCCTGCTCGATGCCGACGCCGTAGTAGCTGACCGCCGCATCCACGTCGCCACGCGCGGCCAGCAGGTAGGCGAGCTTGCCGCCAAGGCAGAAGCCGAGCGTTGCGACCTTGCCGGTGCATTCCGGCCGTGCGCGCAGGCTGGCCACTGCCGCGATGGCATCCTTGATCGCCGTGTCCACGTCGAGGCGGCCGTAGCAGTCGAATGCCTGCTTCATGTCGGCGGCGTCATAGCCGAGTTCGATCTCGTGGCCGAGCCGCCAGAACAAATCCGGCGCCAGCACCACATAGCCCTCCTCGGCATACAGATCGGCCACGTCGCGCATGTGGCCGTTGACGCCGAAAATCTCCTGCAGCAGCACGATGCCAGGACCTGAGCCGCTGGCCGGGGTCGCCAGGTAGCCGCAAAAGCGCTCGCTGGTGTCGGTTCCGATCTCGATCCACTGCCCTGCCATCGTCTGCTCCTGAAGCGTCGCCTGCTGCATGGAGCGTCACCATCCGCGCTCTCCGGTCCAGATAGTCACGGTGAAGGCGGCCTCTGTAAAGGCTCCCGGTCCAGGGTCGCCGCCCCGCACTCTCTTTCAGGTAAGTATGTAACTTTGCGGTGCCTTCTTCCCGATGGAGAGCAACCTTCTACACTCGAACGCAGGGCACCGCCGGCAATCCGCGCGGTTGCTCCGACACCCAGGAGCCTGCGATGAGATTGCGCCAGAAGACGATCCTGATAACCGGCGGCACCAGCGGCATCGGGCTTGAGTTGGCACGACAGCTCCTGGCGCGCGGCAACGTCGTTATCGTCACCGGTCGCGATCAGGACAGGCTGGATGCCGTCGGGCGCACTCTCCCCGGCGTCCATGCGTTCCGCAGCGACGTCAGCGATCCCACGGCCATTGCGGCGTTGCATGACAGCGTGGTCGCGCAATTCCCCACGCTCGACGTGCTCATCAACAATGCCGGCATCATGCGCAACCTGAACCTCGACCGGGAGCGCGACCTCATCGACGTGACCCGTGAGATAGAGATCAACCTGAGCGGGCCGGTCCGCATGACACAGCAGTTCCTGCCGCACCTGAAAACCCGCAACGATGCAGCCATCGTCAACATCTCCTCGGGCCTCGCATTCGTGCCCTTCCCGGTATCGCCGATCTATTGCGCGACAAAGGCCGCGATCCATTCATTCTCTCAGTCCCTGCGAGTGCAACTTCGCGGCACCAGCGTCGCCGTGATCGAACTGGCTCCGCCCGCTGTTGAAACTCCGCTGCTTCGCGGTGAGTTCGCGGAGGAGATGAAGGGCCAGAAAGGAATGGAAGCAGCGGTGCTGGTGAGACGGGCGATCACTCAAATAGAAGCTGGCAGGCTGGAAATCCGCCCCGGCCTGAGCAACGTCCTGAACGCCATGAGCCGAATCGCTCCCCGCTTCATGCTGAACCAGATGGTCAAGATGGGTAAGCCCAAGGCTACGTGACCCGCCGCCGCGACGCCGCGCTCAACCCTGCTTCGAGTTTGCATCGAACGCCCGCCGCGAACCCTCAATGCGTTCGAGGTTCTTCTCCGCCCAGATCCAGACACCGCAGAACGCCGCGCTCAGGCTCGATCCCAAGTCGGTCAGCCGATACTCCACCTTTGGCGGGATGACCGGATGGACCGTCCTGATGAGCAGGCCGTCCCGCTCCATCTGGCGGACTGTCTGGGTCAGCATCTTCTGGCTGATGCCCGCGGCCAGTTCGCCAAGCTTGGTGAAGCGCAGTTCGCCATGCTCGGTCAGCACCTCCAGCACGATCATGGTCCACTTGTCGGCGACCCGGCCGATCAACTCGTTCACCAGTGCCTCAAGCCTCGGGTCAAGGTCGTCGCAAGGGGGCAGGTTCCGGTCGGCCACCACTGCCGCTGGCTTATGGATAGGCTTCAAGGGGGCGCTCATCCTGACACTCTCTTTTGGGTAAGTATCATACTTTTCGGTGTCTACTTCCTGGCAGTACGTGCCACAGCTATATCACCGCCGCGCGCAGATCCCACGCGCTTTTAGGGACGCCAGCAATGATTGTGACAGGCAACACCATTCTGATTACCGGCGGCGGGTCGGGGATCGGCCGCGGCCTCGCCGAGGCATTCCACGCCGCCGGCAACAAGATCATCATCGCCGGACGCCGCCAGCAGGCGCTGGAGGAGACGGCGGCGGTCAATCCCGGGATGACGTTCCAGGTGCTGGACGTCGAGGACGCCAACGCCGTGAAGACGTTCGCGGCACGGGTGACACAGGAAAATCCGAAGCTCAACGTCCTCATCAACAACGCCGGGGTCATGCGCGCGGAAAACCTGTTGGCCGAGCCGTTCGACCTGGCCGATGCCGAGGCCACCATCACGACGAACCTGCTGGGTCCCATCCGCCTGACCGTCGCACTGCTGCCGCATCTGCGCCGGCAGGCCGCGGCGACGGTCATCAACGTTTCGTCCGGGCTCGCCTTCGTGCCGCTGGCGATCACGCCGAGCTATTGCGCCACCAAGGCGGCCATCCACTCCTACACCCAGACGCTGCGCCACCAACTGCGCGAGACGACGGTGCAGGTGATCGAGCTTGCTCCGCCGGGTGTCGCCACCGACCTGATGCCGCACAGCCGGACCGATCCCAACATGATGCCGCTGGCCGACTACATCAGCGAGAGCATGGCGTTGCTGGAAGCAAATCCCGCAGCCGCGGAAATCTGCGTCGAGCGGGTCAGGATGCTGCGCAACGCCGAGGCCGGCGGCCAATACGCCGCGGTGTTCAACATGCTTAATCCGGCCGGCTGAGCGGGCCGGTCAGCCTCGCAGGTTGCGGACCGGCACTTCCTCCAGCTTGAGCTGCATGATTTTGCCGCTCTGCCAGGAATTGGCGCCGGCATCGACGTCCGGCATCGGAATGTCGTCGCGGTTCTTTCTCTGCCTCTCGAACGAGACGTCGAACCTCTTGTCGCGATCCCGCAGCTTGGCCTGGTCGATCTGCCCGTCCTTGGTGAACCCCATCATCAACTGCGGGATGCCCATCGGAAAGCTGTGGTCGCGATCGATCTGCCAGGTGTGCCAGGTCTTGCCATAGGTCGTGACGAGATCCCGCATGAGGGCATGGCCGGCCAATGTCGGAACGCCCGGCGCGATCAGCTCACCCGACTTCACCTCGTAATGGTGACTGTGCCACAACTTCTTCTCGTCGTCCGGCAGCGTTTTGAACAGGCGCTCGCTGACGATGTACTCGATGCCGATCAGCTTTGCGTTCGAGAGGTTGGAGTCGTAGATCACGCACTGGTGGAAGTCTTCGGTAAGGTGCGTGCAGAAATGGTTGGCTTCCACCTGGCGGCCCATGTCGTCGGCGTAGAAGTGGAATCCGTTGAGGTACTCGCTCATCGCGTCGATCGGCCGCTTCACCTGCACGGCATCCGCGGCGGTGTCGAGCATGTGACTCCGCGCCGACATCGGGCTGCCGGGAACCGGAGTTTCCGCCTTTTCCTCGGCGAACGCCCGGCGTCCCAGAAGCATCGTGACCGGGGCGGCAACGGCACTGGCGACCAGCGACCGGCTGAAGCATCGGCGGCACGTCATGGCGTGAAGCAGACCCATTTCAAACCTCCCAGGGCATCGCGGCCCCCCTGTTGCACGGCCCTCGCCTACGGGATGATCCGCGCCCTCCGGAGTTGGGCGAACAGCTCGAAGAACGCATCGTCCGTCGGCTGGTAGTCGAGGAAGCCGAGGCGGCGGCTCTTGCCCATGTCGGTCACGACCTCGATCGGCCGGCCGAGGTCGGCGTCGGTGTGCCACGCGGAAGCCAGCCGGCCGAGGTCGGGCTCGGCCAAACCGTAGCGCCCGGCGATATCGGCCCAGATCGGCGCGGCGTCGGCGAGTTGCCGCTCCAGCGGCGTCGCCTCGCCCGGGTAGGGCGCCGGCTCCAGCCCGAACCACTCGGCCAGCCGTCCCCACATCCAGCTCCAGCGAAAGACGTCGCCGTCGACCACGTTGAACGCCTGGTCGCGCCCGGCGTCCGTGGTGGCGGCCCATTCGAGGTGGCGGGCCAGCAGGCGGGCGTCCGTCATGTCGGTCAGCCCGTTCCACTGCATGGCCGAGCCAGGGAACAGGAACGGGCGTCCGGTCTCGCGGCAAATGGTGGCATAGGCGGCCAGCGTCACGCCCATGTTCATCGCGTTGCCGATGGCGTAGCCGACGATGGTGTGCGGCCGATGCACGCTCCAGCCGAAACCGTCGCGCGCGGCGGCGGCGAACACCTCGTCCTCCTGCGCGTAGTAGAAGTTCTCCACGTCGAGGCGCGGCTGCTCCTCGCGGAACGGCGTCGCCGGCAGCGTGCCTTTGCCATACGCCTCGAACGGGCCGAGGTAGTGCTTGAGGCCGGTGACCAAAGCGACATGCCGCACGCCGCCATCGGGCCGCAGCGCGTCGAGCAGGTTGCGAACCATCGCGCCGTTGACGCGGATGTTCTCGGCCTCGGTCGCCTGGCGCAGCCATGTCGCGAGAAAGACATGGCTGGGACGCAATCCGTCCAATGCCGTACGCAACCCTACCGGATCGAGCAGGTCCGCGGCGCATGGCCGGACGCCCGCGATGTCGTCGGACGGGCGTCGCGCCAGGCCGGTGACCTGCCAACCCCGCCCCACCAGGTGGCGCGCGAGGTTGTTGCCGACGATGCCGCTGACGCCCACCACCAATGCCGACCCGGCCATGTCAGATCCACCCATGCCGCGGCGGTAGCGCGCCGTTGAGATGGTAGTTGCCGACCGCGTGGTACTTCCATCGCACCGGATCATGCAGCGTGTGGGTGCGGGCGTTGCGCCAGTGGCGGTCCAGCATGAACTCCTGCAGCGTCGCGCGGGTGCCGGCCAGTTCGAACAATTTGTTGGTGGCCTCGATGGCGATCTCGGTCGTGAGCACCTTCGCCTCGGCCACCGCGATGCTGCTGGCGGCGACGGTCTCGGCGCTCTCGTGGCCGGTGCTGGCGTCCAGCACCGCGCCGGCGCGGGCCAGCATCGCGTCGGCGGCGTGCAGCCGGATGGTGAGGTCGCCGATGGCCGAGATGGTGTAGGGGTCGTCGCTGGCGCGCTCCAGGCCGCTGTCGACCCACGGACGCGAGCGGGTGCGCACGAAGGCCACCGTCTCGGCGACCGCCTCGTGCGCGATGCCGAGGTCGATCGCCGCCTGGATCAGTTGCGACACCGGGCCGTACAGCGTCGGGGCCTCGCCGACGATCTGGGTGTCGAACACGTGGTCGTCGGGCAGATGGATGTCGTGCATCAGGATGGTGCCGCTGGCCGTGGTGCGCTGGCCAAAGCTCGACCAGTCGTCGATCACCTCCAGCCCCGGCGCGGTGTTGGGGATCACCGCGCGGGTGGCGCGGCCGTCCTCGTTCACCACCTGCACGGTGACGTAGTGGGCGAACAGCGCCGCCGTCCCGTACCCCTTGCGGCCGGAGACGATATGGCCGCCCTCGACCTTGCGGCTGCCCGAGGTGACGTGGCGGGCGTGCTTGCTGTGCGTCTCGGCGCTTGCGGTGCTGAACCGGCAGCCGTCCAGCGCGCGGGCGAAGATCCAGTCCTTCACCGGCTCGTTGTCCATGGACCCCAGCATCCGGAAGAACGCCAGCTGGTTCTGCGGCAACTGCCCGATGGAGGCGTCGGCGGCCGAGATGATGGCGGTGACCTCGGCCAGCGTCACGTTCGACACCTCGGCGCCGCCGTAGCGGCGCGGCACGGTAATGGCGCCCAGGCCGCTGGCGGTGAACCGCTCGAACTCGGCCAGCGGCAGGATGCGGTCGCGGTCGCGCTCGCCGGAGCCGGGCCGGAATTCGGCCGCCAGGCGCTGCGCCACGGCGATTGCCTCGGCGTCGCTGGCGATGCGGTGGGCGGGCGTCGTGGGGAACGGCACCGGAAACGGCGATGCGTGGCTGCCAAGCTGGACATCAGGTGGCTGGGCGTCGGGCATGAGGCGTCCCTCTCAGGAATTGCGGCGCGGCAGCGTCGCCGGGTGAGGCGGCCGCAGCCGCGCCGCGCCGCCACCCAGCTTTTCACGCAGCGTGCCCGGAGCATAGTCCCGCTTGTAGCGCCCACGGCTTTGCAACTCCGGCACCAGCAGGTCGGCGACGCCCTCGAAGCTTTCGGGCGAGACCACGAACGCCAGGTTGAAGCCGTCGATCCCGGCGGCGGCCACCCACCGCTCCATCTCGTCGGCGACCTGCGCCGGATCGCCCACGAACAACGGCCCGATGCCGCCGATGGCGACGTGCTCGGCCACGTCGCGCACGGTCCAGACACGGTTCGGATCGGCCCGGGTGATGTTGTCCATGGCCGAGCGCCCGGCATTGTTCTCGATGTGGCGGATCGGCTGGTCGAGCGCGTGGGTGGACAGGTCCACGCCGGTCCAGCCCGACATCAATACCAGCGCGCCCTCATGGCTGACATGGGCGCGGTACTCGGCCAGCAGCGCCTGCGCCCGCGCCGCCGTCTCGGCCACGATCACCGTCGCCAGCGCGAACACGGTGATGCCGCCGGCATCGCGTCCGCCCTCGGTCGCCAGCCGCCTGATGTCGGCCACGCGCGGCGCCAGCACCTGCGGCGACGGGCCGGAGACGAACACGCATTCGGCATGGCGGGCGGCGAAGGCACGGCCGCGCGGGCTGCTGCCGGCCTGGTACAGCACCGGGGTGCGTTGCGGCGACGGCTCGCTGAGGTGGATCGAGTCGAGCTTGTAGTGCCCGCTGTCGTGGCGCATCCGATGCACGCGCCTGGGATCGGCGAACACCCCGGTGGCGCGGTCGCGCACCACGGCGGCGTCCTCCCAACTGCCTTCCCACAATTTGTAGACGACCTCCATGTAGTCCTCGGCAAGGTCGTAGCGCGCGTCGTGCGGCGTCAGGCCGTCGCGGCCCATGGCGCGGGCGGCGCTGGCGAGGTAGCCGGTGACGACGTTCCAGCCGATGCGCCCGCCGGTCAGGTGGTCCAGCGTCGACATGCGCCGCGCGAACGGGAACGGCGGCTCCCAGGTCAGCGTCGAGGTGACGCCAAAGCCCAGGTGTTGCGTCACCGCCGCCATCGCCGGAATCACCAGCATGGGGTCGTTGACCGGCACCTGCGCCGCGGTCCGCAGCGCCGCGTCGGCATTGCCGCCATACACGTCGTAGACGCCGAGCACATCGGCCAGGAACACGCCGTCGAACCGGCCGCGCTCCAGGATGCGCGCGAGATCCATCCAGTAGGCGAGCGTGTTGTATTCGCAGGATCGGTCGCGCGGATGCGTCCACAGGCCGGGCGATTGATGGCCGACGCAGTTCATGGCGAACGCATTGAGCCGGATATGCGGTTGGGTCACGGGCGGCCAACTCCTGCCGTGAACAAAGCATTCTAGAAGCAACGCCAGTTCAGCAGCTTGATGGATTTTCCGCCAGGCAACTTCCGTTACGCGACATAATTGTGATACATGGTAAAAGACGATCAGCGATAGTGTTTTTCTGATTTTACCGAAAGAGCGACGACATGGCCGATATGGCTCCCGCTCCGGCTTCCCTGGCGGCATCCGAGGCGGACGTGCTGTGGTTCCTGCCGACCCACGGCGACGGCCGCTACCTCGCGTCCGACATCGGCGCCCGGCACGTCACGCTGAACTACCTGAGCCAGATCGCCCGCGCCGCCGACGAGCTGGGCTATTTCGGCGTGCTGCTGCCGACCGGGAAGTCGTGCGAAGACTCCTGGGTTGTCGCCTCGGCCATGCTGCCGCTGACGCAGCGGCTGCGGTACCTGATCGCGGTGCGGCCGGGCTTGTCGGAGCCGTCGATGACCGCGCGCATGGCCGCGACCTTCGACCGGCTCTCGGGCGGGCGGCTGCTCATCAACGTGGTGGCCGGCGGCGACCCCGGCGAGTTGCACGGCGACGGCGTGTGGCTCGACCACGCCGAGCGTTATGAGGCCGCCGACGAGTACCTGCAGGTGTGGCGGGCGCTGATGCGCGGCGAGACCGTCGATTTCGCCGGCAAGCACATCCGCTGCGAGGGCGGCAAGCTGCTGTATCCGCCGGTGCAGACGCCGACCCCGCCGCTGTATTTCGGCGGCTCGTCCGGCCCCGGCCAGACGGTCGCGGCGGAGCACGCCGATGTCTACCTGACCTGGGGCGAGCCGCCGGCGGACGTTGCCGAGAAGATCGCCCAGGCGCGCGCCGCCGCCGCCGCCCGTGGCCGCGTCATGCAGTTCGGCATCCGCCTGCACGTCATCGTGCGCGAGACGGCGGAGGAGGCGTGGCGCGCCGCCGACTCGCTGATCCGCCATGTCGACGACAAGGCGATCGAGTTGGCGCAGAAAGCGTTCTCCAAGTTCGACTCGGTCGGCCAGCAACGCATGGCGCGGCTGCACGGCGGGCGCCGCGATAAACTGGAAATCAGCCCGAATCTCTGGGCGGGCGTCGGACTGGTGCGCGGCGGCGCCGGCACCGCGCTGGTCGGCGATCCCCAGCAGGTGGCGGCGCGGATGCGCGAGTACATGGACCTCGGCATCGACCGCTTCATCCTGTCGGGCTACCCACATCTGGAGGAGTGCTACCGCTTCGCCGAGCTGGTGTTCCCGCTGCTGCCGCTGCGTGCCACGACCGGCAACGACCATGGGCCGGCACGCAACGCCGGGCCGTTCGGCGAGGTGATCGCCAACGTGGTGGCGCCGTCGCGGCGCGTCGCGGCATCCTGACCCGCGCAGGTCCTGCGGTCGCCGGGCACAGTGCGGCCTGAACAGCACACCCGCGGCCGCTTCGTTCCAGGGCGGCTCGACCCGGTGGCCGCGACCGGCCATTGTCATAGCCGACTGAAACTCCACGCGGAGTAAACCGTCCAGCGTGAAACGGGTGAACTGCGGGGGAAGGCGCTGGCAATCGCAGGGGCCACCATGTCCGACGTCGTCGCACCCGAGACGCGCCTATCGGTCTCCGGCCGCGCGCATCGCGGCAGCGTCGCGCCGGCCCGCGCCGCGGTGGGCCTGGCGGTCGAGACGGCGGTGTTCCTGCTGGCCTTGCTGGCCCGGCTGCATGGCATCGCCGCCAAGCCGTACTGGATGGACGAGGTCACCACGCTGCTGCGCTCGGCCAAGCCGCTGACCCGGCTGGTCGCCGACTCGCTGCGCCACCATCATTTGCCGAGCTATTTCATCCTGACCTCGTGGCTGGCGCCGTTCGGCACCGGCGAGCAGGTCATGCGGCTGCCCTCGGCGGTGTTCGGCGCCATGGCCTGCGCCGTGCTGTGCAGCGCCGGCCGGGCGGTCGGCGGCGTCGGCGCGGGGTTGCTGGCGGGGCTGCTGCTGGCGCTGTCGCCGATGCAGGTGCAGTACGGGCAGGAGGCGAGATCCTACGCCCTGCTCACCTGCATGGTGGCGATCGCCCTGCGCGGCCTGCTGGATCTGGCGCTGGACCCGCCCAGGGCAGCGTTGCCGCCGCGCGCGCCGAGCGCCAACCGATTCGGCTGGGCGGCATATATCGGCGGCACCGTCGCGGCGCTGAACGTGCTGAGCGTGGCGCTGTTCTGGGTCGCGGCGGCAACCCTGGCCGGCCTGTTCATCGCCGCCCAGGCCGGCGGCGCGTGGCGCGGGCTGGCGCGCAACTGGCTGGTGGCGCACGCGGTCATTGCGGCGCTGTCGCTGCCGTGGTTTGTCGCGATGTACTGGTTCGTCGGCGGCCACATCGCCAACGGCCTCGACTGGGTGCCGCCACTGACGCTCGGCCGCGCCTGGTCGACGATCTCCTCGGTGTTCCTGTTCCGCATATCCAGCCTCATCAGCTTCCACCTGTTTCCCGAAAGCCTGCCCGGCTTCGGCGCGCTGGTGGCGGTGGCGGCGGCGTTCGGCGGCTGGGCGCTATGGCAGCGGCGGCGCGGCGTGCTGGCGGTGCTGGTGCTGAGCTGCGCGCTGCTGCCGGCGAGCCTGGCGGCGATCTCGATGCTGCGCCCGGTCTGGATGCCGCGCTACGTGCTGCTGAGCGGCGTGCCGTTCTGCCTGCTGGCCGGCCTTGGCGTGGCACGGCTGCCGGAGCGCACCCGGATCGCCGCCGCCGTCGTGCTGGCCGGGCTGGCGGCCTGGAACCTCGGCCCATATTACAAGGACGAGACCAAGCCGCGCTGGGATCTCGCGGCCGCCGACCTCAACGCCGCCATGCGCCAGGGCGACATCGTGCTGGTCGACGACCCGCAGGCGGTCAAGATGATGAACCTCTACCTCGCCCGCATCGGCCTGCCGCTGAGCCGCGCGCAATGGACCACCGATGTCGAGGTCGCGGCGGCGGCGCTGGCCAGCGATGCGCGGGTCTGGGCGGTCCAGGGCACCATCGGCCAGGCGGACGAGCGCAACTTCGACATGTTCCTTGCCCGCATCACCGGCCTCGGCTCGCCCGCCCTGCAGGTCCCGGAAGGCCTGGACATCCAGTTGTTGCGCTTCGACGGCGCGCCGCACCCCTAAGCCGCCGTGCTCATATTAAGATTAGCGTCGGGATTAACACGATGTGTTGATTATAAAATGACATAACGTTACGTTCAGGCGGAACGACCGTCAGGAACGACATGCGCCTGCCAGAGGCAAACCGCAGCGCGCTAGGCCTGCTGAAGGTGCTGCTGGCTGCCTCGTTCCTGCTGCCTTTGCTGCTGTTCGCGGTGGCATCCTGGATCGACTACCGCGACGCCATGGCCGACGCGCAAACCGAGTTGCTGCACAGCAGCGAAGTTGCGCGCGAGCAGGCCTCCAAGGTGTTCGACGGCCAAAGCCAGGTGGCCGACCGGGTCATCGCCCGGCCGCCGCGGGTACAGAGCATGTTGCTCGTGGCGCGCGGCGGGCAGCCGCTGGTCAGCACCGGGTTCTACCCGGTCCCAGCCGCCCTCGACCTCGGCAAGCACGACTACTTCCAGGACTTCTACCGGGTCCTGATCGGCGGAGGCAGTGATGGCGGCGTCGGTAAGGTCATCATGCTGGTCCGCGACGACGGCCAGACCCTCGCCCGCTATCCGCCGTTGGCAAGCCTGCCGCCAACACCCTCGGCCAGCGGTTCCTTCCTCGCGGCGACGCAGGCGCATCCCGACGCGGGCGCCTACCAGGGCCGCTGGTCCGCCGGTGCGCGGGAACCTCGCCGGCTGTTCGCTTACCGCAAGGTCCAGGGCTATCCGGTCTATGTGGTGGCCGGGCGCGACCGGGCGGCGATCATGGCGGCCTGGCGCAGGACCATGGCAAGCCACCTGGTGTTCGGCGCGCCGGCCACACTGGCGCTGTTCGCCGTGACCTGGACCGCGCTGGCGCGGACCCGGCGGGAGGCGACGGCGCTGGCCCGCGCGCGCCAGGAGATCGAGCGGCGGGAACAGGCCGAGGCGACGCTGCTTAAAACCCAGCGCCTGGAAGCCGTCGGCCAGATGACCGGCGGCGTGGCGCACGACTTCAACAACCTGCTGACCGTCATCATGGGATTGGCGGAGTTGCTCGGCAAGCGCGCCGACGACCCGGCGCGGGTTCGCAACCTCGGCGGACAGATCGTGCTCGCGGCCCAGCGCGGCGGCGAGGTCACGCGGCAGTTGCTGGCGTTCTCGCGCCGTCGGCAGGTCGAACCCGAGGTGGTGGGGCTCAACCGTCGCCTGACCGACTTCCGGCCGCTGCTGGAACGCGCCGCCAGCCAGGCGATCGGTATCGAACTCGACCTCGACCCGGAGCTTGGGCCGGTTCAGCTCGATCCCGGGCATTTCGAGGCGGCGGTGCTGAACCTGGTCGGCAACGCACGCGACGCGATGCCCGATGGTGGAAAGATCGTGATCCGCACCCGCAATGTCGAGCTGACCCGGTCGCAGCACCCCGACCTGCCGGCCGGCCGCTACGTGCAGGTTGCAGTCGTCGACTCCGGTACCGGCATGGACCCGCAGACCGCGGCAAAGGCGTTCGAGCCGTTCTTCACTACCAAGGAAATCGGCAAGGGCACCGGCCTTGGCCTGAGCCAGGTATACGAGTTCGCCATCCAGGCCGGAGGCGACGTGCGCATCACCACCGTGCCGGACCAAGGCACCACTATCGAGCTGCTGCTCCCCCGCACCGCGGCCGACGCCACCGACGAGCGCGCGGGCGACCCGCCCGTGGCGCGCCGCGCCGCCGACAGCGAAGTGATCCTGGTCGTCGAGGACGAGCCGAGCGTGCTGGAGGCCGCCGTCGAGAACCTGCGCGACCTCGGCTACACGACGCTTTCCGCCACCGACGGGCTCGCGGCCCTCGTCATCCTGCAATCCGCCGTGCGCGTCGACGTGCTGTTCTCCGACATGATGATGCCCGGCGGCATGAACGGCATCCAGCTATCGGTCGCGGCGCGGCGTCTGCGCCCCGCCCTAAAGGTGCTCCTCACCTCCGGCTACGCCGCAAATCCCGCCAGCGAGCCGCCGGAGAGTTTCGCGATGCTGCCCAAGCCATACGGCTTCGAACAGCTTGCGAGCCACCTGCAATCGGTCCTGCGGGCCGAGCCGGTTGTGCTGGACGACCCGGAAGCGAGTCGGCGCCGCAACGACGAACTCGGTGACGGCGGTCAGCCCTGATCCGCCCCGGCGCTGCCCACCTCGGCCAGCGGCATAGGCGTCACGTTGCTCGGGCCGGCCTCAAGCACGGTGACGAGGTCGCCGACCGCGATCTGGCCAAGGCTCTCGGGGATCATGTTCTGGCCGAACATCACGCCGCCCTCGGTGCGGCGGAACCGGGCCAGGGTGCGTAGCGGCTCCTGCCGGTCGGGCCGCTGCCCGGTCTCCTGGTCCACGGTAATCACCAGGCAGCGGCTGCAGGGCTTGGGCAGGCGGAAGACCACCGCGCCGATGCGGATGCGCCGCCAGCAATCCTCGGCCCAGGCCGGCGTGCCGTCGACCACGATGTTCGGCCGGAAGCGGCGCATCGGCACCGGCGCCCCAAGGCGGCCGTCGAGGTCGCGCAGCGAGTTCACGGCGGTCAGCAACAACGGAAAGCCGTCGGCGAAGCTCACCCGGTCCGACTCTGCCCCATACGCCGGGTCGACCGGCCGCGCCGCGGGATCGGCGAGATAGGCCAGCCGGCACGCAACCCCGAGCGCCTGCGACAGCCAGGCCGCCGACGCCGCATCGGCCAGTTGGGCCGGGACGGTGCTGCGCCAGACGGTCACCGCAACCGTCGGCTCCCGCATCCCGGGACGCGGCACCAGCAGCCGCCCACGACCCGGCACGCTCAGCGCCAGGTCATCCGCCACATGCTTGGCGGCCACCTTCGCCATGTCCGGACACTGGCGCTGCGTCATGAAGCGGCCCGCCGGATCGACCACCATCCAGCGGCGGTCGCCGGCGAGGCCGCACCGCTCGACCGCCGCCGACGCCAGCGCGTGCCCTTGCAAACCCTTGACCGGGTAGACGTGCAGCGCTGACACGGTGACGGCATTCATCAGGGCATCGTTAGCAAACGGCTATGCGACTTGATAGCGGGGCGACTTGATAGCGGGCGGGCGCGTTTGGCCATCGCTGGGGCGTGTCTCGCAAACGCCAGCTTCCCGAGACGGGGACAAGCAATTTTGATGGTTCCCTGGATCAAACTATTGTTAGTGAAACCAATGGGGTGTCCGGCTGCCAACGGGCATCGGTATGCTAAGCTCATAACCGTCGCCTATCCGGCCATCCACGACGCGACTATAACAGGAGGACGCTGACATGGCCCAAGCCCTGACTGACCTTGCCGCCGCCAAGGTTTCCGTCTGGCTCGACGATTTGAGCCGGCCCCGCATCCAGACGGGCAGCCTGGCCCACATGGTCGAGCAAGGCGAGATCGTCGGCATCACCACCAACCCCACCATCTTCGCCAAGGCCATCGGTGCGGGCTCGGGCTACGAGGACCAGTTGCGCGACCTGGCGTTGCGCGGCACCGCCATCGGCGAGACGCTCCGCCTGCTGACCGCATGGGACGTCCGCGCCGCCTGCGACGTCCTGCGGCCGGTCTACGACCGTACCGGCGGCCGCGACGGGCGCGTGTCCATCGAGGTGGACCCACGCATCTCCGGTGACGGCGGGCGGACCGCGGCCGAGGCGCGCGGATTGTGGTGGCTGGTGGACCGGCCCAATCTGTTCATCAAGATCCCCGCCACCCTGGCCGGCCTGCCGGCGATCACCGCCAGCCTGGCGGACGGCATCAGCGTGAACGTCACGCTGATCTTCTCGCTGGATCGCTACCGGGGCGTGCTCGATGCGTTCCTCACCGGCCTGGAGCGGCGTAAAGCCGCCGGCGGCAGCCTGAAGGGCATCGAGAGCGTGGCATCGTTCTTCGTCAGCCGGGTGGACACCGAAGTCGATAAGCGGCTTGGCGCGATCGCGGCGCAGAAGAACGGCAAGGACCTAACCGCCGACGTACAGCGGCTGCACGGCCAGGCCGCCATCGCCAACGCGCGCCTGGCCTACGAGATCTATGAGCAGATGCTGGCGTCCCCCCGCTGGCAGGCGCTCGCGGCCGAGGACGCGCTTCCGCAACGCCTGCTGTGGGCGTCGACCGGGGTGAAGGACAAGAGTTTCAGCGACACACGCTATGTCGTCGAACTGGTGGCGCCGGACACGGTCAACACCATGCCGGAGGCAACCCTGGTCGCCGTTGCGGATCACGGCGAGGTTCGCGGCGATGCGGTCCGCGGCAACTACGCGGCGGCCCACGCGACCATGGCGGAGCTGGGTCAGATGGGCGTGGACATCGCCGATGTCGCCGAGACGCTGGAGGCGCAGGGCGTCGCGTCATTCGAAAAGAGTTGGGACGAACTGATCGAATCCGTAATCAAGCAGATCGAGAAATCGGGGGCTGAGGTCACGTCCGAGGGTGCTGTCAACCCGGCCGGCAGTGCCAAGGGCCAGGCTACGGCCCCCGCAGCCGGAGCGCCACGCGCATCGGGGAATTAGGCGCCTTACTTTCATTTGCCTGGCCGCGCCAGCCTTTCCTGGCGCGGCCAGCGCGGCCGTGAGCATCGAAAATGCAAAAGCTGTGCGGGTGGCCGGCATAAACGCAAGACCCGCGCTTTTCTATGAGCATTGAAAAGTGCAACTATTGGAGATGCCAGAAAAAGTCCTCAGCTACGCCAGACCGACGGTTCGCCGCATCAAAGCCAACCTAAGCTGGATTCACACCTATCTTCCTGTTGCGGCCAAGCCTCACAGCCTGCCAGGCCTTCTCATCGTCTCCCTGACCTCATACCCGCCTCGTTTTCCGACCGTCTATAAAACCCTCGTCCGGCTTTTGCACCAGAGCGTCAAGGCTGATCGGACCATTCTCTGGATCGCCCCACAGGACATAGGATTGTTGCCTGAAAAAGTGCGGGCGCTGCAAAGCAAGGGCTTGGAAATACGTCCGGCACCCGAAACCGGACCCTACAAGAAAATCATCCCCGCACTTCAGGCATTTCCCGACGCGTTCATCGTGACGGCCGACGATGACCTGGACTACGATGTTCACTGGCTGCGTGATTTGCTGCGGGACTGGGACGGCCGGAAAAACCAGGTCGTCTTCCATCGCGGCCATGAAATCCGCATGAACGATAGTGGTATGCCGGGGCCATACGCCGAGTGGGCCTTCTGCATTCCAGGGCCGCGTGAGCACGGAGAAATCTTTCCGACCGGCGCCGGCGGCGTGCTCTATCCTCCTCATGTCCTGCATGACGACGTGCTGCGTGAGGCGGACTTCTCCCGCCTTGCTCCCCACGCCGATGATATCTGGCTTTTCTGGATGGGGCGCCGTGCCGGGGCCACATACAAGAAGACGGCCAGGAAGCAGGAGATCATCGAGCGGCAGGGTACGCAGGACGCCGCCCTCTGGCGTGAAAACCTCACCAACGGCGCGAACGACAAGCATATAGCTCGCATGATTGCAGAGTATGGCTGGCCGATCAGATACGCTGCGAGCGTGCCTCCCCGGCTAACGCCGTAGGGACCTTACACTGTCGCAATATTCTTTACATGAAAAGATCGACAGCTTAGCTTCGACGGCCGGCGTGATTGCAACCAACTGGAAAAGTTGACGGCGGCCGGCACGGCTGTCGGATGCGTGGGGAAATACCAGGGAGCTGTTTATGAAGGTGAGACAAGCCGTTCTTGCGGCATCGCTGGTGACGGCGATGATTTCGACGGCATGGGCCGCGAGCGCCGACGATGCCGCGCCGACCCACATCACCTGGCTGGCCAGCACGGGACAGTCGCCCCATGCGGCCGACAGCAAGGCGAAACTCTGGTTCCAGACCAAGGTCGATGCCTGGTTGAAGAGACACCCCAACGTCACGTTGGACATCAGCTACGAAACCAACGACATCAACGGAGCGATGACGCATCTGCAGCAACAGATCGATGCCGGGCGCGGTCCCGACTTCGCCTCGCTCGACTCGTTCTTCCTGAACCGCTTCTACGCCAAGCTGCAGCCGCTCGACGCCTTTTACCCCGCAGGCGACACGGCCGATTTCGTGTCCTTCGCCAGGGCCGGGATGCACGGTCCGGACGGCAGGTTGAAGGCGCTTTGGGTCGGCACCGATGTGCGCGCCCTGTTCTACCGGAAAGATTTGGTGAAAGTGCCGCCGAAGACCTGGGACGAACTTCTTGCCCTGGCGCCAGATCTCGAAAAGCAGAAGATCACGCCATACTTGTTTCCTGGCGGCCGTGGCGAGGCCAGCGTGATGGAGCATCTCGGGATGTTCTGGGCCATGGGAGGCAGGCTGGTCGACGACAAAGGCCGAGCGGTGTTCGGCCAGGATGCCAATCGCGACGATTGGGTCAAAATCCTGACGTTCATGAAAACAGCCGTCGACAGTGGGGTCAGTCCCCGGCGGGTGGCCGGCTACGGGTTCGAGGCCGACATGAACCCGGAACTGATGCGCGGCAACGTCGCCATGTTCCTGGGCGGCAGTTGGATGGCGAGCCAGTTGCAAGACCTGGGCGACAAACACGACTGGGCGGCCGCGCCCATTCCGATGCCGACCGCCGGGACGGGCGCGGCCACGGCGGCCGGCGGCTGGACCTATGGCGTCTTCACCGCCGATGCCGCCAAGCAGAAGCTGATTGTCGAGCTGGTCAACGACATGGCGGCAAGTCCCGAAGGCATGTCCGGCGAGGTCACGGCGCTGGGCAACCTTCCGACCCGCATGAGCGTCGCCAAGATGGACACCGCCTACTTCAACGGCGAGAACACCAAAGTCTTCGACCACATGCTGAGTACCGGCAAGGCGCGTCCCGGCGCGTCGGTCTATCCGATCATCTCCACCGAACTGCAGGTGGCGATTGCCAACGTCGTCACCGGCCAGCAGACTCCCGAGGCGGCGATCGACCAGGCCGCGAAGCGGGTCCAGCTACAATCGGGCGAGTAGTGTCGGCGATCCTAACCCTCGACGCGCCGATTGCGTCCCACCGTCGAACGCGGCACTTCTTCGGGGAACGCCCGTTCGCCTGGTTCCTGCCTTTGCTGCTGCTGCTCGGCGTGTTCTACCTCTATCCGATCGTCGACGTGGTGCGCCTCAGCTTCACCGACGCCACGTCGATCTCGGGTCCCTATCGAACGTCGCTGGCGAGCTATGCGACGGTGCTCGGCTCACCGGATTTCGCCGAGATGGTCCGCATCACCGGCATATTCGTGCTCGCCAGCGTGATCGGCCAGCTATTGCTCGGCTTGCTGATCGCCACTCTCCTGATCGCCGGCGAACGGCGCGGCCTGCCCGGCTCGGGTCTCGTCCGCTCGGTCGTGCTGATGGGCTGGGTCTTGCCGGGCGTGGTCATCGGCATCGTCTGGCGCTTGATCCTGGACGAGTCGGGTTCGGGCATCATGAGCTATGCCCTGTCCCTGCTCGGCTTCACCGATGTCACGTTCCTGTCCGCCGCCGGGCCGGCGCTGTTCTGGGTGACCGTGGCCAATATCTGGCGCGGCACCGCCTTCAGTATGCTCCTGCAGTATTCGGGCATGAAGGCGATACCCGGCGACGTCTACGAGGCCGCGACCATCGACGGCGCGTCGCGCCTGCAACAGTTCCTGTTCGTCACGGTGCCGATGCTGCGCCGCATATTGATGATCAACCTCGTGCTGATCACCATCGCCACGCTGAACACCTTCGACATGATCGTGCCATTGACGATGGGCGGCCCCGGACGCGCCACCGAGGTCGTGGCGCTCTACATCTACGATGTCGTGTTCACCCAGTTCGCCCTGGGCCGGGGCGCCGCGGCGGCCGTCCTGCTGATGCTGGTGGGCCTTGTGCTCACGCTGGCGTATTTCCGCCTGCTCAAGGCGTCCGGTGACGAGGGAGCCGCATGAGGCCACGGCGCGACGCCAGGATCGTGGCCGGCATCTACCTCGGCTATGCCGCGATACTGGCCTTCTTCCTGTTGCCGGCGCTTTGGATAGTGTCGCTGTCGCTCCGCCCGCTCGACGAGCTGTTCACCTACCCGCCGACGTTGCTTCCCGCCCATGTCGACTGGAGCAGCTATCGCACGGTGCTCGTCATGTCGCCGTTGCCGCTCTATGTCTGGAACTCGGTGAAGTTCGCCGTGGCGACGGTGGTGGGCGGGCTCGCCGTCGCCCTGCCGGCCGCCTACGCGCTCTCCCGCCTGCGGTTCGGCGGCGCCACCAGGCAAGGGATCCTGCTCGGCATCCTGGCGGTGCAACTGGTGTCGCCACTGGTGACGGCGCTGCCGCTGTACCGCTACTTCTCGGCGCTCGGGCTGGTGGACTCGCAATGGGCGGTGGCGCTCGTCTACATCGCCGTGGAGGCGCCGTTCGCGACCTGGATGCTCAAAGGCTTCTTCGACACGGTGCCGCGCGAACTCGACGAGGCGGCGCGCATCGACGGCTGCTCGCGGTTGCAGACGCTTGGCCATGTGGTGCTGCCGGTCATGCTGCCGGGCCTCGCCTCGACCGCGATCGTGCTGGCGATCAGCTCGTGGGGCCAGTTCCTCATCCCCTACATCCTCATCGACAGGAACGAGCTGCAGCCGATCGGCGTCGGCATCCTCGACTTCCAGTCGACCGCACAGGCCGTCAGCACCAACCAACTGGCGGCGGCGGCAATCCTCGCCGCGATCCCGGCGGTGGTGATCTTCACGATATTGCAACGCTTCATCGTCTCGGGCCTGACCTCGGGCGCCCTCAAGGGTTAACAGCGGATCTCCCCATGCTGCACATGATCGGCAACGCCCACCTCGACCCGGTTTGGCTGTGGCGCTGGCAAGAAGGCTGCGCCGAGGCCATCGGCACCTGCTGGGCCGCCATCGACCGCTTGCGAGAGGACGACAGCTTCGTCTTCACGCGCGGCGAGGCGCAGGTCTACGCCTGGATCGAGGAGTTCGACCCGGCGCTGTTCGAGCGCATCCGCCACTACGTGGCCGAGGGCCGCTGGGTGGTGGTGAACGGCTGGTGGATTCAGCCCGATTGCAACCTGCCATCCGGGGAGGCGCTCATCCGCCAGGCGTTGTACGGCAAGCGCTACTTCGCCGACCGATTCGGGATCGAGGTCCCGGTCGGCTTCAACGTCGACTCGTTCGGGCACGCCGCGACCTTGCCGATGCTGCTCCGGCACACCGGCTCGGACAGCTACGTCTTCATGCGCCCCGGCACCCATGAGATGACCCTGCCCGCCGACCTGTTCGACTGGATCGCGCCCGACGGGTCCACGGTGCCGACGTTCCGCATCCGGCTCGGCTACAACACTTCGCCGCGCAGCACGCCGCTCGACGAGAAGATCGACCGGCATTTCGCGATGGCGGAGGCCGCCGGGCACCCGTTCATGGTGTTCTACGGGGTCGGCAACCACGGCGGCGCGCCGACCCGAGCCTCGATGGCGACGATCAGGGCGCGGCGCGGCGACGGTGAGGATCTCGACTTCAGCGATCCGCAGCGCTTTTTCCGCAGCGTGGCCGGAATGCCGAGGCCCGCGGTGCGAACCGAGCTGCAGTTCCACGCCATCGGCTGCTACGCCGCCGCCGGGCGGCTGAAGGCGATGAACCGACGCGCGGAGGCCCGGCTCGACCAGGCCGAGGCGGCATCGACCCTGGCGTGGCGCGAAGCCGGGACGCCATACCCGCACGCGGCCCTGGACGCGCTGTGGCGCACGCTGTTGTTCAACCAGTTCCACGACACGCTGGGCGGCACCAGCCTGGAGAGCGCCTGCCGCGACGCCGAGCACGATCTCGCCGCAGTCCTGTCCGGGGCCGATGCCGTCATCAACGCCGGCGCCAGGCACCTCGCGCGCACCATCCAACCCAGCCCCGCCGACGGCGGCGCCTCGCTGCTGTTGCTGAACTTCAACCACGCGGCCTTCGACGGTCTCTACGAGGCCGAGCCATGGACCGACTTCGACGCCACGACGCCGCGCCTGCTGCTGGACGAGGACGACCGGCCGGTGCCGTTCCAGTACGTCGGCCCCGAGGGCAAGACCAAGGGCTTGCAGCGCCTGGCGTTTCGCATCGCCATCCCCGGCTACGGCCGCCGCTCGCTGCGTTTCGCCAGCCATCCGCAGGGCCGCCCCGCGCCGGACGTGAGCTTTGGGCAGCCAGCGCCGGACGGCGTCCTGACCTTCGAGTCGGCTGGCTGGCGCATCGTCCTGGACGGCGACACGGGCGGGTTCCAACTGGTCAACCGGCTGCGCGAGACCGATGTCTTCACCGGGCCGGCGCATCGTGGCGTGATCGTGGAGGACCCGACCGACACCTGGAGCCACGGCATCGACCGCTTCGGCTTCGCCGGCGAGCCTTTCCGCCTCGAAGCGTTGAACCTGCTGGAGGACGGGCCGCTGCGGACCTCCATCCAGATCGTCGCGCGCGCGGGGCGCAGCCGTCTGGCCACCGTCGTGGTGTTGCCGGCGGACGCCGATCTCGCGGTCGAGTTGCGCGTCAGCCTCGATTGGCGGGAGCGGCATCGCCTGTGCCGCCTCGCCTACCCGCTCGCCGGTTCGCGCTTCCAATACGAAGTGCCGGCGGGATGGACCGAACGTCCCGACGATGGGCGCGAAGTGTTCGGGCATCGCTGGGTGCGCGCCGAACGCCCAGGTCTCACGGTCGCCATCGTCAACGACGCGAAGTACAGCTACGCGGCCCAGGACGGCACGCTGTTCATCACCGCGACGCGCTCGCCCGTCTACGCGCACCACGACCCCGTCACGCTGGAAGCCGGCGCGGCGTACCGCTACCTCGACCAGGGCGAGCAGAGCTTCACCATCCTGATCCAGGCCAATGCCGAACTGACCCGCGGCGAGGCGAACCGGCTCGCCGACACCCTGCTGAAACCGCCGGTCGCCACCCCGCAGGTGGCGCGCGGGGGCACCGGCGCCAAGCGGGGATCGTGGCTCGACGTGGCGTTGGCGACCAGCGTGGTCACGGCCCTCAAGCAGTCCGGGGACGGGCGGAGCACAATCATTCGCGCCGTCGAACTCGACGGCCAACCCGACCGGCTACGGGTGCAGGCGTCCGAACTCGCCATCCCGGCACGCGGGATCGTCACCGCACGGCTGGATGACGGCGGCCTCTGCGGGAGCGACGGCCTTGAGCGGTGAGACCGGCTTTCTGTGACCGCCAGGGAGCTTGCCCGACAGGCAGACTGGCGGGCCACTGCCGGCAAAGGTGAGCATCATGTCCCACGCCATAGCCCTCTAATCGGTTTTCGTCCGCCGACCTCGCTTGACGACTATACGGGTTTGCCGTATACAGATTTGGTGGACATCGAGTTCGACGACGTTAAGAATGTGGCTAACCTTGCCAAGCATGGAGTCTCGCTGGCCCTCGGGGCGGCGGTTCTCTCAAACCTCATCGGTGAAGTTGTCGATGAAAGGCGGGATTACGGCGAGCATCGGATAAATGCCTTTGGTCTGGTGCAGGGTCGTCTGTTCGCCTGCACTTACACAATTCGAAACGATGCGCGCCGGATCATCTCGGTACGTCGTGCCAGCAGGCAGGAGCAATGCTTATGGCTATCGTGAAAGTCACACCGAAGTTGGTGGAAGCTACCCTTGGCGCCACTGATTGGCAGGCGATTGACGCACAAACCGACGAAGACATTGCCCGCAATGTCGCCGCCGACCCAGATGCCGCGCCGATTTTGACCGACGGTGAGACTGCAGCGGCCATGGCGCGCACGGTGCGCAGGCGCCTTGGGCTTTCGCAGGCAGAATTCGCGGCGAGATTCCATGTGCCGGTTGGCACGCTGCGCGACTGGGAGCAGAACCGGCGACAACCGGACGCGCCCGCCCTGGCCTATCTGCGGGTCATCGCACGCGAACCCGATATGGTGGCGCGCGCGTTGGCCATGGCATAAGCGAACGGCTCCAAGCTTTCGCGCACTTGTGAGGTGCCCGAATGTTTTTCGGATAGGGCGTCGGGCGAAAGCGTAGTTTGGCGGAGGGGGTGGGATTCGAACCCACGGTACCCGCAAAGGCACAACGGTTTTCGAGACCGTCCCGATCGACCACTCCGGCACCCCTCCTGGGCGGTCGCGGCGTTATAGGGAGGTGGCGGGGCGGCTGCAACCGGCTGCGACGCAGTTGACTCTGCCGCACGCCGGGAGCGACTTTCCCTGCGTCACTCCGCGGAGTGACGTCCCGCCACGTCGCGGCCGTCCGCCTCGCTCCACCGCTCGCAGGATCTCCGCATGTCGATCGCCTTCATCTTCCCCGGCCAGGGCAGCCAGTCCGTCGGCATGGGCCGCGACCTCGCCGCCGCCTTCGCCCCGGCGCGCGAAGTGTTCCAGGAGATCGACGACACGCTGGAGCAGAAGCTCTCCAAGGTGATGTTCGACGGCCCACCCGAAGCGCTGACGATGACCGAGAACACGCAACCGGCGCTCATGGCGCACTCGCTGGCAGTGCTGCGGGTGCTGGAACGAGAGGGCGGCTTCCGCCTCGCCGACCGCGCCGTGCTGGTCGCCGGGCACTCGCTGGGCGAATACTCGGCCCTGGCGGCGGCGGGCAGCTTCGGCGTGGCGCAGGCGGCGAAGCTGCTCCGCCTGCGCGGCCAGGCGATGCAGCGCGCCGTGCCCGCCGGCGAGGGCGCGATGGCGGCGCTGCTCGGCGCCGAGCTGGAACTGGCGCGCGAGATATGCGCCGCCGCCGCCGACGGCCCGCTCGGGCGCGAGATGGTGGAGCCGGCCAACGACAACGGCGGCGGCCAGGTGGTGATCTCCGGCCATCGCGGCGCCGTCGAGCGGGCGATCGAACTCAGCAAGGCGCGCGGCGTGAAGCGGGCCATGCTGCTGCCGGTGTCGGCACCGTTCCACTGCGCGCTGATGGCGCCCGCCGCCAACGCGATGCAGGCTGCGCTGGAGGCGGCCCCGCCACGGGCGCCGGAGTTGCCGCTGGTCGCCAACGTGTCGGCGCGCAAGGAGACCGATCCCGACGAGATCGCGCGACTGCTGGTGCGCCAGGTCACCGCCACCGTGCGCTGGCGCGAGAGCGTGCTGGCGATGGTGGCGCTGGGCGTCGACAGCTTCGTGGAGGTCGGCGCCGGCAAGGTGCTGGCCGGCCTGGTGAAGCGCATCGCGCCCGATGCCGCCGCGACTTCGGTCGGCTCGGCCGCCGACATCGAACTGTTCCTCAAGACGCTCTGAGCGGGAGACGCCCATGTTCCGCATCGACGGCAAGGCCGCCCTGGTCACCGGCGCGTCCGGCGGCATCGGCGCCGCCATCGCCCGCGCGCTGCACGCCCAGGGCGCCGTGGTCGCCTTGTCGGGCACCCGGCTGGAGGCGCTGGAGGCGTTGGCGGCGGAACTCGGCGAGCGCGCCAAGGTCTGTCCCGCCGACCTGCGCGACCCCGCCGCCGCCGATGCGCTGGTGGCGGTGGCCGAGGCCGAGGTCGGGCCGCTGCACATCCTGGTCAACAACGCCGGCCTGACCCGCGACGGCCTGGCGATGCGGATGAAGGACGACGACTGGCAGGCGGTGATCGACGTCGATCTCGCAGCACCCTTCCGCCTGGCGCGGGCCGTGCTGCGCGGCATGGTGCGGCGGCGCGCCGGGCGCATCGTCAGCATCGGCTCGGTGGTGGGCGCCACCGGCAACCCCGGCCAGGCCAACTACGCCGCCGCCAAGGCCGGGCTGGTCGGCATGACCAAGGCGCTCGCGCAGGAAGTGGGCGCGCGCGGCATCACGGTGAACATGGTGAGCCCGGGTTTTGTCGACACCGCGATGACCGAGCGCCTGCCGCCCGCCCAGCGCGAGCGCCTGCTGGCGGCGATCCCGCTGGGACGGCTTGGCCAGCCGCAGGACGTGGCGGCGGCGGTCGCTTACCTGGCCAGCGACGCCGCCGCCTGGGTCACCGGCGCCACGCTGCACGTCAACGGCGGGATGGCTATGCTTTAAGTACCACGTCGTTGTGCCGGAGCCACTTGGGCGGTTGGCGGCGGTGACATTATCGTGCTAATCGCGCCCCGTCATGATTGGGGCTTATGCTCCGTTGACTTCGCGACGCCTGAACACCCCTACCCGCAGCCAGGAGCCGTTATTCCGATGAGCGAAATCGCCGACAAGGTGAAGAAGATCGTGGTCGAGCACCTCGGCGTCGAAGAGAGCAAGGTGACGCCCGAAGCCTCGTTCATCGACGACCTGGGCGCTGACAGCCTGGATACAGTCGAGCTGGTAATGGCGTTCGAGGAGGCTTTCGGCGTCGAAATCCCCGAGGACGCCGCCGAGAAGATCAGCAGCGTCAAGGATGCCATCGACTACATCGAGAAGCAGAAGGCGGCCTGAGTCCTCATGGGCAAGCCTGGGGACAAGCCGGGGGACAAGCCGCGATGGATAAGCCGGACGTGAGCGAGGCTGGCAGGCATGACGCCGGCATGAACGAACGCCGGCTTGCCATGCGCCGTGTCGTCGTCACCGGGATGGGCATCGCCTGCCCGCTCGGCGTCGGGGTGGAGCACGTCTGGAAGCGCCTGATCGCCGGCGACAGCGGCATCCAGGCCATCCAGTCGTTCGACACCACGGACCTCACCGCCAAGGTCGGCGGCCAGATCCCGCAAGGCAGCCGCGCCGAGGGCAAGCTCGACATGGCCGAGTGGGTCGCCTCCAAAGACATCAAGAAGATGGACCGCTTCATCCAGTTCGCCATGGTCGCGGCGAGCGAGGCGGTCGAGGACAGCGGCTGGGCGCCCAAGGACGACGACGACCGCTGCGACACCGGCGTGATGATCGGCAGCGGCATCGGCGGCCTGGAGACGATCTACGAGGCGTCCGTGCTGGCCTACACCGGCAAGGTGAAGCGCCTGTCGCCATTCTTCATCCCCTCCGCGCTCATCAACCTGGCGTCCGGCCACGTCTCGATCCGGTTCGGCTTCAAGGGTCCCAACCACAGCGTCGTCACCGCCTGCGCCACAGGCGTCCACGCGATCGGCGACGCCGCGCGGCTGATCGGCTTCGGTGACGCCGAGGTGATGGTGGCGGGCGGCGCCGAGAGTGCCGTCAACCTGATCGGCATGGCCGGCTTCTGCGCCAGCCGGGCGCTGTCCACCGATTTCAACGACACCCCGGCGCGCGCCTCCCGCCCCTGGGACCGCCTGCGCGACGGCTTCGTGATGGGCGAGGGCGCCGGCGTCGTGGTGCTGGAGGAATACGAGCACGCCCGCCGTCGCGGCGCCAAGATCTACGCGGAGGTCGGCGGCTACGGCATGTCCGGCGACGCCCATCACATCACCGCTCCCGCCGATGGCCATGACGGCGCGTTCCGGGCGATGCGGGCGGCGTTGCGCAACGGCGGCCTGACCCCCGCCGACATCCAGTACGTGAACGCCCACGGCACCTCGACGCCGCTCGGCGACGACATGGAGCTGCAGGCGGTCGAGCGCTGCTTCGGCGACGCGGCGCGCGGCCTGGCCATGTCCTCGACCAAAAGCGCCACCGGCCACCTGCTGGGCGCCGCGGGAGCGATCGAGGCGGTGTTCTCGATCCTGGCGATGCGCGACAGCGTGGCGCCGCCGACGCTCAACCTCGACGAGCCGAGCCGGGCCACGGTGATCGACCGGGTGGCGCATGTGGCGCAGGAGCGGCGGATCGACGCGGTGCTGTCCAACAGCTTCGGCTTCGGCGGCACCAACGCCAGCATCGTGTTCAAGAAGGCCGCCTGACCACCACGCCGCGCGCTCCGCGTAAGCCGGGGGCGCCCCGCCCGCCGCCAGCGCCGCCACCCCCTCCAGTACCGCCGTCACCACCCAGGCGCAGCCGCTGGCGGCTGTTCGTGGGCGCGTCGCTGCTGTCGGTTGTGCTGCTGATGGGGGCCGCCTGGTTCGCCCGCGCCCGCTACCTGGCCGCCGGGCCGCTGCTGGCCAGTCAGGTCGTGGTGATCCCGCGCGGCACGCCGGCGCAGGTCGGCGATGCGTTGGCGGCGGCGCGCGTGATCGACAACGCCACCGAGTTCCGCGTCGCCGCCGCCCTGACCCGCTGGGCCGGGCCGCTGCACACCGGCGAGCTGGCCTTCCCGGCCCTCGCCAGCCTGTCCGACACGCTCGACGTGCTGCGCTTCGGCCATCCCGTGCAGCACCGGGTCACCATCCCCGAAGGCCTGACGGCTGCGCAGATCGCCGTGCTGCTCGACCGCACCGCAGCGCTCGGCGGCGATCCGGTGGTGCCGGCGGAGGGCGCGATGTTGCCGGAGACCTACGACTTCGACCACGGCGCCACCCGCGCCTCGATCATGCAGCGGGCCGAGGACGCCATGGACCACGCGCTGACCGGGATCTGGGCCGGGCGGTCCGACGAGGTGAAGCTGGACAGCCCGCGCCAACTGGTGACGCTGGCCAGCATCGTCGAGCGCGAGACGGCGCGGCCGGAGGAGCGCGCCCACATCGCCAGCGTGTTCCTGAACCGGCTGCGGCGGGGGATGCGGCTGCAGTCCGATCCCACGGTGATCTACGCGGTGACCGGCGGCGCCGGAGTCTCGGGGCATCCGATCACCCGCGCCGAGCTGGACTGGAGCAACCCCTACAACACCTACACCATCCCCGCCCTGCCGCCCGGCCCGATCGACAGCCCGGGCATCGCCGCGATGCAGGCGGTGGCGCATCCGATGACCACCGACGACCTGTATTTCGTGGCGGACGGCCAGGGCGGCCACGCCTTCGCCGCGACGCTGGAGGAACACCGGCACAAGGTCGCCGCATGGCGGGCACTCGCCGCCCAGCCCGCAGCCACTCCGAACGGCAAGTAGGCTCAGGCTTTCAGGCCTAAGCTTCCCGGCGACCCTCTTCGCTATACGGGTTGGTGGTGCCGCGGAACTGCAGCCGGATCGGCGTGCCGGGCAGGTCGAACTCTTGGCGCATCCCGTTGACGAGGTAGCGCTGGTAGTCCTCCGGCGTCTGCTCGGCGCGCGTGCCGAACACGATGAAGGTCGGAGGCCGCGCCTTGGCCTGGGTCACGTAGCGCAGCTTGAGCCGGCGTCCGTCCACCAGCGGCGCCTGATGCTTCTCCAGCGCCGCCTCGAACCAGCGGTTCAGCGCGCCGGTCGAGACGCGGCGGTTCCATACCTCGTGGGCGTCGCGCACCGCCGGCAGCAGGCGGTCGACGCCGAAGCCGCTCAGCGCCGACAGCGTCACCACCTCGATGCCACGCATCTGCGCGAGGCTGGTCTGCAAGCGGTCGGTGACGCCGCGCTTGGCGGCATGGCGGTCGGGCACCGCGTCCCACTTGGTCATGGCGATGACGCAGGCGCGGCCCTCGCGCTCGACCAGCCGGGCGATCTGCAAATCCTGCTCGTGCAGGCCCTCCAGCGAATCGACCGCGAGCACCACCACCTCGGCCATCTTCAGCGCCTCGATGCTGGCGCTGACCGACATCCGTTCGAGCGACGCCTCGACCCGCGCCCGCTTGCGCATCCCGGCGGTGTCGACCAGCTCGATCTCGCCCCAGGCGTCGCGCAGCCGCACCGCGACCGCGTCGCGGGTCAGCCCCGGCTCCGGCCCGGTAATCATCCGCTCCTCGCCCAGCAGCCGGTTCAGCAGCGTCGACTTGCCGGCGTTCGGCCGGCCGACGATGGCGAGCTTCAGCGGGCGCGCCGCGTCGGCATCGGCATCCGGAGCGGGCGGCAGCCGCTCGGCGATCACCCGCATCAGGTCGGCGATGCCCTCGCCGTGCTCGGCGCTGATCGCCACCGGCTCGCCCAGGCCCAGCGAGTAGGCCTCCAGCGCCGCGTTCGAGCCGGCGCGGCCCTCGGCCTTGTTGGCGACCACCAGCACCGGCCGGTCCTGCCGCCGCAGCCATTCCGCGAAATGCTCGTCGGCGGGGGTGATCCCGGTGCGCACGTCGATCACGAACACGATCAGGTCGGCCATCGCCACCGCCGCCTCGCTGGACGCGCGCATCCGCCCGTACAGGCTGTCGGGCGCGCTCTCCTCCAGGCCCGCAGTGTCGATCAACCGCACGTCCCGCCCACGCAGGCGGGCCGGCGCCTCCTTGCGGTCGCGGGTGACGCCGGGGGTGTCGGACACCAGCGCGTGGCGGCGTCCGGCGAGCTTGTTGAACAGCGTCGACTTGCCGACGTTGGGCCGCCCGGCGATGACCACCACCGGCAGGCCGCCAGCTTCGGGACTGGACGCTTCGGGATTGGCGGCTTCGGGAATCGCCGCTTCGTCGGAACCGCTCATCGCAGCGCCAGCAGCTTGGCGTCGTCGGTGACGATGTAGATGGCGCCGTCGGCGACCACCGGCGAAACCGAGGCCGGGCCTGACAAGTCTTGCTGGCCCAGCAGCTTGCCGCTGTACGGGCTGACCGCGACCGCCGATTTCAGGCTGCTCGCCAGCACCAGCCGGTCGCCCACCAGCACCGGCCCGACCCAGCGGACCGGACCGCGCTGCTTGGCCGGATTCTGGAACTTCTGCAGCGGCGTCACCCAGGCGACGGCGCCGTCGTTGCGGTTCATCGCCACCACCTCGTTGGCGAGGCTCAGCAGGAACAGCCAGTCGCCGGCCAGCCACGGAGTCTCGGCCGACCCCACGTCGCGCTCCCACAGCCGCCGGCCGCTGCGCAGGTCGAGCGACACCGTCAGGCCGCCCAGGCCGGTTGCGAACACTTGGCCGCCCTGGATCAGCGGCATCCCACGGATCGCCGAGAGGTCGATCAGGCTGTTGCGGCCGCGCGTGGCGGCGAGGCTGTCCGCCCAGGCGACCGAGCCGCCGGCGCCGCGCAGGCAGATCAGTTCGCCGGAGCCGAAGCCCGCGACCAGCAAGCCATCGGCGTAGGCCGGCGACGGCAGGCCGAGCAGCGAGGTGTCGGCGTTGGTCGCCTGATAGGCCCACAGCCGGCGACCGTCGTCGGCCGCCAGCGCCACCAACTGGTCGTCGATGGTGGGGATGAACAGCCGTCCGTCGGCCACCGTCGGAGCGGCGCGCGCCGCGGTGCCGATGCTGCCGCGCCAACGCTGCTTGCCGGTTGCCGCGTCATACGCCAGCGCGTCGCCGCGGCCGGTGGAGGCGTACAGGGTGCCGCCGTCGAACGCCAGGCCGCCGCCGACGTTGGTGCTGCGGTCATGCTTGGCTTTGGTGTCCGCGCGCCAGAGCCGGTTGCCGGTATGGGTGTCGAACGCGGTGATGACGGCGTCGCTGTCCATCGTGAACACGCGGCCCCCGGCGACCACCGGGTGGGCGGTGATCTTCTCGCGGTAGCCGCCGCCCGCGCCGATGTCGGCGGTCCATGCCTCGGCCACCGTATCGGCGGCGGCGACATGGCCCATCACATGCGACACGTCGCCGCCGGCCTGCGGCCATGCCGGGTTGGCCACCGGGCGCGGCAGGGCGATGTGCCGCCCCGCCGGGTTGTCGACTTCGAGCCCGCGCGCCGCCGCCATCACCGGCTGGCGGTCGCCTGGGGTCTTGGGCTTGTTGGTGGTGAGCAGGTCGTCAAGAAAGGTGCATCCGGCCAAACCCAGCGGCAGCAGCAGGGCGGCGCGGCGGCCGAGCTGGCCGGATCGGAACCCGCCGCTCACGAACCGCTCGCCTTGTTGGGGCCGAGTTGGGCCAGCAGATTGGTCGCCTGCTGGCGCACGCCCTGCGGCGCGGCACCGTCGGCGGCCAGCCGCTGCAGCGTGTCGCGTGCCGACTCCGGCTGGTTCTGCCGCAACGCCAGCAGCGCCTGCATCTCCAGCGCCATGGAATGCCAGGCGTTGTCGGGTGCCGTGAGCGTCTGCAGATGGGCCGAGACGGCGCCGGTGTCGCCGCTATCGACGTTGGCAGTCGCCCATTGCAGGCTGGCGAAATCGCGCAGCATCCGGTCGGCGCCGCCATCATGGGCCACCTGCTCCCACAGCGCCGAGGCCGCGGCGACATCGCCCGCGCGGTCCTTCAACCCAGCCTCGCGCAGGAGGGCCAAGGTACGATAACTGGCGTTGCCGTGTGCCGCGACATCGGCGAACAGGGCGGCGGCGCGTTGCGGATCAGTCTTCGGGCCGCCATCTGCCAAACTGGTCGCGGCCATGAAGGACTGCGCCGTGGTCCCGGTCTGCCGCCCGTCGTACCAGCGCCAGGCCTCGAAGCTGCCGGCCCCGACGACGACCAAGACCGCAGCCAGGACAAGAGCGCCGCCGTAGCGCCGCAGCATCTGCCGCAGCCGTTCTGCACGGAGGTCTTCCGCGACCTCATCGAAAATATCAGGCACTGCGGTCCTCACGGTCGGAGGCCGGACCATAGCCGCCGCGCGTCGCCGGGGCAAACGACGCGCCCTTGCACACGAAGCGTTCATTCCCGCCATGCCACACTCGCCCATGCGCTGGACCCGTGTGCTCGTATTGGCGATACAGTTGGCGGCGGTGATGGCGCTGGTCGGCTGCCACGCCTGGGCGCCGGTCGTCGCCGCCGACATCGCCAGCATCGCGGTGTTCCATCGCGGCCTCGGTGACCTCGTGGTGTCGGCGGTGTCGGGGCGCGACTGCTCGGTGGTGCGGCTCGACCGGGGGACGCAGCTACTGCGTCCCCCGCGAAGGGCCGCCGGTTCCGCCGGAGTTCTGCACCCGCAGCCTCGGCACGGTCGATTGCTGGGCCATTCCGGCCTTGGTGCCCAACATCGGCAGGCCGGTCGCCGACCAGCCGGTCACGACGGCCGCACAACTCGCCGACCGCTCGGCGCGTTGGCCCAACTTGTGACGCTCGCCCAACCTGTGACGCTCACATCGTCGTCGCACGGCCGCGATGCGCAAACGGCGTGCGAACGATGAGCAGGCATCTTATAGACTGAGTTACCTTAATAGGTAGCAACTTGGCGTGGGCAGGCAATGCAGAAGCGGCTGACGGCTGACGAGATCCACGCCATCGATTTGGCCCGGCCGCCGATCACGGCGGCCAACGCGGCGATGGCGGAACGGGCGACGCTCGGCATCCTGCTGGCGCTCAGCGCGTCGCACATGATGAACGACACCATGCAGTCGCTGATCTCGGCGCTGTATCCGATGCTGAAAGACGACTTCCACCTCGACTTCACCCAGGTCGGGCTGATTACCCTGGCGTTCCAGCTCACCGCCTCGATCCTGCAGCCGCTGGTCGGGATGTATGCCGACAAGCGGCCGATGCCGTACTCGCTGGCGATCGGCATGGGATCGACGCTGGTGGGTTTGCTGCTGCTGTCGGTCGCCAACTCGTTCCTCGGCGTGCTGGCCGCAGCGGCCCTGGTCGGCGTCGGCTCGTCGGTGTTCCATCCGGAGTCCTCGCGGGTGGCCCGGATGGCGTCGGGCGGGCGCTACGGCTTCGCGCAGGCGGTGTTCCAGGTCGGCGGCAACACCGGCTCGGCGCTGGGGCCGCTGCTGGCCGCGTTCGTCGTCGTGCCGGCCGGGCAGCGCAGCGTCGGCTGGTTCTCGCTGCTGGCGCTGCTGGCCATCGTCGTGCTGTTCAACGTCGGGCGCTGGTATGCCCGCAACATGCATTTGGCCGCCCCGCGTCCGCGCCAGGTCGTGGAGGGCGCGCCGGTGCTGTCGCCGCGCCGGGTCGCTGTCTCGATCTCGATCCTGATGGCGCTGATGTTCAGCAAGTTCGTCTACTTGACCAGCCTCAGCACCTATTTCACCTTCTACCTCATCCACAAGTTCGCGGTGCCGATCCAGAGCGCCCAGATCTACCTGTTCGTGTTCCTGGCGTCCGGCGCGGTCGGCACCTTCCTGGGTGGCCCGATCGGTGACCGCATCGGGCGCAAATACCTGATCTGGGCCTCGATCCTGGGCGTGCTGCCGTTCACCCTGTTGCTGCCCTACGTCGACCTGTTCTGGACGCTGGTGCTGATCGTGCCCATCGGCCTGATATTGTCGAGCGCTTTCAGCGCCATCGTGGTGTTCGCGCAGGAGCTGGTGCCGGGCAAGATCGGCCTCATCTCCGGCCTGTTCTTCGGCCTGGCGTTCGGCCTCGGCGGCCTGGGAGCCGCCGGGTTGGGCAAACTCGCCGACGCCACCAGCATCGAGGTGGTCTATCGCGTCTGCGCCTTCCTGCCGGCGATCGGGCTGCTGACCGCCTTCCTGCCCGACCTGGACCGTGCGCGCCGGCGGGGCGCCGCCACGAGGCGAATGCAATCCACGGCAGGCTAAACGGTTCACCTGATTTTCCCGGCTGCATCTCGATTGGAGTTTTAGTGCGGCTGCAACAACTGCTTGCCTATAACACCAGACATTGCGACGCGGCCTCTCGCTCGCGTATTCAGGACCCTATCTATGGCCAAGCAGTTTCCGAGCATCGGCAATGACCACCGCGCCTTTGTCCTCCGTCAACATATCTTCTTCGTCGCCTCAGCCGCGCCCGGCACGCACGTAAACGTCTCACCTCGGGACCTAAAATCTCTCCGTGTCCTCGGGCCGAACCAAGTCGCCTACCTGGATCGCACAGGCAGTGGGAATGAGACCGCAGCCCACATCCGCGCCGGCGGCCGTATGACAATTATGTTTTGCGCTTTCAAGGGACCACCCTCGATCCTGCGGCTCTACGGATGCGGGACTGTCCACCACCGGAGAAGTCGAGAGTTCACCCGTATCTTGGAGGAGCAGTTCGGCGGTGAGGCGCCACTTGGCACCCGGCAGATCGTGTTGCTAGCCGTCGAATTGGTGCAGACATCCTGCGGCTTCGGCGTACCGCTTTTCGATTACCAGGATGAGCGCAAGGCGATGGATAGATGGGCCAACGCGAAAGGTGCAGCAGGCATCAACGAATACTGGCGCGAGAAGAACGTTCGCAGTATCGACGGCCTTCCCACTGGTATATTTGAAGACGAGGAAACGGCGGTGTAGAAGGCCAGCTTGGCAACCGCGATCTTAGCTTCCGGGGGCCTCGACCACGCACGGCACGCTGACCTTGAACCAAGCCGCTGCCTGCCGCGCCGGAAACCCATTTGTGACTCCATGTGCAGCGGAACCGCTCTAACTGCGGAACCGAACCAACTTCCCGCCGGGATCGCCGATCACCTCCCCCTCCCGCATCACCGTCCGCCCAGCCACCACGGTCGCCACCGGCCAGCCGGTCACGCGCGTCCCGTCGAACGGCGTCCAGCCGCACGGCGAGGCGATCCAGGCGTTCTCGATGGTGCGCCGCGCCGTCAGGTCCACCAGCGTGAGGTCGGCGTCGGCGCCGCGCGCGAGCCGGCCCTTGCCCACCGCGCCATAGATCCGCGCCGGACCCGCCGCCATCAGGTCGACCAGCCGCGCCAGCGTCAGCCGCCCCGCCGCCACATGGTCGAGCATGACAGGCAGCAGCGTCTGCACCCCGGTCAGCCCCGCCGCCGTCTCCGGCCACGGCCGCGCCTTGGCCGCGTGCGAGTGCGGCGCGTGGTCGGAGCCGATGGTGTCCACCCGGCCGTCGCGCACCGCCGCCCACGCCGCCGCGACATGCCGGGCGCCACGGATCGGCGGATTCATTACCGCATAGGCGCCAAGCCGGTCATAGGCTTCGGGCGCGGCCTGGGTCAGGTGGTTGAGCAGCACCTCGACGCTGACGAGGTCGCGGTGCGCGTCGAGCCAGTCCAGCTCCTCGGCGGTCGAGACGTGCAGGATGTGCGCCGGCCGCCCGGTGCGCCGCGCCAGCGCCACGATCCGCCTTGTGCCGAGGAAGGCGCACTCCACGTCGCGCCAAACGGCATGGTCGCGGTACGGCCCGCCTCCGGCGAACCCGGCGCGGCGGGCGCGCAGGCGGTACTCGTCCTCGCTGTGATAGGCGATGCGGCGGCGGCCGGCGCGCATCACCCGCTCCAGGCTGGGATCGTCCTCGATCATCAGGTCGCCGGTCGAACTGCCGGCGAACACCTTGATCGCGCAGACGCCCGGCGCCGCTTCGAGGGCCGCCAAATCAGCCACATTGCCGCGCGTGGCCCCGACGTAGAGCCCGACGTTGCACCAGGCATCGCGCCCGGCCATCGCCGCCTTGGTCGCCAGCGCCGTGGCGTCGGTCAGCGCCGGCGTGGTGTTCGGCATGTCGAACACCGTGGCGATGCCGCCCAGCACGGCCCCGCGCGTCCCGCTCGCCATGGTCTCGACAGCGGCATCGCCGGTGCCGGGCACGCCGGACTCGCGGAAATGCACGTGCGGGTCGATCAGCCCGGGCAACACATGCAGGCCGGCGGCCTCGATCACCGTCACGGCGCCGGCGGCGGCCAGATCCCCCAGTGCGGCGATGCGGCCACCGCGCACGCCGACATCGCAGCGCGCCAGCTCGCCCCACGGCAGCACGCAGGTCCCGCCGCGCACCAGAAGATCGAAGCTCATCGCGCGCCCAGCGTCTCGAACACGTCGCCCGCCGGCGGCAGCCCGAGGACATGGGTGCGGTGCCACAGCGCATAGAACAGCAGCGACCACGCGGCGAACCCTTCGTGGCGTCCATGGGCGGCGCGGAACAGCGCCGCGACCCGGCCCGGCTCGGCGATCTCGGCCACCCCCGGCTGTGCCGCGACCAGCGGCCCCAGCCGCGCCGCCTGCCCGGCGATCCAGGCGCCGACCGGCACGGTGAAGCCCTGCTTCCTGGCGAACGGCCGCGCCGCCGGGCAGGCCTTCTCCAGCCACCGCCGCAGCAGCCACTTGCCCATGCCGTCGCGCACCTTGAGGTGGTCGGGCAACCGGAACGCCGCCGCCGCCACGCCGCGGTCGAGGAACGGCGTGCGGCCCTCGACGGCGTGGGCCATCAGGCAGCGGTCGAGCTTCAGCAGCAGGTCATGCGGCAGCCAGTCGGCGATGTCGGTCGCCTGCGCCGCCGCCAGCCGCGAACGCCCGCCGGTCGCCGCCAGCGCCTCCGCCGCCGCCAGGCCGTCGCGCCACGCCAGCGGCCGCGCCCGCAGCACGTCGAGCCGGTCGAAGGCGCCGCGCGCGCGCATCGCCCGCCCGCCCAGCCACCACGGCCGCATGGCGCTGCGGTAGCGCCCGTAGCCCGCGAAGATCTCGTCGCCGCCCTCGCCCGACAGCACCACCTTCACGTCCTGGCGGGCGCGGCGGGCGAGGAACCAGGTCGGGATGATGGCGTAGTCCGCCGCCGGGTCGTCCATGCAGGCGACGATCTCCGGCAGATGCCGCCACACCATCGCCTCGGTCACGTCGAGCGTCTCGTGCCGGGCGCTCAGCGCGCGGGCCACGCCGGCCGCCGCCGCGCGCTCGTCGGCCACGCCCGGCACGTCGAAGCCGGCGGTGTAGGCCAGCACCGGCTGGCTGTTGAGCCGCGCCATGACCGTCAGCACCGCCGCGCTGTCGACGCCGCCCGACAGGAACATGCCGTACGGCACGTCGCTGCGCTGGTGCAGGTCGACGCTCTCGGTCAGCGCCAGGTCGAGCCGGGCCAGCGCCGCCTCCTCGGTGATCGTCTCGGTCCCGCCGGGCGGCACCGCGGCGATGTGACGCCGCTCCAGAACCTTGCCGGCGGCGCAGGTCAGCGTCTCGCCGGGCAGCACGCGGCGGATGCCGGGGAAGATGGTCTCGTCGCCGGTGGTGAATTGCATCTGCAGCAGCTCGTCGCGCGCCGCCGTGCGCAGGCCGCGCGGCACGATGCCGGCGGCCAGCAACGCCTGCGGCTCGGAGGCGAAGGCGAGGCAGGACTCGGTCTGCGCGATGTACAGCGGCTTGATGCCGAATGGGTCGCGCGCCAGCGTCACCGTGCGCGCCGTCCGCTCGTGGATCGCCAGCGCGTACATGCCGCGCAGCGCCTCGGCGAACCCGGCGCCGTCGCGCAGCCACAGATGCAGCGGCGGCTCGTTGTCGCTGTCGGTGGCGAACCGCACGCCGGGCAGAGCGGCGCGCAACTCGCGGTAGTTGTAGATCTCGCCGTTGCCGACCAGGGCCGCGGAACCGGCGAACAGCGGCTGGTCGCCCCCGGCGAGGTCGATGATCGCCAGCCTGCGGTGCACCATCGCCACCCGGCCGACAACGCTGTGGCCGCCGCCGTCCGGCCCGCGATGCGCCAGCGCCCGCTCCAGCCGCATAAGCGTGGCCACGTCGATGTCTGGCGCGCCAGGAGCCGCCAGTATGCCCGCAATACCGCACATGCCGGGGTCGATAGCACCACGCGGCGCGTACGTCTTGAGCGGGCCGCTTGAGTGCGCCTCGTCGCGGGGCCATGTCGCAGCCATGAGCAAGCTCGCCCACCTCAGCGAACGCGGCGTGATCGAAGTGCGCGGAGCCGACAGTGTCGGCTTCCTGCAGGGCCTGGTCAGCAACGACGTGGCCCTGGCCGCGCCGGAGCGCGCGGTGTGGGCGGCGCTGTTGACGCCGCAGGGCAAATGGCTGGCCGACTTCTTCATCTTCGCCGAGGGCGACCGCCTGCTGCTGGACATCGAGCGGGCGCAGGCGGCGATGCTGACGACGCGACTCGGCCGCTACCGGCTGCGCGCCGACGTGACCTTCGCCGACCGCTCCGACCAGTTGCGGGTCTATGCGGCATGGGACGGCGAGCCGGCGCTGAGCGATGGCGTGCTGACCGCGGCCGATCCCCGCTTGGCCGATGCGGGCTGGCGGATTATCTCGCAGCAGCCGCTGGACACCGACGCCGATGCGGCCGAGTGGGACGCGCATCGGTTGGCGCTCGGCCTGCCGGACGGCTCGCGGGACATGGAGAGCGGCAAGACGGTGCTGCTGGAGGCCGGGTTCGACGAGTTGCGCGGCATCTCGTGGACCAAGGGCTGCTACATGGGCCAGGAACTCACCGCCCGCACCAAATACCGCGGGCTGCTGAAGCGACGGCTGGTTCCGGTCGCCATCGACGGCGTGGCCCCGTCGCCCGGTACGCCGGTGCTATACGCCGGCGCGGAGGTCGGCGTGATGCGCTCAAGTCTCGGCCAATCGGGTTTGGCGCAAATCAGGCTCGATGCCCTGACCCAGCCGCTCGACTGCGGCGGCGCGACCCTGCGCCCGCACGTGCCGGGATGGATGCACCTGCCCCAGCCCACCGCCTGAGGCGGGCCGGAACAGGCACGTCGATTCAGGAGTCGCTGCTGCTGTCGGTCCAGCCGCCGCCGCTGTCGTCGCTGGAGCCCTGGTCCCAGCCGCCGCTGTTGTCGGTCTGGTCCGGCGCCTGCTGCCAGCCGGAGTTGTCGGCGACATTGCCGCTGGGGTCGTCTTTCATCGCGCCGCCCTGGTCGTAGGGGTCGGCACCGCCGGCGTTGCCGCCGCCCCATTGGCTGTCGGCCACCGGCGCCGGATACTCGCCGCCCGGCCCGGACGTGTTGTTGCCGAACATCCCACCGCCGCTGCCGCCCTGGTGGCCGGAGAACAAGCCCATCAGCGCATCGGCCGCCACCACGCCGCCGGCAACCCCCGCCGCGGTCCGCAGCGCGCCGCCCAGGAAGCCGGTTCCCTGCGGCTGGAACATGCCTCCGCCTTGAGCCTGTGGCGCGTATTGCTGCTGCGGCTGGGCATACTGCTGTTGCGGCTGCCCTTGCGGCTGCGCGCCGCCGCCGAACAGGCTGCCGAAGAAGCCCCGGCTCTGCTGCGGCGGCTGCTGTCCCTGCTGGCCCCAGGGCGAGGCGCCCTGACCGGGCTGCTGCTGCGCCTGGCGCATCTGCTGCATCGCCTGCTGCATCTGCGCGATCTGCTGCTGCGCGTTGCTCAGCGCGTGCTCCTGCACGAACGCCAACTGGGTGATGCGGTAGCGCGCCTCGGGGTAGCGGTTGAACAGGTCGGCAATCAGCGCGTCCGCGTCGTGGTCGACCGGCGCGGCCCCCTGCTGTCCGCCGCTTGGCACCGAGCCGGCAAAGCCGCCCGCCGATGCGACGCCGCCCACGCGCGCGACGAACTGGCTAATCAGGTCACATTCTTCGTTGGTCATGGCTATCCCCATGGATGCTGGACGATCGTGATGTGGTCCAGCCCGCACATCGGTTCAAGCCGGCCGCGCTTGTGAGGTTGCAACCCGCCGCCTATGCTTGGTTTATTGTGCGACGCACCATGCGGCTGAAAGCAAAGCGCCAGAACCGGCCATGACATCTCCCGCCGCGACTGCGGCTCCCAGCTTCCAGGACCTGATCCTGCGCCTGCACGCCTTCTGGGCGGCGCAGGGCTGCGTCATCCTGCAGCCGTACGACGTCGAGATGGGCGCCGGCACCTTCCATCCCGCCACGACCCTGCGTGCGCTGGGCGCGCGGCCATGGCGGGCCGCCTACGTGCAGCCGAGCCGCCGGCCCGGCGACGGGCGTTACGGCGAGAATCCGAACCGCCTGCAGCACTACTATCAATATCAGGTCATCATGAAGCCCAGCCCCGCCGACGCGCAGGCGCTGCTGCTCGACAGCTACCGCGCCATCGGCCTGGACCCGCTGCTGCACGACTTCCGCTTCGTCGAGGACGACTGGGAAAGCCCGACGTTGGGCGCCTGGGGCCTGGGCTGGGAGGTGTGGTGCGACGGCATGGAAGTGGGCCAGTTCACCTATTTCCAGCAGGTCGGCGGCATCGCGACGGTGCTGCCGAGCTTCGAGATGACCTACGGCCTGGAACGGCTGGCGATGTACGTGCAGGACGTGGAGCGGGTCTATGACCTCGACTTCAACGGCTGGGGCGTCAGCTACGGCGACGTGTTCCTGCGCGCCGAGCGGGAATACAGCGCCTACAACTTCCAACACGCCGACACTGTTATGCTGACCCGGCACTTCGCGGACGCCGAAGCCGAATGCGCGGCGCTGCTGGGCGAGCATCTGGCGCTGCCCGCCTACGACCAGTGCATCAAGGCCAGCCATTTGTTCAACCTGCTGGACGCGCGCGGCGTCATCAGCGTCACCGAGCGCGCCGCCTACATCGGCCGGGTGCGGACGCTGGCCAAGGGCTGCTGCGAGGCGTGGCTGGCCGGCGAGCCCGTCGCCGCCGCGCCGGCCCTGGGCTAAAGGATAGACATGCCGGAGTTGCTGCTCGAATTGTTCAGCGAGGAAATCCCGGCGCGGATGCAGGCGCGCGGGGCCGACGACCTGGCGCGGCTGGTCGGCGAGGCGCTGGCGGCGCTGGCGGCGCGCGACGTGCGCAGCTTCCACGGCCCGCGCCGCATCGCCCTCGTCGCCACCGTGTCGGCCCAGATCGCGGAGCGCCGCAGCAACGAGCGCGGCCCGCGCCTCACCGCCCCCGAACAGGCGCTGGCCGGCTTCCTGCGCAAGCACGCCGCCGCGCGCGAGGCGTTGCGCCAGGACGGCTACTTCTGGGTGCTCGACCGCATCGAGCCGGGCATCGGGGCCGCCGCGCTGATCGCCCGCGAGCTGCCCGGCCTGCTGCGGCGGTTCCCCTGGCCCAAGTCGATGCGCTGGGGCGGCACCAGCGGCTTCACCTGGGTCCGTCCGCTGCGCCGCATCCTGTGCCTGCTTGATGGCGTCGTGGTGCCGTTCACCCTGGCCGAGGGCGCCGACGACGGCCACGGCCTCGCCAGTGGCAATTTGACCGAGGGCCACCGCTTCCTCTCGCCCGGCGCCTTCGCGGTGACGTCGGCGGAGCAATGGCAGGACGAGCTGTTCGAGCATCACGTCGAGGTGGATGCCGGCGCGCGCCGGAGCAGGGTGGCCGAGGGCGTGGCCCGGCTGGCGGGCGAGCATGGCCTCAGTGTCGTGGACGATCCAGGCCTGCTCGACGAGGTGGCCGGGCTGGTCGAGTGGCCGGTGCCGCTGCTGGGCCGCATCGAGGCCGCCTACATGGACCTGCCGCCCGAGGTCATGCAGGTGTCGATGCGGGTCAACCAGCGCTACTTCGCGCTGCGTCAGGCCGATGGCGGCGCCGCGCCGTACTTCGCCTTCGCCGCCAACATCGCCGCGAGCGACGGCGGCCGCGCCATCGTCGCCGGCAGCGAGCGGGTGCTGCGGGCACGCTTCTCCGACGCGCGGCATTTTTGGAACTTGGACCGGGCGCAGAGGCTGGCGACCCGGATTCTGGCGCTGGACCGGGTGACGTTCCACGCCAAGCTGGGCAGCCAGGGCGACCGGGTGCGGCGCTTGGTGGCGCTCGCCGGCAGGATCGCCCCGCTGGTCGCCGCCGACCCCAAGCTGGCGGAGCGCGCGGCATTGCTGGCGAAGGCCGACCTCACCACCGGCATGGTCGGCGAGTTCCCCGAGTTGCAGGGCGTGATGGGCCGCTACTACGCGCTGCACGACGGCGAGCCGGCGGCGGTGGCGGACGCCGTGCGCGACCACTACGCGCCCAAGGGTGCGAGCGACCCGGTGCCGACCGAGCCGGTCGCGATTGCCGTGGCGCTGGCCGACAAGCTCGATCAACTGGCCCAATTCTTCGCCGCCGGCGAGAAGCCGACAGGCTCAGGCGACCCTTACGCGCTGCGCCGCGCCGCCCTGGGCGTCATCCGCATCATCCGTGAAAACGGATTGCGCCTAAGCCTCGACAAAGTTCTTGCGCACGCGAAATCCGAAGCCGCGGCGGATGTGCGCGCGTTCCTGTTCGAGCGCCTGCGCGTGCAACTGCGCGCGGAAGGTGCCCGGCACGACATTTTGACAGCGGTACTGGACGCGCAGGACGACGACAATATCATGCGGGTACTGGCGAAGGTGGGTTCGGTCGCCGCGATGCTGTCAACGGAGAATGGCGTCAATCTGCGGGCAGCCTACAAGCGGGCAAACAACATCGTCGTCAAGGAAATGCCGGTGTTGCAGAGCCTCGGTGCTGTCGAGGTTGTACCGGATTTGTTGCGCGATCTAGCCGAAATCAACCTATATGGTTATCTTGCTACGGTCGGGCAGACGGTGAAACCCCTCATGGATAAAGAGGCGTTTGGGCCGGCGATGGAAGTGTTTGCGGGGCTGCGCCCGCGTGTGGATAAGTTCTTCGACGAGGTGACAGTCGTCGTGCCCGATCCGGCTACGCGGGAGAACCGACTTCGGCTCCTTCATAGCCTTACACGAACAATGGACGTTGTTGCCGACTTCTCCAAAATCGAAGGCTGAGGGAAACGCCATGTCCAAATGGGTCTACAGCTTCGGCGCCGACCACAACGAAGGCGGCGCCGCGATGCGCGACCTGCTCGGCGGCAAGGGCGCCAACCTCGCCGAGATGGCCGGCATCGGCCTGCCCGTCCCGCCCGGCTTCACCATCACCACCGAGGTCTGCACCGAGTTCTACAAGCGCGACCGGCAATACCCCGACGGGCTGGAGGCCGAGATCGCCGCCGCCATGGCGCGGATCGAAAAGACGGTCGGCCTGCGCTTCGGCGACCGCCATCATCCGCTGCTGGTCTCGGTGCGTTCCGGGGCGCGGGTGTCGATGCCCGGCATGATGGACACCGTGCTCAACCTGGGCCTCAACGACGTCACCGTCGAGGGCCTGGCGATGGCCGCCAACGACGCGCGCTTCGCCTGGGACAGCTACCGCCGCTTCCTGCAGATGTACGGCTCGGTGGTGCTCGGCGTCGACCACCACCGCTTCGAGGAGATCATCGAGCACGCCAAGCTCGACGCCGGCCTGCTGGAGGACACCGCGCTCAATGCCCAGCAATGGCACCGCGTGGTCGAGGGCTACAAGGACATGATCGCCGGCGAAACCGGCCGGCCGTTCCCGATGGACCCGCAGGACCAGTTGTACGGCGCGATCGGCGCGGTGTTCGGCAGTTGGATGAACCCGCGCGCCAACACCTACCGCCGGCTGCACGACATCCCCGCCGATTGGGGCACCGCGGTCAACGTGCAGGCGATGGTGTTCGGCAACATGGGGGCGGACTGCGCCACCGGCGTCTGCTTCACCCGCAACCCGTCCACCGGCGAGAACCTGTTCTACGGCGAGTTCCTGGTGAACGCGCAGGGCGAGGACGTGGTCGCCGGCATCCGCACCCCGCAGCCGCTGTCCAAAGCGGGCGCCAAGGACGGCGAGATCAGCATGGAGCAGGCGCTGCCTGCCGCCTACGCCGACCTGGTCGCAGTGCGCGAGACGCTGGAGCGGCACTACCGCGACATGCAGGACATCGAGTTCACGGTGCAGCAGAACAAGCTCTACATGCTGCAGACCCGCAGCGGCAAGCGCACCACCGCCGCCAGCCTGCGCATCGCCGTCGAGATGGCGCAGTCCGGCCTGATCGAGCGCGGCGAGGCGATCCGCCGCATCAACCCGGCCGCCCTCGACCAACTGCTGCACCCCACCCTCGACCCGAAGGCGGCGCGCACCGTGCTGACCCGCGGCCTGCCCGCCTCGCCGGGCGCCGCGTCGGGCGCGGTGGTGTTCAGCGCCGACGAGGCGGAGCTGCGCGCCGGCCGCGGCGAGGCGGTGATCCTGGTGCGGATCGAGACCAGCCCCGAGGACATCCACGGGATGCACGCGGCGCGCGGCGTGCTGACCACGCGCGGCGGCATGACTAGCCACGCCGCCGTGGTGGCGCGCGGCATGGGCCGGCCCTGCGTCGCCGGCGCCGGCGGAGTCGCGGTCGACTACCGCAACCAGACGCTCTCGGCCAACGGGCGCGTGGTGCAGGCGGGCGAGGCCATCACCATTGACGGCACCAGCGGCGAGGTGTTTGTGGGCCACGTCGGCATGATCGAGCCGGCGTTGGGCGACGACTTCACGACGTTGATCGGCTGGGCCGACGATGTGCGCAAGCTACGGGTGCGGACCAACGCCGAAACCCCGCTCGACGCCGAGACGGCAAGGAAGTTCGGGGCCGAGGGCATCGGCCTGTGCCGCACCGAGCACATGTTCTTCGACCCCGCCCGCATCGGCGCGGTGCGGCAGATGATCCTGGCCGACACCGAGCACGGCCGCCGCGTGGCACTGGAACGCCTGCTGCCGTTCCAGCGCCAGGACTTCATCGACCTGTTCCGCATCATGGCTGGCCTGCCCGTCACCATCCGCCTGCTCGACCCGCCGCTGCACGAGTTCCTGCCGCACAGCGACCACGAGTTGGCCGAGCTGGCCAGCAGCATGGGCACCGAGCTGGAGGCATTGCGCCAGCGCGCCAGCGACCTCGCCGAGGCCAACCCGATGCTGGGCCACCGTGGCTGCCGGCTCGGCATCACCTACCCCGAGATCTACGAGATGCAGTCGCGCGCGATCTTCGAGGCGGCGGTGGCGATCGCCAAGGAGCTCGGCGTGGCGCCCGTGCCGGAGATCATGATCCCGCTGATCGGCACTCGACGCGAGCTTGAGATCACCCGCGCCCAGGTGGACGGCGTCGCGGCGCTGGTGTTCGCCGAGGCCGGCATGAGCATCGAGTACAGCGTCGGCACCATGATCGAGCTGCCGCGCGCCGCCATCACCGCCGACCGCATCGCCGAGGTCGCCGACTTCTTCAGCTTCGGCACCAACGACCTCACGCAGACGGTGTTCGGCCTGTCGCGCGACGACGCCGGCAAGTTCTTGCCGCGCTATGTGGAGCTAGGCATCCTGCCGCGCGACCCATTCGTCTCGCTGGACATCGAGGGAGTCGGCGAGATGGTGCGGCTCGCGGCGGAACGCGGCCGCAAGACCAAGCCCGGCCTCAAGATGGGCATCTGCGGCGAGCACGGCGGCGATCCCGCCAGCATCGCCTTCTGCGCCTCGCTCGGCCTGGACTACGTGTCGTGCAGCCCGTACCGGGTGCCGGTGGCACGGCTGGCGGCGGCGCAGGCAGCGCTCGGCGAGGCGGTGGACGGCACCCGCTGAGCGGAGCGGTGGGACAGCACCCGCTGAGCGGAGCAGGCGGCATTCGGCTGTCACCACAGCCCGGCCGCGTTGCTCCGCCGGCGACTGGATCGGGCCTAGACGTCCACCATCCCGCCATCGACAAAGATTTCCCCGCCGGTGGTGAACGAAGACTCGTCGGAGGCGAGGAAGAGTGCCGCTGCGGCAACCTCCTCGGCCTTGCCGGTACGCTTCATGGGGATTTGCGCGGCTGTGCTCTCGGCAAACCCATTGAGTTGTTCGGCGGTCAATCCGAGCTTGCCAACAATGGGGGTGTCGATCGGGCCGGGGCTGATAGTGTTCACGCGAATGCCGCGCGGCGCCAGTTCGGCGGCGAAGGTTCGCCCGAACGAGCGCAGGGCCGCCTTCGTCGCGCCATAGACGGTCATCATCCCGTTGCCGCCCATCACCCCGGCGACTGAGGACGTCAGAATGATCGAGCCGCCGTCGACCATGACCGGCGCGGCGTGCTTGAGCATGAAATACGCGCCACGGACGTTGATGTTGAACTGCGCGTCGAAAGCCTCCTCGTCCACCATGGAGCTTGGAGCAAGCTTCGCGATGCCGGCGTTGACGAACAGGACATCGATGCGACCGTGGCGTGCCTTCACGCTGTCGACCAGCGTCTTGGTAGCGGCCGTATCGGCAGCATCCGAGGCGACCACCTCCACACCGGGCAACTCCAACCGGGCAGCCTCAAGCGTCTTGGGGTTCGAACCAGTCACGATGACGGTCGCTCCCTCGGCCTGAAAGCGTTTGGCGGTGGCAGCGCCGATGCCGCTGGTGCCGCCGGTGATTAGCGCGATCTTCCCGTTGAGCTTGTTCATTCCGCTGTCTTCCTTTTTGTACCTGCCAGTATGTATAAACGCTTATGCGGCCGAAACCAGCCCCGCCCATAGCCAGCGAGCGAGGCCGCCTGGGACGGCGGAAGGCCTTCAAGAACATCTTCACAACCCAGTAAGGAAACTGATTTATGTCGCAGCAGGGCATCATCGGATTGATTGGCGGGATGAGTTGGGAAAGCTCAGCCGAGTACTACCGGATCATCAACCAAGTTGTCCGATCTCGGCTGGGCGGCCTGCGCTCCGCACGCTGCCTGATGTGGTCTTTCGACTTTGGTGAGATTGAGGCGTTGCAACACGCCGGGCGGTGGGACGATGCAACGGCGCTGATGATTGATGCCGCGCAGCGTCTGGAACGAGGGGGGGCCGACTTCTTCCTGATCTGCACCAACACGATGCACCGGATGGCCGACCAGGTACAGTCCGCTGTCCGCATTCCGCTGCTGCACATTGCCGACCCCACGGCAGAGCGGATCAAAGCGCAAGGCATCAAGCGCGTCGGCCTGCTAGGAACTGCGTTCACGATGGAGCAGGATTTCTACAAGGGCCGGCTCCAACAGCGCTTTGGCCTCGACGTGCTGATTCCGGAAGCCGACGACCGCGCCACTGTGCATCGGATCATCTATGATGAACTGGTTCAAGGGCGAGCCGAACCGGCGTCTCGCACTGCCTACCGTGCAGTGATCGCACGTTTGATCGAGCGCGGCGCCGAAGCGGTCATCCTTGGCTGCACGGAAATCATGCTGCTGGTGAAGCCGGAAGACAGTCAGGTGCCGCTGTTCGACACCACGGGCATTCACGCCGAGGCCGCTGTCGACCGTGCGCTTTCAATCGTGCGCCAAGCCGCATGAGTGGACGGGCGTACTACGGCGCACTACATCGACAGGCATGGAAGTCGAAGGCGCCACAACAAGCCTGGGCCGCCCCCGCGAGTTTTGCGCCGACACGGCCCTCGCGGCGGCGCTGCGGGTGTTCTGGCGGAAGGGCTATGAAGGCGCGTCACTGAGCGAGCTGACCGAGGCCATGGGCATCAACCGGCCCAGCCTGTATGCCGCGTTCGGCAACAAGGCGGCGTTGTTCCGCAAGGCGCTCGATCTCTACGACCGGGAGAAGTTCCGCTTCATGGGTTTCGCCCTCGAAGCGCCGACCGCGCGCGAGGTTGCGCAACGCATCCTCGCCGGCGCCCTCGACTTGCAGACCGGCGACAGCGATCCGCGCGGCTGCCTCCACGTCATCCATTCGGTCGCCTGCGGGGCGGAAGCCGAATCTGCCAGGGCCGAGGTCGTCTCACGCCGGGCATCCCTGGAAGCGGCGTTGCTCCTGCGGTTCGAGCGGGCGAAGAGCGAGGGTGAATTGCCGGACGGCGTGGAACCGCTCGGCTTGGTGCGATACCTCGTCACCATCGTTCAAGGAATGGCCGTCCAGGCCGGCTTGGGCGTCACGCGCGAGGAGCTGGACCGCATGGTGGCGACGACGCTGCTGGTCTGGCCAACCCGCTGACCATGGCCCGACTTGACCATGGCCCGTAACCCAACCTCTACCTGATCCGCTCCAGCGGACTGCAAGCTGCCTCCGTCACCCGCGCCAGCACCACCATCCGGCGCGCCGCCACCCCGGCCCCAGCCACATCGCCCGCCAGCCGCCCGAACAGCGGGTTGGACAGCAGCGCGCGGGCCATCGCGTCGGCGGCGACGTCGGTCGCCAGCACGGTGGCGGCCGACAGCGCGGTGCGGCGCAGCAGCGACAGCGTGCCCAGCAGCCCCGGACGCAGGCCGTGCAGTTCGGCGATTTGGCGCACCAGCCGGGCGCCGCGCCACGCCACCAGCAGCGCGTCAAACGCCGGCGACGGGATCGCCGCGCCGGCCGCGAACACCTGCAGCGCCGCGCCGCGCCCCAGCGCCTCCGCCTGCGCCCGCAGCGTCGCCGCCGGCCCGGCCCGCAACAGCGCCAGGATCGCGTCGGGATCGTTGGTGGCCTCGATGGCGGGCAACAGCGCCGGTCCCTCCGGCAACTCGCGCAGCCAATGCCGCGCCGCGTCGCGCACCCGCGCCGGGTCGGCGAACGCCGCGCGCAACTGGTCCACCGAGCGCACCGCGAACAGGCCGCGCAACTCGCGCCACACGCCCGCCCCCACCAGCCCGAAGCCGCCGGCCGCGACGCTCAGCGTGACCCAGCCCAGCGGCGCCGAGCGGGCGAACTGGTCGGCCACGAAGTTGCCCGCCTGCAACGCCGTCAAGCCCACCACCAGCAACGCCACCCCGGCCGTCGCCAACCGGCCCGAACCGCCGCGCACCGTGGGCTCCAGCACCGCCGGCAGCGCCTCCGGCTCCAGCCGCGACATTGGCCGGTCCTCCAGCTCGAAGCGCGGGCGGATGCGTTCGCCGTCGCTCACAGCAGGTCGTCCAGCAGGAACACCAGCAGCCGGTCGAGGCCGACGTTCGGCACGCCGAGGCGGCCGTCCAGCGCCACCCGCATCGGCTCGAAATCCGGCAGCGCCAGGAACGCATGGCGCCAGAAATCGGCGTCCGGCACCCGGTCCGGCACCTCGCCCGGATACGAGCGCCCGGCCACCGCCGCGCCCGCCACGCGCCCGCGCACGGCGGACACCGGGCGGCCATCCAACGCCCACACCACGTCCTCGGTGCAGCGCACGGAGGCGATGGCGAACGCCGCCGCGTTGCCGGGCAGCGGCGTCAGCGCGTGCACCAGGCCCGCGAGGTTGCCGCGCTGGCGGTCGGCGACATGGTCGGCCTTGGTGGCGACGAACGCCACGCGGCCGATCCCGCCCAGTTGCGGCAACAGCGGCGCCAGCCACGCGAACGGTCCCCGCCAGCGCAGCGCCGCCGCCGTGGCCGCCAGCGCCGCCTGCATGTCGGCGAAGGCGGCGGGGCCGGCGTGCAGCGCGCTGAGCACGTCGGCCAGCACCACCAAGCGGTCGATGTGGCCGAATCCCGGGCTTATCAACGATTGCCGCACCGAGTCGCGATACGCCTCGTAGCGCGCCCGCAGCAGCCCGGCCAACGGCGAGGCTCCAAGCAGCGGGAAAAAGGCGATCCACGGCGGCTCCGCGCCCGGCGCGGACATGAGGAACCGTCCCGGCTGCACCAGCGAACGCCCCTGGACATCGCGCAACTCGTGCAGCAGCGCCCGGTACAGCGTGTGCCCGGTGCGCGCCAGCGCCTCGTCGGCCGGTGCGGTGGACGGCAACGCATGGGCGAAGCGCAGGAACCCCTCGGCCGCCGCCACCCCCTCCAGCCGGCGCAGCACCGCCGCCGACCAGGCCGTGAAATCCTGGTCGAGCATCGGCAGGTCGAGCAGCCACTCGCCGGGATAGTCCAGCAACTCCAGCCGCAACTGCCGCGCCGGCAGCATCCCGGCCAGCCCGGCGCGTCCGATATCGAGGTCGAGGGCCAGCAGCGACACCGCATCGGTGCGGTCGGGCCAGCGCGGCGGATTGGTGGCCAGAGCCGTGACATGCGCGCGGTGGTCGAAGCGCGGCAGGCTCGCCGCCCCCGACGGCGCCAGTGCCACCCGCAGCGACCGTGTGCCGAGCCTGGCGGACACCGCCGGCAGGGTCGGGAACCCGGCGCCGGCGGCCAGCAGGTTGGCGGCGAGCGAGGTCAGCAGCGCGGTCTTGCCCGACCTCGCCAGGCCGGTGACGCCGACCCGCACGGTCTGGCGGATCGGCAGCAGCCCGAGCGCCGTCGCCAGCGGGTCGAACAAATTACCCGCGCTGGATCAGTTCGGTCTTGTAGCCGTCCGGGTCCTCGACGAAGGCGATAACAGTGGTGCCGTGCTGCACCGGCCCGGCCTCGCGGGTGATCTTGGCCCCGCCGGCGCGCATCTTCTCGACCGCGCCGTACACGTCGGGCATCCCGACCGCGAGATGGCCGAAGCCGGTGCCGATCTGGTAGCCGTCGTCCTGGCCCCAGTTGTAGGTCAGCTCCAGCACCGTATGCGTGCTCTCGTCGCCGTAGCCGAGGAACGCCAGCGTGTATTTGCCGCCCGGCACCTCGTTGCGGCGCAGCTCCTTCATGCCGAACAGCTCGGTGTAGAACTTGATGCTGGCATCGAGGTTCTTCACCCGCAGCATGGTGTGCATGTACTGGTAGGTTTCGCTCATGGATGGTCTCCCGTGTGGTTGGGGTTCACTCCAAGCAGGAACAGCCCTGCCCGGTTCGCGGCCTCGCAGGTCGCCTCGCGGTCGGTGAGGATGGTGCCGCCCGCCTCAAACGCGACGCCGCGCAATCCGGCTGCAGCGGCGGCGCGCATTGTCGCCGGGCCGATGGTCGGCAGGTCGGCGCGGCGGTCCTGGCCGGGCTTGACCAGCTTCACCAGCACGCCGCCCGGTCCCGGCCGCGTCAGGCCGGCGGCGCGCGCCAGCATCGCGTCGGTGCCCTCGATCGCCTCGACGCACAGCACGATGCCCTGCTGCACGACGCAGCCCTGCCCGACATCGACCTCGCCCAGCGCGCGGGTGACGGCGACGCCGCGGGCGATGTCGGTCAGCGCCTGCGCGTCGGCGGCCACCGTGCCGAGCTGGCCGTGCGGCCCCAGCGCATCGATCATCACCTCGTGCGCGCCGATGACGCGGAAACCCTCCTCGCCCAGCACCCGCACCACCGCCGCCAGCAGGCCGTCATCGCCGGAGAACGCGGCGCGGCCGATGCGCGCCAGCAACTTGGCGCCCTCGCCGTCGGGCCGCAGGTCGAGGATCGAGGGGCGGCGCACCGGCCCGACCAGCACCAGGTCGCGGCAATCGTTGGAGCGGAGCAGCGACAGGATGCGCCCGGCGGCTCCCAGGCGAGCGGTCGCGTTCGGATACGGCGCCATCACCGCGCGCTCGGCGTAACCTTCCAGGGCCACGATGAACACCGCTCGCCCGACCGCCTGCGCCGCCGCCGCGACCCGGCCCGGCAACGGTCCGCCACCGGCCAGGATGCCGAGCGTGCCGCCTTCAGGCGGCATCGTCATCCCCGGCTTCGGCCGCCAAGGCGCTGCGGATCAGGCCGCGCTTGCCGGCGCCGTCGATGAACGCCAGCACCTCGTCGATCAGCGGCTGGCCCACGAACTGCGCGCGGCAGGCGGCAAGGCGCTCGGCGAACACCCCCTCGGTGCGGAACAGCAGGCGGAAGGCGGCGCGCAGGCCATGGATCTGCGCGCGGTCGAAGCCGCGGCGCTTCAGGCCGACCACGTTGAGGCCGGTCAGCCGGGCGCGGTTGCCGATCACCGCGCCGAACGGGATCACGTCGCCCTCGACGCCGGACACGCCGCCGATGACCGCGCCACGGCCGATGCGCACGAACTGGTGCAACGCCGCCGCGCCGCCGATCACCGCCCGCTCGCCGATGCTGACGTGGCCGCCCATGACGACGTTGTTGGCGACGATGACGCCGTCGCCCAGTTCGCAGTCATGCGCCACATGCACCACCGCCATCAGCAGGCAGTCGGCGCCGACGCGGGTGAGGCCGCTGCCGGTGACGGTGCCGCGATGGATGGTGACGTGCTCGCGGATCTGGGTGTGCGGCCCGACCTCGCAGCGGGTCGGCTCGCCAGCGTATTTCAGGTCCTGAGGCGCCAGTCCGACCGAGCAGAACGGATACAACCGCGCGCCCTCGCCGATGCTGGTGTGGCCGTCGACCACGACGTGGCTGATGAGCTCGACGCCGCCGCCGATCACCACGTCGGGGCCGACCATGCACCAGGGGCCAATCCGCGCGCCGGCGCCGATCGTGGCACCCGGTGCCACGATCGCCGTCGGATGGATGCCGTTCAACGTTGTGGTCCGCCGAGCGGCCCGTCTTCGGCCGACCAATCCATGATCATCGCGGCGAAGGTCGCCTCGGCGACGGATACGCCTTCGACCCTGGCCACGCCGCGAAACTTCCAGACGTTGCCGCGATGGCGTTCCTTCGTCACATGGATGCGCAACTGGTCGCCGGGTCCCACCGGGCGGCGGAACTTGGCGTTCTCGATGGACATGAAATAGACCACCTTGCCGTGCGCCTGCGGTCCCAGCGTCTCGACCACCAGCACGGCGGCGGTCTGCGCCATGCTCTCGATGATGAGCACGCCCGGCATCACCGGGTGGCCGGGGAAGTGGCCCTGGAAATAGTTCTCGTTGACCGAGACGTTCTTGACGCCGATCGCGGAGTGGTTGTGCCGCATCTCGACCACCCGGTCGATCAGCAGGAACGGATAACGGTGCGGGATCGCGCGCATGATGCCGGCGATGTCGAGCGTGCCGTTGCTCGGCGGCAGTTGCCCGTCCTGGGCCGCGTCCTGTGTGGTTGCGCCGTCCATACGCTCAGTCCGTACCCGTCTCCGTTGCGGCCGGTTTGGCCGTCGCACGCCTGCCCTCGCCGAGCCGCCGCAGGGTCGCCACCTGACGGAAGAAGGCCCGGATCGGCATCGCCGGGCTGCCGAGGAAGTCCGCCCCGGCCGGCACGTCGGCCATGACACCCGCCTGACCGCCCAGACGCGCCCCCTTGCCGATGGTCAGATGCCCCGCGAGGCCGGCCTGGCCGCCGACCACCACGAAATCCTCCAGCACGGTGGAACCGGAGATCCCGGCCTGCGACACCACGACGCAGCAGCGTCCAAGGCGGACGTTGTGCCCGATCTGCACCAGGTTGTCGAGGCGCGAGCCGGCGCCGATGACGGTGTCCAGCGCCGAGCCGCGATCGATCGTGCTGTTCGCCCCGACCTCCACGTCGTCGCCCAGCAACACCCGCCCGACATGCGCCACGGTGAGGAAGCCCTGGCCGGTGGTGGCGAACCCGAAACCGTCCTGGCCGATCCGCGCGCCGGGATAGACGTAGACCCGGGCGCCCAGGATCGCGTGGCTGACGCTGGCGTGGCTGCCGATGCGGCAATCCTCGCCCAGCACGACGCCGGCCTCGACCACCGCGTGCGCGCCGATGCGGCAGCGCGGCCCGATCTCCGCTCCCGCCGCCACCACCACGAACGGCCCGATCTCCGCGCTCGGGTCGATTTGTGCCGCGGGATCGACCAGCGCCGACGGGTGGATGCCGGGTTGCGCCGGCGGCCTCGGGTGGAACAGTGCCGCAGCCTTGGCCCAGGCGATGTACGGCTCCTTCGTCACGATCGCCGCGGTGCCGGGCGGCACCCGGTCGCGCAGGTCCGGATGCACGATCGCCGCCCCGGCCCGCGTCGCCGCCAGCGCGTCGGCATAGCGCCGGTTGTCGAGGAAGCTCAGCTCGCCCGGCGTCGCGGTCTGCAACGGCGCGATGCCGCTCAGCATCCTCTCGTCGCCAAATTCCGCCTCGCCGCCGACCGCCTGCGCCACCGCCGCCAGCGAATGCGGCCCGGTGCGCGCGAAGAAGCGTGGGTCGGCCGCCATCTCAGGCCGTCACTTCGCGGTGGCGGGAGCCGCTGTCGCCGCTGGAGCCGGGGCTGGCGCCGGCGGCAGCACGGCCGAGTTGGCGGGGGACACCGACGGCGGCGCCACGCCGTCGGGCGGGATCACCACGGTCGGCATGATCTTGTTGAGCTGCGTCGTCACCTGCTCGGTGATGTCGAACTCGTTGATGTTCAGCGCCACCTGGGCGCGGTGCAGCACCAGGTTCATGCCCCGGCTGTCCGCTACCTGGCGGATCACCGCGATCAGCGTCCGCTCGATCTGCGCCAGCGCGTATTGCGCCGCCTCCTGGATGATGCGGCCACGATCGCGGAACTGCCGCTGCGCGTTGGTGATGCGCTCCTGCAACTGGCGCTCGCGGGTGTGCAACTGATCCTGCGACAGCTTGGCGCTGTCGGCCTGCAGCGCCTGCTGCATCTGACGCCAGGCCGCCTGTTCCTTCTGCGCGTCCTGGTTCAGCGCCGCACGCCGCTCGCCGATGATCTTCTCGATCGACTGCGCCGCCGACGAGGCCCGCATCACCTCCGGCACCCCCATCACGCCGATCACGGCGACCGGCGGCGGAGCACCCTTGGGCAATGCCGGCAGGTCGGGCGGCGGCGGCAACTGCGGCGGCGGCGTCGCCGGCGCCTGCGCGTTGTCTGCCGGCCCGCCGACGGTCTGGTCGGGCGACGGCATGGGCGCCGGGGCCGGGGCGACGACGCGCGGCGCCGGCTTGCGCGTGGCACGCGACGGCGCCGGCTTGTTCTGGTTGGCCTCGCCGGGCACGAAGAAGCCCTGCGCCGAGGCCGGGCCGGCAAGTGGGGCATACGCCACGGCCGCGAGGGCGGCGGCAACGGTGAGACGCGAAAGCAGCTTCATGAGCATGTCCTAGAACTTCGTACCGAAGCCAAAGCGGAATACCTGGGTCTGGTCGTATTTCTTCTTCACGATCGGGTCGGCGATGTCGATGTTGACGAGGCCGAACGGCGTCTTCCACGACACGCCGACGCCGGCGCCGACGCGCGGGCTGGCGTTGTCGGTGACCGCGCCGCCGTTTTCCAGCAAAGTGACCTTCGACAACGAGCCGACATCCACGAACGCGCGGCCGGACAGGCCGAGGTCGGGCGAGATCGGCAACGGGAACCGCAACTCGCTGGACTGGGTCCAGATGAACCGGCCACCCAGGCTGTCGCCGCCGTTCTCGGCATGGGGGCCGGCGCCGCCCGACTGGAAGCCGCGCAGGTTGTCGCCGCCCAGGAAGAAGCGGTCGATGATCTTCTCGCGCCGGCCCAGGTTGAACAGGTAGCCGGTTCCCGCCGAGAGGGCAATGCCCCAGTCGGCGTCGCCGGTGATCGACTCCAGCGGGATCAGGTACGTGGTGTCGACCTTGGCGCGCACGTAATGCGCGTTGCCGCCGATGCCCGCGAAATCGGTGCCGCCGCGCACCACGAAGCCGGAGTGCGGGTCGACCGCGCTGTCGCGGTAGTCGAGCGTCAGCGTCTGGCCGACCTGCGACAGCGTCGACGGCCCGGCCTCGTCCTTCACGTAAAGGCTGGCCGTGGTCGCCACGTTGTAGATGTTCCGGCTGACCAGCGAGTAGGTCAGCGCCTGCCGCAAATGGTCGCTGAACTCGTAGCCGATCCGGATCGAACCGCCGGTCCGCCGCTCGCTGTACTGCGCCGTGGTCTGGTTGTTGTTCGACACATGGAACAGGTCGAAGCCGGCGACGATGTTGCGGTCCAGGAAGTACGGGTCGGTCACCGACAGGTCGATCGAGCTTTCCTTCTGCGCCAGCACGCCGTTGATGCCGGCGTCGATGCCGGTGCCGATGAAGTTCTTCTCGCGCAGGCCGGTGTTGACGAGCGCGCCGGCGTCCGACGAGTAGCCGCCGCCCAGCGTCAGCTCGCCGGTCGCCTTCTCGTCCACCGCAGTGTTCAGCACGGCTTTGTCCGCTGCCGAGCCCGGCGCCTGGCTGATCGCCACGGTGTTGAAATAGCCCAGATCCTGCAGCCGCTGGCGTGAGCGGCGGACCAATGCGGCGTTGAACGCGTCGCCCTCGGCCAGGCGGAACTCGCGACGGATCACCTTGTCCTTGGTGCGCGTGTTGCCGGTGATGTCGATGCGCTCGACATACACGCGCGGGCCTTCGGAGACGTCGAACACCAGGTCGACGGTATGCTTGGGGCGGTTGCGCGAGATGCGCGGCTTCACGTCGACGAACGACACGCCGCGGCGCGTGACCGCGTCGGTCAGCGCCTGCACGTTCCGCTCGACCGCGTCGCCGTCGTAGGTGTCGCCGGCCTCGATGTCGACCGCCGGCATCAGCGACTTGCCGTCGACCTTGGGCAACGTCGAGTCCACGCTGACCTTGCCCACCGTGTAGCGCTCGCCCTCGCTGATCGTGAAGGTGAGGAAGAACGAGCTTTTGTCCGGCGCCAGCTCGGCGTTGGCGCCGGTGATGTCGATGTCGGCGAACCCGTTCTTGAGATAGAAGCGGCGTAGCAGCTCGCGGTCGAAGGCGACGCGGTCGGGGTCGTAGTTGTCGCTGGTCGACAGGATGCGCCACCACGTCGCCTCGCGGCTGCCGATCACCTCGCGCAGGCGGTCCTCGCTGAACGCATGGTTGCCGACGAAGGCGATGCGGCTGGTCAGGGTCTCGGCGCCCTCGCTGATCTCGAACACCACGTCGACGCGGTTCTGGCCGCGCTGGATGATCTTCGGCTCGACCCGCGAGGCGAAGCGGCCGCGGCGGGCATAGAGGTCGAGGATGCGCTGGCGGTCGGCCTGCGCCAGGGCCGGCGTGAACACCGAGCGGCTGCGCAGCTGCACCTCGGGCCGCAACTGGGCGTCGGTCAGCTTGTGGTCGCCCTCGAAGATGATTTCATTGACCAACGGGTTCTCGACCACCCGCACCACCAGCGTCGTGCCGGCATGGTCGATCTTGACGTCGCTGAACAAGCCGGTGGCATACAGCGCCTTCAGGCTGCGGTCGAGCCGGTCGGGGTCGAACGGGTCGCCCGGCTGCAGCAGCATGTACGACAGGATGGTGCCCTGCTCGATCCGCTGGTTGCCCTGCACGGTGATCGCCGAGACGACGCCGCCAGGAAGCGCCCGGATGGGATCGGCGGGAACGGCTTTAACCGGAGTGGCGGCGGCATAGACGCTGGTATCGATTTCCCTCGGATTGGCGGCGCGGTCGTCGGGGTGCGGCGTGCCTTGGGCAACGGCGGCACGCAGCGGCAGGGCGGGCAAGACAGCACAGGACAGCAGCAGCCACGCGGCGCGGTTGCGAACCAAAGACATTACCCCCACGGCAGCGCCGCCCCATGGATCGAGACAGCCGAAGCATCGTCAAAACCCGGCGAGCGTCACCCGCCCAGGAACCAGCGGGCGCACGATAGCGACGCTGGCCAAGCCGCGCTACCCGTCACCGCCGTAAGGCGTCCGTTGCCCAGCGTCAGCCGAGCAGGCCGGCAACCCAGTGGACCACGCCGAGGTGGCCCAGATCCTTCCATGTCACGAACACGAACAGCGCGCCGATCAGCGCCAACCCGGCGCGGTAGCCGTATTCCTGGGCGCGCTGCGGCAACGGCCGGCCGCGCAACGCCTCAAACGCGTAGAACATTAAATGTCCGCCATCCAGGATCGGGATCGGCACTAGGTTAATGAGGCCCAGGTTGACCGAGAGCACTGCGATGAAGCTGACCAGCGCCGCGACGCCTGCGGCCGCAACCTGGCCCGACAACTGCGCGATACGCAGCGGCCCGCCCAGATCCTCGGTGCCGCGGTTGCCGGAGATGAGTTGCGCCAACCCGACCGCCCACTCCCGCGTCACTTCCCATACCTGCACGAAGCCGCCCGCCACCGCGCTCGGCAGCGAGACGGGCTGGTAGGCGACGGCGGTGGAGGTGATGCCGAGCGCGCCGACCTGCTGGCCGCCGGCATCGCGCACGCCGACGGTGGCCGGCAGCGTGAGGTCGACGGCGCCGCGGCGCACCAGCAGGCTGACGCCCTGGTGCGCCCGCACCGACACGTAGCGGAAGATGTCCTCGAAGGTGGCGACCGGCTTGCCGTCGATCGCCTCGATGCGGTCGCCCGCCTGCAGGCCCGCGTTGGCGGCGGCGCTCGCGGCGGTCACGGTGCTGACGACCGGCAGCGTCGAGGGCCGGCCCAGCACGCCGAGCAGCCCGGCATACAGCACCGCCGCCAGCAGGAAGTTGGCAATCGGGCCGGCGGCGATCACGATGGCGCGGCGGCCCACGCTCTTTTCGTGGAAGGTGCGCCCGGCCTGCCACGCCAGCCGCTGCTCGGGCGTCGCATCCTCCGGCCGCTCCTGGCCATGCAGCTTCACGTAGCCGCCGAGCGGCAGGATCGACAGCCGCCAGACAGTGCCGCGGCGGTCGGTGCGGCTCCAGATCGGCCGGCCGAAGCCGATCGAGAACGCCTCGACATGCACGCCGCACCAGCGTGCCGCGAGGTAGTGGCCCATTTCGTGCACGAACACGAGCACGCCCAGCACGATCGCGAACGGAACGATGGAGCTGAGCGGCGCCGGAAGGGCATGGAACACGGACGTCGTCCTTATTGGTTGGTCAGGATTGGTTGGTCAGGCGGCCGAGCGGCGCACGATGTCGCATAACCGGGTCGCTTCGCGCCGGGCGCGCGCGTCGACGTCGAGCACTTCTGCAACAGTTGTGACGGATGTCGCCGAAAACGAGGCCATGACCGCCTCGACCACCGTTGCGATATCGAGAAATCCGATCTGGCGGGCCAGAAACGCCGCCACCGCCACCTCGTTGGCGGCGTTCAGCACGCATGGCGCGCAACCACCGGCGGCCAGCGCCTCGCGCGCCAAGCGCATCGCCGGGAAACGGTCGAGGTCGGGCGGGAAGAACTCCAGCCGTCCGACCGCCGCGAGGTCGAGCCGCGGCGCCGCGGTGGCGACACGGCCGGGCCAGGCCAGGGCGTGGGCGATCGGCACCCGCATGTCGGGGCTGCCCAGTTGCGCCAGCACGCTGCCGTCGGCGTAGTGGACCATGCCGTGAACCGTCGATTGCGGGTGGATCAGCACGTCGATGCACTCGCCGGCCAGCGCGAACAGATGCGCCGCCTCGATCACCTCCAGGCCCTTGTTCATCATGGTGGCGCTGTCGATGCTGATCTTGGCGCCCATCGACCAGACCGGATGGCGCAACGCCAGCTCCGGCGTGGCGCGGCGCATCTCGTCGAGGCTTGCGGTGCGGAACGGGCCGCCCGAGGCGGTCAGCGTGATGCGCTCGACCGCCGCGCGGTTGCCGTCGGCCATCGCCTGGAAGATCGCGTTGTGCTCGCTGTCGACCGGCAACAGCGTGGCGCCATGCGCCCGCACCGCCGCCAGCACCAGGTCGCCGGCACAGACCAGCGCCTCCTTGTTGGCAATCGCCACCGTGCCGCCGCCGCCGATGGCCGCCATCGTGGCGTGCAGGCCAGCCGCCCCGGTGATCGCCGCCATGGTCCAATTGGCCCCGCGCGCCGCCTCGACCACCGCCTGCGGCCCGGCCGCGACCTCGATCCCGCTGCCGCTTAATGCCGCCGCCAGTTCGCGGTAACTCCCGGGATCGGCCACCACCGCCAGCTCGGCCCCGAAGCGACGCGCCTGGGTGGCCAGCAACGCGGCATTGCGGCCGGCCACCAGGGCGCGCACGCGGAACCCCTCGCCGCCGAGCAGGTCGAGCGTCTGGGTGCCGACGCTGCCGGTGCTGCCGAGCACGGTGACACTACGTGGCTGGTTGATTGGAGCGAAGGTCATCCCCAGCCCACCGCCGCCCGCCCGGCGAACAGCGAGACCGCCGCCGCCGCCGGAGCCGCCGTCAGCAAGCCGTCCAGCCGGTCGAGCAGGCCGCCATGGCCGGGGATGATCCAGCCGGAATCCTTCACGCCGAAGCCACGCTTCATCGCACTCTCCATAAGGTCACCGAGCTGCGCCGCGATCCCTAACCCAGTCGCCAGCAGGGCGGCCGCCGGATGCAGGGTGGCGAACCCCACCAGGGCGGCGGCGAGCAAGCCACCGGCCGCCCCCGACCAGGTCTTGCCGGGCGAGATCGCCGGCGCCAGCAACGGACCGCCCAGCAGCCGGCCGACCAGATAGGCGCCGATGTCGCTGGCCCACACCACCAGCATCACGAACAGCACCGCGCTCCGCCCGACGCCGTCGTCGGCGCGCAGCCAAAGCAACGCCGCCGTCGCCAGGCCGATGTACGGCACTCCGGCCAGCACCGCCGCCAATCGGCGCCATCCAAGCTGGGAACGCACCAGCTTGCGGCAAAGCAGGAACCATTCGCTGCCCAGGCCCACCGCCAGCACGGCGATCAACGCCAGCCACGCGGTTCCGCCGAGCCACAGCCCGGCCAAGCCGAGCGGCGCCAGCACACAGGCCGAGAGGATGCGGAGGCGCAGGTCCGACCAGCGCGAGGCGGCGCGGGCGCTCAACCGGGGCGCGCGCCAAACCGCCGCTTGCGCCGGCCGAATGCCGTCAGCGCCTCGACCATGTGCGCGGCGGCGAAATCCGGCCACAGCACATCGAGGAACACCAGTTCGGCGTACGCGGCCTGCCACAACAGGAAGTTCGACAGCCGCTGCTCGCCGCTGGTGCGCACGATCAGGTCGGGGTCGGGGATGCCCGCCGTCGACAGCAGCCCGGCAAACGCCGCCTCGTCGAGCGTCGCGGCGTCGAGCGTGCCGGCGGCGGCGGCGGCGGCGGCGCTCCGGGCGGCGGCCAGGATGTCGGCGCGGCCCCCGTACGACAGCGCGACGATCAGGTTCAGCCGGGTGTTGGCCGAGGTGTCGCGCTCGGCGCGTTCGAGGTCGGCGCGGATGTCGGGGTCGAACCGCTCGCGGTCGCCGATGAAGCGCAGACGGACGCCGTTCTGCGCCATTTCGGCGATCTCGTTGCGCAAATAGTGCCGCAGCAACCCGGTGAGATCGAGCACCTCGCCGATCGGACGGCGCCAGTTCTCGCTGCTGAAGGCGTACAGCGTCAGCCACTCGACGCCCTCGGTGATCGCCGCCTCGACCGCGCGCCGCACCGCCTGCGCCCCGGCGCGATGCCCTGCCACCCGCGGCAGGCCCTTCGCCGCGGCCCAGCGGCCATTGCCGTCCATGATGATGGCGACGTGCGCCGGCGTCGGCGTCGCGTCGGCAGCCCCGGGAGGCCGCACCTGGGGTTCCGCGGACATCGCTCAGACCTGCTTGATCTCGCGTTCCTTGTCGGCAAACAGTTCGTCCAGGCGCTTGACGTAGCCGTCGGTGAGCTTCTGCACCTCGTCCGACCAGGTCTTCATCTCGTCCTGGCCGAGGTCGCCCTTCTTCTCGGCCGCCTTGATCTGCTCCATGCCGTCGCGCCGCACCCCGCGCACCGCGATCTTGGCGCCCTCGGCATACCGCCCGGCCGCCTTCGACAGCTCGATGCGGCGCTCGCCCGTCAGCATCGGGATCGACACCCGGACCAGTTGCCCGTCGCTTGCCGGGTTGAGGCCGAGCCCGGAGTCGCGGATGGCCCGCTCGACCGCCCCGACCAGGGTACGGTCCCAGACCTGCACCGTCAGCATCCTCGCCTCGGGCACGCCGATGCTGCCGACCTGGGTCAGCGGCACCTCGCTGCCATACGCCTCGACCCGCACCGGCTCCAGCAGCGCCGGGCTGGCGCGCCCGGAGCGCAGGCCGGCGAACTCGCGCCGCAGCGTCTCGATGGCGCCTTCCATGCGGCGCGCCAGATCGGTCTTCAGCTCATCCAGGTCGATGATCGCCACCGCACGTCTCTCCCACGCTTCGGATTGAAAGCTTTAACGCGGCTCGATGATGGTGGTGAAACGGCCCTCGCCGCGTATCACGGCGGCGAAGGCGCCGGGAACATGGATGTTGAACACGATGATCGGCAGCACGTTCTCGCGCGCCAGGCTGATCGCCGCGGCATCCATCACCCGCAGGTCGCGCGCCAGCACGTCGTGGTAGGTCAGTTGCTCGAACCGCTCGGCGTCCGCCACCTTGCGCGGATCGGCGGAATAGACGCCATCGACCTGCGTGCCCTTGAACAGCGCGTCGCAGTGCATCTCCGTCGCCCGCAGCGCCGCGGCGGTGTCGGTGGTGAAGAAGGGGTTGCCGGTGCCGGCGGCGAAGATCACCACCCGCCCCTTCTCCATGTGCCGCTCGGCGCGGCGACGCACGTACGGCTCGCAGACGCTGGCCATCGGGATCGCCGACTGCACCCGGGTCGGCACGCCGCGCTTCTCCAGCGCGTTCTGCATCCCCAGCGCATTCATCACGGTGGCGAGCATCCCCATGTAGTCGGCCTGGGCGCGGTCCATGCCGCCGGCCGCCGCCGAGACGCCGCGGAAGATGTTGCCGCCGCCGATCACCACCGACACCTGCACGCCCATCGCCGCCACGTCGCCGATATCGCCGGCGATGCGGTTGATGGTGTCGGTGTCGAGGCCGTACTCGCGCTTGCCCATCAGCGCCTCGCCGGACAACTTGAGCAGCACGCGCCGGTAGCCGGGGACGGCGCTACCCAAAGCCTGGGGCCGTTCCTCGGCTTGCGGCGTCACCGTCGCGGCGCTCAGGGGGTCAGGCCGGCGGCTGCGGCGACCTCGGCCGCGAAATCGCCGCCACCCTTCTCGATACCCTCGCCGAGGTGGAAGCGCGCGAAGCCGGTCAGCTTCGCGCCGGCCTTCTTGGCGACGGCGCGCACCCGGCTCTCGCCGTCATGCACCCAGACCTGTTCCAGCAGCACCACTTCCTCGTAGTACTTGCGGATGCGGCCCTCGACCATCTTCTCGATGATGTTGTCCGGCTTGCCCGAGGCGCGCGCCTGCTCGCTCAATACCGCCCGCTCGCGCTCCAGCGCCGCCGGATCGACCGCATCGATGTCGAGCGCCTCCGGCCGCGTGGCGGCGACATGCATCCCGACCTGACGGCCCAGCGTCTCCAGTCCGTCGATCTCGCTGTCGCTCTCGACCGCCACCAGCACGCCGATCTTGCCCAGGCCCGGCTTGACCGCCTGGTGCATGTAGGTCGCCACCACGCCGCGATGCACGCTCAGCACGTGGGCGCGGCGCAGGCTCATGTGCTCGCCGATGACGGCGACCAGTTGCACCAGCTCCTCTGCCACCGTGCGGCTGCCGCCGGGATACGGCGCGGCCTTGATGGTCTCGATGTCGTCGCCGACCCGCAGCGCCACCTGCGCCACCTCGGCCACGAACGCCTGGAACTTCTCGTTGCGCGCCACGAAGTCGGTCTCGGCGTTGACCTCGACCATCGCCGCCCGGTGCGCCGCCGAAGCCACGCCGACCAGGCCCTCGGCCGCCACCCGCCCGGCCTTCTTGGCGGCGGCGGACAGGCCCTTCTTGCGCAGCCAGTCGACCGCCGCCTCCATGTCGCCGCTCGCCTCGACCAGCGCCTTCTTGCAATCCATCATGCCGGCGCCGGTCCGCTCGCGCAGATCCTTCACCAGGGCGGGGGTGATCTCGGCCATCGCAGTCCCTCCTTCAGATCGCGCAGCGTCAGGCGGCGGCAGGCTCGGCAGGCACCGCGTCGTCCGGCACGACGGACGGCTGCGTCGGCGGCAGGGCGGCGAGCGGCAGTTCCTCGGCGGCGCCCATGTCACGGCCGCTGGCGATCATCTCGGCGCTGATGCCGTCGAGCACGGCGCCGGCGACCAAGTCGCAATACAGCGTGATGGCGCGGATCGCGTCGTCGTTGCCGGGGATCGGGAAGGTGACGCCGGTCGGGTCGGAGTTGCTGTCCAGGATCGCCACCACGGGAATGCCGAGCTTGGTGGCCTCCTCGACCGCCAGCTTCTCCTTGTTGGTGTCGATGATGAACAGGATGTCGGGCAGGCCGCCCATCTCTTTGATGCCGCCCAGCGCCCGCTCCAGCTTCTCGCGGTCGCGGGTGATGTCCAGGACCTCCTTCTTGGTCAGGCCCTGGGTATCGCCGCTCAGCATCTCGTCGATCTTGCGCAGGCGCTTGATGCTGCCGGTGATGGTCTTCCAGTTGGTCAACATGCCGCCGAGCCAGCGGTGGTTGACGTAGTACTGGCCCGAACGGTTGGCGGCGTCGGCGACATACTCGGCGGCGGCGCGCTTGGTGCCGACGAACAGCACGCGCCCGCCGGCAGCAGTCACGTCGCGCACGGCGCGCAGCGCGCGGTCGAGCAGCGGCACGGTCTGCTGCAGGTCGATGATGTGGACCTGGTTGCGAATGCCGAAGATGTACGGCTCCATGCGCGGGTTCCAGCGCCGCGTGTGGTGGCCGAAGTGAACGCCGGCCTCGAGCAGCTGGCGCATCGTGAAGTCGGGCATCGCCATGAGCGTGTCCTTTCCTTAAGTCCGGTTGAACCTCCGCGGAGCCTGGCCTTGCGGCACCGGGTTCTGACCGCTCCTGTCGCCAGGAAGGATCGGAAAGGCGCCCCGCGTGTGAATTACCGCCGGGACTATCCCGCCAGCGCGCCGGATATGACGGAGAAGCCGCTCCGATGCAAGCCGCAGTTGCCGTTTTGTGACAGATGACGAATGTCAGGTGACAGATATTGTATTCTGTCATCGCGCGCGCATAGTCCCGTCATCGACACGGCGGGGGACGGCAGCCTGATGGAACCTGCGGCGGGCGGCACCCGCGAGGCGATCCTGGACGCAGCGGAGGAACTGCTCCGACGCTATGGGCCGGCCAAGACCAATGTCGTGGACGTGGCGCGCAAGCTCGGCATGAGCCACGCCAACGTCTACCGCCATTTCGCCAGCAAGGCGGCGCTGCGGGACGCGGTGACGGCGCGCTGGCTGCACCGCATTTCGGCGTCCCTGGCGGTGATCGCCGACGCGCAGGGCGACGCCGCCATCCGGCTGGAACAATGGGTTCTCGCGCTGGCCCACGCCAAACGCCGCAAGGTGCTGGACGACGTCGAACTGTTCGCCGCCTACCACGCCATCGCCGAGGCGGCGCGCGGCGCGGCGGACGCGCATGTGGCGGAGCTGACCGGCCAGGTGGCGCGCATTATCGCGGCGGGCGTGGCGGCCGACCAGTTCCGGGTGCGCGATCCCACGGCGGCGGCGGGCGTGGTGCTCGATGCCACGTTGCGCTTCCACCACCCGCATTTCGTGCGCGGCCACCCCGGCGAGGACGCGCAAATCCGGCAGGCGATGGCGCTGCTGCTGGCCGGGCTGCGGTCGGGCGTGATCTGAAATCCCGTAAGTGTTTAGAGGCCAATGCATGACTGTCATACGTGGCGACGCTGCCACTGCCGGTTCCCTGTCGGCCTGAAACGCCCTAGCAATCCTGCCATGCCCGAGATCCCGACCCTCCGCCGTCCGTTGGTGCTGGCCTCCGTCATGGCCGCCATGTTCATGATCGCCATCGAGGCGACCATCGTCTCGACCGCCATGCCGCAGATCGCCGGCCAGCTCGGCGACCTGCATCTGTACTCGTGGGTGTTCTCGTCGTTCCTGCTGACCCAGACCGCGACCACCGTGGTGTTCGGCAAGCTCGCGGACCTGTATGGGCGCAAGCCGGTGCTGCTGGTGGGCATCGCGGTGTTCCTGGTGGGGTCGGTGCTGTGCGGCATGGCGTGGTCGATGCCGTCGCTGATCGTGTTCCGGCTGATCCAAGGGGCCGGCGCGGGCGCCATCCAGCCGGTCGGTCTGACCATCGTCGGCGACCTCTACTCGGTGCAGGAGCGCGGCAAGATCCAGGGCTACCTGGCGAGCGTCTGGGGCGTGTCCTCGGTGCTCGGGCCGCTGGCCGGGGGGCTTATCATCCAGCACCTTAGCTGGGCGTGGATCTTCTGGATCAACGTGCCGATCGGCATCGCCGCCGCCGCTGGTTTCATCAGCTTCCTGCATGAGGGCGTGCCGCGCGAAAGGCGCAGCGTGGACGCGCCGGGCGCCGTGCTGTTCGCGGTCACGGTCGCCTCGTTGATGATGGCGATCACCGAACTCGGCACCGCCAACGCGACCACCGCGCTGGTGGCTGGCGGCATTTGCGTCGTGAGTGCGATCCTGTTCGTGGCGCAGGAGCGGCGCGCCGGCGATCCGATGATGGACTTCCGGCTGTGGGCGCGGCGACCCATCGCGACTGCCAACGCCGCGACGCTGCTGAGCGGCATGGCGATCATCGGGCTGACCACCTTCGTGCCGATGTATGTGCAGGGCGTGCTGGGCCGGTCGGCATTGGTGGCGGGCTTCGCGCTGACCATGATGGTGCTGGGCTGGCCGATCGGCGCGACGCTGGCGGCCCGCAACTTCTCGCGCTTCGGCCTGCGCGCCACCCTGCTGTTCGGAGCGGCGCTGCTGCCGACCGGGGCGGTGGCGTTCCTGGTGCTGGCGCCGGGCATGTCGCCGGTCGTGGCCGGGCTGGGTTCCATCGTCATGGGCTTCGGCATGGGCTTCCTCAGCACCTCGGCCATCGTCATCATCCAGGACAGCGTCGGCTGGTCCGAGCGGGGGTCGGCCACCGCGTCGAACATCTTCTCGCGCAATCTGGGCAGCACGCTGGGCGCTGCCGTGCTGGGTGGCGTGCTGAACGTCAGCCTGGCGCATCGCGGCGGCGGCGCGGGTTCGGTCGGCTTCGACCAGATCCGGCATCTGCTCGACCATCCGGCCAAGGCGGTCGGCGACGCGGCGGTGCGGGCAGCGCTCGGGCAGTCGCTGCATGTCACCTTCCTGGCGGTGTTCCTCATCACCGTGGTGACGCTGTTCCTGGCGACGCTGGTGCCTTCGGTGGCGCTCAGCCACGGACCGCGCGAGATGGCGGTCGAGTAGCCGCGGCTACTTCAAGCCCTCGCGTTGGCGGCCATGGCGGGTTGATGGCGCTTGAGGGCAAGACTGTCCTGCCACACCACGTCCGGCGACGCGCCCGGAAGCACGGAGTCGGCCAGTCGCCAGATCAGCAAGCTCACGAACGCGAGCAGTTGCCGGGCTTCCCCGTCGCTGTAGCGGAACGCCCGGGCCACCAGCGGTCCGGCATCGAGCGCCTTGTTCCCGAGCAGCCGCCCGATATCACGCCGTAGGGTCTCCAACTCACCGACGGCCGCGGCCCGGCCCGCCATGGCGCGGATCAGGCCGGCATATTCGACCATGCGCTGCGGCGGCGCAGGGTTCTCGGTCACCCAAACATCGGTAACGCCGAATAAATAGATGCTTACATAATGGTCAACCGGCTTGGCGGTGGGTTTTTGTAAATCGTTGTTGCCAGGTTTCATGGATGATCCAATCGTGCTCTTGAGCATACTCTCCACTTAGGCGTATTTCACGAGATCGTGAAGTGTTTATTTGTTTTTTATCTTTGATCGTCTTTTTCCTCAGTCAAATGAGAGCATCGCTGTCTGCAATTAAGCTTTCCTTGATATTTCGGTCGTAGCCTCCATTCGCATCGTTCCTGCGGGAGACGCCATCGTGAGCCCACCCCAGCCTCTGCCCTCAGTACGCTCGCCTGACCGGCAATAGGCCATTGGGCGTCGATCCCGGGCGGCTGCTGCCCACCGAAGACCCGCCTGCGGGCACGTTCCAGGCGATATTCCAGGCGCTTGAGGCAAGTTCGCGGCCGCTGGTCGGCCCGGCCCAGCCACGATTGCTGGTCATCCCCATCCACGGCAACGACGGCCTCGTGGCGGGCGGGCTCTGGGGTTGCACCATGTTCGAGTGGATGCAAGTGCAGATGCTGTTCGTGCCGGAGGGCTTGCGCCAACGCGGCCTCGGTTCGGCGTTGATGGCGGCGGCGGAGACGGAGGCGCGCCGACGCGGCTGCCGCGGCTGCCATGTCGACGCCTTCAGCTTCCAAGCGGCGTCGTTCTACGGCAAGCTGGGATATCGCCGGTTCGGTGTGCTGGAAGACTTCCCGCCCGGACATCGCCGGCTGTTCGTCTTCAAGCGGCTGGATTCGTAACGATACGGCCAGCGCATCCGCCAGATGGGCCGGCCGGTCGCCGTGCTGGTGGTCGGCTCGACGCGAACGAAGCCCTCGCGCTCGTAGAAGCGGATGGCGCGCGGGTTGTCCTGGTTGACCAGCAGCTCGATGCGCTGCGGCGACTCGCGTTTCGCCGCCCGCAGCAGCGTCGCGGCGACGCCGTTGCCAAAGCGCGACGGAGCCACCGCCAACTGGTCGAGATAGGCGGTTCGCCGGTCGATGGTGACGAAGCCCGCGACCGCGCCGGCCGCATCGAGGGCGCACAGGATCGTCACGCTCTCGCTCGCGAAGGTCGCCAGCCGGTCGGCGAGCCAGTCCCGCCGCGCCGCGAAGTCGATCTGCGGCATCGTCGCCTGCCATGCCGCGACCCACAAATCGAGCATCGCCGGCAGGTCGCCGTCCGCCATCGGGCGCACGATCATGGGCGAGGCCTAGTCGGTCTCGATGCGTTCGACGCCGGGGATCATCTTCATCGCCTGCGCCAGCCTCGGGGTCACGTTGAAGCCGCCGGGCAACGACACCTCCAGCTCCTGCTGGTCGGACAGGCGCGGCACCAGCACGACGCGGCCACGGCCACGGCCCTCGCGTTCCAGCAGGCTGCGGATGTGCGGCACCGCCTCGGTCCGTTGCAGCCAGATGCGCATCCCTGCCCCGGCCTGCGCCGCCGCGGCTTCGAGCAACACGACGTCGCTGGCGGTGATGCGCAGCGCCTCCCCCTCGGTGCGCAGGTCGGCGGTGACCAGCAGGCAGGCGCCCTCCTTCATGATGTCGCGCACCCGGCCCAGCACTTCGCTGAACAGCGTCACCTCATAGCTGCCGGCGGCGTCGGACAAGCGCACCCAGGCCATGCGGCTGCCGGTGCGCGTGGTGCGCTCCTTGCTCGCCACCACCACGCCCGCCAGCTTGACCCGCGCCGCCCCAGCCTGCGCGCGGCTCTCGATGGCGGCGCTGGACACCACAGCCAAGCGGCGCAGCACCTGCGCGTAGGCGTCGAGCGGGTGGGCGGTGAGGTGGAAGCCGACCGCCTCGGCCTCCGCCGCCAGCCGTTCCAACGGCTGCCAGTCGAGGATCTCCGGCACCCGCAACGCCTGCGTCTCGCCGCCGCCGCCGAACAGCGCCACCTGCCCGCTGCCCTTCTCCTCGGCCATCGCCTGCGCCCGCTTCAGGATGGTGTCGGCGGCGGCGAAGGCGCGGGCGCGGTTCGGCTCCAGCCGGTCGAACGCGCCGGCACGGGCCAGGCTCTCCAACTGCATCCGGCTGAGCTGGCGCGGATCGACCCGCGCCGCGATGTCGGCCAGCGAGTCGAACGGGCGGTCGCGCGTCGCCACCAGCGTGTCCATCGCCGCCCGCCCGACGCGCTTGACCGCCGCCAGCGCGTAGCGGATCGCCAGCCTGCCGTCCGCCCGCTCCAGCGCGAAATCGGCGTCGGACGCATTGATGTCGGGCGGCAGCACCTTGATGCCCATGCGCGTGGCATCCTGGCGCAGCGACGCGAGGCGGTCGGTGTTGCCGGCGGCGAGGCTCATGCAGGCCGCGAGGAACGCCTCGGGATGGTTCGCCTTCATCCATGCGGTCTGGTAGGCGACCAGGGCGTAGGCGGCGGCGTGCGACTTGTTGAAGCCGTAGTCGGCGAACCGGGCCATGAGGTCGAACACCTCGGCGGCCTTCTCCGGCTTGATGCCGCGCGCCTCGGCGCCATCGGTGAAGGTCTTGCGCTGTGCCTCCATCTCGACCCGGATCTTCTTGCCCATGGCGCGGCGCAGCAAATCGGCGCCGCCCAGGCTGTAGCCGGCCATGCGCTGGGCGATCTGCATCACCTGTTCCTGGTAGACCATGATGCCATAGGTCTCGCTCAGGATGTCGTGCAGCTCGGGATGCGGCGCCTCCCATTTCTCGCCGTGCTTGCGGCGGCAGTAGTCGGGGATGTTGGCCATCGGGCCGGGGCGATACAGGGCGACCCCGGCGATCAGGTCGGTGAAGCGGTCCGGGCGCATCTGCCGCAGCACGTCGCGCATCCCCGGGCTTTCGAACTGGAACACCCCGCCGGCATCGCCACGCTGCAGCATCTCGTAGGTCGGCAAATCGTCGAGCGGCAGGGTGTCGAGGTCGACGGCGATGCCCTCCTTCGCCAGGAAGCGCACCGCGCGCTGCAGGATGGTGAGGGTGGTGAGGCCGAGGAAGTCGAACTTCACCAGTCCGGCCTGCTCCACGTATTTCATGGAGTACTGCGTCACCAGCGACGGCGACTTCGGGTCGCGGTACACCGGCACCAGGTCGATCAGCGCGCGGTCGCCGATCACCACCCCGGCGGCGTGCGTGCTGGCGTGGCGGTACAGGCCTTCGAGCTGGAGGGCGATCTACATCAGCCGGCGCGCGCCCTCGTCGTCGTCGCGCATCTGCTGCAGCTTGGGCTCGCCGTCGATCGCCTGCTGCAGCGTCACCGGCTTGGCCGGGTTGTTGGGGATCAGCTCGGCGACCTTGTTGACCTGGCCGAACGGCAAGCCGAGCACGCGGCCCACGTCGCGCACTGCGGCGCGCGCCTGCAGCTTGCCGAAGGTGATGATCTGCGCCACGCGGTCGGCGCCGTATTCCTGGCGCACGTAGGCGATCACCTCGTCGCGGCGGTCCTGGCAGAAATCGATGTCGAAGTCGGGCATCGACACGCGCTCGGGGTTGAGGAAGCGCTCGAACAGCAGGCCCCACGGCAGCGGGTCGATGTCGGTGATGGTCAGCGCCCAGGCGGCCACCGACCCGGCGCCCGAACCACGGCCGGGACCGACCGGGATGCCCTGCCGCTTGGCCCACTGGATGAAGTCGGCGACGATCAGGAAGTAGCCGGGAAAGCCCATGCCGGCGATCACCGACAGCTCGAACTCCAGCCGCTCGCTATAGGTGGCGCGGGTCGCGGCGTCGTTGCGCAGCGCGTCCATGCGCCGCGCCAAGCCCTCGCGCGCCATGGCGTTCAGCGTTCCCTCCTCGGTGCTGCCGGGCCGCACCTTGGGGCACATCGGCAGCAGCGGCTTGCGGACCTCGGCCATGACGGCGCAGCGGCGGGCGATGGCGAGCGTGTTGTCGCAGGCTTCCGGCAGGTCGGCGAACAGGCGGCGCATGACGGCGGCCGGCTTGAACCAGTGCTCGGCGGTGACGCGGCGGCGGTCGCGCTCGCCCAGTTGCCGGCCCTCGGCGATGCACAGCAGCGCGTCGTGCGCGAGGTGCATCGCGGGCGTCGCGAACATGCAGTCGTTGGTGGCGACCAGCGGCAGGCCAGCGTCGTCGGCCATGCGGATCAGCGCCGCCTCGATCGCCGGCTCGTTCGCCGCGCCGTGGCGCTGCAACTCGACCACCGTGCGGTCGCCGAACGCCTCGCCCAGCCGGGCCAGCAGCGCCTCGGCGTCGCGCGCCATGCCGTCGACGAGCAGCCGCGCGAGCGGCCCGGTGGTGCCGCCGGTGAGCAGGATCAGGCCGGGCGCGTGCTCGCACAGCAAGTCGAGCGTCACCTGCGGCTTCTGGCCGGGCTCGGTCTCCAGATAGCCGCGCGAGGAAAGGCGCTGCAAATTGGCGAAGCCGGTTTCGTTCTGCGCCAGAAGTACCAGCGGGTCGGGCGCCAGGCGGTCGCCGCGCATCAGGTTGACCTGGCAGCCGATGATCGGCTGCACGCCCTTGTTGGCGCAGGCCTGGCTGAACTCGAGCGCGCCGAACAGATTGCCGGTGTCGGTGATGGCGACCGCCGGCATCCGCTCCGCCAGCGCGAGGGCCGCGAGCTTGTCGGCCTTGATGGCGCCTTCGCTCAGCGAGTAGCTGGAGTGGGCGCGCAAATGGACGAAGTCGGCGTGCGGCATCTAGCGCTCCTCGATCCTGCCGTCACGCAGCGTCACGGTGCGGTCCATGCGCGCCGCCAGCTCCGGATTGTGGGTGGCGATCAGCGCCGCCAGGCCGTGGCCGTGCACGCTGGCCAGCAACTCGTCGAACACCACGCCGGCGGTGGCGACATCGAGGTTGCCGGTCGGCTCGTCGGCCAGCAGCACGCGCGGCGAGTTGGCCAGCGCGCGGGCGATGGCGACGCGCTGCTGCTCGCCGCCGGAGAGCTTTCCCGGCAGGCTGCCGGCGCGTGGCGTGAGGCCGAACGCCGCCAGCAGCGAAGCCGCCCGCAACCGGGCCTCGGCGCGCCCCACCCCGGCGATGAGCTGCGGCAGCACGACGTTCTCGGTGGCGGTGAACTCGCCCAGCAGGTGATGCGCCTGATAGACGAAGCCGATCTGGTGGCAGCGGATCGACGTGCGCGCGGCATCCGGCAAGATCCCGGCATCGCGCCCGCCCACCAGCACCTGCCCGCCGTCCGGCCGCTCCAGCAAGCCGGCCAGATGCAGCAGGGTGGACTTGCCGGTGCCGGACGGCGCCACCAACGCCACGATCTCGCCGGCGCGCAGCACGAGGTTGGCCTCCTTCAGCACATGCAGCACGCTGTCGCCGCTGCGGAACGTGCGGCGCAGCGCGCGCAGTTCGAGTGCCGCGTCACTCATGGCGCAGCGCCTCGACCGGGTCGGTGCGGGCGGCCCGCCAGCTCGGATATATGGTGGCGAGCAGGCTCAGCGCCAACGCCATCAGGATCACCTGCGTCACTTCGCGCCAGTCCAGCACCGCCGGCAGCTTGGACAGGAAATACACCTCGGGGTTGAACAGGTTGGTGCCGGTAAGGCCTTCGAGCGCGTGCCGGATGCGTTCGATGTTAAGGCAGAACACGATGCCGAGCGCCGCGCCGATCAGCGTGCCGGCGACGCCCACGAACGCCCCGCACATCAGGAAGATGCGCAGCACCGCGCCCGACCCGGCGCCGATGGTGCGCAGCACGGCGATGTCGCCGGTCTTGTCCTTGACCATCATGATAAGGCTGCTGACGACGTTGAACGCCGCCACCAGGATGATGAGCGTGAGGATCAGGAACATCACGTTGCGCTCGACCTGCACGGCGTCGAACAGGCTGTTGTTGGATTGCGTCCAGTCGACGATGCGGGCCGGCTGCGGCATGTCGCGCAGGGCCACGCGGATGTCGTGGTTGATGCCGGCGACACTGTCGTGGTTCTGCGCGAACACCTCGATCTGGGTCGCCGCATCCGGCGCCTTGAAGTAGACCTGGGCGGCCTGCAGCGGCAGGAACACGAAGCTGGTGTCGGCCTCGTTGAAGCCCACGGAGAACAACGCCACCACGGTGTAGGCGCGGATGCGCGGCACGGTGCCGAACGCCGTCGCCTGGCCCTGCGGCGAGACCAGCGTCACGTGGCCGCCGACGCCGACGCCGAGCCGCTGCGCCAGGCCGACGCCGATCGCCGCCGCGTCGTCGCCGTTGAAGTTGGCGAGGCTGCCGGCGCTGATGTTGGCGCTGACAACGTGCAGCGCCTGCAGGTCGGCTTGCCGCATCCCGCGCACCAGCCCGCCGACCGCGCCGCCGCGATCGCTGGTCAGCAACACCTGTCCCTCGACCACCGGCACCACGGCGGTGACGCCGGGCAGCCCGCGCACCTTGGCCACGATGGCGTCGAAGTCCTTCAGCGGCGGTCCCATGGCGTAGATGCCGAGATCGCCGTCGAGGCCCAGGATGCGGCTCAGCAACTCGGCGCGGAAGCCGTTCATCACGCTCATGACGATGATAAGCGTCGCCACGCCGAGGGCGATGCCGACCAGCGAGAAGATGGCGATGATGGAGACGAAGCGCTCGCCCTTGCGCGCGCGCAGGTAGCGGCCGGCGACGGCGCGCTCGAACGGCCCGAACATCTAGCGCGCAGCCTGTACCTGCTGCATGGCCGCGTCGAGCGGCAGTTCCCGCTTCTCCCCGGTGGCGCGGCGCTTCAGCTCCACCGTGCCGGCGGCGGCACCGCGCGGGCCGATCACGATCTGCCACGGGTGGCCCATCAGGTCGGCGTCGGCGAACTTCACCCCGGCGCGGTCCTCGCGGTCGTCGTACAGCGCCCGGCCGCCGAGGCGCGCGTAGATGTCCTCGCAGGCGCGGTCGCAGGCGGCATCGCCGACCTTGAGGTTCAGGATGACGGCGGGGAACGGCGCCACGCTGTCGGGCCAGACGATGCCGGCGTCGTCGTGGTGCGCCTCGATCAGCGCCCCCACCAGCCGCGACACGCCGACGCCGTAGCTGCCCATGTGCGGCGCCACGGCCACGCCGTCGCGGCCGGAGACCGAGAGGCCCATCGGCTCGCTGTACTTGGTGCCGAAATAGAAGATGTGGCCGACCTCGATGCCGCGGCCCTCGCGCTTGTCGGCGACCTTGGCCCAGGCCGCCTCGTCGTGCTTCTCGTCGGTCGCGGCGTAGGGCGTGGTGACGCTCTCGTAGAACCGCGCGAGGTCGTCCTCGGACATGTGCGAGACGTCGGCGGCGGCGTAGTCGTTGGTCTCGAACACCGCGTCGTAGAACACCTGGCTCTCGCCGGTGGGGGCGAGGATGATGAACTCGTGGCTGAGGTTGCCGCCGATCGGGCCGGTGTCGGCGACCATCGGGATGGCCTTCACGCCCAGCCGCTGGAAAGTCCGCATGTAGGCCAGCATCTGCCGGCGGTAGCTCCGCACCGCGCCGGCGTAGTCGATGTCGAAGCTGTAGGCGTCCTTCATCAGGAACTCGCGCCCGCGCATGACGCCGAAGCGCGGCCGCACCTCGTCGCGGAACTTCCATTGGATGTGGTACAGCGTCTGCGGCAGCTCGCGATACGACTTCAGCGATTGGCGCAGGATGTCGGTCAGCATCTCCTCGTTGGTCGGGCCGTACAGCAGGTCGCGGCCGTGACGGTCGCGCAAGCGCAGCATCTCCGGCCCGTAGGCGTCGTAGCGCCCGCTCTTCTGCCACAGCTCGGCCGGCTGGATGGTCGGCATCAGCATTTCCTGCGCGCCGATCGCATCCTGTTCGGCGCGCACGATGTCGGCGATGTTGTTCAGCACGCGCAGGCCGGCGGGCAACCAGGCGTAGATCCCCGACGCCGTCTGCCGCACCAGGCCGGCGCGCAGCATCAGCCGATGCGAGGCGATCTGCGCCTCCGACGGCGTTTCCTTGAGCGTGGGCACGAGACTGCGGGAAAGGCGCATCGGGCTGAGGTCCAGACGGTTTGCAATGAGCGGCGAACCTAGCCAAAGCCGCGCGCCGTCGCCAGCCATGCCGATGCCCGGAACAGCCGCTTTGGGCCATACAGATGTACTCTTAAGAATAACTTTGCGTGGCTCACCGTAAATGCGACATAAAATGCCGGCGCAGAGTGCGATGAAGATTGAAAAGGCGTGACACGGGCAGTATTCGCCCTTAGACACGAAAAAGGCCCGCGTGCTGAAAAGCACAGCGGGCCAAGTTTAGGGAGTAATCGCCAGTCACACGGCGGGATGAGGGACAACCTCCTCCCGACCGTGATGATGGCCCTCGGCCCCGTACAGCGTCCAGCTATAAATCGTGCGCTCCGGGCAAGAATTATGCATCTGAGACAAGCCTTGCCCGATACAAGGCAACTGCAACAAAGCCGTGCCTAATTGTCGGGCATGGCGAGCGCGTCCGCCCTGAAGCTGATCCAATGGGTCGTGATGAGAACATAAGCAACACCCCACAGCGCCGTCGCGATGAGGGTGGTGACGAGGGCCTTGCGCAGGATGTGCGGGTTCTCCGGGGCGCCGCGCCAGCCGCCGGGCGCGTTGTCCGCCCGGTCGACCGGGCGGACGCCGAACGGCAGCACGGCAAACAGCACCGTCCACCAGATCAGCGCATACACCACGAACCCGGTGAACGCCTTCACCGCCGGCTCCGCTACACGCGCAGCAGATGCACGTCGACCAATGGCCGCTTCTGCATCCGCTTGCCCAATGCCCGCCGCACCGCCGCCTTCACCGCATCGAGCAGACCGGCGTCGTCGCGGCGCAGCCCGGCGGGCAGGTCGGCGATGGAGTCCGCCAGCTCGCTCGACACCCGCGCCATCTCCGGGTCCTCCGGCTCGAACAGGCCGGGCGCGCTGATCCGCGGGGTGCCGCGCAGCCGTCCCTGCTCGTCGATGGCGAGGCTGGCGATGACCACGCCGTTGAACAGCATCCGCCGCCGCGCCCCCATGACGGCGCCCTGCAACGGCACCAGCCGGTTGCCGTCGAGCACCAGCCGGCCGACCGGCGCGCTGTCGGTCACCTCGGGGACACCCGGCGCCAGGCTCAGGATATCGCCGTCCTCCAGCATGATCGAGGCGATGCCGGCCTCCTGCGCCAGCGCCGCGTGCGCCGCGAGGTGCCGCCACTCGCCATGCACCGGAACCGAGTATTTGGGCCGAATCAGTCGGTACAGCCGCCGCAGCTCCTCGCGCGCCGGATGGCCGGAGACGTGGATGTTGTGGTCGTTGTCGGTCAGCAGCTTGACGCCGCGGCGCACCAAATTGTCCTGGACGGTGCCGATCGCCCGCTCGTTGCCGGGGATGACGCGGCTGCTGAACACCACGGTGTCACCTTCGCCCAACTCGATGCGCGGGTGGGTGTCGGCGGCGATGCGGGCCAGCGCGCTGCGTGGCTCGCCCTGGCTGCCGGTCACCAGGATCAGCAGGCGGTCTTCGGACACGTCGTTGGCCTCGTCCTCGCCCAGGAACGGCGGGATGCCCTTGAGGTAGCCGCACTCGCGCGCCGCCGCCTCCAGGTTGCGCAGGCTGCGCCCGACCACGGCGACGGTGCGCCCGGCCTCGCGCGCCGCCAGTGCCACCGACTCCACGCGGGCGACGTTGCTGGCGAAACAGGTGACGGCGATGCGGCCGCGCAGGCTGGCGATCAGGTCGTGCAACGCCACGCGGACGTCGCCCTCCGATCCAGAGTGGCCCTCGACCATCGCGTTGGTGGAGTCGCAGACCATCGCAAGCACGCCCTGGTCACCCAGCGCCGCGAACGCCGCCTCGTCGGTGGGCGGGCCGATCAGCGGGGTCGGGTCGATCTTGAAGTCGCCGGTGTGCAGCACGATGCCGGCCGGCGTGGTGATGACCAGCGCCTGCGCCTCGGGGATCGAGTGCGCCACGCGCAGGAACTGCAGCTTGAACGGAGCGACCTCGAACGCGCCGCCGGTCGGGATGGTGTGCAGCTTGACCTCGCCCTGCAACTGCACCTCGGCCAGCTTGCGGCGCAGCACGGCGGCGGCGAACGGGGTCGCGTAGATCGGGCAGCGCAACTGCCGCCACAGCCAGGCGACCGCGCCGATGTGGTCCTCGTGCGCGTGGGTGATGACCAAGCCCACCAGGTCGGCCCGGCGCTCGGCGATGAACGCGGGGTCGGGCATCATCACGTCCACCTCGGGCAGGTCGACGCCGCCGAAGCCGATGCCGCAATCGACGGCGAGCCACTTTCCGCCGTAGCGGTAGAGGTTGAGGTTCATGCCAATCTCGCCGGTCCCGCCCAAGGGCAGGAACGCGAAATCATCGCTGAGCGCGTTCATTCGTTGCTTTCGTCTGAAAAGGTCTAAAAATAACGGCGGGCCGGGATCACTCGGAGTCTATGATCCGCACCCTGTTAGGGTTCCATGTGGGGACCGGGTTGCGCTCCGCCAACAGGCGCAGGCCGTCGAGCGTGAGATCCGGGTCGATTCGGTCGATCACCGTGGTTCCCTCGGCCAGCAGCGGCGCCAGGCCGCCGGTGCCGATGACCTTGAGCGGACCGCCGAACTCGCCGGCGATGCGGGCCACCAGGCCCTCGATCATGCCGACATAGCCCCAGTAGATGCCCGACTGCATGGCGGAGACGGTGCCGCGGCCGATCACCGCCTGCGGCCGGCCGATGCCGATGCGCGGCAGCCGGGCGGCGGCGCGGTGCAGCGCCTCGATCGACAGGTTGATGCCCGGCGCGATCACCCCGCCGATGTAGGCCCCATCCTCCGCCACCACGTCGAACGTCGTCGCGGTGCCGAAGTCGATCACCACCAGCGGGCCATGGTAGCGCGTATGTGCTGCCAAGGCGTTAAGCAGGCGGTCGGCGCCGACCTCCTCCGGGTGGTCCATCTTTATCTCGAAGCCCCATTCGAGCGACGAGCGGGCCACCAACGGCTCCACCTCGAACCAGTCCCGCACCAGGCGGCGCAGGTGGTACAGCGCCGCCGGGACCACGGTGCCGATCACCGCCGCGGAGATCTCGCGGCGTGGCAGGCCGGTCAGTTGGAACAGGCCGAGCAGCCAGACCGCGTACTCGTCGGAGGTGCGCTGCGGCTCGGTGGCGATGCGCCAGATGCCACGGTATTCGCGCCCGTCATGCACCGCCATGACGACGTTGGTGTTGCCGGCATCGACGAGCAGCAGCACCGCTCAGGTCTCGCCGGCGGCGAAGGCGTGGACCCGGCCGGCGGTGGCGAGCAGCAGGCCGCCGTCCCGCGACAGCCCGGCGAAGCTGCCGCTGACCGTGCCGCTGGGCAGCTTCAGGCCAATCAGGCTGCCGATGTCCGGCCCGCGCTCCAGCCAGGCGGCGCGGATCGGGGCGAAGCCGTCGAGCAGGCGCACCTGCCGCCAATGCGCGAGGCGGTCCAGCACCAGCCTGGCGAGATCCTCGGGGTCCGGCGCCGGAGTCACCGCCTGGGCGAGGCAGGCGGTCGGGCGGTCCGGCAGTTCGGGCGCGGTGGCGACGTTGACGCCGATGCCGATCACCAGCCAGTCGAGCGTGCCGTCCGCCGCCGCGCTGCTCTCGACCAGCAAGCCGGCCAGCTTGGCGCCCGACAGCATCAGGTCGTTGGGCCATTTCAGCCGCAGCGCGCGGGGATCGGGCAGCAACGGCAGCAGCGCGTCGCACAACGCCACGGCGGCCAGCAAGCCCCATTGGCCGACGTCGCGCGCCTGCTCGCGGCTGCGCAGCAGCACCGAGAGGAACAAATTGCCGGCGGGCGACACCCACTCGCGGCCCTGGGTGCCGCGGCCCTGCGTCTGCCGCCGCGCGAGGACCGCCAATGGCCCCGGCTCGCCGGCCTGCGCCAGCGTGCGGCACAGATCGGAGGTGGAGCCGAGCGCCTCGTAGGTCTGGAGCCGCCACGCCCCCGCGATAGAGGGCGGCTGGTTCACCGGAACAGCACCAGTGCCGCAGCCTGGGCGGCCACCACGATCGGCGACAGGAACAGGGAGAACAGTCCGGTAAACATGCCGGTGCCAGCCGCCACCATCGAAATCGACGCGGGGCGGGCGTCGAACGCCTCGACCGGCTCGTCGAAGAACATCACCTTGATGATGCGCAAGTAGTAGAACGCGCCGATCACGCTGGTCAGCACGCCGATCACCGCCAGCACCCAAAGCCCGCTCTGCACGGCGGCGGTGAAGATGAAGTATTTGCCCCAAAAGCCGGAGAACGGCGGGATGCCGGCCATGCTGAACATGAAGATGGTCATCCACACCGCCAGCGCCGGGTCGGTGCGGCCGAGGCCGGAGAGGTCGGAGATCTGTTCCAGCATCCGGCCGCGACGGCGCATGGCGAGGATGACGGCAAAGGTCCCGGCGTTCATGAACACGTAGGTGACGAGGTAGATCAGCACGCCACGGATGCCGACCGAGGTGCCGGCGGCGAGGCCGATGAGCGCGTAGCCCATGTGGCCGATCGACGAGTAGGCCATCAGCCGCTTGACGTTGCGCTGCCCGATGGCGGCCAGCGAACCCCATACCATCGAGGCAATCGAGACCAGCACGATCAGTTGCTGCCACTGCCCCAGCAGATGCCCAAACGGGGAGGCCATCGCGCGCACCAGCAGCACCATCGCCGCCACCTTCGGCGCGGTGCCCAGGAACGCGGTCACCGGCGTCGGCGCGCCCTCGTAGACGTCGGGCGTCCACATGTGGAACGGCACGGCGGAAATCTTGAACGCCAGGCCGGCGACCACGAACACGATGCCGACGACCAAGCCGCTGGAGCTGGTCGCGGGATCGGACAGCGCCACCGCCAGCCGGTCGAACGCCATCGAGCCGGCAAAGCCGTACACCAGCGAGATGCCGTACAGCAGCAACCCCGAAGCCAGCGCGCCGAGCACGAAGAACTTCAGCCCCGCCTCGGCGGAACGCAACTGGTCGCGGGCGAAGGCGGCCAGCACGTACATCGCCAGCGATTGCAGCTCCAGCCCCATGTACAGCGTCATCAGGTTGGTGGCCGAGGCCATCAGCATCATGCCGACGGTGCACAGCAGGATCAGCACCGGGAACTCGAACCGGCGCAGGTTCTGGTGCTCGTTGTAGTCGACCGAGACGGCGATGCCGAGCGCCGAGCCGATGATGATGAGCACCTTGGCGTATGCCGCGAAGCGGTCGGCGGCGAACAGGCCGTGGTAGCCGATGCCGGGCGGGCGGCCGATCACCAGGATGCCGGTGACCAGCAACGCGCCGATGCACAACATGCTGCACAGCTTGAAACAATCCCGCTTCTGCAGCACGCCGAAGATCAGGATCGCCATGGCGCAGCAGGCCAGCGCCAACTCAGGCACCGCCACCACCCAGTTCATCGCCAATGTGTTCATAGCGGGGTGTTCATTGTGGCGCGGCTCCTGGCAGCGATCCGGCGGCGAGATGGGTGGCGTGGGCGGCGGCCATCCCGGTCTGGTGGTGCTCGACCATGGCGCCGACCGAGGCGTCGAAGAACTGCGTGAAGCTCGATGGGTAGAAGCCCATCCACAGCGTCATCACCGCCAGCGGCAGCAGGATGCCGATCTCGCGTGGCGACAGGTCGAGGATGCCGCGCAGGTCGGCGTGGGTGATGACGCCGAAGATGACGCGGCGATACAGGTACAGCGCGTAGGCGGCGCCCAGGATCATGCCCATGGCGCCCAGCAGCGCCAGCCAGAAGTTGACCTGGAACGAGCCGACGATGACCAGGAACTCGCCGATGAAGCCGCCGGTGCCGGGCAGGCCGATGTTGGCGAAGGTGAACAGCATGAACGCCAGCGCATACGCCGGCATCCGATCGCCGAGGCCGCCGTAGCGGGCGATCTCGCGGGTGTGCATCCGGTCGTAGACGACGCCGACGCACAGGAACAGCGCCGCCGAGACGATGCCGTGCGACAGCATCTGGAACAGCGCGCCCTGGATGCCCTGCATGTTGAAGGTGAAGATGCCGATGGTGACGACGCCCATGTGCGCCACCGACGAGTAGGCCACCAGCTTCTTCATGTCGGTCTGCGCCAGCGCCACCAGCGAGGCGTAGATCACCGCCACCACCGACAGCGTGAAGATCAGCGGCGCGAAATGGGCCGACGCCACCGGCAGCATCGGCACCGAGAAGCGCAGCAGGCCGTACGCTCCCATCTTGAGCAGCACGCCGGCCAGGATGACGGAGCCGGCGGTCGGCGCCTCGACATGCGCGTCGGGCAGCCAAGTGTGAACCGGCCACATCGGCACCTTCACCGCGAAGCTCGCCAGGAACGCCAGGAACAGCCAGGTCTGCATCGACGCCGGGAACTGCGTGTGCAGCAGGGTCGGAATGTCGGTGGTCCCGGCGGTGTACCACATCGCCAGCAGCGCCAGCAGCATCAGCACCGAGCCGGTCAGCGTGTAGAGGAAGAACTTCATCGAGGCGTAGACCCGGCGCGGGCCGCCCCAAATGCCGATGATGAGGTACATCGGGATCAGCACGCCCTCGAAGAACATGTAGAACACGACAAAATCGAGCGCCGAGAACATGCCGACCATCATGGTCTCGAGCACCAGGAAGGCGATCATGTACTCGCGGACGCGGAGCCGGATCGACTCCCAACTGGCCAGGATGCAGATCGGCGTCAATGCCGTGGACAGCAGCACGAACAGCACCGAGATGCCGTCCACGCCCATCTTGTAGTTGATGCCGTACAGCGGCAGCCACTTCACGTTCTCGACGAACTGGAAGCCGCTTTCGGCTCGGTCGAAATCGACCCACAGCAGCAGCGACGCCACGAACACCACCAGGCTGGTCCACAGCGCGGTGTAGCGGGCGTTGCTGGCGACGGTCGCCTCGTCGCCGCGCACGAACATGATGATGCCGGCGCCGACCAGGGGCAGCCAGGTGAGCAGCGAAAGCAGCGGGAAACCGGCGGCGTTCATGGCGTCCTCCTCAGCGCAGGAACAGGAGGAAGATGCTAACCAGGAACACCAGCCCGATCAGCATCGCGAAGGCATAGACGGCGATCGAGCCGGTCTGCACCCGCCCGACCTGGAACGAGCCGCCGGCGGTGAGGGCCGCGACGCCGTTGGGGATGCCGTCGATGATCTCCTCGTCGCCGACATGCCACAACAGGCGAGCCAGCGAGCGCGCCGGGTTCACGAACAGGAACTGGTACAGCTCGTCGAAATACCACTTGTTGAGCAGGAAACGATAGACGCCGGGGAACATCGCCGCCAGCCGGACCGGGATGCCGGGTGCCAACATATAGAAGACGTAGGCCGTGGCGATCCCCAGCAGGCCGACCACGGTGGGCGTGAGATCCACCCAGGTCGGTCCGTGCTCCAGCGCCGTCAGGACGTGGTTGTCGGTTCCGGTGAAGATCGAATGGCCCCAGAACGCCTGCCAGTCGGCGCCGATGAGCTGTTCGTGGAAGGCGAACCCGGCCACCAGCGCGCCAACCGCCAGCACCGCAAGCGGCAGCAGCATCACCGGCGGGCTTTCGTGGACGTGCTCCATCACCTGCCGATCGGCGCGCGGCTTGCCATGGAAGGTCATGATGAGCAGGCGCCAGGAGTAGAACGCGGTCAGGAAGGCGGCGATGACGGTGCACCAGAAGCCGTAATGCGCCATCGCCGTGTGCCGCGCCCAGGCGGCCTCGATGATGGCATCCTTACTGTAATAGCCGGCGAACGGATACACGCCGCCGAGCGCCAGGTTGCCGACCCACATCATGACGTAGGTGAACGGGATCAGCTTCCAGATGCCGCCCATCTTGCGCATGTCCTGCTCGTCCGACATGGCATGGATCACAGCGCCGGCGGTCAGGAACAGCAGCGCCTTGAAGAAGGCATGGGTCAGCAGATGGAACATCGACGCCTGGTAGGCGCCGACGCCGGCGGCCACGAACATGTAGCCGAGCTGCGAGCAGGTGGAGTAGGCGATCACTCGCTTGATATCGTTCTGCACGCAGCCGACAGTGGCGGCGAACAGCGCCGTGGTGGCGCCGATGAATGTCACGAAGCCCAGCGCGTAGGGCGCATACTCCATCAGCGGCGACATGCGCGCCATCAGGAACACGCCGGCCGTCACCATGGTCGCCGCGTGGATCAGGGCGGAGACCGGCGTCGGCCCCTCCATCGCGTCCGGCAGCCAGACGTGCAGGCCGATCTGCGCCGACTTGCCCATGGCGCCGAAGAACAGCAGGAACGCGATCACCTCCAGCGAGCGCCAGTGCTGGCCCAGCAGGTTGTAGGTGTCGCCGGTGTGTTGCGGCACGGCGGCGAAGATGGCGTCGAACTCGATGGAGTGGAACAGGAAGAAGGTCAGCGCGATGCCGATGGCAAAGCCGAGGTCGCCGACGCGGTTGACGATGAACGCCTTCATCGCCGCGTCGTTGGCGCTCTTCTTGTAGTACCAGTAGCCGATCAGCAGGTACGAGGCGAGACCGACGCCCTCCCAGCCGAAGAACAGCTGCAGCAGGTTGTTGGCGGTCACCAGCATCAGCATGGCGAAGGTGAACAGGCTGAGGTAGCTGAAGAAGCGCCATGAGCCGTGCTCGTGGCTCATGTAGCCGACACTGTAGATGTGGATGAGCATGGCGACGAAGGTGACCATCGCCACCATGACGGCCGACAGCGTGTCGTAGCGCAGCGCCCACTCGACATGCAGTTGCCCGACATCGAGCCAGGTGCCGAGCGACACCACGCCGGTGCTGCCGCCCTGGTAGACCAGTTCGACGAATGCGGTCACGCCGCAGATCGCGGCCAGGACCATGCAGGCGATGGTGAGGAGCTGCGCCGCGCGGTCGCCCATGGCGCGGCCGAACAGCAGGGTGACGACCGACCCGGCCAGGGGTGCCATGACAGCCACGGCATACAGCATCGGCTCAGCCCTTCATCAAGTTGACGTCCTCGACCTCGATCGAGCCGCGGTTGCGATAGTAGATCACGATGATCGCCAGGCCGATGGCCGCCTCGGCCGCCGCGACCGTCAGCACGAACAGCGCGAACATCTGGCCGACGAGGTCGCCGAGCGCCGCCGAAAACGCCACCAGGTTCAAGTTCACCGCCAGCAGGATCAACTCGATCGACATCATGATGATGATGACGTTCTTGCGGTTGAGAAAAATCCCGAAGATGCCGAGCACCAGCAGGATGGCGCTGACCGCGAGGTAATGGCCGAGGCCGACCGCCATGTCAGTGGCCCCCCGCGTGCGGCGTCGGCGTGTGCGTGTCGTCGTATTCCAGCGCTTCCCCGTGCGCGTCGGCAACCGCGTCCGCCTCCTCGACCAGAGGCAGCAGGAACTGCGACTGCGAGGCAGCGGCGCCGCTCGGCATCCGCACCATGGCCAGCGTCGAGGCCGGCGTGCGGGCGATCTGCTTGGCGATGCTCTGACGGCGCGCGTTGGTCGGCGAACCCTGGGCGCGGTCGCGCAAGGTCAGCACGATGGCGCCGATCATCGCCACCAGCAGCACCAGGCCGGCGATCTGGAACAGCAGCACGTAGTCGGTGTAGATCATCCGCCCGAGGTCGGCGGTGTTGTGCGATCCGGGCGTGGGCGGGGCCAGCCGCAGCGTGGCCGCCGCCGGCGCGAACTTCCAGCCGCCGAGCACGAAGCCGAGCTCGATCAGCAGGACGACGCCGGTGGTGGCGCCGATCGGGGCGTAGCGCTGCAAGCCCTCGCGCAGCTCCGAGAAGTTGATGTCGAGCATCATCACGACGAACAGGAACAGCACGGCGACCGCGCCCACGTAGACGATGACCAGGATCATCGCCAGGAACTCGGCCCCCGCCAGCAGGAACAGCGCCGCCGCGTTGAAGAACGCGAGGATCAGGAACAGCACCGAGTGCACCGGGTTGCGGGCGCTCACCACCATGCCGGCGGACACCAGCAGGATGGCGGCGAAGACGTAGAAGGCGAGGGCTGCGATCATGGGACGCTACTTAGCGGTACGGCGCGTCAAGCTCCAGCCGTCGCGCCAACTCCGGCTCCCACCTGTCGCCATTGGCCAGCAGCTTGCCCTTGTCGTAGTACAATTCCTCGCGCGTCTCGGTCGAGTACTCGAAGTTCGGGCCTTCGACGATGGCGTCCACCGGGCACGACTCCTCGCACAGGCCGCAGTAGATGCACTTGGTCATGTCGATGTCGTAGCGCGTGGTGCGGCGCGAGCCGTCGGCGCGCGGCTCCGCCTCGATGGTGATGGCCAGCGCCGGGCAGACCGCCTCGCACAGCTTGCAGGCGATGCAGCGTTCCTCGCCGTTCGGGTAGCGGCGCAACGCGTGCTCGCCCTTGAAGCGTGGGCTCAGCACGTTCTTCTCATAGGGGTAGTTCAGCGTGACCTTGCGCTTGAAGATGTAGCTGAAGGTCAGCGCCATGCCGCTCAGCAGTTCCACCAGGAACAGGCTGCGCGCGGTGCGGTCCAGGAATGCCATGTCAGGCTCCGATAAGGCGGACGGGATCAGGCGACATGCGGCAACCAGCCGAACGCCACCAGCACGCCCGCGACGAAGATCAAATAGGCCAGCGAGGCCGGCAGGAACACTTTCCAGCCGAGGCGCATCAACTGGTCGTAGCGGAAGCGCGGGAAGGTGCCGCGAACCCAGATGAACAGGAACAGGCAGAACATGATCTTGAGGATGAACCAGATCGGCCCCGGAATGAACGTCATGCCGAACGGCGCCAGCCAGCCTCCGAGGAACAGGATCGACGTCATCGCCGACATCAGGATCATGTTAATGTACTCGCCGAGGAAGAACAGCGCGAACGCCATGGCGCTGTATTCGACGAAGAACCCGGCGACGATCTCGCTCTCGCCTTCCGGCAGGTCGAACGGCGAGCGGTTGGTCTCGGCCAGGGCGGACACGAAGAAGATCACGAACATCGGCAGCAACGGGAAGCAGAACCACCAATGGCGCTGCGCCAGCACGATGTCGTTGAGGTTGAGGCTGCCCACGCACAGCAGCACGGTCACGATCACGAAGCCGATCGAGACCTCGTAGCTGACCATCTGCGCCGCCGAGCGCATCGCCCCCAGGAAGGCGTATTTCGAGTTGCTGGCCCATCCGGCGATGATGATGCCGTATACGCCGAGGCTGCTGATGGCGAACAGGTACAGCACGCCGACGTTGATGTTGGCGATGCCCCAGCCGTCGTTGACCGGGATCACCGCCCAGGCGATCACCGCGAGGCCGAAAGTCAGCATCGGCGCCATCAGGAACAGCACCCGGTTGGCGCCGGACGGGATCACCGTCTCCTTCATGATCATCTTGAGCGCGTCGGCGAACGGCTGAAACAGGCCGAACGGCCCCACGACGTTGGGGCCTTTGCGCATCTGGATCGCCGCCAGCACGCGCCGCTCCGCGAACGTCAGGTAGGCCATGCTGATGAGCAGCGGCACCACGATCAGCAACGTCTTCCCTAGCGTCAGGATCGCGATGCCGATGTCGTTGTCGTAGAAGAAGGCGTGCATGACTATTCCGCCGCCAGACGTGCGGGGGCGGGCGTCGGCTGGTCGGGGTGAGCCTGGTTTTGCGCCACCGCCACGCATTCCGCCATGGTGGCGCTGGCGCGGCTGATCGGGTCGGTCTGGTAGTAGGTGGCGAACCACGGCACGAACGCGCCGCCGCCGATGGCCGCCGCGTCGCCCGAGGGGCCGGCATGGTCGGAGCAGCCATAGCGCTGGAGGTCGCCAATTTGCGCGAACACCGGGTTCAGCCGCTCCATCCGCGCCCGCAGCGTGGCGATGTCGTTGTACGGCAGCGCCCGGCCGATCATGGCGCTGAACGCCCGCAGGATGCGCCAGTCCTCGCGCGCGTCGCCGGGCGGGCTGACCGCGCCGAGCGCCCGCTGCACGCGGCCCTCGGTGTTGACGTAGGTGGCGTTCTTCTCGGTGTAGGCGGCGCCCGGCAGGATCACGTCGGCCCGCGCGGCGCCTCGGTCGCCGTGGTGGCCCTGGTAGACCACGAAGGTCGAGGGACCGATCGCCGCGGTATCGAACTCGTCCGCGCCCAGCAGCCACAGCACGTCCACGCCGCCGCCGAGCATCGCCGGAAACGCCTTGTTGCCCGGTCCCGGCAGGAAGCCGAGGTCGAGCGCGCCGACCCGCCCCGCCGCGGTCTGCAGCACGTTGAAGCCATGCCAATCGTCTTGCAGCATCCCGAAATCGGCCGCCAGCCGCCAGGTCGCCGCGAGCAAGGCGGCCCCGTCCCCGCGCGCCAACGCCGCCTGCCCGACGATCACCATCGGCCGCTTCGCCGCGCGCAGCACGTCGGCGAACGCGCCCAGGTCGGACAGCGCCGCCGGCCCGTCGCCCAAGGTGTCGATGGCGTAGGTGAGGTCGTCTGCCGGCCCGATCGAGGCGATCCTGAGCGCGCCGGTCAGCCAGCGGGCACGGATGCGCGCGTTCAGCAACGGCGCTTCGTGGCGCGGGTTGACGCCGACCAGCAGCAGCGCGTCGGCCTCGTCGATCCCGGCGATGGATGTGCTGAAGGTGTAGAAGTCGCGCCGCGAGATATCGGCCGCCGCGCCATCCTGGCGGCAGTCGAGGTTGCCGGAACCCAGCGTCGCCATCAGGTCCTTGAGCGCCTGGATGCTCTCGCAATCCGCCAGGTTGCCGGCGACCGCGCCGATCCGCTCGCCCGGAACCGCCGACATGCGGCTGGCGATGGCGGTGAAGGCGTCTTCCCAGGTGGCCTTGGCCATCCGGCCGTCTCGCCTGATCCAGCAGGAATCCAGCCGCCGGCGCTTCAACCCATCCAGGGCAAAGCGCGACTTGTCGGCCAGCCACTCCTGGTTCACGTCCTCGTTGAGGCGCGGCAGGATGCGCAGCACCTCCGGCCCGCGCGCGTCCACGCGGATCGAGGCGCCGAGGCCGTCCAGCACGTCGATGCTCTCGGTTTTGCGCAGCTCCCAAGGGCGCGCGACATAAGTGTATGGCTTCGAGGTCAGCGCGCCCACCGGGCAGATGTCGATCAGATTGCCCGACAGCTCGCTTGACAGCGCGTGCTCGACGTAGGTGCCGACCTCCATGTTCTCGCCGCGCGCGGTCGCGCCGAGTTCCGGCACGCCGGCGATCTCGGTGGCGAAGCGGATGCAGCGGGTGCAATGGATGCAACGCGTCATCACCGTCTTGACCAGCGGGCCGAGGTACTTGTCCTTCACCGCGCGCTTGTTCTCGGCAAAGCGCGAATGGTCCATGCCGTAGCCGACCGCCTGGTCCTGCAGGTCGCACTCGCCGCCCTGGTCGCAGATCGGGCAGTCGAGCGGGTGGTTGATAAGCAGGAACTCCATCACCCCACGGCGCGCGTTGCGCACCATCGGGCTGTCGGTCTTGACCACCATGCCGTCGGCCACCGGATAGGCGCAGGACGCCACCGGCTTCGGCGACTTCTCCACCTCCACCAGGCACATGCGGCAGTTGCCGGCGATGGACAGCCGTTCGTGGTAGCAGAAGCGCGGGATTTCACGCCCGGCCGCCTCGCACGCCTGGATCAACGCGGAGCCGTTGGGGACCTCGACCTCGATCCCGTCAATGGTGAGCTTTGCCATGTTTTACTCCGCCGCCATCGCCAGCGGCCGGGCCGCCAGGCCTTTCTTCGCGTGATACTCGGCGATCCGCGCTTCCATCTCCGGCCGGAAATGGCGGATCAAGCCCTGGATCGGCCACGCCGCCGCGTCGCCGAGCGCGCAGATGGTGTGGCCCTCGATCTGCCGCGACACCTGGTCGAGCATGTCGATCTCGGCGCTTTCGGCGCGGCCCTGCACCATCCGGTTCATCACCCGCATCATCCAGCCGGTGCCCTCGCGGCAGGGAGTGCACTGGCCGCAGCTCTCGTGCTTGTAGAAATGCGCCAAATTGGCGATCACCTTCACGATGTCGGTGCTCTTGTCCATGACGATCATCGCCGCCGTGCCAAGCCCGCTCTTGGCGTCGCGCAGGCTGTCGAAGTCCATCAGCACGGTGTCGCAGATCGACTTCGGCAGCACCGGCACCGACGAGCCGCCGGGGATCACGCCCAGCAGATTGTCCCAGCCGCCGCGCACGCCGCCGCAATAGGTGTCGATCAACTCGCGCATCGGGATGCCGAGCTCCTCCTCGACGTTGCATGGCCGGTTCACGTGGCCGCTGACGCAGAAGATCTTGGTGCCGGCGTTCTTGGGACGGCCCAACGCCGAGAACCAGGCGCCGCCGCGACGCAGGATGGTCGGCGCGCAGGCGATCGTCTCGACGTTGTTCACCGTGGTCGGGCAGCCATACAGGCCGACGGCGGCCGGGAACGGCGGCTTCAGGCGCGGCAGGCCCTTTTTGCCCTCAAGGCTTTCAAGCATCGCGGTCTCCTCGCCGCAGATGTAGGCGCCGGCGCCGCGGTGCACGAACAACTGGAACTCGTAGCCGGAACCACAGGCGTCGGGACCGATCAGGCCGGCCTCGTAAGCCTCGTCGACCGCCGCCTGCAAGCGGTCGACCTCGTTGAAATACTCGCCGCGAACGTAGATGTAGCAGGCGTGCGCCTGCATGGCGAAGCTGGCGATCAGGCAGCCCTCGATCAGCTTGTGCGGATCGTGGCGCATGATGTCGCGGTCCTTGCAGGTGCCAGGCTCGCTCTCGTCGGCGTTGACCACCAGGAAGTGCGGCCGGTCGCCAACCGTCTTGGGCATGAACGACCACTTCATGCCGGTCGGGAAGCCCGCCCCGCCCCGCCCGCGCAGGCCGGACGCCTTCATCTCGTCGATGATCGCGTCACGCCCGCGCGCCAGGATCGCGGCGGTTTCGTGCCAGTCGCCGCGCGCGCGGGCGCCGTTCAGACGCCAGTCGTGCTGGCCATACAGGTTGGTGAAGATACGGTCGCGGTCGCTCAGCATGGCATCACTCCGCAGGCGAGTGGGGGGCGGATGGGCTGTCGGGAGCCGGCGGAACCGGCGTCGACGCATGGTCCAACGTTAGCAGCGTCATGGGTCCGCCAACCGGCGCCGAGGTCTGGCGGCCGATCACCGAACCCGGCTGCGGCGGCTCGCCACGGCGCAGCGCCGCGAGCAACGCCGTCGTGCTCTCGAAATCGAGGTCCTCGTAGTAGTCGTCGTTCACCTGCAGCACCGGCGCGTTGACGCAGGCGCCGAGGCATTCGACCGAACTCATGGTGAACAACCCGTCGGCGCTGTTCTCATGCCAGCCCTTGATCCCGGTCGCCTGGCGGCAGGCGGCGGTCACGTCGTCCGAGCCGCGCAGCCAGCACGGCGCGGTGGTGCAGACCTGCAGATGGTAGCGGCCAACCGGCGAGGTGTTGAACATCAGGTAGAAGGTCGCGACCTCGTAGACGCGGATCGGCGGCATCGACAGCCGGTGCGCCACGGCATCCATGGCGACTGTCGGCACCCAGCCGCTGCCGGTGTCCCGGCGCATCTGGTTCTGCGCGATGTAGAGCAGCGGGATCACCGCGCTGGCCTGCTTGCCGGGCGGGTACTTGGCGATCCAGACCGCGATCTCGCGGTTGCTCTGCGGGTCGAAGGCGAAGTGGGTGGGCTGCGGCGCGTCCTTGCCGCTGCTGCCGTCGCCGATGTCGTCGGTCATGTCGCGCTCTACCTGTCGATCTCGCCGAACACGATGTCGATCGAGCCGATGATCGCCACCGCGTCGGCCAGCATGTGCCGCTTGCTCAGCACCTCCATCGCCTGCAGATGCGCGAACCCGGTCGGCCGGATCTTGCAGCGGTACGGGCGGTTGGTGCCATCGGCCACCAGGTACACGGCAAACTCGCCCTTCGGCGACTCGGTCGCAGTGTAGGTCGCGCCGGCCGGCACGTGGTAGCCCTCGGTGAACAGCTTGAAGTGGTGGATCAGCGCCTCCATCGAGCGCTTCATCTCGGCGCGCGTCGGCGGCGTGATTTTGTGGTCCTGGGTCTTGATCGGGCCGGGCTTCATCTTCGCCAGGCACTGCTGGATGATCTTCACGCTCTCGCGCATCTCGGCCACGCGGACCAGATAGCGGTCGTAGCAGTCGCCGTTGCGGCCCAGCGCGATGTCGAACTCGACCTCGCCGTATTTGTCGTACGGCTGCGAGCGGCGCAGGTCCCATGGCACGCCGCTGGCGCGCAGGTTGGGGCCGGTGAAGCCCCAGCCCAGCGCGTCGTCGGCGTTGATGATGCCGATGTCAACGGTGCGCTGCTTCCAGATGCGGTTGTTGGTGAGCAGGCCCTCCATGTCGTCGAGGAAGACGTGGAAGCCCTTCGTCCAGGCGGCGATCTTGTCCTCGAGACCAACCGGCATGTCACGCGACACGCCGCCCGGACGGAAGTAGTTGGCGTGCAGGCGGGCGCCCGAGGTCGCCTCGTAGAACTCCATCAGCTTCTCGCGCTCCTCGTAGCCCCACAGGCTCGGCGTGAGCGCGCCGACATCAAGCGCGTAGCTGGTGATGTTGAGCAGATGGTTGAGGATGCGGGTGATCTCGGCGAACATCACCCGAATCCACTGGGCGCGTTCCGGCACCTCGACGCCGAGCAGTTTCTCGGTCGCGAGCGCGAAGGTGTGCTCCATGCACATCGGGCTGACGTAATCCAGCCGGTCGAAATACGGCAGCGCCTGCAAATAGGTCTTGTACTCGATCAGCTTCTCGGTGCCGCGGTGCAGCAGGCCGATATGCGGGTCGGCACGCTCCACCACCTCGCCGTCCATCTCCAGGATGAGGCGGAGGACGCCGTGCGCCGCCGGATGCTGCGGGCCGAAGTTGATGGCGTGGCTGTCAATCTCGACCATCTTGGTCTGGGTCGGAGCCTCGACGATGGTCTCGATCCGATCGTTCATGGCTTTACTCCTGTGGCAAGGCGCGGGTCGGCCGGTCCCGGCACAGGCGCGATCGCACCGGCCGGGCCGGACGGGGCGGCGACGCCGTAGCCGCCCTCCATCCGCGTCTCATGGGCCTTCTCGTCTCCGGGCAGCGAGGTCATGCCCTCCCACGGCGAGAGGAAATCGAAGCTGCGGAACTCCTGAGTGAGTCGCACCTTGTCGTAGGTGACCTGCTTGCGGTCCTCGTCGTAGCGGACTTCGACGTAGCCGGTCAGCGGAAAGTCCTTGCGCAGCGGATGCCCCTCGAAGCCGTAGTCGGTCAGGATGCGGCGCAGGTCGGGCTGGCCGGAGAACACGATACCGAACAGATCCCAGGCCTCGCGTTCCCACCACGTCGCCACCGGCCAGATCCGGTGGATGGAGGCCACCGCGTCCTCGGACTCGGTGGGGATCACCACGCGCACCCGCTGGTTCAGCGTGACCGAGAGCAGGTTGTAGACAACGTCGAAGCGCGGCGTCCGGCTCGGCCAATCGACGCCGCACAGATCCACCATCTGCTCGAAAGAGAAGCGCGGGTCGTGGCGCAAGACGGTCATGATCTCGAACACCGCATCGGCCCGGCCGTGCGCCACGACCTCGCCCTTCTCCAACCGGCAGGACAGCACGCCGGGGATGCCGGCGACCGCATCCGCCAGAGCCGACGACTCCAGCCGTATGGCCAAGGGCAGGTGGGCTGGCAACTGGACCTCAGCCACGGAGGATGGTCCCGGTGCGCCTGATCTTCTTCTGCAACTGCATGATGCCGTAGACCAAAGCCTCGGCGGTCGGCGGGCAGCCCGGCACGTAGATGTCGACCGGCACCACGCGGTCGCAGCCGCGCACCACCGAGTAGGAGTAGTGGTAGTAGCCGCCGCCGTTGGCGCAACTGCCCATGCTGATGACCCAGCGCGGCTCGGGCATCTGGTCGTAGACCTTGCGTAGGGCGGGGGCCATCTTGTTGGTCAGCGTGCCGGCGACAATCATCACGTCGCTCTGGCGCGGGCTGCCACGGGGGATGACGCCCATGCGGTCGAGGTCGTAACGCGGCATGTAGGCGTGGATCATCTCGACCGCGCAGCACGCCAGGCCGAAGGTCATCGGCCACAGGCTGCCGGTGCGCGCCCAGTTCACGAGTTTGTCGACCTGCGCCACCACGAAGCCCTTGTCGCTGATCTCCCCGGTGATGCCGCGGACAACGGCGTCCTGCTCGGGGCCGGGAGGAAGGTGGGCGCGGTTCCAGGCGATGTCGGTCTCGGTGGATTGGCTCATGGTAATGTCCCTTGCGGCGGGCGGGGATGCGCTGGAACCGGGCTGGAAACGGTCATTCCCAGTCGAGCGCGCCCTTGTTCCACTCATAAATGAAGCCGACCGTCAGGACTGCAAGGAAGGCCAGCATCGAGAAGAAGCCGAACAGGCCAATATCGCCGAGGCTGACTGCCCAGGGGAACAGGAAGGCGATTTCCAGGTCGAAAATGATGAACAGGATGGCGACCAGGTAGAAGCGCACGTCGAACCGGCGGCGGGCGTCGTCGAACGCCTCGAACCCGCATTCGTAGGCCGACAGCTTCTCCGCGTTCGGCTTTTGCTGCGCGGCCACGATGGAGCCGCCGACCAGCACGACGCCGATCAGCCCGGCCAGGCCCATGAACACCAGGATCGGAAAATAGCTCGCCAGCAGCGACGACATCAAACACTCCCTGTCTACTACGGTATACCGCACCGCAGCGAGCCGGGACCATACAAGATGCCGCGCGCAACGCCAGAGGGGCAAATTGCGACGAATATGGTTGGAGATTGCCGCGATGCTGGCGCGAGTGACGGGGCTCGAACCCGCGACCTCCGGCGTGACAGGCCGGCGCTCTAACCAACTGAGCTACACCCGCATCGGCAGGGCGCAGCCTTTAGATTGCCCCTAAGCCAGCGTCAAGCGCCCACCGAGGGCGTGTCGGTCAACATGCAGCCGGCGATCTTCCAGGAGCCGTCCGGTTCGCGCTCCATGACGTAGACCGCCTCGTGCCCGGCGCCGTCGGGGCCGACCAGTTCCAGCTTCTGGGTGACTTGGCCGGCGGCGATGCTGGCGGCGCCGAACACCGTCGAGCGTGGCCGGTAGACCGGCTGGTAGCCTTGCCGCACCATGCCGAGGAACACCGCCGGATCGTCCTGGAACACGTGCCGGATGTTGGGCGCGGCAAAAGCGAACGCGGCCGCCGCGTCGTCATGCTGGAAAGCGTCGAGCTGCGCCTGGATCACCGCGCGGATCGCCGCCCGGTCGGCGGGCGCGACGGCACCGGCGGCGGCCTCCTGCGCGTGCGCCGCATTGCCGGTCATTGCCAGGGCCGGTAGCGCCAGGCCAGCCGCCAGCAGCGCCACTTGCAGAACCGTCCGGCACTTGCGCATCCACGCCTCCTGAACCCATAGCGGCAGGGACGCAGCAACCCGCTGGCCTCGTCGCCCGTTGTGTTGCCAACGTGGAAGGGAGTGGATCGGATGCATGTGACCAGGTTGATCGCGATGGCGGTGGCGGGGATGGCATTGATGCCGGTCGCTGCGCGAGCGCAGGCCGCCCAGTCAACCCAGACGCCAAGTTCAGGCGTGTTGAAACCGCCCGCCGATGTCGATCCCGGGATTCAGGCGAGGCCGCCGGTGGCCGCGTCCAAGCTGCCCACGACGGTCATCCCGCCTCCCGGCACCCCAGGCGGCGATCCTTCCACGAAGGCCAAATAGAAGCGGGAATGGGCGGTGACGGGATCGAACCGCCGGCCATCTCGGTGTAAACGAGACGCTCTACCGCTGAGCTAACCGCCCCAGAACCCGCCAAACAATCGGTCGCGGTGGCTAGTTCACGGCATCCTTCAACGACTTGCCGGGCTTGAAGCGCACCGAGGTCGAGGCCGCGATCTGCATCTCCTCGCCGGTGCGGGGATTGCGGCCGGTCGATGCCTTGCGCGTGGTGGTGGCGAAGCTACCAAAGCCGGTCAGGCGCACCTCCTCCTTCCCCTTCAACGCCGCCTCGATCACCGCGAAGGTCGCGTCGACCGCCTCCGCAGCCTTCGCCCGCGGCAAGCCGGTCTGGTCGGCGACCTTGCCGACGATGTCCATCTTGTTCACGGCCAACTCCTTGCTGGTAGTGATCCCAAGTTAGATAAGCGAGCTTGTCGCCACACGGAAGGGCGACCCGCCGGACAGCGGCGGGCCGTCCCTCGTGTCAGTGCGGCAAGGACGTCGGAGCGGGGGACGGCACCGAGGCCGCAACCACTCCCGGCTCCGGCGGCTCCGTCCACTCGATTGCAATCGGCTTGGTGACCAGCGCCTGGGCGATCACGTCGTCGACATGCGACACCGGGATCAGGATTAGGTTCTTCTTCACGTTGTCGGGGATGTCGGCGAGGTCCTTCTCGTTGTCCTTCGGGATGAACACCGTCTTGATCCCGGCCCGCAACGCCGCCAACAGCTTCTCCTTGAGCCCGCCGATCGGCAGCACACGGCCGCGCAGCGTGATCTCGCCGGTCATCGCCACGTCGCGGCGCACCGGGATGCCGGTCAGCACGCTGACGATGCTGGTCGCCATGGCGATGCCGGCCGATGGCCCGTCCTTGGGCGTCGCACCCTCCGGCACATGCACGTGCATGTCGCGCCGCTCGAACAGGGTCGGCTTGATGCCGAAGTTGACCGCGCGGCTGCGGACGTAGCTCAAGGCCGCCGACACGCTCTCCTGCATCACGTCGCCGAGCTTGCCGGTGTGCTTGACGTTGCCCTTGCCGGGCACCAGCACCGCCTCGATGGTCAGGATCTCGCCGCCCACCTCGGTCCAGGCGAGGCCGGTGACCACGCCCACCATGTCCTCGCTCTCCGCCTCGCCGAAGCGGAACTTCTGCACGCCGGCGTACTTTTCGAGGTTCTTGGCGGTGAAGGCGACCTTCTTAGCTTTCTTGGTGACGATCTCCTTGACCGCCTTGCGCGCCAAATTGGCGATCTCGCGCTCCAGGTTGCGCACCCCGGCCTCGCGCGTGTAGTAGCGCACGAGGTCATGCAGCGCGTCGTCGCTCACCGTCCACTCGCCGGGCTTGAGGCTGTGCGCCTCGGTCTGCTTGGCGACCAGATGGCGCTTGGCGATCTCCACCTTCTCGTCCTCGGTGTAGCCCGGGATGCGGATGATCTCCATGCGGTCGAGCAGCGGCTGCGGCATCCGCAGGCTGTTCGCCGTGGTGACGAACATCACATCCGACAAATCGTAGTCGACTTCGAGGTAATGGTCGGCGAACGTCGCGTTTTGCTCGGGGTCCAGCACCTCGAGCAGCGCCGAAGATGGGTCGCCGCGCCAGTCGTTGCCCAGCTTGTCGATTTCGTCGAGCAGGAACAGCGGGTTGCTGGTCTTGGCCTTGCGCATCCCCTGGATCACCTTGCCCGGCATCGAGCCGATGTAGGTGCGGCGATGGCCACGGATCTCGGCCTCGTCGCGCACGCCGCCCAGCGACATGCGGACGAAGTTGCGGCCGGTGGCGCGCGCGATCGACTTGCCGAGCGAAGTCTTGCCGACGCCCGGCGGCCCCACCAGGCACAGGATCGGCCCGCGCACCTTCTGCGAGCGCGTCTGCACCGCAAGGTATTCGAGGATGCGCTCCTTGACCTTCTCCAGGCCGTAGTGGTCGGCGTCGAGCACGCGCTCGGCCTCGTCCACGTCGTTCTTGACCTTGCTGCGCTTCTTCCAGGGAATCGACAGCATGAGGTCTAGGTAGTTTCGCACCACCGTCGCCTCGGCGCTCATCGGGCTCATGGTGCGCAGCTTCTTCAGCTCGCCCAACGCCTTTTCGAGCGCCTCCTTGCTGAACCGGGTTTTCTTGATGCGGGCTTCCAGCTCGGCGGTCTCGTCCTTGCCGTCCTCGCCCTCGCCGAGTTCCTTCTGGATCGCCTTCAACTGCTCGTTCAGGTAGTACTCGCGCTGGGTCTTCTCCATCTGCCGCTTGACGCGGTTGCGGATGCGCTTCTCGACCTGCAGCACGCCGATCTCGGACTCCATGTGCCCGAACACCCGCTCCAGCCGCTCGCCGACGCGGGCCGTCTCCAGCAGTTCCTGCTTCTCGGCGATCTTCAGGTTGAGGTGGGCGGAAACCGTGTCGGCCAGCTTCGATGGCTCCTCGATCTGGTTCAGCGAAACCAGCACCTCAGGCGCTATCTTCTTGTTCAGCTTGATGTATTGCTCAAATTGGCCGATCACCGTGCGGCCGAGCGCCTCCATCTCCTTGGCGTCGCCCTCCTGATCGGGCAATGGCTCCACGAACGCCTCGAAGTAGCTCTCAGTCTCCTTGAAGCCGACGATGGCGGCACGGCGACCACCCTCGACCAGCACCTTCACCGTGCCGTCGGGCAGCTTCAGCAGTTGCAGGATCGTGGAGACGGTGCCGACCTTGTAGATGTCGGCGGAGGCCGGATCGTCCTGGGTCGCGTTGCGCTGGGCGACCAGCAGGATCTGCTTGTCTTCCTTCATCACCGCCTCGAGCGCGCGGACGGACTTCTCGCGGCCCACGAACAGCGGCACGATCATGTGCGGAAACACGACGATGTCGCGCAAAGGCAGCACCGGCAGCAATTCGCCGGCAATCGGGGCGGCAACTGCCGGCGTCGCGGCGGCGGCCTTCGGCGCGCGGCGGGGGGGCTTGTCGCTGGGCGAGGACGGATCGGATTGCGTCATGGAATGACCTCCTTCAGGACAGTCGGCCAGGACCGGAGACTAGCGGCAGGTCCGCCCAAAAGTGGCACGGCCCAGGTCGCCCGGATGTTAGGAACCGTCAGTTGTTGTCGGCGCCACCAGAGCGACTACGGATATCGGGGCTGCCGGTATCCGTCGCAAGATGATGTGCGTTCAAGGCACGCCACCGTGTCGCCTAGGCACTGTTCTGCTCCTTGCCGTAAAGAAACAGCGGGTTGGCGCGGCTTTCCGCCACCTCGCGGTTGATGACGACCTCCTCGACCCCATCGAGGCTGGGCAGGTCGAACATCGTGGCGAGCAGGATGCTTTCCATGATGGAGCGCAGGCCACGCGCGCCGGTCTTGCGGGCGATCGCGCGCCGCGCCACCGACGAAATCGCGTCCTCGGTGAAGCTGAGCTTCACGCCCTCCATCTCGAACAGCCGGGCATACTGCTTGACCAGGGCATTCTTGGGCTTGGTCAGGATCTCCACCAACGCCGGCTCGTCCAGATCCTCCAGCGTCGCCACGACAGGCAGGCGGCCGATAAACTCCGGGATCAGGCCGAAGCGCAGCAGATCCTCGGGCTCCACCTCACGCAGGATGGCGCCGGTGCGGCGCTCGTCGGAGGCGCGGACCTCGGAGCCGTAGCCGATCCCCGCCCCTTTGCCGCGAGCCGAGATGATCTTCTCCAGGCCGGCGAACGCGCCGCCGCAGATGAACAGGATGTTGGTGGTGTCGACCTGCAGGAACTCCTGCTGCGGATGCTTGCGCCCGCCCTGCGGCGGCACCGAGGCGACGGTGCCCTCCATGATCTTGAGCAAAGCCTGCTGCACGCCCTCGCCGCTCACGTCGCGGGTGATCGAGGGGTTGTCGGACTTGCGGCTGATCTTGTCGACCTCGTCGATGTAGACGATGCCGCGCTGCGCCCGCTCGACGTTGTAGTCAGCGGATTGCAGCAGCTTGAGGATGATGTTCTCGACATCCTCGCCGACGTAGCCGGCCTCGGTCAGCGTGGTGGCGTCGGCCATGGTGAACGGCACGTCGAGGATACGGGCCAGGGTCTGCGCCAGCAGCGTCTTGCCGGTGCCGGTCGGCCCGACCAGCAGGATGTTCGACTTGGCGATTTCGACGTCGTTGTTCTTGGCGCCATGGGCGAGGCGCTTATAATGGTTGTGCACCGCGACGCTGAGCACCTTTTTAGCGTGCGGCTGGCCGATCACGTAGTCGTCGAGGACCTTGCAGATTTCCTTGGGAGTCGGCACGCCGTCGCGCGACTTCACGAGGTGCGTTTTGTGCTCCTCGCGGATGATATCCATGCACAGCTCGACGCACTCGTCGCAGATGAACACGGTCGGGCCGGCGATCAGCTTGCGGACCTCGTGCTGCGACTTGCCGCAGAACGAGCAATAAAGGGTGTTCTTCGAATCGGGAGACTTGCTCATGCCCACTCCTGCCCCGGAATTACCGGGTGTCCAACCGTAACACCAAGCCGCGCCACATAGACCGGACACGGCACGACCGCCAACCGTTCCGACGATAGATCGGTCGGGTTACCATCCGGTGTCACGTCTTTGCAACTCGCTTGCCACCAAGCCGACATGGCGCGGCGCGGCCATGCCTGCAACCGCACAGCCTGCAACGGTCCCGGCCAAAACCGCCGGCCCGCAACCGGGAACCGTTGCCGAAGCTGGATGGATTAAGACTTGACGTCGGAATCAGCCGGCACCGGACGATTCTCGACCACCTCGTCCACCAGGCCGAACTCGCGCGCCTCCTGGGCCGACATGTAGCTGTCACGTTCCAGGCGACGTTCGATCGCCTCCAGCGGCTGCCCGGTGTGGCGGACGTAGATCTCGTTGAGGATGTGCCGGGTGCGCAGGATTTCCTTGGCCTGGATCTCGATGTCGCTCGCCTGCCCCTGCGCCCCGCCCGATGGCTGATGCACCATCATGCGGGCGTTCGGCAGGGCGAACCGCTTGCCCTTGGCGCCGGCCGCGAGCAGCAGGCTGCCCATCGAGGCCGCCTGACCGATGCAGACCGTGCTCACCGGGCTGCGGATGTACTGCATGGTGTCGTACACCGCCATGCCGGCAGTCACGACCCCACCGGGGCTGTTGATGTAGAAGGCGATGTCCTTGGACGGGTTCTCACTCTCCAGGAACAGCAACTGGGCGCAGATCAGCGCGCTCATCTCGTCGTAGATGGGACCTGTCAGGAAGATGATCCGCTCCTTGAGCAGGCGGGAGTAGATGTCGTAGGCCCGCTCGCCGCGCGCGCTTTGCTCGACGACCATCGGCACCAGGCTGGCGTAGACGTCGACGGGATCGCGATCCCTCATGCTCGTACCCTTATCTATCTGCCGGGAAATCATACCGGCGAGACGGTTAACCAGGACCGAAGTTAGTTGGGACCGATGGCGGCTCGATCCAGCCTTATACGTCCGACCCCGCCATCTGGCCGGGACCGGCTTCAACCTCTTCTTCGATCATCGCAGGCGCCGTGACCGGAGCGTCCGGCTCGCGCGCCAGTTCCTCGGGCGTCACGACGGTGTCGGTGACTTGCGCGAGTTCAAGCACGTAGTCGACCACCTTCTCCTCGAAGATCGGCCCACGCAGGCCATCCGCAGCCTGCGGGTTCTTGCGGAAGAAGTCGAGCACCTGCTGCTCCTGGCCCGGATAGCGCCCGGCCTCGGCCCGCATCGCGCGCACCATCTCGTCCGACGTGACGGTGATGCCGTTGCTGCGGCCGATCTCGGACAGCAGCAGGCCCAGGCGCACCCGGCGCTCGGCGATGGCGCGGTACTCGGCCTTCAGCGTGTCCTCGTCCTTGCCGGCGTCGTCGTCGTCGAGCTTGCCGTCCTTGCGGTCGGCTTCGAGGCGCTGCCAGATCTGCGCGAATTCGGCCTCCACCATGCTGGGCGGCGACGGGAAGTCGGCGCGCTCGGCCAGCGCGTCGAGCAACTGGCGCTTGATGCGCAGGCGGGAGAGCTGGTCGTATTCGCGCTGCACCTGGTTGGTGATGAGGCGGCGCACCTCGTCGAGGCCGTCGAAACCGAGCTTCTTGCCCAGTTCGTCGTCGATCTCCGGCAGGATCGAGCGCTTCAGCGCCTTGGCGGTGATGTCGAACACCGCGGCCTTCCCGGCCAGCTCCGCCGCCTGGTATTCTGCGGGGAAAGTCACGTCGATGGCGCGGCTCTCGCCCGGCTTCATGCCGGCCATCTGCTCGGAGAAGCCGGGGATGAAGCCGGAACCGCCGATCTCCACGTCCATGTCGGTGCCGGCGCCGCCGGCGAACGCGACGTCGTCGACCTTGCCCAGGAAGTCGATGGTCAGCACGTCGCCGGTCTCGGCGGCGCGGTCCTCGGTCACCGGCTCCAGCACGCGCTGGCGGGTGGCGATCTCGCTCAACGCCTTGTCGATGGTCTCCGGCGCGGGTTCGGCCTTGAGCCGGGTCAGCGTGATGCCGGTGAAATCGGGCATGGTGATGTCCGGCAGCAGTTCGATCTCGACGTTGAAGGCGAGGTCGTGGGCGTCCTCGATGCTGGTCACCTCGACCTTCGGCTGCCCGGCCGAGCGCAGGCCACGCTCTTCGAGCATCTGGCGGGTGGCGTCGTTGACGCTCTCCTCCAGCACCTCGGCGGTGACCGCGCCGCCATAGCGCTGCTTGACCAGGTTGGCCGGCACCTTGCCGGGGCGGAAGCCGGGGAGTTTCAGCTCGCGGGACAACTGCGTCAGGCGCTTGGCGCGCTTGCTCTCGATGTCGGCGGCCGGGACCACGACGGAATAGCCGCGACGAAGACCGTCGGAAAGCGTCTCGGTGACCTGCATTGTGGTGGGATGTCCCTCGTCTGCGCCAGGCGTGTTGGCAGCCGCGGGCACGGGCGTGGTGCGGGCGGAGGGACTCGAACCCCCACGGCTTGCGCCACCAGAACCTAAATCTGGCGTGTCTGCCAATTCCACCACGCCCGCGCCGCGGCCGTGAGCGGCGGGGATAGCGCAGCGACCCTGGCGGTGCAAGTCGCTACCCCGGCCGCAGCACCTGCTGCATCTCGTCCCATTCGCGCCGCGACAGGCCGCTCGCCTCCTGCGTCACCGCCTCGCCGGCCAGCATCCGCCGCAGCGCCGCCAGCATCGGCGCCGAGAAGGTGGCAGCACCCAGCCGGTAGTCGCTGAACGCCGCGAAGGTGATCGGCACCCACGCCCGGACCGACTGCAGCATGGCCTCGGCGTAGACGCGGATCTCGTACTGCGCGTGGCTGTCGGCGCGCAGGGCGAGGAAGCCCAGCAGGTTGTGCAGGTCGGTCTTCCAGTACCACTGGGTATAGGTGTTGAGCGTGAGGTTCATCCGCGCCAGTTCGCGCGCCAGGCCTTGCCGGCCAGGATCGGCCCCCTCGCCCTCGTTCAGCATCGCCGTGTAGTGGTCGTGGCAGGTGGCGGCGTCGGCGCGCAGCATGTCGAGCACCTCGCGCGCCTCGTCGCCTTGCAGGACATCGCCGCGGCCCTGGCGGTTGGCGCTGCTCTGGGCGGCAAGCTGCTCCGGGGCGGGGATGTAGAACTCGCGGTCCATCACCGAGTAGCGGCCGGAATACTCGTTGATGTTGGCCATGCGGTGGCGGACCCACTGCCGCGCCACGAAGATCGGCAGCTTCACGTGGTACTTGATCTCGGCCATCTCGAACGGCGTGGTGTGGCGATGGCGCAGCAGGTAGCGGATGAGGCCGGCATCCTCGCTGACCCGGCGCGTGCCGGTGCCGTACGAGACCCGAGCCGCCTGCACGATCGCGGAATCGTCGCCCATGTAGTCCACCACGCGCACGAAGCCGTGGTCGAGCACCGGCAGCGCGGTGAACAGCATCGCCTCCAGCGCCGGCACGGTGGCGCGGCGGGTGGTCGCCTGGCGGTCGCGGGCGGCCTCGATCTCGCTTAGCTGGTCGTCACTCAACGCCATCGACTCGACCCTCTTCCGGCAGCCTCCGATAGCCTCTTCTATTCGGCTTCGCGATAGCCTATATCGGTCTGGCTGACTTCGGTCGGATATGGCGATAAACGGTGTGTGGAATAAACGTTGTGGACCCGGGGGCGGTACCCGGCGCCTCCACCATTCTAGCCGCAGCGCGGCTACCATGGGGGCGAAATAGGCTCGACACGCGTGGTAAAGACCCATCTTTTGCCCGGCATTGTACCGCCGTTATCGGGCTATATCACAAGTGCCAATGACAATCATGAGGCATTCGCTCTCGCTGCGTAAGCAGTAAGCGCGCGGTTCGAGGGGGCACCGGGCAACAGAAGCCCCCTCACTTACCTTCTCCGATCATGCTGCCCCCTCACTTACCTTCTCCGATCATGCTGGCGGTACAGCTTGCAAACCAGCACCCGATAAGGGATGCGTGCTTTGCGCGCGGGGCGTGGCGCGGTATTCGAGGCTCTCGGCTTGGGGCGGATGATGGAAGACGATTCAGACGACGGCGCCACCGGCGGGGGCGCCGGCATGGCCAGCTTGCTGCCATACGATCGGTGGACCGAGGAGGCGCTGCGCCAGGTGGTGGTGCGGGCGCTGCAGTATGCCGGCGTTCATGGGATGCCCGGCGAGCACCATTTCTACATCACCTTCAAGACCGACCACCCCGGCGTGGTCATCCCGCCGCGGCTGCGGGCGCAATACCCGTCCGAGATGACGATCGTGCTGCAGCACCAGTTTTGGGATCTCGTGGTGGACGAGGCCGCGTCGCAGTTCAGCATCGGCCTGTCGTTCGGCGGGGTCGCCAGCACGCTGCGCGTCCCGCTCGCCGCCCTGACCGCCTTCGCCGACCCGTTCGTGCAATTCGGGTTGCGCTTTCAGGCGCAGGTCCCCGAGGCGGCCGCTGCGGCCGAGACGAACGCCCCCGCCCTGCTGCCGCGCGCCGGTCCGAAGGCGGTCCCTGATGCGGCGGAACCCCTGGACGCGGCGCCGGATGCGGAGGCCGCCAAGCCGCAGGTGGTGAGCCTCGATGCGTTCCGCCGCCGCACGCCGCCGAAGGGCGACTAGGCGATGAACGCCATGCCCAAGCCGACGCCGGGCTTTGCCTACACGCCGCTGTTTCCGCTCGGCCCCGACAGCACGCCGTGGCGGCGGCTCGACCTGGCCGGACTTAGCGTCGCCGAATGCGACGGCCGGCGGGTGCTCAAACTGGCGCCGGAGCTGCTGGGCGAGTTGGCGTTCCAGGCTTTCCGCGATGTCTCGCATCTGCTGCGGCCGGGTCATCTGGCGCAGCTCCGGGCCATCCTCGACGATCCCGAGGCGTCGCCAAACGACCGCTTCGTGGCATTGGACCTGCTGAAGAACGCCAACATCGCCGCCGGCGGCGTGCTGCCGATGTGCCAGGACACCGGCACCGCCATCGTGTTCGGCAAGAAGGGGCAGCGCGTCTGGGTCGAGGGCGACGAGGAGGAGGCGATCAGCCGCGGCGTGCAGCGCACCTATACCGAAACCAGCCTGCGCTACTCGCAGATGGCGCCGTTGACCATGTTCGAGGAGGTCAACACCGGCACCAACCTGCCGGTGCAGTTCGACATCGCGGCGGCTCCCGGCGAGCGCCACGCCGAGGAGTTCGAGCTGATGTTCGTGGCCAAGGGCGGCGGCAGCGCCAACAAGAGCTTCCTGTTCCAGGAGACGCGGGCGATCCTGACGCCGGAAAAGCTCGCGGCCTGGATCGAGGCCAAGGTCAGGACGCTCGGCACCTCCGCCTGCCCGCCCTACCATCTGGCTCTGGTGATCGGCGGCACCAGCGCCGAAACCACGCTGAAGACGGTGAAGCTGGCCTCGACCCGCTGGCTCGACACGCTGCCCACCACCGGCAGCCGCGCCGGCCACGCCTTCCGCGATGTCGAGATGGAGCGGCAGGTGCTGGAGATGACGCGGCGCATCGGCATCGGCGCGCAGTTCGGCGGCAAGTATTTCTGCCACGACGTGCGGGTGATCCGGCTGCCGCGGCACGGCGCCAGCCTGCCGGTGGGCCTGGGCGTGTCATGCAGCGCCGACCGGCAGATCCGCGCCCGGATCACGCCCGACGGCGTTTTCCTGGAGCAGTTGGAGACCGAGCCGCACCGCTTCCTGCCCGACGCCGGCGAGGCCGAGCTGGAGGGCGAGGTGGTGCGGGTCGACCTGAACCGGCCGATGCTCGAAATCCGGCGGCAGTTGTCGCAGCATCCGGTCAAGACCCGGCTCGCCCTGACCGGCGTCATGGTGGTGGCCCGCGACATCGCCCACGCCCGGCTGAAGCAGCGGCTCGACGACGGGCTGGGCTTGCCCGACTACATCAAGGACCATCCGGTGTACTACGCGGGGCCGGCCAAGACGCCCGAGGGCCTGGCCACCGGCAGTTTCGGCCCGACCACCGCCGGGCGCATGGACAGCTATGTCGAGGCGTTCCAGGCTGCCGGCGGGTCGCTCGTCATGCTGGCCAAAGGCAACCGCTCGCGCGCCGTCCGCGACGCCTGCCGGGCGCATGGCGGGTTCTACCTGGGCAGCGTCGGCGGCGCCGCGGCACGGCTGGCGCAGGACTGCATCCGCCATGTCGAGGTGCTCGAATACGCCGAGCTGGGCATGGAGGCGGTGTGGCGGATCGAGGTGGAGGACTTCCCGGCCTTCATCATCATCGACGACAAGGGCCACGATTTCTATGACGGGCTGGGATAGCACCATGCGCTTCACCGTCGACCGGCTCGATCATGTCGTGCTCAACTGCCGCGACGTCGAGATGGCCTGTGCCTGGTACCAGCGCGTGCTCGGGATGGAGCGCGAGGAGTACGGCACGCCGACACGGACGGCGCTGAAGTTCGGTGGGCAGAAGATCAACCTGCGGCCGGGTGACGCCGACGCCTCCTCCTGGGCGACCGCCCGCACGGCGACCGTGGGCAGCGCGGACTTCTGCTTCGTGAGCGCGGTCGGACCCGAGGAGGTGGTGCGCCATCTGCGGGCGTGCGGCGTCGCCGTCGAAACGGGGCCGGTGGCGCGGATCAGCGCGCTCGGGATGATGACCTCGGTGTATTGCCGCGATCCCGACGGCAATCTGGTCGAGATCGGGTCGTACCTGTCGGACTGACCGATGCTTACCGCCGACTTCGATTTCGCGTTGCCGCCGGAGCGGATCGCGCAGACCCCCGCCCGCCCGCGCGACGCGGCGCGGCTGCTGCGGGTGGCGGACGGCTTGTCCGACCGCATCGTGCGCGATTTGCCCGACCTGCTGCGGCCGGGCGACCTGCTGGTGGCCAACGACACGCGGGTGATCCCCGCCCAGCTTGCCGCCCGGCGCGGCGCGGCGAGGGTCGGCATCACGCTCGACCAGCCGCGGCCGGACGGCGCCTGGCACGCGCTGGCCCGCAACGCCCGCCGGCTGCGGCCGGGCGACACGCTGCGCTTCACCGGCTCCGCCGAGCTGAGTGCCGAGGTGCGCCAGTGCGACCCCGACGGCGGCGTGACGCTGGCGTTCAACCTTGCCGGCGAGGCGTTCGGGCGGGCGCTGCGGGAGGCCGGGGCCTTGGCGCTGCCGCCGTATATCGCGCGGCCGGACGGTCCCTCGGCGAGCGACGCATCCGACTACCAGACAGTGTTCGCGCGGCACGAGGGCGCGGTCGCCGCCCCGACCGCCGGGCTGCACTTCACGCCCGAGTTGCTGGCGGCGTTGGCGGCGCGGGGGGTCGCGCGCACCACGCTCACGCTGCATGTCGGCGCCGGGACGTTCCTGCCGGTGCGCGAGGACGACGTTGGGCGCCACCGGATGCACAGCGAGCGCGGCGAGATCACGGCGGCCACGGCTGATGCGATCAACCGCGCCAGGGCGGCGGGCGGGCGCATCGTGGCGGTGGGCACGACCACGCTGCGGCTGCTGGAGAGTGCGACCGACGCCGCGGGGATGGTGCGGCCGTTCGCCGGGACCACCGACATCTTCCTGCTGCCCGGCCATGTGTTCCGCAGCGCGGATCTGCTGCTGACCAACTTCCATCTGCCGCGCTCGACGCTGTTCATGCTGGTTTGCGCGTTCGCCGGGACGGACGCGATGCGGGCCGCCTACGCACACGCGATCGGAGCCGGCTACAGGTTCTACTCGTATGGCGACGCGACGTTGCTGCGGCGGGCGGAACCGGGTTGACGTGCCACGCTTGGTGCAAACGAACGAGAACAAGCTTCTGGAGGCTTGGCGTGGCTTTTTCCAATTCAGGCTGAAACGGCTGACATTCGAATGCGGGATGTGTCGGTCGCCAAAGATGGGTTGGCGGTCGCGCTGATGGATGGGCGCACGATCACGGTGCCGCTTGCCCGGTATCCCCGCCTGGCGAACGCGACGGCGGCGCAACTGCCGCATTGGGAACTGAGCGGTGCCGGCTACGCGATCCATTGGCCGGAACTGGACGAGGATCTGAGCACCGAGGGCTTGCTGCGCGGCAGTTCGGCGCCGCACGGCTCGGCAGACTGGCGCTCCCCCTCCGCCGCCGACTAAGCTTGGCTGATCGTCTCGTCGATCGCCCGGATAATCCAGTGCCGGTCTGCCTCAGACGAGATTTCCAGCACGTCCTTCAGGCGCGCGACGACGAAAAATCCGAAAACTCGTCCGACATGAAGCCGTGCCGTTCGTGGAAGGCGTTAAGGGTCGTGACGACATGAGCGAGCGTGTCGTCTGCGGCCCGCTTTCGCGCGAGTTCAGCTTGCAGGTGACACGCCAATAACGCCTCGACCGTCCGGGTTGTCACGTCCCACTCTCCCACATGCACGACAGAACGCTATGCGCGCGGTATGCGCAACGCAACCGCCATAGGATTTAAGCGTCGCCATGAGCATCAGTTGGACACAGGCGGCCGGCGACGGCGAGGCGCGGCTCGGCACGCTGCACACGGCACACGGCGAGGTGCCGACGCCGGTGTTCATGCCGGTCGGCACCGCCGGGACCGTGAAGGCGATGACCGCCGACGCGGTGCGCTCGACCGGCGCGCGCATGGTGCTGGGCAACACCTACCACCTGATGCTGCGCCCAACGGCCGAGCGGGTGGCGAAGTTCGGCGGCCTGCACCGGATGATGGACTGGGCGGGGCCGATCCTGACCGACAGCGGCGGCTTCCAGGTCATGTCGCTGTCCAAGCTGCGGCGGATCGATGCCGACGGCGTAACGTTCCAGAGCCATCTCGACGGCTCGAAGCACCGCCTCACGCCCGAGCGCAGCATCGAGATCCAGCATCTGCTCGACGCCACGGTGAGCATGAGCTTTGACGAATGCACCCAGTTCCCGGCCACCCACGACGAGGCCGGCGCCTCGATGGAGTTGTCGATGCGTTGGGCGGCGCGCGGACGGAAGGCGTTCGTGCCGCGTCCCGGCTACGGCCTGTTCGGCATCGTGCAGGGCGGCGTCTACCCCGATTTGCGGGCGCAATCGGCGGCGGCGCTGGTCGAGGTCGGCTTCGAGGGCTACGCCATCGGCGGCCTCGCGGTGGGCGAGGGCCAGGCCGCCATGTACGAGGTGCTCGACTTCACCGTGCCGCGCCTGCCGCGCGACTGCCCACGCTACCTGATGGGAGTCGGCACGCCGGACGACCTGCTCGGCTCGGTGGCGCGCGGCGTGGATATGTTCGACTGCGTGATGCCGACCCGCGCCGGGCGCACCGGGCGCGCCTACACCAGCCGCGGCGTGTTCAACATGTGCAACGCCCGCTTCGCCGACGAGGACCAGCCGCTCGATCCCGGCTGCGGCTGCCCGCTATGCACGCGCCACAGCCGCGCCTATCTGCACCATCTGATCCGCTGCGAGGAGATTTTGGGACCGATGCTGCTGACCTGGCACAACGTGCAGTACTACCAGGACCTGATGGCCGGCATCCGCGCCGCCATCGGCGATGGACGCCTTGCCGCTCACAGCGCCGAGGTTCGCGCCGGCTGGGAGCGCGGAGCATGACCGAGAGCTACGACGGCCTCACCCAGCTTGGCCATCACACGATCCAGCCGGCCAGCCCGGACGAGGCGAGGCTGGAGCGGGTGCCGAGCCCGAACTCCGGCGCCAACTACGTCGTCCGCTTCGCAGCGCCGGAGTTCACCTCGCTCTGCCCGATGACCGGCCAGCCGGATTTCGCGCATCTGGTGATCGACTACATCCCGCGCGAGTGGATCGTCGAGAGCAAGTCGCTGAAGCTGTTCCTGACCAGCTTCCGCAACCACGGCAGCTTCCACGAGGCCTGCACCATGACCGTGGCGACCCGCATCGTGGAGCTGCTCGACCCGGTGTGGCTGCGCATCGGCGCGTACTGGTTCCCGCGCGGCGGCATCCCGATCGACGTGTTCTGGCAGACCGGGACGCCGCCGGAGGGGGCGTGGATTCCCGACCAGGGCGTCGCGCCGTACCGTGGCCGCGGCTGACGGCATCCGCGACGACATCCGAGGCCGGGCGCTGGCGCTCGGCTTCGACGCGGTCGGGTTCGCCGAGGCCTCGCTGGGGCCGGAAGCGCGCGAGCGGCTGGGCGCGTTCCTGGCGGCCGGCCACCACGGCGACATGGGCTGGCTGGCCGAGCGGTCGGAGCAGCGCAGCCATCCGCAGGCGTTGTGGCCGGAGGCGCGCAGCGTGGTCAGCCTCGGCGTCTCCTACGCGCCGGACGGCGATCCGCTGGCGGCGGTGGGGCAACCCGAGCGCGGCAACATCTCGGTCTATGCCCGCCACCGCGACTATCACGACATGGTCAAGGGGATGCTCAAGCACCTGGCGCAGCACATCGCCGCGCGCCACGGGGCCGCGGTCAAGGTGTTCACCGACACCGCGCCGGTGATGGAGAAGCCGCTGGCGCAGCGGGCCGGGCTGGGATGGCAGGGCAAGCACACCAACCTCGTCTCGCGCACCCACGGCTCCTGGCTGTTCCTGGGCGAGGTCTACACCACGCTCGACCTGCCGCCGGACCCGCCGCACGCCGACCGCTGCGGCAGTTGCGCGCGCTGCATGGCCGCCTGCCCGACCGACGCGTTCCCCGCGCCATACCGGCTCGATGCCACACGCTGCATCGCCTATTTGACCATCGAGCACGCCGGGCCGATCCCGCTGGAACTGCGGCCGGCGATGGGCAACCGCGTGTACGGCTGCGACGACTGCCTGGCGGCCTGCCCGTGGAACCGCTTTGCCGCCGCCACCCGCCACGCCAAGCTGCAGGCGCGCGAGGATCTGGCGGCGCCCGATCTGGCACGGCTGGCGGCGCTGGACGACGCCGGGTTCCGCGCGATGTTCGCGGGATCGCCGGTCAAGCGCAGCGGGCGCGACCGGCTGGTGCGCAACGTCATGGTGGCGGTCGGCAACTCCGGCGACCGCGCGCTGGCGGCGTCGGCGGCGGCGCGGACCGGCGACGGCAGCCCGGTGGTGGCCGAGGCGGCCTCGTGGGCCCTGGCGCGGCTCGGGTGCTGAGCAAACGCAGCTTCACGCTGGCCGGGCACCGCACCAGCGTGGCGCTGGAGGCGGAGTTCTGGGCGGCGCTGGCGCGGCTCGCGGCGCTGGACGGGCAGACGCTGGCGCAACTGGTGGTGGCGGTCGATGCGCGGCGGCAGGCGGGCGAGCAGTTGGCGTCGAGCCTGCGCGTGCTTGCGTTGCGTAAAGCAAACGAATACATTTCAGAAGTTGATAAAGAATCAGATTCGTAAGCTTTCTTTACGGTCGATGCCCGAGCGGCCAGATGTTCCTCGCCAGTGTCCAAGTCCTGGCTTGGCAGCAACCCGCATCCGACGCCTACGCCGTTCCGTATTCCCCGCAAGCCGACAGGATGCGGGATTTTGATATTATCGAACGCGGAATGGCTGTTTCAGCAACGACATGTGCGCCCAGCATGGATCGTCGCTGCGGTCGCAGTTGCATTCAATCCCGTTCACGCATCCGCCCACGTGAAATGGTTCTGCTCGACCGTCGACGTCACGCAGGCGCCGATCGCCCTACATCGTGTGCTGACGCCGCTGTTCGGCCTGGCCGGCGTCGGCTTCCTGTTGCTGGTGTTCGCCGGCTTCGTGCTGGACGGCGAAATCGCGCGGCGCTGGCCACGGCTAGCCTCCAGCGGGCGGCGGCACGCGGCGACCGAGGAGAAGCTGGTGCGCCTCGCGGTCGGCGCCTACTTCCTACTGCTCTGGGACAAGGGCGCCGTGGTGCTGTGGGAGCGTGGCGACGCGATCCTGACGCCCGAACTCATGGCCGGCGTCGCCTGGATGGGTGCGGTACAGCTTGGCGTTGCCGTGTCGATGGCGGGGCGCCGCACCTGCATCCTCGGCGCCGCCGGGATCATGGTCCTGTACGGCTACGGGATCACCCAGTTCGGCGTCTTCCACATGACCGACTACGTGTTCTTCCCTGGGATCGCGGCCTACCTGGCGCTCACGTCGCTCGGCACGCCGCGCGCGCTTTGGCTCCGAATGCCGTTGCTGACCGGCGGACTGGCGTTCGGCCTCATGTGGACGGCGGTGGAGAAGTTCGTCTACCCGGAATGGACGCTGTCCGTCGTGGCCGAGCATCCGGACCTGGCATTCGGCTTCCCCTGGGGGTTCGTCACGGTGGTGGCGGGCTTCGTGGAGTTCACGCTGGCCTTCTACCTTATGACCGGCCGGGGGTTGGTCCGCTTCGGCGCCGCCGCGTATGCCGCCATCTTCATCATGGCGATCCCCGAGTTCGGTCACCTCGACACGGTCGGCCACATACCGATCGTCGCCATCTTGGCCGTGGTGTGCCTGCGCGGCGCGTCGCCGCTGCCGCGCCTGCCGGCAGTGATGGAGCGGGCCGGCGTCGCCCGCGCGGCGACGGTTTCGGCGTTCTACCTGACGTGCCTCATCGGGTTCTTCGCGATGTACTACGGGCTGCACTGGGCGGAGTACGGGTGAGGCGGCGGTTCGACGGCTACGCGGCGGACGGCACCGTGACTCCCACCATGTCGCCCTCGCGCACGATCGCCGCGAGCCCCTCCTCGCTCCAGCCCTCGGTATCGGCGGGGCGCAGCGGCAGCACCATCCAGCGGTAGTCGGCGGTGGAATCCACCACCCGCACCCGCACGCCGTTCGCCAGCACGGTGCGGAACTCCGCCAGCAACCCGCGCGGGTCGCGCACCGCGCGGGCGCGGTAACCCACGGATTTGTACCAGAACGGCGGATAGCCGAGCACGGCGCGCGGGTAGCAACTGCACAGGGTGCAGACGATCAGGTGATGCAGCTCCGGAGTGTTCTCCAGCACGCCCAATGGCGGCATCCCGCGCATCGGGATACCCAGCGCCTCGGCGGCCACCGCGCCGTCGCGCAGCAGCAACGCCCGGTACTGCGGATCGACCCAAGCGCGCGCCACCATCCGGCTGCCCTGCGCCGGCGAGGCGGCGTCGGTGGCGGCGACGCGCTCGGCGATCTCGGCCGGGGAGGCAATGCCCTTCGCCGCCAGCAACCCGCGCATGGCAACGAGCAAGGCGGCGCTGTCAACCTCCAGCAGGCTGCCGTCCGACGATCCGCTCATGTCGCCTCCAGCCAGTGCTCGAAGATTTCCGCAACCAGCTCGTCGCCGCTTCGGTCGCCCCTTTGGCGCTCCGGCCACAGCGAGGCCAGCGGGAAACTTACGTGGTAGAGCGGGCGGCGCGGCGCCGGCTGCCCGAAGGCGAGTTGCTCGGGGTTGGGGAACTCGCCGAGCCGACGCAGCACCGTGCCGCGCCGGCCGCGCAGGTAGTGCGGCGTGCGGATATGCGCGGGGCCACGGGCCTCCGGCCAATCGTCGCGCACCATGACAGCGACGCCGGGGCGGAGGCCGGTCATCTTTGCGGCTCCAGCGCCGCGCGCAGTTCCGCCGCGGTGAACACGCCCTTGGCCAGCAGCGTGCCGGCGATCGAGCGGAGCCAGCGCTCGTAGTAAGACAGCCGGCGGTAGGTCGGCTCCGGCAGGGCCTCGATGCCGCGCCGCAGCTCGTCCACCGACATCACGCCCCGCATCCCGAGCAACTGGCGGATCGCGTCGACCTCGCGGTCGAACACGGTCAGCGCGTGCGGCTCGATGTCCACCGGCTCGCACAGCAGACGGGAGACGCCGCCCATGTCGTGATGGGCGCGCCGGCCGTCGTGGTCCGCGGCGGTATCCAGGATCATGCGTTCGACCATTGCCGCAAGCCTGCCTGACACGGCGGCCACATGCAACGAGCGCCGGTTAAGGTTTCCGCAATCCCGCTTGCGTAGTCTTTGCGCGGGCGGAGAAACATTCGCCCGACTTTGGTGTTCTCAGCAAAGCCTATTGGGAAAATACCGTAATGGCACAGCTCGATCCAGCCTACGTCCACGCCCGCCTGCCCGCCGCGCCGCCAAGCGTGCTGGTGATGTCCGACCGGCTGATCTCGCTGGCCCAGGAGGCCGACCGCGCCGGCTACCCGATGACGGCCGAGCATCTGGTGTTCCTCGCGCACAGCGTGTTCGACGACAAGATCATGCCCCACGAGACCGCGCCCTGATCGCTAGCGGCCCTGCACCCGCCAGCGCGCCAGGTTTGCCAGTTCCGGCGCGCGGCTCAACGACTTCAACGGCCCGGTCAGCCGCAGGTCGAGCTCCGGGCTGCCCGGCAGGTCGGGGCGCACCGACCATAGCAGGTCCGCGTTCGCCGCGGCCAGATCGACGCTGCCCTCCAGGCCGAGCGTCACGCCGGGGGTGGTCAAGCGGGAGCCGGTGATGGCCAGCGCGCCATTGGCGATGCCGCCGGCGATGCTGCCCTGCAACGCCTCAGTGCCGCCGCCGGACAGCGCCGCCGCAACCGCCGCGTCGGGCAAGGTCGGCGGCAGCCCGGCGGCCGAGATGCCCCGCAGCACCCCGGAATGCACATCGACGCGCACTTCTCCCCGCAGCGTGGCCAGCAAGGCGGCGACCGAGTGGCCCGAGGCATCCAGCGACGCCGAACCGTCCAAGGCGCCGCCGACCAGATCCACCGGCATCCCGGTCAACGCGCCGTCGATGCTGGCCCCGCGCAGGGCGAGCTGCAGGGTCAGATGCGGCGGCTGCTCGGCGGTGGCGAGGTCGGCCATGCCGCTCAGCGTGCCGCCGGCAATTTGCGCACTCAGGTCGGCCAAGCGCAGCCGACCCGCCGCCAAGGTCAGCTCGCCCGAAGCCGCGGTGAGCGTCGGCACGCCGGCGAGCAGCACGCTGTCGGCGGTGACCCGCAGCGCCCCGCGCCAGCCGGACAGCGCGGCCAGCGGCAACGGGTCGCCGCGCCGCTGCGGCAGGCCGGGCAGCGGCAGTTGCTCCGCCGCGATGCGCCCGCTCAGCGCCGGTTCCGGCCCGGACACATCCAGGCGCAGTTCGCCGCCGGCCCGCAAACCGCCCATGCCGGCATCGAGCGAGCTCAGCGTCAGATGCGACGGGTCGGCGTCTAGGTCGGCGGTGATGCCGAGGCTGCCTTCGCCCAGCCACGCCATGTCACCCAGCCCGGCGGCGGCCAGCCAGGAGCGCGCGCCGGGCGCCCGCAGCCGGATCGGCCCATTCCATTTGCCGCCAGAGAACTCCAGACGCGAGAACTCCAGACGCGAGAGATCCAGGCGCGGCGAGCCGGTGACGCTCAGAGTGCCGAGCGTGGCGTCGAGCTGGGCGGACAGCGCCTCCGGCCGGCCGGAGGCGGCAAGTTGCAAAGTGAGCGGCATGGCGCGCAGGCCCGCCGGCACCGGCCACGGCAGCAACTGGTCGAGGGACGCCGCCCGCGGCAGGTCGAGCGTCAACTGCGCCGCCGTCAGCCGGCCGTCCGGCGACAGGCTGCCGGAGGCCGCGAGGTTGCCGCCCTGGACAGTCGCGGTAAAGCGGCGAAGCGTCACCTCGCCCTGCGTGTCGCTGGCGTCCAGACGCAGGTGGCCCAGTGCGACGCCGCGCAGGCTGGCCGCCCCGGCATCGAGCTGCAGGTCGCAATCGAGCGGCGAGCCGGCGTCGCCCGGCCAGGAACGCGGCGCCCAAGGGTCGAGGTCGAGGCGGTCTAGGGTCAAGGCCGCCGCCAGCGCCAGACGCCCCGGAGCCGGCCGGGTCAGCGAAAGCGTGCCGTCGGCGCGGCTGCCGTCGATCTGCCCGCGCAATCGGTCGAGGCGCAGCCGGCTGCGGTCGAGGCCGATGGTGGCCGTCAAGTCGAGCGTCCGCAGCACGCCCGGCGGGGTCGCGCCGGATGGCAGCAGGCCCGCCTGGGCCAGCCAGTCACGGGTCTGCGCGAAATCGGGCGCCGCCAGATGCGCGTCGCCGTCGAAGCGGAGGGCGCCGGCGGCATCGCGGCCGACCTTGCCGGCGAGACGCAGCGCCGCCTCGCCCGGCAGCACGGCATCGAATTCGCTCAGCCTGGCCCCGGCGCGGTCCACGTCGAAGGTCGCGCGCAAGCCGTGCAAGGTGCCGCCGGCCAGCGTCGCCGCGTCCGCCGAAACATCGATGCCGAGCGGCAGGCCGCCCATGACCGAACTTCCCGGCCCGTCGCCCCGCAGCATCGCCAGCCAGGCGTCGAGGTCGAGGCTGGCCATGGTGAGCGCCACGTCGAGCCTCGGCTGCGGCGCCACCCGCAGCGCGACCGCTCCGCGCGCCGCCGCGCCGGCGATCTCGGCCGCCATGTCGTCGGCGGAGATCAGGCCATCGGCGGCGGTGATGCGGCCCTCGGCGGTGAACGCCACCGCCGGGGCCGGCAACAGTTGCGAAAGGTCGTCGCCGTGCGCCGCGATGTGGCCCGACAGCGTCCCGTCACCGGCCAGTTGACCGGACAGGGTGGCCGCCGGGCCGTGCGCGCCGCCGTCGAACGCCGCCCGCACCGACGCCGAACCGTCGCCGCCGCGGCCGCTGAGCCTGACGCTGCCGCGCCAGGACCGGCCGCCCAGCCACAGCCGCCCGGTCAAGGTCGCGCTGCCGGTCAGCGGGTCGGAGTCGAGGCTGGCGTCGATGCCGCTGGCGGTGAGGCCGCCCAACGTCAACGTGCCGTCCTCGACGCGGGCCGAGAACTGCGGCGTCGGCACGCGGTCTGCGGCCGGCAACGGCCAGCTCAGCCGGATGCTGGGCCGTCGCAGAGCCAGGTCGCGCGGCACGATGTCGCCGTGCAGCAGCGGCAGCAACGCCACCTGCAGGCGCAGCGAGTCGGCGGCTCCGACGCCATCCGGCAGCGCCAGCCGCAGCGCCGCCGCTTCCAGCGTCGGGGTCGGCAGCAGGCGCAGGGTGATCGGCCCGTCGATGCTTACCGCGGCGCCGAGGCGCTGGCTGGCGGCGCGCTCGATGGCGGCGCGGAAGCGGGCGCCGTCGACCGGCACCAGCCATGCCGCCACGGCGACGGCGGCCAGCGTCGTTACCAGTACGATGAGAACTCGAAGGGCGCGGGTCACGGCTCCTTTTGCCGTCCGCGCGCCACGCGTGATAGAGCGGAATAATGGGAATGTGGGGCAAGATAATCGGCGGGGTGGCCGGCTTCGCCGCCGGCGGCCCGTTCGGCGCGATGGTGGGGGCGGCGCTCGGGCACGCGGCGGAGACCGGCGGCCTGCGTATGCCCGGCGGCGGCGCGGGCGCCAGTTTCAACGCCGCGCGCATCGCCGGGATGCTGGGCCGCCGCGACGAGGTGTTCGCGCTGTGCGCCGTGGTGCTGTCGGCGCGGCTGGCGAAGTGCGACGGGCCGGTGAACCGCATCGAGATCGACGCCTTCAAGCGCCACTTCCGCACTCCGCCGGAAGCCGCAGCCGACATCGGCCGTCTGTTCGACCGGGCGCGCGACAGCGCCGAGCCGTTCGAGCCGTATGCGGCGCAACTCGGCCAGACCTTCGCCGACCGGCCCGAGGCGTTGGAGACGGTGCTGGCGGCGCTGTTCGCGATTGCCCGCGCCGACAAGCCGATCACCGTCGCCGAACAGCAGTTCCTGCAGGTGGTGTGCGTGCAGATGGGCCTGGGCCTGGACGCCTGGGAACGGGCGCATGCGGGACGGCCGCAAAGCGGAGCGGGCGAGGCGAGCCAGCCGGGCTTTAGCGGGCATCCCGGGTTTGGCGGCAATCCCAACTTCGGCGGCCCGTTTGGCCACGGCGGCGGCTACGGCGGATCGAGGCTGGCCCAGGCGCCCGACGACGCCTACGCGGTGCTGGGGGTCAGCCGGTCGATGCCGGACGAGGAGCTGCGCGCCACCTGGAAGCGGCTGATGCGCGAGAACCATCCCGACAGCCTGGCCAGCCGAGGCGTCGCGCCGGACCTCATCGCCCGCAGCGGCGACCGGGTGGCGCGGATCAACGCCGCCTGGGACCGCATCAAGCGCGAACGCGGGCTTTGACGCAGCGCGGGCCGTGATGGAGCGTCGGCGCCCAAGCCCGAACCACGACCCGCGGCCGGCCGGCGTGCCGGTCGACATGCTGGTGCTGCATTACACCGGCATGGAGTCGGCCATGGCGGCGCTCGACCGGCTGTGCGACCCGGCGGCGCAGGTCTCGGCGCATTACGTGGTCGAGGAGGACGGCACGATCTGGCGACTGGTCGACGAGGCGCTGCGGGCGCGCCACGCCGGGGTGTCGTCGTGGCGCGGCCAGCATGGGCTGAACGACCGCTCGGTCGGCGTCGAGATCGTCAATCCCGGCCACGAGCACGGCTACCGCGACTTCCCGGCGCTGCAGATGGCCGCGGTGTGCGAGCTTTGCCTGGACATCCTGGCCCGCCACCCGATCCCGCAGCGCAACGTGGTGGCGCATAGCGACATTGCGCCCGACCGCAAGCAGGACCCGGGCGAGAGGTTCGACTGGCCGGGCCTGGCCCGCAACGGCGTCGGCTTGTGGCCGCTGGCGACGCCCGATCTCGGCACCGAGCCCGTCGACGACATCGAGGCGATGCGCGCCGGGCTGCGCCGGGTCGGCTACGATGTTGCTCCCGCGGGGCCGCTCGACCCGGCGCTGGCGAGCGTGGCGCGCGCGTTCCAGCGGCATTGGCGGCCCGAGGCGGTGACCGGCGTTCCCGACGCCGGGACGCTGGCACGGCTGACGGCGCTGCTGCGGCTGGCGGACCTGCCGACCCCATCACCCTGACGGAGTAAGCCGCTCCCGCACGCTTGACGCTTGCGGCGGGCTGGCGCATCTGACGTGGGCCAGACGGCCGGGCGGCCGCTGTCGGGGAGCAATCTCCGATGGAGGAAAGTCCGGGCTCCACGGGAATACGGTGCCGGTTAACTGCCGGCGGGGGCGACCTCAGGGACAGTGCCACAGAAAACAAACCACCGGCCTCCGGAGCGTTCCGAGGCCGGAACGGGTGAAACGGTGCGGTAAAAGCGCACCGCGCCTTTGGCAACAAAGGCGGCAGGGCAAACCCCACCGGGAGCAAGACCGAATAGGGGCGGCCGGCGGGCGACTCGGCTTCGAGTCGTGACGCAGGGACATTTCCGTCCCGCTGCCCGGGTTGGTCGCGTGAGGCGCGCAGCGATGCGCGTCCCAGAGGAATGGCCGTCGCGTCGTCGCAGACGACGGACAGAACCCGGCTTACAGGCCGTCTGGCAACTTCCATCAGAAGAACAAAATGTGAATACAGATTTATGCTCGATCGTTTGCAGATCGTTATGTGCATTTTCTTTAACTTGCTGATGTCAAGGGCATTCTCAAGAAAGAATTAGCTTACCGGGCTGTAATCCCTTTGACGCCCATACCGCCCCATGTTATCCCATGCCGTCCCATGTTTACCACTGGGGAACCCATCAGGCGATAGGGAGCGTGCCCGGACGGATGACACAGTTCCTGGGCACACACCTGAATCGACTGGATGCCAAGGGCCGCGTTTCCATTCCGGCATCGTTCCGTGCCGTCCTGCGCCCCGACGCCGACGGCGGCCCGTCCTTGGTGCTGCGGCCGTCGCACACGCATCGCTGCATCGAGGGTTGGCCGGCGGCGGCATTCCGCACCCTCGCTATCCCATTGAACGACCTCGATGTTTTCAGTGAGGAACACGACGAGATGGCCGCGACGATCTATGCCGACGCCTGCCCGACCGATCCCGACCGCGAAGGCCGCATCGTGTTGCCGGCCAATCTGGTGCAGCACGCCGGGCTCGGCGAAAGCGTTTCGTTCATGGGCGCCGGCCGCATTTTCCAGATCTGGGAGCCGCAGGCGGGCGAGCGGTTCCGCGAGGAGGCGCGCAGCCGAACCAATACGCGCCGCCTTACGTTGCGCGGCAATCGTAATAATGACGAAGTATTACCGGCTCTTTCGAGTGAGGCTCCGGCAGCATGAGCCACATTCCGGTCATGCTTTCCGAAATGCTCGAACAGCTCGCGCCGCGCGACGATGCGACCTACCTCGACGGCACCTTCGGCGGTGGCGGCTATGCGGAGGCGGTGCTGGACGCCGCGCGCTGCACGCTGTGGGCGATCGACCGCGATCCCGACGCCATCGCCCGCGGCGCCGAGCTGGCGGCCCGCCACCCCGGCCGGCTGCATCTGTTGCGGGGCCGCTTCGGCGACATGCTCGACCTGCTGGGCGAGCGTGGCGTGACCGCGCTGGACGGCATCGTGCTCGACCTCGGCGTGTCGTCGTTCCAGATCGACGACCCGGCGCGCGGGTTCAGCTTCCGCGCCGACGGGCCGCTGGACATGCGGATGGGGCGCGAGGGGCCGAGTGCCGCCGAGCTGGTGGCCACGCTGGGCGAGGGCGAGCTGGCCGACACGCTGTACCAGTTGGGCGAGGAGCGGCTGTCGCGCCGCATCGCCCGCGCCATCGTGCTGGCGCGGACTGAAGCGCCGATCACCACGACCGCGCAACTGGCGCAGATCATCCGCGGCGTGGTGCCGCCCGACCGCTCCGGCATCGACCCCGCGACGCGCAGCTTCCAGGCGCTGCGGCTGCGGGTAAATGACGAGCTGGGCGAGATCGTGCGCGCCCTCGACCACGCCGCCAGCCTGCTCGCCCCCGGAGGGCGGCTGGTGGTGGTGTCGTTCCATTCGCTGGAGGACCGCTTGGTGAAGCGTTTTATGACCGATGCCGCGGGGCGCGCGCCGCTGCCCTCCCGCCATGACCCGAGCGGCCTGCTGGCACGCCCGGCGGCGGCGTTCAGCCTGCTGACCGGCAAGGCCGTGCGCCCGACCGCGGGCGAGACCCACAGCAACCCGCGCGCGCGCAGCGCCCGGCTGCGCGCGATGGCCCGGCTTCACGTGATGGAAAGCACGCCGCATGATTAGTCCCGTCACCTGCGTCTGCGTGCTGCTGGCCGCCGGCTCCGGCTTGTACCTGTATCAGGAGAAGCATCAGGCGCAGATGCTCGACCAGCAGATCGAGCAGGTGATGCGCACGGCCGACGCGGCCCATGCCCGCACCGGCATGTTGCGGGCCGAATACGCCCTGCTGAACGACCCGTCGCGGTTGCAGGAGTTGGCGAAGGCACATCTGCCGACGCTGGCCAACACCGATCCCAAGCAGTTCACCAGCCTGGCCGAGCTGGATCGCCGGCTGCCGGCGGTGGGCGAGCCGCCGGCCGCCGCGCCGGCGCCGCTGGAACCAGCGGCGCCGCTGGCCAAGCTGCCGCAGCCGGCCCTTGTGCCGACTTTGGCGCCGGCGCCGGTCATCGCGGCGGTCCGTCCGCAGCCAGCGCCGCATCCGATGCTGATGGCGCGGGCGGCAATCGTCGCAGCGCCCGCAGCGGTGCTGATGGCGTCGATCCAGACGACGCCGCTGGCGCGGCTGGCACGCGCCTCGAACCGGGCGGCGGCGCTGCGGGCGGCGGCGGCGCGTCCGGTGCAGACTCCGGTGCAGACTGGCTCCCGCCCGGCCTATGTCAGCTATCGCCCGTATGGCTACAGCGCGCCGCCAATCACCTCCGCGGAGGCGGTCGCGCGGATTGCGCGTGGCGGGCCGGTGGATGCCGGCATCCCGATCGTCGCCTCGGCGTTGGGCATGGCGCGCTCGATGGTGGCGTCAGGCCCGGTCGGCCAGGCCTACGCCGCCTCGTATTACAGCGGCGGCGCGCAGGCGCGTTGATGCGGGACGACGCGCCCTCGCCCGCCACTCCGGCGCGTCGTTTCGGCGCGCCGCGCGACGCCTCGGTGCCGCGCGTGGAGCACGTGCGGGTCACCGCGCCGGACCTGAAGCGGCGCGCAGCGCTGGAGAAGACCCGCGGCCGGCTGGTGTTCGCCGCCGGCGGCTTCGCGCTGCTGTTCTGCGCGGTGACGCTGAAGCTGGTGGATGCCACGGTGCTGCAGCCGGTATCGCCGAAGCCGCAGGCGGTGGCGCGCCGGCCCGATCCGCCGCCGCCCGCGGCGGTGCTGGACCTCGCGCATCCCGGGATGATCCCGGCGACCGCGACGTTGGACGCCGACCGCGACGCGATGCCGCTCGCCCGCCGCGCCATGATCACCGACCGCAACGGCCAAATCCTGGCGATCTCGCTGCCCACCGCCGGGGTGTTCGCCGATCCGCGCGAGATGATCGACGCCGCCGACGCCGCGCATAAGCTCAAGCAGGTGCTGCCGCTGCTGGACGAGGCGGCGGTGCGCAACCGGCTGGCCGACACCACCAAGCAGTTCATCTACATCGCCCGCCAGGTGACGCCGCGCCAGGAGCTGGACATCAACGCGCGGGGCATCCCCGGCATCCAGTTCCTGCCCACCGAACGGCGGCGCTACCCGCTCGGCCGCATGGCGGCGCAGGTGCTGGGCGGCGTCGACGTGGACGGCCACGGCGTCGCCGGCGTCGAGAAGTCGTTCGAGCACCGGCTGCTCAGCGACGGCGCGCCGCTGAAGCTGTCGCTCGACGTGCGGGTGCAGGCGGTGGTGCGCGACGAGCTGTCGCAGGCGATGGCGCAGTTCAACGCCATCGGCGCGTGCGGCATCGTCATGGACGTGCGCAATGGCGAGGTGCTGGCGATGGTCAGCCTGCCCGACTACGACGCCAACGTGTTCGGCGAGGCCAAGCCCGACGACCGCTTCAACCGCGCCATCACCGGCGTCTACGAGCCCGGCAGCACGTTCAAGCTGCAGACCGCCTCGATGGCGCTCGACGACGGCGTGGTCAACATCTGGAACGGCTTCGACGCCACCAGCCCGATCCACATCGGCCACTTCACCATCAGCGACTTCGAGGGCAAGCACCGCTTCCTGTACCTGCCCGAGATCCTCGCCTACTCATCCAACATCGGCGCCGCCAAGATGGCCCAGGCGGTCGGGGCCGAGCGCCAGCGCGCCTGGCTGAAGAAGCTCGGGATGCTGGACAAGGTCGGGATCGAGCTGCCCGAGGTCGGCCGGCCGCTGTTCCCGCCGGTGTCGAACTGGAAGGAAGTGGCGACGCTGACCATCGGCTTCGGCCACGGCATCGCGGTGGCGCCGCTGCAGGTGGTCGCCGGCACCGCGGCGGTGGCTAATGGCGGCACGTTCTACCAACCGACCATCCTGGCGCCGGAGCCGAACGCGGCGCCGCGCCAGGGCGCCCCGATCATGAGGACCGCCACCTCGGACATCATCCGGCGGCTGATGCGCCTCGTGGTCACCGACGGCTACGGCAAGCCGGCCGACGTGCCGGGCTACTTCGTCGGCGGCAAGACCGGGACCGCGGAGAAGATCAGCTACAAGCACTACAACCACAACTCGCGCGTCTCGGCGTTCATGAGCGCGTTTCCGATGAACGCGCCGCAGTACGCCGTCTACATGATGCTCGACGAGCCCAAGGCCAACGCCAGCACGCACGGCTTCGCGACCGCCGGCTGGGTCAGCGCGCCGGCGGCGGGGCGGGTGATCGCGCGCATCGGGCCGATGCTGGGATTGCTGCCGGAGACGGACAAGATGGCGGCGATCCAGGCGGCGCTGTCGATCCCGATGGAACCCGCCCGGCCCGCCGGGGCGCGCGCCGGGCTGCCGGAGGCGATGGCGCCGGCGGCGGTCAGGATTATCCCCGGCAAGGCCGAGCCGAAGCCGGTGAAGTCGGGTCCAGTGCCGCCCAACGCGCACGACCTGCGGCACGAGGCGATGTGGCGGGTCCCAGAAATTGCGGATCGCTGAGCTGATGGCGCGCGTGCTGGACCCTGCCGCCTCGGCCGGCTGGCGTGCCGCCGGCGGGGTGGAGGTACAGGCGGTCACCGCCGACAGCCGCGCCTGCCGCAGCGGCTCGCTGTTCGTGGCGTTGCCGGGGGCGGTGCCGGGCCAGAGCCGCGACGGACGCGCCTACATCGGCGAAGCGGTGTCGCGCGGGGCGGCCGCCGTGCTGGCCCCGCCCGGCACGCTGTGGCCGCCGGGCGTGCCGCCGCGCCCGTTGATCGAAGACCCGCAGCCGCGCCGCCGGCTGGCCCAGATCGCCGCGCAACTGGCCGGGCCGCCGCCCGCCGTCCTGGTCGCGGTGACCGGCACCAACGGCAAGACCAGCAGCGTCGAGTTCACCCGCCAGTTGTGGGCGCTGGCCGGACGGCAAGCCGCCAGCCTCGGCACGCTGGGCGTCGTGGCCCCCGGCACGGAGTTCGCGGCCGGCGGCGCCATGACCACGCCCGACCCGGTCGCCTTGTCCGAGACGCTGGCCGGGTTGGCGCGGGCCGGCGTGGGCGCCGCGGCGCTGGAGGCGTCTTCGCACGGGCTCGACCAGTTCCGCCTCGACGGCCTGCGCCTCGCCGCCGCCGCGTTCACCAACCTGACGCGCGACCACCTCGACTACCACGGCACGCCCGAGGCCTACCGCGACGCCAAGCTGCGGCTGTTCCGCGAGTTGCTGCCTGCGGGCGGCGTCGCCGTCGTCAGCACCGCGCTCGACCCGGCGACGCAACTGGCGCTGCAGGAGATCGCCCGGACCCGGCGGCTCGACCTGCGGCTGGTGGGCGAGGACGGCGGCGCGATCCGGCTGCTGCGTTCGACGCCGCGCGCCGACGGGCAGGTGCTGGAGCTGCGCCACGACGGGCGCCGGCACGAGATCGAGGTGGCGCTGCCCGGCCGGTTCCAGGCCGACAATGTGCTGGTTGCGGCGGCGTTGGCGCAGGCGACCGGGGTGGACGACGCGCTGGCGCTGCTGCCGCGCCTGGTCGGCGTGCGCGGGCGCATGGAGCTGGCGGCGCGGCTGGACAATGGTGCCGCCGCCTACGTCGATTACGCGCACACGCCCGACGCGCTGGCGCGGCTATTGCTAGCGTTGCGGCCGCACGCCGAGGGCCGGCTGATCGTGGTGTTCGGCGCCGGCGGCGACCGCGACCGCGGCAAGCGCCCGTTGATGGGCGAAGCGTGCGCGCGCCTGGCCGACATCGCCATCGTCACCGACGACAACCCGCGCCACGAGGATGCGGCGGCGATCCGGCGCGAGGTGCTGGCCGGCTGCCCCGGCGGCATCGACGGCGGCGGGCGCGAGGCCGCCATCGCCATGGGCCTGGACATGCTGCGCCCGGGAGACGTGCTGGCGGTGGCCGGCAAGGGTCACGAACAGGGCCAGACCATCGGCGATGCCGTGTTGCCGTTCGACGATGTGGCCGTGCTGCGTCGGCTGGCCGGATCCAGGCTGGACGGACAATGAGCGCCTTGTGGACCGCCGGGGACCTGCGCGCCGCCACCGGCGGGATGCTGCGCACGCCGTTCGCGGCCACCGGCGTCGCCATCGACAGCCGCACCACGAAGCCGGGCGATTTGTTCGTGGCGCTGGTGAGCGAGACCGGCGACGGCCACGAGCATGTGGCGGCGGCCCTGGCGCGCGGGGCGGCGGGCGCCATGGTGCATCGCCTTCCCGACGGCGTGGCCGACGACGCCAGGCTGCTGCTGGTGCCCGACACCTTCGCCGGCCTGCGGGCGCTGGGCGCGTTCGCGCGGGGGCGGTTCCAGGGCCGTGTGGTCGCCGTGACCGGCAGCGTCGGCAAGACCACCACCAAGGAGATGCTGCGCGCGGCGTTGTCGGCGTTCGGCAAGGCCTGGGCCGCCGAGGCGTCGCACAACAACCATTGGGGCGTGCCCCTGACGCTGGCGCGCACGCCGCCTCGGCACGGCTTCTGCGTGGTCGAGATCGGCATGAACCACGCCGGCGAGATCGCGCCGCTGTCGCGCCTGGCACGCCCGCACGCCGCCCTCGTCACCGCCATCGCGCCCGCGCACATCGGCAACCTCGGCAGCCTGGAGGCGATCCGCGCCGAGAAGTTCGCGGTGACCGCGGGGCTGGAGCCGGGCGGCGTGGTGGTGCTGCCGGAGGGCTTCGGCGAGCCGGCGGACGCCTATTTCGGCGACGCCCAGCTGTTGCGCAGCGACAGCGACGAGCTTGGCAACAGCGTCGAGGCGGAGATCGCCGGACAGCGTGTGGCATTCCGGCTTGCCGCCCCCGGCCGCCACATGGCGATGAACGCGGTCGCGGCGCTGACGCTGGTGGCGTGCCTGGGCCTCGACCCGGTTGCGGCGGCGGCGGCGCTGGATGGGTTCGCGCCGGTGGCGGGACGCGGCGCGCGGCGGGCGCTGGCCTTGCCGGGCGGCACCGCGACGCTGCTGGACGAGAGCTACAACGCCTCGGCCGTCGCGGTGCGCGCGGCATTGGCGGTGCTGGCGCTGCAGCCGGCGGCGCGGCGCGTGGCGGTGCTGGGCGACATGCTCGAACTCGGCGAGGCGGCGGCGGCGGCGCATCGCGGCCTGGCGCCGGACGTGGCGGCCAGCGCCGACCTGCTGTTCACCTGCGGGCCGCAGATGCGCCTGCTGCACGAGCTGATGCCGCCGGGCCAGCGCGGCGCGCACGCGGCGGATGCGGCGGCGCTGGCGCCGTTGGTGGCGGCGGCGTTGCGCGACGGCGACGCGGTGCTGGTCAAGGGCAGCCTCGGCAGCCGGATGCGGCTCATCGTGCAGACGCTCGAAGGTGCGCCTTGATGCTGTTCTCCCTGGCGCGGCTGCTGGAACCGGATTTCTCCGCGTTCAATCTCTTCCGCTACGAAACGTTCCGCAGCGGCGCGGCGTGCCTGACGGCGCTGGCTGCCAGCCTGCTGATCGGTCCGGTGTTCATCCGCTGGCTGCGCTCGGTGCAGCGCAACGGGCAGCCGATCCGTCCCGACGGGCCGGCGCGGCACCTGATCGAGAAGCAGGGCACGCCGACCATGGGCGGCGTGCTGATCCTGGCGGCGCTGGCAACCTCGACGCTGCTGTGGGCCGACCTACGCAGCGGCTACGTGTGGGCGGTGCTGGCGCTGACGCTGGGCTACGGCGCGCTGGGCTTCGTCGACGACTACGTCAAGCTGTCGAAGGCGAGTTTCCGCGGCCTGTCCGGACGCGGCAAGCTGGCGGTGCAGGGCGCGCTCGGCCTGTTGGCGGCGGTTTGGATCGTCTGGCTGACGCCGGGCGCGATGGCCACCGGCGTCAGCGTGCCGATCTTCAAGGACGTGCTGATCCCGCTCGGCCTCGCCTTCCCGCTGTTCGCCACGCTGGTCCTGGTCGGCTCCAGCAACGCGGTCAACCTGACCGACGGCCTGGATGGCCTGGCGATCGTGCCGACGATCATCTGCGCCGGGGTGTTCGCGGTGATCGCCTATCTGGTCGGCAACCACAACTTCGCCGATTACCTCAAGATCAACTTCGTTCCGGGCGCCGGCGAGCTGGCGGTGTTCTGCTCGGCGCTGGTGGGGGCCGGGCTTGGCTTCCTGTGGTTCAACGCGCCGCCGGCCGCGGTGTTCATGGGCGACACCGGCAGCCTCGCGCTCGGCGGCGCGCTGGGCGCGGTGGCGATCGCGGTGAAGCATGAGATCGTGCTCGGCATCGTCGGCGGGTTGTTCGTGGTCGAGACGGTGTCGGTGATCGTGCAGGTGTTCTGGTACAAGCGCACCGGACGCCGGGTGTTCCTGATGGCGCCGCTGCACCACCACTTCGAGAAGAAGGGCTGGGCCGAGCCCACCATCGTGATCCGTTTCTGGATCATCTCGATGATCCTGGCGCTGGTCGGCCTGGCGACCTTGAAAATCCGATGATGTTCCCTGCCAACATCTTTGCGGGGCAAAGCTATGCCGTGGTCGGCCTCGGCCGCAACGGGCTGCCGGCGGCGCGCGCGCTGGTCGCGATGGGCGCCGAGGTGACGGTGTGGGACGACGCCGAGGCGGCGCGCGCGGCGGCGACGGATTTGCACGTCGCCGAGCCGACGATGCGCGAACTCGACGCGCTGGTGCTGTCGCCGGGCATCGCGCACCGGCTGCCGTCGCCGCATCGGATCGCGGCGGCGGCGGTTGCGGCGCGGGTGCCGATCCTGTCGGATGCCGAGTTGCTGTACCGCGCGGTGCGGGCCGCCGGGTCGCGGGCGCGCTTCGTCGGCGTCACCGGCACCAACGGCAAGAGCACCACGACGGCGCTGCTCGCGCACATCCTGCAACACGCCGGCATCCCGGTGGCGGCTGGCGGCAACCTCGGCGCCGCGTCGCTGTCGTTGCCGTTGCTGCCGGACGACGGCGTGTATGTTCTGGAAATGTCGTCTTACATGTTGGAGCGAATCGCCAGCCTGCGTTTCGATGCCGCAACCATGTTGAACCTCAGTCCCGATCACCTCGACCGCCACGGCGACATGGCGGGCTATGCCGACGCCAAGCGGGCGATCTTCGCGCGTCAGCGGGCGGGCGATGTCGCGGTGGTCGGCGTCGACGACCCCACGTCGCGCGAGATGGCGGAGTGGCTGGGTGGGCGCGCCATCGCCATTTCCGCGAACGACGCCGTTGCGGGGCTGGACCGCGCCATCGCCCTCCCCGGCGCGCACAACGCGCAAAATGCCGCCGCCGCCACGGCATTGGCCGCGGCGCTCGGCGTGCCGGCCGACATCGTCGCCGAGGGCATCGCGAGTTTCCCCGGTTTGCCGCACCGGCAGCAGGTGGTGGCGAAAGTTGCCGGCGTCACCTTCGTCAACGACAGCAAGGCGACCAACGCTGAGTCGGCGGCGCGGGCGCTGGCGTGTCACGGGCGGGTGGTGTGGATCGCCGGCGGCATCGCCAAGGCCGGCGGCATCGCGGCGTTGGCGCCGTATTTCCCGCGCATCGCGCACGCGCTGCTGATCGGCCGCGACGCGGAGTTGCTGGCGCGCACGCTGGCCGAGGCCGGCGTGCCGCACGAGATCGCCGGCACGCTCGAGACGGCGGTTCCCGCCGCGTTCGACCGCGCGCGCCGGGACGGCATCGACACGGCGCTGCTGTCGCCGGCCTGCGCCAGCTTCGACCAGTTCAGCGGCTTCGAGGCGCGCGGCGAGCGGTTCGCAAACCTCGTTTCGCGGTTGCGGAGTTTTGCGTGATGCCGATGCTGTCGCGCGCCGATACCTCCGTGCTGGGCCGTTGGTGGTGGACCGTGGACCGTTGGACGCTGGCCGCCATCGGCGCGTTGGTCGGCTTCGGCTACGTCATGGTGCTGGCGGCAAGCCCCGCGGTGGCCGAGCGCATCCACGAGGCGCGCGACATGCTGGTGGCCAAGCAGGTGGTGTTCCTGCTGCTCGCCGGCCTGGTGGTCGTCGCGGTGTCGCTGCTGTCGCCCAAGGGCGTGCGGCGCGTGGCGCTGGCCGGCTGCGCCATCGCCATGGTGCTGACCGCGCTGACCCTGGTGATCGGCGTCGACATCAAGGGCGCGCGGCGCTGGATCGCGCTGCCCGGCCTGTCGCTGCAGCCGAGCGAGTTCCTCAAGCCTTGCTTCGCTGTGGTTGCCGCGTGGCTGCTCACCGAGGGCCGGCGGCCGGGCCGCTTTCCCGGCATGGCAATCGCGTTCGCGGTGTTCGGGGTGATCGCGCTGCTGCTGAAGTCGCAGCCGGACATCGGCATGTTGGCCGTCGTCACCGGCGTGTTCTTCATCCAGCTTTTCGTGGGCGGGCTCAACCTGGTGCTGGTCGGCGGCCTGGCCGGAGCGATCGGCTTGGGCGGCGTCGGCGCCTACGTGTTCTTCGCGCACGTCCGCAGCCGCGTCACCCGCTTCCTCGACCCGGCGGCCGGCGACAACTACCAGGTGAACCGGGCCTTGGAGGCATTCGGCAGCGGCGGCCTGCTCGGTCGCGGCCCCGGCGAGGGCCATGTCAAGGACGTGCTGCCCGACGCCCACGCCGATTTCGTGTTCGCCGTGACGGGCGAGGAGTTCGGCATGGTGGTGTGCGTGGCGCTGATCGGCCTGTTCGCCTTCATCGTGCTGCGCGGCCTGCTGCGCCTGCTGGCCGAGGGCGACATGTTCGTGGTGCTGGCGGCGACCGGGCTGATCGCCAGCTTCGGCCTGCAGGCGTTCGTGAACATGGCCTCCACCCTGCACCTGATCCCGACCAAGGGCATGACGCTGCCGTTCGTCTCGTACGGCGGATCGTCGGTGCTGGCCGTGGCGTTCGGCATGGGCCTGCTGCTGGCGCTGACCCGCCGCCGCCACGTGAACGATCCCGCATGAGCAGCCGGGCATGAGAGGCGAGCATTTGCGGCCGATCGTGATTGCCGCCGGCGGCACCGGCGGGCATTTCTTCCCGGCCGAGGCATTGGCCGAGACGTTGCTGCGGCATGGCCAGCGCGTGGCGCTGATGACCGACGCGCGCTCCGCCGGCCTCGCCTCGCCGGCGTTCTCCGGCGGCGAACGCTTCGTGCTGGCCGGCGCCGGCGTGGCCGGGCGCGGCGTGGCGCGCGGCGCGCGGGCATTCGCCGCCATGGGGCTGGGCGCGGCGCAGGCGTGGCGCATCCTGGCGCGGCTCGATCCGGCGGCGGTCGTGGGCTTCGGCGGCTACCCCTGCGTGGCGCCGGTCCTGGGCGCCAACCTGCTGCGGCGGCGGCCGGCCATCGTCCTGCACGAGCAGAACGGCGTGCTCGGCCGCGCCAACCGCCTGCTGTCGCGGCGCTGCGACCTGCTGGCGCTGAGCCAGGCCGGCACCGCGCGGGTGCCGGACGGCGTGGCGACGCTGGTCGTCGGCAACCCGGTGCGCGAGGCGGTGGCGGCGCTGGCGGGCGTCGCCTATTCGCCGCCAGGCGACCGGATCAACCTGCTGGTATTAGGCGGCTCGCTGGGCGCGCGGGTGTTCAGCGACATCGTGCCGCCGGCCCTGGCACTGCTGCCGCCAGGCGTTCGGCAACGGCTGCGCGTGGTGCAGCAATGCCGCGCCGAAGACCTCGACCGGGTGCGCGCGGCGTACGCCGGCGCCATCGAGGCGGAACTGGCCCCGTTCTTCCCGGACATCGCGGCTCGGCTAGGGACCGCGCATCTGGTGATCGCGCGCGCCGGCGCCTCCACCGTGGCCGAGTTGGCGATCGCCGGGCGTCCCTCGATCCTGGTGCCGCTGCCGAACGCCATCGACGACCATCAGGCCGCCAACGCCCGGGTGCTGGCGAAGGTCGGAGCCGCCTGGATGATGCCGCAGCGGACCTGCGACGCACCGGCGCTGGCGGCACGGATCGCCGAACTCGTGGCACATCCGGCGATGCTGCAGGCCGCCGCCCGCGCCGCCGCCGGCCAGGCGCACGCCGATGCCGCCGCGGCGCTGGCCGACGCCACGCTGGAGCTGATCGCGCGCCGGACACGGGAGCGCGCGGCATGAGGGCGCTTCCGCTCGGCATCGGCGTGATCCATTTCGTCGGCATCGGCGGCATCGGCATGTCGGGCATCGCCGAGGTGCTGTTCACGCTCGGCTACTCGGTGCAGGGCAGCGACATCGCCGAAAGCGCCAACGTGCGCCGGCTGCGCGAGAACGGCATCGCGGTCGCCATCGGCCATGACGCGGCCAACCTCGGCGCGGCGCAGGTGATCGTCACCTCGACGGCGGTGCGGCCCGACAACCCCGAGGTGCAGGCCGCCCGCGCGCGGCTGCTGCCGGTGGTGCGCCGGGCCGAGATGCTGGCCGAGCTGATGCGGCTGCGCTGGGCCATCGCGGTCGGCGGCACCCACGGCAAGACTACCACCACCAGCCTGATCGCCACCGTGCTGGAGGCGGCGCACCTCGATCCCACCGTCATCAACGGCGGCATCATCAACGCCTACGGCACCAACACCCGCATGGGCGAGGGCGAGTGGATGGTGGTCGAGGCCGACGAGAGCGATGGCAGCTTCCTGCGCCTGCCGGCGACCATCGCGGTGGTCACCAACATGGACCCCGAGCATCTGGACCATTGGGGCAGCGCCGAGGCGATGGTCGCCGGCTATGACCAGTTCGTGCAGAACATCCCGTTCTACGGCTTCGCGGTGCTGTGCATCGACCATCCCGGCGTGCAGCAGATGATCCCCCGCCTGTCGGACCGGCGCATCGTCACCTACGGCTTCAGCCCGCAGGCCGACGTGCGCGGCGAGCGCCTGGTGCCGGACAAGATGGGCTCGACGTTCGAGGTCACGGTGGCCGACCGGGCGCGCAACCGCAGCCGCAAGATGGGGCCGTTCCGCCTGCCGATGCTGGGCAGCCACAACGTCCAGAACGCGCTCGCCGCCGTCGCCATCGCGGTCGAGATGGAGATCGACGACGCCACGCTGCGCAGCGCCTTCGCCGCGTTCAAGGGGGTGAAGCGCCGCTTCACCCGCACCGGCGAGGCCGGCGGCATCACCGTGATCGACGACTACGGCCACCATCCGGTCGAGATCGCCGCGGTGCTGAAGGCGGCGCGGCAGGCCGGCGCGCGCGAGGTCGTGGCGGTGGTGCAGCCGCACCGCTACTCGCGCCTCGCCTCGCTGTTCGAGGAGTTCTGCACCTGCATGAACGACGCCGGCACGGTGATCGTGGCCGACGTCTATGCCGCCGGCGAGAAGCGCATGGAGGGCTACGACCGCGACGCGCTGGTGGACGGCCTGCGCGCGCGCGGCCACCGCAGCGTGGTGCCGCTGCCGGGGCCGGAGCATTTGGCGGAGATGGTCCATGCGATCGCCCGCCCCGGAGACTTCGTGGTGTGCCTGGGGGCCGGCAACATCACGCAATGGGCGGGCGTGCTGCCCGAGCAACTGGCGGCGTTGCAGGCCAACCAGCCGCAGCGTCCGCAGCAGCGTGGCAGGGACCACGGATGATGACGCCCGCCGCCATGCTCGCGGAGTTGTTGCCGGCGTTGCGCGGCCGCGTGCAGGCCTCGGCATCGCTGGTGCCGGTCACCTGGTTCCGCGTCGGCGGCCCGGCGGAGCTGCTGGTGCGCCCGGCCGACAGCGAAGACCTGTGCGCCTTGCTGGCGGGTTTGCCGAACGAGGTTCCGGTGCTGACCATCGGCGCGGCATCCAACCTGATCGTGCGCGACGGCGGCGTGCATGGCGTGGTGGTGCGGCTCGCGCGCGGGTTCGGCGAGATCGTGGTGGAGGCGGACGGCGTGGTGGCCGGCGCCGCGGCGCTCGATGCCACGGTGGCCGAGCGGGTGGCGGCGGCTGGCCTGGCCGGGCTGGAGTTCCTGAGCGGCATTCCTGGCAGCATCGGCGGCGCGGTGGCGATGAACGCCGGCGCCTATGGCGGCGATGTCGCGGGCTGCCTCGATTGGGCCGAGGTGGTAACCCGCTCCGGCGATTTGGTGCGGCTGGACGCGGCGCGGCTGGCGCTCGGCTACCGCAATGCCGCGCTGCCGCCGGGCGGCGTGGTGGTGCGCGCCCGGCTGCACGCCCGTCCAGGCGACCGCGGGCTGATTGCCGCGCGCATGAACGACATCCGCTGCAATCGCGAGGCGACGCAGCCGGTACGCGCCCGCACCGGCGGCTCCACCTTCCGCAATCCCGCCGGCATGAAGGCGTGGGAGCTGATCGACGCCGCCGGCGGACGCGGGCTGGCGCGTGGCGGCGCGATGGTCAGCGACAAGCACTGCAACTTCCTGCTCAACACCGGCGACGCGACCGCCGCCGACCTCGAAGGCCTGGGCGAGGATGTGCGGGCACGGGTCCGCCACGCATCGGGCATCGACCTGCACTGGGAAATCCGCCGCGTGGGGGTGCCCGCATGAAGCGCGTGGCGGTGCTCTACGGCGGCATCTCGGCGGAGCGCGAGGTCAGCCTGGCGTCGGGCCGCATGGTCGTGGCGGCGTTGCGCGAGGCCGGCTACGATGTCGTGCCGGTGGATGTCGGCCCCGACCTGCGGGTGACCCTGGCGGCGCTCGATCCCGCGCCCGACGCGGTGTTCAACGCGCTGCACGGCCGCTTCGGCGAGGATGGCGCGATCCAGGGCGTGCTCGACTGGCTGGCCATCCCATACACCCACTCGGGCGTGCGCGCCTCGGCGCTGGCGATGGACAAGATTGCCGCCAAGGCGATCTTCGCGGCCGCCGGGTTGCCGGTCGCCCGCGGGCGCGTCATCGAAGTCGCCAGCCTGGAGTACGAGGATCCGTGGCCGGCGCCATACGTGGTGAAGCCGGTCAACGAAGGCTCGTCGGTCGGCGTCACCATCGTCGGCAAGGGCGACAACCGGCGGGCCGCAATTGCCGCCGGATGGACCTTCGGGCCGCAGGCGATGGTGGAGGAATACGTGCCGGGCCGCGAGTTGACGGTCGCGGTGATGGACGGCCGCGCGCTGGCGGTGACCGACATCTCGCCCGCCCACGGCTTCTACGACTACGAGTCGAAATACGCCGAGGGCGGCTCGCGGCATGTGCTGCCGGCGCTGGTGCATCCGCAGGTCGCGGCGCAGGCGATGGCGGTGGCGCTGGCGGCGCACCGGGCGCTGGGCTGCCGAGGCGCCACGCGGGCCGATTTCCGCTACGACGACACTGGCGGCGAGCCGGGGCGGCTGGTGCTGTTGGAGGTCAACACCCAGCCCGGCCTCACGCCGACTTCGCTGTTGCCGGAACAGGCGGCCTATTGCGGCTACAGCTTTGCCGAGCTGTGCGGCTGGATGGTGGAGCACGCCGCATGTCGCGCATGAGGGTGCCGACGGCGAGCGAGCTGCGCGCGCCACGGCGGGCGGCGCCGGCGCCGATGCCGGCAGCGCTGCCGGACCGCCCCAGCCGGTTCCGCGTGCTGCTGCGCCGGCAACGCCGCCTGCTGCTGCGGCCGTTGCTGGGATTGGCGGCGCTGGGCATCGCCGCCCTGATCTTCGTGGGCCTGGTGCACGCGCTGGGCAACGGCGGCGGGTTCCGGACCCAGTTCGCCGAGGCCGGCGCGCGGCTTGGCCTGCGCATTGGCAACCTGACCTTCCCCGGCGCGCACAAGACGCCGATGGCGACGCTGAGGGCCGCCCTCGGTGCGGCTCCGGGTGACCCGATTTTCGGCCTGTCCCTGCCGCAGGCGCGCGCGCGCATCGAGGCGATCCAGTGGGTGCAGAGCGCCACCATCGAGCGCCAGTTGCCGGACACGCTGGTGGTGCGTGTGGTGGAGCGGCGGCCGTTCGCGGTGTGGCAGCACGACGGCCGCTTCGTGCTGATCGATCACGACGGCAACATCGTCACCGACAGCGACGTGTCGGCGTTCGCGAGCCAGGTGCCGCTGGTGGTGGGGCCGGGCGCGCCGCAGGCGGCGGGTCCGCTGATCGACCTGCTGGCCTCGCAGCCGGCGCTGCTGGCGAAGGTCGCGGCGGCGGTGCGGGTCGGCGAGCGGCGCTGGAACCTGCGCATGACCAACGGCACCGACGTGCTGTTGCCGCAGGGCGCCGAGCCGCAGGCGTTGGCCAAGCTGCTCGACCTGCAGGCCGCGCACGCGCTGCTCGACCGCCCGCTGCAGACCATCGACATGCGGCTGCCCGACCGGCTGGTGCTGCGGCCTATCCCGGACAAGGTTGGCCCGGACAAGGTTGGCCCCGACAAGGCTGGTCCCGACAAGGTTGGCGATCCGGCGCATCCGGTTGTCCCGGTTAGGAAGCCGACATGAACGATTTGTCGCGCCGCTTGCCGCCGCCGCCCGCCGACACCGACGCGCCGCGCATCCGGCCGCGCCAGTCCGGCCCGTTCGGCGTGCTCGACATCGGCACCACGAAGATCGTCTGCATGATCGGACGCACCGAGAGCGACGGCAGCAACCGCGTCCTGGGTTTCGGCTGGCAGCGCGGGCGCGGCATCCGCAACGGCGCCATCGTCGACATCGAGGAAGCCGAGCGCGCCATCCGCGCCGCCGTCGGCCAAGCCGAGAACGCCGCCGACACCAGGCTGCGCGGCGTCACCGTGAACCTGTCGTGCGGTCAGCCGGAGAGCCGGCTGTTCAACGTGCAGTGGCCGGTCGGCGGCCGCGCGGTGGCCGAGAGCGACATCCGCCGCGTGGTCATGGAAGGCCGCAACCGCGCCCAGAGCGACGGCCGCGACATCATCCATGCGCTGCCGCTGGCGTTCTCGGCCGATGGCGCCGAGGGCGTGATGGACCCGCGCGGCCTGTATTGCGAGGCGCTGACCGGGCGGCTGCACGTGATCGACGCGGTCAAGACGGCGCTGCTGACGCTGGGCGCCTGCATCGCGCGCTGCGACCTGGAGATCGTCGAGCTGGTCTCGGCGCCGATGGCCGCCGGCCTGGCGACGCTGGTTGAGGACGAGCGCCAGTTGGGGGCCACGGTGATCGACATGGGCGGCGGCAGCACCGGCATGGCGGTGTTCGCCGAAGGCCACCTGCTGCACACCGCGCAAGTGCCGATGGGCGGCACGCACGTGACCAGCGACATCGCCCAAGGCCTGTCGACCCCGCTGGCCCACGCCGAGCGGCTGAAGGCGCTGTACGGCAGCGCCCAGGCCAGCCCCGATGACGACCGCGAGATGCTGCCGGTGCCGATGGTGGGCGAGGAGGAGCACCAGATCAGCAAGATCCCACGCAGCATGGTCATCAACATCATCAAGCCGCGGCTGGAGGAAACCTTCGAGATGATAAAGGAACGCCTCGACGGCTCCGGCCTGGGCCGCTCCGCCGGCAGCCGCGTGGTGCTGACCGGGGGCGCCAGCCAGCTCAACGGCGCGCGCGAGATGGCGACGCGCATCCTGGGCCGCACGGTGCGGCTCGGGCGTCCGCCGATGCTGCGCGGCCTGCCCGACAGCGCCTCGGGACCGGGCTTTGCGACCGGCATCGGCCTGCTTGCCTGGGCGGCCGGCCAGGGCCGCTCGCTGCACGACATCGACCTGGATATCGACCAGCCGAGCGGCATGTTGCGGCGGGTCATCCAGTTCCTGCGCGATCGCGTCTGACGATGCGCTCGCGAATCGAATCCATCGCCTGTTGTAATTTCTTCTGGGGGGACACCTGCCCATGACTTTGAACCTGACCATTCCGCAGCAGACGCACACCGACTTCACGCCCCGGATCACGGTGATCGGGGTGGGCGGCGGCGGCACCAACGCGGTCGACAACATGATCGCCTCGAACCTGCAGGGGGTCGAGTTCGTGGTCGCCAACACCGACGCGCAGCAGTTGGTGCATAGCCGCGCCGACCGCCGCATCCAGCTTGGGCCGCACATCACGCAGGGCCTCGGCGCCGGGGCCAAGCCGGAGATCGGCCGCGCCGCCGCCGAGGAAGCCGCCGAGGAGCTGTACCGCCACCTCGACGGCGCGCACATGGTGTTCATCACCGCCGGCATGGGCGGCGGCACCGGCACCGGCGCGGCCCCGGTGATCGCCCGCATGGCCCGCGAGCGCAACATCCTGACGGTCGGCGTGGTGACCAAGCCGTTCACCTTCGAGGGCAACCGCCGCGCCCGCGCCGCCGAGGCCGGCATCGAGGAGCTGCAGCAGTTCGTCGACACGCTGATCGTCATCCCGAACCAGAACCTGTTCCGCCTGGCCAACGAGCGCACCGGCTGGAAAGAGGCGTTCAAGATGGCCGACAACGTCCTCTACATGGGCGTGCGCGGCGTCACCGACCTGATGGTGGCGCCCGGCCTGGTGAACCTCGACTTCGCCGACATCCGCACCGTGATGGCGGAGATGGGTAAGGCGATGATGGGCACCGGCGAGGCCGAGGGCGAGAACCGCGCCATCCGCGCCGCCGAGGCCGCCATCAGCAACCCGCTGCTGGAAGACACCAGCATGTCCGGGGCGCGCGGCCTGCTCATCAACATCACCGGCGGCGAGGACATGACGCTGTTCGAGGTCGACCAGGCGGCCAACCGCATCCGCGAGGAGGTGGACGAGGAGGCCAACATCATTTTCGGCTCGGCGGTCGACGAGAGCCTGAACGGCAAGGTGCGGGTGTCGGTGGTCGCCACCGGCATCGACACCCCCTCGCAGCGCACCGCCGAGCGGCCGCGGCTGGTGGCGATGGGCGGCAACGCCGCGCCGCAGGCGGCGGTCGCCACCGCTTCGGTGCAGGCCGGCCCGGTGCAGGCCGGTCCGGAAGCGCCGGCCAGCGGGGCGGCTCCGGCCGGCGCGTCGGCCGCGTCGGCGATGCGCCCGGCCGGTCAGCCGCCGCGTGTCGGCGTGCCGCTCGCACGGCCGACGCAGGCCCCGGTGTTCGGCGCGCCGCAACAGCCGGGCCGGGCCACGGCACAACCGCCGCTGTCCCGCCCGGCCTCCATGCCGCCGCCGATGCAGGCGACCGGCGCCGGCGGTTATGGCGCTGAAGCGGAACAGCCGGCCTACGAGGGCGAGGAATCCTCGACGCCGCAAGGTCCGGTGCTGCGCCAGCCGGCCAAGCCGCCGCAGCCGGCCCAGCCGCAGCGCAGCCGCTTCGCCGAGCCGCAGGTGCCGGGCCGCGGCCTGTTCGCCGACCCGCCGCGCACCGAGCAGCCCGCCGCCCCGTCGCCGCGCAAGAGCATCTTCGGCATCGTCACCGGCGCCATCCGCGGCAACCATGCGGCGTCCGCGGCGGCCAATCCGGGCGCCGTCGAACATGCCGGACGGTCCGAGCCCACGACGCAGCAGGGCCGCCAGGAACCCCGCCGCGAAGCCCAGGCCGACGTTCGCCAGGCCGGCGGCGAGGAGATGCAGATCGACATCCCGGCGTTCCTGCGGCGTCAATCTTCGTAGCGTCCTTCGTGGCGGCTTGATCCGCGGCCGGGGTGACGCCCGGCCCCGGGCTTCGATTCAAATCCGGTAGCGACACCAAGCGCACTTGCGAAAAAGTGAAGCTCGGCAGCCTCCGGATGGTCGCTTTGTGACGGGAGCGGCGCTGGCGCTGGCGCGAACAGTCCCAATGTGGCCGATGCGGCTCACCCAGATGTGCCGAGCACCGGCCATCAGGGGAAGTTGCCAATGTCGCCCGCCCCATCACGCATCCTCCTGCTTGTCGTACCCGTTTTAGTAATGACCGGACTTGGCACGGCGGCGACCGCGGCGGTGCTGCGGGTGCCTTCGCCGTGGCTGATCGTGCCGCTGGCGGTGCTGCTCCTGGTCAGCTTCAAGCAGTTGACGGTGACCGCCTTCGTGTCGCTGCTCGGGATCGTGTCGCGCCGTCCGGCGCCGGCCGCGTGTGACGCCAGGCTGCCGCGCGAGTTCGCGCGCACCGCCTTGCTGGTGCCGATCTACAACGAGACGCCGGAACCGATCGCCGCCGCGGTCGCGGTGATGGCCGAGGCGCTGTGTCCCGCCGACGACGTGACCATCTTCGTGCTGAGCGACACGCAGGACCCCGACGTGGCCGCCGCCGAGGCGCGGCTGTTCGCCGAGTTCGCGATGTCGCGCTCGGGCACCGCGATCCATTACCGCCGCCGCGCCCGCAACGTCGGGCGCAAGGCCGGCAACATCGCCGAGTTCTGCAACAACGCCGGGCTCGACTATGACTTTGCCATCATGCTCGACGCCGACAGCCTGATGACCGGCGACGCCATCCGTGGGCTGATCGCGGCGTTGCGCGACGACCCTGGCGCCGGCCTGATTCAGACGGTGCCGTACCCGATCGGCGGCCGCACGCTGTTTGCCCGGATGCAGCAGTTCGCGGCACGGCTGAGCACGCCGATGGCGGTCGCGGGACAGCATCTGTGGCAGGGGCGGCGCGGCACCTACTGGGGCCACAACGCCATCATCCGCCTGTCGCCGTTCACCCGCCACGCCGAGTTGCCAAGGCTGCCGGGCCGCGCGCCGATGGGCGGGGAGATCCTGTGCCACGACACCATCGAGGCGGCGCTGCTGCTGCGCGCCGGCTGGGAGGTGCGGATGGCGCCCGACATCGTCGGCTCCTACGAGACCCTGCCGACCAACCTAGTCGACCATCTGGCCCGCGAGCGGCGCTGGTGCCAGGGCAACCTGCAGCATCTGCGCCTTATCGGCGCGCCGCGCTTGCGCCCCGAAAGCCGCATCCACATCGGCATGGGCATCCTGCACTATGTGTCGATGCCGCTCGGCCTGGCGTTGAGCGCGCTGCTGCTGGCCGACGACTGGTTTCCCGCGCCGGCGGACGACTTCGCGGCGCCGGCGGACCTGCAGGCGCTGCTGCTCTGGTTCACCGTCTGCCTGCTGTTCGGGCCGCGCGTCGTGAGCCTCGGGCGGGCGTTGCTGCTGCCAGGCGTGGCGCGCGGCTTCGGCGGGCGGGTGCGGCTGCTCGCCAGCGCGCTGCTGGAGCAGGTGGCGACCACGCTGCTGGCGCCGGTCATGGCGGTGTCGGTAACGGGTTTCGTGCTCAGCACCTTTGCCGGCCGCGTGGTGAGCTGGGACGCGGCGGCGCGCGGCGACCGCGGCGTCGGCTGGCGCGAGGCGTGGCAACGGTTGCGCTGGCATACGGCGATCGGGCTGGGCCTGTCGCTGCTGATCGCGGGTTCGCAGCCCGACGTGCTGCCGTGGCTGGCGCCGTTCCTGCTGGGCCTGATCTTCTCGGTGCCGGCCGCGATGTGCTCCGGCAGCGTGTGGCTTGGCGAACTGGCGCGGCGCTGCGGCCTGTTCCTGACCGAAGACGAGTTAATGCCGACGGCGGAACTGACGGCGCTGTATTGGGCCTGCGCCTCAGAGCAGTTTCACCATGAGCGTCAGATCCAGCCAGCGGTCGAACTTGCGCCCAACCTGCGGCAGCGTGCCATTGTCGGCAAAGCCAGCGCGCTGGTGCAGCCGGATTGAGGCCGTGTTGTCGGCCTCGATCCCGCCCACCATGGCATGTTTGCCCGCCGTCGCAGCCCGCTCCAGCAGCGCCGCCAGCATGGCCCGGCCAAGTCCCCGGCCCTGCCACGCCGGATCGACGTACAGCGAGTGCTCGACGGTGTGCAGGTAGCCGTCGTGCGGGCGGAACGGGCCGTACGAGCCGAAGCCGGCGACCGCGCCTTCCGCCTCCGCCACCAACACCGGAAAGCCAGCCCCCAGCCGCTCGGCCATCCAGACGCCGCGCGCCGCCAGGGTGGCCGGCGCGATGGTCCACAGCGCCGTCGTCTCTGTGATGGCCCAGTTGGTGATCGCCAGGATGCGTGGCAGGTCGCCCAGGGTGGCGTCGCGCACGCTCATCCCCGCAACGCCGCCGTCGCCGCCGCGTCGAGCGCGCCAAGCTCGTCCACCGCCACGCGATAGGTGTCGCGGGCGCGGGCCACCGACACCAGGCCGTCGCGCACGTCGCGCGCCACCAGCATCGCGTCGCGCGTCGCCGGGTCGCCCATGCCGCCGCCGCCCGGCAGTTGCAGCAGCAGGCGCTCGCCCTCCGGCACGATCTGGAAACCCTTGGTCCGCAACACCGCGCCCGAAGCCAGGTGCACGCCGCCGGCCTGCCCGGAGTGGCCGCCGTCGCGGCCCTTCGGCGGGTTGGCGACGCGGTCGAACACCGCGTTGACGGCGAACTCCAGCTCGCCCTTGACGCCGATCTCCATGACCGGGCCGCAGCCGCCCCGCGTGCGCCCGGCCCCGCCGCTGTCGATGGTCAGCTCCTTGCGCCAGAAGATCACCGGCGCGACGTTCTCGGTCGCCTCCACCGGCATGGTCCGCACGCCCGACGGGAACGCGGTGCCGTCCAGGCCGTCGCTGGTCGGACGCGCGCCGGTGCCGCCGGAGTTGAAGGTGATGACCTCGAAGTCCGGCGGCACCGCGCGGTTGCCGCGCGCCCCGCTTGACGCAGCCTGCCCCGACACCGAGCCGCCGCCGCGCAACGGCGGGTTCCACAGGCACGACGAGCCCTCCGCCGTCACCCGGTCCGGCACCGCCTGATGCAGGCAGCCCATCATCAGGTCGGGCAGCAACTGGCCGATGACGTGGCGCACCGCCACCGGGTATGGACGCGGCGCGTTCAGGATGCAGCCCTCGGGGATCGCCATGTGGAACGGCGCCAGGCTGGCCCAGTTGTTCGGGATCGCCGGCGCCACCACCACCTTGATGCCGAAGCAGGCGTAGGCGCGGGTGTACGGCGCCGGCACGTTGATGCCGCGCGACGACAGGCCGGAGGTGCCGGCGAAGTCTACGTCGATGCGGTCCGCCCCTATGGTCATGCGCGCCTGCAGCGTGACCGGCGCCTCGTAGCCGTCGCTGCTGATCTCGGAGGCGAAGGTGCCGGCCGGCAACTTCGCGATCTCGGCCAGGGTGGCGCGGCGGCTGGCGTCGAAGATGAACCCGGCCAGCGGGTCGAGGCTGTCCATGCCGAACTCCGCCATCATCTGCGCCAGCCGCCGCGCGCCGGCGTCGTTGCAGGCGCACAGCGAGTAGATGTCGCCCTCGAGCTCCACCGGCAGGCGCGATCCCATGCGCACGAAGTCGAAGAACGTCTCGTTCGGCCGGCCGCGGTCGAAGCACTTCACGATCGGGATGTACAAGCCCTCCTCGAACACGCTGCGCCCGTCCGGACCCATGCCGAGGCCGCCGACGTCGATCACATGCGCGGTGTTGGCGAACAGCCCGGCGACCGCGCCGCCGTGGAACGCCGGCGTCACCACCGTGAGGTCGTGCAGATGGCCGGTGCCGAGCCACGGGTCGTTGGTGATGTAGTGGTCGCCCGGCCGCATCGTCGCGGCCGGGAACTTGCGCAGGAAGTGGCCCACGCTCTCCATCATCGAGTTGACGTGGCCGGGCGTGCCGGTGACCGCCTGCGCCAGCATCCGCCCGTGCAGGTCGAAGATGCCCGCCGATAGGTCGCCCGCCTCGCGCACCGTGGTGCTGAAGGCGGTGCGGATCATGGTCTGCGCCTGCTCCTCGACCACGGCGATCAGGCGGTTCCACATCACTTGGCGCTGGATGTCGGCAAGCTGGGTTGCGGTGCTCATGGCGCACTCCGGGCCAGGGTTCGGCTGAGTTCGATGTCGCCGGCAGCGTCGACGCGGGCGGTCCAGCCGGGGCCGACCAGCGTGGATGTCTCGGCCTCGGCGATGATGGCGGGGCCGGACAGCGTGGCGCCGCGCACCAGGCTGGCACGGTCATGGATCGCCCACGCGGCCACCTCGCCGGTCGCGGTGTCGCGCACCTCGCGGTAGCCGGCCGGCTCGGCTGCCACCGCCGCCACAACGCCGGCGACCCGCGGCGGCGGCGGCACGGCGGTCGCCACCACCACCGCATAGCTCAGCACCTCGACGTCGGAGCCAGGCACCGGGCGGTCGTAGAAGCGGCTGTATTCGGTGTCGTAGGCGGCGCGGATCGTGGCCACGTCGTCGGTGGCCAGCGTCTGCGACGGCAGCGCCACGGCGATCTCGTGCCCCTGCCCCACATAGCGCATGAATGCGATGCGGGTCTGCCCGGTCGCCGCGCCGAAGCTGCCTTGCGCCACCACCGCCTCGGCCTCGCGCGCCATGTCGTCCAGCAGCGCGTTCACCGCCGCTATGTCGAACGTGGTGAAGCGCTGGTAGAGGCTGCGCACCACCTCGTAGCCGACCGGCGCGCGCAGGAAGCCGATGGCGCTGCCGACGCCGGCGCCGGCCGGGATCAGCACGCGGTCGATGCCGATCTTCTCCGCCACCCGGCAGCCATGCACCGGGCCGCCGCCGCCGAACGCGATCATGGTGCGCCCGGCGTAGCTCTTGCCGCTCTCGATGGCATGGACACGGGCCGCGTTGGCCATGTTCTCGTCCACCATCTCGACCACGCCCAGCGCCGCCATGCCGGCCTCCAGCCCCAGCGGCGTGGCGATGTCGGCAAACAGTGCCGCTTCCGCGGCCAGCCGGTCGAGCGCCATGCTGCCGCCGGCGAAACGCTGCGGGTCGTAGCGGCCGAGCGCCAAATTGGCGTCGGTCACCGCGGGGTGGACGCCGCCGCGCCCGTAGCAGGCCGGGCCGGGATCGGCGCCGGCACTCTCGGGTCCCACGGCGATCAGGCCCAGCGCGTCGATGTGGGCGAGCGAGCCGCCGCCGGCGCCGATCTCCACCATCTCGATCACCGGGATGCGCAGCGGCAGGCCGGAGCCTTTGCGGAACCGCCCGACCCGCGCCACCTCGAAGCTGCGCGAGGTCTGCGGGCGGTAGTCGTCGATCAGGCAGACCTTGGCCGTGGTGCCGCCCATGTCGAACGACAACACGCGATCAAGCCCGCGCTCGGCCGCGACATGGGCGGAGAAGATCGCGCCGCCCGCCGGCCCGCTCTCGACCAGGCGGATCGGGAAGCGGCACGCCGTCTCGATGGTGGTGAGGCCGCCGCCCGACAGCATCAGGAACACCGGCGCGGCCACGCCCATCTCGCGCAAGCCGTGCTCCAGCCGGGTCAGGTAGCGCGCCATCAGCGGCTGCACGTAGGCGTTGGCGGCGGTGGTCGAGAACCGCTCCCACTCGCGCATCTCGGGCGAGACCTCGGACGACAGCGAGGCCGGGATGCCGGGCAGCGCCTCGGCCAGCAGGTCGCGGGCGCGGCGTTCGTGGGCCGGGTTGGCGAAGGCGTGCAGGAAGCCGATGGCGAGGCTCTCGATCCGTTCGCGCCGCAGCGCCGGCACCAGCGCCAGCAGCGCCGCCTCGTCCAGCGGGCGCAGCACATGGCCCTCATTGTCGAGCCGCTCCGGCACGCCGAGCCGCAGGTGGCGCGGCACGAGGGGCTGCGGCAGCCGGATGTTGAGGTCGTACTGGTCGTAGCGGCCCTCGTTGCCCAACGCGAGCACGTCGCGGAAGCCCTCGGTGGTGACGAGCGCGGTGCGCGCGCCCTTGCGCTCGATCAGCGCGTTGGTGGCGAGCGTGGTGCCATGCACCAGGATCTGGATGTCGGAGGCGGCGAGGCCGGCGCTGGCCAGGATGCCGCGCACGCCGGCGATGACGCCCTGCTCCGGGGCGGCCTGCGTGGTCAGCACCTTGATGGTGGTCCGGCGGCCGGCGTGCTCGATGGCGAGGTCGGTGAAGGTGCCGCCGGTGTCGACGGCGAGGCGGGCTGCGCGAGGGTTCATGGCGCGATCTTACGGCAAACACGCCCTGCGAAAAGAGGCGGTGGAACCGGGCTCGCCCGGCTCCACCGCTTGCCGATCAGGTGATGCTGTGGGCCAGCAGCGCCGACGTGTCGAAGCCGCCGGTGTTGTGCAGCAGGGCGACCTGCTGACTGGACCCGTTTGCTGTCGTCGACATCGCCACGACGCCGTTGTTGTCCGAGGAGGTGACCGAGATGTACTGGCTCAGGATCGATTTATCGCCGTTCCAGTTGGTGGCGGCGAGCAGCGGGCGGAGGTCGAAGGTGTCGTTGCCTATGACGTTGCCGAACACGGTATCGAGCGCAGTGGGTTCCAGCACGATGGTATTGCCGCTGCCGCTCTCGTCGATCTGGTTGGTCGGCCCCTTGAGGTCGATCACGCTGCCGGTGCCGGCCATCCGCACGTAGTCGTTGCCGCCCGACAGGTTCACCGTACTGCCGCCCTGGAACGCCATCACCGTGACATTGCCGGAGGTGCCGTTGACGGTGTTGCCGGTGGTGTCCAGAAACACCGTGTTGTTGGCGCCGTTCAGGTTGATCGTGGTGCCGTTGATGGTCGCCACCACCTGGCTCTGGCCGCTGGCCTCGTTGATGGTGTTGCTCCCCGAACCCGTCGTCGTGGGCGTGGTCGCCGGGGTCGTGGTCGGGGCCGCTGTGGTCGGGGCCGGTGTGACAGCGGTCGGGGTGGCAGCGGTCGGTGCGGTGGCGGTCGGTGCCGGGGTGGTGTTGGCCCCGCCCGGGATGATCTCGACCAGGACCGGGTGGTCCGGAAGGCTCACGGTCACGTTGTTGGTGTTGTTGGCCGACTGGATGACGCCGGTGCCGGTCAGCGGATCGAACACCTCGATGCTGCTGGCCGAGTTGTCCAGGGTCAGCGTCACGTTGACGTTGTCGACATGGTCGACCTGGCCGGGGTTCGGGCCGGCAACGCGCGCGTCGTTCCACAGCGCCAGCCAATAGGTGCCGTCGCTCTTCTGCATCAGCTCGGAATTGCCCTGAGAGGGCATCCCCGACAGCTTGTAGCCGAGGCTGCCGGTGCCGAACGAGCCGCCGTTGCCTGCGGTGTCGGACAGCAGGGAGACCAGGTTGTGCACCGCCGTCGCCGCCGGCTTGGCCGAGCCGTCCGAGTTGAACAGGCCGAAGTTGTCCTGGGCATTGCCGTTGCCGGTGTTGGCGTCCAGCAACTCGTAGAGGTAGGCCTTGACGTCGCCCGCCTGGTAGGCGTCGAGCACATCGTCGAGCGTGTATTTCGCCTGGGCATCGTTGGAGACGCTGGACGAGTCGGCGCCATTGATCGTGTAGTATCCCGTTTCGCTCATGACGACCGACTTGCCCGGCGTGGTTTCCTGCGCCAGGCCGTTCATGTACGGGATGTTGTTGTTCCAGCCTGGGCTGTTGCCGGTGCCGAAGTAGGTGTGGGCGTTGCCGTAATCGGCATACGCCGACTGGTTGCCGGTGGTGCCGTAGTCGTTGACGCCGCCGAAGCTGGTCTGGATCACGCCGACGCCCGGCATCGCCGACTTGATGGCGCCGTACAGCGCCACCTGCTCCTGCGTCGCCGCCGCCAGGCTGGGGCCATAGACATCGGGTTCGTTGGCGCCCTCGACGTAGCTGACCACGCCGGCGCCCAGGCCTACGATCGCGGCGAGGTTGGCCGTAAGGTTGGTTTCGACCCCGGTGGTAATGTCGAACTTAACGCCGGTCGCGTCGTGGATCGCCTGGAGCTTCGCTGCCGAGGACGGGTCATCGAGGTTGTCGCGGACGTTGCCGATGCCGAGGTATTTGATGTCTTGTTCTACCAACCCTGTATTGGCGTAGTTGGTCCAACCAAAGTTGGCGTGCGTATTGACGCCGATGGAACCTACAAAGTCAGCAGCCCGAACAGCGTCTTGTGACATGTTGAAACTCGCAAAAAGGATGATGTTGTACGTTCTTCTCCTGCGGCTTTGTTGAACCGCAGGTAGCCGTAACGGTGAAAGTCACGAGAACGCGAGTATGTTTTCATGGCAGGCAGCGCAACCCTTGCCGTCGCTTGGGACGCCCAGCAGGCAACATTCATCCGATACACGGGTATGTGAACCAAAGTTATGGGACAAATATCCTAATAAACTCGTTTTACCTCGTTAATGACAATTACGGGTCAGCCCGCCGCTTGCGCCGCCCAGCGCGCCACGATGGCCGTCGCCGCAGCGAAATCCGCCATGCGCATCGCCTCGTGCGGGTTGTGGCTGCCGTACTGGTTGCGCACGAACACCATCCCGGACGGCACGCCTGCCTGCGCGAACGCCGCCGCGTCGTGACCGCCGCCGCTGGCCATCTCGATCACCGGAATGCCGAGCGAGGCCGCCGCCTGCCGCAAGCCGGCCCGCACCGCGGCATCCATCGGCACTGCGGCGCTCCCGGTCTCCGGACCCAGCTCGAAGCGCACGCCGCGCCGCGCCTCGATTTGCGCCACGCGGTCGGCCAGGGCGGCGAACAGCGCGTCCACGCTGGCCGGCTGCACGCTGCGGACATCGAGCTGGAACACCGCCTCGCCGGGGATCTTGGTGAAGCCGGCGGCCTCGGTGGTGGCCAGCACGCAGAACGTGCAGACCATGCGGTGCCCCCGCGCCTCCAGCTCCGACCAGCGCTCGTCCATCGCCACCGCGAGTTCGGCCAAGGCGATGGCGGCGTCGCGGCGGTAGCGGCGCGGCGTGGCGCCGGAGTGGTTGTATTCGCCCAGCACACGGCCCTCGCGCAGGCGGCGCGACCCCGGGATGCCGGTCACGATGGCCGCCGCCACGCCCTCGGCCTCCAGCACCGGACCCTGCTCGATGTGCAGCTCGACATAGGCGGCGACGCGCGCGGGCGGCAGCAGGCAGACGCCGGCGCGGACCGCCTCGGGGTCGAAACCCTCCTCGGCCATGTGCTCGGCGAGGCTGCGGCCGGTGTCCATGCGGCGCACCGCTAGCGCCTCGGGCGGCAGCGTGCCGGTGGCGGCGCGGCTGCCGGGGAAGCTGGTCGGGAACCACGCTCCGGCCTCCTCGGCGCGCACCGCCAGCACGGTCACGTCGCGCGCCGGCACGAAGCCCGCGGCGCGCATCCCGGCCACTGTCGCCAGACCGGCCAGCACGCCGGCGGCGCCGTCGAAGTTGCCGCCCGAGGCCACGCTGTCGAGGTGGCTGCCGATCACCACGCAGGGCGCCGCCCGATCCTCTCCCGGCAGCGCCATGAGCAAGTTGCCGGCGGCATCCACGGCGCACTCCAGCCCGATCGCCTCGGCTTCCCGGCGCACGATCGCATGGGCGATCCGCTCGCCCTCGCCGTAGGCCGCGCGGGTGATGCCGACGCCGTCGAAGGTCGCCGCGTGCAGCTCGGCGAACAGCCGCTCGGCCAGGTCGATGTCGGGCGTGATGTTGGGGCGCATGGTGGAAGCCTGCCTCCCGCGCCGCCCTTCCGCAACCGGCGCGCAGCCGGCATCATGCGCAGCCTGCATTATAATACCTGCATTGTAATAAGCGTGTCCGGGGAGCCTCCGATGAAGCCGCGCCTGATCGTCGCCCGCAAGATCCCGCCCGCCGTGGCCGCGCGCATCGCCGCCGAGTTCGACAGTCCCAGTCCCGGCGGCGAGGATCTCGACGCCAAGGCGGCGCTGGCGTTGCTGGCGGCGCACGCGGCGGAGGCGCTGCTGTTCACCTCCAACATCAAGCTCGACGCCGGCCTGATCGCCCGGCTGCCCGCGAGCCTGCGCATCGCCGCCACCTGCAGCGTCGGCCACGAGCACATCGACGTGGCGGCGGCACAGGCGCGCGGGCTGATCGTGACCAACACGCCGGACGTGCTGAGCGAGTGCACCGCCGACCTCGCCTTCCTGCTGCTGCTGGGCGCCGCGCGGCGCGCCGGCGAGTACGGGGCGATCATGCGCGCCGGCTGGCGGCGCGGCTACGGGCTTGGCGAGATGCTCGGCACGCGGGTCTGGGGCAAGACGCTGGGCATTATCGGCATGGGCCGCATCGGCCGCGGCGTGGCGGCACGGGCGCGCGGCTTCGGCATGACCATACTATACCGCAACCGCAACCGCCTGCCGCCGGAGCTGGAACAGGGCGCCGAGTTCGTCGCCGACCTGCGGGAGCTGCTGCCGCGCTGCCAGTTCCTCAGCTTGCACGCGCCGAGCGACCCGTCCACCCAATCGCTGATGAACGCCGAGACCTTCGCGCTGCTGCCGAAGGGCGCGGTGTTCGTCAACACCACGCGCGGCGCGCTGGTGGACGAGGAGGCGCTGCTGGCGGCGCTGCGGTCGGGCCAGGTCGGCGCCGCCGGACTGGATGTCTACCGCAACGAGCCGGCGTTCGACGAACGCTTCCTCGAGGTGGCGAACGTGTTCATGACGCCGCACATGGGCAGCGCCACGGTCGAGACGCGCGACGCCATGGGGTTCCGCGCGCTGGACAACATCGCGGCGGTGCTGGCCGGCAACGCGCCGATCGATCCGTTGTGGGCATGAAAAGGCTCGTCGTCACGCGGCGCCTGCCGCCGGCGGTCGAGGCGAGGGCGGCGCGCGACTACGACGCCCTGCTCAACGCCGGCGACATGCCGCGCGCCGACATCCCGGCGCTGTGCGCGGGCGCGGCGGCGCTGTTGTGCTGCCCGGCCGACCGGATCGACGCGGCGGTGGTCGCCGCCCTGCCGGACAGCGTGCGCGTGGTGGGCACCTTCAGCGTCGGCACCGACCACCTGGACCTGCCGGCGCTGCACGCCCGCGGCATCGCGGTGGTCAACACGCCGGACGTGTTGAGCGTGGCGACTGCGGAGCTGACCATGCTGCTGATCCTCGCCGCCGCCCGGCGCGCCGGCGAGGGCGAGCGGCTGTTGCGCGCCGGGCGCTGGGGCGGCTGGGCGCCGACGCAACTGCTGGGCACGCAGGTCTCCGGCCGCCGCCTCGGCATCCTCGGCATGGGCCGCATCGGCCGCGAGGTGGCGCGCATGGCGGCGGCGTTCGGCATGGCGGTGCACTACCGCAACCGTGGCCGGCTGGCGCGCGGGCTGGAACGCGGCGCCACGTTCCACGCCGCCGACGAGACGTTCCTGCCGCAATGCGAGGTGCTGTCGCTGCACGCGCCGGGCGGGCTTGGCACGCGGCACTGGCTCGACGCCGCCCGGATCGCGCAGTTGCCGCGCGGCGCCATCGTGGCGAACGCGGCGCGCGGCACGCTGGTGGACGACGCGGCGCTGGTGGCGGCGCTGCGCTCGGGCCAGGTCGCCGCCGCCGGGCTCGACGTCTACGAAGGCGAGCCGCGGGTGCATCCCGACTACCTTGCGCTGGAGAACGTGGTGCTGCTGCCGCATCTGGGCAGCGCCACGGTTGCGACCCGCGACGCCATGGGGTTCGCCGCCCTCGACGGCATCGACGCGGCGTTGGCCAGGCGGAAGGCGGTGAACCGTGTGCGCTGACCCATTGCCGCGACGCAGAGGCTTGAAGCATCGGGTATCCAATCTCGTCGCGGAACTCGCAAGACTGCTCGGCATCTCCAAGCAGGATGCAGTAGAGCTCGCCGTTCGCGCGGAGCTGGATAGGAGCGCAGCCGCGGTCCCGCTGCGAGACCGTTTCGCGGCACTTCGCGCGGCCCATCCCCTGCTGCCTGGCACGGGCGAGGCGGCAGACAAGGCGTTCTTCGACGATCTGTCCGGCGGCCTGTGACAATCTTCGTGGAGGCATAGCCGCCGCCACCCCGCCTGAACATGGCCGCCTGGACACGCCGGCGTCCGCACCGCAGTCTTGCACCCCACATCCGGCGGTGCCTCATGCTGTTCGACTTCGCGACCCTGGCCACCGCCGACCGCTACAAGCTGCTGGCCTCGACGGTGGTGCCGCGGCCGATCGCCTGGGTGGTGTCGCAGAATGCCGAGGGACGGCTCAATGCCGCGCCATACTCGTTCTTCAACGTGTTCTCCGACAACCCGCCGCTGCTGTGCCTGGGCATCGGCGGCAACGGGGCGGCGCACAAGGACACCGCCGCCAACATCGCCGCAACCGGGCAGTTCGTCGTGAACCTGGTGCCGTTCGCGTTGCTGCGGGCGATGCACGTCACCGCCATCGAGTTCGACGCCTCGGTGGACGAGCTGGCGGAAGCCGGGCTGACCACGCTGCCGAGCGCCAAGGTTGCGCCGCCGCGCATCGCCGAGAGCCCGGTGGCGCTGGAGTGCGTGACCGAGCGGATCATCGAACTGCCGGCCGAGCGGGCGCTCGTGGTCGGGCGCGTGGTGGCGATGCACGTGCGCGACGACGCCGTGCTGGACGCCGCGCGCTGCTACATCGACACCCCCAAGCTCGACCTCATCGGCCGCGTCCACGGCGGCGGCGGCTACGTGCGCGCCGCCGGACCAGGCGTGTTCGAGCAGGCGCGGATCCGGCTGCGCGACTGGGTTCGCCGCACCTGACCGCGACGGTTCGCCGAGCCGGGAGGTTGCTGCCGCCGGTGCTGCTGGCGCTGCGCGATCCGGCGCTGGCGTTGCTCTGGGGCGGCCTGGCCACCTCGGCGATCGGCGACCAGTTGTTCACCGTGGCGCTGGCCTGGATCGCGGTGCAGACGCTGGACACCGCCGCCGGCTACCTCAATGCGCTGCAGGCGGCGACGATCCTGGCGGTGGCGCTGCTGGCCGGACGCTGGGCGGACCGCCGCGACCATCGCCGCGTCATGGTGGCGGCCGACCTGTTCCGTGCCGCCATCCTGCTGGTGGTGGTGGCCGGGTGGAGCCTGCGCGGCACGCCGCCGGCCTGGAGCCTGGTGCTGGCGGTGCTGGCGTTGGCCGGTGGGTCGGCGCTGTTCCGCCCGGCGCTGCAGGCCAGCCTGCCGGCCACGGTCGGCGATCCGGCGGTGCTGCCGGCGGCCAACGCGCTGCTCGACACCACCGAGCGCATCGCCCGCCTGCTCGGCCCCGGCATCGTCGGCCTGCTTGGCGCGCTGCTGCCGCTGGTGCATTTCGTGACCCTGGACGCCGCGACCTTCGCGCTGTCGGGGGCGGCGGTGGCGGGGATTTCGCGGCTACGGCCGGTGGCGGCACGACCGATGCCGGCGCGCGAGACGATGCTGGCCAGCGTGCGGCGCGGCTTCGTGGCGTTGCGGCGGCATCGCGTGCTGGGCTTCTCGCTGCTGACTCAGCCGGTGCTGAGCGGGGCATGGAATGCCACGATGTTCTTTGGGCTGCCGCTGCTGATCGCCCAGACCGGCCGCCATGGCAGCGCTGGCCTCGCGGCCTACGGCCTGGTGATCGCGTGTTACGGCAGCACCAACCTGATGACCACGCTGATTGTCGGCGGCTGGCGGATGCCGGCCCACCCGGCGGCGAGGATTTTCGGCGCCGACGTGCTGTTCGGCAGCGGCCTGATGGGCATCGCGGCGGCGTTCCTGCTGGCCCCGGCCGCCTGGGTGCTGCCGGCCATGTGCCTGGCCGCGGCCATCGGCGCCATCAACGGGCCGATGGCCGACATCCCACTGGCGGTGCTGCGGCAGACCCGGCTGGCGGCGGGCGACCAGGCCGCGGCGATGCGCGCCCTGCTGGTCGCCGGCAACCTCGGCACCTTGGCGGCGCTGCTGGCGGCCCCTCGCCTGCTGGACACCATCGGCGTGGCCCCGGCGTTCCTGCTGGCTGGGGCCGGCTGCGTCGCCTGCGGGCTGCTTGGCGTGCTGCTGCACTCCGACGCGGAGGACTGAAGCGACGCCGATCAGACGCGCTCGCTGACCGCGATCGCCACCTTGCAGCCGACCTTGATGATCCGGCTCATCAGTCTGTAGGCCGGCGCGAGTTCCGCCTCGTTTTCCAGGCCGATGTCGCGATGCTCCAGCTCCTCGGCGCGAAACTCCTCGATGGTGGCGCGCAACGCCGCCTCGTCGTCGCCCAGCTCGGCCGACTGGTCCGCGTAATGCTCGTCGATCGCCTCTTCGACCGCCACCGTGCAGGCCATCGCGACGCGGGTGCCCAGCGCCGCGGTCGCGGCGCCCAGCGCGAAGCCGGCCAAATGCCACAGCGGCAGCAGGGCGGTCGGCCGCACCCGGCGGTCGGCGATCAGGCCGGCGAAGGTGTCGAGGTGGTGCTGCTCCTGCTCCTGCATGTGGCGCAGGATGTCGCCCTTGTCGCCACGGCCCAGCACCGCCAACTGGCCCTGGTAGATGCGCTTGGCGCCGTATTCACCGGCATGGTCAACGCGGATCATGCGTTCCAGGCGCTGCCGTGGCGTGGGATCTCCCGGCAGGATGACGTGGTCTTCGGTCACGGTTCGCTCCTTCGGCTGCGCCAGCCGAATGTGGCGAGGCCGGCGGCAAGTGCGAGGGCAAACAGCAGGTTCATCTGCGCCATGCTGACCGGCACGCCGGGCACCAGGTAGGTCGGGTCCTCGCACGCCTTGGACGGATGCGCCGGCATCTGCGCCAGCCGCTGCGCCAGGGTGCCGCCGGAGTAGCGCGGCGCTTGGCATTGCGGCAGCGGGCTGGGCCACCAGCCGGCCTCGACGCCGACATGCGCCGCCGCCACCCCCGCCCCGGCCAGCAACGCCAGCACCACCGCCGCCAAGGCAAGGCGCGCGAGATGCCGTGGCAACGCCAGGCCTGCCAAGCCGAGCACAATGGCCACCCGATACGGCCAGCGCTCCACCAGGCACAACGCGCATGGCACCAGGCCGCCCCAACGCTCCGATCCCAACGCCACCAGCAGCGCCATGCCGGAGGCCAGCACGGCAAACGCCAGGGCGACGCGCAGACGGGGAAGGATCATCCCGCCATATGACGTTCGCCGCCGCGCACGGCAAGTTGCCGAACGCCGATCCGGTCGCTAGATGGTACGCAACTGAACCGACGGGTCATGGAATGCTCTGCCTGTGGGGGCGCACCAACTCCAGCAACGTGGTGAAGGTGCTGTGGTTGTTGGACGAACTCGGACTGCCCTGCACGCGCCTGGAGGCGGGCGGCTGGTTCGGCGGGACCGACACTCCGGAGTTTCGCGCGCTCAGCCCGACCGGCCTGGTTCCGGCCCTCGACGACGGCGGCTTCACGCTGTTCGAGAGCAACGCGATCCTGCGTTACCTGTGCAACCAGTATGCCCCCAACAGCCGGCTGTATCCGCGCGACACGCGGGCGCGGGCCTTGGTCGACGCCTGGCTCGACATGCAGCAGACCAGCCTGGGACCGCCGCAGGGCGTGGTCTACCAAGCCTTCGTGCGCCAGGCGCCGGATCGTCGGAACAATGCGACGCTGACCCTCGCGTTGCAGCAGGTCGGCGCGGCGTGGGCGATTCTCGAACAGCGCCTGCAGCGGCAACCCTATGTGACGGGCGACGTGCTCACCCTGGCCGACATCGCATTCGGTCCGCATGTGCATCGCTGGTTGAGCCTGCCGGTGGTGCGCGCCGACTCGCACGGCTTGCGCGCCTGGTACGAGCGGCTGAGGCAGCGTCCGCCATACATGGAACACTGCACCGGGCCTCTGACCTGAACTAGCGGTCCGCCTGTTGCGCCAGCCAGCGCCGCACGCCGGCCGGGTCGCCGAATGCCGCATCGACCCGCAAGCCGACGCCGCCATGCTCGCGCGCCGCCCGCATCCCGTCCTCGTCGGTGACGTCGTCGCCGATGTAGACCGGAACCCGCCCGAAAAACGGCGCTTCCCGCAGCAGCCGGGTCACGGCCGTGCCCTTGTCGGCGCCGCGCGGCCGCACCTCCCACGCCATATGCGCCGGCAGCAGAACATAGTTCGCCGTCCGCTCGCCCAGGATCGCCAGGGCCGCCGCCTGCAGCGATAGTCCTGCGTCGGACGCCTGGCGGTAGTGCAGCACAAACCCGCGCGCCTTCGGTTCCAGTCGCGAGCCAGGGTGCCTCGCCACCACCTCGGCCGCGGCGGCTAGCCAGTCCGGCGGCAACTCGGGCAGGTCGGCGCGGCGCAGCGGCTCGCCCGGCGCCGCGCGGATGGCCCCGCCATGCTCGCCGGCGACCGCGTATGGCGCATCGCCGAGCAGCGCGTCGATCTGCGCCACCGGACGCCCGGTCACCACCGCCACGGCATCGCCGAGCCGGGCGCGCAGGCGGCGCAGCAAAGCCGGCAGTCCGGGCGGCACCACCACCGCCTCGGGCGTCGCCGCGATGTCGAGCAAGGTGCCGTCGAGATCGAGCAGCAGCGCGGCGTCTGGCGGCAGGTCCGGGGGAAGGGTCGGGCTCATCGGCAAGCCGCCAGCCGCAGGTCGTAGATCGGATGCTCCAGCCCGGACACCGCCGGCTCGGCCTTTAGAATCCAGCCGTGGAACGCCGGCACGCCGGCGTTGCTGTCGGTGACGTCGAGCCAGGCGGCGGCGTCGGCCGGTTGGCCGGGCGGGCGCACGTCGCAGGCCCCGACCGCGATGGTGAGCGTGCCGAACTGCACCGGCTGCCCGACCTTGGCGGTCAGCGGGAAGGTGCGCGTCGAGATCTTGTCCAGCGCCACGAGATCGGCGGTGCCGCCAGCAACCCAGCTCAGCGGCGGCGGCTCCGGAGTGGTCGGCGGCCCGGCAGCGGGGGGCATCGGCTGTGCGTCCTGGGCCTGGGCGGGCAACGCCAGGAAGGCGGCGAGCAGCACGGCTCCCAACGTCCTCATGGCACGCCGCGCCTGGGGCTGCGCAGGGCGGCGACCGTGTCGAGCAGGATCGCGCGCATCGCCGCCTCGTCCACGCCCATGAGCACGGCATCCTCGAACGCATCCTGCATCGCCTGCGTCAGCTCCGCGTGGTTCTCGGCCAACACCTTGAGCTTCTCGCGGCACGCGACCGGCGTGCCGTCGAGCTGCGGCCAGGCAACGGGCTGGGGCAGGCCGATGGCGTTCACTTCAGCGGCGTGCCGGTCAGGCCGCCGCCAGCGGCGGGCGCGGCATCGGGGGCCGGCGCGTTCTGCTTCAACTGCTTCTGCACGTTGGCGGCGAGGTCGGAGACGCTGAAGATGAACTTGCCGAGCAACTCCTGCAGGCTCGCCGCAGATTGCGTGATGGTGATGACGCCGCCGTTCGGGATGACCTCGTTGGCGCCCCCCGGCACCAGCGACAGATAGTTGCCGCCAAGCAGGCCGTCGCTGGTGATCTGCGCGCTGGTGTCGGTCGGCAGATGGATGTCGCTGGGCACGCCGAGGGTGACGTTCGCCTGGAATGTCTTATGGTCGATCGCCATGGCCGTGACGGCGCCGACCTTCACCCCCGCAAGCCGCACGTCGGAGCCGGTGGACAGCCCGTCCACGGAGTTGAAGGTGGCGTGCAGCACGCCACCGCCGCCGCCCTGCGCGTGTCCGGTGTTGACCACGGCGTAGGCCAGGAATCCGGCGGCCACGAACAGCACGACGGCGCCGGCCAGCAGTTCGGTCTTGTTGCGCGATGCCATGGTGGCCGCCTAACTGCCCGGGGTCCAAGCTTCATAATCACCGGTCGCGGCAGCCCGGTGACCGCCGCTGTAGTCGTGGCCGGCCGGGCGGTAGCTGGCGACGGTGCCGGTGGCGTTGGGCCGGTGCGGCAACTGCCATGGCTTGCGGCCGAGTTCCGGCAGCGGCACGTCGGTGGTGTGGTGCAGCCAGGAGTGCCACTCCGGCGGCACGTCCGAGGCTTCCGGCGGACCGAAATACAGCACCCAGCGCCGGCTGCGCATTCCCGCGCGCGGACGCCGGTCCTCGAAATAGCGGTTGCCCATGGCGTCGGTGCCAACCTGCCGGCCATGGAACCAGGTGAAGACGCGCGTGCCGATGGTGTTGCTCATGCCATGCATATACGCAAACCGGGCGGCACGGTCCATCTGGACCAGGGAAAAAGGCTCGTCACGACTCACCTATCCACAGATTTTGTGGTCACAAGCTCGGTTGACCGCAAAATGTGGCTTTGCACACGGTCGCGACCGTCCTAGCGTCGGCGCATGAAAACCCTCCCGGCGCGGATACCGAGCTTGTGGCATGGCGTGCGGATGCGCGCCCGCAGCGCCGCCGAACCCGATGCGACGCCGCGCGCCGTGACGCTGCCGGCAACCTGGCCGGACTCCGCGGCGGTGGCGCTGGCGGCGCTGGCGGCGGGAGCGGGGCCGGCGAGCCTAGCCACCGCGTCGCACGACTGGCTGGCGGCCACGGCGGCGGCGGGCGGCCTGGACCTCGCCCGCCGCTGCCAGATCCTGCTGCTGGCCCAGCGCGCCGCGCCTGGCCTGGCGATCTGGCGCAACGAGGCCGATTTGGCGCCGGGAGCGATCCTGAACCTGGCGGCTTTCTACGAGCCGGAACTCGGCTTCGACCAGCCGGAGCTGCTGGCCGCGGTCGACGACGTGGTGGCGATGGTGGCGGCGCTGTCGCACGGACGGGTGTGCGTGGGCCTGAGCGGACTGGCCGGCGCCATCGCGGCGTGCGGTCTCGACTACGACAGCGACGCCGCGCGCGCCATGGCCACGGCGGTTGCGGGGGCGGTCCGCAGCCGGCTGCGCGACAGCGCGGCGGCGGCGGGACGCACGGCTTTGCTGGTGGTGGCCGCGCCGGGGCCGGTCGATGCGCTGCTCGGCATCGAGACCGGCGGCATCGCGCCGGCGTTCTCGCCGCTGGATGGCGACAGCCGGCTGTCGCGCGCCGCGCGGGCCTTGCTGGCGGCTCGCGGCGTGACCCCGGAGGCGGCGCTGGCGGCGATGCTGGCCGGCCAGATGCCGCTGGCCTGCGCCAGCCATGCGGCGCACGCGGCGATGCACGCCGCAATGGCGCCGCTGTTCGATGCCATGCCGACCCTGGCGGCCGCGCCGGTGTCGCCGCAGCCACGCCCCGCGACGGTGCGGCCACGAGCGTTGCCGTCACGGCGGGGCGGCCTCGCGCACAAGGTCGGCGTCGCCGGCCACCGCCTGTTCCTGCGGACCGGTGAATACGACGACGGTACGCTGGGCGAAGTGGCGATCACCTTGCCCAAGGAGTCGCCGGCGGTCCGTGCCTGGGCCGACTGCCTGGCGCAGGCGGTCAGCATCGGGCTGCAGCATGGCACGCCGCTGGCCGCTTTCGTGGAAGCCTTCTCGGGCACCCATTTCTCGCCCGCCGGCGCCGTCGAGGGCGACGAGGCCGTGCCTCATGCCAGCTCTCCGGCCGACTACGTGTTCCGCAAGCTGGCGGCGAGCTACCTGCCCGGCATGAGCCTGCCGGCCGCCGACGACGAACCGCCGCCGCTGCCGCTGCTGCCGCTCGACCTGCCCCAAGGGCCAGCATCACAGCCGGCGTTGCAGCCACGCCGCCGCGGCCTGCGGGTGGTGCGCTGAGCCGAGGCGCGGTATAATCGCCGGCAGCAACGGTTCCTGGAGACTGAAGATGGCCGGACGCATCGACGGACGCCTGGCGGAACTCGGCATCGCATTGCCCGAGCCGGCCGCGCCGCTCGCCAACTACGTGCCGTTCGTGGGCTGGGGCGGCCTGGTGGTGATCTCCGGCCAGTTGCCGATGGAGCACGGTGCGCTGTCGGCGACCGGCAAGCTGGGCGACGGCGGCCTTACTATCGAGCAGGGCCAGGCGGCGGCGCGGCTGTGCTTCATCAACCTGCTGGCGCAACTGCGCGTGGCCTGCGGCGGCGACCTCGACCGGGTGCAGCAGGTGGTGCGCCTGGGCGGCTTCATTGCCGCCGGCCCGGAGTTCACCGACCATGCGAAGGTGATGAACGGCGCCAGCGACCTCGCCGCCGCGGTGTTCGGCGAGGCGGGACGGCACGCGCGCAGCACCATCGGCGTGCCCTCGCTGCCGGCCAACTCGCCGGTCGAGGTCGAGGGCATGTTTGCGGTTTCGCCTTAGCCGGGCGGTTGCCAGCATCCTCGGCCATGCTAAATCGCGCCTCATGCCCGATGGTTCGACCACCCTCACGCTGACGCTGCATCCGGCCATTGCGGAGATCGCGGCCAGCGATTGGGACGCCTGCGCCGGACCGGGCAACCCGTTCGTCTCGCACGCCTTCCTGAGCGCCGTCGAGGACAGCGGCAGCGCCGGCGCGCGCACCGGCTGGCTGCCGCAACACGCGATGCTGCGCAACGGCCATGGCACGGTGGTGGCCGCCGCGCCGATGTACGCGAAGTCGCACAGCTACGGCGAGTACGTGTTCGACCATGGCTGGGCGCACGCCTTCGAGCGCGCCGGCGGCAGCTACTACCCGAAGCTGCAGGTGGCGGTGCCGTTCAGCCCGGTGCCGGGCCCGCGGCTGCTGGTGCGGCCCGGCTCGGGCGTGCCGGCACAGGCACTGGCCAGCGCGCTGACGCAGGCGGCGGGCGAACTCGGCCTGTCGTCGGTCCATGCGACGTTCTGCACCGAAGCCGACTGGAATGCCCTGGGCGAGACGGGCTGGCTTCGGCGGCTCGGCACGCAGTTCCATTGGGAGAACGCCGGCTACGCCGATTTCGACGGCTTCCTCGGCGCGCTGGCCTCCCGCAAACGCAAGTCGATCCGGCGCGAGCGGCGCGATGCCAACGCTTGCGGGCTGGAGTTCGTGACGCTGCGCGGCGACGAGATCACCCGCGAGCACTGGCGCGCGTTCTACCGCTTCTACACCTCGACGGTGGACCGCAAGTGGGGCAGCGCCTACCTGACGGCGAAGTTCTTCACCATGCTGGGCGAGCGGCTGGGTGACGCGGTGGTGCTGATGCTGGCGTTGGATCGCGGCAAGCCGGTGGCGGGCGCGCTCAACCTGATGGGCGACGAGGCGCTGTACGGGCGCAACTGGGGCTGCAGCGGCGACTACCCGTTCCTGCATTTCGAGCTGTGCTACTACCGCGCAATCGATTTCGCCATCGAGCACGGGCTGCGGCGGGTCGAGGCCGGGGCGCAGGGCGAGCACAAGATCCAGCGCGGCTATCTGCCGAAGCCGACCTACTCCGCGCATTGGATCGAGCACGAGGGATTGCGCGCGGCAATCGGCGGCTTCCTGGACCAGGAGCGCCCGGCGATGCTGGCGCAGATCGAGGCGATGGCCGAAGGCGGCCCGTACCGTCAAGGCGACGACACCGCCTAGCGCACCGGCAACCGCCTGCGCCGCGTCACCAGCACCAGCACCAGCGCGCCCACGCCCGCCGACAGCAGCGACCCCGCGAACACCGCCAGCTTCAGTTCGGTGATGCGCTCGCCCGGCGGGAACGCCAAATTGCCGATGAACAGGCTCATGGTGAAGCCGATGCCGCACAGCACCGCCACGCCGTAGACCATCCCCCAGTCGAGGCCCTCCGGCAGCCGCACCAGGCGCAGCCGGCTGGCCAGCCAGGTGACGCCGAACACGCCTATTTGCTTGCCTGCGAACAGGCCCAGCGCGATGCCCGGCACCACCGGGTCGGTCAGCACCCGCAGCGACACCCCGGCCAGCGGCAGCCCGGCGTTGAACAGGCCGAACAGCGGCAGCACGGCAAACGCCACGAAATTGTTGAGCGCATGTTCCAACCGCTGCCCGGCGCTGCGTTCGCCGTGCATCGGCGCCACCATCGCCACCGCCACTCCGGCCAGCGTCGCGTGGACGCCGGAGCGGACCAGGCAGCCCCAGATCACCAAGAAGCCGACGAGGTATGGCGTCACGCCGGACACCCCGGCCCGGTTGAGCCCGAGCAGCGCCAGCCAAGCCAACGCCGCGAGGCCGAGCGCCGCCCAATGCAGGTCGGTGGTGTAGAAGAAGGCGATGACAAGGATGGCGCCGAGGTCGTCGATGATCGCCAGCGCGGTGAGGAACACCTTGAGCCCTGCCGGGATGCGCGGCCCCAGCAACTGCAGCACGGCGAGCGAGAACGCGATGTCGGTGGCGACCGGGATGGCCCAGCCGCGCAGCGCCCCTGGATCGTGCCGGTTGAACGCCACGTAGATCAGCGCCGGCAGCACCATCCCGCCCAACGCCGCGGCCAGGGGCGCCGCCGCGCGGGACAGCGAGGCAAGCTGGCCGAACAGGATCTCGCGCCTGATTTCCAAGCCGACCAGCAGGAAGAACACCGCCATCAGCCCGTCGTCGACGATGAAGCGGAGGTCGGTGGCGAGCCGGAGCGGACCCGCCAGCAGCGTTACCGGCAGCGCCAGCATCGCCGTGTAGGCAGGGGCCACCGCCGAGTTGGCCCAGACGATCGCCATTGCCGCCGCCAGCACCAGCACGACGCCGCCCGCCGCCTCGCCGCGGATGAACGCCAGCAGCCGCCCAAGCCTGCGATGACGGCTCATGGATGCGGCGTCACTCGGCCGTTCGGGCGATGGCGATCAGCACCACGGCACCCACCGTCACCAGCCCAAGTGCGGCGCCGAGTCCGGCGTGCCGCGCCACGAAGCCGATCAGCGGCGGCCCGCCGAGCAGCCCCGCGTAGCCCATGGTGGCGACCATGGCCACTCCCGGCGAGCCGCCCTTCCGCCCCGCCGCGCTGAACACCACCGGGATCACGTTGGCCAAGCCCACCCCGGCCAGCGCGAACGCCGCCGCCGCCGCCACAGGGGTGCGCATCATCAGGCCGAGGCCGACGCCCGCGATCGTCAGCAAGCCGCCAAACCGCAGCACCGTCACCGGCCCCAGGCGCCGCACCACGACGTCGCCGGCGAAGCGGCAGATCGCCATGGCGAAGGCGAACGCCTGGTAGGCGATGGTGGCGCGGGCGACGCTGGCCCCGAGCACCACGCGCAAGTAGACGCCGGCCCAGTCGGAAATGCCGCCTTCCATGGTGAAGCTCAGCGCCGCCATGACGCAGACCCCGGCCAGCGCGCGGCCCGGCAGCCGGAACCGCGGGCCGCTTTTTGCCTTGGCCGCGGCAACGTCGTGGGCAATGCCGCGCTCGGCCCAGAGCGCCGCCACGCCGAGCAGCGCGCAGCCGATCCCGCCCGTCGCGTAGCAGGCCGGCAGCGCCCAGCCGCGCGACAGCAGCAAGCCCATGAGAGCGGCTCCGGTCAGCCCGGCCGTGCTCCAGACGCCATGGAACGACGACATGATGGCAGCGCCCCATTGCCGCTCGACCCGCGTGGCATGGGCGTTCATCGCCACATCGAGCGTGCCGAACAGGACGCCGAGCAGCGCCGCCGCGGCAATCAGCGTGGGGTAGCCGGTCGCGAGGCCAGGCAGCGGCAACACCACGCCCAGCCCGAGCGCCGCGCTCAGGCAAGTGCGCCCGGTGCCGACACGCGCCGCCAACTGCCCGATGAGCGGCATCGCCGCCACCGCGCCGAGGCTGACCGCCAGCAACACCACGCCCAATTCCTGGTCGTCCAACCCGGCGACCTCGCGCAGCCGTGGCAGCAGGCCAATCCAGGTGCCGTAGACGATGCCGTTGCCGGCAAACAGCGCGTAGGTCGCGAGGCGCGCGGTCCATGGCGCCGGTATGGGAACCAGCCTGGGTCGGGCAGTGGTGAGGGAGGTCGGCACCGGGACACGGAGCCTAAACCGGCCTGCCGGGTCAACCCCGTTGCAAGCATTGCAGCCACAGCCGACGATAGGCGATGCGCGCGCTCATCATCGTCTTGGCACTTTCGCTTGGCGCGTTACCGGGGCTTGGCGCATCACCAGCCGGGGCGGCGGCGCTGAAGCTTACCACCTGGGACCTGGGCTGGCTCACGCTGCGGCCGGCGGGCGACCCGGCGCTGCCACCCAACATCGGGCCACGCGCTCCGGCCGACCTGGCGCGCCTCGCCGCCTATGCCGCGGCGTTGGCCGCCGACGTGGTGGCGTTCCAGGGCATCGACGGCGTCGAGGCCGCCCGGCTGGTGTTCCCGGCCGACCGCTGGACGCTTCACATGACCGGCGACCAGGTGCTGCAGCGCGCCGGCTTCGCGGTCCGGCACGGCCTCGGTTTCACGCCGCTGCCCGACCTCGCCGCACTCGACCCGTTCGCGCACGCCCGCTACCGGCTGCGCAGCGGCGCCGAGATCCGGCTCGACCTGGCGGGCGCCGGCTTGCGGCTGCTGGCGGTGCATCTCAAGAGCGGTTGCCGTTCGGCTGCCCTGGACACCGCCGACATCCCGGCCTGCGCCACTTTGCGGGGCCAGAGCGAGGTGCTCGCCGACTGGGTGGCGCAGCGGCAGGCCGCGGGCGAGGCGTTCGCCATCCTCGGCGATTTTGGCCGCGTGATGGACGGCGGCGACGACTTTGTGGCCCGGCTGGCGCCGCCGCTCACGCTGTCGCGGGTAACCGAGGGCCATGCCTCGCCGTGCTGGGGCGGCGGCGCCTTCGTCGACCACATCCTGCTGGGCGGCGCGGCGCGGCAATGGCTGCAACCCGGAAGCCTGCGCGTTATGGTCTACCGCGAGACCAACGAGAGCTGGCGCGACCGGCTGTCCGGTCACTGCCCGGTGTCGGCCAGCCTGCTGCCACCCGGCTGACGCGACCCAAGTTGCTGGAACACAGAGCGAGGATGCCCCCATGCCACAGACCGTGAAAACCGTGCTCGTCACCGGCGCGTCCGCCGGGTTCGGCGCCGCCATCGCCCGCCGCTGCGTGCGCGACGGCCACCGCGTCGTCGCCACCGCCCGCCGCGCCGACCGCCTGACCGCCTTGCGCGACGAGTTGGGCGAGGCCGTGCTGGCCTTTCCGCTCGACGTCACCGACGCCGAGGCAGTCGCCGCCCTGCCCGGCAGCCTGCCCGGAGCCTGGCGCGACATCGACGTGCTGGTGAACAACGCCGGCCTGGCGTTGGGCTTGGACCCGGCCTACGCGGCGAAAATGTCCGACCTCGACACCATGGTCGCCACCAACATCACCGGCCTGCTGCACATGACGCGCGCCGTGCTGCCCGGCATGGTCGAGCGCAACCGCGGCCATGTCGTCAACCTCGGCAGCGTCGCCGGCAGCTACCCGTATCCCGGCGGCCACGTCTACGGCGCCAGCAAGGCGTTCGTGAAGCAATTCACGCTGAACCTGAAGGCCGACCTGGTCGGCACCAACGTGCGCGTGACCAACATCGAGCCGGGGTTGGTCGGCGGTTCCGAGTTCAGCGTCGTGCGGTTCGGCGGCGATGCCGAGCGGGCGGCGAAGAACTACGCCGGCACCGAGCCGCTGATGCCCGACGACATTGCCGAGGCGGTGGCCTGGGTCATGGCGTTGCCGGCACACGTCAACATCAACCGCATCGAGATGATGCCGACCTGCCAGGCCTCCGCCGCCCTGGCCGTCAAGCGCCAGGGCTGAGCGGCGCATGGACCGCAAGCAGACTCGCCAGGTACTCGACCGCTACCGCATCACCTCGGGCAAAGGTTTCAGGCTGCGCGACCATGACCCCGGCAATACCGGCGGCAGCGCGATCCAGGAGGAGGACGGCGAGGAGTTGCTGCGCCAGGGCGTGGCGCGGCTGTCGGAGCTGCAGGAGCTGCTGTTCGCCAACCAGTCGTGGTCGCTGCTGTGCGTGCTGCAGGCGATGGATGCGGCGGGCAAGGACGGCACCATCAAGCACGTGATGTCGGGTATCAACCCGCAAGGCGTCACCGTGGCGCCGTTCAGGGCGCCAGGGCCGGAAGACCTCGCGCACGACTTCCTATGGCGCATCAACCGCCATCTGCCGGCCGACGGGCAGATCGGCATCTTCAACCGCAGCCACTACGAGGAGGTGCTGGTCACCCGCGTCCACCCGGAGATCCTGGCCCACGAGCGCATCCCGCCGGCGCTGGTCGGCAAGCACTTCTGGCGGCACCGGCTGGACGACATCGCCGCCTGGGAGCGCTACCTGCACCGCCAGGGCACCGTGGTGGTGAAGTTCTTCCTGAACGTGAGCAAGGCCGAGCAGAAGCGGCGCTTCATCGACCGGCTCGACCACCCCGCCAAAAACTGGAAGTTCAGCGCCGGCGACATCGCCGAACGTGGCCATTGGAACGAATACCAGCAAGCCTACGAAGCGGCGATCAGCGCCACCGCCACCAAGGATGCGCCATGGTACGTGGTGCCTGCCGACCACAAGTGGTTCACGCGCTTCGTCGTGGTGGCGGCGATTGTCGAAGCACTGGAGGCGCTGGATTTGAAGCCGGTCAAGCTGTCAGACGAGGAGCTTGGCAAGCTGGCCGCGGCACGCAGGCAGCTAGAGACGGAAGGGTGAGAAGTCTCCGGAGCTTGCTGTGGTCGGCAAGCCCCGGATTTCATCCGGTCTACTGCGCCGTCTCCGGCTCGCGTTCGGCGCTGCCTTCGTCGCCGTCGCTTTCCGGCTTCGAGGTGGCGGGGGCTGCCGCCTCGACGATGTCAAAGTCGAGCTTGGCGTCCTTCAACGTCACCTTGACCGAGCCGCCCTTGACCAGCTTGCCGAACAGCAACTCCTCGGCGAGCGGCTTCTTGATGTGCTCCTGGATGACGCGGGCCAGCGGGCGCGCGCCATACAGCCGGTCATAGCCGCGCTCGGCCAGCCATTCCTTGGCCGAAGACGACAGCTCGATGGTCACGTTGCGGTCGGCGAGCTGTGCCTCCAGTTGCATGACGAACTTCTCCACCACGCGGCCGACCGTCTCCTGGGTCAGCGCCGCGAACGGGATCACCGCGTCGAGCCGGTTGCGGAATTCCGGCGTGAACATGCGCTTGATCGCCTCGCCGTCCTCGCCCACCCGCTCGTCGCGCCCGAAGCCGATTGCCTCCTTGGCCATGTCGGCGGCGCCAGCGTTGGTCGTCATGATCAGGATGACGTTGCGGAAATCGACCGTCTTGCCGTTGTGGTCGGTCAGCTTGCCGTGGTCCATGACCTGCAACAGGATGTTGAACAGGTCGGGATGCGCCTTCTCGATCTCGTCCAGCAACAGCACCGTGTGCGGGTGCTGGTCGATGGCGTCGGTGAGCAGGCCGCCCTGGTCGAAGCCCACGTAACCCGGCGGCGCGCCGATCAGGCGGCTGATGCTGTGCCGCTCCATGTACTCGCTCATGTCGAAGCGGGTCAGTTCGATGCCAAGAGTGCTGGCCAACTGGCGCGCCACCTCGGTCTTGCCGACGCCGGTCGGTCCGCTGAACAAGTAGTTGCCGATCGGCTTCTCGGCGTCGCGCAACCCGGCCCGCGACAGCTTGATCGCCGCGGACAGCGCTTCGATGGCATTGTCCTGGCCGAACACCATGGAGCGCAGGTCACGCTCCAGATGCCGCAGCACCTCCTTGTCATCCGCGCTGACCGACTTGGGCGGGATGCGGGCGATCTTGGCCACGATCTCCTCGACATCCTTCAGCGTCACGGTCTTGCGGCGCTTGCCCTCGGGCTGCAACATCCGGCTGGCGCCCACCTCGTCGATCACGTCGATCGCCTTGTCGGGCAACTTGCGGTCGTGGATGTATTTGACCGACAGCTCGACGGCGGCGCGGATGGCCTCGTCGGTGTAGCGCACCTTGTGGTGCTTCTCGTAATTCACCTTTAGGCCGCGCAGGATCTTGATCGCGTCATCGGGCGACGGCTCGTTCACGTCGATCTTCTGGAACCGGCGGACCAAAGCGCGGTCCTTCTCGAAATAGACGCGGAACTCCTTGTAGGTCGTGCTGCCGATGCAGCGCAGCGTCCCTTGGGCCAGCGCCGGCTTGAGCAGGTTCGAGGCGTCCATCGCGCCGCCGCTGGTGGCGCCGGCACCGATGACGGTGTGGATCTCGTCGATGAACAGGATCGCGTTCGGCTGTGCCTCAAGCTCGGTCACCACCGCCTTCAACCGCTCCTCGAAGTCGCCGCGATAGCGCGTGCCGGCCAGCAACGCGCCCATGTCGAGCGCGTAGATGGTCGAGTTGGAGAGGACCTCCGGCACGTCACCCTCGACGATGCGCTTGGCCAGGCCCTCGGCGATGGCGGTCTTGCCGACGCCGGGATCGCCCACGTAGAGCGGGTTGTTCTTGGTGCGGCGGCACAGGATCTGGATCGTCCGCTCGATCTCGGTGTCACGGCCGATCAACGGGTCGATCTTGCCGGCGACCGCCTTCTTATTCAGGTTCACGCAGTAGTTGCTGAGCGCATCCTGGCCACGCTTGCCGGGCTTCTCCTCGCGCTCCGGCTCGGCGCCCTCGCCGGGGCTACCCTGGGCGGCGCGAGGCTGGGTGCGGCCAGGCGCCTTGGCGATGCCGTGGCTGATGAAGTTGACGGCGTCGAGGCGCGTCATGTCCTGGGTCTGCAGGAAATAGACGGCGTGGCTCTCGCGCTCGCTGAACAGCGCCACCAGCACGTTGGCGCCGGTCACCTCGTCGCGGTTGGAACTCTGGACGTGGATGGCGGCGCGCTGCACCACCCGTTGAAAGCCGGCGGTGGGCTTCGGCTCGCCCGGACGGTCAGTGGCGAGGCCAGCCAGATCCTTGTCGAGGAACTCGGTCAGGTCGGTGCGGATCTTGTCGATGTCGACGCCGCAGGCGCGCAGGACAGTGGCCGCGTCGGTGTCGTCCAGCAGGCCGAGCAACAGATGCTCCAGCGTTGCGTACTCGTGCCGGCGCTCACTGGCGAGCGACAAGGCGCGGTGCAGGGTCTGTTCGAGATTGCGCGAGAGCATGGAAACGCTCCTTGGTTCCTATCGGAGGCGAAAGCCGTCGGTCCACGGCCACATAAGGCACGTCACACTCAATACGCTAAACGGCAACCATTACCCATCAGCCAACGAGGCGGGTGAGACACCGACTGTTCCCGGCATCTTTTCTCCAACGCGGGGTGGACGCATCACAAATCCTGCTCACGAAGATTTAAAGTTCGTCACCTGGTCCGCATCCCCGTCATTCGGCGGGGGTGCGCGGCCAACCGCACAAGCATCAATCCTTTTCGATCGTGCATTGCAGCGGGTGCTGATTTTGCCTCGCCAAGTCCATCACCTGCGTTACCTTGGTTTCAGCGACCTCATAGGTGAACACGCCACACACGCCCACGCCCCGTCGATGCACATGCAGCATGATGCGCGTTGCTTCTTCGCGCGTCTTCTGAAAAAACCGTTCCAGGACGTGAACGACGAATTCCATCGGCGTGTAATCGTCGTTAAGCATCAAAACCTTGTACATCGCCGGCTTGCGCGTCTTGGGGCGAGCCTTGACCACGACGCCGGTGTTCGGCCCCTCGCCGCCGTTGCCGTCGCGCCCGTCCTCGCGGCGGCCGTCGTCGCGCCGGCTATCCATCGTCGCCGGAGTGGAGTTCGAGCGGCCAATCGGTGCGCCAAGCTGTCGGGGATCGTCCAAAGGTTCGTCGCTCATCGCTTTCAACCGCTCTCTTGGGCTGGTCGACCGACCTTATCCGGCCGGTCAGACGCATCGACCGCATACGCGCCAACGATGCGTCGTGATGTCCGAACGACGCAAGCACGGCGCACAATGATGGGTCGCCAAACCGCGTCACGCAAGTGCCGCGGCGGCGTCCACGCAAACGAAAACGGCCCGGAACATCTGCCCCGGGCCGCCCATGCGCTAGAAGTTGTTCAGGTTCGGATCAGGCGGACACGTGTCAGGCGGACACGCGGCCAAACTTCTCGGCCGCCAGCGAAAGGCGGGCGGTGATCGGCGCGATCGTCTGCTCCGACAGCTTCATCGAGGCGTCGGTCAGCTTGCCGGTCTCGCTCACCGCGGCCTCGACGGCGGCGCGGGCCATCCCGGTATGCATGTCCATCGCCTCCTTGACCGACTTGAGGCCGGCCATCGCCTTCCATGTCGTCATCGTCTGGTCGAGTTGCGCCTGGGCGCTGGCGGCCACATGCTTGCCGAGGTCCTGCACGCCGGCGGCCCAGATCTGGCCCGACTTCATCATTGCCTCGAAGTTGCCCTGGCCGAACGCCATAAAGTCTTCAGCAGTTGTCATCGCACTCTCCATTGTTGACGCAAAAGGCTGGTTGAAAGCGAACGGCTGGGTCGCCCGCGTGCTGCTTTCGAGCAGGCGGGGAGTGGCATCGGCAACCGTCTCGGTGATCGCCATCGGCACGGCTGGTGGCGGCTCGACCAGCGGCGCGGGAGACACGGGCACCTCGGGCGCCGGCTGCTCGACGCCGGGCGCGGCAATCGCGGACACCTCCGCCACCACCGCCGGCAGGTCGCCGGGCGTGAAGTGGGTGGGCTGGGTCAGGCTTGCGGCGATGGCGATTTCAGCCGAGCGGGCGACCAAGGCCTTGCCGTCGGCATCGGCGATCTTGGATGTGTCGGTCTTGGCAACGGCCAGAGGGTTCAGCCGCCGCGCAACTTGCCTCGCCATGGGGTGATCAATCCTCTACCGCTTCGGCGACTTCTACGCCGGATTTGACTGCTGTGGCCTGCAACTAACGGAAATTGCCCAAAGGAGCAAGATTTATGTTGCAGTGCACAAAAGTATTTTTCCGCTGGCCTGCTGCACCTTTGAGGTAGCTCACGCCTAGGCGGTTCAAGCCTCCAGACGGCAGGCGAATGTCGCTGGGTAACGTGTTCATACGCATCGATTTCGTTTGCCATGAAGCTGGACACGGCGCCGTGTGCATCGCTAGGGTGCGGCGCAACTGCGGAGCGGCGGCATTGAAGGCTTGGTTAGACGCGGCTGTCCGGGTACAGTACCGGCGTGGTTTGTCGTTAATGGCGCTGCTCGTCGCGGCGGTGGCGCTGCTCCCGCATGACGCCCGCGCGCAGGTCGGTTCCGCCCGCTACAGCTCGTTCGTCATGGAGGCTGGCAGCGGCAAGGTCATGTCGGCGGTCAACCCGGACGACCCTCGGCATCCCGCCAGCCTGACCAAGCTGATGACGCTGTACATGACGTTCGAGGCGTTGCGCGACCGGCGGGCCTCGCTCAACGAAATGGTGCCGGTGAGCCCTGCCGCGGCCAACACGCCGCCCTCCAAGCTCGGCCTGACGCCGGGGATGGCGCTCACCGTTCAACAGGCGATCATGGGCCTGGTGACCAAATCGGCGAACGACGCCGCCGCCGCGTTGGCCGAGTTGCTCGGCGGCGGCGACGAGCGGCGGTTCGCGCAGATGATGACGATGCGGGCGCGGGCGCTGGGCATGACCGGGACGGTGTTCCGCAACGCCTCCGGGCTGCCCGATCCTGAACAGGTGTCCACGGCGCGCGACCTGGCTGTCCTGGCGCGCCATCTGCTGCAGGACTTCCCGGAGCAATATCACTATTTCAGCGTCCCGAGCTTTGCCTTCCGCGGCCGGGTGATCCCCAACCACGACCACATGCTGCAGACCTATCCCGGTGCGGACGGGCTGAAGACCGGCTACGTCAATGCTTCCGGCTTCAACCTGGTGACCTCGGCGATGCGCGGCGACGTACGGCTGATCGGCGTGGTGCTGGGCGCCGCGCAGCCGTCCGAGCGCGATCATCACATGGCGATGCTGCTGGACGCCGCGTTCGAACGCTACAACCTGCCGGCGAGCGTGGCGCGGATGCCGGTCGCCAGCCGCGCCAGCGGCGTGCTGGAGGCGAACGCCACCGCAGCGGCGGTCGCGGCGACGGCGATGATCCCGCCGGCGCCGACGCTGCGCGATGTCAGGAATTACACCTTGGTCGAGCCAGTCCGCTTACCGCGGCACGTTGCCGACTGGGCGGTGAACCTCGGCGTTTACAGCAGCGACAGCGGCGCCCGTCGGGCCGCGAGCCTGGCGCGCAACCTGGCCGATGGCGGCGAAACCCGGATCGAGGCGGCCGGCAAGCGGCGTCATCCCGCCTATCGCGCGTCGCTGGCCGTGCTTACGCAACCCGAGGCGCGTGGTCTCTGCGCCGCCCTGGCGCACCGCCACAGGACTTGCGCGCCGATGCACGACGGCGGTGCCGGCGACGTCGCGAGTCGCTGATATCCAGCGTCCACGCCGGCGCGTTCCCATCGACACTTGCATGACGTTCGGCGGCTGCGCATCTTGCACCTTCGGCGCACGTTGAGCGTCTGGCGGGCGCCACGAAGCCGAGCGGAGGTACAGTCTATGGACGGCGGCACGGACGCACGGCGGATCACCATCTACCAGCCGCAGGATTTTGCGGGGATGCGCCGGGCGGGTCAGCTCGCCGCGGCCACCCTGGACATGATCGCCCCGCACGTCCGGCCCGGCGTCACCACCGGCGAGTTGGACCGGCTCTGCCATGAATTCATTCTGGCGCATGGCGCGGTGCCGGCGCCGCTCAATTACCGCGGCTATCCCAAGTCGATCTGCACATCGATCAACCACGTCGTCTGCCACGGCATCCCCGGCGATCGTAAGCTGGTCAGCGGCGACGTGCTCAACATCGACGTGACGGCCATCCTGGATGGCTGGTATGGCGACAGCAGCCGCATGTACGCGGCGGGACCGCCCTCGACCCGCGCCCGCAACCTCATGGACGTGACGTTCGAGGCTTTGCGCAGGGGCGTCGCCGCCGTGCGTCCCGGCGCCACGCTGGGCGACATCGGCCATGCCATCCAGTCGTACGTGGAAGGCCAGCGGTTCAGCGTGGTGCGCGACTTCTGCGGCCACGGCATCGGCCGGCAGTTCCACGAAGCGCCCAACGTGCTGCACTTCGGCCGCGCCGGCGACGGCCCGGTGTTGCGGCCCGGCATGTTCTTCACCATCGAGCCGATGGTCAACGCCGGCCGTCCGGAAGTGAAGGTGCTGGACGACGGCTGGACCGCGGTGACCCGCGACCGCAGCCTCTCGGCGCAGTTCGAGCACATGGTGGGCGTCACCGAGGACGGCGTGGAGGTGTTCACCCATTCTCCCGCCGGCCTGGACAAGCCGATCATCGCGGATTGACGGTGCCGGCGTTGCGCGGGCAAGCTCGTTGCAATGGCGAAAATACCACGCGGGTTGGGCGAACAGCTCACTATCCTCGAACCCTTGGCGGCTTCGGCGCCGCCGCTGTCGGCCGGCATCGACGGACATCGTTCGCGGATGCGCTCGCGCCTGCTGATTGCCGGGCCGGAGGCGCTGGCCGATCACGAGTTGCTGGAGATGATGCTGTTCCTGGCGCTGCCGCGGCGCGACACCAAGCCGTTGGCACGCGCCCTGCTGGCGCGTTTCGGCAGCTTCGCCAACGCCATCGCAGCACCGCTGCCCGATCTGCGCCGTATCGAGGGTCTCGGCGAGGCCGGGGCGGCAGCGCTCAAGACCGTCCAGGCGGCGGCGCTGCGGCTGGTTCGGGCCGAGGTGATGGACCGTCCGGTGCTGTCCAACTGGGACCGGCTCATGGAGTATCTCAACGCGGTGCTGGCGCGCGAGCGGGTCGAGCAGTTCCGCGTGCTGTTCCTCGACAACCGCAACCGCCTGCTGGCCGACGAGGCGCAGGGGCACGGCACCGTCAACCACACGCCGGTCTATCCGCGCGAGGTGGTGAAGCGGGCGCTGGAGCTGCACGCCACCGCGATCATCCTGGTGCACAACCACCCCAGCGGCGACCCCACCCCGTCGCGCGCCGACATCGACACCACCCAGGAGATCGCCGAGGCGGGGCGGGCGCTGTCGGTGGCGCTGCACGACCACGTCATCGTCGGCAACGGCAAATGGCTGAGCTTCCGCCACAAGGGGCTGCTTGCCTGAAGCGCCTCCGGATCGCGCCTAGACTTCATTCACATCGGCTGCCTGCAATGTAGGGCGGAAAAGCGCAGCGCCTTCCGCCGACTTCGGAGCGCTCGGAGTTGCGGAAGGCGCTGCGCTTTTCCGCCCTACAAGCCTTCGTTCGCAGACAGCCGGTGTGGAACGGCTCTAACGCAGCGCGCCCAACACTTGGTGGCTGCCGTCCCAGACCAGCTTCAGCGCGATGTAGAGCACGATCAGCAACCCGACCCAGGCGATCCAGCGGTAGCGCTCCAGCAGCCGCGCCACCAAACTCGCGGCCACGCCCATCAGCACCACCGACACGCCCAGGCCGGATACCAGCACCCAGAGCCGGCCCTGCGCCGCGCCCGCCACCGCGAGCACGTTGTCGAGGCTCATCGACAGGTCGGCGAGGACGATCTGCAGCATCGCCTGGCGCAGCGACTTGGACGGGGGCGCCGCCGTGCCGACGTGGGCCGGGCGGCGCAACTCGCGGAACATCTTCCAGCAAACCCACAGCAGCAGGATGCCGCCGGCCAGGAGCAGGCCGACGATCTGCAGCAGTTGCAGGGTCACCGCCCCGAGGGCGATGCGGATCACCGTGGCTCCGGCGATGCCGGCGATGATCGCCGGCCGCTTCTGCGCCGCCGGCAGCCCGGCGACGGCCAGCCCGACGACCACCGCGTTGTCGCCGGCCAGCGTGAGGTCGACCACCAGCACCTGTCCCAACGCCGCCAGGTCCTGCAGCAAAGCCGGCGTCATCTCCATCAGGCCCTCGATGTTGCAGCCGCGCCGCCCCCGCCGTAGATCGTCGGCATGATCCCTCGTTACACACGTCCCGCCATGGCCGCCATCTGGGCGCCCGAGAACCGTTACCGCATCTGGTTCGAGATCGAGGCCCTGGCCTGCGAGGCGATGGCGGCGATCGGCGCCCTGCCCGCCGACGCCGCACGCGCCATCCGCGAACGCGGCGGGGCCGCAATGGCTGCCATCGGCCCCGCCGACGTGGCGCGCATCGACGAGATCGAGCGGGAGACGCGCCACGACGTCATCGCCTTCCTGACCTGGCTGGCGGAGAAGATCGGTCCCGAGAGCCGCTTCGTGCATCTGGGCCTGACCAGCAGCGACGTGCTCGACACCACGTTGTCGATGCAGTTGGCGCAGGCGAGCGATTTGTTGCTGGCCGACCTCGACGCGGTGCTGGCGGCGCTGCGCCGGCGGGCGTTCGAGCACAAGCATACGCTGACCATCGGCCGCAGCCACGGCATCCACGCGGAGCCGACCAGCTTCGGCCTCAAGCTCGCCGGGCATTACGCCGAGTTCGCCCGCAACCGAACGCGCCTGCTGGCGGCGCGGGCCGAGATCGCCGTGGCCGGCCTGAGCGGCGCGGTCGGCACCTTCGCCCATGTCGATCCGCGGGTGGAGGAGCACGTCGCCGCCGCCCTTGGCCTCGCGGTCGAGGCGGTGTCGACGCAGGTGATCCCGCGCGACCGCCACGCCGCCTACTTCGCGACGCTCGCGGTGATCGCCTCGGGCATCGAGCGGCTGGCGACCGAGGTGCGCCACCTGCAGCGCAGCGAGGTGCGCGAGGCCGAGGAGTTCTTCCACCCCGGCCAGAAAGGCTCGTCGGCGATGCCGCACAAGCGCAACCCGGTGCTGAGCGAGAACCTGACCGGCCTGGCCCGGCTGGTGCGCGCCGCCGTGGTGCCGGCGCTGGAGAACGTGGCGCTGTGGCACGAGCGCGACATCAGCCACTCGTCGGTCGAGCGGGCGATCGGGCCGGACGCCACCGCCACGCTCGACTTCGCGCTGGACCGGCTGGCAGGGATGATGGAGCGCCTGGTGGTCTATCCGGAGCGCATGTTGGCAAACCTGGAGGCGCTCGGCGGCGTCGTGCATTCCGGCGAGGTGCTGCTGGCGCTGACCCGGGCCGGCATCCTGCGCGAGGACGCCTATGCCATCGTGCAGCGCAACGCCATGGCGACCTGGACCCGGCTGGGCGAGCCGGACGGGCGCGGCTTCCGCGCCAACCTCGACGCCGACCCGGAGATCGCCGGGCGGGTGCCGGCGGCGGTGCTGGACGCCGCGACGGACAGCCGGATGCACCTGCGCGAGCTGGACCGCATCTTTGCCCGCGTATTCGGCGAGTCTGGCCCGGCGGCGTAACCGTGGCACCCGCCCGACACCGCTGCTATACCGGCCATGCAGCGCCATCATGCGGCGGTGCGGGATTGCGCCTCGGGCGTGCAGGGGTGGCCCGCCCATCGGGACCGCGAAGAGGATTGCGCCATGGCCCGCCGCCGCCAGTTGTATGAAGGCAAAGCCAAGATTCTGTTCGAGGGGCCGGAGCCTGGCACGCTCGTACAGTATTTCAAGGACGACGCCACCGCCTTCAACGCGCAGAAGAAGGGCGTCATCACCGGCAAGGGCGTGCTCAACAACCGCATCAGCGAGTACCTGATGGTGCGTCTGGGCGAGATCGGCGTCCCCACGCATTTCGTCCGCCGCCTCAACATGCGCGAGCAACTGATCCGCGAGGTCGAGATCATCCCGATCGAGGTGGTGGTCCGCAATGTCGCCGCCGGCAGCCTCTCGACCCGGCTGGGCATCGCCGAGGGCACCCGCCTGCCGCGCAGCATCATCGAGTACTACTATAAGAACGACGCGCTGGGCGACCCGATGGTGGCCGAGGAGCACATCACCGCGTTCGGCTGGGCGGCGACGCAGGACATGGACGACATCGTGGCGCTGACCCTGCGCATCAACGACTTCCTCACCGGCCTGTTCCTGGGCGTCGGCATCACGCTGGTCGACTTCAAGGTCGAGTTCGGCCGGCTGTGGGAGGAGGAGGACATGCGGATCGTGCTGGCCGACGAGATCAGCCCGGACAACTGCCGCCTGTGGGACAGCAAGACCAACGAGAAGATGGACAAGGACCGCTTCCGCCGCGACCTCGGCCAGGTCGAGGAGGCCTACCAGGAAGTCGCCCGCCGCCTCGGCATCCTGCCGGAAGCCGGGGTGCGCGACATGAAGGGTCCGGAGACCATGCAGTAGCCGATGAAAGTCCTTGTGACAGTCATGCTGAAGCCCGGCGTGCTCGATCCGCAGGGCCGCGCCATCGGCCAGGCGCTGCACGGCCTCGGCTTCGCCGGCGTGGGCGAGGTTCGCGCCGGCAAGGTGATCGAACTCGAACTGGCCGAAACCGACCCGTTAGCCGCCCGCGCCGCCGCCGAGGCGATGGCGCGGCGCCTGCTGGCCAACTCGGTGATCGAGAGTTTCCGCGTGGACGTGGACAGCGGGAGCCGAGCCTGATGCGTGCCGGCATCGTCGTCTTCCCCGGCATCAACCGCGAACGCGACATGGCCATCGCGCTGGAGCGCAGCACCGGGCGGCAGCCGCGCATGATCTGGCACAAGGAGACCGACCTCGACGGCCTCGACCTCGTGGTGCTGCCGGGCGGTTTCAGCTACGGCGACTATTTGCGGTGCGGCGCCATGGCGGCGCAGTCGCCGGTGATGCCGGCGATCCTGGCCCATGCGGCGCGTGGCGGCTACATCCTCGGCGTGTGCAACGGCTTCCAGATCCTGACCGAGGCGGGCCTGCTGCCGGGCGCCCTGCTGCGCAACGCCGAGCTGCGTTTCCTGTCGATGGACTGCCATCTGCGGGTCGAGCGCAGCGACACCGCCTTTGCCGGCCATTACCGGCGCGGCCAGGTGTTCCGCGCGCCGATGGCCCATGGCGACGGCAACTACACCGCCGACGACGACACGCTCGACCGGCTGGAGGGCGAGGACCTGGTCGCCTTCCGCTACGCCTCGCCCGAGGGCGAGATCACCCAGGCGGCCAACCGCAACGGCAGCGCCCGCAACATCGCCGGCATCTACTCGCCCGACCTGCGCGTGCTCGGGCTGATGCCGCATCCCGAGGATCTCGTCGATCCGCTGATGGGGGGCGACGACGGCCGACCGCTGTTCGACGGACTGACGGCGGCGCTGGCGGTGCTGGCCGCATGATCGTCGATGCCGCATGATCGTCGATTCAGCCCTGGCGCGCAGCTTCGGCCTGAGCGGCGAGGAATACGAGCGCGTGCTGGCGATCATGGGCCGGCTGCCCAGCCTCACCGAACTCGGCGTGTTCAGCGTCATGTGGTCGGAGCACTGCTCGTACAAATCCTCCCGATTCTGGTTGAAGCAGTTGCCGACCACCGCCCCATGGGTGATCCACGGCCCCGGCGAGAACGCCGGCGTGGTGGTGATCGGCGACGGCCTGGCGGCGGTGTTCAAGATGGAGAGCCACAACCACCCGAGCTTCATCGAGCCTTACCAGGGCGCCGCGACCGGCGTCGGCGGCATCCTGCGCGACGTGTTCACCATGGGCGCGCGGCCGATCGCCAACCTCAACGCGCTGCGCTTCGGCGACCCCTCGCACCCGGCGACGCGGCGGGTGGTGGACGGCGTGGTGCGCGGCGTCGGCGGCTACGGCAACTGCGTCGGCGTGCCGACGGTGGGCGGCGAGGTCAACTTCCACCCGGCCTACAACGGCAACCCGCTGGTCAACGCCATGACCGTCGGCATCGCCCGGGCCGACCGCATCTTCCTCTCGGCTGCGGCGGGCATCGGCAACCCGGTGATCTACGTCGGCAGCAAGACCGGGCGCGACGGCATCCACGGCGCCACCATGGCCAGCGCCGAGTTCGCCGCCGACTCCGAGGAGAAGCGCCCGACCGTGCAGGTCGGCGACCCCTTCACCGAGAAGCTGCTGATCGAGGCGTGCCTAGAGCTGATGGCCACCGACGCCATCATCGCCATCCAGGACATGGGCGCCGCCGGCCTCACCAGCTCGTCGGTTGAGATGGCCGGCAAGGGCGGCGTCGGCCTGGAGCTGAACCTCGACGCGGTGCCGCAGCGCGAGCCGGGCATGACCGCCTACGAGATGATGCTGTCGGAGAGCCAGGAGCGGATGCTCATGGTGCTGCGCCCGGACCGGCAGGAGATGGCGCGGGCGATCTTCGAGAAATGGGACCTCGATTTCGCGGTGATCGGCATCCTCACCGACACCGGGCGCATCGTGGTGACGCATCTGGGCGAGACCGAGGCCGACATCCCGCTGGCGCCGCTGGCCGATCAGGCGCCGCTGTACCGCCGCCCCGTCATGGCGACGCCGAAGCGGCCGGCGCTCGGCCCGGCGGCCGATCCGGTCGGGTTGGGACCGGCGCTGCTTACATTAATTGGCTGCCCCGACCTGTGCTCGCGCGCGTGGGTGTGGGACCAGTACGACAGCACCGTGGGCGGCCAGACGGTGCGCCGCCCCGGCGCCGCCGACGCGGCCGTGGTGAAGCTGGCCGGGTTGCGGCGGGCGCTGGCGCTGACCACCGACTGCACGCCGCGCTACTGCGCCGCCGACGCCGAGGCGGGTGGCGCGCAGGCGGTGGCCGAGGCGTGGCGCAACCTGACCGCGGTGGGCGCGCTGCCGCTGGCGGTCACCGACAACATGAACTTCGGCAACCCCGAGAAGCCCGAGGTGATGGGCCAGTTCGCCGCCGCCATCGCCGGCATGTCGGCTGCCTGCCGGGCGCTAGACTTCCCGGTCGTGAGCGGCAACGTCAGCCTGTACAACGAGACCGAAGGCCGGGCCATCCTGCCGACTCCCGCGATCGGCGGCCTGGGCGTGCTCGATGACGCGGCCCAGGCGGTCGGTCTGGCGCTGACCGGCGGGCTCGACCTGGTACTGATCGGCGGCGCGCCGGCCTGGCTGGGCCAGTCGCTGTGGCTGCGCGAGGTCGTCGGTCGCGAGGACGGGCCGCCGCCGCCGGTCGACCTCGCAGCCGAACGGAAGCATGGCGACTTCGTGCGTGCGCGCATCCTGGCGGGCAAGGTCGCGGCCTGCCACGATCTGTCCGATGGCGGGCTGCTGGTGGCGCTGGCCGAGATGGCGATGGCCGGCGGCGCGGGCGTGGCGTTGACCCCCGTGGGCGACCACGGCTTCTGGTTCGGCGAGGATCAGGCGCGCTACGTGCTGGCGGTGCGCGACGGCGCCGACCTGCTGGCGGCGGCGCAGGCGGCTGGCGTGCCGGCGCAGATGCTGGGCAGCAGCGATGCGACGGCTCATTTGACACTGCCCGACCGCACAACCATATCCCTCGATGCGCTGCGTGCGGCGCACGAGGCATTCTTTCCCGCGTGGATGGACCAACAGCCGAGTTAGGACGCCTTATGGCGATGGCCGCGAGCGACATCGAAGCCTTGATTAAGGCCGCCCTGCCCGACGCCCATGTCACCATCGAGGATCTGGTGGGCGACGGCGACCACTACGCGGCGACCGTGGTCAGCGACATGTTCCGCGGCAAGTCGCGGGTGCAGCAGCATCAGATTGTCTACGCGGCCCTGCGCGGCCGTATGGGGGGCGAACTGCACGCCCTCGCCCTGCAAACTTCCGCTCCCGAATAAGGACCCCTTTGATGAGCACTTCCGTCTCCGAGCGTATCCAGTCCGAAATCAGCGGCAACGACGTCATGCTGTACATGAAGGGCAACGCGATGTTCCCGCAGTGCGGGTTCTCCGCCCGCGTGGTGCAGATCCTGACCCATGTCGGCGTGCCGTTCGCCACCGCGAACGTGCTGGAAGATCCCGCCCTGCGCGACGGCATCAAGCAGTTCTCCAACTGGCCGACGGTGCCGCAGCTCTATGTGAAGGGCGAGTTTGTCGGCGGCTGCGACATCATCACCGAAATGTATCAGTCGGGCGAGTTGGAAAGCCTGCTGACCGAGAAGAACGTGGCGCACACCGCCACTGCCTGACGTTCCCGATCCTATGCGGGCGTATTCATCCGGCCGGGCGCGTTGCGCGTTCGGCCGGGTATAGCGCCCTGAAACGTTCCAACCGCGCGGCGTGCCGGTCCTGGCCGGGACGGAAGGTATGCCGCACCGTCGGCCTCGTGCAGATTACCGCTTTGTCGCCTGCCTCGGCGGCCAGCATCCCCAATCGTGCCGCGCCGAACGCCGCCCCATGCTCGGCGCCCTCCGGCAGCAACAGGTAGATCCCCAGCACGTCCGCCAGCATCTGGCCCCAGAACCGGCTGCGCGCGCCGCCGCCGACAAGCTGGCATGTGTCCAGCCGTGCGCCGGCGCTGGTCAGCACATCCAGCCCGTCGGCCATCGAGAACGCCACCCCTTCCAGCACCGCGTAGGTCAACGCCTCGATGCCGTGCCCGGCGCGCAGGCCGGCGAACATCGCGCTGGCATCGGCGTCGTTGTGCGGCGTGCGCTCGCCGGAGAGGTAGGGCAGGAACAGCGGCGCGTTGTCGCGATGCGCGGCGCTGCCGGCCCAGGCCTCGGTGCGCGCCATCAGGCCGCCGATGTCGGACGCCATGCCGCCGATCTCGGCCACCCAGGTCAGCGACGCCGCCGCCGAGAGATGCACCGACATGCCATGCCAGCGCCCCGGCAGCGCGTGGCAGAAGCCGTGCAGGGTTCGCTCCGGCGCGCTCACGTAGTGGTCGGACACGGCAAACAGCACGCCCGAGGTGCCGAGCGACAGGAAGCCGTCGCCGGTCCGGATTGCGCCGATGCCGACCGCTGACGCCGCGTTGTCGCCGCCGCCGCCGGCGATCGGGATGGTTTGGCCGGCCAGCCCCCAATCCTGCGCCACCGCCACCGACAGATCGGCGCTGCGCCGCGAGCCTTCGACCAGATCCGGCATCTGCCCACGATGCAGCTCGGTGGCGGCCAGCAGCACGTCGTCCCAGCGCCGCCCGGCGACATCGAGCCACAGCGTCCCCGAGGCGTCCGACATGTCGGAGACGTAAGCGCCGCTCAGCCGGTAGCGGATGTAGTCCTTGGGCAGCAGCACCTTGGCGGTGGCTGCGAAGATCTCCGGCTCGTGGCGTTGCACCCAGAGCAGCTTGGGCGCGGTGAAGCCGGCCATGGCGATGTTGCCGGAACGCTGGGTCAGATCGGGAACCCGGCGGGTGATCTCGGCGCACTCGGCCCAGCTACGCCCGTCGTTCCACAGGATCGCCGGCCGCAGCACCTGCCCGGCGGCATCGAGCAGCACCGCCCCATGCTGCTGCCCGGACAGCCCGATGCCGCGCAGGCCGAGCCAGGCCGCCGCGGGAGCCGCCGCGCGCACCTGCGCCACCGCGTCCCGCGTCGCCTGCCACCACGCCTGCGGGTCCTGCTCGGACCACAGCGGATGCGGGCGCGACACGTCGAGGTTGGCCGAGCCGGTGGCGATCAGTTGCTGGCGCGCGTCGATCAGCAGCGCCTTGACCGACGAGGTGCCGATGTCCAGGCCCAGATATGTGTCCAAAATGCCCCCTGCGCCCGCTTATGCCTGTTCCGGCGCCGGCAACGCCTCGTCCTCGCGCAGCCTGGCGAACTTGTCGGCGAACTCGTCGGATAGGAGCATGGCGCGGCGCAGGCCGTCGATCGAGTCGTGTTCCCTGGCCTTGTCGGCCACCACCTCGCGGCTCTCCGGCTCACGGCCCAGTAGATATTTGTACGCCATCTCGACGTCCAACTCTGAAATCATTTTGTTAACCCCCTCCCCGTTTACGCCCGCAAACTACCGATCGGATGCAGCGGATCAAGCTATTACCCCTGGTCCAGCAAAGCGCGCGCGCAGGCGTCGTCGGTCACCAAATGGTTGACGTAGCCGGCGAGCAGGGCGCTGCGGATGATCGGCACCTTGTTCATGCCGCCGGACGCCAGGATCGACACCGGAACCAGCTTCAGCTCCGGCGGCGTCAACGCCATCACCTGCCGGTTCAGGGGATGCGGCACCAACGCGCCCTCGGCGTCGAGGAACGAGCCGAGTAGGTCGCCCACCGCCCCCATCGCCTCCAACTCCGCCTCATGCGCGCGCACCATCGGCATACTGGCAATCAGCGACTTGCTCGTCATGTCGCCGCAGGTGAGCAGCGCCACCGATACGGCGCGGGCGCGGCGCATCACGTCGGCCAGCTCGGCGTGGGCCAGCATCATCTGCCGGCTCTCCTCGCTCGGGCAGTACAGCGGCGCCGCGAGATACCAGCACTCCGCCCCCAGCGCGTCGGCGAACTGGGTCGAGACCTCGAACGTGTTGATGCCGGAGCCGCGCGTAAGGCCGCCCATCAGCGACACCACGTCGCTGGCCCCCACCGTGCGGCGCGGCAGGCGTGACAGCGAGGCGCGCAACGTGCGGCCCCAGCCGATGCCGAGCGCGCCGCCGTCGCGCAAATGGCTGTCGATCATCTGGCCGACCTCCTCGCCGATCACCCGGCGCTGGTCGGCCACATCGTCCAACGCCGGCACCACTGAGGCGCCAGCCAGTCCGTAGCGTTCGCTCAGCGCCACCCCCAGCGCCACGCACTCGACCAGCGGATGGCGCACGTCGATGCGCACCGAGCCGTCGGCGCGGGCCTGGCCGATGATGCGGTTGACCCGTAGCCGGGTCAGGCCGAGGCGGTCGGCGATCTCCTGCTGCGTGAGGCTGCCGATGTAGTAGTACCAGACGACCCGCGCCGTGGTCTGGTCCATCTCGTTTTCGGCTCGGCTCATGTCCTGTCGGCCCTGCAATATCCGCACGGCGACGATAACGCAGAAAACCCCGCAGAACAGCCCTGCGGGGTTTTCCTATTCCGGCAGCCGTCCGACTCAGTCGCCGACGGCGCGCAACCGGGGCTGGCGGGCCTCGATCAGCTCCTCGTAGACGTCGACGTAATCCTGGGCCATGCGCCGCGCCGTCCAGCGCTGGTCGAAGCGGCGGCGCACGGCAGCGCGGTCCAGCGTGTGCAGCGCGCCGAGTGCCGCGATCGCCTCGTCATCCGTCTCGAACACGAAGCCGGTTAGCCCGTCCTCCATCACCTCGGGCACCGAGCCGCGGTTGCGCGCGATCACCGGGCAGCCGCACGCCATCGCCTCGATCATCACCAGGCCGAACGGCTCCGGCCAGTCGATCGGGAACAGCAGGGCAAGGGCGTTGGAGAGGAACTCCGGCTTCTGCGCGTCATTGATCTCGCCGATGAACTCGACGTTGTCGTGGCCCAGCAGCGGCTGCACGCAGGTCTCGAAATACACCTTGTCGGCGACATCGACCTTGGCCGCGACCTTGAGCTTCACGCCGGCGGCGGTGGCGATGCGGATGGCGCTCTCGATGCCCTTCTCCGGCGAGATGCGGCCGAGGAAGGCGACGTAGGCATCCTTGCCGGCGGCCGGCGTCAGCGTCGTGGGCTGCAGCTTCTGCCCCGGCATCCCGTGCAGCACGGTCCGCACCCAGCCAAGGTTCGGCAGCGGCCCGCGCTGGCTGTCGGAGATCGAGACCATCGGCACGTCGGGGAACAAATTGTAGATCTCGCCGTATTCCGGCAGGTCGAGGCGGCCGTGGATGGTGGTCAGGAACGGCGTCGACTGGCGGCTCATCACCGAGTTCGGAAAGTAGTCGATGTGGAAGTGCATCACGTCGAACTCGTGCGCGCGGCGGCGCACCAACTCGACCTCGCGGTTCACGCACGACACCCAATCCTTGACGCTGGGATCGAGCCGCAGCGCCTTGGGCCGCATCGGGTCGAGGGTCGCGGTGGTGACGCTGTCGCCGCTGGCGAACAGGGTCACGTCGTGCCCCATCGCGACCAGTTCCTCGGTCAGCGCCGAGACGACGCGCTCGGTGCCGCCATAGAGCAAGGGCGGCACGGCTTCGAACAAGGGGGCTATCTGGGCGATGCGCATGGCGGCCTCTCTTGAAAGCTCGGGTCGTGAAAGCTCGATGGAAGGCGCCCGAAATGGCGTCTGAACATCTCTCTAAGGCGTGAACATGGCGAAAAATGGGCGTGCGGATGCCGTTTTCGTGCGCTGCAGCAAAATCGTTCTGTCCGGCGCAAACGGCCCAATTTGAGCCTTAATGCGGTGCCACTGTGCTGGTGTTCACGCGATTTCAGGAGTGTCCGTCATGGTCACACCGCCACTGCCCGAGGCTCTGCTCCGCCAGCGGAAACATCCGTTCGGCTTCCTGATGCACTACGTGCGGCGTCACGCTGGAGCGCACGCCGTGGTGGTCAGCGCCATTTCGGTCGCGGTGCTGGCGTCGGTCTCGACCCAGTACGGCATCAAGCGGCTGATCGACGTGGTGGCGCATGGCCCGCAGGCGGACAGCAGCGCGGTGTGGGGCGCCTTCGCGCTGTTGTGCGCGATGATCGCCGCCGACAACCTGACCTGGCGCATCGGCGGCTGGATGGCCGCCCGCGCGTTCGTGGCGGTGACCGGCGACGTGCGGCGCGACCTGTTCCGCCATCTGTCGGGCCACGCTCCCAGTTATTTCGCCGACCGCCTGCCCGGTACCCTGGCGGGCCGCATCTCGGCCACCTCCAACGCCACGTTCCAGGTCGAGACGACATCGACCTGGAACGTGCTGCCGCCGGCGCTTGCGGTGGTGGTGGCACTGGTGCTGATCGCCTCGGTCAATCCGCTGATGGCGGCGTGCATGATCGCCGTCAGCGGGTTGCTGGCCGCGGTGATCTACACCCTGGCCAAGCGCGGCACGCCGCTGCATCGCGACTACGCCGGCAGCGCCGCCGCAGTGGACGGCGAACTGGTCGACATCATCAGCAACATGGGCGTGGTGCGCGCGTTCGGCGCCACCCTGCGCGAGCACAGCCGGGTCGCCGAGCGCATCGGCACCGAGATGGGCGCCCGCCGCCGCAGCCTCATCTATATGGAGAAGCTGCGCCTGGTCCATGCCGTGCTGACTGCGGTCCTGTGCGCGGCGCTGCTCGGCTGGGGCGTGGTGATGTGGCAGGCCGGACGCGCCTCGCCCGGCGACCTGGTGCTGATCTGCTCGCTCGGCTTCACCATCCTGCACAGTTCGCGCGACCTGGCGGTGGCGCTGGTCGATCTGACGCAGCACATGGCGCGGCTGGAGGAGGCGATCGGCGCGCTGCTGATCCCGCACGACCTGCCCGACCGCGACGACGCCAAGGAACTGGAGCACGGCCCCGGCAAGGTGGTGTTCGAGGGCGTGACCTTCGCCTATCCCGGCCGTCCGGCGATCCTGCAGGGCCTCGATCTCACCATCGAGGCCGGGCAGCGGGTCGGGCTGGTCGGTGTGTCCGGGGCCGGCAAGTCCACCGTGTTGGCGTTGCTGCAGCGCTTCTACGACGTGGACCGCGGGCGCATCCTGGTCGACGGCCAGGACATTACCCGGGTGCAGCAGAACAGCCTGCGCGAAATGGTGGCGATCGTGCCGCAGGACATCTCGATGTTCCACCGCAGCGTGTTGGAAAACATTCGCTACGCCCGCCCGGATGCCGCCGAGAGCGAGGTGTTGGCGGCGGCTTCGATCGCCCGCTGCCGCGACTTCATCGAAGCGTTGCCAGAGGGTTTCGACACCATCGTCGGCGACCGCGGGACCAAGCTGTCCGGCGGCCAGCGCCAGCGGTTGGCGATTGCCCGGGCGCTGCTGAAGGACTCGCCGATCCTGTTGCTGGACGAGGCGACCTCGGCGTTGGACAGCGAGAGCGAGCAGGCCATCCAGATCGCGCTCGACAGCCTGATGCAGGGCCGAACGGTTATCGCCATCGCCCACCGCCTGTCGACGCTGCGCAACTTCGACCGCATCGTGGTTATGGCCGACGGCCGGGTGATCGACGACGGCAGCCCGAGTGAACTGGCCCACCGGCCCGGCCCGTACCGCGACCTGCTGCGCAAGCAGGGTGCGGGGATGGCTACGGACCTCGCCGAAGCCGCGTAACGACACCGCCGGTTCGGAACTCGACGCTCCGAACCGGCTTCCCGATCCGATATGCAGCTTGTAGGGCGGAAAAGCGCAGCGCCTTCCGCCACTCCAAACG